>WLWD01000036.1_pt1 | contig 493850 bp, 386 predicted proteins | sample 6712731 | NCBI WGS metagenome assembly WLWD01 (sample SAMN12718690, study PRJNA576275) | sponge metagenome | isolation source: marine sponge | host: Mycale hentscheli | place: New Zealand: South Island, Marlborough, Capsize Point | collected 2014-11-01
TTTATTAGCTTCCGGGTTTAATTGGCGGGTGGTGGTGGTTTTTATCACGTAGCCAAAGCCCCTTAATTCATGGGGAGAAAGGGGGAGCAAAGAGCCACTGGTGAGCTCATTACGCATCATTTCATCGGCAAGCATAATGCCCTGTCCGTCGATGGTGGCCTGCACTCGAACATTGGCATCGCTGATGTATCTTCGCGGGTTTTTGTCCAGGTCATATCGGCCGTTGGACCATAGCTGCCAGAGATCTTCCTTTCTGTCCTCGCACAGAAGGGTAATGTTTTTTTTAATCGGATGCCGAACACTGGAACCGAGTCTGGTTTTGATCGAAGGATTACCAACCGGGAACATTGCCATGGGAATTTCCAGCAACACGTTTTCATTCGCGATTCCGTCGCAACGCCCCCAATGAATGGCAATGTCCACGTCATTCAGATTGAAATCCTCCGCATTCACCGAGTGGTGAAAAATGATGGAGATGTCAGGATGTTTCTCGCTAAAGGAGGAAACCCGGGGTGACAACCACCTTGCCGCCACATAGGTCGTTGCTGCGATGGAAACATCGTGGGTATTAGTTTGGCGGGTGATGTCTGACAGGGCCGACCTTAATTCATCGAAAATGTTTTTTGTGGTGCTGTGTAAGCGTTTCCCCGATTCGGTCAATTCTACCTGTCGGATATTGCGATCAAAAAGCTGAGATCTAATCTCCTGTTCCAGTTTTTTGATCTGATAGCTCACCGCACCCTTGCTTAAGCAGAGCTCTTCTGCTGCCAGGCTAAAGCTTAAATGGCGTGCATCGGATTCAAATACTTTTAGCGCTTCAAGGGAAGGAAGGATGTGTTTCATTGATTCAATTAGAGTGATCCATAATGCTCTTATATGTTAACCATATAGGCTATAAGTATAGAATATTTTCTATTTATGGTTTAAAAAAATTGAAATATAGTCCAAATATTTTGAATTGCTGTACTTCTCGATCTTTTGATTTAATATAGCATCAATAATGAACTTCAAGTGGCGACCAGGGTTCTCTGTAGGCGTTATCTTTCGTTGATTTTTACTGGTGTCTGCTCCTGTTGTCTGGATCAGCTATCTGAATGTGATACTTGAAATCAGATCCTTTATTCAGATTCTTTATTGGACCTGTTATTAATGTCTGAATCTGGTATCAGGAATTCGTAAAAATGAAAATAACCTGATGTTTACCATCGCTTCTGATCAACTGTAAACGGTATGGGAAATGCAAAAGCAAATTAAGAGTCACACCCGGGTCGTGGTGATTGGCGGCGGTATTGCGGGTTGTTCCACGTTATATCATCTTACCCAGCAGGGCTGGGCTGACGTGGTATTGGTTGAACGGGATGAACTGACTTCAGGTTCCACCTGGCATGCCGCGGCGCAGGTTACCCAGTTTGGTGGTAACCAAACCATGGTGGCGTTAAAACGTCACAGTATCAACCTTTATAGGGAATTATCTGAGGATAAAGACTTTCCCATTAACTATCACATCACTGGAGGAATGCGGCTGGCGCATACTCCAAAACAGGTGGATATCTATAAGCACTATATTGGCATGGCCAAAGGCATGGGAGTTGATTTCGAGTTCATCGATGGTAAGGAAGCAGCCAGGCGGCACCCCCTGATGGACCCCAAAGGTTTGTTAGGAGCATGGTGGGATCCCATGGACGGTGATATTGATCCTGCTCAACTGACCTTCGCGCTGGCGCGAAAAGCGCGCCATGCCGGTGCTGAAGTTTATCGATTCAATCCTGTTGAAAATATTACACGCAAATCAAACGGAGAGTTCATTGTCCATACTGAAAAGGGAGACATCACCTGTGAGATGGTGGTGAATGCGACGGGCTATCGGGTAAACGAAGTGGGCAATATGTTGGGGGTAACTCATCCGGTTACGTCCATGGAACATATGTATTTTCTCACCGAACCCATTGCCGAAATTGAGGCATTGGATTTCCGGGTGCCCATTATTCGCGATCCCGGTGATGACTTCTATAGTCGGCAGGAGAAAACCGGTTTGCTGGTTGGGGTTTACGAGCAGGGTTGCAAAACATTTGGTATGGACGGGATCGATCCGTATTTTACCAAATCCCTTTGTCCTTCAGATCTTGATCGCTGTCTTGATAACATGGAACGCATCTTTGAACGTTTACCTGCCCTCACTGAAACAGGGATTCACACGGTGGTTAACGGGCCGATTACCTATACCATTGATGGTGCGCCGTTGGTAGGACCCATTCCCGGAGTGAGAAATGCCTTTGCCTGCCTTGGGCTGCGGGCCGGAATCGGGGAGGGCGGCGGCCATGGCAAGGTACTGGCTGAATTGATGGTCCATGGTGAGTCGGAATGGGATGCGTGGTTTCTTGATCCTCGTCGTTTTTCCCAATATGCCAATACTGAACATACTAGCCTGAAGGCCATTGAAGATTATCAAAACGAATTTCATTACCATGAACCCCATGAGCATCGACCCGCTGCACGACTGGCGAGAACGACGCCACTTTATGGTGTGCTGGATCAACTGGACTGCGCATGGGGTGTGGTTGCGGGTTGGGAGCGGGCGTTGTTTTTCAAACCCAGTCCTGACTTCATTGATGAGCATGGATATCGTTTTACCCCAACCAGAGAGGTTGTCGCCAAAGAGATCGATACTATTGTCAATGGTGTTGCCATGATGGAAGTATCCGGATTCAACCGTTATGACATTAAGGGCGAGGGTGCCGGAGAATTTCTGGACCGGATGATTTGTGGCGTGTTGCCAAAATCGGTGGGTAAAGTAAATCTATGTTATCTGTTAACCGAAAAAGGAAACGTGTTGACTGAAGCGACTATTACGAAACTAGGTACCGATCATTATTGGTATGGTTCTGCCGCAGCGGCAGAATGGCATGATAGAGATTGGTTACACCAGCATATGCCTAATGGTGTAACCCTCACGGAAATGGCAGCCAGTCACACTATTTTAGTCCTGGCAGGTCCCAAATCCCGGGAATTGCTGCAATCCGTTTCGCCTCGTTGTGATTGGTCTAAAGAGGCTTTCCCCTGGATGAGGGCGAAACGCATGTTCATTGGGCATGCTGAAGTATTAGCCATGAGTGTGAGCTTCTCTGGAGAACTGGCCTATGAGCTACATATCCCCAATGAACAGCTTTACCTGGTTTGGAAAATACTGAATGAAGCGGGGCTTGACGATGGAGAGATTAGCTTTGGCTATTTCGGTCTATATGCCACTGAATCCATGCGTTTGGAAAAAGGATATAGACATTGGAAGGCAGATCTCATCTACGAACAAAACCCCATTGAATCAGGTCTGGATCGATTCGTGAAACTGGATAAACCAGATTTCATTGGGAAACAGGCGTTGATTGCACAGCTTGAACGTGGACATCGCAAAGTTTTTGTGTCCATGGTTATCGATACCGATGTTGCGCCGGCTCATGGTGGTGATGGGGTGTTTGCTGGTGATATTCAGGTTGGTTCGGTGACGTCTGGGGGCTATGGACATCGGGTAAAAGAGAACATTGCCTTCGCCTTTGTGAATCCGGATCAATCGGAAATTGGTAATGTTCTTGAAGTCGAAATTCTTGGCGAACGATATGCTACCACAGTGGTAAAAGAATGCCGCTACGATCCTGATAATCTCAAGGTTCGAAGCTAATGGCTGAACAAAGAAAACGAACTCGCCGGGGTCGAATTAGCAGCCGGGAGGCAATGCACGAATTACGCAGTCGCCCCCCGGAATATGACCCCTGTCCTCCCGGACAGGTTGGTGGACAGTACAGGCCTTTAAGTGACGATCAGGTGCAGGATATTTATGACACTGCCCTTAGAATTTTGTCGGAACTGGGAATGGGCGAATCACCGGATGTGTTGACCCAACAAGCCATAAAATGTGGCGCCGAGGTGAACGAACTGGGACGACTTTGTTTCCCCAGGGCCATGGTAGAAGACATCGTCGATGGTGCGGCAAAGCAATTTGTTTTCCATGGCCGGGACAGTAGCTATGACTTTGAACTGGGAGGAGATCGGGTTTATTTTGGTACTGGGGGAGCGGCGGTTCAAACTCTGGACATGAAAACCGGATTGTATAGACCGTCTACGTTGAAAGATCTTTATGATTTCACCCGTTTGATAGACACACTAGAACGTTAGCTGGTTTACCCGTTGTTGTATCGCCACAGATGTCCCCGATAATTTTGATCTTGATATAAATACCGTTTACGCCTTACTAAGAGGAACCACTAAGCCCACAGGACCAGTTTTACCCTGGGTTCCCATGTGGATCCAATTATCGATATGTTCGATTGGGTGCTGGGAGGGGAAGGGAAGTTTCAGGAGCGACCATTTTGTAAAGCCCACATCAGTCCGGTTATTTCTCCACTGCGCTATGGGGCCGATGCGGTAGAAGTTGCCCTTGCCTGTATGAATCGTGGCGTGCCAATCAACAATATTGTTGCTGCTCAGTCTGGTGCAACCTCGCCAGCAACCATTGCGGGAATGTTGGCATCAACCCTGGCAGAAACCCTGGCAGCACTGATTATGATCAATATCTTCAAACTTGGTTATCCCATGATCTTCTCCAACGGGCCATTAGTGATTGATCTGCGTACTGGCGCATTTGCGGGTGGGGGTGGGGAAGTCTCATTGTTAAATGCCGGTTCTGCGCAGTTGACCAATTGGCTCGGTTTGCCATCAGGTGTTGCGTCAAGTATGGCTGACTCCAAGGCAGTGGATGCCCAAATGGGAATGGAAAAGGCACTATCCGCATTGGCGACAGGGCTGTCAGGGGCCAACATGGTTTATGAGTCATCTGGAATGATGGCGAGCTTGCTGGGAGCTTCCTTTGAAGCCTTCCTGATTGACGATGAAATGTTATCCCATGTTTATCGCATGATCCGGGGTATCGAGGTCAACGAAGAAACCCTGGGGTTTGAAGCTATCCGGGAAGCAATCACTGGAGAAGGCCACTTTCTCGGCGGCACTCATACGATGAATGCCATGCAAAAAGAGTATTTTTATCCCAAATTGTCAGACCGGGAAGAACCAAAGACCTGGGGTGACCTTGGCGCAAAAGACATGTGGCAAAGGGCAAACGAAAAGGCCACTGAAATTCTTGCAAATCATCATCCCCAATACCTGGACCCAGCGGTAGATAAAAAAATAAGAGATAACTTCAATATCCTTTTGTAAAAGGTATAGGAAATCAGTTTTCATTGCCCTGCTTTTTCGCTGGTAGTTTTTTTGTTTTGGAAATACCCGGATTGCCAGCATCAGGTTTGACTTAATAGGATCTGCTCATTATCTCGAGTGAATGAGTTGGACTCTGATTACTTTTGCTTATACACTGGACCATGTTGAAGGTGGTTGGGGTCAGTATTGATGTGGAAAAGCCTGTATTTGAAGTCTCATTCTTGCTCAGTTTCCCGGGTTCAAGACTTCCTGCCGGTTTTGTCATTTTTGATCCAGGGTCTAAATTCCTGTGTTGATTTCCAACCTGATTGTTAACTTTTTGCCGGGTTAATATTCGTCAGTGACTCGACCTATCCAGACTGGTCCAGGAAGAGCGAGACCGGGGTTATCTTTGGGGCTTTTTATGCAGCACTCTTTGTGAAATACTCGTTGCTCGGCGAAATAGCCACGGTTTTAGGCGATAAAAAGAACAAAGACTTCCTGGCGATGCTGAACCCGCGTTATAAAGCTCAGCAAGAGATTAGACTTAAGAAGTTAAACTAACGATAAATGAGGATGAAAATGAAAAGAAAACTTTCCCTGATTGTCACCGCTTTGGCGATGGCTGTCACTTCCCACCTTGGTTTTGCTAGCGAGCCCACCGCCGGTGGTACCATGGTAATAGCGATTCAGAACACTCCCCGGCATCTTAACCCTGCTGTGCAATCAGGAACTGCCACTGGTGTTCCTGGGTCCCAGTTGTTTGCAGCTCCCCTGCGTTATGACGAAGGTTGGAATCCACAACCTTATCTTGCTGAGTCCTGGTCGGTATCTGATGACGGATTATCTGTCACCTTGAATCTGGTTAAAAATGCAACTTTCTATGATGGCCATCCAATTACTTCTGCTGATATTGTTTTTTCCATTGATACGGTAAAGGCCAACCACCCTTTTAAAACCATGTTCGCTCCGGTTGAAACCGTCGATACTCCAGACGAGCACACTGCGATATTACGTTTATCTCAACCTCACCCGGCATTAATGCTTGCCATGTCTTCTCAGCTATTGCCGATTATTCCCAAGCATGTCTATGGCGACGGACAAGATCCAAAGTCCCATCCACTCATCACTTAAGCTGTACAGCTGTTTGATCATCAGCAATCCGCTCATCAACCGGATCGGTTTCGCGGCCCGCCCCTTCGCGCTGTAGTACTGGCTCAGGGAGGCTTCAAGCGATGACCAGTCAAGGGTATTGCCAAGGGCAATCAGGGGATGGGACGTATCCAGCTGATCAACGATGTTGAAGAAACTGAGTTGATCGTCATTAGAATTCAGAAAATGTAGTGGGTTCCGGGCCGTTCAAGCTGGCGGAATTTAAACGTGACCAACATATTATCCTTGAAAAGAACGAAAACTATTTCATGGAAGGGTTGCCTTATCTTGACAAGCTGGTCATGCGTATCATTAAGGACCCCTCCGCGCGTACCATTGCCCTCGAAAGCGGCGAAGTGATGCTATCTATTTTCGAGGAAACCCCTAGGGATCTGGCTCGCATGAAAAAGAGTGATGGCCTGAATGTGAGTTCAGATGGTTACTCTGCGATAGGTTCTGTCGTTTGGTTAGCCTTCAATACGCAAAACGGCAAAACGGCTGACAAACAGGTACGTCAGGCAATTTCTTACGCCATTGATCGTAATTTTATTATCAATGCACTTATGCTAGGAACTGCTGCTGAAGCGAAAACCGGTATCCATCCAGGTAGTCCGTTCTATGATGAAACTGCAAATGGCTACGATATTGATCTTGATAAAGCGAATCTGATTCTTGACGATGCGGGTTATGCTAGGGATAGCGACGGCATGCGTTTTGGCCTTACCATTGACTATGGTTGGGCGGAAATCAAGCAATTTGCTGAATATATGAAACCACAGCTGAAAAAAATTGGTATTGATGTCACGGTTCGCGCATCGGCAGATTTTCCGTCCTGGGCCAAACGAATCTCTAATCATGACTTTGATATGACCATGGACAATGTCTTTAATTGGGGTGATCCGGTCATTGGTGTGCATCGTACCTATAGCAGCGAAAACATCAAAAAGGGAGTAATCTGGTCCAACACCCAACAATATGCCAACGCCAGGGTTGACGAGCTGATGCAACTTGCGGGTTCGACTTATGATGTGGAAGAACGCCAAAAATACTATGCGGAGTTTCAACAGATTCTGGCTGATGAGCTTCCGCTTTATACGTTATTTGCCGCGCCTTATCACACCGTTTCCAATAAAAAGGTAGGTAATCCTCCCAAGAGCATTTGGGGTGGGTCCTCACCCATGGACAAAATGTATTTGAGCGAATAAGTCTGCTGTTCAAATTTATTTTGACTAATTCGGTTCGGCGGACCTCTCCGAGGCCTGAGACTCTAAACCTGAGACTTAAGCCTGTAGATCTGGAATTAAGGGTCCGCCGTATCCGCCATAACCATGGTGGAATGGTGAGGGTTGTGGATGGCCCCATACCTGCCACCTCGAACTTTTTACTATTATGAATTTCTGGCGGCTCACTGCGAAGCGAATTGGCTATGGCCTGCTGCTGCTGGTTGCGGTACTGGTGTTGAACTTCATTTTAATGTCTCTGGCGCCCGGTGATATTGCGGATACTATCGCCGGAGAGATGGGAGGAGCCAATGAAACCATGTTAGCGGAGATTCGCGCTAGCTATGGTCTGGATCAGCCTTTTCATATCCAATTATGGCGTTATCTGTCTAAAGTTGCCGTTTTGGATCTGGGGTTTTCCTATTTCTATAACACCCCAGTCATTACGCTCATTCTGGAAAAACTTCCAGCCACTTTGTTACTGGTTTTTTCTGCCCAGATTCTTGCGATTACCATTGGCATTATTCTGGGTGTAATAGCAGCAAAAAAACCAAATGGTTTTTTTAGTCTGGTTGTGACTCTACTCTCTCTATTTGGTTTCGCGGCGCCGGTTTTCTGGACCGGTATATTATTGATTATTTTATTCGTTTCGATTTTTCCTATTTTTCCTATTGGCGGGCTGATGGATGTTACTTTGGACGGAAGTTGGTGGCAGCATGTTTTGGATGTGCTTTATCACCTTACCCTGCCGATGATTACTTTGGCATCAATATTCATCGCCCTTTATAGCCGTCTAGCTCGGGCTTCCATGCTCGAAGTGCTGGGAGCGGACTATATCCGTCGTATAACGCAAAGTTCGCTTCCTGCGCCGTCAGAACATCGATCGGTAACTTCCGTTTAAATATGAGTGAGCCAGTCCAAACCAACAACACCAACACCGAGTCGATAGAGGCTATCGAAACTATTTCTCCATGGCGGGAAATGGCAGGAATTTTCTTTCGCAATTATGAGGCGGTATTTGGATTAGTGCTACTGGTCAGCATCATGGTCTTTACCTTTATTGGTCCCTTTGTTTATACCACTGATCCATTCGAAATGGTCTGGGCTCCTTTTACCCGACCGGGGCAGGAAGGGTTTTTATTCGGTACTGATTATCTCGGACGAGATATTCTTGCTGAGATGATAGCCGGTGGGCAGGTTTCCATTGCCATTGGATTAGCCGCTGCAGCGATTTCTGTGGTTATTGGCGTTTGTATTGGTGCATTCGCGGGTTACTACGGTGGTATCGTGGAAGAGGCGCTGATGCGCTTCACCGAATTTTTTCAGGTATTGCCTACTCTATTATTTTCCATGGTCATTGTCGCTTTGTTCGGAGCGTCATTATTGACGGTTACCTTCGCTATTGGCATTGTCAGCTGGCCTGCAGTAGCGCAGGTTACCCGAACGGAATTTCTCCGTATTCGGGAGCTGGAATATGTACGAGCAGCGCGCTCGGGCAGCGCGAAAGACGGTTATCTGATTTTTCGGGTGATTTTACCCAATGCTTTGCCTCCGATTATTGTTCAGGCTAACCTGATGGTAGGTTCGGCAATTTTGTTTGAAGCTGCACTGAGTTTTCTGAATCTAAGCGACCCCAATGTCATGAGCTGGGGGCAGGTCATAGGCTCTAACCGAACTTATATCCTGGATGCCGGATTTGCAGTAGCGATTCCAGGTTTTGCGATCTTTCTTACCGTATTGGCTATTTCTCTAATTGGGGATGGACTTAATGATGCATTGAACCCACGATTGAGGCAGCGTTAATGATGAATGCACTGCTTGAGGTTCGTGATCTAATCGTTGAATTCAAAACCCGGGACGGTATTGTACGGGTACTGGATCAAATTTCCTTTGATGTGAATGCTGGAGAGATTCTCGGCATTGTCGGTGAATCGGGTTGTGGAAAATCCATGACGGCATTGTCTTTGATGGGTCTGGTTCCGACTCCTCCGGGAAATATTGCCGGGGGTCGCATTGCCATGCAGGACCAAAACCTGCTGGACCTGGATCAGGAGCAACTCAGGCACATACGGGGCAGTGAAATCAGTATGATTTTTCAGGAACCGATGTCGTCACTCAATCCCGTATTCACAGTTGGGGAACAGATTGCCGAGGCATTACGACTGCACGAAAAAATTAGCTCCAAAGAGGCAATGGATCGAGCCATTGATATGCTTCAAGCCGTGGACATTCCAGAACCGGAATCCAGGTCAAAAGCTTATCCTCATCAGCTTTCAGGCGGCATGAGGCAACGGGTTATGATCGCTATTGGACTTGCCTGTCGACCCAAACTGTTAATTGCAGATGAGCCCACAACTGCATTGGATGCAACCGTTCAGGCTCAGATTTTTGATTTGCTGAAAAACCTGCAAAAGGATATGGATACCGCGATTATTCTCATTACCCATGACATGGGAGCCATAGCGGAACTGGCTGATCGGGTAGCGGTGATGTATGCGGGGCGTATCGTGGAACAGGGTTCGGTCGTTAATGTGTTGATGGAACCCAAACATCCATATACCAAAGGCTTGATCGATTGTGTTCCCCATCTTGAGACCAATCCTTCCACGGAGCGAAAACGGCTAACGGAGATCCCCGGCGTCGTGCCGGCGCTGGATAAACTCAATCAGGGCTGCGCCTTCGCTCCACGATGCGCTCAAGCACTTTCCCATTGTAATGACATTAAGCCGCAACTGGACAGTAGTTTGTCTAAAATGCAGCGTATGACAGTAGCAGATGCTAACCCGAGGTAGGTAAGTTGCGGAATAACAACCGATCTGTAGGAGGTGCACTAGGATTCATCCAGGGTTAATTAGTCGTTCCTGAAGAACCCGAAAAGGCTACATATACAGTATAAACTGGATATAGTCCTGGTTTGAATCGACCGGAATTGTTAAACTGGCGTTCAGTTTCTGGTCGAACACGAGGTATATATGCTACCTGACAGCCCGGTGAATGACGATCAACTCAGTTTCTTCAACATCGTTGATCAGCTGGATACGTCCCATCCCCTGATTGCCCTTGGCAATACCCTTGACTGGTCATCGCTTGAAGCCTCCCTGAGCCAGTACTACAGCGCGAAGGGGCGGGCCGCGAAACCGATCCGGTTGATGAGCGGATTGCTGATGATCAAACAGCTGTACAGCTTAAGTGATGAATCGGTGGTGGATCAATGGAAGATGAACCCGTACTTTCAGGTGTTCTGTGGTGAGGTGAGTTTCCAGACGCAGGTACCGTGCCATGCGACGGAACTGGTGAAGTTCCGCAACCGGATTGGGTCGGAGGGAGTCAGGGAGATCTTTTCGCTGTCGGTAAAACTGCATGGGAAGCTGGCAGAGGAGCGGACAGTACTGGTAGATACCACGGTACAGGAGAAGGCGATCACGTACCCGACAGACAGCAAGTTGGCGATAAGGATCATCAATCGCCTGAACAAGCTGTCGAAGTTACACGGGATACAACAACGACGAACGTACGTAAAGGAAGTGCGGTCACTTCGTTTGGCATGTCGTCATTTCCGTCACGTGAAACGACGTCGTAAGGCGAACAAGGCGTTGAAACGATTACGAACCATTGCGGGTGTGTTGCTCAGGGAATGCCAACGGAAGTTACCGATCGATGTTCTGACGGCGCAGGAAGCGAACTTTGCGTTATACGAACGTGTTTTGTCTCAACAGCCCAAAGACAGGAACAAGGTTTACTCCCTGCATGATCCTGCTGTGTACTGCGTGGGCAAGGGGAAGGATCACAAGGCGTATGAGTATGGTCGCAAGGCGTCAGTGGTGGCGACGAAGGAGTCACAGGTGATTGTGGGGTGGTGAGTCATGACGAACATGATCATGATTCGAAGACCCTGAAAGCAGCACTGACAGAAGCCCATACCCACCGTGAGACATCGATCAGGCTGGCGGTGGTTGACCGGGGATATCGGGGAGCGAAGAATAAAGTGGATTGTGAGGTGCTGTTACCGGGTCCTCCGCTGAAACGGGACAATGCTTATCAACGCCAGAAGAAACGGATACTGTGTCGCAAACGAAGTGCGATAGAACCGATCATCGGTCATTTGAAGCATGATCATCGTTTATTGAGGAGCTGGCTGAAGGGAGCCGAAGGAGACCGTATCAATCTGCTGATGGCGGGTTGCGCGTGGAATTTGAGAAAGTGGATGATCGCTTTCTTTTTGTTTGAAAAACCCAACGGCGGAGAGCAAACATTACTCGCCATTGCCTGTTGTCAGCCCCTTGGGACGCCGCTAATCGTCGTCTGGGTGTTGTCCTGATCCGAAGGTCGAAAATGACGCATGATCGCTAACGACATCGCGCCTTTTTTCAGGACGGACTATTTACCACGCCATTGTCTTCATTCCATGTGTGGGAGCCCAAATTGCCCTTGAGCCATGTAGGAGACAGGCTGTCGACTTTTTTCATGGAGAAATGAGTTTTACTAATCTCTATTTCATTGAAATTAATCCCGTAACCATATCGAATTGCACAATTTTGGGTTGGCAGAATAAGCTTGCTTCCGATATTAAAAATTTTTCCCGCTGGTCGGCTGTTACTAATATCGACGGTTAACGGATTTTGTGGGTGTGCTGTCCACGGGCTTAATAAGTCATCAGAAAAATAGACGACAAGACATTCGTTGCTAGTGTTTCTTTCAGGGTGATAACGATTGGCAAATAGGTAGTAAGTCCCCTCCTGTTTGTGGATGGTAGTATCCAGTAATTCAACGTTTTCTAATAGTTTTTTCTTCAACTGCCACTTATTAGGAAAGTCTGTGGACTCATACAGACGAACAGAGGAATCCTGTCGTGTTTCTGGAATCATAAACCATTGTTCATTTTCTTTAAAAATGAACGGATAAGACATGTGAAATTTTTCAACGATTATAGGTTTTATATCAACGAGGTAGCCATTCTTGAGTTCTACAACGCTAATATGCGCCTTTTTGTTGGCATAGATTAGTTCTTCAAAAAAAACATACTGTTTGCCATTCTCGCTGGCGAGAAAGGGGTCGGCACAAAAACGATCTTTGGGCGGAAAGGTAAATGTCGCCTTTTCAAATCGGTTGAGTGAGCTATCGGCAACTTTCGTCGCAAGAAACCACTGTATTTTTTTGTTACGTGGCCATCGGAGGCCAATGTAGTTTTTATGCTGTTGATTATTAACGGTATAAATTGGAAATTCCGGGGTGATTTTAAAATTATAGTTTCAGAAATTTCTTCATTAAAAACTGCCGTGGCCTGGATGCTTGCAAAGCCTTGTGATTGCGTTTGTTTGAGTTTTTGTAGTAATAAATCACCACAGCTTTTGTAGATAGTATGTTTATTATTTATCACAGAGTATAAGGCACATCGGTGGGTCGAACGGGCAATGGTTCTACCGCAGTCAAGTACATCGTTGAGTTGTTGCAAGGTGACTGAAATCTCCGGTTTGCCTTTAATCAATTCCCAAACTCCTGGAGGCCCTCCACGATAAAAACGATTGTCTCCATGATGAAATGACCAGACCCCATGACGTGCCGTTTTATGGATATCTCCGCGAATTATGCTGAAGCCAAATCGTATGAGAACATCAAGATTACATTCGTTGATAGTTTGAAGATCCTGATCTGAGAAATAATGGCAGAAGCCCTTTCGAATGGGGTGTAAAACTGTTTTTAGCGCACCAGGATGGTCCTCGATGTTATGTGAACGCCAGAGTGCTTTTGATTCTGCGTTATATTTTTCATCAAAGCGTTGGTAAAGATGGGGAATGCCATATGCCAAAGGGTTAATTACTGAAGCAAATAGGCGAAAGGGACGTACAAGTTTAGAAAAAACTGATGAGGCTGTCCCGGCATTAGTATTTTGTACTGAAGCTTCTCCTTGTTGCGTTTCTCCATTGAAAGCAATTAGGCATATCTCTAGATTGGTTTCTTTTTCAATGCGTTGCCGAATCTCATGCTGCCAGGTAGGGCATCGGGTGCCCTGCAACAAAAAACCAATCCGAAGTTTTTTCAAGCCATTGTCCTTCGCGCCAGCATAACCGGTGCTCCCCGATGGAGACCTTTCCCGAAAACAGTGTCTTTGATATGTATAAATCTTACTGACATAATCTCTCCTGCTTTGGTGGGGAGTTTTTCCATTGAGATAGATTTAGGCGGTCTGTATCAATGTATCTTACTTTTAGGTAAGCACTTAGGCCAGGTAAGACCCTAGATAAGACTAATGATCGCTTCCTGGTGAATTCCTTCTTAAGGATAATCATAAATAAAACCATAAATAAAAACCCATCGGCGAAATGCGATGGATTCTTATTGAATATAAGAAAGCGCTATTTATCGACCAAGCGCTTCGACAACTTTATCACCAAATACATCAGTACTGACCAGATTCATGCCCGTATCTGCTTTGCTTAAATCAGCGGTGGAAAAGCCATTAGCGAAAACCGTTTGCATGGCAGCCCAAAGGTTTCGCGATTCTTCATCCATTCCAAAACTCATTTCAAGCATCATGGCTACTGAACCGATCATCGCATACGGGTTGGCGATATTTTTGCCAGCGATGTCCGGTGCAGATCCATGAGAGGGTTCATAATAGGCTTTTTCGGGTCCTACACAGGCTGATGGCATCAATCCCAATGAGCCCAAAATACCGCCGGCTTGATCGCTTAGGATATCCCCAAAAAGATTCTCCATCACCATGACATCAAATCGACCAGGATTAAGGCAGAGATAGGTTGCAGCGGCATCCACGAGAATGTGTTCAACTTCGACTTGTGGGTAACCCTTTGCAACTTCTCCTACAATATCCGTCCAGAGGATGCTGGATTTAAGAACATTACTCTTATGTATGCTATGGAGTTTCTTTTTTCTCTTCATCGCTGACTGGAATGCTATCTCGACGATTCGTCTAATTTGATCTTCATCGTATTCCAGTGTTTCCCGGGCATAACGCAGACCATCTTCATTGACTCCGGTCTCCTTCTTACCGAAATACAGTCCACCAACCAATTCACGGATAATCAGAAGATCCAGTCCGTCTCCAATTACTTCGGGCTTTAAAGGTGAAAAGTGAGATAGTCCTGTGGGTAGATAGACGGGGCGAAAATTGGCATAGGTATCATATCGTCTTCTCATTGGTAGTAGCGCCCCTCTTTCGGGCTGCTCTTCAATGGGAATCTGTTTTGATTCCTCATGACTCAAGCCAATGGTCCCCTTTAAAATGGCATCTGCTTTGTCGCAGGCCTCGATGGATTCCCTGGGGAAACTGCTCCCGGTTTTAAACCAGGCGGAGGCACCGAATTCAACGGGCATTAAATTTAACTCAACATCATTACGCGCTTCAATTACTTTTAGGACCTTAACAGCCTGAGCCATGATTTCCGGTCCAATGCCGTCCCCGGCCAGTAGTGCGATATTGTATTTAGTCATCTATTTAATCTTTGTCCGGGATTGTAATTATTCTAAAGAGTATTCAAAGAGTAGGGTTGCGCTTCGATACTGAAAGAGAGATTTATGACAGACTCATCAACATAATTCATAACTCCATGATTCGCTATCGTGTCTGTTAGAACTAGAACCTGGAACGGGTTGTAGCAGACTCACAATATTACGGAATGCTTCTTACCCCGTGGTCTGCGAATATTTGTGGTCTGCGAATGTTCCTGGGTTTTATTATTAGTTGAAAGATGTTACCTGAACAAAAAATCAGAATCTATTTTAACCTTTGCTGGCTTTCCAACGGTGTTGCCTGTCACTATGTCACCAGACCTAATTTAACTAACCGTTGACTATTGAGACTGTGCCACCATGTGTTCTACAGCCAAGCGGACTTCCTCATCGGTTAGAGTAGAATTACCACCTCGTGCAGGCATGACACCTTCTCCCTGGAAGCCGTCGATAGCATGAGTGATCAATGTTTCCAATCCCTTAGCGATACGAGGTGCCCAGCCTTCAGTATCACCTACCACGGGTGCGCCCGCCGCTCCAGTTCCATGACATGCCATACAGGCGGTGTTGTAAACTGTGACACCATCTCTGGGTTCTGCCGCCGCTGAGGGTTGTGTGCCGTCAGTAGACACATTCAATGTGCCCACTGGTGCTGTTCGATTATGCAATGCCTCCTCGGTATTGTGGTCAGCGACACCCATTAGCGGGAACGAGAACGCCAGTGCAGCGGCGATAAGTTTGATCATTAGTTTGTTCATTAAACTACCATTGAAATAAAGATGGTGACAAAAATGCTTGCCCACTCGGTCATCTTGCCCATTCGGACATCTGTAATACTGATCACAAGTGCCAGCTTACCTTGAACTGATACGGTAAGTGAAAATGCGTGCGGCGAAATACGCGCGCGATTATACCCCATTGCGATGGTGAATGGGGAGTCATCGTTAGTGAAAGTTGACACCGATAATACCTGGAAAATCCAGATTTAAGACTGGATCAAAAGCGGTTTTAACTGTGTTGCGCGGCGTTGTACGTTTCAAGGGCTTTCCGCAATTGCAATTAGGCTGAGAGTGGCCTCAATCATAAAATGGGCATGAATAAAGTCGGATTTGAGGATGGACTTTTCTCTTTCTTTATGGTCCGCGATTGGTACTAGTCAAAACAAATGTAACAGGCTAGTATGTCATCGTTGATTGGTTCAGTGTATTTTTATGGGACCATGACTAGGAATACGGCAGTCAACCAGTGCGATGTTAGGTTTATTTCCTAGTGACGTGTTCTGGAAATCTGCATGATGAGTCTCTAAATTATGGGCCTGTCAAACTTTCTGGTTATAGGCTATTGGATATGAAACGCTATCTGCTTTCGGGTGAGGAACAGCTTCGAATCTGAGCGCCAATGTAGTGTTTCATGAATCTATCATCAGTTTCAAAATAACAAGTGATATATGGGCCGCTCGATTGTCCGCTTCTTTGATAGTTCGTTGACCTAACCTGGTCGGCGGCATTGTTAATTAGCGACCATAGAGAGCGGTGTCATAAAAATCATCTAAACAAACTAAATACTGTATTTGAAGAGGAGGATAATGTGGATAACGAATTGAGTTCATTAACCGCAATCTTTACCGAATTTTATTATTGGGTAACGATACCATTGATGTTTCTGATTCACGTCGGCTTCTGTATGTATGAAGTAGGCGTGTCCCGGCGTAAAAACCATATGCATACCTTAATGAAGAACACCATGCTGGTGCCTTTGGTGACCATTACGTTTTTCTTTTTTGGCTGGTGGATTTACTGGGCATTTCCAAACGGCCCATGGATCAATGGCGGTATTCTTTGGGGTGATGGTGCTGCTAATACGCCTTGGGCCAACACCATGGGTCCTCATTTGGGCGACCGAATCACTGGTGTGTTCTGGGCCGCGTTCCTGCTTTTCTCCTGGACCGCTGCTTCCATCGTTTCTGGTGCCGTTATTGAACGCATCACAAATGCGGCATTCTGGATGCTAGCTGTGGCCATTGGTTCAGTTTTCTGGATCATTGATGCGGCTTGGGGTTGGCACTATGCCGGTTGGATGGTCGTCAAGCTTGGTTATCACGATGCCTATGCTTCTGGAGTCATTCACGCTATTGCTGGTGGTTTCGCCCTGGGTGTGCTTGCTGTGCTAGGCGCTCGAATTGGTCGCTTTAGAAAAGATGGTACTGCTAGAAATATCAATCCAAGAAATCCATGGCTGGTAACAGTAGGTCTGTTTCTGATCTACACCGGTTTCTGGGGATTCTATGTAGCGTGTAACGTGCCAATCATTGATATGGGTGCTGAAGTGGGTGACGCAACGCCTTTCTTTACCGCAACCAACATCTATCTGGGCCCAACCACATTAAGTGGTATTACGTTTAACTTCCTGATGTCTCTGTCTGGTGGTTTGCTAGCGGGTTACTGTATTTCCAAAGGCGATGCTTTTTGGACTTACTCCTCTGGTCTGGCAGGTGTCATTACCGCCTCTGCGGGTAACGACCTGTACCACCCAATTCAAGCAATGCTGATTGGTATGGTTGGTGTGGTTATCGCATACAAAATGCATTACTGGGTTGAGCGAAGATTTAAAATCGACGATGCAGTGGGTGCGGTGGCAGTTCACGGTTATGCTGGCTTCGTTGGCCTTGTGATTTGTGGATTCGTCCTTTGGGGTTACCCATCGTCGCCTTATGAAGGTTATGCTGCAATTAATCCACTGGGTCAGTTCATTGGCGCTATCATCATGTTCTTTGTTCTTGGTTTTGTCCCGGGTTATGTCCTGTCTAAAATTCTTAACGGAATGGGACTACTTCGCATTCCACCTGAAGTCGAAGTGTTGGGACTCGATACACTTACTATCGAAGAATACGAACAAGACGAAAAAGAGATGGCTGAAGCAGAACAAGAAGCTGCCAAATCAATTTAATAAGCGGAGAAACAATTATGTCTACAGGTATAGAAGCTTGGAAAAATTTGTCTGAAATTGGACCGATTTATCCGTTTGTTGGAACTGAAGTTGTTCTTGTAGTGATTGCTGTTGTAATTTGGTTAGTGTGGCATGCCGCGCAAATCAGTGCAGAAAAAGTTCACCATGAAGAAGTTCAGGAAGAGTTCAAAAAAAGAAACTGACTAGACTCAGTAAATCATAGATAAATATTTGAACAATGATTGCCTGAAAAGGCGCTGAAGTGTTCAGTTAAGCCTCCGCTGGTCGGAGGCTTTTTTTATCTACTGACTCTTTATATCTAATAAAGTGAGCGTCAAGGCAGACAAAAACTGGTTTTTCCTGGATTTCGAGAGATAGCTGGAATTCCTGATAGGGAATTCCTAATGAAGCTGGGCATGCGGGAAAAAGCGAATACCTTATAATGGCGCTATTTGGGATTGGGTTACGATTTCGAGCTGCCTGGCATATGCCAGGTTTAGCGTATGCCAGGTTTTTCGCGTATTGGAAATAGTGCCCAGGAAATCGATATACAGAGACTTCAGGGTATGAGTACTTACCTTCGATTTATGATTCGTTTATAACTTTAACCACGCTATGTCCAGCAGAAAAAATGATGCGGCCGATATTTTATGTCTCGGTGAGCCCATGCTTGAGTTTAATCAACAGCCCGATGGTACTTTTGTCGAAGGTTTTGGCGGTGATACGTCAAATTGTGCGATCTCTGCGGCGAGACAGGGGGCGAGAGTTGGATACATTACCAGTGTGGGAGATGACCAGTTTGGTAGGAAGTTTATGGATCTTTGGGAGTTCGAGGGCGTGGACATTTCCCAGGTAAAAATTGACGCAAACTCACCAACGGGAATCTACTTCGTGACCCATGATAAAGATGGCCATCATTTCAGCTACTACCGAAAGCATTCAGCGGCTTCCGCTATGAACCCAATGGATCTTTGTGAATCCTATATCGCCGATGCCAAAGTACTACATGTCTCAGCGATCAGTCAGGCGATTAGCGATTCGGCTTCGGACACGGTGATTGAAGCCATCAATATTGCGAACAGAAATGGTACTCAGGTTGCGTACGATACCAACCTGCGACTCAATTTATGGTCGAAGGAGAAGGCGAGAACGATTGTCCATGAGACAATGAAACACTGCCACATTGCTTTGCCGAGCTATGATGATGCCTGTGTGTTGACTGAACTGGTTGAGCCAAACGAAATCATTGATTTCTATCTTGCGCTCGGTGCGAAATTCGTGGTGTTGAAGATGGGTGATAAAGGAGCTATTGTGGCAAGCCACACGGATCGGGAATCCATTGCTCCAGTTAAAGTGGACAGTATCGATGCGAATGGGGCAGGAGACACGTTTGCTGGTGCTTTTCTGGCTGAGTTCATCAAAGGACTCCCCATCTGAGGCGGCTAGTTATGCTAATGTGGCCGCTGCCATCTCAACCTGCTCCAAGGGGGCAGTAACGTCTATTCCAGACCACAGTCAGGTGCTTCAAATGCGTCGCCAGCTCGACCGGTAGCGGACATCGATAATGAAAGTGGTAGTGATGGAGCCAGACTTCCCTTATCAATCCTTATTACAAAAAATAGCGGCAAGACTTTTGCTATTTTGCATTGCTAAAGACACTGGCCTAAATCTCTGATCAGAATCTCCGACATAACCAGGCTAACCTGGACCAAGTAAGTCCTTCTTTGCCTGGATCAAATGTGCAGTCATGATATTGGAGGCACCCTCTGCATCCCGACGTTTGATTGCATCAAGCAGCGCTTCGTGTTGTTTGTTATAAAGATCGATCTTGTTGCTGGTTAGGATATTGTTTTTACGATGACTCCATTGGGTGTGGCTTCGGATATCATTAATACGTTGATATATCCATATCAGAAGAGGGTTCTGGGAACAATGGGCCAGGGTTAAATGGAATTCCTCATCAGCCTTGGAGAAATCATTGGGGTTGCGGCGACTTAACATGGCCTTCTCCAATGATTCTTTCAGTTTTCTGATTTCCCTATTATTGGCATTGCTGACGACCAGTTTTACAATATGAGGCTCAATGGCGAGGCGGGTCTCGATTAGTTCCAGAGGGCTGGTTTCTTCAGCAATGTCTTCCTGGGTAGGATTTGTGTTGTAACTCACGAATGTACCGCTTCCAAATTTCCGAACAACCAGCCCAGCCTGCTCAAGTTGCTCCAGTGCCGCTCTGACTGTGCCTCTGGCTACCGCAAATTTGAGTGCGAGATCCCGTTCAGAAGGTAATCGTTCGTTGAAGTTGTAATCGCCATTTACGATCCGTTCACGTAAGCCGTTAAATATCCCTGCCGCGCCGGATGTCGCCCTAAGATGAGTGTTATTGTTTTGACTATTCATTATTCGTGGGATTCAATGGGTTCCAGGGAAGTCGGGAAAAGGCAATTGGATAATCATTTGGACTATAATTGGTATATGTAAATCATAAAAAGTGGTTCATTTATAGCTTGCCATGGATCAGGATTTAGTGTTTTAATAGCTCGGACAATCAATGCTTATACGGTTAGTGAACAAAAACTAAATCGTATTTGAACCAAAATTATACCTTTGAATTTAAACAAACACAACTGAGGGCAATCATGGCGCTTCCCCAACACAGTGATTATCTGATTATAGGAGCAGGTATCCACGGTTTAAGCACGGCGTATCATCTCGCTTTGGAACTTAAAGCAAAAGGACAGGGAGATGGTCGAAATATTCTGGTAGTGGATAAGGCATCTATTGGTGCCGGTGCATCGGGCATTGCCTGTGGTGTGGTTCGAAACAATTATTTCCAACCAGCGATGCGTGAATTGATGGCCCAGTGTGTTGAAGTATGGGAAAGTGATGCCACAGCGTATAGTTATCACCCGGTTGGATACATGCAAATCAGCCCTGATAGTATGTTTGAAGATGTCGCATCCATAGCTGTCCAGCAAAAGGAAATTGGATATGAATCAACCTTTATTGAAGGTGAATCCCAGTCAATGGAATATATGAAAGGTATTTTCCACGATTGGCAAGCTAAAGGAATCACCTCAGTGTTGCATGAAAAGAAAGGGGGGTATGCCAATAACACGAAAGCGCTTTATGGTTTGGCGGGAAAAGCCGAAGCCGAAGGCGTGCGCATTGTCTCTGGTGTCGAAGTTACCGGATTTCACACGGATAATAGTGGGGCGGTCAAGTCAGTGGAAACTAGCAAGGGAACCATTGAATGTGGCCAGTTGGTTGTTGCCCCAGGACCTTGGGCGAAACAATTCTGGGATATGTTGGAGTTACCTAAAGCCGTTGATATCAAGGCAGCAGACGGCACAGTTCACAAAGACATTGATACCTGGGTTTATTGGTCGTTACAGGAAGGGACTTTGGGTGTTGATCCAGAAATGCAAAAAACCAATGATGGTGCCATGCCTCCAGTTATCCACGTCGATTCTAACGAACCACTTTATTCAGATGTCGATGGTTCGCTGGTCACCGACGAAATGTGGGGTATTTACTATAAACCTGATTTTCATTTTAACGGTGTTCAGGGCGGAGCCGCTCCTTTTAAGGTTGAAACCCACCCCGATGAAGTCAGGGTCGATCCGTATGGGGTTGATTCTCCAGAGTTTATCGTTGGCGATGATTTTGCCCACATGTGGACCTCGGCACTGGCTCATTGCCAAAAACGCTTTGAAGGACAGACACCGAAATACAATAACGAGCCATCTGGTGGTATTGGTGCATTCACGCCGGATAGCTTCCCTGTTTTCGATACATTTAAACAAAACTGCTTTTTTATTGCTGATTCCAATCATGGATACAAGATGATTGGGGTCGGCAAACTGGTTGCACAGGAATTGGTCAGAGAAACCAGTAGTTTGCTTGAACCCTTTCGTTTTTCACGATACGCAGAAGGCAAATTGCACCCCGTTTCAAATAGCCCATTTCCCTGGAGCTGATATCGGGTTTAGAGCTAGTATCAAATCTATCGCTATATCGGATTGAGTTGTTAATCAATCTGGTTTGCAACCAAAGTGCTGTGGGTGAGAAGTATTATAAAAATATAAAGCTCACGGCACCTGATTTTCACCACTATTTCACCACTACACACCATACTGTCTGTAAGGAGGATAAGAATGGCCACAAAAAAAGTAGCAGCGAAAAAAGCCACGGCAAAGCGTAAGACCACACGGGTTCAGAATTCAACGGATCTGGAGCGTCACGTCAATGCCAAAGGGCGTGACCAAATGGTCAAACAGGTCCGGGAAAAAATCAACAAACTGGGTGTGACCTATATCTATTTTCAATTCGTATCGGTAACGGGGCGTATTGTTGGTAAAGGGATTCCGGCCGACCATTGGGAGCGTACTGCTGAAAGAGGCTTCCAATTGGTTTATGGCTCTACTGCTAACCTGTTTATTGATCGACACGGAGATTACATTGGCTACGGACCGGAAGCATCCGAACTGGTTGGTATACCTGATCCGGAAACATTTGTGCAATTACCATGGGACAAACGGATCGCCCGTGTTTTCTGTACCTGTTTTCGCAACCGTGAAGAACGCGTTAATCCCGGTGCGCATCTGACTTCTGACTGCCGCGGAAACCTGCGATTGATTCACGAAGAATTCCAGGCAAAGCACAACATGCACATGCGAGCGGGCACCGAGCCTGAAATGATGTGGTTGAAACTGGATGAAAAAAAGCAGCTTGAAGGCGGAGTTACCAAACCAAACTGTTACCACATTGACCAGTTCGAAGAACTAAGACCCGCATTCATGCAGGTTGTTGAATACTCCCAGGCGATGGGGCTGGACATGATTCAGGGGGATCACGAAGATGCTCCAGGCCAGCTTGAACTCAACTGGATGTTTGATGATGTGCTGCGTAACTCAGATCGTCTGACAACCTATCGGCAAATCTGCGCCCAGGTGGCAAGAGAGAAGGGGCTGCATGCCTGCTTCATGTCCAAGCCATTTATGAATGTATCCGCATCAGGTTGTCACCACAACGTTTCCTTATGGTCCGGTGGTAAACCCAAAGTAAACCCCTTGCACCAAAAAGTTCTACCTGGTATGGATGATGTGTTCTCCTATCTGCAAGGCGGTAAAAATCATTTTATGCCTGATCCAAAGATTGACAAGGTCAAACCCGCTCCAGTGGGTTTGCATTCCATTGGTGGAGTCATTGAGCATCTGGGTGCATTGACTTCTATCGGTTCCTCAACGGTTAACTCCTATCGACGTCTTTGGGATACAGGTTTCTGGGCACCGGTATTCGCTGACTGGGGTTTCCAGAACAGAACCTGTGCATTACGCGTATCTGCCCCCGGTCGATTTGAATATCGTTCTGTGGATTCCATGGTTAATCCATACATTATGGGTGCAGCATTGCTTAAGGCATTTGATGACGGGCTGGACAGAAAACTGGATCCAGGTGAGCCAGAAGAACGCAATATCTATGCCGCTATGGAAGCAGGCAAGCAGGTCAAAAAGTTGCCCATGACTTTGGGTGATGCATTACAAAAGCTTGCTGAAGATGATGTCATTAAATCTGCAATGCCAGATGAAATGTACAAAGTTTATAACCATTACAAGACAGACGAATGGGAGCGTTTTAACCACTCGGTTTCTAACTGGGATTTGGAAAACTATCTCGACTGTCTGCCTTAGGCCAACTACTTAGTGGTGGGACGGGGTGCCCTGCCTGTTATGACAATGACAGGTTGTGCAGAGTTCTTATTGAACTCCTGTTAAGACTCGATGACTTTCATAGGGTTTGGGTACCCCGGTTTTTAAAACCGGTTTAAATCGGCTTAAATCGGCTTAAATCGGCTTGGGATTTCCAGAATCTGCTTATAAAAGAAAGAGATGCAGATGACAGGGGTCGAACTGCTCTGGATTGAAACAGGCGCTGTTCATGGTTACTACGAAATTGACCCATCAACGTGTTCTCCTGAAATGGGATTCGGTAAGAGTTGGTTTCAGCATCTTTGGGTGTTCGTGACTCTGTATTCAGAGTAATTTTAATTTAGTTATTTTCCATACGAGGATTTGCAATATGTGCGGTATCGCAGGACTTATCCATCGGGGCAAAAGCTCGAATGTTGGTTCGGAAATGACTTCGGTGCTTCAGTCTCTGAAGCACCGTGGTCCAGATTCGACGGGTTTCGCGCTATATGGTAGCCCCACCGAAAACCAGTATGTCATGCGCTTCAAGGTCGCAGAACAAGAAGACATGAACCGTGGTTTTGACATCCACCAGGAGGTGGTTGCCCGACAGGAGGAAGTTGACAAAAGACTTGCCTCCCTTGGTGTCAACGTTATCAACAAGAAAGAGGCAACAGCCTATTCACATCGTTATACCTTCGGGTTCGGCGGTGACATGAAAAAACTCGCTGATTATATCGAAGACATCGAAGGTGCTGAAATTCTCTCCATTGGTGAGGGACTTGAGCTGATCAAGGATCTGGGTGATGCCACAGTGGTTTCCGAGCAATATAGTCTTGCTGGTTTTCAGGGTACCCACGGCATCGGCCATACCCGTATGGCAACAGAGTCAGACGTAGACATTCGATCGGCTCATCCTTATTGGGCCTATCCATTTAACGATGTGTCTGTGGTTCACAACGGGCAGTTGACGAACTATTGGACTTTCCGTCGTGAAATGGAACGACTGGGACATCGGTTCATGTCTAACTGCGACTCGGAATTGATTGCGGTCTATATCGCAAATCGAATGGATCAGGGAGATGATCTTGAAGAAGCGATGACTCGCTCTGTGGAGGAGCTGGATGGCGTCTTCACCTATCTGGTCGCGACCAGTGACAAGTTAGGCATGGCTAAAGATGTGATGGCGGCCAAGCCGATGGTGTTGTATGAAAGTGATGACTTTGTTGGACTGGCTTCAGAAGAAGTCGCGATTCGAAGTATTTTCCCCAATGAAATTGAAACCTTTGACCCATATGAAGGGGAGGTAAGAGTATGGCAGGCGTAGAACATAAATCCCATGATATGGAGTTGCATACGGAGCAATTAAGCGGACGTACGCAACAGCGATTTTTCAGTGCCAGTGAAGAAGAAAATTTCACTTATCCCTGGGCCAACGACGTCGATTTCGACAAAGTAGCAGATTTTGATGCAGTAGAAATGGATCCAACCGACATCAACCTGAAAATCAGGGAGCTACTCGAACAGGGGTATGGAACGATTACGATCAAAAACCCAAGAGCCAAGCATGGCGTTGGTGTTGGTGTACTGAATCGCGCAAATATTACTTTTGAAGGAAGCCTGGGTTATTTTGGTTGTGGATTGATCGATGGTCCCAATATTCGCATCACTGGTCGGGTTGGTTGGTCATGTGCCGAGAACATGATGGCTGGTACTGTGGTAATTGACAACAATGCCGGTTCAACCTTTGGCGCGGCAATTCGTGGCGGAGATCTGGTTTGTCGCGGTGACGTTGGTTCAAGAACAGGAATCGACCAAAAAGGCGGAACTATTATTGTGGGTGGTCGAACCGGAGCTTTCTCTGGCTTCATGATGCAGCGTGGCCGCATGGTCATCTGTGGTGATGCGGGTAAAAACCTGGGTGACTCCATGTATGACGGCACCATTTATGTGGGTGGCGAAGTGGAAGATCTCGGGGTTGATTGCGTGCCGGGTGAAATGACTGAAACCGACTTGAAATGGTTAACTGCCAAGCTGTCGATGTATGACATTGCACCCGCTTGTGGCGTCGCCAATATGAAGAAATTCGTTTCCGGCAAACAGTTGTGGAACTACGACAACCTTGAGCCTTCAGAGAAGAAATTGGTGCTATAGGCGCTAATGTTGCTTATAGATCAAGAGGATAAATATTATGTCTAAAACTACCAGAGATACCAATCATCTGGGGCAGAGTTTCATCTTTCCGCCCAATGTGATTGATGATATTCACGTAAAATCGGAACTGGGTCGTTACCGTATGCGTGGCTTTTCACTTTTCAAGAAAATCCCTACCTGGGATGATTTGACCTTTATGCCTGGAACCCTGACCCGTTTCGTTATCGAAGGCTATCGTGAAAAGTGTTTGACTAAAACGGTCATCGGCCCAAAGGCAAAGCGCCCAATGGAACTTGATATTCCGGTTTACATTACGGGAATGAGTTTTGGTGCGCTTTCCTATGAGGCGAAAACTGCTTTGGCCCGGGGTGCTACCATGGCTGGAACAGCGACCTGTTCGGGTGAAGGTGGAATGATTCCTGATGAGCGTCGCTATTCAGAAAAATGGATGTATCAGTGTATCCAGTCTCGTTATGGCTTTAATCCCAATCACCTTCGTCTCGCAGACTGTGTTGAGTTCTTCATTGGTCAGGGTTGTAAAGTCGGCTTGGGTGGACACCTGATGGGGCAAAAAGTAACCGACCAGGTCGCTGAGATGCGTTCCTTGCCTGCTGGTATTGATCAACGTTCACCTGCTCGACATCCTGATTGGCTGGGTCCCGATGATTTAGCGTTAAAGATCAATGAGATTCGGGAAGCGACCAATGGCGAGATTCCTATCCAGCTTAAACTGGGTGCAGCCCGGGTTTATGATGATGTACGGATGGCAGCGAAAACCGGTCCAGATTCAATCTATATCGATGGTATGGAAGGTGGCACAGGCGCCGGCCCTCACCTCGCGACTGAAGAAACCGGTGTTCCAGGTATTGCTGCGATTCGTCAGGCGCGCCGGGCGATCGAAGATGTCGGTAAGTCTGGCGAAATTTCGCTGGTCTATGCCGGCGGTATCCGAAACGGTGGTGATCTCGCAAAAGCATTGGCATTGGGCGCAGACGCAGTGGCAATTGGCCATTCAGCGCTGATGGCATTGAACTGTAATAAAGCGATTCCTGAAGCAGATTTTGAGAGTGAAATGGGCGTGGAAGCAGGGCATTGTTACCATTGTCATACTGGACGTTGTCCAGTGGGGGTTGCTACCCAGGATCCTACTTTGCGTCAGCGTTTGAATCCCGATGAAGCCGCAGAGCGGGTTTACAACTTCCTGCACACATTGACCATCGAAGCGCAACTGCTTGCTCGTGCATGCGGTAAAACCAATATCCATTCTCTGGAGCCAGAAGATTTGGCGGCACTGACTATGGAAGCTTCTGCGTTGGCCCAAGTCCCACTAGCCGGTACCCAACACACTGTTGGGCGACCTGACATGACACGATTCTAGGAGGTTTATGATGAGTCAAAATGACGTAGATAAATATCTGAACTCTGATGGTCTGGATACCAGCCGAGAGAAAGATATCGGACAACATATCGGATATCGATATGATGTTAACCTCGTTCCAGACATGGATCGTTGCTCCCCATTCCTGCAAAACTACATGGAAACTATGGGGTGGCAGGATCTAAACTGGCTTGAAGACGTTCATATGGGTTACGAAGAAGGAAAGCCTGCGGTATTCGACCGAAATATTAACGGTTGGGTACAGGTGCCCGAAGACATTGACTTACCTGACAACCAACAGGATCGGGATATGATTGCCCGGGAGCTGTTAATCAAGTTCCAGATGTCAAAGTCTCATCCCATGGTAGATCTGGTTAAGGCATACAAAAAATTCTAAATCCCCGTTAAAAACTCCAGTAGTGGATCATTATTTAGGCGCGGACCTTAGGGGTCGCGCTTTTTTTTGGCTTTGTGTTTATTGAGCCACATTAGAGTTCGATATTAACCAAAGTTTATTCTGGCCCACGGACGGTGCAAGTGGTCTAAAAAGCTTCGGAATTTTGAAAAAAATAAAGAGACTGTGAAATAAGCGAAGCGCAGGCAGCAAGATCAATCAGCAATTCCGTTTGGACCTATAATTACTATTTCTATAATTACGGATTCAATAATTATTAATTCAATAAATGCTCTGTCGCCTAGTAACCCAGGGATCGGTTTATCTCATGCAAAAGTGGTTCACCGTTAATCAATCGGGAATAGTTTTCTGCGACATCGACCAATGCCCCGTCTACATGCCAGCCCGAGACATGGGGAGTAACCGTGATCTTCGGATGTTTCCAGAAAGCATGAGTTTCGGGTAACGGTTCCTGACGAAAAACGTCTAGCACCGCCCTCGCCAGTTTTTTATTATTGATCGCTGCTAATAAGTCTTCTTCCACAATCAGATCTCCTCTACCGGCGTTAATGATCATGGCAGATGGTTTCATGTTAGCGAGCATCGCGGCGTCAAAAAGATTCACTGTTTCATCTGTTGATGGGAGAATGGAAGCGACGTAATCGCATTGGGACAAAAGCACTGGCAGTGCCTCTGAGCCGTATAGGCACTCAATCCCCTCGATGTCTTTGGGCGAACGACTCCAACCGAGAACCTCGAAGCCCAGCGCCGCAAAGGCCCGAGCAGTCTGGGAGCCGATGTGACCTAGCCCAAGAACCCCCACCTTTGTGGAAGGGCTTTTCCGGGGTGGCATCTGGGTCCAGCTTGAATTTGATTGATGGTGTTCGTGAAACCCCATGTTGCGCTGTTCTCGCAGCACATAGGCAACACAATACTCGGCGATTTCCTGGGCTGGGGCCTGGGGTTTTAAACGAGTTACTCGCACATCCCTGGCAAGGCTCGGGTCCCTTGCAATGGTCTCAACCCCCGCCCCCAACTTCTGTACTAGCTTTAAATTCGGTAGTCCCTCACTTACACCCGGATATAAAGAAATGACCACAAGCATCTGTATCTCGTCTTTGTGTTCTCCAGCATCACAGCAATGGATTGGTACCCCAGGTAAGAGAGGTTGAAGGTAATCCCTAAGTGATTCTTCAGTCATCCAAAGAGGGTCACGAATGTCGATGAGTAATGCCAAAATAAGTGCTCCGAATAAATTTAAAATTGGGCGTCAAAGGGTATTTATGTATTGATCTAATTTGGTCGCAAGACCCAGTTTGCTATTCTGCTGAATATAATTCCATGGGTAGGGGAACGCAGAGATAGACACCAAATTCTTCACCAATGTCACAACTGACCCTGGCATGGACCTTACCCTGTCTGTCGAGAAATCGTTGACGGTCCCAGACCGGGAAAATACCTTCATGCCATATTCCCGGATGAATATACAGTCCCTGACTGCCATCGCACCAGAAAGCGATAATTTTATCGAGTGTCAAATCATCACCGGGCAAGGCCACGGGAACAACAAAAGGGTGATTATCCAGAGGAAAGAAAAACTGTCCACCATCCGGGTGATAGTTAAAATGCCACAAAAGCACCTGCTTACGTGGCACAGTTTGATTTGATACGGAAGCCTGTTGAGGATCCGTAGACCATCCAAGAACGTAATTTCCTTTTACTGCTTCATTAGCCCCCATTAGTGTATCTCCCTCCCACTGACCATAGAAGATGCCCTCAACCCAACCGCCTTCATTACCCGTGCCTGAATCGATAGGCCGCCAACCCTGGGCGGGCCAGGTGACAATCTCTATTTCCATTTCCTCTGGGTCGTCAAATAACTCGCCGTATCCCTGGATTGAACTTTCAGTGGCACGGACCAGAGGAACCTCATGCAATGGCAACGAGGGTTTGGTGCTGGCGTCGAAAATATAAACCGGTGATGAAGAAGTCATGTTGTCCTGCTAACAGAGGGATAAATGGTGTCTATATCCAATGCTACTTGAATACATTGACACTTATTCTACGCAAATTTTCAAACAAAAAGTTGTTTCTATTTGGAGTTCTCCTGGACTGGATACAACGACGTGGCTTCAATGGAGGTTAAATAGGCTATTATTCGAGGATATTGAAGAAATGGACTGGGAAAATGGATGGGGCGTTTTACTGAAACGGTCTATTCATAATTCGCACCGCAAACCCTTATTATCGTGGTCCTTGTCTCTATTCGCCCATAACTGCCCCATTTAGCCATGCAAGAGATTATTTTTAGCCCCTGCCATCAGCTGCTAAAAATGCAGCTCGATAAAAAAATTAGTGCCGAGGAGCTGTTGCAATTGTTTCGACAACAGATCGAACAATATAACCCGGTATTGAATGCGATCGTAGCCACGGACTTCGAGGCAGCGCGGCTGAGTGCGCGACAAGCCGATAATTATCTCAGCAAACACCAAGTATTAATTGGGCCATTGCATGGTTTACCCACGGCAGTGAAAGATATTTTTGCGACAAGGAATCTGAAAACCACCTATGGTGATCCCGATAAAAGCAAATATGTTCCCACTTACGATGACGTTGTGGTGACGCGGGAGCGCGCCGCCGGAGCAGTCATTCTGGGAAAAACCAACACGCCATACTATGCTTCCGGTGGAATTACCCGCAATGAAGTTTATGGATTAACCCGAAACCCATGGAATCTGAAAAAGACCACCAGCGGCAGTGGTGGAGGGGGTGTTTCCGCGTTGGCTTCGGGCATGGTGGCCTATGCGGATGGAAGTGATGTTGCAGGCTCGGTACGTTCTCCAGGCGGATGGACAAATTGTGTGGGCTTTCGACCCAGCTCCGGTCGAATACCCGGTTATCACGGAACCCTTGCAGACGGCAGCACCAGCACAGCAGGGGTTTTCACTCGATGCGTTCGGGATGCTGCGCTATTTCTTCAGGCCTGTGATGGTCCCCATCGAGAAAGCCTCGTACCCTATCCAGGAGCTTTGGGAGGAACTCTGGGGTTTTCCCGGTTCCCTGCTGCGAAAGCTGGTATGGGTTTTGATGTTATTCCTGAACTGAACATGGATCCTGAAACCAGCGTCAGCTTAAAAGCCGTCTGGGCCCCCGTGTTTTCAGCGAAGAGACTGGATAACGAAATCGCGACAATGCTCGAAGATCACAGAAAAACGTTTGAAGAGATTCTGCGAGTAGAAAACGTTGAACTGGATTTTATCGATGCTTATCAATCGATCTACCTTGATTACAACATTCTCGCTCAGGTGAAAAGCCTGCCAGCATCTGTTTTGCAGGGATTTGAAAACGGTCGCTCCATCAAACCCTCTGTGAAAGGAATGATTGAGCGTTGTAAATCCCTGGACGCAATCAGTGTGATGGAAGTGCTTAATCAGAGGGAAGCGCTTTGGGTGAGGGTACAGAAACTTTTCGAAACCCATCCGCTGATCATCTCCCCTATCCATCCCACTCGGGCTTTCGATGCCAACGACACCGTTGCTGAAAGCCAATACGACTGGGCCGGTCACTACTTCGCGCCACTATTCGGACTACCTTCAATTTCCATTCCCATGGGTTTCACCGACGACGGAATGCCCTGTGGATTAATGATTACCGGAAAACCCGGTGACGATTTGTTGGTCTTGCAAACGGCCCATGCCTTCGAACAAAAGAACGTGTTTCATTTACAGATACCCGATCTGTCTGAAGTAAAAGGCAACAAATTATCGTATTAATGTGAATCGTAATTGTGCAGCATGGACTAGCGCTAATTTTCCTATAGTCGCTAAATAGGTCCATTAAAATTGCGGAGAAAGGCCTTTTAACACTATAATTTTGAAATTAGAGAACCCCTGCACTCTGGAAATAACAAATGGATCTGATTCGTACCCACCTAACCCGCCCCGCAGAAATATTCCAAATGTTCCCAATGTTCCCAATGTTCCCAATGTTCCCAATGTTCATTGAGTCCAGGCATTGTTTCGTTATTCTACCCCTGAAAAAACTTGCATTGGTCTTATTGGCAATACTAACCGCCTCTTGCACAACGGTTACACCAAAGCAGGTAGCGCCTCAAGAACCTGTAAGTCAGGGCCCAGTGGATCAAACACCCTACCTTCGTATCGAACCGGAAATGCATACGGCGACATTAAAGAGAGTGGGTGTCGATGAATCAGGCCAGTTTGCAGTCTCTGCGGCGGATGACAAAACCGCCCGGGTGTGGCGGGTTTCGGATGGTAAACAATTGGCAGTGTTACGACCCCCACAGGCCCAGGGCCGTGAAGGTAAACTGTATAGTGTTGCCATGAGTCCTGATGGCAATACCGTGGCGGTCGGGGGTTGGAGACCTCTGATAATATTAACGTCTCAATCTATCTTTTTAATTGGCAAAGCGGGAAAATCATTCACACCTTCGAAAGTCTACCCAATGTGATCTTTGATCTTTCTTTCTCTCGGGGCGGGCGATATCTGGCGGCGACATTGGGTGGGGGAAATGGGATCCGGGTATTCGATATGCAAAACAACCTGGAAGTATTCCAGGATAGGGATTACGGCAATGATAGCTATGGATCGGATTTCGATGTGAATGATCGTCTTGTAACCTCAAGCTATGACGGTTATATCAGACTCTATGAGCCCCATGAACATTCGTTTCGCCTGATAACAAAAACAAAGATGCAGAAAGGGAAACGCCCTTTTGGCGTGGCCTTCTCTCCTGATGGCCGATTAATCGCAGTGGGCTATGATAATAGTCCTGCAATAGAGGTGCTGTCAGGGAAGGATTTGAGTCTGGTATTTTCTCCGGATGCGCCGGGAACCTCAGCCGAAGATAATGTTTTAAGTGTCGCCTGGTCTGCGGATGGTCGCTGGTTGTATGCGGGTGGAAAATATGACGAGGGTGCTATACATCCAGTTTTTCGCTGGGGCCAGGGGGGGGTGAGCGAATGGTGTTTGCGAAACCAGCGGTGGGTACCATCATGGACATGGTGGCTTTGCCCGGGGGCAGCCTGTTTGTTGGAGCATCCACCCCGGGGCTTACATTACTTGATGATGAAGGAGAAGTGGCCTGGGCAAAGCAGGCGCCGGGTCTGGATTATCGTGATAGATCACTGGCTTTGTCCCAAAACGGTCAAAACGCTTCCTTTTATTTCAGGTCATTTGATAATGGAGAGTGGCATACCCGCCAGATTGAGGTATCCATTGCGGCAGGAACCGTTACCATGGATTCGGTCAATCAGGAGATCGCTGATTATCGTCGTCCAGACACCACGTCATTACCCATAGAAGGCTGGGACGATGAGTATGACCCCACCCTCGACGGTCAGCTCCTTGACAGTTTACACCAATACGAAATGTCCCGTTCCCTGGCCATTTCTGCAGACCAGGATTTTTTTGTATTGGGAACAGACTATGATGTAAAGGCCTATTCCAGGAGTGGTCGTCTGCAATGGAATCGCCCGGCCAGTAGTGTGGTCTGGGCAGTGAATATCAGCGCAGACAATCGCTGGGTGACAACATTACAGAGTGATGGCAGCGTTCGCTGGTATGATGCACAGAATGATGGGAAGGAGGTGCTGGCATTGTTTGTTCACCGTGATCTGGAACGTTGGGTGATGTGGACTCCGGAAGGTTTTTTCCATGCTTCTCCAGGTGCGGAGTCAATGCTTGGTTTTCATGTTAATCAGGGAGGAAACAGGGAGGGCATCTTTATTGATGGTGATCAACTGTTTGATACGTTTTTCAATCCCTCTCTGGTATCCCGGCGCCTGATGCCAGATGGAGAAGCATTGATCGCCAGTGCATTAGCCCGGACAACGGGAGACGTTCAGGCGGTGTTATCCGGAGGGCTGCCGCCTGAATTGGAATTGTTGTCGGGGACGAATATTGTCCAGTCCGACTTTGAATATGAGCTCCACTACAGGGTTGTTGCTCGAAACGGTGGCATTGGACGGGTGGAGTATCGTATTAATGGGACTACCATGGGTAATCCCAATGCCCGGTTAGCAAGTTTGAGTGCCGGGTATGGCGTGTATCGGCGACCGATCACTTTAGGTTCAGGAGAAAATAAAATAAGCGTTGTTGTCTATGACGAAGACAATCAGGTCGCGTCCAATACTCTGGTCGCTAACGTCATGGTCGAAGAAAGCCCCAATCAAAGACCTCATCTGTATGTTTTGGCTATCGGTGTATCGGATTATTACGAAGATGCGTTTGATTTAAAATGGGCCGCCAAGGATGCGCTAGCGGTAGCTGATCGGTTTGATCAGGAAAGAAAATACGCTATCTATCAGGATGTTACGATAGTGCCTCTTGTGAATAACGAAGCTACCCGGGAAAATATTGCTGAGAAATTCAAAAGCCTCGGGGAAAAAATTACCAGGGACGATGTTTTTGTCCTGTTCATGGCAGGGCATGGGATTGTGGAAAACAATCGTTATCACTTTTTGCCCCATGAAGCCATTTACAGCGGTAAGGAAGAACTATTAGCCCAAAGTATTGATCATGGTATGTTGACTGAAATGCTGGGAGGAATCGCAGCTAGTAAGAGCCTGGTATTACTGGATAGTTGTGGGGCAGGTGCTTTTATTGATGACTCAGGCACGCTGGCACTTGCCCGAAGCAATCGAAAACTGGTCGAAAAAGGAGCGCTAAGTCAGTTGATGAAAGCCACTGGGCGTATGACTTTGGCGGCGACTACCAGCCAGGAGTTTGCTTTGGAGGGGCATCGTGAGCATGGTGTGTTCAGTTTTTCATTGTTGGAAGCACTGGGCGCAATAACCCCGGATAAAGGGATTTCAGTGAGTCACGATGGGGACGACTGGTTGACAGTGGATGAGATCCAGTCGCATATTATGAACCGTGTCCCTGAAATTACTTTTCACCAATTTCAATATCGGCAAATTCCCATGCGCCAGATCGATGGTCAGGTATTTCCAATAGCGACAGCGTTGAAATAGACACGTCGTTCAGGGGATTAATCAGGCGTTCCACTAGCTAACTGACCATTGAGCTTGAGTTTATGCTTGAGTTTAAGTTTAAGTTTAAGTTTAAGTTTAATTTCTGGCCTCGTTATTCATTGCTTTTTTTATTTTTTGCCTCTGCGTGTACTCTTAATAAAGTAGCGGGCGGGGTGCAGTGCATGCAAGGTATTTCTCGATATGGGAAGGGGTTCATTGTTGATGAGGCAGGCGAGTAGTTCGGCGCTTAGGCCGGCAGTGGTCAGGCCTCTGGAGCCAAATGCTGAGGAGATATAAAGCCCGGGATGATATTTCGGTGTTGGCCAGACTCTCCATGATCTGCCGAAATTCATGTTTGCATAGGATTTTTCATATTCAGAGAAATCGGGTAGAGCACCTACGTAGGGAAAGCGATCTGGAGACACAACACGGGTTGCGGCATGGGCGCTAGTCATTTGACCTAATGTTGTGGCGAATTCTCCGAGATGTTCACGTTGCTTTTGGATGTTTTCTCTATCTGCAGAGGGAGAGAGGTCGACATCAGATACGCCTTTTTCGTAGGTTGCGCCGATGAGATGATGTTCCGCTACTGCAGGAGTGAGGTAGCCCTTGTGGTCGATGACGACCCGGAGTGCCTCGCTTTCGGTGGTGGAATTGACCTGAGTGGTTTGACCGGATATCGGGAGATGGGGCAAAGGCTCCATGGGTGCTAGATGCCAGTGTTTCCCGCTGGCGATTACGACGGTTGGAGAGCTAAGCAGTGGTTTGTCTTCAGCGATAACTTGCCACTGCTCGCCGTCGTGATGAATATCGGTGACTTCGTTTTGGGTGATTAGATGGATAGCATCGTGGTCTAACAGTTTCCGACAGAGTCTCCTTGGTGATATCCATCCGCCCTGGGGTAAGAAAATGGCTTTTTTGCCCAATGAAACACCGGAGACGTTGTTGGTTTCCCGCTCATCCAGACACTGCAAAAAGGAGGTCGGTAGTCCGCGTTTTAGCAAGGAGGTCCAGCGTTGTTCCTCCCGGTGATCTGTCACAAGTTGCATAACCCCACAAGGGGACCAGCTTTCCTGGTCGAGACCAAGTTCATTGAGTTGGTTTAGGGTGTACTGAAAACATTGACGATAGAAGCCATCACTCAAGGAGGGCGCCGAGCTAACTTTGGCGGAAATGATTCCCAGAGGGTTTCCCGAGGCCTCGGTAGCAGGGGCGCTGTGACGTTCGACTACTGTTACTTCGTAATTACGCTGGGCAAGATGCCAGGCGACCTGACAACCAGCAATACCAGCACCAATTACCGTGACGGTTTTCCGACGGGCTCCATGAACGAAATAGCCATACCAGGGGGTCGGTTTTTCTTTTCTTGAGTCCACCAGTTGGTGAGCCTTGATGTTACCAGTGAAATTGGCTGTGACCATTTCACGCTTTCTGCCAAAGCCCGGGCGTTTGGCAACTTCGAAACCTGACTGAGTCAAATGACGTCGTACCGCGCCAGCGGCTGTAAATGTCGCGAGACTTGTGTCGGAGTGGCTGAGACGGGCAATTTTCTGAATGTTTTCCAGACTCCAGATGTCTGGGTTTTTATTGGGAGCGAACCCATCCAGAAGCCAGCTATCTACGGCGTTGAACGTAAGGGCGGTGGTTGTGTTTTCTTCTTTGTTGACGGTGTGAATGAGCGCATCTAACGCGTCACTGACATCCATGAAGCATAGAGTTAGGCATACCTGATGTTGGTTTAACCAGAGTCGGTGAAACCCAGTCAATGGCTCTGGGTAACGGGAGACCAACTCGGATGAATATTCCTGGAGCTCAGGAAACTCCCGATGGCAGAGGTTCAGTTGTGATCCAGTAAGGGGATGTTTTTCGATGGAGATATAATGCAGGATTGGCGGGCAGTGTCTACTGTATTGCCTTTGTTGACTCCACAGCTGCCAGGCGGCGAGGAAATTTAGCCCTGTGCCGAATCCGGTTTCGGCGATGACATAACAGTCTCGCCGGGTAGTTTGGTTTCCTGTCTCTGCTTCTGCTCCTTCTTCTATTCTGACTGCAGAGCTTGAATCCATGTCGTTCCACTTATCCGCTAGTGCGTTTCCTTCAAGAAAAACATAACGGGATTCCTTTAGGCCGTCAAATTCACCCTCCCGACGCATGTAGTAAATATCGCCGTAAAGGGGTGAATAAGGAATACCGTCTGTGATTTCGATCATTGGAAGTGAATGAATAAGGCTCACTATCGCTCATCAATGGTTTGGTAATCGTCTGACTGATAGTGTGAATGTCCCATAGAGTCAGATGGGTTTGAAGTGAGTCAACTATGGATGCGGTCGAAGTAACAAAGGCGAACCGTTTACGATGGCATAAGGGAAATGCATTTCCCAGTGTGGCTGAAAAAGCATAACGGCGAGCCTATATCCAACAGAGTATATCTAACACCATCATCAGAAACACCTTCATCAGAGTCGCTTTCCCAAACAGCAATGAATTGACATCCTGATCAGTGATATATGCATTAAATTCGGGTCTGGGCTAATTCTTAAAAGAAACCCCCATGGATTGACTAATTGCCCGTTGATTGGCTAGTGTTGCGATGGCAGTATCCTGAGCTCCTGTGCCGGTGAGATCGCAGACGGTGATTTCATCTTCTGATTGCCTTCCTGTCGCCAGCCCTGCGATAACTTGGCCGAGTTCTGGGAAATACCGGTCTTTATCCACTTTGTTGGCGAGTAAAGCATGATGCAATTCTCCCAGTGCCGCAACCTGAGTCAGTCGGTCGCAGAAATAGGATGTTCCAGCGACTATGTCCGGTGCGAGCTCATTTTTGTCTTCGGCATCTGATCCCATGGCAGTAACGTGTTGACCTAGATGAAGGTCTTTCAGGCTCAGGATTGGAACATGGGAAGGGGTAGTGGTGACAATGATGTCTGTTTTTTCGCACACCATGGAAGGTGTTTCCACTGGCGTTACTTCGATACCGAAGTCGGTGCTGGCTTTCTGGGCAAACTCACGGGCCTTGTCTGCATCCCTTGCCCAAATCTTGGCAGATTGAATGTCCCGGACCAGGGTTAATGCATGTAGTTGCTGTCTTGCCTGGTCTCCCGCGCCGATAATGCCGATATGGCGGCTGTTCGTTCGGGAAAGATGTTTTGCCGCGACGGCTCCCGCAGCAGCGGTGCGTACAACGGTAAGATAACCATTGTCCAATAAAACCGCATCAAGCACTCCGGTTTTCGAGTTGAATAGCACCATCATACCCCCGGTACTGGAAAGACCAATTTTGGGGTTATCGAAAAACCCAGGACTCATTTTTATCGCGAAGTTATCGAGACCCGGAAGGTAGGCGGTTTTTACGTCCACCTCTCCATGATGCTCCACGATATCCATGCGCATAATGGGAGGCATGATCACGTCCTGGGTTGCCAAAATTCGAAAGCAATCTTCAATACACTCAATGGCATCAGAATCGAGTTGGACACATCGGCGAAGATCAGCTTCGCTTAGGAGGTTGACGGTAGGCATGGTTTGTTTCTGGGTTATTCGCTGGATGCGTTGAATAGGAAGTATGCTGGTTGATGGAATACTTGTCCATCAACCAGCTATGCAGAGACTCTCTAATTATCTTCTACGACCCGAATAATATTCGGCATAACCGTTCTCCACTAACCAGTCATTCAGGCAGGTTTCCTCTCCGTCAATTTTGCAATATACCTTTCCAAGATAGCGACCGTATTTTCCCTTTTCAGTAGTGTGAAGATATATCTTTTCTCCAAGGATAAGCTCACGAACAATATCTCTGACTTTTATTCCTTGCACTTTATTCGCACCACGAACCTCCGGAGTGTCAATTTCAGCTAATCGAATTTGCATGCTGTGGTGCCAGGCATCCAGTCCCAGGTCGATATCCACAGTAATCGTGTCGCCATCATAAACCTTGTTGACTTTTGCTTTATATCGATACAGGGGAAAACTGTCGCTCATGATGTTTCTCAGTTAGATGCAGTGGACTTGAAGCCCGAATAGGAAGTTGGAGAGTTAGTGGGATCACGGTATTGTATCTCTCTTTTTATCGATGTGTCACCGCAGTGCGCTTGGGGTCAGCAGAGGGCAGAGTCGTAATTCTTGAGAAGAAGCTATCACTAATCTCTTTTCGTTTCCATATATGCACCCCTTAAATAGCAGCAAATTCCAATTCCATCTTCGAGTGACTATGACTCCGCTGCAAATAATTACGACTCTGACCCCAAGGGATAATATTGAGGAGGATATAAATGAAGGCGGGAAGAGATTAGCCATAATTACGACTCTGACTCTGGACACACTCTCGACCTGACCCCAGACACGAGAAAATAGTCCGGTTAATTCGATTTTTTCTCCGGTGGTTGTCCGGTTGAAACGATTGATCATCATAAAGAATAAAGATAACCTGCCTGGCAGTTGAAACAGGGAAAACTACCATGAGTTGGCTAAAAGAACTTAGATTAGATATCAACGAAGAACTCGCCTGTAGTGGAGAAAGCGTGACGCACACCCAACTGTCCATGGGTACTCACTGTTTGCCCATGAATAAGAACCCGGAAGACAGTTATCGGCGCTGGGAAAAAACCGGAATTATCCCCAGAAAACACATGCCCTGTGTTGCAGATCTGTTTAACAGGACAGTGGCCGAACTCCAGAAGATGCAGGACGAGTATCTGGAAGAGAAGAGCCGGGAAGAGAATGAGAAAAAAGAAAATCAGTATAACGTATTGGTGAGGACTCTTCGGGAGGCGCTGGGGGCGGTGGAAGACATTGGAATGGACGTTTATGGAGCAGCCAAATCCATTTATCCCTATGTAGCAGGGAATGAGGAGAATGAGAACTTGCTCGATAGAGTCACTGCAATCATTGCCAGAGATTTTAGGCGGGAATTGCCGGGTAGATGGAGATATCCCGCTTTCTTTCAGAGTGTTTTAGAGGGAGTCACTGAAAAATCACATCTAGGTGTAAATGGCCCGGTTCTTCGTTTGATTGAAGCATCTGCATTGTTTTGTATCAGCCTGGATGGGAGTCTGGAGATGCTCGGGGGGGAATCCATTGGTTTGGAGCCCCAGTTTTCAGATCAGGAGCTTGAAGACATAGAAGGTAAAAAATTCTATCAAGCTGAATTGGGATTTAGTTTGCGCATACTTTCCGGTGTTCTGTCTGGGATGCCGATTATTGAGGTGGGTATCGAAGGGCTGGATGAGAACGAAAATATCAAAACCAGTGGTCCTACCGTTTCGTTGCCAGCTATTCATTCTGCGGATGCTGGCGATGGATTTCGGATATTCAGCCGGGCGTTGGGAATGGCAGTCCTGTATCCAGAAGGGTTTCCAGTAGGATCCGGTTTAACTAACGAACAACGTCTGGTGCGGGAGGAGGAGTTTACACGGAAACTCGACAATTTCATTAAATATAAATTGGAGGGAGAACTCGCCACTACTTCGGACCCGAAGATCCAGCCAATTGCGTTTGAGTATCAGTTGGCCAGTGATTCGCTCATCAGGAAGATTAAAGAGCGTTTCAGGAGTATTCCTGTGTTTACTTTCAGAGATCCGAAAAAGGGAAAGGCTTACCTGCAACCAGGTTTTAGCGTTTCTGCTTTATCCGGATTTGTTGTGAAACAGCTAAGGGCAGTACGAAAAAGAGTTCAGGAAATAGATCGAGGAAATTTGGATCGTGAAGTTGATGCTCCTTCATGGGAGGAAGTGTTGGAAATGATTGCTTTACTGGTGCCGGAGCTGCGTCGAGACGTTAGATCTGGCCAGTTGGATGTCAGTGAGAAGAAAATTAACGAATTAGCAGAAGCGATTGAGTCCCCGGAATTAACGGCATCAGCGAACTCTACTCCAGATCAGGAAGCCGTTAAGTCCATATACGAAAAGCTAAAAGCGCTGGCAAGTAGGGCGCCGGAAGGGTTTGCAAACGCAGTGGATTCTGCAGAGAAGGCAATGAACATCGTCAACTTTCTGTCGAGGTTCCTGGCTTAACCACGGTTAACTCAACTAATTCAAATGACTGAATCAAGGATCATGAACCAACAACTTGTTAGACAAATAAAATCGCTGATTAATCAGGCAAGTCGGTTAAAGCATGAGAGGGACTTTATAGATCCTCCGGTTCCACTACCCGGCCTCGGGTCCTGGGAAGACTCTTTGCATTGCGTGGACAAACTAAGACTGTTAGCCATTTCTGCAGCGGCCTCAACAGGGCGACCTCTTTTTCTGCAGGGCGATCCTGGCACGGGGAAAAGTAATTTGGCTCGAGCAGCTGCTGTGCTATTGGAACGCCATTTTATGAGCTACGTCATCCAACCCTTTACAGAGTATCAGGATCTGATGTGGACAGTGGATCACACTGCGCGTTTAGGGCATGCGCAAATCCTGGGAGCCATGGGCGATTTGTCCGAGGAAGCGATGGGCCAGGCGAAGTCCGAGTTGAACCTGGAAAACTACCTTTCTCCCGGTCCCCTTTGGTGGGCGATGGACTGGATCGATGCAGAAAAACGGAAATGTAAACATGACTACAAACCTGAGGTTGAAGGAGAGTATAAGGCGGCAGAAAACGGGGTCGTGATGCTGATTGATGAAATCGATAAAGCGGATGCGTCGTTGGCCAATGGTCTATTGGAGGTATTAGGCAATGGGGCTTTTTCAGTGCCATTTTTTGATCATCCGGTAAGGGGAGAAATAAGACCCTTGGTGATTATTACCAGTAACGACACCTGGGAGATGCCTAAAGCATTTATCCGTCGTTGTGTGGTACATAAGTTGACCCTGCCAAAGGGTGAGGAGCTGGTTGAACATTTGTATGCCATTGGTCGCGCTCACTTTGATCTGCTTGATCCAGAAGTAATCGAAAGAGCAGCCAGAATGATTGTGGAGGACCGGGAATCAGTGTTGGCAGACGATCAGGTTAAAACTGGGCAGGCAGAGTTTGTGGACTTGCTCCTGGCGCTCAGCAATCTTGACGGTGGAAAAAAGGAGCAGCTTGAAACCTGCCAATCGCTTGGGCGATTTTTCTTTAAGCATGATGTCTAAAGAGAGGAGATTCGATGTAGTTAATCGCTCGGATCTATTGGTACTGCGAAGTATTGTTGGCAGTGCCGTAGATAGCAATGAAAGCCATCAGGAGCTTACCGAGTTGTTGGCAGAGGCGCTGGGATACTATCCCCATCCCCATTTCAAGGGCGAAAACCGTGAAGATAATCGGCCGACACCCCGTTTTCCCCGAGCTCCGTTTGTTCAGCAGCATTCAGGAGAAATGGAAATTTCCAACTCTGGGATACCCAATGATATCTCTTTCTGGTATGTCAAATCATGGGTGCCTAAGGAGGATGGACATAATGAGGATTCAAATTCATCCGACTCTTTTTGGCAGGGGTTGGGGCTAGGAGAAAGCCTTGTTCTGGAAAGATGTAAGGTGCCAGAGTTTCGAACTATCCAGGCTACCGGCACAATCAATAGCCAAATAGACCGTTTATTGTCCAATCGGCATCGGAGGAGCATCGATCTGGATGCAGCGGCCAAATTGGTTGCTCAGGGGAAAATTGTTCGACATTGGCCACGACTGGCTCGTTATCGGCTGACTCACGACGTTACCATTGTGTTGGACTATTCTGAACACCTGGAGCCGATTGTTGGAGATGCAATCCGATGGAAAGATCGACTGGTGAAACGCATGGGCAAGCAGAGTTGCCAAATTATTGCCAGCACTCCCGATAGAGTTCTGAAACAGATCAGCGCCTTACCAAAAATCAACCAACAAATTGTGATTTTCTCTGACCTCGGAACGCTATCGAACTTACCGAATGAAAAACTCCGGGAAACATGGCTATGTTCACTGGCGCGAAAGCCTTTTTCAAATCGGCCTGTCCACATTATCTCCCCCACGTCGATGGACTCGGTGTCAGGTGAACTACCAGGAAATTTCAGTATTAGCGAGTTGTCTGGACTGGAAAACCGAAAAAGGGTGGGTGCTCTGATGGCGGCATTGGCATTTTGTAGATCCGTGGGTTGTGAGCGACTTCGGCATCTTAGGCAGGGGCTGGCGGGTAGCACTCTGGCGGATGAGTTATCAGTATGGAATCATGAAGATGCATTCCTGAGCGGTGGGCTTTGGTCTATCAGGCCTGGGCTTGTGGAAACCTACCAGGAACGATTTCTGAGGTTGGACGTGAGCTTACAGAAACAGCTTGGAAGATCCATTGCAAAATGGCAAGAAAGTCTGGCCCCTGAGGAAAGAGGGCTGGAGCGCATTGGGCTTTATGAAAAACGAATCGGCCAGGCACCCCCATTGGCGCTATTCAAAGCTGTTATTGAACCCGCAACTGGAACGGATGAAGTAACCGATGCCGAGGCCTTTTTGTTTAACAGCATGGGGCAATTTGCCACAGCTTATCGTACTCGAAAGGAGCAACCCGATTTAGCACCAGTATTTGGAAAAGTAGAGGAGGTTAGGCAAAAATATCAGCCGGTTTTTGAATCCGGGGTGGATAATCCTCCCGTTTCAGATCCCTTTTTGGATACCAAGGCACAAGGTGTTGTTATGATTCAACAAGGTCTTAGTCTGACCATGTCCGATGCCAGCAACCTTCCCCTCAACAGTTTTGTGGGAGAAGTGCTACGCATCAGTGGGCACTTGACCGAGACGAAAACGGGCCGATTGATTAAGTATGGAGACAGGTGGTTGAGTGGCAAACTGGCATTGGAAAATGAATATCAATCTCTGGAGCTGGATGTTCTCTCTAAACCCCAATGGGCGGAGCGAATCTGGCGGGATAGAGAGGGACTATTCGCGGCTCATGCATCAGGGTCAGTTTATCAGCTCCTGGAGGCGAACTGTGATCGAAGGGCAGCGGTTTGGCAGAATGTCATGAATCCTTGGGGATGGGCGACCGAAACAGGCATCGATGACTCGGGATTATGGGCTGGGTTTGAGACTGGGGCCGCAAGGCAAGTCATGCGATGGATCTCTCCGGGAACGTTCTTGATGGGATCGCCGGAATCTGAACCGGGGAGGCATGACGGCGAAATTTTGCACAACGTGACGCTAACAACGGGTTTTTGGCTGGCGGAGACAGCTTGTAGTCAGGAACTGTGGGAAGCGGTGATGAAGGAAAACCCGGGCCATTTTCAAAGAGGAGGAGACTATCCAATAGAGGGTGTCAGCTGGACTGATTGTCAGAAATTCACTAAACGACTGGGGCAATTCTTACCAGACCTGGAAGTGACGCTTCCCACGGAAGCTCAATGGGAGTATGCCTGTCGGGCAGGCAGTGATACAGCATTTTATTGGGGGGGAGAACTGAGTCCGGATCAGGCAAACTATGATTATCAGAGTTCTAATGATGATAGAGTAAGACCACAACGGTCGGATGGGACTCAACCCGTTCACTCGTTTCAGCCGAATCCCTGGGGGTTGTATCAAATGCACGGAAATGTATGGGAATGGTGTCAGGATAGGTTAGGAGCCTATTCCCCTGAGCCTGTTATTGATCCGGTTGGCCCGGTTTCTGGCCAGCAGCGTGTGTTGCGCGGTGGCAGTTGGTTCAGCGATGGTCGCAGTCTGCGCTCCGCTTATCGTGCTCCCGCCCCGGATTTCCGCAGCAACTTCTTCGGTTTTCGACTGGCCGGAGGTAGTGCCCTTCCAGTACGAGCCAGTAGCGCCGATCGACCGGTGCGGAGCACCGAAGAGATCGAAGGAAAGAGGAAATAGGGCTATGAAATATCGATTTTTTACGATAAATACTCTCTATCCTGATGTTTGAGTATGATAAATTACTCACGGTAGTGGATCAAAACCAGCAGCGTGTGTTGCGCGGTGGCAGTTGGATCAACAATGGTCGCAATCTGCGCTCCGCTTATCGTAACGCCAACACACCGGATAACCGCAACAACAACAACATCGGCTTTCGGCTGGCCGGAGCTTATGGGCAGATATCGGGAACGATTAAAGGGCAAATAACCAGATTCACTCCCAGTCAATCGTTAAAGATTGTTGATTGGCGAAACCAAGACCCCGGGCACGGGAGTAGACCAGGACGTGTTTGGTTTGATGGATGTCGGCCCAGATACTCTATATTGTCGAAAGCCTGCCTATGGGTCGCTTTTTTCTACTTTTTGGGTGGTTTTTTAGGATGAAGGTGAATCAGTCCTTATCAAATCACCCTGATCAGTTTCCGGCTTGCTGGGCGAGCGTTTGGGGATTGGATTCCTATGGCTACTGGCAGTCGTTTGAGGTCAATGGGGCTAGACAGGTTATGCGTTGGATACCTCCGGGTTCTTTTTTGATGGGTTCACCGGAGTCTGAACCGGGTAGGCGTGATAATGAAGGACAGCATTCCGTGAGTTTGAACGATGGTTTTTGGTTAGGGGATACGGCTTGCACCCAGGGTTTATGGCAGGCTGTCATGGGAGAGAATCCCAGTTACTTCGACCAGGGAGATGATTATCCAGTAGAGCAAGTGAGTTGGAAAGACTGTCAGCGATTCATTGAAGAGCTGCAATCTCATGTGCCCTCTCTGCCATTGGGTTTGCCTTCAGAGGCTCAATGGGAGTACGCCTGTCGAGCGAGAAGTAATACGGCGTTCAGTTGGGGGAATGAGCTGTCTGTAGAACAGGCGAGATACGACTATGGTTGGCCCTACAATGGGGGTAAGAAGAGAGAATCGGCTCGCGGCCCAGTGGAGGTTTTGCACTATGCTCCCAACCCATGGGGCCTTTATCAAATGCATGGAAATGTTTGGGAATGGTGTTGGGATATCTACGTTGGGGATTTAACGAATTTGTCCGAAATAGGCTCCGACAACCAAAAAGCCAGTGAACCCTTGGAAGACCAGCGTCGTGTGTTGCGCGGTGGCAGTTGGTTCTCCGATGGTGGCAATCTGCGCTCCGCTTATCGTTACGCTGTCACACCGGGTTCCCGCGACGACTACATCGGTTTTCGGCTGGCCGGAGGTAGTGCCCTTCCCGCCAGCAGGTCACGCTAGCTTCGCTGATCGACCAGTGCGGAGCACCAAAGAGATTAGCGAAGCTAGGGGGGGCTTGGCGTCAGCACTGGTGACAGGTCATGCAGGATTAAGGGATAAATGATGAAATCTGGCTAAGGGGTTGGCGTTGGATATTGGGAACCCTGGCGTTCGCTGCAGGGTAGCCACAAACCAGTAGTAGGAATGGTCGCTCGTAGGTTGGGCGTTCAAGAATGTCACAGAGGAACTTCATCGGACTGGGTGTGTGGGTCAAGGTCGCCAGACCAGATCCGTGGAGGGCGGTGATCAGCATTCCACAGGCAATTCCAACGGATTCCGCAGTGTAGTAGTTTTTCCGCTTCCTTCCCTGGTCGTCAATGGTGAATTTTTTGGAAAATACCACAATCAGTGTCGGCGCGGTTTCCAGGAAGGGTTTATTGGCATCAGTGCCTAAAGGGGCTAATGCCTCCAGCCACTCGTCCCCAGCTCGATGTTCGTATAGTTTCTTCTCTTCAATCTCTGCTGCTTCGCGTATCCGCTTTTTAATGTTGGCGTCCTGAACCACTGCGAAGTGCCAGGGTTGCATATTCGCTCCACTCGGTGCCGTTCCTGCGGATCGAATTGCGTTCTCTATCACTTCCTGGGGAATACGTTGATCTGAAAAATCACGTACCGTTCTTCGTTGATCCATTAGCTCAAAGAAATTTCGTGACTCCCTCAACATGATGTCCTCTTCAAGTCTCCTGAACTTCAGAGGGATAAAGTTATCGGTTTTGGTCAATGTTAGAACTCTCCTATGCTATTGGATGTTTCTTCGAAAAGAGCGCAAATAGGTGCAGCTTATTTTTACTCCATGTATTAAGGCGATTGTTGAGTGTGTTTTCAAGGATAACAAAAAATATTGGATTCAGGTTTCAGGAAGTTATGATAGCTGAGTACGCATTCCCACGGAGGACCGTGGGAACGGGGGAAGAGCAACCAAAATGGATAGGGGTTTTGATCGAGGGGTTGGCTGAAGGGAGGCAATTGGGTCGGGTAGTACATTGTTCGAAGAAGAAAAAGCAGTCGGGCTCTTAAGTTGTAATTCGCTGGTTTTGAAAAGAGGGCAGAGCGCCTTGAAGCATTGGGTTTGAGCTGTTTTCTTTTAGATCTCGATTCAAATTCCATACGATTTCTTCATTATTTTTAAGCCGATTATCACGTTTTATTTTCGATTGTCAGCTTGTTTTGGAAAATTTAAATTGATAGGATGAATAAGACTTTTATAAGTTTAAGTAGTTTTAGCACAGCTAAAAGACTGCTCCAAATAAGATCGTTTCCAGTTGTAAGCCGCTAAAATAGATAACAAAGCCGGACACCGTTGATCTTCATCGGGCTAAAAATTCCGCTAGTTAGTTCCAGATTTTTTAATCGACTGATGTTGATAACCATGAAATCACCAAAACAGCTTCAACCCTTTGCCATCGTTCTATCATTGGTGGCTTTTTCTGTCTTCCCAGGTCAGTCTTTCAGTACGACTTCTTCCATCCAGCCAGTCAGTTCGGAAACCCAGGGGGATGAAAGCAGCCCTGTCGCCAGGGGAGTTGAGCAGGGCTTAAAAGGTGAAGGGTACATTGCCGTTGATAGCAACGCGAACAAGTCGGACATTGAAACGGCGATTAATGCAGCCCTTGGAAACAGTCGACCTACTGTGGTGGATTTGCGGGCGATCAACAACAAGAGTATTTCCATTTCTTCTTCTTCGTTAATGGGCGGTGCGATGAGCGGTGTACAGCATAACGTCTGGATTGTAGGGCATCCTACAAATGGTGTGAAATTTCAGGGTAGTAATAGGCAAATTCTGAGTATCGACAGCAATAGCGCTACATCGGGCGACTACAACGGAACGTTGTCTCTATTTGGTCTGAAATTTGAGAATGGATATGCGGCGGGTGAGGACGGGCGTGTTGAGTACCATGCTGACGACCCTGATGACGATCATGACAGCTCCGGTAACGCTACTGGCGGCGGCGGTGGTCTCGGTGCAGGAGGAGCGGTATTTGTTAACCAGGGACAGGTGATTATCGAACAATCCTATTTTAATAATAACAGTGCAGTGGGAGGGAACTCCTCAGGTATGGCTGGGACCGGTAGGCATGAAAAGAATGGTGATAGCTGGATTGCGGGCAGCGCTGCAGGTGCTGGAGGCCGTTTCAATATTACTTCATCATTTACTGTCTCTAACCCGGGGGCTGGTGGTGGTGGAGTAAGTATTCAGGCTAGCGGTGGCGGCGGTGGAAACGGTGGCTGGGGTTCTGGCGGCGGTGGTGGTGGCGGTGGCGCCGGATCGGATGCATCAGGAAAAGACCATGGCGGTACCGGTGGTAGCGGCGGTAGTGGTGGCTGGGGAGCTGGCGGTGGCGGCGGTAGTGGTGGCTGGGGAGCTGGTGGTGGCGGTGCCGGTGGAGATGATGATAGTCCCGGAAAAGGCGAACCTGGGCGTTATGGTTATAGTGGAGATGGAAAAGGACCTGGTGGGTCGGGGGGGCGTGGTGGTGGTTGGTCTACTTCTTCAGGGGACAACAACGGAGATCATTCAAGTGGTTGGGGCGGCGGCGGTGGCGGTGCTGGTTTCGGTGGCGCTATTTTCGTTAGAGATACCAACGATGAAGGTAATAAACTGGCTGCCAAATTAGCCATCATCCACACGGAATTTGGGGCCAATAATGCAGCCAGAAAGGGAGTAGGCTCAAAGATAGTTACGTCTCAATCAGAAAACGCAGATGAAGGGAGTGAGCGAGCAGATGGAGGAAGTGCTTATTCCGCGGAAAGTGGTGCGGATGGGTTGCAAAAAGGTAACAATTTTTTCTATGAGAGTTATTACACGTCGGATACGGAAATCGATGAGCCAATAGGGTCCACTGGAAGTAATCCCAATGTGAATATTGGTACCAATGGTTTCAATCCGTCAGAGTGGCCAATCGTTGAAATAGACCTGGTTGGCCTGGACGGTGAACCTATCTCTCAAGTCTTTGAAGGAGAGCGCGCTTATCTGAGAATCAAAAGTAGTAAGTCCCTGGGAACTACTGATCGAATTTTCTTTTTCCTTGATCCAAAAAATACGACGGCGATCCATGGTGAAAACCTGGATAGCGTTGATTCCAATATCGGGACTGATTTCGCCTGGCCTGACCAAATTTACTATTCTTTGCCTGGCAACGGCACCAATGAAATCTTTATTAACTTCCCTTTGAGCGATGTCAATCATCCGGGAGAGGATTCAGGTATCGTTACTTATGTCGACCAGATCATTGAGGGTGAAGAAAAATTTACTGTTCAATTGCTGTCTGGAAAGGGATACCGACTGAGTGATAATAAATATTCAAAAACAGTAATTATTAAAGATGCTAATTATCAAGCCAGGATTCTCGCATCAAAAAGCAAGCTCACGTTATCTGATGTCTCAGATGCATTGGAGCCTACCAGCGGTAATTTTGATCCTCATACAGAAATAGACGTTAGTGATCTCAAGGGGCTGGGCTATGCGACGATTCAACTTGAAAGGGCTGTCGACGAGTTTGATCTGGCTTGGGGTGCGGATGGCAGTAGTATCCCCAGTCAGTACGAAGGGAGGGAGATTGACACCCGGGTCTATGGTGGCCTGTTTAATGGTGCATTAGGGGGAGGAATGCCCATTCATTACACGATTTCCCGGGAGGATGAGCATGGTGTTCAGTACTTTTCAAATCGCTATAACTACAATCAGGCAGGAAAATACAGTAGTGGTATAAATTCTGACGATGTCTTCCATGCCGTTATTGTTCCTGTGTCTGAAACTGAATCGGACGAATTTCCGTTGTTGCCACCGGGGCAGGCGAGAATCTATTTTTCCGCTTTGCCGGATGCCGTTCAGGAAGATCCCGGCAGCTATACGATTACTCTTGAAGACTTTATTGATAAGTCCTGCGACAAATTAGATCCGGTCCAGTTGTGTGGCACCAATACACCGGATGATGACTATCAGTTTTATTACAAAAAGCCAGGAGAGCATGAAGCCACGATTACGATTCATGACAGCAACGAGTTTGAGGAAAAGTTGATTGTGGTAGACATGGTGACCGGTGAAGAAGTTGATAATACAACTGATACCGGCCATGAGCTAAACAAGTTAGTGCCTAACTAGGATGGACAAATCAATTTTCGGGTTAAATTGAATAGTCAGCCCGAAGGGGGCACGAGTATCAACGTTAACGTGACTGATGTTAACGGGCTTGCGTTAAGTTCAACACTGACTTTTGATGAGACCAATTGGTATGCATACCGTGATGTGACTAACTTGTCGGTGCCTGAAGATGGTGTGATAAAAGTCGTATCTGAAGGTGGGATCTATGGAGCTGAACTGACACTGTCCCTGGCTGATCAATACGGAGAATTAGAAGTTCACGAGGGCCATATTCCCGATCTGGCCCAACGGTCCGTTAGCTTAAAGGCAACTCCGGTCATGGATCCCTATTCAGAGGCCTCTCCGGAAGAGGCTGGTTTTATTGTCGCTCTTGGTCAACCTTTGCCCTATGACGTCTCGCTGAACTATGCTTTTGATGCCGCTGATTGTATTGCTCCTTCTGGCACCATCACGATCCCTGCATTCTCACAGACTGTTCGACTACCCTATCCGGTTGAGGATGACGCTATTCTCTCTTCGGACCGGGAAGCGTTAATGCAGATTTGTAATGACTCTGTCCCCACCGGGGTGACGCTGGTCAACAACGGCGAATCAGGATTTACCATTCACGATAGCGACCGGGCGACGATCAACATTGCACAAAATCTGCCCTCGTCCCCTGTTCCAGGGGATGTGGCAAATTTCGTTTCAGAAATTGAAGTCCTTGGTCTCGGTGCGAATCTGATCCCCGTCTTGCAGAGTCGTGATCCTAGAGTGAATGGGATCGTTTTGGTTTCATTGGCGGGCGATGGCAGCACTCAAACTGATGTTCATGGTCTGTTATTGGAAACGGCGCCAGCCGATGGTGAAACGGATAGTCCTTATATACAGTTTCCGCTACTGTCTGAGGAAGCCCAGAATATCGTGGGAGATTTCAATGCGAATGGTTTAAAGGAAAAAAAATATTATCGTTATCGGGCTCTGCTATCGTTGCCAGACGGCTCTGGTCAGGATAAATCCGTCGAATTCGCGTTAGTTGCGTCGGGAGGGGATGGGGAGCTTTGGTTAAACCCAGCCGGTAATACGGCGCAAAATGGGGGGCTATTGATCAAGCCAGGCGTGACGGAGCAAGCGGCGGTGGTGGATCTGGAGATTCCAGCTATTCCGCCGTATTTACTGACATTGAGCGAAGGTGAGTCCTATTTTATCGAGGCTTTGTTTGAAGGTAGTGCTGGCAATGCTGATAGTGGTAGCTTGCAGATTCAATGGGACCTGGGTAGCGGAATGGTGGATATTCCAAAAGAGAATTTGACACCATGGCCCATTGATAAAGGATTCGTTCTGGAAACCTGGAACAATGAAGACGGAAAACTTAACACGTCTTCCATCGAGGCATTTACCAATAGTGATGCTTATCAGTCTGCCCCGGATGATACGCGAGTGCTCGCTAGCGAACTCCATGTTGTTGATGATAGCGGTAATGAGAGTGGAAGAAGGGTCAGCACTATGTTGGTGGCACCGGAGTCCGGTTATTATCGTTTTGCGTTGAGTTCGGATGGCGACTCTGAGCTCCGAATTATAGAAGGAGATTCAAGAAATGAACGCATCGCATGGATCGATGGGGATGAATTATATGGGGCTGTCGATTTCATTTACCACAGCGATATGTACGGGGGTACGCCGATATCCCGCACAGAAGTGCTGCTCAGTCGTAGCAAAAAAGCCCCAGCGGGCAGTTGCAGTGGGGAGTGGACGATTGAGTACACTGCGACAGAGACGGGTACGTTGCCATTTGGGGCTAATAATTCCGTCACTCAGTTTCCAGATTCAACTTCTGACACAGTGGTTTGTGATCAACATAAATTTGTTACGTACACTAACGTAGTTGGTAGTGTTCCAGGTGTTGGGGAACCGGTGAACACCTTTTACCTGAAAGCACCCAGCACGACGGTAGATACAGTAAATTGCTCTGAAGATCCAGATGGAGGAGTTTTTCCCGATTATGATGGAAAAGAAATCAATTTCTTTTTCCAGGATTTGGCGGGTAGCAATTTGGACTACGACGGGTTCGTTCTTGACTGTAATGAACTGATTCTCCATTACCCGGAAGATCTGCAATGGAATTGGATAGACAATACGGAGGGTTGCGATACAGATGATGGAGGCGCTAATTGTTCCCGTCCACAATCTGAGCCGGTTTATCTTGAGGCCGGAAAACAGTATTTGCTACAAGTGCTGCAGGTTAATGAACGGGAAGCGAGTCACCTTTCCATTGTCTGGCAACCTCCTTCGGGTGATAACCTTGAATTACTTACTGCTGATAGTCTGAACTTCCCCCACATCAATTTGCCCATCCGAATTGACGTAGCCGAGGATGTTTCTCCAGTGGATCCGGCGGCTGTCCAGGTTTCCCTTGGGGAAACCACGGTCGATTTGTTTGGTAAGGAGTTTCGGGTTAGCAGCATTACGCTGAATGCCTCCGAGGCCCTTGCAGAAGGAGAGGTGGGTTCCGGTGATTTGACCACTAGTGCGATTGGATTTGCTTCCGGTTTCATGGGTAAGCTAAGTGGAGAGGACATCACTCTGGAATATGGTGCTGGATCAATGACGGCAAATTTGGTTCCGCTAAACATCTCTGCGGATATCGCCGACATGGTGTTGACGGTGGATCAGGAAGTTGATTTGAGTGTTTCGCTGGATTCTCCACCAGTTGGTGGAACGGTTACTGTGGAGTTGACTGCGACGAGTCATGGCGACCTGATTGAGTTTGTCGCTGGTTCCTCGCTGACATTTACCAATGGCGACCCCATGGAAGATGACCCGACGCATTGGACCAAACCGCAGACGGTGACCGTAAAGGCAAAGGACGTTGGCAATGTTGGAGGAAGTTACGATCCGGTTTCCTCAACGGTGAGTATTGATGCGACAGCAGTTGATTATGAAACTGATATCCTCAGTATCGTTACCTTTCCCCGGAAGATTTCCAGCGATACTCTGTATGTCGTGAAACCCAATGGCACGGCCATTGATAGCATTGGGTTTGCAGATGATGATTTTCTTGGTTTGAAGGTTGAGCAGTATGACGATGGGGAGTTGGCAATACCGAATGATGTGTCATCTAATTGGAGTTGGACGATTGATGGTTCGGGCAATGTAATCGGATCGGTTGACGCCACCGAAGTCGTGAAAGTCTTTCCGTATCCCGAGGGAGATTTTGTTGGTGAAATCCCGGGTGATGCTTCGCCGTTTCCTTTGTTCGCAAAAGTCGAATTAAGCACCAGTTTTTTCACCAAGGTGATGCCATGGAAAACGAACTATAAAATCAGTGGGTTTAATCTTGTCCCCAATGGAATGGCAACTGATGAGGAAAATCTGGCTGCTGTGACTATCACTATTCGTAACGGTCGTCCTGCTCTTGTTTTACGCAATGCGCTAGGCCAGGAAGAGCCGGGCATAACCGAGACGCCGGAAGTGGTTAGCTACACCCCTGTGGGAGCGGCGAATGACATTGTTTCCGGTATTGATGAGCCAATGGTCACGGAATTTGGGATATTACGACTTGAAGATAAAGGCGGGGACATCTTTGAATGGAGCTATGAACCTAACGCGCGAAGTCAGCCAGATACCCAGAGGTTCGTCATCAAGACCAGGGAGGAGATAGATCTGGAGTTGACCGTCTCTCTGGTGAATTACAAAACCAAGCCTCAGTTGGTCACTGCTCAGATGGCGATAGCCAATCTGGATGCTCCGACGGTCTCGGTGTCGGGACCGCAAACCATCGCAGAAGATGGGGGAAATGCGGAGGTTGTTTTCTCAAGAGAAGACTCCTCCGGAGAATTGAAGGTTTTCTACCACGTTGATACCTTTGACCACGCTGATCCGGGCAATAGCGGATTAAGACTGGGCGCCATACCAACGTTGGAAGGGTTAGACGAAGGGCGTTCTGTTGAGATCGTTGATGGTTTATCCCTTAATTCGGGGGCGTCCACATTAACAGCAGAAATGTTTGTTCGTGCGCCTGATTTCTCTGGCAAAAAGGGCCTACTAACCGCCAGGGTTGATGGTGACGAAAAGGCGATTCTGTGGCTGAATAACCGCAACATAGAGGCGCTTGGTGCTTCATTGTCCTATGCGCTTCCAGCAGAGATCACAGCAAATCAATGGATTCATGTCGCCTACGTTATCGATGAGGATTTACATGAACTTTATGTCAATGGTCAACGTGTACAGGAAGGTTCAGACGGCGCTACGAAATTTCCAGGCCGTCTTAATGCTATCGGACGTGATGAGTATGACCACTACTTCAATGGTGAGATAGACGATGTTCGGATCTGGAGTAGTGTACGAAGTGATACTGAGATTCGGGATGCCCATAATAATGCGCTGGCTGTAAATGAGGATGATGTTGAGAGCAGTCTCATTGGATATTGGCATTTCAATCAGGCAAGTGTCGATAACCGAATGGACGGCACCATGGAGGTTCACCTCAAGGATGAAAACGGGATAGAAATCGCGCTCGATGATCCCAAAGTCAATGATGCGTTGTGGTTTATCCGCGGGCAGGCAAAGTGGGATGAGGATTCCACTGGTGAAGGAGATTTTACCTTAGCAAGCGCGACAGGCACGCTATCCACGCAGCAGCGAAACATTATGAGTCGCCAGATTCAAGGCGGGCGTTCTGTATTTGCTGCGGCAGATTTTGACCAGGACGGTGATGCAGATGTGGTTCTGCTGGAAGGTAATGGTGCCCTGCATCTGCTTCAGAACCGGGCTGTCAATCGATCAGGAAGAATTGATTTCAAGGAAACCCGATTACCGCACAAAGTGGGTAAAGGAATGTCCATTGCAGCAGGAGATGTCAATGGCGATGGTTTTCCGGATATGGTGTTAGCTGATCAGACGGGAAAATTCTACCTTCTGGAAAATCGTGCGCGTAATCGAGCCGGCGAAAAAAACAATAACAAAAAAGCCAATAACAAAGGCGTTTTTGCCCGTCCTGTGATTCTCAAGGGGCAGAGTCGTTTGTCCTCATCGTCCAGAATTTCTCCTGTTCTTGTGGACCTTGACGGAGATGCTCGTTCTGAGCTGGTCGTCGTTGATGACGGAGGCGATATTCGACGCTATCGGCTCGACGGGCAGCAGATGCAATTGATCGACGAGCCCCTTCTACCTAGGCTACCGCATTCAGATAACGGATATTTTATTACCTTTGCTGATTTGGATCAGGATGGGGATGCGGATGCGGTGGTGGATCATCTGGATATCGTTCCCGGACAGCCAGTGGGCCGTTTGCGCTTCTATGAGAACTATGGCGATGCCAGTTCGCCCTTTTTCGTTCATTCTCCTCGCAGCCGCATAGCATATCGATTGAGAGAGCTTGATCGGGTAACGCAATATGGGGATCTTCACCTACGCCATGTTTATGATCAGATTGGGTTTTATCAAATGGCAGATCTGGATGCGGATGGTTACGTCGACTTATTGCAAGGCGATGCCAGAGGGCAGGTTCACGCGAGGTCTATCGAGGATGGGAAATCGGTCATTATCCCGGATGGTCAGACCGAGGCTAGAGTTACCGTGTCCGTTACTGATGATGATATTGAAGAGCCCGTGGAGTCTGTGCGAGTTAGGATCGTCGAAGGCAATATCGCCAGTTCGAGTTATCAGGGGATGCCGGGTAAGGATCGGGTGTCGATTGAAATCCAGGATAACGATAATCCCGAACTGGTAGTGACGGATAACGCTGGGAATCCGGTAGCGACATTAGTTGAGTTTGATCTGTCTGAAACAAGCGGTGTGGCAGAGGTGTTTCACGTTCGTTTGAACAGCGAGCCGAAAGGCGAAGTGCTGGTCAGGGTGGCGAGCAGCGACCCTGCTCATGGTCTGGTGGCGCTTACGGATGACGCGACGCTCTACCAGAAGGAACAAACTTTTGTTTTTGACGGCGACAATTGGGCGACGGATGTTGCACTGTATTTCAAGGCAGTGAATGAGGAGATTGCTGACGATGGCCAGTCAGTCTATTTCGGCATTGTGACTCATAGTGATGACAATAGTTACATGGGCCGTGCGTTTGGTTTGAAGGCTAGCCCAATTGCCAATGATGACATAGCAGGGGTCCGTATTGGTATGGATAAGTTGCCAAGTGCCGCTGTGATGCCAAGTGCTGTGTATGCGGATGAAGGGGAGATCAATACAATGAAGGTTGCGCTCTCCAGCCAACCTTCCCGCCCTGTTACCTTGCGGCTAGTGCCAAGGGATGATGAACTGACGTTCTTTCCACAACGACGAATTCTTTCCCATGTGGTGGCGAGAGGCGTATCCCGAACGATTATCGTCAAAGATGCGGCGGATGTCGGGTCGGGGGAATGTTCAGTGGAAGATGGTACGCCAGACGGTGGTACCTTGAGTGAGGGAGTTTATGGGACACTATGCTGGCAAGCTGATGGGTTTTATACCTACACTCAGGATCCAGTGATATCCGTTCCCGAGCACGGCGCAAAAGAGAGCTTTGCGTTTATCGTGGATAATGGCTACGCCAGCCGGAGCACTGAAGCGCTGGCGATCAGATTACCAGGGGGATTGATTGCTGGAAGTATGAGCTCTGCTGATGGAAAGAAAGCAAGCGTAAGAGCGGCAGGCGAACCTTTTACACGGAGTGGATCCATATTAGGTAATGGTCGTCATCTGGCTGGACAGTCAATGGAACTTGTTTTTACTCCTCGTGATTGGGATGTGGAACGAACCGTTGCCGTGGCGGCGGTGGATGACGATAAGGTGGAATATACCCATGAATCCCTTATTGATGTGCTTTTTAGCAACCCGGTTATGGGAGTGTATGGTGAAATGGGTGTGCTTGAATGGAACCCGGATGGTTCAATCCGTTATACGATTCCGGATTCTACACCGCTTGAGGTGGGAGTTTATGAAGAGCGTCGATTCTTTTTCACCCGAAGTGATGACCCTGAGAAAAACTATTGGCTGGATTTGAAAGTTAGTCTCACGGACGATGATGGTGATCAATTGAGTGATCCGGTTTTTAGCGTTGATCTGTCCCTTGATGGTGGTACAAGTTTCAGCCCTCTCTCTGACGACACATCAGCGATGAATGCCTATCGTTTTATCGGTAATCTCGGTCTGGGCGCTGTATTGACCGGTGTGGACTTGGCGGAACTGGATGCGGCCTACATGGCGGTTCAGGTGGCGTTGGCGGACAGTCCCATCGCCGTAAGTATTCAGGATGACGATTTACCGATTGTGCGAGCGGGAATTGATTTACAAGGTGATGAAGTATCTCATCCTGGCTACTTTACGTTGAGCGTCACTGAGCCAGTGGGTTTGCCTGGCGGTTTGCCCGTGTCCTATGAGCTATTGAGTACCGTTGCGGATGATCCCAGGGTGACGACCGAGCTGAGTGACCCTACCGGTGGTCTTCAGGACCCTGGACCAGACTTTCAGATCACTGAAGATTTGAAAACCGGTAAGCTTTTTATCCCTTATGGTAAAACCCGTGTGAGTTTTCCGATCTTTTCCACCGACGATCCGACCCCGGAGGAGTCGTTGGCGATGCGTTACGAGCAGGTCATCGTGAAAGTGGTGGAGAACAATGCTTATCGACTTGATCAACGCTTTCCGGAACATCAGGAAGCGGCAGTACGGATTATTGATAACGAGAAAATAGGATTGAGGGTAGTGATGCCGGCCAATGGATTATTGATAGACGAGGGCAGTTACAACAGTTTCAAGATTGGACTGAAGTCCCAACCCCAGGGCGATATCAGTATCGATTTTTATAATAACCAGATACTGTCAAATCATCTGTTTGATGGATCCACTGTGCAGGTAGGCAGCATTGATGATGAAAGTGAAGAGTTTGTCAGCAACGTGACTTTTGGACCGCATAACTGGAACCAATGGCGAAAGGTGACGGTCCGGGCGTTCGATAATCTGAGCATGAATCGGGACAGTCTGGAGCCCAGGTTTGGAAATGTGTTTTACACTGTCACCAGTCCAACCCTAACCAATTGCGATACGGATGTGACGAAATGCACTCCTTTTTACAATACGGAAAAAGGCGCTCTGAATTTCAAGGTGTCGAGTGATTCGTTTGCAACTGAACCTGAGCCTCTCAATACCACTGTAATCAAGGTAGACGGCGTTGCTGTTTCTGATGGTAAGAAGGTGTTTGACGGCAGCTATGGCCAGTTAACACTGACGAAATCAGCCGATGCCTTCAAGGGGGATTTTGCGTATCGCAGAGATACTTCCCTGATATCGGATAGTGTTTTAATCAGTGAAATTCTGAATTCGGAAGCTCAAAGGATAAAGGATGTTTTTGCCTACGAGTTGGAAGATGGAACACGACAAAATCTAGCGGTAGAAATTCAGGCATTGAACCGCGTTACGCTGGATACGAATACCGGTTCTGTCACCAAAACGGGGAAATATGGCTCTCTTGAGCTTGGAACAGATGGGGCATACACCTATACATTGGATTCCACAGTAATCGCTGGTTTGTCATCAACTGAAGCATGGAGGGTACAGGATACGTTTTTATATGCACTGACGACGCCTGAAGTTAGTGGTGGAGAAGCCATTGATACGTATTACAGCTTCAAAATCGCGATTCTTCACGAGGCAGATGGCGCTGGAGGGTTCGTCAAACGGGCCTATATTCCAGGAGATCCTGCCAATCGCGATGGTGGTTGCGATCTAAATGCGGGCGATGTTTGCACTGGTAATGTCTTGAGGAATCAGCTCGGTGCGCCTTCTGAAAACGAAACACAGCCCGAGCTTACGATCAGTCAGGTGGGGGAAAGTGAACTTGTGCCGGTGGTGACCAGCATGTATTTGCAGGACAATGCCGGAGATGATCTGCTGGTGAATGGTAGTCGAATTTTGACGAACCCCCTTTATACAACCAATCATCTCAATACCGTAGCTGATTTGCAGCCGGTCTCCGGCGATACCAAAATCCCTGGCATTAACGGAATTTTGACGCTGGATGGTGCTGGTGACTATAGCTATCAAATCCCCTTGTCTGTATTGCAGGAAGGGCTAGGTTCCGGCCATGAGCGAAAGTTATCGGACCGTTTTCATTACTTCCTGGACAATGGCGCGGAGTCCTATGTGGATATAGTGACTATCTATGATTTCGATACCGAGACGGCTTCAATTAGTGCGGATGGAATTCCGTTGGGAGTCTCTTACGATTTGGGGCTATCAATGTTTCTGGCTGAGGGGGATCTATCGCCTTTGGCTTTAGATAACACACCGCTTACGGTGACCTATTCAGGTCTTTCCCATTCCAGCGTTCGAGTTTTGGATACTCCTTTGGACCCTTCTACTATTGTTGATGGTCTCAGCGTGCTGATGGGTACCTTACAGGCGGGGTACTACGATACATCCGTGCCGGTATTGGGACGAGCTGGTGGCGATGGCAGTGGCGACGAGTCGGGTAATTCAGAGCAAACCCATATTCCTCCTTTCGCGGATCGATTGTTATCAGTCGTGGAGAGCGAAATCACTGCTAATCCACAATTGAGCCTATACGGTGTTATCGAAACCCTCCGGAAATCGATAGAGGCGATCTTCGGTGAAGCAGGGATTCCAATGACAATACCTATTTTGGATACGGAGAAGGTAGCGTTTAAATTATCATTTACCGCAGGTTTTGAATTCTTCGATACGTCTTTCGAGAGTGATCTTGGGTTACCCGGATTTGGCGAGGTTGAAGGAGAGTTCCGGGGAGGGATGCGGGCATCCTTGAATACTGTTTTTGGTATGAAATACCGCAGCTACGTGCAGGAAACTGGCGAATATCGATGGAAACCTAACTTCTTTGTGGTGACAGATACTGCTGCATTGGCGGCATTGTCCTCGGACGACGAAGCCTTACCTGTGAACCTCCATCCAGTTACTACTTTCGCTGGGGCGGCCATGTGGCCGACAGGTTTGACATTTGATTTGAAGAAGACTCCTACCCATCCTGATCCGGATCAGTATCCATCTCCTGATAACGAAGTCGACCCCGGTTATACCATGGAAGGACTCAATGTCTGGTGGGATATTCCAGAGGACAGTTTTTTCAATGAGATTCATGGCTATGTGGAATATGGCGATGAAGAGAAGGATGTCCAGTTCATCACCATTTCCATTGAACAGCCAGGTGGGATCCGAGCAGCGAGCAGTGATGTTATGACCCATGTTACCGCGACAGCTGACCCTGAAAACCTCCTGAGTGGTGGGCAGGCGAATACGGAGAAAGCAAGGGCCGTAAAAGCGGCTCTGGAAAGCGTCCTCAATGATCCAATGATATTCACTGGTCGACGGGTTCTTTCAAGTCTCTACGGGGGTAAATTGGGAGATGGTCATGCCTTATTGGTTGATTTCAATGTCACTATAAAGAAGAAGACGGATGAAACGCCCTTTTCTATTAGCCGGGAAACCTACGAAGCAGAACTTGATATTGCTATGGTAACCCCAGATATCGCCATTGAGTCATTTTTGGAGCTGGGAGGTGTTGGTGATAAATGGATTATGTTAAGAGCCGGACAGTCCGTTCAGGAGGATCCAACTGCGCATTCCATTTTGATCGACTGTGAGTCAAGCCAGAAATACCGTTGTAAGCCGAAAAGCCAGATAACAGTGTTGACGAATGAAGGGGGAGCCGGAAAATCTTTTCCTCCATCAAGAGAGATGACCACGGCTTTTGAATCGAAAAAGAAAATAAACTATCGAGTCGAGACAGATGTCGGAACGGTGACGCTTACCGGGGAGTTGATCGGAACGAGCAAAAAACAGGTGGAATGGAGTTGGAAGTTTTCCTCTCTTGAAGACTATTCCGGTAGCACTGCGAATGGTAACAAAGATAAATGGAAAGAGGGCTTCGCTAAGGCTAATGTAAAAATCACGGAAAAAGGGGGGGCTAAGTCTGCCGAAAACTGGTATGTCGTCAGTAAATGGCCGGTGGTTTTCCAACGGGGTAAGAAAACTCATTCCAGGCCAATTGGTTTTGATCCGGTGACAAAAATCAGCGGAGAAATATGGGGCGACTTTTCGTTTCAAGGCGAAATGCGCCTGTTTGTCATGAATGGAGAGATTCATCAGGCTTATACCCACCCCGTGAATCCACCGTCGAATACCGAAGGTGATCCCAAAGTTGAACCCGCAAAGATATACAAGGAGTTGGTTGGTAAATACTCCGATCGTGACAAGGTAAGACAGGTGCCAGCAGGCGCCGACGGCCAGGACTGGGAAGGTAGCGGTGTGCCTGTTCCTGGTAAATACGGTACTTTGTTCATGGGAAGCGACGGGAGTTTTACCTATGTGCTGCGGCGGGAGCTGCTGGTCGCTGGGGACCCGGATAAGAGTGAAGGGGGCTTTGAGCTTGACTGCAGCGGTAGTGTGGAAGACATGCTGGGCAGATTGCCCCAGGGACCAGCGGAAATGAAAATTTGCGAACTGATTCTTGATCCCGATCCAGAACTGGCCTATTGGAATGGAGTAAGCCCTGAGACATTCAATGCCATGGGTTATATTTCCTGCCCACCCAGAGATCAGGTTAAGGCAGGTGAGCTTTGCACTGTCTATGGGCGACGGATTACGCAGTCTGACGAAAGCAAGGATACCCTGAAAGGCAAAGGAGTCCCCTCCCTAGAGTCTGTTTTGGACTATGCCGAGCAAGGTATTCCCGGTTGGGAAAGTACCCCTGAACTTACGCATAATAAATGGATGAAAGACCTTTATGACTTTGTGAGTTCCGCCGATCCTGAGGTGCCCGCAGACCTTGCCGAAGAGTTTAAAGACGAGTTCTTTGTCGCGACCAGAGGGGATCCGGTTTTCAAGAAGCTGGTTATTACCCTGGGATCAGATGATAGTTTGAGTATTGAGTTCGCAGGTAGTCAGGATGTAACCAGTACGAACGACGAGAACTTGAATGGAGAGACAAGTAATAAGAGTTGGAAGGGTAAACTTTTGCAGCAACTGGGTCAGATTGACGAAGCCTCTCCCAGTAAAATTCAACCGATGGCCAGGGTCCGAACCTATGTTGAGGCGGCCCTTAGAAGTCCAACCAGAAATACCGCAGATTCTGATGATATCCAGGATGGTCTGACTTGGCTGTACGGAGAAGAACGAGAGAAGCAACGAAGCTATCTTAGATTCACCATGGGCGGAGATGCGGCGATGTTCGCTGAAATTTCCACCAAAGTTGGACGTTCTGATGAGAGTCCATTACCAGGTGTTGTGGGTAAGCTTGGGTTGATTGCGCAATATGCCAGAGTGTCTGATCGCTCTGATGTCGCTGGCTCGGGGGGAGAGTTCATCTTCGGCGTCTATGATCTGGGTATCGATCTCGGCAGCTATGTGACTGACAAACTGGTTGAGCCCCTTTCCCATGTGAGCAATATCTTTGAGCCGATACGGCCTATAGCGAATGCCATTAACTCGGACCTTAGGGTGTTTAGTGAGCTCAACCTGGAACCGGTATTCGATTATAATAACGACGGTAGGGTTACTCTGCTGGAAGTGCCGACACCTTATCTGGAAAAAAAGAATACGCCAGAGGCTAATCGTCAGCTTGAGATGTTGAAGCAGATTAATTACTGGATGAGTTTTGTGGCGGAAATTTTTCATCTCATTGAGATGTCTGTCGATCTGGGTGAAGAATTGTCGGGCGCCAAAGCCTTGCAGGATCCGGTTATGTCCAGTGACGGTTATGTGATCAAACCTGAAGAGATCCGGGTGGCCCCGATTCAATCGGATAGCGGGCTGAGTAATGTTTCTAATAAGCTAGTACCTTATGTGGATTATCACGGGACCGTGATTCTGGGTACTACACTGGGTTATGAAGTTACCCGGATGTTAGGTGGTCCGCCTGTGAGCTCTGGTACGGTCAAGGAAGTTGAATCAAAAAAAGGAGAGAAAACCTATGCTAACAAGGATCCAAATTCGAGTATGAGCAAAACCCGAAATCGGATGCAGTCCTGGCAGAATAGTGGCATTGTCTACTTCCCTATTTTCGAAAACCCATTCAATATCCTACAGGTGATTTTTGGAGATCCGGCGGAGCTGTTTGTCATCAACGCACCACCGTTTGAGCTGGATGCGCCTATCTACGAGAAGAAATTTCGTGTTCCCGAAGTGCCGATTTTTTACGGTAAGATCGGGGGCTACTATAACCTTCTTTCCGATATCCAGTTTGGTGTAGACACCGCCGGTTTGATGGAATCTATTTGTGGAACGGATTCAGCTTATGCGGTTTGGGATTGCGCCAGCGCCAAACAGGACATGGGCGCTGCCGAGCGAGTGGGGAGAGTGTTGAACTCGATCTATATGCGATATTGGAATGAGGAAAGCTATCAAGCGGGTGGAGACACGGTTGTAGGTAGCCCACGATGGAGTGGTATTGAACGTGATCTGGGCGATAAAACCGTGTTTGATGTTCATGAGCTTTCCGGTGAGATTGACTTCAAGGTTGGGGCGGGTGTCGATTTGGTCGCTGTCGGCAGTGGTTTTGAAGGTGGTCCTGGTATTGGCGGAGGAATCGACTTGACAGATCTTTGTGAAGCCACTGCGCCGGAAGATTGTAAACCTGGAGCTGAACCCGATGCACCACAACCCTTTTACGATGGCCATATAAGAGCGTTTGATTTTCTTGAGCAGCTGTCTCACGGTCTCAAGGAAACCTTCAGCATGAAATTTGACTTCTTTGTTGAGTTTGATTCCTATATTGAAATGTTCGAGCAGCGTGTATGGGAGTCAACCATCGGCTACTTCCCGTTATTTACCATAGATGAGGATGGTATGCATTGGGTTGGCGGTGGAAGGAGTGCCGGAGGGAGTCCTATTGTGGGTGGCCTGGTATTTTTTGATGCCAACGGCAATGGCATGCCTGATCGGCATGAGCCCAGGGGCTTTACTAATGCCGAAGGACAAGTTGCCCTGAATGTTCCGTTTGATCGTTTCGATAAAAATGGCGACCAAAACATTGATGAACGAGATGGCATGATGATGTTGATGGGTGGATTGGATTCGAAAACAGGGATCCCTATGGATCGTGTTTTATCGGTTGCGCCACAGCACACTGTGCTGCAATAGGTTTGATAGCATGACGGTACTGATCTTGATCTACCGCTTTTTTCGTTGATTCGGCCTGGGTGAAATCCACAGACGGATAGTGTTCCCCAGGGAAGGGACGTTTTTTTAGGGAGGACTTTTTGCAGTGCCGTCTTTCTCTCATGCCGGGAGAGAAAGATGGGTTAGGTGTGTTGATAACTCCTCTTTACTGATGCTTTGCCGTAAAGTGCCACCAATAGGTGGTATCACTTGATCCTAAAACAGGCGAGGTGATGCAGCCTTCTTCCTTGAAGACTCCGACTCTAGGCGATTCTCATGGGAATAGTCGTTCAATAGACATACTGGTTCAACACTCTTTGAAAACCGATGCAGGGGTTTTCCAATTGGGGGAGAGGTTGGTTGGGGCTCCAGTTTTGCATTAGCTGAAAATAGTTGGATGCTTTTTCACATTCTGATTTGAACGGCACTTCTTCAACGATTTCTTTAATCATTCCTGCAGCTTGCTGCGCAGCTCTACCAGTGGCCTCTGCCAGCAACTGATCGTGCTTCAGGGCGGTGTCTGAGGTTCCTGCAATATTTTGAGGTAGTGGGTTAGAGGGGGCGGAGGGTAACGGAGCAGGGGAGAGGCCTCGTTCGGCAAGCAGGAGAGTGATGTTCCTGGCTAACATCATGGCGTTGCTACTGGCGGCCCAGGTGGCGTCGGCGAGAACCGGGCTACCTTGGTGCCAGTGGACAAAGCAATGGATTAGGGTTTGATTTATGGTGATGACCAAATGTCGAAAATAATGATTAAGGCTGCGTAATGCCTCGCCACCCAAGGGTAATTTCGGGTGGTCTGTTGGGAAGCCCGCCTTTTCCACAGATTGAATCCAGGTTTGGAAGTTTCTTCTGGCACCAAGGGGTATAGTGATTAGATGGGCGACTCGATCCCAATCTTCTTTGGGTTCCAGTGTTCTTTTCGCGGTCTCGAGCACTTGGGTAAGTTGCTTTTCCAGGGTTCGTTCTTCGGAAAAAATGCCTTTATGGCCCTCTCCGGGTGAGGGAACTTGACGATTTTGGAGTTCTCGTGCAGCCACCATCAAGTCCGATTTAGGAAATCCAATTTCGGGTGTGTTTTTCGATTCGACCATCAGATCGATGATACGCATGGCGTTGGGTAGATCGACTTCGTCGATGTCAGTAATGCCCCTGGATAGAGACGATGAGGTACCGCCTGCGGCGGCTGCCCAGCAATCTAGTATCAGGATATGGATAAAGTGCTGTTGTGCCGCCCGGAGCTGTAATGGTAAGACTTTCGCGAGCTGCTCTGTTGCGATCGTACTGAGTTGAAGTTTTGACATCGCTCTCAAAGAGGGAGTAACCAAGCTTGAGTGGAAAAATTTGAATAGATGGATTTCGTATGCCCGAATATAAGACATCACCGGGGCCTGAGCTCTAATTTAGCACTCCCTGAATCTGATTTGTTTTCCGGGCTGATTAAGCGGACTCCCGGTTATTGTTCCTGACTACATAAAATATCAATGTTGTTGTTTGTCTTTTCTTCGGTGGTTTAACCAGACAACCCAGCCGCCGGTAGAGAGGCCGAACCAGGAGACAATGGCCTGTACATAAAAGGCGTGGTGTTCCCCTGAAATTGCGATTTTGAACTAGATCTTGTCTGCCTGCCATTTCGACTGATCGCCAATGTCATAGAGATAGTCGTGGACCACTCCAGCGATGTCTACCCGGGTGAAGTGGGGGATTAACAGAATAAGGAAAAATAGTAAGTATTCGTAATGTACCGTTGGGTAGCAATGATCGATGGCGAGAACGACGATGACCAATAACACTACGAGTAGGATCCGGGGATAAGAACTAAAGTCTGTTCTAAATCCCGCTGGAACAGTGATTTTTTCTCCGTCAACTTCAACCATCAGCTCAGCAGTGAGCTCTCTACGCCCGTTGGGTAGTCGTTTGGTTCGCAGCGGAGAGCCGTCGATTCTTGATGGGAAATACATAGTTTTAGATGATTATGTTAAAGGTGAAATCCAGGATATTTTCGAGGCCTGGTGCGTTGCCAAAAAAGCTCGTTTCCACAGTATTTTTCTGGTCTTCAGATTTTTTCTAATGAGGGTTTCCGAAATAAGAGCGCTCCTAATAGGGTTTTTTTCCGATGAAGTTACCAGCGGGTCCATAGTTACAGGAAATGAAGTATTCCATGCCATCGTCCGTTACCGCCACACCGCAGCCGACGCTGGTAGTGGAGCGCCAGACGATTGGGATATAGTGACCGCACATTTGTCCAGGTTGGCAGGTATTTTTATCATAGTCATAGTACTTTACTTCGGCGCACCAGGCGTCGATGGTCTGTCGTATCGCTCTGGAAAGGTTGACCTCATTGATATTATCTTGCCAGCGGGAGTTCATCTGATAGCCGAGATTTTCCCCCACGGGATTGGGCTTCCAGCCTTTAATTGATCGACGGTTGCTTGATGTGCTGTGAAACAGTTTCGTGTTTTCAATGGCGAGCTGACGATTGGCTTCCAGTAACGTCTCCGCATAATTTGTTGCGAAGCGAGCGAGGTTTTTATCCCAGACCAAATCGGATAACTCAATGCCGTTTTGCTGGCGGCAGCGATTATGATCTTCCAGCATGGCGGGGATCAGCTTTTTCGTCATTTCCAGAACACTGGTATCGGAGAAACCAGTGGTAGGAGCCAGGCATAGAATGCAGCAATATACTAATGCCGCGTTAAATTTTCTGATCATTTTTATTTTTCCAGACTAGAGTGATTATACGTTTGTTGATAATAAATGCCTATCATCTTGATTTTTGTTCGTCTATATCTTTCAGGTGTTGTCAGTCAGAAATCCTTCTGAAAGAACGCTGAGTCTGTCTCGCTATGCCTGAATCGATGTGTCTGTCTTGATATACGAGACTTGATATACAAGCCCGGACCGAAATTGTCCCCTTTTCATTTTCTCTCTTGAAACTATCTGGTTTTCCAATAGTGTTTATCCCCGAAACGTTCTGCAAGCATATCGACGAATAGGCGCACTTTTCCAGAGAGGTGCCGATGTCTGGGGTAAAGCGCATTTACGGTAGCGTTCACCGGAGGATAGCCGGAGAGTACTGCGATGAGTTGTCCGTGTTGCAGGGCGTCGCCAATGATGAATGTTGGTAGTAAGGCGATGCCCTGATTCCGGATAGCTGCTTCTTTCAGTACATCACCGTTGTTGGACCACATGATGCAGTGGATGGCGACAGAATGTTCCCCGTCATTTCCAATCAGTCGCCAGTGGCTACCGGATTTTTGATGTCCATAGTGCAGACAGCGATGGTGTTTGAGTTCATTGGGGTGGGTCGGCTCACCGTGTTTCGAGAGATAGGTCGGGGAGGCGCAAAGAATTCGCTTCGCCGGGGCAATCTCTCTGGTAATTAGACTGGTTGTGGGGTCGGCAATGCCCACTCGTACCGTAACGTCGAAGCCTTCCTCAATGGGGTCAATAAAGCGGTCATTCAATGATAATTCGACGTGAACCTCCGGATAGGTCGCCATGAAATCAGCGACTACTTTTGCGATGTGAGACGTTCCCAAAGACATGGGGGCGTTGACCCGCAGGTTGCCAATGGGCTTCTCCTGCAACTCCATGACTGCGGACATGGCTTCGTCGAGTTCACTTAGGATTTGTACGCAACGCTCATAAAAAGCAATGCCGGTTTCTGTGGGGGTGACTTGTCGTGTACTTCGACGGAGCAATTGGGTGCCAAGCTGATTTTCCAGGTTGATCACGGCTTTGTTCACTACGGAGCGAGACAGTCCCATTTCCCGGGCCGCGGCGGCAAATCCACTGAATTCAACGACTTTCGTAAAAGCCCGGATACTTTCAAACCTGTCCATTTCTATTGCATCTTATCCTGCTATGTTTGAGTATGTTGCTGATGATGTCTCTTTCGGGTTCTGGCTCTGTATATTGTCCGACATATCCTGGATGCCATTACATCATGACCATAAAGTGATTTTACTGTCGCCTGACTGGCGACATTGTGTGGCCAGAATTCCTAATTGTCTTTCTATGCTAACTGTATCAGAATTGAAAACCGAATGGCGAATGGGGTTTAAAATTCGCAGGCGATCATGTTAATGACCACGTTAATAAGGGGCGGGAAAAAATGAATAGTCATGTAGAAAATCGTGAGGTTATCCTTGTTTCTAAGGGCATACCGGCAACGGATGGGGCTGGGGTCACCCTGACTAGAATTATTGGTTCTCCGGATTTAGATATGCTGGATCCGTTTCTGTTGCTGGATAGTTTCTCCAGCGATGATCCGGATGACTATATCGCAGGTTTCCCTGCTCATCCTCATCGAGGGTTTGAAACAGTGACCTATATGCTGGCGGGGGAAATGCGTCATGAGGACAACACCGGACGTACTGGCATTATCGGCCCTGGGGGTGTGCAGTGGATGACCGCTGGGAAAGGAATTATCCACTCCGAGATGCCGGTTCAGGAAGGTGGGCTACTCCATGGTTTTCAGCTTTGGGTGAATTTACCCAGTAGTGAAAAGCTGAGCGAACCTCGCTATCGGGAGTATTCAGCGTCAGAGATCCCGGTAGAAAACCGGCAAACAGGAGCGGAAGTTCGGGTAATTACAGGCACCACTGAACTGGGAACCTAGGGGCCGGTTAGGGATGTCATTACTTCACCATTGTATCTGGATGTCCGATTAGGCAGGTTTTCTCGTTTTGGTGAGTCGATTCCGGTTGGTCATAGTGCATTTGTATTTGTGATCAAAGGACAGATCGGGGTCATTGGCAATGAATCAGAGAGTCAGCATATTCTTAATCCGGGAGAGTTGGGTGTGCTTGGTGAAGGAAGTAGGGTGGAACTTGAGGGCGCGATGGATGGGACTCATCTGTTGTTGGTTGCCGGGCGTCGGTTGGATGAACCGGTTGCCCGGGGCGGCCCTTTTGTGATGAATACCCGAGCGGAGCTAATGCAGGCGGTGCGGGATTATCAAAGCGGTCAGTTTTAGAGCGTGGCATAGCAGAATATAAAGCGGTCAAATAGAAGGTTAATTAGAAGTTTTAATAATGTGCGATAGCAGGAGATAACGATGGGACAATTGGTTGAAGGTAAATGGGAAGATGTTTGGTATGACACAACGTCAACAAAAGGAAAGTTTGTTCGAAAGAGTGCGGCTTTTCGCAATTGGGTTACTCCAATGGGAGAGCCGGGACCGAGTGGGGAGGGTGGTTTCAAAGCGGAGCAGGACCGATATCATCTGTATGTTTCACTGGCCTGCCCCTGGGCTCACCGAACTTTGATTTTCCGTAAACTAAAGGGATTGGAGGAGATGGTTCCCATTTCCATCGTGAATGCTTTCATGGGGGCAGAAGGCTGGACCTTTGATCAAGGCCGTGACGTGGTTGCCGATAGCGTCAACGGGGTTGACAGAATGTATGAAATTTATACTCTGGCAGATCCGGTTTACAGCGGACGTGTCACGGTGCCGGTCCTCTGGGATAAAAAACAAAATACCATCGTCTCCAACGAATCATCGGAAATTATTCGTATGTTTAATTCTGCATTCGATGATGTAGGAGCGTTGCCCGGAGATTATTATCCTGAAAATCTTCGAGGAGACATTGATGCGATCAATGACGTTATTTATTCAAGTATTAACAATGGCGTTTACAAATCAGGTTTTGCCACTACTCAAGAGGCCTATGATGATGCTGTTGCCATTCTTTTTAACACCCTGGACTCGCTAGATGAACGCTTGTCTTTCCAACGTTATCTGGTCGGTTCCCAAATCACTGAAGCGGATTGGCGTTTATTCACCACACTGGTACGTTTCGATGGCGTGTACGTGGGGCATTTCAAATGTAACAAAAAAAGAATCGTGGACTATCCCTCTTTATCAAACTATCTCAGAGACCTTTACCAGTGGCCAGGAGTTGCTGAAACCGTCAATCTGGATCACACCAAAGCCCATTATTATGGATCTCACGACACCATTAATCCAACGAGAATTGTTCCCGCTGGTCCGGAGCTGAATCTTGGGAAGCCCCATGACCGTGATCGCTTTGGTTGATGACTCTCCAATCAATAGAGATTTGGATCGCTACGTTATTTTCCATCATGATCTGATGCATGGATCGGTTCCCATATACGGACCTTCAGAAGCAAACTTTCAGGACTTAAGACCGGAGACTTGAGGTCGTAATTCCATGGAGCAATCTGGTATGGTTAAATATGCTGACTGTGTGGGAAATTATTAGGATCCAATTCGTCAGGAAAGTTAGTTAGTGATTAGTGGGTAACATATTGGGGGGGCCCCGGGAGTTCAATGGATACTCCGCGTCAACGGCTTGTCTGACGCAATCTGGCTGATAATGACTCGCCCAAAAATTGACCATTCCAACGAACCTGTAAGAGAACAGAAAAACAACACGAAGAATCGATGAAAGCCCTGTTGAATAAATCCGATTTTATTGGCCTGGAAGAACGAGTGAACCTATGCGCTGGCGGGGAGACGCCGATGCTAAAGTCCCACTTTGGCGCAATGAATCAGTTCGCCCTGGATAAATCCCAGGGTGAGAGGGCCCGGGATCTTGAAGCTCAGAAAGTTGAGTCAGCGCGAATGAAATGTGGCAGATTGTTTGGTGTGGAAAAGGATGACATTACTTTCCTGTCCAGTGCGTCTGAAGGGATTAACAATGTTGCCCATGGACTAAAATGGAAAATGGGAGATAACGTCGTTATCGTGGATGTGGAGTTTCCGTCGGGCATTCTTCCCTGGACACGACTTTGCTCCCAGGGAGTTGAAGTTCGGATTGTTAGACATAAAAACTGGTTTATCGATATTGAAGACATTGCGGCACAAATCGATGATCGGACCCGAGTGGTTGCATTAAGCCATGTCAGCATGTTCACTGGACAGCGTATGGATGTCTCTTCCATTTCCCAATTAGTTCGTTCCAGTAATGCGTTATTTTTACTCGACGCAACCCACGCCGCGGGGGGTAGTTCCGGTGGATGCAAACCTTGCGGATATCATGGTAAGTAGTTGCTATAAGTGGTTATTGGGTGTTCATGGGGCCGCGGTTTTTTATGTGAATCGGGAGCGAGCCGGTGACTTTTATCCACCTTTTCTGGGTTGGAATAGCCCCAGTGAGCACGGGGGCTGGGAAGCACCGACGCAGTTCGAGCTCAAAAAATCTGCCCATTGCTTTCAACCAGGCAATGCTAATTTCCTGGGGATTTATATTCTCGATAATGCCCTCGATCACCTACTAAATATCGGTATCGAATCTATTTCCGATCATGCACTGAGCTTGAGTGGGCAGTTTTTTGAACACTTAAAAACGTTGAAAGTCGAATTGATGACGCCGGAGGTTGAGGTTGATCGGGCAGGCAATGTCTGTTTTATTGTCGAGGATATGGTTCAGGTACTGGCTGCTCTTGAGGCTCGAAATGTTCTAATCTGGGGAGCCTATGCTGGTTTTGGCAGACTACGGATTTCTACCCATCTGTATAATGATTCCAGGGACGTTGAAATTTGCCTCGATGCGCTGAATGCATCTATTCCGTCCAGAAGGGGTATATAGGGCTGCCCCGGAGAACTTTGTTGATGATTTTTCGGTATCCTCAGTCGCGACGATGAATGCGCTGTTCACAGCACTGCTATAAGCGTTTACATCAGGGGGTTGATCAATAATTCACTGCTTTATTCCTTAAAGTCTGTAAAATGACAGGATGTTTTGTTACGTAGAAAAAGAAAATGTCAATCGTTATCAGGCTCATGCGGTAGACGTCCAGTTGGAGCATTAGTACGATGTCTCACAAAATTATTCCTGTTCCAGAATTCGATTATTTTGTTTTTGGCGGAACCGGTGACCTGGCTAGAAGAAAATTATTGCCGGCGCTCTACTATCGGTTTGCTGATGGACAAATTCCAGAAAGTGCTCGAATTATTGGGTGCTCTCGCACTGACCTTGACGACATTGGCTATCGTCAGTTGGTGGAGGACGCCCTAAAAGAATGGATTAAAGGGAACGACCTGGACGAGCAGTTGTTGGATGGATTTCTTTCTATTATCAGTTATCAACGGATAGATGTTAGCGACCCAAATTCCTGGAAGGATTTTGAGCGTAATGCTAGTCCAACAAATCCGGATCGAATTACGGTTTATTATCTCTCCGTGTCACCGTCGCTATTTCTACCCATTATTCAGGGCCTAAAAGACAATGGCCTTCATCATCACGCTCGACTTGTGGTGGAGAAACCATTGGGTTTCGATCTAAAAAGTGCCCAGGAGCTCAATGGGTTTTTGTTGGATGCTTTTGATGAAAGCCGCATTTATCGCATCGATCATTATTTGGGTAAGGAAACTGTGCAGAACCTCATGGCTTTACGTTTTGCTAATTCGCTTTTTGAGCCTATGTGGAATGCACGATACATTGCCAATGTTCAGATCACCGTAGCCGAAAGTATCGGAATGGGGGGAAGGGAAGAATACTATGATCGTTCCGGTGCCATGCGGGACATGATGCAGAATCATCTGCTGCAATTGCTTTGTCTTAGCGCCATGGAACCTCCGGTATCCTATAAGCCCGATCATATTAGGGACGAGAAACTAAAAGTGTTGCGTAGTTTGCAACCGTTGGTTGGTGATGATATTCGACTGAATACAGTAAGGGGGCAGTATGTGGAGAATGACAATGACCCGTCCTATCGGCAGGAAGCGAAGAATCCAGGTTCTAACACGGAAAGTTATGTTGCCATCAAAGCGTCCATTAATAATTGGCGCTGGTCAGGAACTCCTTTTTATCTCCGTACGGGTAAGCGATTGAGGGCGAACATGGCGGAAATCAGTTTCGAGTTTCGCCACGCACCCCATTCCATTTTTACCGGTTTGGATACCCCAATCAAACCGAATGCCATGGTAATTCGCCTTCAGCCGGATGAACGCATTGATTTGGAAGTCATGACCAAAGAACCCGGCCCCGGTGGTATGCGACTTCGCCAGTCCATTTTGGATGCTACCTTTGGGGGTGGATCAAACAGTCAAACAGATCAAGGGTTTCGCATGCCAGGTGCCTACGAAAGATTGTTGTTGGATGTGGTTCGTGGAGATCAGACCCTATTTATGAGGGGAGATGAAGTTGAAGCTGCGTGGTGCTGGGTTGATTCCATTATCGAGGGCTGGGCGCTTTCCGGGGAAGTACCCGAAACCTATGAAATAGCCAGTCAGGGACCAGCGGGTGCCTTTGAATTGATCGCGAAAACAGAACATCGTTGGAGGACAATTCAGTGAGGATGAATTGCTTTGACGATAATGTGGAACAGAGTAAGACGCTGGCTGCCCGTCTGGCGTCGGACATTTCTGACTACCTGAATCACCAGCAAAGAGTGTCCCTTTGCTTACCGGGTGGAACCACGCCGGGGCCGGTGTTCGACGAATTGAGTCGGGTTGAGCTTGACTGGCGCAGGGTAGATGTTCTTCTGAGTGACGAGCGATGGGTGTCGGTGAACAGCCCATTGTCCAATGAAGCCTTACTTCGGGACCGCTTGGCATGCAATGCGGCCAGCGAGGTTCAGATTGTTTCCTATTACGATCAGGCGGACACAATAAGGGATGCTACTCTTGTATTTAATCAAAAGATTGAACAGTTTATGCCTCTGGATATTTGTGTTTTGGGAATGGGCCTGGATGGTCACTTTGCGTCCTTGTTTACCGACATGGAAAAACTTGAGGAGGCTCTTGATTTGAATGCTGAAAATGCATTGGTCCTGGTGGATGCAAGGAGTCAGCCGATGATGAGAGTCAGCCTTAATCTGACGACTTTAGCCGGTGCGAAGAAACAATATCTCCTGGTTAGGGGGGAAGATAAAAAGATGGTGCTGGAAACGGTAAAAGACTCAATGAGTCAAACTTTGCCCGTTAGCTATTTGTTTGCCCAGTGTCCTGAGATTGAAGTCTACTATGCCGGGTAATCAGGGAAGAAGATCTTATTTTTAATATGCTATCCAAAAAACAGAACGGACCGCGATGTAAAATTTCGTTCCATAACGTTTGTTGAATTACGGGGTTTTTGCATGATTCTCAGAGAGCCAGATTGAGATGGGAAACGGCCGTTCATGACTTTATTTCCATGACTTTACTAGAGACTCTTTAGAATAAAACACTTATGACTCCTATCCAGGCCTCCGACTTTATTCTCTCCCGTGTGTCGCGTATTGACATCATTCCAGTGCTGGCGATTGACGATGTGTCTATCGGGATGGATCTAGCCCACGCATTGGTTGATGCTGGTATGTCGGCTATTGAGGTTACGCTTCGTACTGACAACGCCTTGAAAGTGATTGAAGCCATGGCGTCGGTTTCCGGGGCAACAGTAGCCGCGGGTACTGTTTTGAACGAATCCCAGCTGTTGGCCTCCCGGGAAGCCGGGGCGGAATTTGTTGTCTCTCCTGGCAGTACTCCGGCTCTCTTACAGTCTGCTCAGACCCATGGCATTCCGTTATTGCCCGGAGCGGCTACCGCCAGCGAAATCATGGCATTGTTTGAATCCGGATTCCACTTCCAGAAGTTCTTCCCCGCCGCTATCAATGGTGGGGTAGGAGCGTTAAGGTCACTGGGTGCGCCGCTGCCAAATGTTTCGTTTTGCCCTACGGGGGGTGTTAACGCAACCAATGTGACCGACTATCTTGCGCTGGATAATGTGGTTTGTGTGGGGGGCTCCTGGATGATCACTGCTCAGGATATGGCGAATCGTGATTGGGATATGATAGGGAAACGTGTCGGCCAGGCGAGCTAGATGACAGAGGTTTGGATTATAGAGGTCTGGATGATAAAGATTATGTAATACCGTAAGTCGAAGCCCCCTGGAAATAATCGACGCATCGAACATTAGGCTTGAGTTGTGACCCTCATTGGAGAGGAGCTGTTAGCCTCAGGGGAATTCAACTTCAGACGTTGCAGGCCCCAGGCATGCAAGGCAGTGATCACTGGCCTTAGAGTTCTCCCATAGTCTGTCATTGAATACTCAACCTTTGGCGGTAGGTATCTCAGGATAAATCTTCCTCACAATCAGGTTGTCTGCCTCAAGTTCTCTTAGTTGTTTCGTCAGCATCTTCTGCGTTATTCCCGGCATTATTCGGCGCAGCTCATTGAAGCGAATAGTTTCTAATAACAAGTGATGCAGAATCACTCCTTTCCACTTACCACCGATTACTTCTAGTGCCGACTCGACAGGGCACCCTTCATTGCAGTCATATCTTGTGTGAGGCATGGTTTGTTCCGATAGTGTGTTTTTGAATACCAGGTATCCTTTAGGTGCGTACTTAATAAAAAGGGTGGTGTAATGTATCCTCCGGGCCTTTTCGAAGCAAGGGAGCTACACCAGTGGTAGTTTCTACAAACCCAGAGAGATTATTATGAAAGTAATGCAAGTCAATTCCTACGGTGAACAAGCCAAATTTGAATCCGCAGAGATTGCTAAACCGGAAGTGAGTTCTGGTCACGTGTTGATTAAAATCGCTGCCTCTAGTGTCAACACGGTGGATACCATGATCAGGAGCATGGGCAAAGACTTGCCGCTGTCACCTGATACGCCCGCGATATTAGGTATGGACTTCGCTGGAACAATCGAAGCAATTGGCGATGGAGTGGCTGACTACGCGATTGGTGATGAAGTTTACGGCTGCGCCGGAGGGTTGGCTGATCTGCCGGGAAGCCTGGCGGAATACATGGTTGCAGATAGCCGTTTGATAGCCATCAAGCCTGGCAATTTGTCGATGAAAGAGGCCGCTGCTCTACCGTTAGTGGCAATTACGGCGTATGAAGGTTTGACTAGAGCTGGCATTGCTAAAGGTCAAAAAGTGTTGGTGCACGGAGGCTCTGGCGGTGTTGGTCATGTCGCCTTGCAACTGGCGAAACACTCTGGCGCGGAAGTCTATTCCACTGGTGGCGGAGACAAACAGCTAAAACTGATCGAGTCTTTGGGGGCAACACCCATCAACTATAAAAGTGAAAAGGTTGCAGATTATGTAGCAGCTCACACCGCTGGTGCTGGATTTGATATGGTGTTCGACTCGGTCGGTGGGGAGAACATGATTAATTCTTTCGAGGCGGCTAGATTGAGTGGTCAGATTGTATCCACTGTGGCGATGTGTGAGCTCGATTTAACGCCGGTGCATTTCAAGGGCTTGTCCTTGCATGTTGTTTTTATGCTGATCCCAATGCTTTATGATTTTAATAGACAAGCCCATGGTGATATTTTGCGCAAGTTGGCTCGTATCGCCGAGGCTGGTGAGTTGAAGCCGGTTCTCGATGAAAACCAGTATTCCCTTGAAGAGGCAGGGGAGGCACATGCTCGCCTGGAAAGTGGTCAAGCGGTTGGCAAGGTGGTCATTGAGATATAAGCTAACTTCGGTCAGATTGTGAACGACTGTATGTTTGTGCAGTCGTTCCCATTGGATTGACTAGAGATCGATAGGGTTCAGTGTTAAATGATTGAATGCACATTGACTCCATGTTCGACGAATTCTGTCGTTTTCCCATGAATTCCGGGCTACGGAACAATTTGTACTGGTGTCTGACGTCATGTTTGATTAGAATCCGCGGGTTTTTTATACCCTCATCTCGCCTATATTTATGTCAACGGTTACTCGATTTCCCCCAAGTCCTACCGGTTATCTCCATGTAGGAGGTGCCCGTACTGCGCTATTTAATTGGTTATACGCCAGGAAGTCTGGTGGGGAAATGGTGCTTCGAATCGAGGATACTGATTTACAACGCTCATCTCAGGAAGCCATTGACGTCATTCTTGAGGCTATGAAGTGGCTGGGGTTGACATGGAATCAGGGGCCTTTCTATCAGACCAAACGGTTTGATAGATATGATGAAATTATCCAGCAATTACTCAGTCAGGGTGATGCCTATCATTGTCGATGTAGCAGGGAACGATTGGATGAACTTCGGGAGCAGCAAAGATCGGATGGTGAGAAACCACGTTATGATCATCGCTGTCGGGATGCCGGACATGAATTGGAATCCGGGGTAGCATCGGTTGTTCGCTTTCGAAACTCCTTAACCGGAACGGTGGTGTTTGATGACGTGGTTCGGGGCACAGTGGAGATCGATAATCGAGAAATGGATGACTTGATCATTGCTCGGACGGATGGTTCTCCTACTTATAATCTCACAGTGGTGGTGGATGATGTTGATATGGGAATTACCCATGTTATTCGAGGTGATGACCATACCAATAACACTCCTCGCCAAATCAATATTTTTCATGCCTTGAAGGCCCCCTTGCCCGTATTCGCCCATGTGCCTTTAATTCTGGGTAAAGATGGGCAGCGCTTGTCAAAAAGGCATGGTGCGGTGAGTGTGCTTGAGTATAGGGAGATTGGTATCCTGCCGGAAGCATTGTTGAACTACCTGATTAGACTGGGATGGTCCCATGGTGATCAGGAGATTTTTGATCAGGACGAAATGATCGAATTGTTTGATATCAGCGATATCAACAAATCTGCTGCTAGCTTTGATATGGAAAAACTACTTTGGTTGAACCAGCATTATATTAAGGAGGCGGACCAGCAACGATTAGCGAAAGCCCTCGCTCGGAGGCTCAACAAACGGGGTATCGGTTTGTGTGGTGGACCAGACGCTACAGAGGTCGTTGAGGTGCTTCGTGATCGGGTCCAGACTTTGGAAGACATGGTGGATGGTGCATTGTATCTTTACCAGGACTTTGAAAACTATGATGAGAACGCAGCAAAAAAACATCTCCGACCCGTTGCGGCAGAATTACTAACCGCGCTGTCTGAAAAGCTTGCGACCATTCCAGAGTGGGAAACGGTGGGAATTAATCAGGTAATTGAGGATCTCATGGCTGAAAAAGAGGTGAAACTTGGAAAAATAGCCCAGCCTCTCAGGGTGGCAATTTCTGGTGGGTCAGCGACCCCTTCCATTGACGTTACAATGAAATTGGTGGGTAGGGAACGGGCGCTAAAAAGAATCCAACACGCTTTGGAGTTTATTGATCAAAGAGCTCAAAATAATCCTTGATCAGGAAAGAATCTAGTCGTAGAATACGCGACCTCTTCGGGGGCCATAGCTCAGCTGGGAGAGCGCAACACTGGCAGTGTTGAGGTCGGCGGTTCGATCCCGCCTGGCTCCACCAGATTTCCTGATTACATATCTTGAAGAGAAGTGAAGTAATTAGCTTGAAGTGCTTGGCTTAAGTAAATAGTTTGAATAATGAGCTTAAATAATTGGCTCAAATAGTGAGCTCAAATAATTAGCTTTTACTGCTGTTTTACTAAAAGACCACATTAAATATAATCAGTTTTGATGTGGTAGTTAACGATGGTACAATTCCATCACTGACAGTTTATACTGTCCCCATCGTCTAGTTGGCCTAGGACACCGCCCTTTCACGGCGGCGACAGGGGTTCGAATCCCCTTGGGGACGCCATAAATTTTATGCTGGCAAGGATGCTGGTAATCGAAAAGGGCTCTCCGCTTCCCTCTTTTTTCCTGCCTGTATTTGATTCATACTTTATGTGCGTGTCTTTGTACGTCTCTTTGTGCACGCCCTTTGTACATGTCTTTGTCTTTGTTCCTGATATAGGTTTTAACGTTGTTTTTCTGATGTGGTTCCTACTACAATTTTTGACGAGATTATTAGTTTCACTACATTTCGCTTTTTGTCTGTGTTGATGGAATTCTTCTGGCGCTTTTGTGGTGGATGGATGTTTGACAGGATTTTCGGAAATTAATTTTTTGTAATCCAGTAACGGGTTCAAGACGAGAACAATTTACTTTATGTATGGTCTTAAGAAATAACTTCTTCAATTGAATTTCCATGAATCGAATATTTATTGTTTTGCTGATGTTTCTCAGTCAATTTGTTAGTGCGGATGGCCAGGCGATAAAAAATAATGTAGATGAAAAGCAATATCGGTCAATTGTTCTGGAGAACGGGCTAAAAGTACTGTTGATCTCTGATCATAAAGCGGACGTTGCAGCGGCCTCTCTGGACGTGCATATCGGCAGTGGAACCGATCCCCAAGGGTGGGATGGATTGGCCCATTTTCTGGAACACATGCTTTTTCTCGGCACCGAAAAATACCCTGAAGCTGGGGAATATCAGGATTTCATAAAGAGCCATGGTGGTAATCACAACGCATACACCGCGCTGGCTCACACTAACTACTTTTTTACCATCCATGCCGATAAATTGAGCTCTGCATTGGATCGGTTTTCGCGTTTTTTTATTGATCCTCTTTTTGACGAGGTCTACGTTGACAGGGAACGCGCTGTGGTTCATTCAGAATACCAGGCGAGATTAAAGGACGAAGGTCGGCGTATTTGGGACGCAGGGAAAGTCTTGCTCAATCCCGCCCATCCAGCATCTGGATTCACCGTGGGTTCACTAGACACCCTCAGGGACCGTGAGGGGATGACGGCCAGGGATAAGCTAATTGAGTTTTACCATCAGCACTATTCAGCCAGTATCATGACTTTGGCTGTGTTAGGTAAGGAATCCCTTGATCAATTGGAGATGCTGGTCAAGGAACGTTTCTCCGGGATAGTAAACAAGGATAATGAGGTTCCGGTTTTTATGGTGCCTTATGTCAATGAGGAGTTAATGCCTGCCAGGCTTTCGATTTTGCCGGAAAAAGACCGAAACAATTTGATGTTTCAATTTCCAGTGCCATCGACGCTTCAGGAATATCGTTCGAAGCCCCTCAGTTATATCGCCAACCTGATTGGCCATGAGGGTGAGGGGTCTTTGCTGGCGAAACTGAAAACTCTGGGGTGGGCTGAAGGTTTAAGCGCAGGATCCGGTTATCTGGATACGGTAAATGGAAGTTTCACAGTGTCGTTGAAGCTAACAGAAAATGGCCTAAAGCACATTGATGAAATTGGGTCATTACTGTTTCAGACGATCTCCCTTATAGAACAAAAAGGGATTGAAGAGTGGCGGTATCAGGAGGAGAGTCAACTTGCCGGGATTGCATTTCAGTTTTCCAGTGAAGCCAATCCAGGAGCCCTGGTGCAATCCCTTGCAGCAAGAATGCATCAATATGAGACGCCGGAGGTGTTGAGTGGCCCATATTTGAGGACTGAGTTTAAGCCAGAGCGTATCCGGGAGATTCTGTCTTACCTTATTCCTGGGAACGTTAATGTCACTGTGATTTCCAAAGAGCTGGAGGCGGATTTTGATTCTCGAACGTCTTTTTATGATGTGAGTTACGCATTGGAGCGAGTCAATGAAGAGAATCTTGAACTCTGGAACAAAGCGAGGTCAGTCTCTGATGAAGGTGATCACGAACTAACCATGCCGAAACCCAATCCATATATTCCAGCTCGGTTGGAGGCCCAATCGTTGAAATATCTTTCTCCGGTTCCGATGCAGATTAAAGGGCAGGATACCATATCTCCCTGGTATAGAGCGGATACTGATTTTAGTCTTCCAAAGGCGTCTTTTTATTTCAGCGTCAAGTCACCTTTGGCGAATGATACCGCTTTAAATTCGGTAAATCTGGCAGTGATGATGAGACTGTTAAATGAACAGTTGAGTACATCGATTTATCCTGCTTATCTCGCAGGATTAGAATATTCTCTGTATAGACATTCCCACGGTTTCTCTGTGCGAGTTAGTGGGTTTGAAGATAAACAATCTGCCTTGCTATCCGCGATACTGGGTGCAATTGAGGGCCCTGAGTATGATTCAGATAAATTGGAATTGATTAAGTCTGATTTGACCAGACAATGGGAAAATGCTTCAAGAGACTCACCTTCCAACCAGACCATCCGTAATATTTATCGCATGGTGATGGATCCTTCATGGAGTGAATCAGAAAAGCTGGCGGCCATCGATGAGGTTTCCATCGATAGCTTGCGGTCCTGGTTTCAGTCTTTTCTTGCCAGGGTAAGCGTTAATGTGTTGTCCCATGGTGACGTGTCTTTTGACAGGACGGTTGAAAGAAGCAACATGTTGAATCAGATTTTCAAGGATCGTGTGATTCTGGAAAAGACGAAACGGACCCAGCCCCGAATGTTTTTCGACGGTGCAAAGTACCTTCGAACCATGGACATTGAGCACAATGATTCCGCGTTGGTAATGTATTTTCAGGGAACAGAAAGGTCGGTTGAACAAAGGGCTAAAATGGCTCTTCTGAGTCAGTTAGTTGAGTCACCGTTTTATAATAATCTGAGAACAACTCATCGGGTTGGCTATCTGGTTTATGCGAATGCCATTCCCATTCTGGAATTGCCCGGGATATTTTTCTCGGCACAAAGCCCTAGCCATTCTCCCGTAGACATGGAAAAGTTGATGAGTGATTTCCTGGACCATTTTGATGATTATCTGAATGAGCTTTCTGATGCTGAATATCAGCAGATCGTAACGGGATTGGTTAATAAAGTGCTGGAGAGGGACAAAAAGCTGACAACCAGAAGTGGCCGGTATTGGACGGAAATTGATTTAGGCAAGCATGAATTCGACAGTCGAGAGAAAATGGCAGAAGCAATTAATACCCTGACTTTGGATGACATGAAACTCTATTTCCGTGAAACCATATTGGATAATGCCAGAAAGTTGGTAGTACAAACTCTCGGTAAGGGGTATGGGGGAGAGGTTGGGCTCATTGCGGAAGAAGGTTATACGAAAACGGGCGAGATCAATGAATTTCGAAATCGCCGGCAGTTTTAATTTGCGACCAGACTCTAGAACGCCAGTAGGTTTTCCCGAGTTTTACAATTAGTCTTTCCATGATTCGATTGAGGGCTGAATTAAAGGTCTAATTGAAGGCCTAGTTGAAGGCCCAATCAAGGACTCAACCGTCCGCCGGGTTAAATGTTAGCGCTGGATGAGGGTGAGCCTCTGATAAATTGACCTATGGGCTAATACGGTAATGTCACATGGCCAGGTTCTGTGATAGCACCCTATGCGAAAAATATAGAAAACGATAATTGTGATGAAAACGCCTGATCTAACGGAAGTCGTAGAGAAGATTGCCATTCACCTTGTTGAAAACCAGAAAACCATGGTGACCGCAGAATCCTGTACCGGTGGTGGCATCGCGTTTTCATTGACAGATTTGCCCGGAAGTTCAAATTGGTTTGACCGGGCGTACGTGACCTATAGCAATCAAGCAAAGGAGCAGATGATCGGAGTAAAAAAAGAGACTCTGAATGCATTTGGAGCGGTTAGTGAAGCAGTGGCGAAAGAGATGGCCATTGGCAGCTTACTGGACAGTCAGACTGACTATGCTCTTTCTGTCACAGGAGTGGCGGGCCCTGGGGGAGGGACTCCTGAAAAACCTGTTGGAATGGTGTGCTTCGGGTGGGCAGGAAAGACTAAACAAAATCGTGAATTCGCAATCACTGAGACTCAGTATTTCCAGGGAGACAGGCAGTCAATCCGACAACAAACCATTACCTATTCTCTTTCCTGCTTTTTGCAGGACTTCTTCGATGATTCATAGTCTTTGTTGCTTGTTTCTTACAGGCAATGAGGTTTGCTGGGATTGAAGAACACTGGCAATGAGGAGTGACAACTAATGGATAAAAAACATCAGAAATAACCTATAATAAGTGTCGTTTGGACGAGAGCTCCCGGATGTCTATATGAAAGACATAAGGATAGTTTTCAATATAGAAGTAGCTTTCGTCGAAAAAACGGTAGGACCAATATCGCTGGTATCGATTATTTTGGTCCAGAGTAGGATGCTCTGAATTTAGTCTCTGCCTATCTATCCGACGGTGTTTTACTTTACCCTCGGTGGCTTATTGATAATTTTATATAGTGTTCAAACGATATGAGTCTTGATTATCTTGATTTCGAAAAACCCATCGCCGAGCTGGAAGAGAAAATTGTTGAGCTCCAGCGTGCGAGCTCCAGCAGTAATCTTGACCTTGAGCAGGAAATTAGTCTTCTTCGACAACGGAATCATGAATCAACCAAAGCGATATTTTCAAAATTGGGTTCATGGCAAATCACGCAACTAGCCCGGCATCCTCGAAGACCCTATACCCAGGACTACATCCAGCGAATCGTCACAGATTTCCAGGAGTTGCATGGTGATAGGATGTTTGCAGATGATCCAGCTATTATTACCGGACTTGGAACTATTAAAGGAAGAAACGTAGCCATTATTGGCCATCAAAAGGGCCGCGATACCCGAGAGCGAACCAGGAGAAACTTTGGTATGCCAAGACCGGAAGGGTATCGTAAAGCCCAAAGAGTCATGCGTCTTGCTGCGAGATTTCAATTGCCCGTTGTGACACTAATAGATACACCAGGCGCTTATCCTGGTGTTGATGCCGAGGAGAGAGGGCAAAGTGAGGCTATTGCGAGTTCCCTTGAAGTCATGACGACGATAAAAACCCCCATTGTTTCTGTTGTAATAGGTGAAGGTGGCTCAGGCGGAGCGTTGGCTATTGGAGTGTGCGATAAGTTAATGATGTTAGAGTATTCCACTTATTCGGTTATTTCTCCCGAAGGCTGCGCGTCCATTTTGTGGAAAAGCGCTGCCAAAGCGACAGATGCAGCAGAAGCCATGGGCGTGACAACTAAACAATTGTCACGCCTGGGTCTGGTAGACGAGGTAATTAAGGAACCTTTGGGGGGCGCTCATAGAGACTATGATGGAGTTTCAGAGGCGATAGAAAATGCGATTACCCGTTCATTGGATGAGCTGTGTGACGTTAGCCATGAGGTATTAATGGATCGACGCTATCAAAGACTTACTGGCTTCGGTAAATTTGAGCTCAAAAACTAGACACGACAAATTACCGGTCTTGCCCCAGGGCTATAAGAAATTTTCGAGCGAAGTATTAGCGGTAATTCTCTCCGAAGAAGTTGGCTCATTAGAGGATAGTCGTTTTGCTGTCGGATTCAGTGGGGGTTGTGATTCACAGGCGCTGCTTCATGCCATGTCAGACCTGAGACGCCACTATGACATTAATTTGTTGGCGCTTCACTTTGATCACGGCCTGAATCATGACTCCGTTCTTTGGCAGGAACAATGCGAACAATTATGTATTGATCTCAAAGTACCTTTTTTCTCCCATCGCCAGGTCATTAGGACGAAAGCTGGTGAAAGCCTTGAGGCCAGGGCCCGGGAAGCACGGTATGCCTGGTTTGAGCAGATTACGGATGAAGATCGAGTTATCCTGACTGCCCATCATTTTGACGATCAGGTTGAAACTGTGATGCTGAATTTGTTCAACGGAAGAGGCGTTGATTCACTGACCGGGATGAGGACAATTCGACCACTTTCCTATGGATCCAAACAGCTTTTGGTTCGGCCTTTACTTCAAATTCCGCGAAAAGCTCTGGAGAAATATAATCAGGAGCATGGTTTAAGTTGGATACGCGATCCTTCCAATCAGAGTGACACCTTCGATCGGAACTATTTGCGAAATCAGATTATGCCTCTGATTAAGGAAAGGTGGCCAGGGGCAGCAAAGGGAATTGGAGGAATTTCACAGAAACTACAGCGTCTGTCTGCGGTATATCAAAAGCATATTCTTGAATCGTATCGGTGTTGTGCAGAAGACTCAGTACGACGGCTTTTTTGCCTTGGTCGCTCTTTGAGTGTCCGTAAGTTATCAGAGCTGGATAGGTGGGATTACGTTGAGGTGTTACGTCTATGGATTCATCAGACGGGAAACCCTTCTCCCTCTAATGCGTTGCTTGAAGACACCTACAGGCAGATTAGTGGAGGTTATGCGGGTGCAGGTGGATTTCAGCACCAATCCTATGAAGTAAGAAATTTCGCGAATCGACTGTATTTAATGAGCCGGCTGGATCATGGCGTTAAAGTACCAGAGAAAATTAGTTACGATTTAGGTAACAGATTGTTTCCAACACTTGGTGTTAAATTGGTGATTGATTCCTGTCATGGCAAGGGAATTAGCGAAGCAAAAATAGGACGTGGCGTCGTTGAATTAGTTTGGAGGCAAGGAGGGGAGCGGATTACGTTACCTGGTCGTGATTTCCAACACCAGTTAAAAAAAATTTATCAGCAATACGGTATTCCTCCCTGGGAAAGAGATCGACTGCCGATGATTAAGGTGAATGCCAGAATTGTATGGGTTTGGGGGATCGGTGTATTGGATGACTATCAGTGTAAGGGGTCTGAAGTCGGTTTTTGTCCGAAATTCAAACCTCTTGACGATTGAGTGCCTGATGGATTTTTGATAAGCTACCGACCCGTCCGGAGAGCCGATTCTTAGGGTTTTCCACTATGAATTTTGATAAGCCCCTGAATTTTATCGTCGCTATTCTGGCAGGATTCTGGATATCGATAGAGTTTGCAGCACTGGCTTGTAGGTACCGATGTTCTCGGCTTGTTTGCCTTTTAAATCAAGCATTTTTCTACTTTTTTATTTGGTTAGGTGTGCTCTATATAGGTTTGGGATAGGTTTGGGATGGTCTTTAAATGAGTTTGACATATCCTTTTGACATATCATGCGGGCATCATTCTAATGATATTTGGACTGTGACTGGTCATCCATGACTAAATTAATATTTATAACCGGCGGAGTGGTTTCCTCTTTAGGAAAAGGTATTGCCTCGGCTTCTCTGGGAAGCATACTTGAAGCACGTGGGCTGAAGGTAACCATGATGAAACTGGATCCTTATATCAACGTTGATCCTGGCACCATGAGTCCATTCCAGCATGGAGAAGTGTTTGTTACGGAAGATGGGGCGGAAACCGATCTGGATTTGGGCCATTATGAACGTTATGTTCGAACCACGATGAGGAAAAGTAACAATTTCACCACGGGTCAGATATATGAAAGAGTCATTCGCCAGGAAAGACGGGGTGATTATCTTGGTGGGACCGTGCAGGTTATTCCACATATTACCAATGAAATTAAAAAATCCATTCTCAAAGGAGCTGGTTCTTCGGCGGATGTTGCCTTGGTTGAGATTGGTGGAACAGTTGGTGACATTGAGTCACTTCCTTTCCTTGAAGCCATTCGCCAAATGCGGGTTGAGTTAGGTAAAAAGAACACATTGTTTTTACACTTGACCCTTGTGCCAGAAATTCAGGTTTCCCATGAGATAAAAACCAAACCTACCCAACATTCGGTAAAAGAAATGCGCTCGATTGGTATACAGCCGGATATCCTGTTATGTCGAGTACGTGAATCGCTACCAGATTCCGCTCGCAAGAAAATCGCCTTGTTCACCAATGTCGAAGAACAAGCTGTAATTTCTGGTGTGGATGTTGATAACATCTATCGTATTCCTCATCTTTATGTCGAACAGAAACTGGATCAGATTGTCACAGAACATCTCCACATCGAAGCAGGGCCACCAGATATGTCAGAGTGGGATGAGGTTCTTGAAAATAGCCTGAACCCCGAAGGAGAGCTAACCATAGGGATGGTTGGCAAGTATGTCAGTCTTACCGAGTCCTATAAGTCGCTTTCCGAAGCGCTTATCCATGCAGGAATACAAACGAGGACAAAAGTTAATATTAAGTATATCGATTCAACAGAAGTCGAAGTTGACGGTACTGAAGTGATTGGTGATGTTGACGCGATACTGGTACCCGGAGGCTTTGGAGAAAGAGGCTTCATTGGAATGGTTGAAACAGCCAGATATGCCCGGGAAAACAACATTCCCTATTTAGGTATCTGTTTGGGGATGCAGGTTGCGACTATTGAGTTTGCAAGAAATGTGGTGGGCCTATCCGGTGCGTATAGTACTGAGTTTAATAAAGAAACAGAACACTCAATTATTGCATTGATCACTGAATGGATAGATGACAATGGTATTCGAGAGCTTCGGGATGAATACACTGACCTGGGAGGTACTATGCGTCTTGGCGCTCAGGACATTCATCTGAGTCCTGGTTCTATTTATCATGAAATCTATCAGTCGGATGTGATTCGTGAGAGACATCGACACCGGTACGAATTTAATAATAACTATATGCAGCAACTAGAGGAGGCAGGCTTGAGCTTCTCGGGTCGATCTTCCAATGGTCTGGTTGAGGTCATTGAACTTCCTAACCACCCGTGGTTCGTTGCCTGTCAATTTCACCCTGAGTTCACCTCGAATCCCAGAGACGGGCATCTGATGTTTTCGGAATACGTTCGAGCGGGATTACGATACAGGAAATCAAAGCAAGCGGATTAAAAGTCCACACCATTCAACGTATTTTGAAATAGAGAACCATCAGTGAAACTGATAGATTATAAAATAAAAGCGTCTTCTCCATTTTTCCTGATTGCGGGCCCCTGCGTCATTGAATCTGAAGAGATGGCGATGTCAACGGCATCAACGCTAAAGGAAATAACGGAAAAACTCGGAATCTATTTCATCTATAAATCTTCGTTTGATAAAGCGAACCGAACATCGTCTGGCTCTGAGCGCGGGCTAGGACGGGAGAGGGGACTGGAAATTCTGTCCAGGGTTCGTGACAAAGTGGGTGTCCCAGTGCTTACAGATGTGCATAGTGTTGACGATGTCAACGCAGCCTCCCAGATTGTTGACGTGTTACAGACCCCCGCTTTTTTATGCCGGCAGACTGATCTTGTTCAGGCGGTGGCAAATTCAGGCAAGCCTGCCAACATCAAAAAGGGGCAGTTTCTTTCGCCTGGAGAAATGCAGTATGTGGTGGATAAGGCGAAATCAGCTAACCCTGAAGCCCCGGTTATGGTGTGTGAAAGAGGAACAAGTTTTGGTTATAACAATCTGGTTGTGGACATGCGTGGATTGGAAACCATGAAATCAACGAAATGTCCGGTAGTGTTTGATGCTACTCACTCTGTGCAACTTCCGGGGGGAGCCGCAGGCAAATCTGGTGGGCAACGGGAATTTGTACCCGTTCTCGCAAAGGCTGCGGTGGCAGTCGGTGTTTCAGGACTTTTTATGGAGAGTCATCCTGATCCGGATAATGCGTTTAGTGATGGTCCCAACGCATGGCCGCTGCAAAAGATGGAGGCTCTTTTGACTCAACTACTTGCCATTGATCACGCGGTAAAGTCTTTTGACGGATAGGCTATTTGACTACTACGCGTTCACCATAAATACGCATCTACCATAACAGAGAATTTGGAACGGTTTGTTTTAGCTTTTCCTAGTTTAAGAAATGCGGGAAGACTAGCATCACTGAATATATTGAATATTCTGGTTGCTGGCTGCTCACTAATGGTTTTCAGAAAAAATCCTGATTGATACAAAGACTTAACAAAGATGACCCTATGACGCATTCTTGTTAAAGTACATGGTTAATCAGTAATTCCTGGTACGGATAGACAAAACGATGAATTCGTCCGTTCTTTTTATCGGATCCTGGTGGTTATGATTCGATGAAGTTTCCACAAAAATCAAGCCCCAGGTTAAGAAATCAATCTCCCAGTTAGATGTTTAATCAGATATCCAATCAGATATCCAATCAGGCCACCGCGGTGTTCCACTATTACTCCCATCGTTGTTTCTAATTTAATTTAAAAATGTCACATTCATCTATGAAAATTAAAAACTGCCACGCACGAGAGATTCTGGACTCAAGGGGTAATCCTACGATTGCGGTGGCTGTCGAACTTGAAGATGGTTCAATAGGAGATGCCGCGGTTCCGTCTGGCGCTTCTACGGGTTCTCTGGAAGCATTGGAACTTCGCGATGGGGATAAAAGTAGGTATCTTGGTAAAGGAGTACTGAAAGCCGTCAAAAATGTTAACACCCAACTCAAATCGGCGATTGTTGGTATGGACGCAACTGACCAGCAAAGTATTGACCAAAAGATGTTGGAGCTTGATGGAAGCGACAATAAAAAAAATTTAGGGGCAAATGCGATTTTAGGTGTGTCATTGGCGGTTTCCCGTGCTGCTGCGACGGGTTTGAAGATCCCCCTGTTTCAACATCTGGGCGATGTGTTCGGAAACCATTCCTTTACTTTGCCAGTACCCCAAATGAATATCATCAATGGCGGTGCTCATGCAGATAATGCCATTGACTTTCAGGAGTTCATGATATTGCCGGTGGGTTTGCCCACTTATTGTGGGGCATTACGTTGTGGGGTGGAGATTTTTCATTCTCTAAAATCTGTTCTACTTGCGAAAGGACTTAGTACCAGTGTTGGCGACGAGGGAGGGTTTGTTCCGGAATGTAAATCGAATGAAGAGGGGCTTGGGCTGATTATGCAAGCTATTGAGGACGCAGGTTATGTGGCGGGTGATCAGGTTCTGATTGGACTCGATGCCGCTAGTTCTGAGTTTTTCACCAACGGTCGATATGAACTTAAGGCAGAAGGATTGTCGCTGGATTCAGCGGGTTTCACCGACTATTTGGCGGATTGGGTGGCTAAGTATCCAATTATTAGTATTGAAGACGGTATGGATGAACAGGATTGGGATGGTTGGGATTTACTCACCAGGCGAATAGGAGAAAAGGTGCAGTTGACCGGGGATGATCTGTTTGTTACCAATCCCGGAATTTTGAAAAAAGGAATCGATACCAATGTCGCTAATTCGATCCTGATCAAGGTCAATCAGATCGGAACCCTAAGTGAGACCTTTGCTGCAATTAGAATGGCGAAAGAGGCGCACTACTGTGCAACGATTTCCCATCGGTCTGGGGAAACAGAGGACACCACTATTGCTGATCTCGCTGTGGCGACGGCGGCGGGGCAGATTAAAACCGGTTCATTATGCCGTTCGGAACGAGTTGCGAAATACAACCGGTTGCTTCAAATCGAAGAGATGCTCGGTGGTGATGCTGTATTTGCGGGGAAGGGAGCTTTCGGTCACCTTTCATTGCCATCCTGATTGGATAGGGTGTTGTATTGAATCCACTAACACCTCTGCTGATCCTCGCTTTTCTTGGGTTACAGTATGCGCTGTGGTTTGGGGACAAAAATGCGTTTGATCTATATCGGCTAGATAAAGCTGCCGATGCATTGGCGACGGAAAACGATATCGCCCGAAATCGGAATTCGAATTTAAGAGCGGAGGTTATTGATCTCAAACAGGGTGGAGAAACCGTTGAGACTCTCGCGAGATCTCAATTGGGTTTGATAAAAAAAGGGGAGACGTTCTACCAGATTATCGAGTAATTCCCCGAATTCTCACGAGTCTCCCCGGGTCCAATGCTACTTCACTAATTTCCTTACTAAACCCCTCACTTGGGCGATCATTATAGTCAAAAATCAGCAAAAGCCAGCAGTCCAGGTTGGGTTAACTAATTTATCTATTGTGTTGTTTTTCTATCAGCTGGAATTTCATAGGGAGTGGGGATCCGGGTGATGACTGGGCCTTCTATAGACTCTACCATCAACTCACCCTTTTCAAAGCTTGCGGTAGGCACTATGGCAGTTACCAGCGCTTCTTCATCGGATATGCGAATTGCGTCCACAACGATGCCAGATTTCGTATCGGGTTTTGTTGGGCTGAATAATGCTGTCCCGGGTAAGATCCTTTGGTCGGTATTGACTCTGGCAATCAACATGCGTTGCTTTAGCTTTCCAAGGTACCTAAGGCGTGCAATGATTTCTTGCCCCGGATAACATCCTTTTTTAAAGCTTACGCCAGAGACCAGATCCAGATTAATCATCTGGGGAATGAATTCTTCCATGGTTTCCTCATAGACCTGAGGAATGCCTGACAAAATATCAATCAATCGCCAAATATCGTGATTCAGAAAACTCAGCGTTTTCTGAGAATGAAGTTGAGAAATGGTTTGTTCGTTGCCCGATGTGACTATGATTTTTCGTGGAATTACCCCCTCAACGGTAAAGCTTGATGCGTCCCCGGGGAGGTCCATGTGAGATTGGGTATCTTCGATAAGACCGAAAGCGAATTGTTGGGTCTCAATTTCAATCTCTACCTTTGCGCGCATCTTAAACATTTTCAATCGGGCTATAATTTGAGTGCTGGTGTCCTCGGACAACAGGAGCCAGAAGCCATTTTGTTTTCGAAGTATTCGAATTAGGCAAAGCGCGCGGCCTTTTGGAGTACAGTATCCGTGGAGCTGGCAACAACCGGGCTTCAGCTCTGTAAGATCATTGCTTAGTTGCCCTTGCAGGAAGCTTTCTGCTTCAGTGCCGGTTACGCTTATCAGCGTCAATGGCGAAAGATCAATTATCCCGGGACTGACTGCTTTCAAATCACCACTCTGTAGAACATGGTAGGCATCATAGTTGTGAATCGTGTTCGGTGTGTCGAAAAAACTGCTTAGGGTATAGTTAGCACTGTTCATCAGAATTATGTTCGCAAAGATTGAGCGACTGTAAGATATGGGCAATTATGAGAGTGGGTGGGTTGAAAAAACAAGAGAAAACATACCCCTGATTCGACAAAAATGCCTCTCCCATTTGATGATAGAATTCCTGGCCAATAATTGGGAGCCGCCTCCAAATATGACAAATACAAATGACGAATGAAGATCTTCAGGACCCTCTCCAGACCTCGGTGAGCGAAAAAGAACAACAGGAATCGAAGCAGAAAACGGCACCAGAAACCTGGCAGGAAGAAGATATCACCAGGGAGGATAGTCTCGAAGGTTTGAAGGAGAATCAGGCTGTTTCGCCAGAGATAGGCGGCCCCTCAGGCCTGGAGCCAACCCGCTACGGCGACTGGGAGGTCGGGGGTAGATGTAGCGATTTTTGATGCTGCCTCTTTGCTTTTTTCAGGGTTCGGCGTTTCAGTTGGCTATTGATTCGATTTCGTGGGTTTTGGTATCAAATGTTTTGATGCTTTAACTATTGTAACGGAGATGGATTATTCCTAAAATAAAAAATTATTCCCGCTATTTCCTAGAGTTCTAGATTTGACCACCGCAAGACGCCCGCTTTCACCTCACTTGCAGGTTTATCGTCCTCAGCTTACCTCTGTTTTATCCATTTTGCACCGAACCACTGGAGTCATTATCGCCATTGGCGCACTCTTGATTGGTTGGTGGCTTTGGTCCGTGGCAGGGACTGGGGAACAATTTGCGCTTAGCCATCTTTTTTTTAATTCATCCTTTGGCACTGTGTTATTAGTGGTTTGGACGGCATGTACTTTTTATCATCTTTGTAATGGTATCCGACATCTTTTCTGGGATATGGGGGTTGGTTTTGAAATTTCCCAAGCATATTTAAGCGGTAAGGCGGTTCTTGCTGCAACGGCTATTCTGACTTTACTGGTGTGGTTGCTATGAGTTTGAGACATCCTTTGGCCAAGGTAAAAGGACTAGGTGCATCTGGCGATGGTTCCCATCATTGGTGGTTACAACGAACCAGCGCACTGGCATTGATCCCCTTGACTCTATGGTTTGCTTTTTCAATTCTGGATCATATCGGAGAAGAGCAGGTAGCCATTCAGGAATGGATCGCTCAACCCATGGTTGCATTGCTATTGACTTTGTATGTGGTGTTTATGTTTTTCCATGGCCAGCTCGGTTTGCAGGTGGTTGTTGAGGATTATGTGCACGGAGAGCAAAAAAAAATAATTCTGCTTTTGCTGATCAAAGGATTGATGATTTTTGCTGTATTGGCATCTGTTTTTTCCGTATTACGTATCGCTCTTTAGAGTTTTGTGATCTGATCGGAAATTCTCAGGAAAAGCAGGTTCGATTTTTACGAACGTTGCGCTACTATGTACTACGCTACCAGAGTTCCACAAGAATTTGATTGGGGCCTTTAGCACAGAGCAGCTCATAAACGCTTCACCGCAGTTTTCGGGGTTTGAAAGACACACTTTTAATTATTATGTCAGTGCATCAACGAAGACTTTTAAGACAAAGACTTTTACAGTTTTTCAACGGAAGTATGACTGATTCTCCTATAACACGTTGTTTGTTTTGGGTTAGTGATTAAGTCGGATTGATTATGATTTTGAGTGCATTGATTTGTTATCCCAGGGAAGCATGTTTCCGTGGTTTTTATATTTTTTCTGGAGTGAGTTGTGTCTGAAACCTATCCCATTATTGATCACCAATATGATGTGGTTATTGTCGGAGCTGGTGGTGCCGGTTTAAGGTCAACCTTCGGTATGGCCGTTGAAGGCCTGAGTACCGCGTGTATTACCAAACTCTTTCCCACCCGAAGTCATACGGTAGCCGCTCAGGGCGGTATGAGCGCTGCGCTGGGGAATATGGGTGAAGACGATTGGCGTTGGCACATGTATGACACCGTCAAGGGCTCAGATTGGCTAGGTGATCAGGATGCCATTGAATACATGTGTAAGGAAGCAGCGGATGCGGTTATAGAATTGGAACATTATGGTGTTCCTTTTTCCCGCACTTCGGAGGGTAAGATTTACCAGCGTGCCTTTGGAGGCATGACTACCCACTACGGTGAAGGGCAGGCCCAGCGGACTTGTGCAGCAGCTGATCGTACTGGCCACGCGATTTTGCATACGCTTTATCAGCAATCCCTCAAACATAAAGCTGAGTTCTTTATTGAATATTTTGCCATGGATCTGATCATGGAAGATGGAGAATGTAAGGGTGTCATGGCCTGGGATTTGGACCGGGGTGAATTACACCGATTCTCAGCCCAAATCGTGGTACTCGCAACCGGTGGATATGGCCGAGCTTACTTTTCAGCCACCTCCGCGCATAGCTGTACTGGGGATGGCGGAGGTATGGTTCTAAGAGCGGGGCTGCCTTTGCAGGACATGGAGTTTACCCAGTTTCACCCTACTGGCATTTATGGCTCGGGATGTCTGATCACCGAAGGTGCTCGGGGTGAAGGTGGATATCTGACTAACTCCAGTGGAGAACGATTCATGGAGCGTTATGCCCCAAACGCCAAGGATCTCGCTTCCCGGGACGTGGTGAGTCGATCCATGACCATGGAAATTCAAAATGGTTTGGGAGTGGGTGAAGAAAAAGATCATATTCACCTGCATCTGGAACACCTTGGACCAGAAATTCTTGCACAACGTTTACCCGGCATTTCTGAATCGGCGAAAATTTTTGCCGGTGTTGATGTTACCAAAGAACCCATTCCAGTGTTGCCCACTGTGCACTACAACATGGGTGGTATTCAGACCAACATCCATGGAGAAGTGGTTACCCTTAAGGATAGAGATCCGGAAACTATTGTCCCCGGATTGATGGCCATTGGCGAAGCCGCTTGTGTGTCCGTTCACGGCGCGAATCGCCTGGGATCAAATTCGTTGCTGGACATTGTTGTATTCGGTCGAGCTTCGGCTCATCGAGCGAAGGAGCTCGTCAAAACAGGGGGGTCGAATCGGCGCCTGTCATCATCCGCGGGTGAGGAAATCGTGGATAGATTCGACAGATTGCGATATGCAAAAGGAGGAACTGCCACGGCGGAAATTCGATTGGAAATGCAGAAGACAATGCAGAATCACTGCGCCGTATTTAGAACCGGTGATGTGATGGAAGCAGGTAAGGAGAGACTTGGGGAGGTATGTGAATCATTTAGTGATGTTAAGGTATCTGATCGTTCGATGATTTGGAATACGGATCTTGTGGAGACGCTTGAACTTGATAATCTTCTAAGACAGGCCAAGGTTTCGATTCACGCTGCGGCTAATCGTAAGGAAAGTCGTGGAGCCCATGCAAGGGAAGATTTTCCGGACCGTGATGATGAAGCCTGGATGAAACATACCTTGACCTGGCAGTCTGAGATCACCGCTGAGCCCACTATCGACTATCGCCCGGTGCATAACTGGACGCTCACTGATGAAGTGGATTACATTAAACCCAAAAAGCGAGTCTATTAGTCTTATGGACGACGACAAGATGGCTTCAAATACAATGGTGTCAGGATATTTACCCCATGGCTGAGTTTTCATTACCCGCAAATTCTCTGGTCCAAAAAGGCAAGAACTTTAAGGATTCAAGCAGTAGGCGGCTGCGATCGGTGCAAGTCTATCGTTGGGATCCGGATACCGGTGAAAATCCAAGAGTTGATACCTTCGAGGTGGACATGGAGGCCTGTGGGCCGATGGTATTGGATGTATTGCTGCGTATAAAAAATAGTATCGATAGCACCCTTACTTTCCGGCGGTCCTGTCGGGAGGGAATCTGTGGTTCCTGTTCGATGAATATTAATGGTGTGAACACTTTGGCTTGTACCACGGCGGCGGATGACATTAAAGGGAAGATTAAAGTTTATCCACTCCCTCACATGTCGGTGATCAAGGATTTGGTGCCAGACATGAATAACTTTTATGCCCAATATGCTTCCATCAAACCGTGGCTACAGGCGGATAGCGCTGCTCCAGATACGGAGCGACTCCAATCACAGGAAGACCGTGAAAAGCTCGATGGACTCTATGAATGTATTTTGTGCGCCTGTTGTTCCACGAGTTGTCCCAGCTATTGGTGGAACAGTGATCGCTATCTTGGTCCTGCGGCATTATTACAGGCCTATCGATGGATTGCTGACAGTCGGGATGAGTCAGCCGGGGAAAGGCTTGATGAATTAGATGATGCCTTTAAACTTTACCGTTGCCATACTATCATGAATTGCACGAATGCTTGCCCCAAAGGCTTAAATCCAGCGAAGGCCATTGGCGAAATAAAACAGACCATTGTTAAGCGAAAATAAGAGCAGGCGAAAATAAACGGGGCCGATGTTGACAATCAACCAGTCTGATTCGGACAGGGAAATCAAAAGGCTGCTCTGGCGATGCAGACGGGGTACGAGGGAATTGGATATTGTACTGAGTCGTTTTGTGACGAAATATTATGCAGATTTGAATCGGGACGAACGGGTATTATTTGAGTCTCTGCTGGAAAAACAGGATCCGATACTTAACGAATGGCTCTACAATGATGTAATGCCGGAAGACCAGGGAATGGCTACAATTGTCAAAAGAATATTGCTTACCCATTAACGTCCATCTGGGAGGACATCGTGCTCTAAATATCCTGATGGTGACAATGCACATCGCTTCCCTGTCAGTGATATTCTTTTTTGCTTCCGGATATGTTCTCTTTTTCTCATTCCTCGTAGTTGTCTTATCCTTCGCTTATCATGGCTGGGCCGCGTATTTTTTAGCGAGATACAACCTGGTATTGGTACAACTTGATCAACAGGAGAAATGGCAAATTGTTAGCCCTGATGGTGAAGCGATTCCAGTCAGATTCAAGCACTTTTTCATCGTGGGCCAGGGAATTTTTATTCTTTTCTATTATAAAGGCTTACTCCTCAGGGTTGCCGTTTTTTCGGGAGATCAGTTTGGCAACCAGTTTCATCGACTAAAAGTGTACTTTTTGAATAGCTCCAGCTCTCGGTGAAGACTGGTATGGGTTGCCGACGGTTTCCCAGTATTTTTTTCAGCCATTTTTTCTAGGTACTTTGCGTTGCTTAATGTATGCTATTACCACTGTCCATTCGTTCAGAGTCTGGTCGCTGAATCCTGAGCGGATCAATAGTGTTTTTAGTCCTCTTCACTTTCCTTACGTCAGGAAGTCTCGAAGACACGGTTGTGGTGTAATTGCAAAAGTCACCATAGAGAATGAACCTGGAATCTTGAGAAATATATAATGAAAAGAAACAATTTTGCTTCAAAATATCTCGCGTCTACTGCTATTGGTTTATCCATGGCATTTGCGATTCCTTCTGTCTCTTCGGCAGAAGAATTCGTTAGTATTGGAACCGGCGGTGTAACTGGAGTTTATTATCCAACAGGTGGTGCGATTTGCCGACTTGTGAATAAAAACCGGAAGCAGCATGGAATTTGATGCTCTGCAGAATCTACCGGCGGATCTATCTATAACATCAACACGATCCGTGCCGGTGAACTGGAATTTGGTGTAGCCCAGTCTGATTGGCAATTTCATGCCTATAACGGTACTTCGAAGTTTGAAGATGCCGGCAAGTTTGAAGATCTCAGAGCCGTGTTTTCTGTTCATCCAGAACCGGTAACTGTTATTGCGAGCGATTCTTCCGGAGTGAACAATATTACCGATCTGAAAGGGAAGCGTTTAAATATTGGAAATCCCGGTTCTGGAACCAGAGGCACCTGGGAAGTGTTGGAAGAAGCCCTTGGTTGGGAGCGCAGTGACCTGAAACTGGCAGCGGAAATGAAATCATCAGAAACCGGTGCAGCGGTTTGTGACGGAAAAATTGATGCCTATTTCTGGTTGGTGGGGCATCCGTCGGCATTGACCTAGGAATCACTGGCTACCTGTGATGCGCATCTTGTCAGTGTGACTGGTCCAGAGATCGATAAGCTGATTGCAGAAAATGATTACTATCGTAGTGCAACCATTCCAGCTGGAATGTACAACAACGAAGCAGATATCCAGACCTTCGGTGTGGGTGCAACTTTTGTGACCAGTGCGAAGGTGTCTGTGGATGCGGTATATATCGTGGTTAAGGCTGTTTTCGATGATTTTGATTCATTCAAAAAATTACACCCTGCATTTGCAAATTTGAAAGAGTCAGAAATGATTTCGGATTCCCTTTCAGCGCCACTGCATGAAGGTGCAATCAAATACTACAAGGAAAGAGGCTGGATGTAATCCAATCTGCGGCTGCCGGGGCTGGCACATCCCAGTTCCGGCGGCCTTTTTTATTGGCGCAATTCTTCTATCAGTGTGATGTTTTAACGCAGCGTCATTGATCCAGGCCCATATCCAGGTCCATTATTAAATTAGGAGTGTTGTTTAGAGGACTTTTGACTTTCGAACTAAAGAGGTGTACCCATGAGTGGAAAAACAATCAAGGATGCGGAGGAATTAGTCGCAGGAGTGGACACTGGAGCGAGAACTCCCCTTGGTGTTCAAGGTAAAGTTATTCCGGTTGTCGCCTTTATCTGGGCAATTTTCCAACTCTACATTTCTTCTAACCTGCCCTTTTATCTCAGTGATGTTACGGGCATGAGTTTTGTTGTGACTAATTCAAATGCCAGGCTGGTGCACCTTGCATTCGCGCTTTTTCTGTCCTCCATGGCTTTTCCTCTTTTTAAATCCAGTCCGAGGAACCGTATTCCATGGTATGACTGGGTTCTAGCAGGACTTGGCATTCTCGCCTGCATGTATATCGTCGTATTTCGCGAAGCCATTGCAGTGCGAGCAGGTTTGCCGACTACTGGTGATTTGGTGATGTCCTCCATCGGCATGGTGATATTAGCGATTACTGTTTATCGGGCATTGGGTTTGCCTCTGGTGATCGTGGCTTCGGTGTTTGTTTGTTACGTTTTCTTTGGAGATTCCACGGTCTTACCCGATGCCATTAGATGGAAAGGGGCCTCTTTTGGAAAAGCCATGTGGCACTATTGGATGCAAAATGAAGGGGTTTTTGGTGTCGCTTTGGGAGTATCAGCTTCCTTGATTTTTTTGTTTGTTTTGTTTGGCTCTGTGCTGGAGAAAGCCGGAGCGGGTAACTTTTTTATCAAAATTGCGTTTGCGTTGCTTGGTCATTTAAAAGGCGGCCCTGCCAAGGCAGCTGTAGTTGCTTCGGCCATGAGCGGTCTTTACTCGGGATCTTCCATTGCCAATACCGTCACCACGGGAACCTTCACTATCCCCTTGATGAAACGCACGGGTTTTTCCTCAGAGAAAGCGGGGGCGGTCGAAGTGGCCTCATCCACAAATGGACAGCTAACTCCTCCTGTAATGGGTGCCGCTGCCTTTCTGATTTCTGAATTCACTGGTATCAGTTACACTGATATCATCCGCCATGCTCTGTTACCAGCATTAGTTTCCTATCTTGCTTTGGTCTACATCGTTCACCTCGAAGCGATGAAAATGGGGCTTCAAGGGCTTCCTAAGCCTTCTTCCACAATGACCTTCGCAGGAAAGGCAATGGGATTCCTGGGTGGTTTCATCGCTATTAGTTTGATTGGTATTGCTGTTTACTATGGCTTGGGTTGGATTAAGGTCGTTGCACCTTCTATTTCATTCCTGGTGGTGACATTGCTATGCATCTTAACTTATCTGGTTTTACTGTTTCTGGCCTCCCGATATCCTGATCTGGTGGTAGATTCTGCTGACACTCCCATTACCGAACTACCTCATGCTGGCGCTACGGCGATGACTGGGCTTTATTATCTTTTGCCCATTGTTATTTTAATATGGAGCATCATTATCGAGCGGCTTTCTCCCGGCCTTTCAGCGTTTTGGGCAACCATTGCAATGCTGATTGTGTCGTTAACTCAAAATCCCATTAAAGCTTTTTTTCGGGGGACGGGAAACTATTCCGAAGCGTTTATGGCTGGATTCAAGGGATGTATCGATGGAATGATCGCCGGATCGCGTAACATGATAGGAATTGGTGTGGCAACCGGTGCCGCCGGAATAATTGTCGGTACTATTTCCTTAACCGGCGCTCATCAGGTGGTGGGTGAATTCGTTGAATTTCTCTCCGGTGGGAGTTTATTGTTAATGTTGATATTGGTGGCTGTTATGAGTCTGATATTGGGGATGGGACTACCTACTACCGCGAATTATATTGTGGTCTCTTCGTTAATGGCGCCGGTAATCCTAACGTTGGGAGCTGCTAACGGGTTGATTGTTCCCCTAATAGCAGTGCATCTATTCGTGTTCTATTTTGGTATCCTCGCGGACGACACTCCGCCGGTGGGCCTGGCGGCCTTTGCTGCTGCTGCAATATCGGGTGGTGACCCTATCCGAACTGGTATTCAGGGGTTCGCCTACGATATCCGAACAGCATTGCTACCGTTCCTGTTTATCTTTAATACCGAGCTCTTGCTTATCGATGTGTCTGTGACGAAAGCGATATTTATTTTTGTCGTAGCGGTTTTTGCCATGATGCTTTTTGCCTCGGCAACCCAGTCATTTATGTTAGTAAGAAATCGATGGTGGGAGTCGGTTCTCCTCTTGTTAGTGGCATTTACATTGTTCCGACCAGGGTTTTGGCTAGACCGTGTCGTTACTCCATATGAAATCAGCCTACCAGATCAAATCCACCAGATTGTTGCCGAGGCGCCGAGAGACGAAGTATTAACACTGGTGATAAAAGGCCCTGACTTCGATACCGGAGAAATAGCCTCGACCACGATTCTGGTGCCGTTGGGTGAAAAACAGGAAGCGTCCGCACGGCTTGAAAAAGCCGGTCTGCTGATTGATATCGAAAACGAAAGAGCCCTTGTTGAAGAGCCTTTCCCGGCAACTCCATTTTTTGAAACCATCGGCAAGGAGTTTGACTACTACGCGGATGAACCGGTTGAAATTTCCCAAATAAAACAGAAGGCTGAACGGATATTTAAGGAAGTGTTCTACCTCCCGGCATTTGCCTTATTTGGACTGATTTTTCTCGCACAAAAGCGTAGAAAAATGAAAGAGGAGCGTAGTGCCTGAAATGCTTGACCATGGATTTTCTGCCAATGCGGCCGTAGGCCGACTTGAAGACCTTCCCAGAGCCAGACTGGTAAATGGAATTACACCCCTTGAAGCAATGCCGAATTTATCTCGGGTTTGTGGCGGAGCAAGACTGTATGTCAAGCGGGACGATGCCATGGGCTTTGCCTTTGGTGGAAACAAAGTCAGACAGCTTGAATTTTATCTTGGTGAAGCACTAAATCTTAACAGCGACACTATCCTGATTACTGGCGCCGTGCAGTCAAACTTCGTTCGGCTAGCGGCGGCGGCTGCCAACAAACTGGGAATGGAATGCCATATTCAGTTAGAGGAGCGTGTGCCCAAGGAAGATGATTATTATCGTCATTCTGGCAATGTTTTTTTGGACCAGCTCCTCGGTGCGACATTGCATTCCTATCCTGAGGGGGAGGATGAGGTAGGCGCTGATCTACGCTTGGGAGAGATCGCTCAGGAGTTGTCTGATAAAGGTAAGAATCCCTACGTTATTCCACTTGGTCCGGGTCACGCTCCACTTGGTGCGCTGGGATATGTGATTGCTGCACAGGAGTTGTTGAATCAAATTAAGGAATATGACTTGAGTTTTGACCAGGTTATCGTTCCTTCAGGAAGTGGGAATACCCATGGTGGCTTACTGTTTGGTTTGCGAGCGTTGGGATCTGAATTGAAAGTGAGGGGAATCTGCATTCGTCGCAATACGGAAATTCAGTTTCCGAGAATTAGACGGCGATGCGAAGATATTGCTACCCTGCTACAAGTTAAAAATATGGTTGCTGATCATGATGTGATTCTGGATGATCAATTTTTAGCGCCGGGCTATGGCCTGATGAGCTCTGCTACGGTTGAAGGAATTCTATGGGGAGCGCGATATGAGGCACTCATGTTGGATCCAACCTATTCCGGTAAGGCAATGTCCGCGTGCATCGAGTATGCCAGGAAATCAGACCCGGATTCTTCTATCCTGTTTTGGCATACCGGAGGGACTCCTGGGCTGTTCGCCTATCAGAATGACCTATCCCGGGAGTTCGCGAAACAATCCCAGGATAGAATCTAAAGTAGGGCATGAAAATAGCAAATGACCCGGTTAAGAGCAGATAGAACTGTTACCGATATGCGGTTTAAGGGGTCAAAATGGTTTCCTGGGGAGTCTGTGTTTCGTCCAGATTAGGGTAGTCCCGGGTCGTGTGTAGTCCCCGACTCTCTTTTCTCATCATGGCGCTCCTTACAGTAAGCTCCGCCACCTGAACCAGGTTTCTTAGTTCGATCAGGTCGTTGCTGATGCGAAAATTGCTGTAGAAGTCCTTTATTTCTTCCTGAAGTAATTGGATTCGATGCGCTGCTCTCATCAGGCGTTTATCAGTCCGCACAATACCGACATAGTCCCACATGCACCTTCTCAATTCCTCCCAATTGTGGGATACCACGATTTGCTCATCCGGATCGGTAACCTGGCTTTCATCCCATATCGGTAGTGATATTGTGGAAGTATTTTCGTATTTTTTGATGGTTGCCAAAATTCGATTGGCAGCAGACTCCGCAAACACAAGACACTCTACTAGGGAATTGCTGGCCAGGCGATTGGCGCCATGAAGCCCGGTATAGCTGGTCTCGCCAACAGCGTATAAATTCCCAATGTCACTTTGGCCATCAAGATTTGTTACCACTCCGCCGCAGGTGTAGTGCGCAGCGGGTACCACCGGAATGGGGTCGGTGGTAATGTCCAGACCGAATTCAAGACACTTCTGTTGAATCGTCGGAAAGTGTTTTTCAATCAGTTCGGCGGGTTGGTGGCTGATATCCAGAAAAACACTGTCATATCCATTTTTTTTCATTTCGAAGTCGATGGTTCTTGCCACAATGTCTCTGGGAGCGAGCTCACCTCTTTCATCATACTTGAGCATGAATCGGCTGCCGTCGGCGTGAATTAGCTTTCCTCCTTCACCTCGTACTGCTTCAGAGATAAGAAAGGATTTGGCATGGGGGTGGTACATACAAGTAGGGTGAAACTGGACGAATTCCATATTTGCTACTCGACAGCCAGCTCGCCACGCCATAGCGATACCATCCCCCGTTGATGTATCGGGATTGCTGGTATAAAGATAGACTTTGCTTGCTCCTCCCGTCGCTAACACCATATGCTGACAGGGTAGCGTTACCGTCTTTTTCTCATTTTGATCGAAGGCATATACACCAAGGCAGCAATTCTCTCCCCCTAGCCCCAGTTTCTTACTGGTTATTAGGTCAATGGCCACGTGATTCTCTAATAAAGTGATCATTGGATGTCTACGGACGATCTGCTCAAGAGTTTCTTCCACTGCAGCACCGGTAGCATCTGCTGCATGAATGACTCTACGATAGCTGTGCCCACCTTCCCGGGTAAGGTGATATTCGCCATCCTGATTCTCGTCCGTGAGGCTAAAACTGACGCCCCTGTCAATTAACCACTTAATGGATCTGGGTGCGTTCCTGACGACGAACTCCACGGTATCAGATTTGCATAACCCTACCCCTGCGACGTTCGTGTCATCGATATGGGATTGAAAGGAATCGTCTTCACTGAGAACAGCGGCAAGCCCACCCTGGGCATAACGTGTGGAGCCTTCATTAAGGATCTTCTTGGATAAAATAGTCACTCTAATATCGGCATCTGCCAGGCGCAGGGCAGTCGATAGGCCGGCCAAGCCCCCGCCGATGACCATGACGGGGCTTGATGTTTGGTGGCTTGAGTCGGTAGGCATAGAAGGTATGTGTAAGAGGAGATTAGTCAATCATTGATCAACTAATGAATCACGGGCTGATCAAATAAATTATCCGTTATTACATGACAATTAGCCAGCCGCATGTTCCTCATTGCGAATTGATTGTACTGTCTCCAGATAGGCTTTAATGATATCAGTTTCATGAACGACTCCCACGAATTGACCATAACCTGGTCCATTACCTGCAATTACCGGAATACTCTCTCCAATGAAATCCGTCATGCTTTCCATGGCCTCCCATATGGTGGTATGAGTGGTAAAGATCAGTGTTTCCTTTTTGGCATGTTCCAGCGCCGTTCCGCTCTGATCAAGATTCTCGTAAATTGATATCAGATAGGGGAGTTTAATGGTTCCGGCATAGCGGTGGGTTTCATCCACTACATAGGCTTCGGTTTCTCCGGTTTGCTTCAATCCCTCCCAAACTAATCGCATCGATGAATTTGACTCATAAATCTTAATATCACGATTGATATAGGACTTAATACTAATCTGATTCAAAATGACTTTATCCCTCCCCATGGATAAATCGAATTGCTGATTTCGTAATTGCAGGTCAAATAATGATCTGCCGAATAGCCGATAGGCGATAAGGTTCGAGAAAACCACGCTTACCATGGAAGCTGTAGCCAGATCATAGCTTCCGGTTAACTCAATAATAATGAGGATGGAGGTAAGAGGTGCACCGACAATGGGACTAGTGACCGCCATCATTCCACAGATGATGTAGACCGCAACATTAGTATCCTCAATGCCACCCAAAGATTCCAGGGTAACGCCTACAAGTGCGCCAAATAGTGCGCCAATGAGTAAAGAGGGGCTAAAAATGCCTCCGGCAAAACCAAACCCAAGACAGATCGCGGTTAATAGGAAACGGGCGATAAAAATCAATAAAAGATCTGAGGAGGAAAAAAACTCGTTAACAAAGGTTAGTTCCAGAGTCTTACTGCTTAAGTTGAGAATTTCAGGCATCCATAATGCCGTTATGCCAAGGCAAATTCCGGCGATAGCAGGCTTCAAATGCTGTTGAACTGGTACTGACCGGGAAAGTTGCTGGGCTTTGAGCACTGATCTTACTAGGCCCGCCGCAATAAACGCGCCAGTGATCCCGATAAAAACAAATACGGCATATTCAGTCGGTAGAATATTCTCTACCTGTTCCACTTCAAAAAGAGGGGGGCGTTCAAAGACCACATGAGACATAAAATAGCCCGTGGACGCGGATATGGCGATTGGGGCGAATGACCGTAGTGAGTAGTGTCTCAGTATGACCTCATGAGAGAAGACGATACCCGCTAAAGGTGCATTAAAGGCGGTTGCAATGGCCGCTGCTGCGCCACATCCAATGGCGATAGAGCCCGTGAAATGAGTAGCCTGGAAGACCCGGGTTAATGCGCTTCCAATTGTTGTGCCAAGGTGGGCAATGGGTCCATAGTGGCCAACCGAAGCACCGCTTCCCATGGATACGATGACCGCTAGTGAAGATTTAAGCCCGTCTCTCAAAGGTAATGAGGGCTTGATATTGTGTGCCGCCTTTATTGACTCCAAAATTCCATGAGGAGCATTATTGCTAATTTTTCGGATTATTAGACCCACAGCCAGTCCGGCCAAGATGGGGATTAACAGGGTCGGTATGGCCCAATACCATTTTTTGCCTTGTGGTTCCAGGGAAATGTTGTTAGCGGGTATGGTGAGCAGGTTATTCAACCATAATAGGATCTCGACGAATGAAATTGCCAAGTGCCGTAATTAGCCCTGTGATGATGGCACACAGCGATAAAACCGTAATGGTAGCAATCACGCTCGATGTCGTGCTGGGCCCGATTGGGTCGCCTACTGTGGGTTTATGCATTCAGATTTTGCTTATATACAGAGACGCCGGGACGCGAGTCCATCTATCTGACCCCTTCACTGCGATCGAACTTCACCCCCAGCACAATCGATGTTTCAGTTGACTTCACTCCTGATACGGCACTGATATTGTCAAGTTCCTGATCGAGCTCAAGGGGACTGTCTACTGAGAGAATGGCAATAAGGTCAATGTTTCCGCTGACAGAATAAAGTGTGTCGATAGCTGTCAACTTCTCCAGTTTCGAAATCACCTGACTGCTTTTATTAGGGTCAAGGACAAGATTGACATGAGCGCTGATTTTTGATGCTCTTAATGCTTCTCCCAGCCTCGTTGTATATCCAAGAATGTGCCCCTTCTGCTCCAGTCGAGCTAAACGCTGTTGTACTGTGGTTCTGGACAGAGATAGCTCTCTAGCGATTTCACTGATGGGTTTTCTTGCATTCTGTTTAAGGATTGCAATCAATCTTTTGTCTTTGGTGGTAATCACACTTGGTCACATTAACGGTTTGATAAGTCATTTTAACCAATTTCAGTGATCATCTCTCAACTATCGTCGCTGTTTAGTGTTATCCCTGGTCGATATACTTTTCTTAATTACAATTCAGAAAAGTCGAAAAAGATATGAAACCCAGCAAAATTTATGATCAGGGCTCAATGCCGATAGCGAGAAAAACCTGCTGGTTTGATACTCAGCAATTCCTTGAGCACGAGCAGCCCAATTTGCCGGTGTTTCTTTAGCCGCATCTGCTTTATATAAAACCAGTAGAAGCCTTCAATTGAATTTTCCAGGTGAAGTCTCCTACGCAGTAAAGGCTAATCCTGAAGAAACTGTGTTGAACACACTTTGGGATTCAGGGATTCGTTCATTCGATGTTGCCTCTATAAATGAAATAAAGTGGGTGAGTTCGCTGTTTCGCGATGCAAATTTGCATTTCAATAACCCTGTTAAATCCGAACGCGATATTGAACAGGCGTATTGCCTCTACGGTGTAAGATCATTCGTCATTGACGATCTTTCGGGTTTAAATCTGCTCATACCTTACCTTAGCGCAGAAGTGGAGGTAACGATTAGATTTAAGTTAGATCATGATCGTGCGGCTTACGACTTTGGCAGCAAATTTGGTGCGACATCAGAACAAGCCATTATGTTACTGAAGCGGGTCAATCAATACCAGGCGAAGTGTGCGTTAACATTTCATCCTGGCTCTCAATGTACCGATTCGGAAGTTTATGAACGATACATTATCGAGGCGGCTCGTATTGCGAGGAAAGCAGATGTTTCTATCAAACGACTAAATGTTGGGGGCGGTTTTCCAGTCAATTATCAGAACAGCAACGTAGCTGAAATCAGTGAGTTCTTCCACGTTATAAACCAAACCGTGAAACAGTGTTTTCCTGATGATGTACCAGGATTGCTTTGCGAACCAGGAAGAGCGATGGTGTCATTCTGCGCTTCGTTGCTAACCCGGGTAATTCATTTGCGCGATAATGGAGACGTGTTCATTAATGACGGAGTATATGGTGGACTCCAGGAGCAATCCATTATGGCGATTGAGACGCCGTTGCGGATATGGCGTAATGGGATCGAGATTCAACAAGGCGGTAAGGCCAGAACAATATTTGGTCCTACTTGTGATCTAGTGGACAGATTATTATCCCAATATCCGCTTTCTGAGGATATCAAACCAGGGGATTACGTGGAATTTGGTCTCATGGGGGCATATGGTTCAGCCACCGCAACGGGTTTTAACGGTTTTGATCCAGCGGAATATGTTTGGGTAGAAAAGGGTTTTGAACTCTGAGGAACATTTCGGGATAGATGGGGTTGCTAATTGTGTGCCAGTTAATTAGGTAGCCGTGAGTACCTAGTTGTCCGATATTTGAGGATATCTGTTATGTCGAAAATGACGGGTTGAGGTAGTGCATGGATCAGGGTGTAATTTGGACCTGTCTTGTTTTGGTCGCAGTATTGAAAGAAAATAGTATTCCAATATTATGATATATTTCCCTTCTTTTGCTGCTCCTGTTTCCTGAAAATGAAAAAGAAAGAAAATAGTTCTATAGATAGCGTTGACCGGAAAATATTGCATTACCTACAACAGGATGCCAGTCTAACCATCAAGGAAATTGCCGAGAAGATACATCTTTCTCCAACCCCGTGTTGGAAACGAATTCAAAGGATGGAGAAAAATGGAGTGATCCGTGCGAGGGTAGCCCTTCTTGATCCAGAAAAAGTAGATGCAAATGTCACTGTTTTTATTGCGATTAAAACAGATCAGCACAATACAGCATGGAGCGAAAAATTCGCATTCGAGATGTCGTCCATTCCCGAAATTATGGAAATCTATCGAATGAGTGGTGAAGTGGACTATCTATTGCGTGTTGTTGTATCGGATATAGCGGCATTTGATAATTTGTACAAGACTATTATCGACCGTATCGATTTATCCAACGTGACTTCCAGCTTTGCTATTGAACGAATGAAGTACACAACCGCATTGCCCATTTAGTCTGCTCGCTTTGGTTCAAAGGCGGCTATGATTTTCGTTGCTGGACTCGTGTTACTCACGTTAGGTTTTTTTTAAAGGAGACGATGTTGAAACATCTCCTAACCCGTAATTAAAACCCTATTAACCGCATCGAACTAGACTGCAAAACCCAAGTTTGCGATAATCGGTTATCAATATTTCTATCTTGCAGATCGATAATTTTTTGGTGCTTTTAAGTTCGTTTTTTAGGTTCGTTTAATAGGTTGGTGATCACTTATCGCTTATCACTAACTGCTAACCGTATCTTAAGAAGCCATCCAGTGTGAGCCTTTATCGGCCTTTATCAGATTGTAAGATTTATTTATTGAGCTTTCGTTTTTCTGGTTCGATGATTTAGAGCCGTTTCTGTCGTATTTGTTATTGTGATGCATTGCCGTGGGGGTTTTTAGTTTTGGTGATGACAATCTTTTCTGACAAGTGAAACAGTTTTCTCTACTTCGGACTTTCAATTTTTAGATTCAGGTTGAGACTTCAAATCGGCTAGCAGTTCTATTAAAAACATGCCGTTTGATTGGCGATGCCAGGATTAATTGGATGATCAGAATTAACGTCAATTTCGCAAATCCAATTCAATCAATAATGATATGTTCACTTGGAGATCCTGATGGACTTAAGAAAAATAAAAAAACTAATCGAACTGTTAGAAGATTCTGCCCTGGTAGAAATGGAGATTACTGAAGGGAAAACACAATTCGCTTAAGTAGGGCTGCGTCCATGGGAGCAGCAGTAACGAATTTTGCCCCGCAGCCCACTATGGTTGCTCCAGTTACTTCACCAGTTGTTTCAATGGGAGAAGGTTCCCAGGTGGGATCCGGCCCTGAGCCTGTATCGGAGCCTCAGGCCAATGGAGAGGCGGTAACCTCCCCTATGGTGGGTACTTTTTATGACTCGGCAACACCTGAATCGGCACCCTATGTTGGTGTGGGGTCAGTGGTCAATGTGGGTGATACGCTTGCAATTATTGAAGCGATGAAGACTTTTAATCAAATTGATTCAGATATTGCTGGAACGGTTCGAGCAATATTGAAAAAGAGCGGGGATCCAGTTGAATATGGTGAACCTGTGTTTTTAATTGAGCCTTAAATCATGGTTGAGAATATTAAAAAACTGGTTATTGCCAATCGCGGAGAGATCGCGCTTCGTATTCTGCGGGCCTGCAGGCAACTTGGAATTTCAACCGTGGCTTTGCACTCAGAAGCGGATCGGGAAGCGAAATACGTGCGTCTGGCCGATGAGTCTGTTTGTATTGGACCTTCAGCAGCAGCAGAAAGCTATTTAAATATCGCGTCGGTTATTGCGGCTGCCGAAGTTACTGAGGCCCAGGCGATTCATCCCGGTTATGGATTTCTTTCTGAAAATCCAGATTTCGCGGAGCGGGTAGAACAAAGTGGCTTCACGTTCGTTGGGCCTGAAGCTGAAACAATTCGAGTCATGGGGGATAAAATATCAGCCATTGCTGCGATGAAGGCCGCCGGCGTGCCTTGTGTTCCAGGTTCAGATGGCCCTGTCCCAAACGATCCCGAGGAAATTTTAGCCATTGGGAGAAAGATTGGTTTTCCCCTGATGATTAAGGCAACTGGCGGTGGCGGTGGTAAAGGTATGAGGGTCGCCAGGAGCGAAGCTGAGTTACTTGAAAATATTGAGATGACAAAAAAGGAAGCGGCAGCGGCTTTTGGAAATGATGTTATCTATATGGAGAGATTTCTCGAAAAACCCCGACATGTTGAATTTCAGGTGTTGGCTGATACCCATGGCAACGCCGTCCACTTGGGAGATCGGGATTGTTCGATGCAAAGACGGCATCAAAAAGTCATTGAAGAGGCACCCGCGCCAGGTATTACTGATAAACAGCGTCAGGAAATTGGTAATCGATGTGCAGAAGCCTGTAGAAAAATAGGATATCGAGGGGCGGGTACGTTTGAATTCTTATACGAAGATGGGGAGTTCTTTTTCATCGAAATGAACACCCGTATTCAGGTGGAGCATCCGGTTACGGAAATGATTACTGGTATTGATCTTTTACAGGAACAGATTCGCGTAGCTGATGGCGCAAAACTACAGTTTGAACAAAAGGATATTCAATTTAGCGGACATGCTATCGAGTGTCGATTAAATGCGGAGGATCCGGATACTTTCGTACCCTCACCCGGCAGAATTACTCAATACCACATGGCTGGAGGCCCGGGAGTTCGGGTGGATTCCCATGTTTATAGTAATTATTTTGTTCCGCCGTATTATGATTCGATGATCGGTAAGGTTATTACTTATGGAATGAATCGTCAGGAGGCTTTGGTGAGAATGAATGGAGCATTGCAGGAAATGGTGGTCGAGGGGATTAAGACCAATCTTCCTTTACACCTACGATTGATTCGGGATCCCAATTTTGCCAAAGGAGAATGTGATATTCATTACCTGGAAAAGCAATACGGAATGAGTTAGTGGCGGGTTATCTTCAAGTCGTATTTGACATTGAGCGTGAGCAATCGGTGGGCGTTTCCCTGATGATTGAAGATCTCGGAGCGCTTTCCATTACCATCAAAAGCGGGAATGAGCAGGAGTGTTTTGATGAATCCTCTCCAAGTGAACCACTCTGGGAGAAGCAATGTATGAGTGCCCTGTTTCAAAGAGAAACAGATTTCGAAAATCAGGTGGCATCATTGACTCATGATATCTCCAATCAGCTAGTTGATCTATACCAGGGGACCTCCTCACTGGTTCCCAAATTGATTTTTGAAAACATCCCGGATAAGGATTGGGAGCGAGCCTGGCTTGACGAATTTAAACCGATTAAAGTTGGGCATAAGCTATGGGTATGTCCAACCTGGTGTAGTCCTGTGGAACCTGGTCATCAAAATTTGCTGATTGATCCCGGGTTGGCGTTTGGCACTGGCACACATCCGACGACTCAATTGTGTCTAACGCATCTTTCCACGGAAACTCTGAATGGGAAAACGGTGTTGGATTTTGGGTGTGGGTCAGGGATTCTCGGAATCGCTGCAGCGAAACTTGGGGCGTTAGAAACCTTTGGAACAGATGTTGATAGTAAAGCTGTCGATGCTGCTAATGCGAATAGTGTCGTGAATCAGGTTTCTGACAAGTTTGAGGCCATGATGAATGAGACGTTTTTTCGTCAGGTTGGAGATCAAAAATTCGATCTGGTAATTGCCAACATATTGGCTGGAACGTTAATTGAGTTGGTGGATGAATTGATTTCAAGAACCGCCCTAAGTGGTCGAATTTTATTGTCCGGCATTCTACATCACCAGGCTGATGCGGTCATTGCGGCTTATTGTCAACATTTCGATTTTAAGAAAAATCAAAGTGGCGATTGGATGTTGTTAGTGGGAGAAAAACATGGCAGCTGACGTATTTTGTGTTTGTCCAACATGTGAAGTTACGTTTCCATTGTCGGATGAAGACGCTCATTCCCGATCAGGAATGGTGCGATGCATTTCCTGTCGACATATTTTTGCAGCGGAACCTAATCGCATTTATCTGGATAAGGGAAATGGTCATCCGGAAGATGAGAATGGAGAGCCTGCTTCTTTGGGTACCGAAGATCGAGTCCATGAGTCAGTTAGTGATTTGGATCAGGAGCCCGAAAGTTCTTCCCGATCCGCTGGGTCTGATACAACATTGTCTCATTCGACGGATTTTTCGAACGAAAACCCAGATTTAGGACACCGTGACCATAAGAACCTGCATCACGGAAACCAGGACCATGGAAGTCTGAAATACGAAATTCCGAGTCAGGAAAATCACCACGAGAGTCAGGAAAAAGAAACGGATGCAGAGGAAGAAGCAGAAAACCTCATTCAGAAAATCGACGAAGTCGCTGACTATCTGGATCGAAAAGAACCCGATTCCAGGGTTGTGGCAGAGCCGGAAATACAGTTGCTTGACCTAAATATGGATCGCTCCATTGGAGTGAATCCTCCTAAGTCCCGAACCGCGTATGACAGCGGCCTGGAGTTGGCAATGGACGATCTTGATCCACTTACCGATGAGTTTCTGGATGATGACTTTTTGGATGACGATAGCGTGGTTTCACCTAATGTGACTTCTGGTCATCGTCATTTTGACGCTAACGGACAGGGGCCGAATGGACAAGGACCTGGCGGACAAGTATCCAGCGGACAAGGAACTGGTGGACAAGGACATGAGTCATCAAAGAAGCGGTCGAAAAGCCGATGGGGTAAAAACCGTTCTGTAGATGGCGCAGGGCTTTCCGTTAATTCCTATGAGCAGACATCGCTTGGTAGGATGAAGACCAATGGCGTAGATGAGTATATTGGAAAGCGTAGCAATCCTCTTGCCACAATCGTCTGGTCATTGGTTACCGTTATATTCCTGTTCCTGTTAGGTGTTCAGGTAAAGTACTTTTTTGTAGAGAAATACGAACAACATGAAACCTATCGAAAATACCTTGTGGGGTTCTGTAAGATAGCAGGATGTGAGCTTTCGCCCCGTCGGGAACCGTATAGCTTTACTTTGACTTACACTCGAATTGAACTTCATCCTAAACAACCAGGGTCATTAAGAGTGACGGTAAAAATGGTGAATGAGGCTCAATTTGCGCAGCCATATCCCGATCTCCAGCTGACACTGACTGATAAGGTGGGAGTAGTTGTTGGAAGAAGAATCTATTCTCCTGATCTCTATTTGCCGCCGGACCAGGAGAATCTAATTGAACCCGGTAGTTTACGTGAGGTGATGTTCGACCTGTTGCGCCCTCACGAAACAGCAGTGGGCTTTGTCGTCGCGGTTTCGGTAAAAGATAGCTCAGTTTAGGTTTATACCACTGTGAAAATCGGTGATCTCTCACTCGCCAATAATGTGTTTTTGGCGCCAATGGCAGGGGTTACTGATCTCCCTTTCCGGTTGCTTTGTCGACGGCTGGGTGTGGGCATGGTAACTGGAGAGATGGTTTCTTCCGTAGCCTCTTTACGCGATACTCTTAAATCGAAACTACGAGGGGTTCATATTAAGGAGCCAACCCCACGCAGTATTCAGATCGTTGGTTGGGACCCCGATGCCATGGCTGATGCTGCTCGTTACAATGTAGATCAGGGAGCATCGATGATTGATATCAATATGGGGTGTCCGGCTAAGAAAGTGTTTAAACGACTAGCTGGGTCTGCATTGATGGGAGACGAAGTGCTTGTTGGAAAAATTCTCGATAAGGTCGTCGCCGCAGTTGATGTTCCAGTCACTTTGAAAACTCGAACTGGTGTTAACCCAGAGCATAAAAACGTGGTGCGCATAGCCAGAATCGCAGAGAATTCTGGAGTTCAGTGTCTCGCAGTACACGGTCGAACCCGCGCTTGCATGTATAGGGGCAAAGCGGAGTATTGGAGCATACGACAGGTTAAGAAAGCGGTATCTATTCCTGTTATCGTGAACGGTGATCTTGACAGCGCTGAGGCAGCTAAATGCGCCCTTAAATATACAAAGGCCGACGGTGTGATGATCGGTCGAGGTGCAAATGGGGCTCCCTGGTTTCCAGGGCAAGTTGCGAGCTATCTCAATCATGGTGTTCAACCCAAATCGCCTGAGCTATCGATTCAAAGAGAGATTATTCTTGAACATCTTCAGGAGATCTACTCTTTTTACGGATCATTTCAGGGTGTTCGTATCGCTCGAAAGCATATAAAATGGTACACCCAGAATTTTCCTGATTCCAATTTTTTTCCGGAGTAAGGTAAATAAAATGGAGCAACCGGATGCGCAATGGAGAGCCGTTGACGCATTTTACTTGAATCTGAATAACAGCATTGGGCAGCAGTATCTTGATCGATAAAGAGCCAGGCCAAAAAAGAGGTTTGTCTGAACATGTGAAGGAATCCGTTGAAAACTATTTTGAAAGTCTCAATGGTGAACAACCCTATGGTGTGTACTCGATGGTGTTATCGGAAATGGAAAGGCCGCTTTTGACTGTGGTGATGAAACATTGTCAGAATAATCAAAGTAAGGCTTCAAAAGTGCTCGGTATTAATCGTAATACATTACGGAAAAAACTGGAGTCCTATGGGCTTGTCTAATCGATTTCTGAAATGGGTCCATTGGCTTTCATATACTCCCCGGTGATTTTGGTGTTAGGTTTTGCGCTTATTGCTTATTTCCAACGCTTGGTTCGCGTAACAGGCTATAGTTGGGCATCAAATTACTACAATAATCTGATCACAATCCGAATTCCATTTCACTCGATCTGATTGAAGGACTGCTGAATCTCCAATCTCTCGAACTTTCCGTCTCCCAATCAAGTATTAGATCTCCTTATTTTTTCGCATTTTGAGTTTTATGTCATTTCCTATTCGTAGAGCGTTAATCAGTGTTTCCGATAAAAAGGGTATTCTTGAGTTTGTCAGAAAGCTGGTAGGCGCCGGAGTCGAAATTCTTTCAACAGGGGGCACAGCGAGACTTTTGATTGAAAATGACATTGAGGTTGTCGAGGTCGGTGATTACACGGGTTTTCCCGAGATCATGGATGGTCGGGTCAAGACACTACATCCAAAGATTCATGGCGGGATTCTGGCAAGATTTGATCAGGATGAACATGTTATGAGAGAGCATGGAATCGGCGCTATTGACCTTGTTGTCGTTAACCTCTGCCCCTTTCAAGGACACCATTGAGAAAAAGGACTGTTCTCTTGGAGAAGCGATTGAGAATATCGATATCGGCGGTCCAACCATGCTCAGGGCTGCGGCGAAAAACTATAAACATGTGACTGTTGTAATCAATCACCTGGATTATGACCTTGTCATCAATGAGATGGAAAACCACAACAATCATCTCCCAGAGTCGTTGAGATTTGATCTTGCAGTTAAAGCTTTTGAGCATACTGCTCAATACGATGGAGCCATCGCCAATTATCTGGGACGCAAGGTCAGTGGGGATGGGGAGCCCGACGAGGGTTTTCCTCGAACATTTAATGTGCAGTACACAAAAAAACAGACAATGCGTTATGGAGAAAACCCACATCAGTCGGCGGCATTTTATGTGTCTGATGATCAGGTGCCAAACATCTCCAATGCAAAGCAACTACAAGGTAAGGCGTTGTCCTACAATAATATTGCAGATACAGATGCAGCACTTGAATGTGTAAAACAGTTTGGTTCAGAAGGGGATGGAGTCGGGCATGCCTGTGTAATTGTAAAACACGCAAACCCCTGCGGTGTATCCGTACGGGAAAGTCAACTAGCAGCCTATGAGGCAGCTTTTTTAACGGATTCTGAATCCGCTTTTGGAGGCATCATTGCCTTTAACTCCTGTTTGCAGGCGAATACTGCCAGGGCAATTGTTGATCGCCAGTTCGTGGAAGTGATTATTGCCCCAGAAGTGTCAGAAGAAGCAACCGCGGTTTTACGAAAAAAGAAAAATGCTCGAATACTTGTTTGTGGGCATTGGCCTCGTGGAGATTGGAATGATCTGGAATTGAAAAGGCTCGATTATAAAAAAGTAAACGGTGGACTGTTAGTGCAGGATGTAGATATTGATCTGGTTTCAAAAATGGAAGTAGTGACAGATCGTAGTCCAACGTCGGATGAATTAGCAGATTTAGAGTTCGGCTGGAAGGTTGCAAAATTTGTTAAGTCGAATGCAATCGTGTATGCGAGGAATAAACAAACCATTGGTGTTGGCGCGGGACAAATGAGCAGAGTAAATTCTGCCAGAATTGCTGCTATCAAGGCACAACAGGCTGGCTTGGAACTGAATGGGGCGGTTATGGCGTCAGACGCTTTTTTTCCTTTCCGGGATGGGTTGGATCGTGCGGCCAAAGCAGGCATCACTGCGGTTATCCAACCAGGAGGTTCACTGAACGACCAAGAAACAATTGATGCCGCCAATGAACATGGAATTGCTATGGTATTTACCGGCATGAGACATTTTCGACACTAGGTGTCAATTTAATCGTTACTATGAGTACCCTTTCATAATCACTATTCATCATTTATCCCGTCAATTTTTCCTTTGAATTCAGCCAATAAAACCGATAAGCAGTATGAAGTGATTCTCACTGGAGACACATTAAGTGGACATGATCCGGAGGATGTTGCTGTTTCTTTGGCGGGTCTTTTTCATTCCACCCCCCAGAAAATGTCTTCTTTGTTACAGGGAGACGTTACGCCCTTAAAGAAACACTATATCGAGGAGGATGCTCGAGAAATCAGGGACGCTATTAGAAATACGGGAGCAGGGTGTTCGATCAGTTTAGTCGATGAGTTGGATGAGGATGAACTAGATGAAGATGAACTGGGAGGGGAGGTTGAAACCGAGCCAGGTTCTTCAACGTTCAATCCAAAAGAAGGGCAAATACTAAATGCAGATGAAGACAGTTCTGTTTCTAGGGGCGATTCTGTGGAGCCCGGAGCAGGAGAAATTCATCGGCGACAGGGACAGGAGGGGGAAAGTGAAACAGAAAACTACAGTGAATCCGTTAATTCGTCAGAGAGGGATTCGTCGGATAGGAATTCGGTTTATTGGGATCAGGTTTCCAATTTTATCGAAACGAATACTTCTTACTACCTTCGGCAGTTTAAACGGTTTGGAGAGCTTCAGAAGATCTCTTTCACTCCAACATGGCATTGGCCGGCCTTTTTGGGTTTCTTTTTCTGGGCCTTGTATCGAAAGCTTTGGCGTTTAGCTGGGATAAACCTGATTGGTGGGTTCGTACTGGGCTTTTTGTTTGACTCAAATCTACTTTTCCTATTGTGGTCGTTCTTCTGGGCTATGAGCGCAAACTTTTTATATCTAAAAGAAGTAAGGCGATACGTGCCTTATCCACCGGTCGAATCGCCAGGTCCTCCTGATCAACAATATGGTGGGGTGAGTAAAGTCGCGCTGTGGCTTGGGGCCGTGTTTGCTGTCATTTTTATGTTTTCCTCCATTCAGTATATGTCGGCTCAGTTTATGGATAAGTATGGAGATGAAATTAACGAGATATTACCGGGTTCTGGTTCTTTGACCCGGGGGGACGGTTCGACACTGAATCAGACAGACGAAGAAGATCCTGTTATCGCCAAAACCGTTGTTTCATTGAGAGTATTGGCGACGTCAATTAAGATGTTGATGTTAGGAAAGGCTTCAGAAAAAGATGGAACGTTCGATACCAACGAAATCCAGAGTGTTGAGATGTTTGTTGAGAAGATAAAAGATAAAGCAGTTAAGGATTCATGGGGCGTTGAAATTCGGTTAGAGCATCGTGGCGATCACTATGTGATCATCTCTGCAGGGCCGGATCAGATTTTCTCCACACATGATGATCTGGTGCAGCAGGTCACCCTGTCGACAGGAAATTGATTGTCTTATTTGTGAGTTGTTTTATTTTCACAATCAGGCCCAGGCGAATAGGCCGCAACATCTAGAGATAGGGTTTAAAAATGAATGTATTGGTTGTTGGTTCCGGTGGGCGTGAACACGCTCTGGCATGGAAATCACGATACTCTGAGGTGGTGGATCAGGTTTTCGTTGCGCCAGGAAATGCGGGTACCGCCAGTGACGAGGGCCTGAAAAATATTTCTATTAATGCCGAAGACATCGAGTCACTGCTGGAATTTGCTAAAAATGAATCAATCGATCTCACCATTGTTGGCCCCGAGGGACCGTTGGTGGCCGGTATTGTTGATCGGTTTTCCGAGGAAGGTTTGAAGTGTTTTGGGCCAACCGCCAGGGCTGCGCAACTGGAAGGGTCCAAAACTTTCGCCAAGGATTTTCTTGCTGATAACCAAATCCCCACTGCAGCGTACCGGAGTTTTGTTGATGTTCATGATGCTCTGAGCTATTTGGATGGAATTGAGTTTCCAGTCGTAGTGAAAGCTGACGGGTTAGCTGCCGGCAAGGGGGTAGTGATCGCAGAAACGCGGCATGAGGCCAAAAAGGCAGTGGAGGACATGCTCTCGTCTAATCGATTTGGTGATGCGGGGAGCACCGTCGTGATCGAAGAATTTCTAGAGGGAGAGGAAGTCAGTTATATTTGTATCGTTGACGGTGAGAATATATTGCCAATGGCAACATCGCAGGATCATAAAGCTGCCTATGAAGGCGACATGGGACCAAATACCGGAGGAATGGGGGCCTATTCCCCAGCTGCCGTCGTGGATGAACGGATGCATCAGGTTATCATGGAGCAAGTGATGATCCCCACGGTTCAGGGGCTCAGAAAAATGGGTATCCACTATGTTGGTTTTCTTTATGCTGGTTTGATGATCGGTAAGGACGGATGTCCCAGAGTGCTGGAGTTTAATTGCCGCTTTGGGGATCCGGAAACCCAACCAATTATGATGCGACTGAAATCGGATCTGGTTCTGCACTGCCTTGCGGCCATTGATGGACGTCTAAACAGGGAGAAAGCTGTGTGGGATGATAGACCTGCTTTGGGGGTGGTACTGGCAAGCGAGGGTTACCCGGGGAGCTACAAAAAAGGTTTGGTGATCTCTGGTCTCGATACTCAACTCTCCAATTCCTCGTCTGATGAATCCTCCGGTATCACTGGAAAGTTGTTTCATGCCGGCACCGATGTGCAAAGTGGAAACATCATTACTGCAGGGGGTAGGGTTATTTGTTCAACTGCATTGGGAGGAAGCCTGCTTGAAGCGCAGAAGGCTGCTTATGCCCTGGCTGAATCTGTTTCCTGGGATGGCTGTTGGTATCGTCGTGACATCGGATTTAAGGCCTTGGGAAGGTAGAAATTTGATCACATTGCCAGATCGGGTCATAAAATGGGCGGAAATCACATTATGATCAGCAGACATACTGCTTTTTCTACAATTGCTCGTGTTGGTTGGTTTTTAGCCTTAATCGTGGTTTTCTGGCAAACTCTTACCCCAGTCCCATTGGAGTTTAGTGCAAATTTTAATGACAAAGTCGGCCATTTTCTTGTTTTCATGATTCTCACTGTTTGGGGACTGCTGGCATGGTATTCGAGTCAACCACGACACAGGCAGATCGTGGCATTTTTGATTCTTTTTGGTATTGTCATTGAATGTGCGCAATATTTCGTTCCCACGCGTTTTTTCTCCTTGCCAGATTGGGGGGCAGATATTGTTGGTGTGATATTTGGTTTGATTGGGTTTAGGTACTTTCTCTCAACGCAACTATCGTCAAAACTGCTCACACAAGACTTTCAGCGCCGACCATAAATCTTAATCTGGCTACCCAATTGAATTATCATTCTTTAAAGGTTGCAGCTGACGTCGTCAGGCAGGGTGGGGTGGTAGCGTATCCCACCGAACATTGTTATGGATTAGGATGTGATCCAGGAAATACGGATGCTATAAAAAGGATATTAAGAATGAAAAGGCGGAGGCGTGAAAAAGGGCTCATTTTGATCTCGGATCGAGTGATTCGATTGAATGACTATATCCGCTATTTACCCGAAGGTTTTCGCGAAGAGATTCTGCAGTCATGGCCCGGCCCTTTCACCTGGTTGATTCCAGCCCGTGGGAATGTCTCACGGTGGCTTAGGGGAAAGCATGGATCCATCGCAGTGAGGGTCACAGGGCATTTCGAGGCGAAGACGCTCTGCCGTCTAGCGGGCACCGCGTTGGTTTCAACCAGCGCGAATAGATCGGGAAAAGCGATGTTGACAAATAGTAAGAAAGTTGAACAGGAATTTAGGGTTGAGGTTGACTATGTAGTGAAAGGACGTGTCGGTTTTGCCAGTGGACCCTCCACAATTAGGGACGGTATAACGGGTAAGGTGATTCGAGGATAAAAAATGGCAGCGGTTGATAAACCTGACCTGGATCAGGTTATTACATATCTCAAATCTTTGCAGAATGATATCTGTCACCAATTGTTGGATATTGATGTTGGAAACGAGTTTATTGAGGATACCTGGTCCCACGAAAATGGAGGCGGTGGAATCACCCGTGTTTTGAAAAACATGGGCGTATTCGAAAAAGGCGGTGTCAATTTCTCCCATGTTAAGGGCGATCATCTACCGGCTTCAGCTAGCGCTGCACGGGGAGAAATTGGCGGCAAACCGTTTGAAGCAACCGGGGTTTCATTGGTACTTCATCCCTCCAACCCTTATGCCCCCACGACCCATATGAATGTTCGCTTTTTTATGGCGGACCCGGAAAGTGAAAACCCAATTTGGTGGTTTGGAGGTGGTTTCGATCTGACACCTTATTATGGCTTCGATGAAGACTGTCAGCATTGGCACCAGACCGCAAAACAAGCTTGTGATCCATTCGGTGACAATTTGTATACGGATTATAAGCTATGGTGTGATAAGTATTTTTTCCTTAAACATCGTCAGGAACCACGGGGCATTGGAGGGTTATTTTTCGATGATGTAAATGAACAGGGCTTTGATCATTCCTTTGAGTTTGTGCAATCCGTGGGCAATAGTTTTATGTCGGGTTATCGTCCGATTATGGAGCGAAGAAAAAACACCGCTTTTACTGACCGGGAACGAAATTTCCAGTGTTATCGACGGGGGCGCTATGTGGAATTCAACCTGGTCTATGATCGGGGAACTATTTTTGGTTTGCAGTCCGGAGGTAGAACGGAGTCAATTTTGATGTCTATGCCGCCGGAAGTACACTGGACATACAATTGGTCCCCAGAAGTAAATAGCCCTGAGCATCGACTTTATCACTATTATCTTCAGCCTCGTGACTGGCTGGAGATTTCCGAATAATCAATGATCAGCGATGGGAATGCTAACGCTATATCGCTTTATTCTATATCTGATCTCTCCGATTATTTTAGGGATATTGGCGCTTAAGGCGATTCGCAATCCAGCATTCCGACCACGGCTTGGTCAAAGATTTGGTTTTTCCACAGTCAATCCAATACCAGGAGGTATCTGGATTCATGCGGTTTCAGTGGGAGAAGTGAATGCGGCGATGCCGTTGATCCAATATGCTCTCAAAAACCATCCCGATTTGGAGATAACGGTTACCACGATGACAGCCACAGGTTCAGCAAGGGTAATGAGCCTGTTTCCTCAAAAGATTCATCATCGTTATCTGCCTTATGATTATCCCGGTGCGGTGTCGCGGTTTATTAACACCGTTAAACCGTCCGTGGCAATGATAATGGAAACAGAAATCTGGCCGAATTTGATTGATGTGTGTCATCGAAAAAAAATACCAGTTATTTATACAAACGCTCGACTATCTCGACGTTCCTATGAAAAATACCAACGTATACAGCGCCTGATCGAACCCACTCTCCGTAAGGTTGATCGCTTTGCGGTGCAGGGAAGTGCTGACGCTGACAGGCTGATCAAGCTTGGAGCGGTTCCCGATACGGTAAGTGTTACGGGGAATCTCAAATTTGATATCCCCGTTCCCGCCAGTTTGGAAGAAGCGGCCCAGGACGTCAGACGCCATCTTGGTCACGATCGTTTTATCTGGATTGCTGGTAGTACCCATGATGGGGAGGAAGAACAGGTGATCGATGCTTTTCGTTCGATCAGGGAGAGTATCCCCGAGTTGTTGCTAGTACTGGTTCCAAGGCACCCAGAGCGTTTTTCATTAGTTGCGCGGTTATGTGATCGGGAGGGGTTTAACCTGGTTCGTCGATCGGAACATCTCGAGCCTGTCTCGATGGATACAGAAATTTATCTTGGGGATACAATGGGAGAGCTAACATTGTTGTTGGCTGCCAGCGATGTGGCCTTTATCGGTGGCAGTCTGGTGCCGATTGGAGGACATAACTTATTGGAGGCTAATGCCTTGGGTGTCCCGGTGGTATTCGGACCACACATGCATAATTTTCTGGAAATATCCCAGCTTGTGTCTAATAAAGGAGCTGGTGTTGAAATAAACGACAGTGACGAATTGGCTAATGTGGTTGTTAAATTGTTGCAGGACCCTGTCCAAAGAGATCAATACGGTTCTAGAGGCAAGGAGCTAGTGATGGAGAATAAAGGCGCGTTGGGAAACATCGCCAATATTCTGAAGAAACAATTGGGATCGCGAGGATAATGCGCAACCACACCCGGATCTTTTTACCGGGTGAATTTAAACGAGCAAAAAACGGGCCGTAAACCATCACCACGCTCCATGGAAACTCAAATATTACCTGGTGCAGCGTGGTACAGCATCTTTTGTCACAAAAACAGTCTATTAGATGTATGCCGGTAGATGTGTGCTGAATATGTTGCTTGATCTAAAGACACTTACTCACTATTTCACGAACGTCTTTTGATAGGTTGGGAATACTATCAACCCTAAGCAAGGCCTGTTGCATTTGTTCTGCCAGTTCCGGTTTGTATTTCTTCTAATTGTTAAGTGCCGATCCCGGTCGGACTGCCACCTGAGGGTTCACCGCATCGAGTTTTGCAATCCACTTCAGGAAGAAATCATAGCACTACCGTTAGAGCAAATAAACCAGTACCGAAATAAAATTTCTGGGCCACTGCTGGACCGTATTGGTTTGCATATAGAAGTACCAGGAGTATCCTATCAACAATCGCAAACCCTAGACAATAAGACAGTAAGACAATAACCCGGAAACGAGTGAGCAATTGAAGAGTAGAATCATAAGTGCCCGCCAGTTTCAACTACAGCGACAAGAGAAATGAAACAATCAACTGACGAATGCCGAAATTGAAAACTTCTGTGAACTAGATACGGCTGGTCGGAAGCAGCTAGGCGAAATTATGGATTGCTTCCAGCTACTAATGGGGGGCTACCCAAATACTTTCTTGATCTTCCCCATTTTTTCGAGTCGCTTTATTACTCCACGTTCTGCTTTTTCCGTGTCTGTCCATTTATACTCTCTATATGCGTTAAAATATTTACAGAACGCTTCCATGTTGTAATATAGCATGTTGGTGTTAGTGTTTAGATGAGAGCTAACATTCATAACACTGGTTTCCTCGAAATGTATAAAGCCAGTCAAGTACGGCAAGCAGTTATAGGGACAAGAAATGATATGTATAGCTTCTTTATTGTCTTTTATTTTTTTATTAATATTTCTAGCTTGTTGTGCAGTAAAAAGATTGGAACATAGGTATATTGAATTGATTATGGATGTACAGGTTTGCGCTAAATTTTCAGCTTCAGTGTCGCTGAGAACCTTGTAAAACCCAAGGGTATATGACCTATATGGATTTATGAGTTTCTTAAACTGCTCCAGGTTGTCAGTAAGTATTTCGTATAAATACACCTGCCTTTCACATAGCTGCATTTCGCGAAACGCACGACCTCTGATGCGGATAGGTTTTCTGAAATCATATGCTTTTTTATGATTTTTCGCTTCAAGTTTTTCCAATTCTTTCGTGTGCTTAGATACAGCATTGATCACATCTTTAAGTCTGTTCCATGCCTTGTCTACATCTTTTCTTTTTGTAGAGACAAAATTTAAATATATTCCACTTATTGAGAATAGTTCATATAGAAATATGTGTAATTTATCCTCCACTTCTGTCTTAAAATTGTGACGAATTAACCTGGCGGGATTGTCCTTAATTGCTTTTTCTACAGAAGAGTCTATCCTTAAAGCGTTTTCTTCAAAAAGGTCTTCTGAAAGAACGTACCTTGATCTGGCTGTCGTTCTCATTCCGGATTGGTATTTTATTACTTTTGATTCATACGTATGACCAAAAGAAGTTGCTCCATAGTGAATAAAAATTTTCTTGTTTTTAACCTGATCTGTATCGAAGTGACGTGGTCGGGCCAAACGCACCAGTCCAGTTAAGAGGCATTCTTTAGTTTCACTGCCTGCGCTTCAAACTGATTAGGGCTTTGATACCCCAAAGTTGAATGCAGGCGGCCATCATTGTAAAACAGAGTGATGTAATTCAACACATCCTGTTGAGCTTCATAACGTGTTTGATAATGCCGCCATCGAACCCGTTCTTGCTTCAAACTTCCAAAAAAGCTTTCAGCGACCGCGTTGTCCCAGCAGTTGCCTTTACGGCTCATGCTGCCGACAAAGCCATACTTTGACACTAATTGTCGATAACGGTCACTGGCATATTGTGAGCCACGATCTGAATGGACAATCAAACCCGCCTTGGGGTGCCTTTGCCAGATCGCCATGGTCAAGGCATCACAAACCAATGTCGCGGTCATGCGTGAACTCATACTCCAGCCAACGATCTTTCGTGAATACAGATCAATGACGACAGCCAGATAGAGCCAGCCCTCCTGAGTCCACAGATAGGTAATGTCACCCACATAAGCTTGATCCGGGTTCCGGACCGAAAATTCGCGATTGAGCACATTCGAATAGATCGGCTTCTTGTGATTGCTGTTAGTTGTGGCCTTGTACTTCTTACGTTGCTTGACACAAACGTCAGCTTCTTTCATCAGTGATCGGGCTTTGTCGCGTCCAACGGGTTCTGACAACACACTCAGTGCCGCACTCATTCGACGGGAACCATAACTATCCCCACTGGCCTGGGCCAATTCCTTCACCAAAGTAAGCTGTGCCTGATGCTTAGGATCCTTTGTCTGCAAGGCTTGACGTGAGCAATAGCGATAATAACCTTGACGGTGAACACCCAAAACCCGGCACATCGGATTAATCGGCCAAGTCTTCTTGTGCTGGGTGATAAACGCGTACTTCACGTCGTTTCTCTGGCAAAGAAGACCGTCGCCTTTTTTAAAATCTCTTTCTCCATCCTTAGTTGTCGATTTTCTTCCTTCAGGCGGCGTATTTCCAATTGATCTTCAGTCAGCTTGCCCTGACCTCGAAAGGCCTGTCCATTCTCTGCTTTCTGTTCCTTGATCCAACGGCCTAACAGGTTGGGGTTAATGCCCAAGCTGCGGGCGGCTGCAGCGCAGCTGTAACCCTGCTCCTGCACCAAACTAATGGCGTCTAATTTGAATTCTTTCGAATACTTTTTTCTTGTGGTCATGTCAGTCTCCAATTACGAGTATTATCTCTTAACTGGTCTGGTCGATCTCACCCGACCACGTCATCGTGCTGAATTTAGTTGTTCAGCGGCTTCATTGTCCGTCATTTCGTTGGCGTATGCATCCAGATTTCTGAAGGAGGCTCCGGCTTTAAATATTGGCTCGATTGGGTTAGGGAGCGGAATTTTTCGTAAGGCGTCATCATATCGTCGTAGCGGTATTTTCTTGTGCTGTTTACCCTTCTGATCAGTGATGGTGTTGGGGAAATAACAGGGTCGGTGGAAGTTGACGTACCGGTAGACTTGCTGACTATTGAGTTCCGTGAAATCGGTGGCGTATTGCTGAGGTATGTGGGTATAGCCGTAGAGCTTGCGGATGACCGAGCCATTTTTACTTTCAACCCATCCATTGTCATTACTGTGCCGGGGTCGCGATTTTGTGAATTCAATGCGTAACTTGTCCAAAAGCTCAGCAACGCTGTAGTTGATATATTCACCACCGTTATCCGCGTGAGAGCCCCTTATTTGAAACGGGAAGGCAGCCAGAACCTGCATGAGAGCTGGCAGCATAAACTCCTCACTAATGCGCTCCAGCGTAACGATAATCTGGAACTGAGTCACCTCATCCACGGCATTGACATGGTAGATTCCTTTGCGTTTGTCCTGATCACCTTGATGGACAGAGTCAATACGGATATAGCCCGGTTTAGCGTTCGGGCATGGTTTGCGCCGCCGCTGGTAGGTCTTGGACGCTCGCAGGTTGTACAGGTGAGAGACTGAAATACCCGCCAGGCGTCGATAGTCGGCCTGGCCGAAGCGCTGATAGGCCCGCTCACACAGCTTTTTCAATACAGGGCCACTGGGCTGGCCATGTCGCTCATCCATACTCGCCAGCAAGCGTATATCGGCCTCCGTGTAGGCGCGCTTGAAACCATTACGGCGGGCGGGCTTCACTGCGATTGTGCCCGTCCTGACGTATTGCTGAATCAGGCGCTTGGTCTGGGCTCTGGAGTAGCCGGTCACCTTCATCAGGTAGCGGGTAACGGTTCCCCGATCTGTTTTGCCAAGCAGCATGTAGCGGTGCTTCACCAGGGTCTTCTGAACCCAGCGATAACGCTCGGGGTTATCAGTCGCGACATTGAACGCGACTTCCTGCGTACCATCGAGAAACTGTTTGACGGCTTCCAGGGTGATGAGTTGCTCTAAGCTCATGATCGTTTTCATCTGTTGATCATGAACGACTGCAGTGACTAGTTCAGGCTCACTTTATATTGGAAACAACTTCCTGTGCCTGCCCCGGTTTCAGGCTTATTTCATGTTGGAAAAGACTACAACTTGAATGCTATTCGAACTTGCTGCAGAGTATGGGGCATAACGTGCTGGGTATTGGGATTAATTGGAGGATTCAGCCGAGAGAGATGGTCCTCGCTGCAAAAAGTGCTGAGTAATGGGATGGGGAGTTCTAAAGAGCATACAAAACACAAATGGATATTCCCCGCACGTTTCCGTGCTGGAGCCTACGGATGGAAATCCTCCAGGTTAGCCTGTCAGCGACTTCGAGAAGCCGTTTCCGAGATAAAAAAGGTTGCAAAGAAAGAACCTGTTCTCGGCGCTGAAGGAGCCGTTCGCCTGATGGAAAAGCTCTGGCCAACACTGGAGCATGTGGACAGTTCCAGTGGTGCGCTGGGTTCTGCGGTGAACAAAGCATTAGATGACCTGATTCCGCTAATCATCAAAGCTCCGGCCGATGCCAAGACTCGTAACAAATGGCTCGAACGCTTGTGGCAGGCCATGGAGGAAGATGGCGTTGATTATCTGGGGCCGGTAGGCGACCGCTGGGGAGAGTTGTGCGGTTCGGCAGCAACCGCTAATCAGTGGGCGGAGGAATTGATGTCGACACTGCGCTCATGTTGGACCGACCCAAATCCAGGCAACTATTTTCACGGCGCAGCGGCCTGCCTGTCTTGTCTGCTGGTGGCGGGACGCTACCAAGATCTGCTCGACCTATTGGCGCTGGATCGCAAACCCTTCTGGCATTACCGTCGCTACGGTGTCGAGGCCTTACTGGCGATGGGAAAGAAATCAGAGGCTCTGAAATACACCGAGGCATCCAGAGGGCTCAACCAGCCCGATTCGGCCATTGACCAGGTCTGCGAAGATATCCTCATTTCCTCGGGCCTCCATGATGAGGCCTATCGGCGCTATGGGTTGAGGGCTGCCCAGGGTAATTCTTATCTCGCACGGTTTCGTGCCGTGGCAAAACGTTATCCCATGATATTGCTGGAAGATATTCTCGCGGATCTGACCAAGACCACACCGGGGGAAGAGGGTAAATGGTTTGCTACGGCCAAGGATTTGAAACTCTATGAGCTCGCGTTACAGCTTGCTGATCAGAGCCCGTGTGAGCCGAAGACGCTGACACGGGCAGCGAGAGATTTCCTGGAATCGGAACCTGAGTTTGCTTTCGGTGCTGCTCTGGCGGCGCTTCGTTGGTTAAACGAGGGGTGGGGTTACGAGGTGACCGGCATCGATGTAATAGATACCTATGAACTGGCTCTGGAAGCCGCTGATAGATTGCACATAGATGATGTGTTAGATCAAATTCGTGGGCTGCTTGACCAAACTCATGGTGACGGAAACGCATTTGTTAAACAGTTTCTGTCGGGAAGGATGTAGCAGTTCAGAGAACGGTGGAGCGGGTAACATCAAGCCAGTGTGAAGGCCTAAATTTGGCTTCAAAATCCCTATTCTGCGTTCCACTCACGTTCCACAGAACAGACAATTCGAGACCATGAGAGACAAGATGTTTGGCGGGCAGCAATAAGGAAACCATTTAAGAATCAATGTCTTAAATGGTCTCTCGTGGTCTTTCGATGTATTTTAAAATGGTGCCCAGGAGAGGACTCGCAACTTTACCTGTCGCATTGATTTATGTCGGTGTCATGTCGATGTTAATCCCGGCTTCCTTGTTAATGCAAAAATATGGTCGGCGGTTGGGCTTTGCTATCGGGGCAACATTCGGCATCATAGGTGGAGCATTGGCTTCAATCGGGGTATATCAGTCAAGTTTTACTACGTTTTGCATCGCATCTGTCTTACTGGGAATCGCCCATTCCTTTTCTCAATTTTATCGTTTTGCTGCTGCGGAAGTTGCGACTCCAGATTATAGGAGTAGAGCCATCTCCTGGGTATTGGCTGGTGGAATCGTGGCCGCATTCGTTGGCCCATCGGTAGCGAGGTTCACAAAAGACGTCCTTCCTGGGCCAAGTTTCTCCTTTTCATATCTGTTTATTGCACTATTCTGTGTGGGTATCCTAATGATTCAAAAGATACTCGAGGTGCCCCGGACCGATAATGAATCATTGCCCAGTGAACCCAGACCGCTTTCCGTTATTGTCCGTAAGCCCACTTTTCTGGTTGCTGTACTATGTGCAATGATTGCCTATGGAACAATGAACCTTCTGATGATAGCTACTCCACTGGCGATGCATAATCAGCACATGGATTTTTCAGAGACCGCCACTGTTATTCAATGGCATATTGTTGGCATGTTTGCTCCTTCTTTCTTTACCGGCAATCTCATTCATCGCTTTGGCGTGTTAAAGATTATGTTCTGTGGTGCGATAATACTTTTACTTTGTGCTTCGGTTAATTTGTTTGGGCAAAGCTATTGGCATTTCCTTGTTGCGCTTATGCTGCTGGGTGTTGGGTGGAACTTTCTTTTTGTCGGCGGCACTACGCTCTTAACTGAAGTTTACCGGCCTGAAGAAAAGGGCAAAATCCAGGGGCTTAATGATTTTCTGGTTTTTTCTGTGGTTTCAGCAACTGCTCTGGGATCAGGATATTTGCATTTTGTTCTTGGCTGGGAAATTCTGAACAAAGTAACATTTCCAGCGGTGATTTTTGCTGCGGCAATCGTTGTTCTGCTCTTTATTTCGGGAAAGCGAAGTCGTCAGGAAACAATCCCAGATTAGTATTCCCAGGTTAGTATTCCCAGATTCATATTCCCGCTCATATTCCCAGACTCGTATTCAATACATTAGTCCAGGTAAATCAGGGCTGATACATTAGGATGACGTAGTTTGGTGTTTGACAATTTGGAGGTCTGCCCACACCCTGGTTTATGGTTATGCAGTCCGGGGGAAGGGGAACCTAATCGCGTTCTAAAAATATTTGTCGTCCTGAATTAATCGGGTCGTCTGGCTCAAACTGGACCTGGCTCAAACTAGGTTTTCCTCATATGCTGAAGATGAGTTCTTGAGGTAATATCGTGGAATGCGAGTTTGTCGGAACGCAGCAAGCCGATGAGAAAGCCTATGCCGAAGAACGCCCAGGAAAGTATGGCGAGCAAGAAGCGCTTCACTGCTTGGGGCCATGAAATTCCAGGCTGGGGTCCAAGCAAGGAAGGGTAGATTGAGGTTTCCTCGGGACAAACCTTAATTTTCCAGGCTTTCATTCCAATGGTCTGCCCTCCCTTATTCCACGACCAGCCAAAGTACAAAAAAGCCAGGGTTAGCAAGTAGCACCATTTAAAAACTAATACCAAACCATCCGGAATTGAATCCGGGATTAGAGGCATGGGTTGCCATGCGATAAAAATAACACAAAAAAGCAAAATCGCATCATAAACTATCGCCCCCAGTCGCCTTGCAAATGAACATGGAACAGATGATTGTTGACCGGAAAGAACTCGATCTTTGGTGATTCCTGGTTTAACCATAAACTTGTAAATTATTTGAATTAGAGAGCTTTAGAATTAAGAAAGCCAAGGAGGTTATCGGGTGCAAAAACAGAAGACCATTTACTCCTGACCCAGACGCCCTTTACTAAACGGGGGCTACGTCGGGACATAGTGCTTCTAAGCTGACGATAATCTGATTCGATGTGCGCGATTGAATGTAATGGAATAGATTGAATGCAATGGATTAGGAAAGACTAAGGGAATTAGAATGATGCAGGGTTTCATGACGAAGAAGATAACAGGATGAGAATAACAGGATAATATCTGCTTGCCCTTATCCATAGAGCCTCCCTATCCTGCACTACATCTTATGGCATCAAGACATGTTGAACCTGATGCCTGAGAACCATAGTACTGGAGATGAATACCGGAGATGCTATATGTCTGAAATTAGATCTAAAGTCACCGTTATAAAATCAACAAAACAGAACCCCTGTAGACAGATGAAGGAGAAGGGCTCTGTGTGATGATCATTATAAACTGGAGAGAAACCCCGAGTGCATCAGATTCTAGGTATCGGACGCTGATACTATTTCATCGATCGTATTACCAAGTTGCGTAGTGAACTCTGATTCGGTTTGGCTCACGCTCAGTCCTTCTGTTAATGCTCTCGAAAAGCTGGCAATCATGCCATTGTTCTCCGATAGCTTCTGGTTTGCTAACTGTCGACTGTAACCGCCAGATAAAGCCACTACTCTCACCACATTCGAATGTGAGATACAGTCTTTATAGAAGTTACTATTCTCTGGCAGAGTCAATTTGAGCATAACTTTCTGGTCGGCTGACAATGAGTCAAGATGTTTAATTAACTGGTCACGAAGTAAATATTCAGACTGCTCTTTCTCAGCAGAGTTAATATCGATTTCTGGTTCAATTATTGGTACCAGACCATAAGCACAGACCTGTTTTCCAATTTCGAATTGTTGGTCTACGACGGCTTCGATACCTGCTTCCGTCGCCAGCTTAATGACAGAGCGCATTTTTGTACCAAAAATACCATTCTGATTGGCTTTCTCCAACAAGGTATTCAGCTCCGGCATGGGTTTCATTATCTGAACACCGCCTTGTTCGTCAGCAAGACCCTTGTCAATTTTAAGAAAAGGAAGTATTTGTTTCTGTTCCCAAAGGTATTGAGCAGTTGGGAGATCCTCAACGGTTCTATCCATGGTATTTTCGAACAGAATAGCCCCCAGTATCTTGTTGCAGGTAAATTGAGGATTTGTCATGATTCGTGTACGCATGGCGTGCACAGTGGCGTACATTTCTTCTTCGCCAGAGTATGATGACTCAGGGACACCATAGAGCCCCAGTGCTTTTGGGGTGCTTCCACCACTCTGGTCAAGCGCGGCGATAAAACCTGCGGAATTTTTTGCCTTATTGAGTTGTTGTTCAGAAATCGTCATTAGGTTCTCTGGGTTAAATTTTCCGGGGCGTATTCTCCCTGAAAAATAGCCCGATCGCAAGCCTGCCGGAAATGATAGCGCTTTATTTTCAGTTATTTAGTGTTTCGTTCAGGGTATCATCCACGGTCGCATGGTTCCGTCAGAGTCCCTTATGACTTTTCCGGAGTGGCCAACTATTAAGACCTCCTGCAATATTCAAAATAATAATAATCTGAATGACTTACGAATGATGATATGGACCAAAGCAAACTAAAGTTATTGCTCGAAAAAGCCCTTGAATATTCAAAGGAATACATCGACTCAGTGGAAGAACGACCGATTTTCCCATCCGATTCGGCCATTCGTGACCTGGACCATTTTGACGTCCCTCTGCCGATGAAGGAATCTGATCCTGCTGAGACTTTATTTATGTTACACGAGTATGGGTCTCCCGCTACGGTTGCTCAGACTGGGGGTCGGTATTTCGGATTTGTTAACGGTGGTCTCCATCCTGCGGGACTAGCAACGCGGTGGCTCGCGGATACCTGGGATCAAAATGCGGCGCTTTATGCCATGTCTCCGGTGGCATCCAGATTGGAGTCGATTTGTGAAAAATGGCTGGTTGATTTATTCAATCTAGACAAGGACACTGCAATGGGATTAGTCAGTGGAACTTCTTCCGCTCTGGTCTGTGGACTTGTTGCCGGCCGCAACCACTTATTGGAAAAGCAGGGTTGGATTGTCAGTGAAAATGGCCTCATGGGAGCTCCCGAGATTAGAATTATTATTAGTGAACATGCACACGGAACCGTTTTCAAGGCATTATCACTCATTGGTCTTGGTACTCGTAAGGCCATTCGGGTTCCCTGCGATAACCAGGGTAGAATGCAGTTAGAAGGGATGCCTCCCATGGATTCATCGACATTAATCATTGCAGGGGCCGGCGAGGTAAACAGCGGTAGTTTTGACGACCTGAAAACCATCGGTACTTTGGCCAGAGCAGCAGATGCGTGGGTGCATGTGGACGGCGCTTTCGGTCTTTGGGCTGCCACATCCAGTGCTACCTACCCCTTATACGATGGCGCCCAGCTGGCTGATTCCTGGTCAGTAGATGCCCATAAAACGTTGAATGTTCCTTATGACTGTGGAATTGTTCTTTGCCGCCATCGTAATGCTTTATCTTCGGCCCTCCAGGCGTCAGGTAGCTATATACAACGGAGTGAAAATCGCGATGGGATGTCGTATACCATGGACATGTCTCGAAGGGCCCGGGTAGTTGAGCTTTGGGCCGTGCTGAGAACCCTTGGCGGGGAGGGGATCGCAGCGTTGGTTGATCAGCTATGTGCCAGAGCCAGATTATTTGCAGAATTACTCACCGCAGAAGGTTTTGAGGTCCTTAATGAGGTGTTGTTCAACCAGGTGTTAGTTGCCAGCGGGTCGGATAGTCAAACAAAAAAAATCCTGCAATACGTTCAGGATAGTGGAATTTGCTGGTGCAGTGGATCGATATGGAGAGGGCGTGTCGTGATTAGAATCAGCGTCTGTTCCTACATGACCACTGAACAGGATGTGGAGCGTTCAGTGCAAGCTTTTGTTGCTGCAAAAAGTATGATTTAGCACGGGGTTTCGAGAAAATCGTGAACGGTCACCTTAACGATCACTTTAACGATCATCTTGAATGGAAATTAATCTTTCTCTGGCCCCAATCCTATGTCATTCGTGGGGATCCCACTAAATCCAATTACACGTAGATCGGCGAATTGAAATAGATTCTAAACATGGTAGACTCGGTAACATCAGCTCCCGGGCCTATTTATGTAAGAAGCAGTCGCAGAAATACCTCTACTGTAGTTGCGATGTGGCATAGTTGAAATCTGGCCTAACAAAATAGACAATAAAATAGACGACAAAAAATACGTAATATTAGAAGCGCCATGAGCAGGGCGTTATGTATACTTTTCAGCCCGGGGTCCGTGATATTTCAGCCTGATCATTGGCGTTCATTAGGCGTTGGCGCTCATTAGGCGTTCACTTTTCTGATCTATCGTTATCCTGCTCCTAAATTTTCTACTTCTAACTTTCTATTCCTAACTTTCCACTCAGACCCGTAAGTGTTGGCATTATGATTTCGAGAAAAAGTATTCGTGATTTGTTTCGCATGGTCTGTTCTATCACGTCAGTTTCATTTTTTATGATGATTTTTCCTGTCCTAACCCATGCAGAGGGGGGAACAGGCGTACCTGAAGGGTTTGATCTGACCGACCATTGGGTCGGGATCGCCTCATTGTTCATCTTCGTGGTTGCTTACATTTTTGTAATGCTTGAAGAGTACACCCATCTGTCAAAATCAAAACCCGTGATTGTTGCAGCTGGATTTATTTGGGCTCTTGTTGCATGGGCTTATGGACAAAATGGATTGTCTGGAGTTGTGGAAGACCTGGCAAGGCATAATTTGCTGGAATACGCAGAATTGATGTTATTCCTGTTAGTTGCGATGACTTACGTTAATTCGATGGAAGAACGTCGAATCTTCAGCTATTTAAGGGTCTGGCTAGTACGTAAGCAATTTAGCCTCAGAGGGGTTTTCTGGTTGACTGGCTTGATTTCGTTTTTTCTCTCTCCCATCGCGGACAATCTTACAACTGCATTGGTGATGTGTGCTGTGGTTATGGCTGTAGGGGGAACTGACCGGAAATTCATTTCCATCGGTTGTATTAACATTGTGGTTGCTGCCAATGCGGGCGGAGCATTCAGTCCGTTTGGCGACATTACCACACTCATGGTCTGGCAAAAGGGAGTCGTGTCCTTCTGGCAATTCTTCGATCTGATCATTCCATCGGTAGTGAACTGGATTATTCCTGCTGTCTTCATGAGCTTCGCGGTGGATAATTCAAAATCTAATAGTGTCACAGACGAAGTGAAACTCAAACGGCATGCATGGGTCATTATCCTGCTTTTCCTGATCACTATCGCGACGGCCGTTAGTTTTCATAATTTCCTTCATCTGCCTCCAGTGTTGGGTATGTTTCTTGGTCTGGGGTATCTACAGCTATTCGGCTTTTATCTTAAAAAAACCTTCAGCGAAGCCTATATTTCCAAAAAATACGATATTCCACAGGAAGACATAGAAACCTTTTTAACAACCGGAGATATTCGCCCATTTAACGTTTTCCAGAATGTTTCCCGAGCGGAATGGGACACGCTGTTATTCTTTTACGGAGTAGTAATGTGCGTCGGTGGCCTGGGGCATATTGGTTACCTGGCTGTTACCTCGGATATTATGTACAATGTATGGGGCCCCATGGCGGCAAATATTAGTGTGGGATTTATGTCAGCCCTCGTGGACAACATTCCGGTAATGTTTGCTGTGTTAACCATGAACCCTGACATGTCATTGGGACATTGGCTACTGGTGACACTCACGGCGGGAGTAGGGGGTAGTATGCTTTCCATCGGATCAGCAGCGGGTGTGGCATTAATGGGACAATCAAAAGGAAACTATACATTTTTTGGACATCTGAAATGGGCTCCAGTGATTTTCCTGGGCTATGCCGCCAGCGTATTCACCCACATTTGGTTGAATAGTTCGCTGTTTTAGACGCTTTTTGCAATTTTTCGTATTGGGAATGTCACCTAATCAATCCTGTGAGGATGTAGCCCGGGACATAAAAGGTGAGATCAAGAAAAGGCGAGACAACATAGGAGATACTGTTTGCCTGGTTTTACTAATCGCCCTGAATACACATTATTCAGGGCGATTAGTTGTTCGGAGTTTTGGGCGAAAGCAGGTTGGCGAGTTTGGCTTTTAGTCGTTGTTTATCTATTTTCCCAATGGGGAGCCTTGGAAGTTCATCAACTATTTCGAATGTCTTGGGTATCTTATAATTTGCCAACCGTTCACCGCACCATTGTCGAATTTCGCTTTCTGTGGTGTTCATACCCGGCTGTAGTTCAATAAAAGCGTAACCTACCTCATTGTAAATCGGGTCAAATATTCCAAGCACTGCGGTCATCGCGACAGCAGGGTGTTCTTCGATGGCGATCTCAATCTCTCTGGGATAAATATTAAATCCCCCGGATTTGTACATTTCTTTGGTTCTGCCTACCAATCTCCAATTTCCATCTTCCCTGAGCTCAGCGACATCCCCTGTTTTAAACCATCCATCTTTGGTAAATGACTCTGCTGTTGCTTCGGGCTGATTGAAATATCCGTTCATGAGCCATCTTCCCTAGGCTTGAATTTCTCCGGATTCTCCGGGTTTTGCGTTTTTTCCGTCTGATTTCATGAGGCGTAAATTGTATCTCGGCTCTGGTTTACCAATGGTATTTGCAAGCACCTCAATGGAGGCATCGAGATCTGAATATGAAGCATAAGCTGTAAGTTCAGTCATGCCATAGGCCATCCCAAGGGTTGCATCCAGTTGGCCCAGAGACTCGACCATGTGCTGGGGCATGGGGCCGCCTCCCCAGATGATGTATTGGAGTGAAGACAGATCTGTTCTGACAAATTCAGGATCGTTCATAACCAGATGAAACATAGCAGGGGCTTGCAGCCAGAAGGTAATTTTCTCATTCTCGATTACTTTCAAAATGTCTCCAGTATCAAAGCGGTCCATGAAAACCAGTGTTCCACCAGCGATGAGGGAATAACTCGACATCATACCGATATTGGCAATGTGATTAATGGGCATGTTCTGCAATACCCGCAAACTTTCACTGGGCCATCTGCTGAGTTCAATGCGACCGCAGTGAATGAGACCGAAATGACTATTCATCGCCGCTTTGGGCCGACCGGTGGTACCTGATGTAAAAATGATCACTGCTGAATCATCCGCTTTAACGCGATCTCTCCGGGATTGCCACTGTTTCCCGGTGATCTCATTTCCCTGGCATAAAAAATCTGCATAGCTGATGCCTGTGTCGATGTTTTCCGCCATCCGTTGATCTCCTAGGGGTTGATCGAATATGACAATTTCATTGATACAGGAATATTCCGATTCCAGGGTGGCCAGCTCCGTTTGATAGCTTCTCCCATCAATCTCGCTAAATGCGAAAATGATTTTTGGCATTGCTGTGGCCACTACATGCTGAAACTCTGCAAGCTTATATCGAGGGTGCATGCCCATCCAGATTGCACCGATATCTACTGTGGCCATCATAACGATAAAAAATTCCGGCCGTGGTGGACCGAGCAGTGCTACTCGATCGCCGTGACCGATTCCATAGGCTATTAATGCCTTGGAAACCTCTTTTACCATTTTGGCTAATTGGCCATAATCGTATCGGACATCCTGCCACACCAGAGCTTCCCGGGAGGGATGGTCATCTGCGTGATAGAAAACATAGTCACTGATTTTTTCCGGGATAGGTGGGGCAGGGATAGATTTCATTTGAATGTTTGAATTACTGAGTGATTAAACAAAATACATTGAAGAATTTGCTAACACTGGGGCAGGAAATCTGCGTAGTAACAAAAGCTGCTGCGAAGTTTCCCAAGCGAGGGGTTGGTTATTGAGAGCTATTCACGACTCTTTTAGGGGTTTCTAGTTTAATATTGCAATTATCTTCATGGTGGATTTGGGATATATTGTGAAGATAATACAATAGTGAAAGAGGGAATCCGACTACTTTTCTCGAATTGCTCTCATCTTCCGCTCGGACACATGGCAGCCTAACTGCGGTGGCCTAACTACTGGCGACTGGTTTTCTCCAGAATACAGACTTACCAGGAAATAAAATGAAAGATGCTCTGACCATTAAAACGAATCTGGGGAGAAGTCCTTTAGCCGATACAAATACTGTCGAAAAATTTAATGTCCATGGGGCTGTGATTATTCGAGGGGTATTTGAGGATTGGGTCGAACTCCTTCGGGATGGAATTGAGAAAAATATCAATGATCCTGGGCCATTTGTCAGAGATTATCGTGATTCCAGTGATGGTCGCTTTTTTGGGGATTATTGTAACTGGAATCGAATTCCCGAATATCGCCGCTTTCTGTTTGAGTCAGGAGTGGGTGACATCGCCAATCACTTAATGGGGTCAAAACACGCTCGTTTATTCCATGAACATGTGCTTGTTAAGGAAGCCAATACCAATATTCCCACCCCATGGCATCATGATCAACCTTACTACTGTGTCGATGGAAAACAGAATTGTAGTCTTTGGCTCGCTCTGGACCAAATTGATCAAACCACTTCTATTGAGTTTGTGGCCGGGTCTCATCGTTGGAATAAATGGTTCAGACCTGAACGATTTGATAAATCTCCGCTGTTTGAAAACGATAAGGATGAGGTCCTGCCTGATATTGATGCCAATCGAGACCAATATGAGATCCTTCAGTGGGCAGTGGAGCCAGGTGACGTTATTGCGTTTCATTTTTTAACGATCCATGGCGCACCACCAAATCTGTCCAATTCCAGCCGGCGGCGCGCTTTTTCAAGCAGATGGGTTGGCGATGATGCAACCTTTGCTGTTAGACAGGGAAGAACCTCTCCACCCTTTCCCCATTGCAAATTACAACACGGTGATGTGATGTCTGGAGATGATTTTCCCATCATACCCTCAAGGTTTGACATTCAATAATCCCATTCAGCCCCATTCAATAGTCCGGTGAACGGCTTGGTAAAGGCATAATGGCCTAGTAAAGACATGATGAAGGATATAACAAAAGCATGGCTGAATAGGTTGCCTCGTAGGTTGAGTAATGATTCGGTGGAACAAGGGGAATAAGTATTCATGAAAGTTGTGCACAAAGGTTTTACCCATCGTCAGGTTTTTCATCCTGGCCCGGAGCACCTGGCGTCGGCACTCGGTAATCACGGTGTGGATGTGGTTTCTACCATTCACGTTATTCTTTACTTTGAAGAAACTGCACATAGTTTGGTATTACCGTTCTTCGAGGCTGATGAGGTAAGTGTTGGAACTCATGTGAATGTTGACCACCTCGCTCCCGCGTGGGGAAATAAACCAGTCACAGTAAGCGCGACTCTTGTCCGGCAGCAGGGTCGGCGACTGGAATTTGAACTTGAGGCCTACCAGGAAGAGTCACTAATTATGCAGGGTCAACATCATCGAGCAGTAATGAAACGAAGCGACCTTAATCAGACAGTCAAAAAGGGAAAAGTCAGAAGTGGGGAGAGTGGCAGTGTGGAGCAACCGAAAATCCAGGGCATCGATTTCTGGTTCGACTTTCACAGTCCATGGTGTTATTTCGCCGCAAACCAGATTGGTGAAATTGCCCACCAGTTTGAGCTGAAGGTGAACTGGAAGCCCGTCCATCTTGCTAATTTGAGTCAGGCTGTGGATGGGAGGAAACCGTTAGAAGCAAATTCGCGGTTCGTTAGCTGGTACCAACAGGATCAATATGATACTGCTGGATTGATGGGATTGCCATTTTGTCCCCATACCGAGTATCCCAAAAGGCCTTCAAGGGCTTTGCGCGCCGCGATTTTTGCCAGTGAATGCGATCTGGCTGAACCATTTGTGCGCGCCGTAATGGCAGGCTACTGGTCGGAGCAAAAAGATATTTCAGATCTTGAGTGGCTAGCGAATCAAGCGAAAAAAGTCGGACTTAACCCGGAAAAAACCATTAGTGCCGCGGTTGATCCACGTTATAAGCAGTTGCTTAATGATAATCTTCAATTAGCAGTGAAAGCCAATCTTTTTGGTTTACCCAGTGTTGTGGTTGGTGGAAAAATATTCTGGGGGAATGATCGAATGTTTCTTTTGCGTCATTATCTTTCAACGATGAATACTGGATAGCGCTCTTTGAATTACCCTATTGGCGCTTTTTACCAGTCAACCTCTGGTGAATATTGCCAGGCTGCTCTATGAAGCTCTAAAGATGATGTGCTCATTGATTGGTTTTAGCCAATCGGGCGCCGCATTTTTCGCTAATTGTTTCTCTGAGTCCCTATAATGTTCCTGTAACATCCCTGTTTTGTATCCCTATGTTGTCTTGATGTTGTCTTGCTGTGTTGCCGACCCATAGTCACGATTGAAACCCGTCCAGGGCTCTGGTTAAATATCCCCCGTCCATCGGCCGCTTGCATTTTTCATCTTCCTATTCATAATGTCATCAGAAAGTTCTACCAGTTGTTCTCTTAACGCATTGCAAAAGCTTGCAACTTTTGTCAGTGAAAAAGACTTTCATTTAACTCCGGATTCCCAAGTCTCTATTCGCGACGCGTTGATTGATACACTTGGATGCATAGTAGTGGGTATGAAAGAAGATAGCGCTGCAAAAGCATTGCTTGGGGTTCAGGATTGGGGGATGGGATCGTCCACCGTATTCGGAACTGGAATCACGCTTGCTGCGCCCTGGGCAGCGTTTGTGAATGCTACAGCAGGTCATTCCCTTGATTTCGACGACTGGGAAAGCCCCGGAAATACCCATATCAGCGTGGTACTGATACCGGCGTTGCTAGCGGTTGCATCTACCAAAGAGACTTCGGGGCGGGATATTCTAATTGCCTATGCCGCTGGATTTGAAGTTATTGCCCGTCTGGGCGAAGCGATGAATTTTGATCACTATGCAATGGGTTGGCATTCGACTGCAACGCTGGGTGCAATCGGTGCGGCGGCCAGTGTTGCGAAACTGCTTGGCTTAACTGCTGAAGAAACTGCTAATGCGCTTTCCATTGCATCGAGCCAGGCATCGGGCTATACCTGCCAATTCGGATCTGATGCAAAACCTCTCCAGGCAGGATTCGCGGCGAAGTCTGGGGTCTTTGCGGCGAAATTAGCGAAAAGTGGTTTAAATGGCCAAACCCACGTATTTGATGCCCCTAATGGATTGAAAACTTTGATGTCCCATGGCGATACTCAGCGGTTTAATCGCCCCTTCGAGGAATTTCCATGGGAGACACTTGCAATAGATCAATATGGATTGGCTGTGAAAGCCTATCCCTGTTGCGGATATACTCACAGGCTTATTGACTGTGCTATCCAGATTCGCAAAAATTCTGAATTTGATCCAATGGAAGTAAAAAGCGTAACTGCATCACTTCCAGATTTTCATAGCAACATACTGCCATTTCAACAACCAGCTAATCGCTCCGAAGCGCTTTTCAGTGCACCATTTTGCATCGCAGTGACGCTTTTGGGGCGTATTCCCACGTTGTTGGAAATCCACCGACGGGCGTGGGAGGAACCGGTAGTGAAAGAACTTATCTCTAAAGTAACAAAAGTAGCCAGGGTGCCTGCTAACCCAGCGTTGAACTATGATGCGATCGATCCAGATTGGGTCGAAGTGCTTATGAATGACGGTACTGTGCATCGTGCGGAAGTTGCTTTTCCTCTGGGGGCACCAGAAAACAGAATGTCTTCCGAACAAATTATGGACAAGTTTATGCTCAACGCAAAAATTGCATCAAATCTCAAAAGCAATAGTCCTGAAAGTTTCTATCTTAATGTGACCTCTCTTCTAAAATGGACGGATTCTGAGGACATTAATATTTTGCTTGATGAGGTAAATAATTCCTTCATCATTCCAGCCCAGCCTTGAAGCAGTGTAAACCAGGAGCCAAAGGCGCCTAACAACCAAACCGTCATTACCCAAATCGCATTATGGCAGTACAAACTGCAAAGAATATTACTAATACCATGGCTGCAGACGTAGTGGTGATTGGTGCGGGTCCCGCAGGTCTATCTGCGGGTTTATCCGCTGCGGAGCTCGGCAATAGTGTCATCATTTTAGAAAAAAGCGAAAAACCTGGAGGGAATCTACTGTTGTCCCCAGGTACTATTTCTACGGATGAACTCAGGGGCCTGTCACGGAATGACAAAACGGAAGAGCTCAATGTCGAATCGCAGTCCTGCCACAGCAATGGTATTTCGCTGGATGGGCTTTATAACAGAAATATTGCAAGTACTTTGGGATGGTTATCGAAGCTTGGTGTCGTTTTGTTTCCTATCAAAGGAAATATATCATCGGATTCACCCTGTACTGATGTTGCATTGCCCGGTCCTTGCGGTTATCTGCCACAGATCCTTAGGGCTCTGATTCGAAAGCAGGTCAGGGTATTCACTGATGCCCGGGTAATTGGATTGTCAAAAACCAATGATCGCGTAAGCGGAGTCGAAGTGGATTTCATCTATCAGGGTAGAGAGCTAGATCCTGACAGAGATGTTCTCAAGATAAAAGCAAATCGGGGAGTGGTAATCGCTAGCGGAGATTTCAGTGGTAATCGATCGCTTAAAAGCCAGTTGTTAGATTCATCATCTGCTTATGTTAGTGGGATGAATTCCCAAAATACCGGTGATGGACACATGATGGCTCGTCAGGTCGGTGGGATCGTCCGCAACCCCCATCTGACCTGGGGGCCTGAACTTCGCTTTTCCCTTTCTGTTGAGGCTGACTCTTCCAATTATCAGTCCCGCTGGTTGAAATCCCGGTTTCTGCTTAAGTTTGGACTAACCTGTTTTTCCAGCACCAGGTTGCAACGCATCATGGCTCGGTCCCTTGTTCATGCTATGGCACCATCACTAAGTGCCGTCTCCTATGGAGCGATATTAGTGGATGACTCCGGTCAAAAAGTCAATGATATTAGTGCTGATGGATTGGGTGGAGATAAGGAAGATTCTCAGTATTGGCTGGTATTCGATGATCTCATTGGGAGCAGGATTGATCAGGATAGGGTTAGTGTTTGCCACATTTCATCGATTATGGGATTGACGATTAAAGAGACCCGAAAAATATCAGTTCCGTTTTTGAGGTATTTTGAGTCCATGGAATCACTTGGAACCGGAATATCCGTTAACCTACAAAATCTTAATGAGTCACTTTCCAGCAGCGAACAGGCAGGCTCTGATGATACAGCGGGGAAGGGTTTTTATGCTATGGGCCCTCTGGAAAATAGGATCGTATCCACGGAAGGAGGGCTGGCTGTCTCATCGAAGATGGAGGTATTGGACAAACATGGTCAGCCGATAAAAGGACTTTATGCTGCGGGATCCACTGGCTTGGGTAGCTTGGTGCTTCCGCGATACGGCTATCATCTGGGTTGGGCATTTGTATCTGGAAGAGAGGCTGGTAAGTGGGCTAGTGAAGGAAGGACAGGAATAAATCAGAGCGAAAGAATTGATTCAATGAAGTAAGAGCGTACTGTATGGGGAGCGTGGAATATGGTAAACCGTTACTTTGGATTTTTCCTGCAACCGGTTAATAGGGAACCTGATAAACGTATGAAGACTTTATAGTTGTCCAGATGAAACTTAACCTTGATGCAAAATACTATGTAGTCCGTCCTGAAAAAAGGCGCGATGTCGTTAGCGATCATGCGTCATTTTCGACCTTCGGATCAGGACAACACCCAGACGACGATTAGCGGCGTCCCAAGGGGCTGACAACAGGCAATGGCGAGTAATGTTTGCTCTCCGCCGTTGGGTTTTTCAAACAAAAAGAAAGCGATCATCCACTTTCTCAAATTCCACGCGCAACCCGCCATCAGCAGATTGATACGGTCTCCTTCGGCTCCCTTCAGCCAGCTCCTCAATAAACGATGATCATGCTTCAAATGACCGATGATCGGTTCTATCGCACTTCGTTTGCGACACAGTATCCGTTTCTTCTGGCGTTGATAAGCATTGTCCCGTTTCAGCGGAGGACCCGGTAACAGCACCTCACAATCCACTTTATTCTTCGCTCCCCGATATCCCCGGTCAACCACCGCCAGCCTGATCGATGTCTCACGGTGGGTATGGGCTTCTGTCAGTGCTGCTTTCAGGGTCTTCGAATCATGATCATGTTCGTCATGACTCACCACCCCACAATCACCTGTGACTCCTTCGTCGCCACCACTGACGCCTTGCGACCATACTCATACGCCTTGTGATCCTTCCCCTTGCCCACGCAGTACACAGCAGGATCATGCAGGGAGTAAACCTTGTTCCTGTCTTTGGGCTGTTGAGACAAAACACGTTCGTATAACGCAAAGTTCGCTTCCTGCGCCGTCAGAACATCGATCGGTAACTTCCGTTGGCATTCCCTGAGCAACACACCCGCAATGGTTCGTAATCGTTTCAACGCCTTGTTCGCCTTACGACGTCGTTTCACGTGACGGAAATGACGACATGCCAAACGAAGTGACCGCACTTCCTTTACGTACGTTCGTCGTTGTTGTATCCCGTGTAACTTCGACAGCTTGTTCAGGCGATTGATGATCCTTATCGCCAACTTGCTGTCTGTCGGGTACGTGATCGCCTTCTCCTGTACCGTGGTATCTACCAGTACTGTCTGCTCCTCTGCCAGCTTCCCATGCAGTTTTACCGACAGCGAAAAGATCTCCCTGACTCCCTCCGACCCAATCCGGTTGCGGAACTTCACCAGTTCCGTCGCATGGCACGGTACCTGCGTCTGGAAACTCACCTCACCACAGAACACCTGAAAGTACGGGTTCATCTTCCATTGATCCACCACCGATTCATCACTTAAGCTGTACAGCTGTTTGATCATCAGCAATCCGCTCATCAACCGGATCGGTTTCGCGGCCCGCCCCTTCGCGCTGTAGTACTGGCTCAGGGAGGCTTCAAGCGATGACCAGTCAAGGGTATTGCCAAGGGCAATCAGGGGATGGGACGTATCCAGCTGATCAACGATGTTGAAGAAACTGAGTTGATCGTCATTCACCGGGCTGTCAGGTAGCATATATACCTCGTGTTCGACCAGAAACTGAACGCCAGTTTAACAATTCCGGTCGATTCAAACCAGGACTATATCCAGTTTATACTGTATATGTAGCCTTTTCGGGTTCTTCAGGGACGACTATGTAGCCCCTCAGCATTTCGAATCCGAAAGAGAGGCTATCTTCAATAAGACCTGGCAGTTAATTGGCCCGTCCAGCTCACTCATGCATTCCGGTGACTACGTCAGTGAAGATATTGCTGGGGCCAGAGTTCTGGCAATTCGGAGCCGTGACGGGAAGTTAAGAGGGTTTCGAAATGTCTGTCGACATCGGGGAGCCCTCCTTCTAAATCGGGGTGAGGGCAGATGCCACACTCTTCGTTGCCCTTATCACAATTGGCTTTACGATGATGCAGGCAACCTTATCAATGCTCCATGGTTTGCAGACGATGAAGATTTGAATCTCGATGAATGGCATTTGGAATCCATTTCTATTGAGATTTGGCGGGGGTTGGTGTTTGTTTGTATTGATCCCAGGGAATCTTTAATTCACCAACTTGGTGCTATTGTTGTTGAATTAGAGGATGTTCCCGTACAGGATTACCTATGCACTCATTCTGAAAAGTTGAGTTTCGATGGTAATTGGAAAATCTACACTGACAACTTTGTGGAGGGGTATCATATCCCTGGCATTCATCCAGAATTCTACGATGCGATTCACTTCGATCAATTTGAGACCGAGGCTAAAGTTGGTTACGTGAAGATGACCGCTCCGGCGAAAAAAGATCTTTTCTATAAAGGGCGGTGGTATTGGATGTGGCCAAACTGGACACTGTCCCTGTTCGAAGGAGGGATAAACACGTCACGTATTAATCCTATCGATCATCAGCATACTGAACTGATTTATCACTTCTACTTTAATGATGATAGCGACGAAACCCAAGCCTTAAGAGAAGACATTATTCGACAAAACCTGGCCGTGGTAAAGCAGGACTTTCAGATCTGTATCGATACCCATAAAAATTACGCAAGCGGCGGTTACCAACCTGGGCCCCTTTCTCCCAGACATGAGCAGGGTGTGGGCTATTTTCAGCAACGCTATCGGGATAGTGTGCACCCGGGATCCTTTTGATATTTCTAATTTTCATCCATTCCTATCGCTCAAAGAATGCCTGACTGGACCGAAACCGTGATTGATAGATTGATACTGCATAGCGATTCGTATACAGCAATTAACCTGAGGAAATCAAACAATGAATGAGGCTCGAACCAGGTATGATCATCCATCAGCATGGACCGTGGATACCCTGGGAGGAAAAGAAACAATCAGCGAAACTCTACAACCCCAACACATTAAGGCTTTCGATCAGGCATTGGCAGCCGTGTCCATCAAAGGTATAGAGGTGGAGGACATTAAATACCGTGATTTTCCTCTGGACAGTATCGCTTCAAGTGTGAATCGGTGGATTGACGAAATTAACGAGGGGCGGGGCTTGATGGTGTTAACTGGGCTACCCATTGAAAAATACACCAAAGAAGAATGTGCCACTATTTATTATGGATTGGGGACCCATTTTGGCGAAGCGCAGTCCCAGAGCCCAATGGGTGATCGATTGGGTCATGTAGTAGGCGTCGGTGGAAAGGATACCCGGGAAAGGGCGTATAGAAATAGTGTTGAGCTTGCGTTGCACACGGATGCTAGTGATATTGTTGCCATGATGTGTCTGGTTAAAGCGAGTCAGGGCGGAGTAAGTGGTTACACCAGCGCACCAGCAGTCTATAACCACTTTGTTGACCATTATCCGGAATTACTTGGTACTCTCTTTCAAAAAAACAATGAGAGGGATATGGAAAGGTTTTGCAGGCATTTTTTCTATTGGTCTTGGCATCTAGTTGGCTTTTCTCTATTAGATCTGGATATATATAATCAGAGTTAGCAGCGTATCGATGAGTACTTCGAAGGTTACCATTATCATCTCTTTGGGGAGCAGGAGCCGGGAACTCCGCCAGTGACGAAAGACCGGGTCCCTGTGTTTTCAGAGCTGGACGGCTATTTGAGCGTCTATTTTCTTCGTAGTTACATCGAACTTGCCTATGAAGAAATGGGTGTCGAACACACAGAGGAAGAGTTGGTAGCACTGGATACTTTTGATCGAATTGCCCACAGTCCGGAATTTCGTTTTAACTTTATGCTGGAGCCTGGGGAGATGTGTTTTTTCAACAATTTCACTACGTTACATACTCGTACTGAGTTCTTCGATCATGATGACCCCGCCAGAAAACGCCATTTGTTGCGTCTATGGCTAAAAGCCTGGAAACAGCGGCCCATCTCGGACCAGATGGAGATTTACGGCGCTAGAAAAGGGGTGCGGAAACAGCAGGGAAAGGGAACCTACTACACCGGCGATGTGCAATATATTGAATCGCCACCGCCAAATGTGTAATTCATCCCAGGGTTGTAGTCAGGTTGGTATCCGATCCGAAAGCCCACAGTCCATGAGCTTATCTTTTATCGGCTTTTTTTATATCGGCTTGTCTTTCAGCGACTGACCTTTCAGGGGTTTGTGTTTATAACTCTACTTTTGTGGGTCTATTTTACGTGCATACAGTCATCGTATATACATTCACATATCCAGCGCAAGCGGTAATGGGGACCCCGTCAGATGAGTAGAGTGGTTTTGGAAATCTTGCCTCAAATGGAAATATTTCAACTTTGGCATTATGTGTTAGGGTTATAATCCGCGGCAAATTTTCTCGCCTGAATAGCTCCTGCTCCAGGCTTCATGCTGATAACCCATTATGACTCAAACACAACTGACCAATGCGATGACCGGTAGCGTTGGTTTTGGTACGCAAATTCGACGTTCTCCCTATTTCGATGCCACAATTCGTTGGGGAGCGACAGGGTTCTCGGTTTACAACCACATGTATATCCCAAGGGATTTTGGTGATCCTGTGCAAAATTTCTGGAATCTGGTTAACGAAGCCATCCTTTGTGATGTTGCGGTTGAGCGTCAGGCCGAGATCACCGGGCCGGATGCGGCTCGTTTCGTGCAACTTCTGACTCCAAGAGATCTGTCAAAATGCGCCGTGGGGCAATGCAAATATATACTGATCACTAATGCCTCCGGAGGCATCATTAACGATCCAGTTTTGTTGCGGCTGGCGGAAAACCATTTCTGGATTTCATTGGCGGATAGTGATGTACTACTCTGGGCTCAGGGTGTTGCGGTAAATTCCGGCATGAATGTCTCTATTTGTGAGCCCGATGTTTCCCCCTTGCAATTGCAGGGTCCCAAATCCAGAGACATTATGAAAGCAGTGTTTGGCGACGATATTACCGATTTGAAATACTTCTGGTTAAAGGAGTACGAAATTGAAGGCATTCCGATGGTTGTTTCAAGAACGGGCTGGTCTAGTGAGCTCGGATATGAGATCTATTTGAGAGATGGTTCGAAAGGGGAGCATTTATGGGAACATTTGATGTCCATTGGGAAACCCCTTGGCCTGCATCCTGGACATACCTCGTCAATCCGCCGAATAGAGGGGGGAATGCTCTCTTATCATGCAGATATGGATATTAATACCAACCCTTTTGAATTGGGTTTGGAGCGATTAATCAATTTGGATATGGATGCAGATTTCATTGGGAAAGCTGCTCTAAGCGATATTCGTAACAAAGGAGTGGCGAGGAAACAAGTGGGAATTATTATTGAGGGAGAGCCCCTTGAGAGCCCAAATACGACCCACTGGCCCATTATGATTGGCTCAACTCAAGTTGGTCATGTGACTTCGGCAATATATTCCCCTAGGCTGAAAAAGAATATCGCCCTTGCCATGATGAAGGTGGAAAACACTGAACTGGGCACCAAAGCGCAACTCATGACGTCATCAGGAGAACGACTCATGGAAGTCGTGCCTCGGCCTTTTTTCGATCCCGCAAAACGGATAACCAGCGCTTAAGTATAGTTCATTTTCTATGGTTCATTTTCTTTAGTTCGTTCGCTCTGGGAGCTCGAGTTCGATAGATGTGTTAAACAAAAGTCGATTTCTCTCTGAGATCACCGGATTGCCAAAGATAGAGAACAATTAGCGGCTGGGCCTGGGTTTCAAACCCATGATCACGCATCGAAGCAACATGAATCACGTCTCGCGGAAATGCGCTCATGGAAGTTGAACCATCCAGAGTGAAAACCGCAGAACCACTCATGACGAGATAAATTTCCTCTGCCTGATGGCGGTGTTTGGGGTAAGAGATGTGTGGTCCCCATATACCAATTCCGCAACGGATTCGGTCGCTCAAAAAGGGACCGTTTTTCCCTATGATCTCAGCAAACCCATATCCTGCCAGCATTGCCCGACTAACAGCCTTATCCGCTTTACTGTAACTTTGTTCCCAATGAAGTTGATCTTTGTATTTGTGGAATAACCCAAGGAGATGCGCTATTTCTTCCATGGTTACATCCCGTTTAGTTAGTCTGACAATCCCATTATGGAGATCAGAAGGCAATAAATTGGCAACGGGCAACCACTGAGGGGAAACAGCTTTCCATTGGTCCCCCCAATTTACCAGATTATCTTTAAAAGTTCTGACACCAGGGTGTTCGAAACTGGAAATTAATGCAATGATCTGATTGAGTATTTCGTTAGCAGGCATATGGTTCATATGAAAATATTTTGAGGAATTCTCCGGAGGTTCCTAATAGCATGTTAACGCTAAAATGCACTAAAGAAACCAATAGCATTAGAAATAGGATTGTAAAGTGATTGAACCCGATAAATGAAACGGCCGTCCTATATCTTACCTTTGATTATCTTTTCCCAGTTTGCGGGCACTTCTTTGTGGTTCGCAGGCAATGCTGTGATTGATGACTTGGCTCGGGATCGACAAATTGTAGATGTGAGTATTGCCGCCATTACAAACGCGGTTCAATTTGGTTTTATCCTGGGTACGCTAGTATTTGCAGTACTTGCTATTTCCGATCGATTTCCGGGACGTTGGGTATTTTTTTCCTGTGCCTTGGCAGGAGCAGCTTCTAACGCTAGTATTCTTTTCAACTTTATGGGAATTGAACCTCTGGTGCTACTACGGTTTCTCACCGGCTTTTTCCTTGCGGGGATTTACCCCGTGGGGATGAAAATTGCTTCGGGTTGGTATGAGAAAGGTCTGGGAAGGGCGCTTGGCTATCTGGTCGCTGCGCTAGTAATTGGTACAGCGTTTCCTCATTTGCTCTGGGGTGTGGGCATTAGGTTATCGTGGCAGATCGTAATAATTGCCACTTCCCTTTTAGCAATAGCAGGGGGCGCTTCGATTCTCCTGTTTGTGCCGGATGGCCCAGGTAGGGCGGTCTACTCTCGATTTGAGCCAGGAAAGTTTTTGCGCATTTTTGAAAACCCGGTATTCCGTTCATCGGCGTTCGGTTATTTTGGTCACATGTGGGAGCTATACGCCTTTTGGGCCTTTTTACCAATTTGGCTTGGGCACTACAACGCACAATCTTCAGTGGAGGTAAATGTATCTTTATGGACGTTTGCCATTATTGCGATCGGTGCATTTGGCTGCATTTTTGGTGGACTCATTTCAGAATCAAAAGGAAGTCGATACGTTGCTGGGTTCTATCTACGAACCTCAACAATTTGTTGCATGATATCTCCACTTTTCTTCCTTGGAAATACCTACATACTAGGAGTATTTTTATCGATTTGGGGCATGGCGGTTATCGGAGACTCTCCCCAGTTATCTGCCATGAATGCAGCAAATGCACCGCGACATTATGTTGGTTCTGCTTTGACCATTGTTAACTCCCTGGGATTTGGGATTACGATTTTCAGTATCGCCCTGGTCTCATGGTTACTGCCATATATTAACGTTCAGTACCTGTTTCTGGTCCTCGCGCCGGGTCCACTCTTTGGACTTTGGTTCCTTAGACGTTGAATCCATCATTTATCTCTGGCTTCTCGGGGGCCATCGTTATAATCTTCGCTGGATTCTGGATAAAGTGAAATTTATCCATCAATAACCCGTCCATCAACGATGTGACCTCAGAAAAGAATCAGTGATCGATTCGGGCTTGAAGTTTAACTTCGTTCCTATCCTTTCTATTCTCGTTTACTCTCGAAAACCTTTTGACCGATCATGTTCAGAAATAAAGGATTACCCTACTTTCTCATTACTGCTGCGGGCCTGGTTTGGGGTGCAACATTTTCCCTGACTATCGTTGCCACAAGGGGAGAAGCTGGCCCAATGTTGCTGGTAACGATCCAGTCCATTGTCAGTTGTGCCCTGTTTTCCATCCTTTGCATGGTATCTCGAATTCGCCCGTTCAGGAGAAAATATTTACGCCACTATCTAGTATTGGCTGCGGTGGGGATTGTTGTGCCAAACTCAATTTACTTTAATGCTGCTCCCCATCTTTCAGCGGGAATTCTATCCATTACGGTCTCAACCGTACCAATGTTCACCTATATCTTGATGTGGGTGATGAAATACGAAGCCGCAAAAGGAAGCCGAATGGTTGGAATTTCGCTGGGAATGTTTGCCATTCTCCTGCTGATCGTTCCTGACCAGGGACTGGAAAGTACGGATGCGAGTTTATGGACCATTGCTGTTTTGGTCTGTGCGGTACTTTATTCCATTGAAAATGTATATATTGGTGAATGGGTAGATGATCATATCGATGTCAGAGAGCTGTTATGTGGAGCTAACATCGTTGCCAGTGTATTCCTCATTCCCATGATTCTTGTTAATGGACATGGAGTTGCCATGAGTTGGTGGCAAAGTGAGTCAGCGATGGCTGTTATGGCCATTGCTCTTTTTAGCGCCACGGCTTACACGCTATTTTTCTATTCCATAAAACTAGCCGGGCCCGTATTTGCTAGCCAGTGTGCTTATATTGTTACCGTTTCCGGGGTGTTATGGGGGATTGTTCTCTTTAGCGAGTCGCATTCTTTCTGGGTTTGGGTGTCCGTTGCGGTGATGTTATTGGGTTTATCATTAGTGTCTCCAATCACGACACAGGAAAAGACGAGCAGGAATGATTCCGGCCAGTAAAAGTAAAAGAAGTCAACTCTGGTTTTTTTTCTGAAAGAGCATAAACTCCCTTTCTTTTTTGGGACGTGAAAAAGGCGATTATGTTATCAGTTGTTGAAAGAATTGCAGCCGAATTAGAAATTGCAAAGGGACAGGTACAGGCAGCCGTTGCGTTGTTGGACGGAGGGGCGACAGTGCCGTTTATCGCCCGATATCGAAAAGACGCAACGGGATCCATGGATGACAACCAACTAAGGGTTCTTGAAGAAAGATTGTCCTATATAAGGGAATTGGATGACCGGCGGGAAACAATACTTAAGAGTATCGTGGAACAGGGAAAGTTGACAGATGAGCTAAACATCGCATTGAGATCTGCGAAGACCAAAACCCGCCTCGAAGATCTCTATCTTCCTTATAAGCCCAAAAGAAGAAATAAGGCACAGATCGCCATTGAGGCTGGCCTGGAACCTCTGGCAGACTCCTTGTTGAATAATCCTGAATTAGAACCCCAGGTAGAAGCGCAGGCCTATATAGATACTGAGGGTGGCGTGCCGGATGCCAGGGCTGCTCTGGATGGGGCACGAAGCATCTTAATGGAGCGTTTTTCTGAAAACGCTGAATTACTTGAGAAACTTAGGATCGAAGTGCGGGAACATGGGCGCTTGTGCGTATCTCTCGCCAGTGAAGACAAACGTCAGGAGGGAGAGAAATTTGCCGATTATTTCGATTATTCTGAACGGTTAAACCGTATTCCGTCCCATAGAATGTTGGCGGTTTTAAGAGGCAGAAACGAGGATGTCCTTAGAGCTTCGATTAAGGTGGGGGAGGATGAAAGCGAGAATTTACCGACCGCCAAATCACTCCATCCCTGTGAGGGAATAGTTCAACAACATTTCAACTACAAACACCTGGGGCGTCCTGGGGATGATTGGCTGAAGAATGTATTCGTCTGGACCTGGAGCGTGAAGCTTGGCTCTCAGATCGAATCCGATATCATGTTGGAGAAACGTCATCAAGCCGAAGAAGCTGCCATTGACGTATTTGCGAACAATCTAAAGGATCTGTTGCTAGCGGCTCCTGCTGGCCCAAGAACAACTCTTGGGTTTGATCCTGGTTATCGAAGCGGGGTAAAAGTCGCCGTAGTGGATGCATCGAGCAGGGTTCTGGATCACCAGACCATCTATCCCCATGCTCCCCAGAAGCACTGGAATCAAGCCATTACTGCGGTGGCCACGCTTTGTGATAAATATGATGTTGATTTAATCAGTATCGGAAACGGTACGGCGTCCCGGGAAACCGAAAAAATGGTGATCGAATTGCTGGAGAAGTTCCCATCGTTGAAGTTGAAAAAAATCGTGGTCAGTGAAGCGGGGGCATCTGTTTATTCCGCCTCTGAATTCGCATCCCGGGAGTTTCCAGAACTCGATGTCACTATTCGAGGGGCGATTTCCATCGCCCGGCGTTTACAGGACCCGTTGGCTGAACTGGTAAAAATCGAACCTAGGGCCATTGGAGTCGGTCAGTACCAGCATGATGTGAATCAATATCGTTTGGCGCGGACACTGGATTCAGTGGTGGAGGACTGCGTAAACTCTGTGGGTGTTGATCTCAATACGGCATCAGAGCCTCTACTCGCGAGAGTTTCGGGGCTGAATCAGAGCGTTGCTACTAACATCGTTGAATTTCGACAAACCAATGGGGAGTTCAAAAGTCGAAAAGAGCTATTGAAGGTTGCACGTTTAGGGCCAAAGATGTTTGAACAGTCTGCTGGCTTTTTGAGAATAATGAACGGAGACCATCCCCTGGATGCTTCCTGTGTGCATCCCGAGTCTTATCCAGTAGTCGAGAAAATTGCCAAAAATCACCAACGGGAGATACATACGCTTATTGGTGATCAGGCATTCCTGAGGAAAGTTGATGCCACTCAATATGCTACTCAGGAACTGGGTACGTTGACTTTAAAAGATATTCTGCATGAACTCGAGAAGCCGGGAAGGGATCCCCGTCCAGAATTTAGAACCGCTGAGTTTCAGGATGGTATAGAAAAGATATCTGATTTAAACCCGAATATGCTGCTTGAAGGCGTAGTAACCAATGTCACTAACTTTGGTGCTTTTGTCGATGTGGGGGTTCACCAGGATGGTTTGGTACATATCTCTGCCCTGTCTAACAACTATGTCAAAGATCCAAGAGAAATTGTAAAGGCTGGGGACATTGTTAAAGTTAAAGTGATGGAGGTTGATGTGCAGAGAAAGCGTATCGGTTTATCCATGCGTCTGGCTGATTCAGCTATTGATCCCGATGACGTATCTGCACGAAAAACCACGGCAAAAAAAACTGTGGCCAAAAAACCTGATGGCTCCAGATTCGCACCAGAGACAATCAGGAGCCGTCAAAAATCAAAAAGGGATACAGCAGGCGGCCGCATTAAGAAAAGCAATGAAATAGCTCTTACTATGGGCGGTGTTGGTAATTTTCGGTGTTAATTCGACTCTGAATCCTTACCATAAACCATTGAGAAGTCTGATATGCTCGTTGTGGTTGTGGTTGGTGATCGCGTTCATGAAAGCGAAAGAGCTAGTCGAAGAGCCGCATCTTTTGATCTTTTGTTTAGCTTTTCGGTTGAACCTAATGACGAAAATGATTCGACATTGAAATAAATTCCAATAATACCAGTTGCAACGATTTGGCAATCGCGAAGCTTACATTGTGGCCATATCTTCCTCAGTCTTTTCGCGAAACCATCATTGAATTCATCGATCCAGGTAATCAGGCTTGCTGCGACGTCAGGATATTCAGTTCCGGCGACAATCAATGCCCCTGCAACAAGCGCTAAACTCTGGTCTCTTGACGATTCATCAAACAATGTTTCAACCAAACTAGCGGCATCCATTCCCGCGGTCAGGCATGACATTAATTCCTCCGTCGATTGCCTGGATTTTGTGATAAAGCGTGTAACCAACGCTTCCAATAAGTCGTCCTTATTACCAATATAATGTCTGAGCAAACTACGCCGCAGTCCAGCTTCCTCGGCGATTTTTTCCAGCGTAGAGCCCTCTACACCAAATCGTGACACGCACCTCTCGTAGGCATCGAGAATCTCCTGTGTCCGTTCTGCTTTGATACTAGGTCTGCCCATATTTATTTTATTGTCAGTATTGACAATTTAGTGGTTAGCAAATATATTGTCAATTCTGATTATATACTAATTAACACAAGGTTGATACGATGGAATTTCTGACAAAAGTCTATACAGAAATGGAGGTTTACGCGTGGGACGAGTCCTTCAATAACTGGTTCTTTCTGATAGCACTAATTTTTCTGGTGTTCGAGTTTTTGCGTTTGGTCGTAAAGGGTAAGTTCAAACTAAATATATTGACCGACGCCATCACGAACTTCATCACGTTGTATGCCTTTATAGGATTGAATTTCCTCTTGGGTGGCTTCTATCTGGCGACATACTATTTCTTTTATAACTACGTCAGCATCACTCATATTCCTATTACAATGTGGTCAATCGTTTTATGTATTGTGCTTGCTGATCTGATCTACTATTGCGAACATCGATTTATGCACCGTGTTGGGTTCGGATGGGCAACTCACACCGTTCACCATAGCTCACCCTATTTCAATATTTCTGTTGCCTACCGATTTGGTCCACTGGATGGGCTAATACCCTTGGTGTTCTCTATACCATTGGCAATGTTAGGGTTTAATCCTTTCCTAATATTCTTTGCGGAAATATTTGTGCAGCTTTATCAAACCGCTTTACACACTGAAGTTGTTCGCAAACTTCCGAAATTTGTTGAAGCCATTATGAATACACCGTCTCATCATCGAGTCCATCATGGTTCAAATAAGAAATATATCGACAAAAACTATGGGGGAATTTTTATCATATGGGACAAAATGTTCGGCACTTTTGAAGAAGAACAGGAAGAGGTGGTTTACGGTATCACTCGACCGATCGAATCTGTGAATCCTTTTGTTGTGTTCTTCCATGGGTTTACTCGACTTTTTGGAAAAATGGTGGAAACCCGGGGTTGGCGAAATAAAATTGGATATCTTTTTATGCCCCCCGGTTGGGAGCCTGAGCGTGACAGTAGTGTGTCCAGGTCCAACAAACCCTAACGTTCATTTGCCATGTCCAAATTTCGTGAAATGGAATCGATAGCTTCCGCGCCCCTTGAATCTGCGAGATCACTGCCATTCGCTAGTTACGTCGATCCAGATATATACACATTGGAACGTGCACAAATATTCCATAAAGATTGGATATTTGTTTGCGCAGAGCAGGAGTTAAAAGATGTGGGGAGCTACTACGCATTTAAATTGGCTGACGAACCAGTCGTAATAGTCCGTGGGAAAGATAGTCAGCTTCATGCCATGTCAAATGTTTGTAGACACCGTGGAACAATATTGTGCGAGGAAGGTATGGGAATTAGCACAAGGTTTGTGTGTCCCTACCATGGATGGACTTACGATACGAAGGGAGTATTAATCGGTATTCCACATCAGGGGAGTGCTGATATTGATAAAGCAGAACATTGCTTGCCTCAGTTTCGTGTGGATACATGGGAGGGCCTGGTTTTCGTGACGCTCAGCAATGATGCACCTTCATTAAGTAAAAAGCTCGCTGGCATAGAACCTTATCTAAGGAAGTATCAGTCGGAGCGCTTTCAAATCTCAGTGCCTAATGGCGAGGAGGAGTGGTCTACAAATTGGAAATTAGCTATGGAGAATGCAATGGAAAGTTATCATCTCTTTCGTGTTCACACCGAGACTCTGGAAGCAGTCACACCAACCCGAGAGGCTTTCTACATCGAAGGAGGTCGTGACTGGACACTAACAGGGGGTAAGATAATCAATGCCAGAAGTAAGGTGTGGGACTTTTTTGCACCCAAAGAAAGTGCCGTATTCGAGAACTACCTGCTTATCTCAATCCCTCCATCATTTGTTGGAATTATCACCTACGATTCCTGGAATTGGATAAGTGTTCTACCCATATCTCCACAGAAATGTTCGGTTAGAAATGCTGGTTTATATGAATCGAAGCCAGCCAGTGATAAGGAAACAATGGATTTCGTACAAGCTTTTTTCGCAGAGGACAAGGCTATCTGTGAACGCGTGCAATCTGGCATGCACGCTACTCATTCCCAAGGTGGTAGATTGGTTGAGCTGGAAAGAGTTGTTGTCGACTTCCACCACTACCTGGCTTCCATGCTTTTTGAGCATACATGAACCTAATAAGGCCGGTGCCCGGAAATACACTCAGGAAATACATACAGGAAATATATATAGGAAATACAATGAAGCCTCTTTTTTCAGGTTTCGGCTATTAATGTTAAAAGTGGAGCTTGAGTTTAGCCCTTAACACCGGGCAAAATATCATTTCTAACTCTGGCATTAGGAATGATGGACCCCATACCACGTTACAAAATTTGCTCTGCAGAGGTACTCAAGAATCGATTGGAGATTCGTTGGGGAGATAATCATATCAGTGCATTCCATCCTATTTGGATGCGCCATCAATGTTATTGTACAGATTGCGGGACTCCCTTAAGTGGAATTCGTGGTATTCGATTACATCAAATCCCCGAAGACATTGCCATTGTATCTGCCGAACTATTTGATAACACGGTAAGGATACGCTGGTCTGGAGGGGATCATACCTCGTTGTATTCTGGAGAATGGCTTCGAAATCATTGTTATTCGAGTGAAGAACGCAGGCGGCGGCGTCACCAGCCAATTCTTTGGGATGCCTCTTTGGCTAACGATATACCCATAGGAAGCCTGACTCAAGCAGAGAAGGATCCATCATCTCGACTTCGTATCCTTGAAGCTATCTGCGATTATGGATTTTGCAAAATCACCGACGCCCCAACCGATATTGCTGAAAAGCAACGATTAATCGCTCTCGTTGGGGTTCAACGTCAAACCCATTTTGGCACATATACGCTTACCAGGAAGAAAAGGATGACAAACGTGGGAGATACGACGAGCCAATTAGACCCTCATGTTGATGAACCTTATCGGTTGTCACCGATAGGTATTACGGTATTTCAGGTTCTTCATCCTTCAACCAATGGTGGCGAGTCCACATTAGTAGACGGTTTTGAAGCCGTTCGGAGACTAAAGCAGCGTTGGCCAGAAGACTTCCATTTATTGTGCCGTTTACCAATTGTTAATCAGCGCTTTGATCCAGGAGACAATAGCCACGGAAACGAACGATGGTATAAATCCCGGCTACCGGTCATCAAGCTAGACGATAACGGGAAAGTTTGCGGCATACGTACTAACGAGCGACAAATGTCTCCGCTAGATATTGCTGAAGATATGGTCGAACCTTCCTACCGGGCACTCCGCCGACTCTATTCGCTGCTTTACGATAAGGAATTGAGATTGGTATTTGCTTTGAAAGCAGGAGAGGGATTGCTTTTTGATAATCAACGGCTGCTCCACGGGCGCAATGAGTTCATGCCCGAAGAACCGCAACGATCAGTACTAACGAGTTCAGTGGATCTGGACGAATTCCATTCCTCCTTACGACTATTACAGCGGGACTTAAAATCAGATCGAATGCATATGCTTCTGCGTCAGGGAATGGCAGGATAAATAAAAGCTGCATTCAAACTCCCTGGATCGCTCACCAGGCAACAACTACTATCCAATGTAACCTTATCCTGGTCTCGCCTCATTCACCGAAAACAACACTGCCAACAAAAATCAACTAGATAAGTTTAAGGCATAAACGGAGGTCCCTGTTTATTCTGAACACTACTTCGTTTTCTAATTTTCCTCTGCATAAACCATCTCAACCATATACCGTTGTACATTGCTCATTGCTACATTGACTATCTTCTGTCCGGTCAGCTTTAGTCACATACACTTCAAAAGAATCTGATTCAACAATGGTTTTTGTTTCATTGAAATAGGGGGGTAGGGGGCCATTTCGAGCATCAAAATTTGGGACAAATTTGGTTTAAACCAAAACAGAACCAATAAAATCATATCGTAAATTGACTCCGGTCTATTTTTGGTTTAATTCAAATATGAAAAATAAATACCTATAATTACGTAGTCGTCCCTGAAGAACCCGAAAAGGCTACATATACAGTATAAACTGGATATAGTCCTGGTTTGAATCGACCGGAATTGTTAAACTGGCGTTCAGTTTCTGGTCGAACACGAGGTATATATGCTACCTGACAGCCCGGTGAATGACGATCAACTCAGTTTCTTCAACATCGTTGATCAGCTGGATACGTCCCATCCCCTGATTGCCCTTGGCAATACCCTTGACTGGTCATCGCTTGAAGCCTCCCTGAGCCAGTACTACAGCGCGAAGGGGCGGGCCGCGAAACCGATCCGGTTGATGAGCGGATTGCTGATGATCAAACAGCTGTACAGCTTAAGTGATGAATCGGTGGTGGATCAATGGAAGATGAACCCGTACTTTCAGGTGTTCTGTGGTGAGGTGAGTTTCCAGACGCAGGTACCGTGCCATGCGACGGAACTGGTGAAGTTCCGCAACCGGATTGGGTCGGAGGGAGTCAGGGAGATCTTTTCGCTGTCGGTAAAACTGCATGGGAAGCTGGCAGAGGAGCGGACAGTACTGGTAGATACCACGGTACAGGAGAAGGCGATCACGTACCCGACAGACAGCAAGTTGGCGATAAGGATCATCAATCGCCTGAACAAGCTGTCGAAGTTACACGGGATACAACAACGACGAACGTACGTAAAGGAAGTGCGGTCACTTCGTTTGGCATGTCGTCATTTCCGTCACGTGAAACGACGTCGTAAGGCGAACAAGGCGTTGAAACGATTACGAACCATTGCGGGTGTGTTGCTCAGGGGAATGCCAACGGAAGTTACCGATCGATGTTCTGACGGCGCAGGAAGCGAACTTTGCGTTATACGAACGTGTTTTGTCTCAACAGCCCAAAGACAGGAACAAGGTTTACTCCCTGCATGATCCTGCTGTGTACTGCGTGGGCAAGGGGAAGGATCACAAGGCGTATGAGTATGGTCGCAAGGCGTCAGTGGTGGCGACGAAGGAGTCACAGGTGATTGTGGGGGTGGTGAGTCATGACGAACATGATCATGATTCGAAGACCCTGAAAGCAGCACTGACAGAAGCCCATACCCACCGTGAGACATCGATCAGGCTGGCGGTGGTTGACCGGGGATATCGGGGAGCGAAGAATAAAGTGGATTGTGAGGTGCTGTTACCGGGTCCTCCGCTGAAACGGGACAATGCTTATCAACGCCAGAAGAAACGGATACTGTGTCGCAAACGAAGTGCGATAGAACCGATCATCGGTCATTTGAAGCATGATCATCGTTTATTGAGGAGCTGGCTGAAGGGAGCCGAAGGAGACCGTATCAATCTGCTGATGGCGGGTTGCGCGTGGAATTTGAGAAAGTTGTATCTTGCGGGTGTGGATGTCTTCAGGCTCAACTTCAGTCATGGAAGCCATGAAGATCACCGCGATAGAGTGGAGATTATAAGGCGAATTGAAAAGGAAATCGGCCATCCTATTGGTATTTTGATGGATATCCAGGGGCCGAAACTGCGGTTGGGAACATTTCGACACCACTCCGTTGAACTTGCCAAGGGAGATACCTATCGGTTGGATCTCGATGCCAGTCCTGGCGACGACCATCGAGCGCCTTTACTACATCCAGAAATTTTTGCTGCATTGACTGTGGGCAGTGAACTAATGATCGACGATGGAAGGGTGAAACTCGAAGTGACTGAGTCATCGGACCAACATCTCGTGGCAAAAGTGTTAGTCGGTGGAAGCATTAGCGACAATAAAGGAGTAAACATTCCAGGAGTTGTGTTGCCTATCTCGGTTATCACCGAAAAAGACCGAATCGATCTACAGTATGGTTTATCTTTGGGAGTGGATTGGGTGGCCCAATCGTTTGTTCAACAACCCGATGATGTGAGAGAGCTGCGGTCGTTGGTGAAAGGACGTGCTGCGATCATGGTTAAAATGGAAAAGCCTTCCGCTCTGGAGAATCTGGATGAAATTCTTGAGCTTTGCGATGGAATGATGGTGGCCCGGGGGGATTTGGGAGTAGAGCTTCCACCGGAAAAGGTGCCAATTGTGCAAAAACGGCTAATCAGGCAATGCAGACAGGCTGGGAAACCGGTTGTGATTGCGACTCACATGCTCGATTCAATGGTGCATGTTCCCGTGCCAACCCGCGCCGAAGCTTCTGATGTTGCGACGGCGATTTATGATGGAGCAGATGCAGTGATGCTCTCCGCCGAGTCAGCCGCAGGAGATTATCCAGTGCGATCGGTAACCATTATGAATAAAATTATCTTCGAGGTAGAACAGGATCCACTGGCACAGAATATTCTTGATGCGCAGAGACCTGACCCCAATGCCACCACAGCGGATGCAATTTGCAATGCTTTGCAAAAGGTGACTCACGTTTTATCTTCCACCGCAACGGTAACCTACACTTCGTCTGGCAGTACTGCCTTGCGCGCCGCAAGAGAGCGCCCCCGGGCGCCAATACTGAGCCTTACTCCAGAGATAGGGATAGCTCGGTATTTATGTGTTGCCTGGGGAGTGCATCCGGTTCTGATTGACGTTGCAAGCCAGGGTGCCGATTTGATGGAGGTTATTAATGCCGCTAAGGATATTGCCGTGAAAGAGAATTTTGCCAAATCTGGTGATGCCGTGATCATTGCGGCGGGTCTACCGTTTGGGATTTCTGGGACGACTAATTTATTGCACATAGCTTGGGTTGATTGAAAATCTATCAATGGGACAGGGGTGATTTCACCCGATAGGAACACGTCATCTGTAATGATCTCTTAATGCTTAAATATGCTCATGGCACCGGCTGTGGTTTATTTCAAAGTTGGGTTTCAGAGCGATAAATTTCCCTTTAATGCGTTAGAATATAGCGCTCTTTATTTTTCATCTGGTATGCTTTTTACCAAACCGTTTTAGATCAAATTTTATGAATATTCACGAATACCAGGCTAAATCTCTTTTAGCTGAATTTGGCGTCGCCGTCCCACGAGGCGAGGTGGCCTTTACTGTTGACGAAGCCGTGGAAGCTGCCCGGTCATTGGGTGGCCCAATCTGGGTGGTTAAAGCTCAAATCCATGCGGGTGGGCGCGGTAAAGGTGGCGGCGTTAAAGTAGTTGATAGTATGGAGAAGCTCGAATCCACCTCCCGGGACATTCTGGGTATGCAGTTGGTGACACATCAAACTGGTCCCATCGGTCAGAAAGTGAAGCGGCTCTATATTGAAGAAGGCTGCGATATCGCCCGGGAGCTATACCTTGGGTTACTGGTGGATCGGGGAACCAGTCGTGTGACGATTATTGCGTCTACCGAAGGCGGCATGGACATTGAGGAAGTGGCGGAAACATCGCCAGAAAAGATTATTAACGTGGTCATTGATCCAGCTACGGGTCTACAGCCTTATCATGCCCGGAAGTTGGCATTTGGTCTGGGGCTTGAAGGCGCGCAGATTCGTTCCGCTGTTAAATTTTTGCAGGCGATGTATGAGGCATTTACCAAGCTTGATGCCAGCATGGTAGAAATTAATCCCCTGGTGGTTAAGGGAGATGGCGATTTGATTGCGCTGGATGCAAAAATGAATTTCGATAGTAATGCCCTGTATCGGCATCAAAATGTAGCGGAGCTAAGGGACGAAGACGAAGAGGATCCGGCAGAAATCGAAGCAGATAAACACGAGCTGAACTACATCAAACTGGATGGTTCTATCGGTTGTATGGTAAATGGCGCCGGGCTTGCCATGGCGACCATGGATATTATCCAGTTATATGGCCAGTCGCCTGCGAATTTTCTTGACGTTGGGGGAGGTGCTACTGCGGAACGAGTCACTATTGCATTCAAGATTATCCTCTCAGACCCCAATGTGAAAGGAATCCTGGTTAATATTTTTGGTGGGATCATGCGTTGTGATGTCATCGCCGAAGGAATTATTAAAGCGGCAAAAGAAGTGCAATTGGGTGTCCCTTTGGTGGTGCGTCTGGAAGGGACCAATGTGGAAAAGGGAAAAGCGATCCTGGCTGAGTCAGGACTCCCCATCGTTTCTGCAAATAACCTGGCTGATGCTGCTCAAAAGGTGGTTGATGCGGTCAACAATTCCACTACTGTGAAATAAGGAGAAATCTAATGTCTGTTTTAGTTAACGAATCCACGAAAGTCATCTGTCAGGGTTTTACTGGATCCCAGGCAACCTTCCACAGCGAACAGGCAATTGCCTATGGGACCCGAATGGTAGGCGGAGTGACGCCGGGGAAGGGTGGGCAAGTTCATCTTGATCTGCCAGTGTTTAATACCGTAGATGAAGCGGTGACTACCACTGGTGCTAATGCGTCGGTGATCTATGTCCCGCCGCCTTTTGCAGCGGACGCTATTCTTGAAGCGATTGACGCTCAGATTCCATTGATTGTGTGCATTACTGAAGGGGTCCCAGTGCTGGATATGGTGACCGTCAAGCGGGCATTGGAAAATTCCCCAAGCCGCCTAATTGGCCCAAACTGTCCAGGTATCATTACCCCCGAAGCTTGTAAAATCGGAATTATGCCGGGTCATATTCATAAAAAAGGTAGCGTGGGGATTGTTTCCCGGTCAGGAACCCTGACTTACGAAGCCGTGGCCCAGACTACGGCGGAAGGTATGGGGCAATCCACCTGCATTGGCATTGGAGGCGACCCGGTGAACGGCACTAACTTTATTGATTGTCTTGAGTTATTCCTTGAAGACCCTAAAACTGAATCCATCATTATGATCGGTGAAATTGGTGGAACCGCGGAGGAAGAAGCGGCTGATTTTATTAAACATAATTCTACAAAAAAGCCAATATGTGGTTTTATAGCAGGTGTAACTGCGCCTCCAGGGCGACGAATGGGGCATGCTGGCGCCATTATCGCAGGGGGGAAAGGGTGTGCCGATGATAAAATCGAGGCGCTTAAAAGTGCGGGTATTGCGGTAGCTGATTCTCCTGCATCTTTAGGTAGCACACTGAAAAGTGTTCTCGTGTGACGAGTTTGGTCGTATATAGGTATTTCTATAGGTGTCGATTAACTAGAATATAGGCCGCTTTTTGGTTTAAATATCCTGCTCCCGGAGAGTCAGCTTAAAAATGAGTGCAGTCATCCACGTTGCAATGAAAAGGGGACACCCCGGTAGTGGTCGCAAGAAAATGCGCCCTGCTCTTAAGGGTAGACAGGTAGAACAAGCGGCATTGGTCGAAGTTCAGACGTTGGTTGGACAAGAACCCCTAAGGCGTGATCTACTGATAGAGTATCTTCATCTTATTCAGGATGCTCATGGCCACCTGTCCTCCAGGCACCTGGCTGCATTGGCTTCACTCATGAAGTTGTCGCAAACCGAGATATATGAGGTGGCAACTTTCTATGCACACTTTGATGTGGTTAAAGAGGGTGAAAGCCCCCCGCCTCAAACTACCATTCGTGTTTGCGATAGTATTGCCTGTCAACTGGCTGGTGCCGAACAGCTGGTTAGTTCTCTGGAAGCCATGCCCGCTTCGAATATTCGGGTCTTACGAGCGCCTTGTATGGGGCGGTGCGATAGTGCACCTGTTGCCGAAGTAGGACATAATCACATTGGTGATGCCGATGCTGATACCTTAATGGATGCTGCGAATCAAGGGCATACTCATCCCGCAACCCCCACCTATATTGCATTGGATCAATACCTTGAGGCCGGGGGATATCAACTGCTAAAACGCTGTGTGTCTGGTGAACTTAGCCCTGAAAATGTGATTCAGGCATTGGATGATTCATCTCTGCGCGGTTTGGGAGGGGCCGGTTTTCCAACCGGACGAAAATGGGGCATTGTGAGAAGTTTTGAAGGTCCCCGAATGATGGCTGTGAATGCTGATGAAGGTGAGCCAGGTACCTTTAAAGATCGCCACTATCTTGAGACCGACCCTCATCGTTTCATCGAAGGAATGCTGATTGCTGCCTGGGCTGTGGGCACGGAAAAAAGTTACGTTTATATTCGTGATGAGTATCCTGCCATCGTTTCACTAATGAAAAATGAAATCGGAGCCGCTAGGAAAAAGGGTTTGGCAGATCACGTGGAGATAGAGGTACGACGGGGAGCCGGTGCCTATATCTGTGGCGAAGAGTCTGCCATGATTGAATCCATTGAAGGTAAACGGGGATTGCCGAGAAACCGCCCTCCTTATGTGGCTGAAATTGGTTTGTTCGGTAAGCCGACTCTTGAGAACAACGTTGAAACGCTATATTGGGTACGAGATATTGTTGAGAAAGGGCCTGAATGGTTTTCCCAGGCAGGAGCGAATGGTCGAAAAGGATGGCGTAGCTACTCCGTTTCAGGTCGGGTCAATAATCCTGGAGTAAAACTTGCTCCCGCGGGAACAACCATGAATGAATTGATCGAAAACTACTGTGGTGGTATGCAGGAAGGTCATCGTTTCAAAGCCTATTTGCCAGGTGGTGCATCTGGGGGAATTCTACCAGCGTCTTTAGCGGATGAGCCATTAGATTTCGACACACTACAGAAACATGGTTGCTTTATTGGTTCTGCGGCGGTGGTGGTGTTTAGCCACGAAGACAATATGAAGTCGGTGGCATTGAACCTGATGGAATTTTTTCGTGACGAAAGTTGTGGCCAATGCACCCCCTGCCGGGTAGGCACGGAAAAAGCAGTAAAAGTAATGGTTAAGCCTCAATGGGATGTCGATTTGTTGAATGATTTGAGCTCGGTGATGACGGATGCTTCTATTTGTGGTTTAGGCCAGGCTGCGGGTAATCCGATCAATTGTGTTTTAAAGTACTTTAAGGAGGACCTATAAGATGTCCGATTTGATTGAGTTTTCAATTGATGGAGCAACGGTTCAAGCTGGCCCGGAAGAAACAATTTGGCGGGTGGCTAAACGCAACTCTGTGGAGATTCCACATCTTTGCTACGCACCGAAGCCGGATTATCGCCCGGATGGGAATTGCCGGGCGTGTATGGTGGAAATTCAGGGAGAACGGGTTCTCGCCGCTTCCTGTCTGAGAAAGCCCACTCCAGGGATGATTGTGACAACGAATAACGAGCGGGCTAAAAAAGCTCAGTCTCTGGTGATGGAGTTGTTGGTGACCGATCAGCCTAAGCGGGAAGTGGCTCATGACAAGCAATCCCATTTATGGCAGTGGGCGGATAAACTTAATGTTGAGTCCAGTCGATTCGAGGCAAGAGAGGCTCCTGCCATGGACATCAGCCACCCAGCGATGCAGGTGGCGCTGGATGCCTGTATTCAATGTAACCTCTGTGTTCGCGCCTGTAGAGAGGTTCAGGTAAATGATGTTATTGGTATGGCTAATCGAGGACATACATCACAAATCGTTTTTGATCAGGGCGACGCCATGGGAGCTAGCAGTTGTGTTGCCTGTGGCGAATGTGTTCAGGCTTGTCCAACCGGTGCATTAATGGAAACGAATATGGTGGACGACAAGGGAGTTGCAAAATACGCGAATCCAGCGTCTGAATTGACCCAAACGGATAGCGTTTGTCCGTATTGCGGTGTTGGGTGTCAACTTACCTATAACGTCAAGGATAATGTCATTGTTTCCGTTCGGGGTAAGGAAGGGCCTGCGAACCAGAACCGTCTTTGCGTTAAAGGACGATTCGGTTTTGACTATGTTAAACACCCTCACCGGTTGACTAAACCCTTGATTAGGATAGATAAGTCAACGAAGAGAGGCGATATCGATCTCGACCCCTCTAATCCATTGACCCATTTTCGAGAAGCAAGTTGGGAAGAAGCGCTGGATTTGGCCGGCGGTGGGTTGAAAAGCATCCGGGATGAGCATGGTAGTAATGCTCTGGCGGGCTTTGGGTCGGCGAAATGTTCCAACGAAGAAGCCTACCTGTTCCAGAAGTTGGTAAGAACCGGGTTTGGTACGAATAATGTCGATCACTGTACCCGACTTTGCCATGCTTCTTCAGTTGCCGCACTATTGGAAGGTGTGGGCTCGGGAGCTGTATCTGCTCCTTTTACCGCTGTTAAAGACTCAGATTGTGTGATCGTAATTGGCGCAAACCCTATTTCCAATCATCCTGTTGCAGCGACGTTCTTTAAGCAGGCTGCGAAAAATTCTACCTTAATCATCATGGATCCGAGGAAGACAGAATTCCAGCGGCATGCGAAGCATATGCTGCAATTCAAATCCGGATCGGATGTCGCCATGTTAAATGCCATGCTGAATGTCATTATTACGGAAGAGTTGTACGATGAGCAATATGTGAGTCAGTACACTGAAGGCTTTGAGAACCTTAAGAAGCACATCGTCGATTTTACTCCCGAGAAGATGGAACCAATCTGTGGGATTGATGCCAAGACATTAAGGACCGTGGCGAGAACCTATGCTAATTCCAGGGCTTCAATTATTTTCTGGGGTATGGGGATATCCCAACACGTTCATGGAACCGATAATGCAAGGTGTCTCATTGCGCTGTCCCTGATCACCGGTCAGGTCGGCCGACCTGGAACCGGGTTGCATCCTCTACGAGGGCAGAATAACGTGCAGGGAGCATCTGATGCGGGTTTGATTCCAATGATGTTGCCTGATTACAGATTGGTGGACGTGGATGATCTTCGATCACGGTTTGAGGACGCCTGGGGAACGAAACTGGATCCTCAGAGAGGTCTTACGGTGGTTGAGATTATGCATGCCATCCATGATGATGAAATCAAAGGCATGTACATTATGGGTGAGAATCCCGCGATGTCTGATCCGGATGTTCAACATGCAAGAGATGCACTGGCGAAGCTTGATCATTTGGTCGTGCAGGACTTATTTCTCACTGAGACTGCGTTTTATGCTGACGTGATTCTACCCGCATCAGCCTGGCCAGAAAAAGATGGCACGGTAACTAATACTAATCGCCAGGTTCAATTGGGTCGACAGGCGTTGACATTACCCGGAGATTCAAAGCAGGACTGGTGGATTACCCAGGAAATTGCCAAAAGACTCGATCTCAACTGGAGCTATGGGCATCCCAAAGATGTGTTTGCAGAAATGGGAACGGTTATGCCATCTCTCAATAACATTTCCTGGGATCGTCTTGAGCGGGAGGATGCGGTTACCTACCCCTGTCAGGCTCCGGATCAGCCTGGTAGTGAAATCGTTTTCACGAATGGCTTTCCAACACCTTCTGGTAAAGCAAAACTGGTTCCAGCTGATGTGATTCCTCCAGATGAGTTGCCAGATGTTGACTATCCCATGATATTGACTACGGGGCGGCAGCTAGAGCACTGGCATACAGGCTCAATGACAAGAAGGGCAGATGTACTCGATCAGATTGAGCCGGAAGCGGTTGCCAGTATCTCGCCGAAGATGTTGATGGATCTGGAAATTGAAGCGGGGGAGAAAATCAGGGTTTCCACTCGTCGGGGGATACTCGAGTTAAAAACCCGGTCTGATACCGGTGTTCCTGATGATGTAGTCTTTATCCCATTTTGTTATGCAGAAGCGGCAGCCAATACCCTTACCAATGCTGCATTGGACCCGGTTGGAAAGATTCCGGAGTTTAAATTTTGTGCAGCCCGGGTTGAATCCGTACAGTAGTGGAGAATTTGGCTTTCTGAAGAAGCAAACAATAGTATTTGGAAAAAAAATACTGCTATTTATATATCTTATGCAATAAAATCCTATTTGCAATTTTATCTGTCGAAATGTGGATAGCTTTGAGTCAAAGTGGTTCCCCATGAACGACACTTCTTCCTGATAATTAAAATAATATCTAATTTGGATAAATAATGAGTGACATAGAAATTGCCCGAAAGGCGCGCATCAAGCCGATTTCCGAAATTGCCGATAGACTTGGTATTCCCCATGATGCACTGGCACCCTTTGGTCATACTAAAGCAAAAGTCAGTTTGGATTATATTGAGTCACTGAAAGATAAACCGGATGCCAAGCTGATTTTGGTGACAGCAATAACCCCTACTCCAGCTGGAGAAGGGAAAACCACAACATCGGTTGGATTGACCGACGGTCTGAATAAAATTGGCAAAGATGCCATGGTGTGTTTGCGGGAGCCGTCGCTTGGTCCTTGTTTTGGAATGAAAGGGGGGGCTGCAGGTGGTGGGTATGCCCAGGTCATTCCAATGGAAGATATCAATTTGCACTTTACTGGTGACTTCCATGCGATTAGTTCAGCGCACAATCTTTTATCAGCGTTGATTGACAATCACATATATTGGGGCAATGAGGCTGGATTCGATAGCCGGCGTGTAGCCTGGAGGCGAGTTGTGGATATGAATGACCGTTCTCTACGACAGATCACTAGTTCCCTGGGTGGTATTTCAAATGGCTATCCTCGTGAAGACGGCTTCGATATCACCGTAGCTTCCGAGGTCATGGCTATTTTTTGTTTGTCAAAAAACTTACAGGATCTGGAGGAGCGACTAAGCAAAATAGTGGTTGGATACACCCGTGATCGTAAGCCCATTAGGGCAGAAGCTGTTATGGGACCCGGTCCGATGACAGTATTGTTAAAAGAAGCGCTAGCACCCAATCTGGTACAAACATTGGAGCATAATCCCGCCTTTATCCATGGCGGTCCATTTGCAAATATCGCCCATGGTTGTAACTCAGTCATCGCGACTCGTGCCGCAATGAAAATGGCTGACTATGTTGTTACCGAAGCAGGGTTTGGTGCAGACCTTGGTGCAGAAAAATTCTTTGATATCAAATGTCGAAGTGCTGGTCTGGCGCCAGATGCTGTTGTTATCGTTGCCACTGTTCGTGCTCTAAAAATGCATGGTGGTGTTGCAAAAGATGAGTTAGGTAACGAAAACGTGCAAGCAGTTAAGGACGGGTGTGTTAACCTGGGCCGTCACATCGAGAATGTTAAATCCTATGGTGTTCCCGTGGTGGTTGCAATTAACCAGTTTAGTGCAGATACTGAAGCTGAAATCGCTGCGGTGCGTGAACTTACTGCGGACTATGGTGTGAAAGCCATTGATGCCAACCATTGGGCAGAAGGCGGTAAAGGTACAATGGAACTCGCTGAAGAAGTGGCAAAGGTAGCGGACAGCGGCGTGAGCGATTTTAGCCCACTTTATCCGAGTGAGATGCCCATTTTGGAAAAAATTGAAACTATTGCTACCCGTTTGTGTCGTGCTGATGGCATTAGCGCAGATCAGAAGACGCTCAATCAGATTCGGGACCTTCAGGAGGGCGGATTCGGCAACCTGCCTGTTTGTATCGCAAAAACTCAATACAGCTTTTCAACAGACCCCAATAAAAAGGGCGCACCGACAGGCCACACTTTACCTGTACGTGAAGTTCGTTTATCTGCTGGAGCAGGATTCATTGTGGTTGTTTGCGGTGATATCATGACGATGCCTGGATTGCCACGCACACCGGCTGCAAACCGTATTCGAATCAACGACGAGGGCGATGTGGAAGGACTGTTTTAATTGTCCATTGATTGACTGCCTAATGTGTTATTGGGCAATGCGTTGTTAAGAAAAAGCCGACTAATCGCAGTCGGCTTTTTCGATACTGGCGAATGACTATTGAGACAGGATCATCGAGGTGGAGTGACAGAAATTTGCTAATTAATGAGAGGCGGGATTGAGGCTTCTATCCTGTTCTTCACGGCTAGATCAACCTGCCGGTTCCATTTTCTTAGAGTCATTTTTGAGCCGGTAATTGGGTTGGTATGGAAGATTTAAATTGACCTGGCCGATAACGAAGGACCAACGGCGAGGGACCAACAACAATGACTGATAGCGATGAGCGATCTGTGTTAAATACTTCAGCAGCTTTGTGGTTTCCATTTGCCTTTTTTAGTTATGACAATGATTGATCTCAAAATGAATAAACCTTTCAGATTGCAGCGAAGCATGTTGTCTGTCCCAGGGATGAATCCGAGAATGTTTGACAAGGCTTTGCGTAGTGAGGCCGATACGATCATGTTGGATTGCGAGGACTCAGTTCCCGAGGACGACAAACAGCAGGCTCGGGATAACGTAATTCAGGCGCTAAATGAAAAAGACTGGAAAGCGACAAACAAGGGCATGGTTGTACGAATTAATGCAGTCAATACTCCCCATATGTACAAAGATCTAATTCAGATTGTGGAAGATGCAGGAGAAAGTATTGATTGCATTTTGCTACCGAAAGTAAATGAAGATACTGAAGTCAAGGTGCTGGACTATTTGCTGAATCAACTGGAAATGCATCTTAATCTCGAAAAAAGTATCGGTATCGAAGTATTGATTGAGACCGCTGCCGGGGCAGAGAACCTGGGGCGTATTGCTGCCTGTAGTGACCGACTCGAGGCGCTGCACTTTGGTGCCGGGGACTTTGCGGCGAGTTGCCGAGCGAGAATGACATCCATCGGTGGGGATAGTTCTGAATATCCGGGAGACCAGTGGCACTATATTATGCAAAAAATTGTTATCGCGGCTAGAGCGAATGGTTTGCGCCCCATCGACTCCGCGTTTGGAAACTATAGGGATGAACGAGCCTATGTTGAAAAATTACAACGGGCTGCAATTTTGGGTTTCGAGGGTAAGTGGGCTATTCATCCGAATCAAATAGCCCCAGCAAACAAAATTATGACACCACCGGCAATTGAGGTTGATCGTGCTTACCGCATTATTTCTGCCATGAAGGAAGGAGCGCAGCAAGGGCGAGGGGCAGTTTCGCTGGATGGTCAAATGATCGACATTGCTTCAGTTAGGATGGCTCAGCATATTGTGTCGATGGATCAGGCAATTAAGCGTGGAAGTCCGTCGTAAAAACGTCCATTGGTGAAGGACAACATCGGGCTACGAAGTCTCTACCAGGTTGGTAGCTCAGCGAAGTAGATAGCTATTAGTCAGAGTCATGTTCGAGAGTAGCAATTGGCGGCAAACCCATGAAAGACAAAGTCACTAAAGACGGAACTATGAAAGACAGAGCTACGAAAAACAAAGCTATAAAAAAGCATTGCCATGAATAGACATCCAGAACGGAAAAATAAACAACCTCCGGGTTAACGAATTCCGCTACCTAACGGGGGTTGTTCGTTATCCATCAACCCCATGGGTCTTGTATTCTATGGGGATCACACGCTTCATTCGTTCATTGATTCGGGCATACTTTTCCCAGCTGTGTTTTCCCTGGACGTTCTTATTTGGGAGGTCCCGTGGTGGGATGGGGGTTTTCCTTTCGAAGAGAAGGTCAGTTTTACTCCGAATATAGGTATGAGAGATTGGGGAGATGATTGCTTGTAGGGTTTTGATACTTAGGCTGAGAACGTCATAAAAACAGGAGTATTACCTGGTTTTTAGTAACTTATTCAACTCAGGGGAAATACTAATACTGTCAGGGGAAAAAAACTAACTCCCATTATCCAAACCGGGCGGGGAGAAAGATAAGAGTGGCCTGAACTTCTACACCTAACTGGGTATAATGATCGATTAGGTAGCGGATTCTGATTCCAGCCAGACTCTTTTGTTACAAGCCCGAGCCTTGCCAAAACCCAATGATTTTTTCTGGCTGCTCATCGGCCTGCGTAACATAGTGCTACTACTTTTTTGCTGCCTGTTTCTTTTTCTTCTTCTTTTTCGCCGCTTTTGTTTTCCCTGCCTTTTCTTCCTCCTTCTCCGATGGAGCGATGGTTTGTACCAGCTCTTCGTCTAATGGCGGAACTGAATCGAGGGCGGAGCTATCTTCGGTTAATTCACTTAGCGCTTCAAATTGGGATTGGCTAAAACTGTGTAATGTTCGATGCTGTTCCGCCAGTTTAACACTGTCGTCTAGTTGTTTTTGTTGCTGTTTCTTTTCTGCCTCGAGAGTTTGTTTCTCCTTTTTCAAGACGCGAGCTTCTTCTTCGGCTCGTTTACGGGCTGTTGACTCGTCAAATTTCTCTTTTTTTAAAGCCTTTAGCTTCCTGACGACATTTTCCGGACTGTCAGCCAATGCCAGTTTTATCGTTTTTAGCGCTTTTTCCTTCTCGCCAATTTGGGCTGTGGCTTTTTTGAGTTCGTTAGCATTTCCTTCCCTCGCTGCTGCGACGGTATGCTCCATTGCTACCTTATCTTGAATAGCCTGTTCCCTCGCTAAATCGGATTCCTTACAGGCCTTTTCCATTTTGGCAACCTTTTGTGCCATCTCTTCAATAGCCGTTGCTGCTTCCTGTTTGGTTTTCTCTATGTTTTCGTCGGCGGTGTTTCCTTTGTCTATGGCATCTTCAAGTTTTTTCCTGAATTCGTCCATATTGACTTCAGGGTCCAATCCCAAACTGTCGGTTGCTGCTCGAATAAGCATTTGCTTGCTTAACGCAAGCTTTTTCCACACATCAATTTTAAGCTCTAGTTCGGCTTGATCCACACAGTTCTCCTCTTGGCTGCTGAAATTTAAGGCGCGTATTATATGAAAAAGGCAGGCAAGTGTGAATGAAGAAATACAAAAATCGAACCAGATTCGACGTGTTTTCGTAAAAATAAACAAAATTACCCATCATCAGTTCCAAATCAATTCCAATTTTGTGACAGTCCGACTAGTTCACGTTTAAATTGAGGGGTATGTAAATCAATTATCTCGTCTAACTCCCGTGCATATCGGTGTCCGGCATAGGTCGCCCAGGCGATGGGGGCAGGTGCCTCGGCATCACCAATTACCTTGACTGATTTGATGCCCGATTTAGCCCAACTGGACTCGAAGGAGGCGAGATCATTTCCAAGTTTGTTGTTCGATATTCGACAGGTTACCATCAAAACCCCATCCGTTTCGAGTGTGTGAGTATCGCCCGTGTATACGCATTCGAGCGTCGAGTGATCGGTTTCGACAGCTAAAAGAGCGTGGGTTGTGATAATTTTAACCCCGAGGCGGAGTAATTTTTTTTGAATGAAATGCTGCTCTAGTGTATTGATTGTCCAATCAGATACTCTGGTCGCGGGCGTCACAAGGGTGACCTTGCATCCATTTTTAACGAGCGTTTCTGCCAAAACCCCGCCCATATAGTAGTGATCATCATCATAGATGAGGATATTTCCATTCGGGAGTTCGCCATTCATTATGTCATCAGGAGTGTAGATAAAAGCGGCTTTATTGATAGAAATTGCGCTTAGGTGATATCGGGCGATACCGTCATTACGCCACCGTGCGCCGGTTGCGATAGCGATATTTTCAAAGCCAAACTCCAATACCTGGCTGGCGGTGAGTTGGCTTTCGAAGTAAACGTTAACATTGGGCATTTTTTCAATTTGGCCCTGTCGATAGTCCCTGACCCGGCTCCAGCTGGCCAATCCCGGGAGTTTGCTTTCCCGGGTGACCCTGCCACCAGGTTCTGTGCCAGCTTCAGCAAGCAGGACCTCATATCCTCTTAACCCCAAAGCTCGAGCAGCCTCCAATCCAGCGGGTCCAGAGCCGATAATGAGTACGTTTTCTGAACGGCCCTTGGCTTGCATTTTTTCTGGGTGCCAATCCTTTCGCCACTCTTCCATAAAAGTTGGATTTTGGGTGCAACGACTCAGTGCTCCTGTCATGTCTCCAGTTACACAGATATTGCATCCAATGCATTCCCGTATGTCCTCATATCGACCTTCGGCGATTTTATTTGGTAGAAATGGATCTGCAATGGAAGGGCGGGCACATCCTATGAAGTCCAGAATTTCAGATTTTATTTGTCTTGCCATGGTGTCAGGAGAAGTAAACCGACCCACTCCGACCACTGGCTTTGACGTTAGCTGCTTGAACCCTTTAACATATTCTTCCTGTGCGGCCTCATCTTTGAATCTGGCGGTAGCGGAATCATCAGCCCAGTTCCCATGAGTAAAATCCCATAGGTCAGGTAATTCCGATAGCATCGAAACCACGTCTCTCATTTCGTTGTTGGTAATGCCCCTGTCTCCCATCATTTCGTCAATAAGAATACGAACCGGCACTGCGCAGCTGTCTCCAATGGCATCTTTTGTGTCTTCGATGAGTTCCCTTAGTAGTCTTGCTCTATTTTCAAGGCTGCCTCCGTATTCGTCTGTTCTTTGATTGGTGTGTCGGGATAGAAAATGTTGAACAGCGCCAAAACCGTGCGCCCCATAGACGTAAACGAGATCGAAGCCCGCGCGTTTGGCTCGAATTGCTGCATTTCTATGCCAGTGTCTTAGGTTTTTTATGTCACGTTTATTCATGGCTTTCGCCTGAATCGGATCATTGGTAAATGTGGCAATGGGCACTGCCATGGGACCCATAGGCACTTCCCTTGAATGCAAATTAGGGCCGTTCATCCCGTTGTAGCATAGTTCAATTCCAGCCAGAGCATCATGTTCGTGAATGGCATCAGTAATACGACGCAACATGGGTAGGTCGTTATCGTCCCAAATTCTCAGTTCAATGAATGGTGTAATTTCAGAAGTAGCATGAATTTCCGCCTGCTCCGTATTAATAACTGCCCACCCTCCTTCCGCTTTTATATTCCGCATTTTGGCCACTGAGGATGGATCCCGGTAGCCACCTCCATTGCAATGAGGAACCTGGAAAAAACGATTTTTCGCCGTTACAGGACCGATGTCCATAGGTTCAAAAAGGATGTCGTAGCGGCTGTCTCTTTTAGTCATGGGGTTTTTGTTGCTCGCTATGTTTTGTAGTCATTCTATTTGGCCTATTTGGCAGCATGCCTGCTCATGAGTTTAAAAACCCCAGGAGCACATTGGTTGTATTAACACCAATTTCCTCTACCGCATATCCTCCCTCCATGACAAACAGGCTTGGTAATCCAATTTTCCCCAGTAAACTTCCGTAATCCAGGTAATCCCCGGACTTCAATTTAAAAAAGCTGATTGGGTCGTTTTCAAAGGTATCTACCCCCAGGGAAATCACTAGTGCGTCCGGAGCATAGCGGGTGATTTGGTCGCAGGCGCTTACCAGCGCCTGTTTCCATTTATCATAAGTTGTTAGTGGTGGCATGGGGTAGTTGAAATTAAAACCCTCTCCGGCTCCTGTTCCTTTTTCATCGGCATAGCCTAAAAAGTGAGGAAAGGCCTGCCTTGGGTCGCCGTGCAGTGATAGAAACAATACGTCATCTCGCTGGTAAAAGATATCCTGGGTGCCATTTCCATGATGGAAATCCACATCGAGAATAGCAACTCTTTTACAGCCATCGTTTAAAAATCCCTGGGCAGCGATCGCTGCATTGTTAAGAAAACAATATCCACCATAAAGATCTGAAGCAGCGTGATGTCCCGGGGGCCGGCAAAGGGCGAAAGCGCTGGATTCATTCTCACTGATTAGCTTTTGTGCGGTTTGGGCAATGGCAGCGGATGACTTCGCGGCCTGCCAGGTTCCAGAGGTAATGGCTGTTTCAATGGCCATGCAAAAGTACCCTAACTTGCCATCGATGTGCTCCGGTTCACGCTGCTGCATTCGACGTGCCGGCACTACTGTGGGAATGGCTTCTCCGGCAAATCCCTCTTTTTCCCATAAGTTCCAGGCATTTTCAAGAAACCTCAAAAACTCAGGTGCGTGTATCTGTTTCACGGTTGTCATATCAATGGTGCCGGGGGAACGGTGGTCGTTAAAACCGTTTTGCTCCAGGGACTGGACAATGTAGTCCCATCGCTCCGGGCATTCATAAGGTCTGACTAATTCTCCACCAGATAATTCTCCTTTTGGGAAATGCAGTCGATGATCTTCATTGTGGACGATTTTCATAGGTAGACTTTTAGATAAAATGAAATTTTGAATAATACTCCAGGGCCTGAGAAAGTCCTTTGGAACCGATTGCGATTCGAGGAAGACCGACTCCTGGAAATGTGTTTGGAGTGCTACTTTTCGGCGACCACATAGGCTATCCAGCTCGGATCATCGTCACCTTTCTCAGTGGGAGAGTATTTTCCGTTACCTTCGCCGCTTTCTTCGTCGGTGCCCTCCCAGTATACAGTGGACTTTGTAAAACCGGCTTCCTGCAGAATTTCTCTTAGTTCGGGCAAAGTCCAAAGTCGCCAGTCATAGGTAAACGCTTTTTTCATTTTTGAACCGTCTCTGAACTTGAAATGAATATGACAAAGCATATCTCCAGTGATAGGGTTATATTTTTTTTGATGCCAATAATAGGTGAAATTGTCGTATTTTGTTTTTTCTTTCACTGTTTTATAAGACTCGTAGCCGCCATAGGCATCAATAAAAAATAGACCATCTGGCTTTAGTCCTTCCCGGGCAATTGAAAAATACTGTCTTAATTGGTCTCTTGTTTTAAACAATTGGTAGCTAAAGTTCATTGCGAGTATGGCATCCACGAGGTCGTCGTGTCCGATCAATACATTACTATTTTTTAGTATGATCCGATCCCGTTGTTGCTGGTTCAACTTTGACAGGTTGTTAGCTATTCCCCAGTCGAGGACGCTTTGATCGAGGTCAAGCCCTATTGCTGAATTGGTTTTTCTTCGTCTTATCCACTCGCAACTGGTGTTTGCCGTACCGCAAAAATCCTCCCTTAGCCGTTTCGCTCGCTTGCCACGAATTGATTTATAGGTTTCATCAACAATATCAATTTCTGCTTCCACACATTGTACGGCTTTTTCATAATACTCATGGCGATCCGCGAGTTGGGCAATGGTCGCTCCGGCGTTGCTATTTTTTTTGTTGCTTTCTTTTGGAATCAGAGGACATGATCTAAGTTATCACTTCGAAATTGAATAGCATCATATTTTGCCGGATTTCTTCGATCAATGTATCCCCAAATATGCCAATGGGTATTCAGCTTTTCCAATCACGTGGCTCCATGGATTCTCTGGCATCATCTGGTTCGTTACCTTGCGGGCAATGAGCGCTCTGGGCTAGTGGATTCAGGTGGGTTATGGGATAATCCGATCATCAAATATTGGGAAGCAAAACGTTCACCGGACAGTGATTCCGGGATGCAGAATTATGGGACGGTGGTTCTGGACACATTTGAAACCAGAATCGCAAACCACAGGCCTACAAAGCCTACAAACATCAGTGCCTTGTGCCATGCCTGGAAAAGTTTTTATCACCAATTTCCGCTTCCAGCGGGCAAGGTGTGAATTCAATCCGTGTCCTGGCTGATTCACAAAAAGATGTTTATAGGAATTTTATGTTTATAAGGTAGCCCAGGACGTAATTCCCAATATAGAGGGGCTGAAGTGGTTTGTGTCCTGAGAGTAACTGGAATGCGCCCCAAAAAACCAGTGCGAGAGACCATAAGGTGAAAAAGGTTGGTCGCCGTTCCGTACCCCGTAAAATCTAACCTAGACGAAAAGAGATAGTCATAAATGGATGATAACAAGCGTAAAGCACTTGATGCCGCACTTGGGCAGATAGATCGGCAGTTTGGTAAAGGCTCCGTAATGAGACTGGGAGATTCTTCAATCTCCAAAGATATCGAAGTTTATTCTACGGGATCTATCGGGCTAGACATCGCCCTAGGGGTTGGAGGGTTACCAAGGGGACGAGTGGTTGAAGTCTATGGCCCGGAGTCTTCGGGTAAGACGACACTGACTCTATCCGTTATAGCAGAAGCCCAGAAAAAAGGAGGCACAGCAGCTTTCATTGACGCAGAGCATGCACTCGACCCTGGTTATGCAGCAAAACTCGGTGTCAATATTGACGACCTTCTGGTTTCACAACCCGACACTGGGGAGCAGGCACTGGAGATTGCGGATATGCTGGTTCGTTCTGCGGCAGTAGATGTCGTCGTCGTCGACTCCGTTGCAGCATTGACTCCAAAAGCAGAAATAGAAGGTGACATGGGTGATACCCACGTTGGCCTACAAGCCCGTTTAATGTCGCAGGCGCTGAGGAAGCTGACCGGTAATATTAAGCGCTCGAATACCATGGTGATATTTATCAATCAAATTAGAATGAAAATAGGAGTGATGTTCGGAAATCCGGAAACTACCACGGGTGGCAATGCGCTGAAATTTTATTCATCGGTTCGGTTGGATATACGTCGTATAGGAGCGATTAAAAAAGGCGACGAAATTCTTGGCAACCAAACCCGGGTTAAAGTGGTCAAGAATAAGGTGGCTCCTCCATTCAAACAAACAGAGTTCGATATTCTCTATAACCAGGGTATTTCAAAACATGGCGAATTGATAGACCTGGGTGTTGAAGTGGGAGCCTTGGAAAAATCTGGTGCCTGGTATAGCTACGGTTCTGATCGTATCGGACAGGGGCGAGACAATGTCAGAGAATTTTTAAAAGAAAATATTCAAATGGCGGAAGAGATTGAACGAACTATTCGCGAGAAAAAGGGCTTGTTAACCCCTGAGCATGAAGTGCAGCCAGGGACGGAAGAGTGATTTAAATTTCCCTGTGTCTAATTTATGATTTTTTTCATTAGTGTGATATTTGCTCTGCCTGTATTCCAGTATTTATTTTCGCGAGGTGATTTAGAAAGATAAAATGTCTGCTGAGCTGAGCAAAGATTATTTGGAGTCCGAGACAGCTATATATAATCGAATTCGCCAGCGTGCCTTCAGTTTACTTGCCCGGCGTGAATATAGTGAATTTGAATTGCGTAGCAAACTCTATCCCCTGGCATCTGAATCATTGGTTGATCGACTGATCGATGAGCTAATTAAAAACAATATGCAGTCGGATTCCCGTTACGCCGAAATGCTATGTCGCTCAAGGTTTAATCAGGGGAAAGGGCCAGTGAAGATTCTGTATGAACTGGGTCAGAATCAGATTTCTTCTTCCATCGTTGACGCTGTGATGGGTCCCTATGAGGGTGAGTGGGCGCTGTTGGCGAAACAGGTTAGAGAAAAAAAATTTGGCAAAAGTCCTGTGGGTAGCTACCGTGAATGGGTCAGACAGGCACGATTTTTACAGCAACGAGGATTTAATGCTTCGCACTTTGGTGATTTCACCGAGTAGCTTTATTCGGATTTGCGACCCGCTATCCGCGTCTCATCAAAAAATCATGGAAGATTTTAATTAACGATTGAAAATGAAAACAACCGAGATTAGGCAAAAATTTATTGATTATTTTACCGGGAAACAGCACGAGCCTGTTCCCAGCAGCTCGTTGGTCCCCGGCAATGATGCCACGTTGCTTTTTACGAACGCGGGCATGGTGCAGTTCAAGGATGTGTTTCTGGGCGATGAGACCAGGGGTTACCATCGAGCCGTAACCTCGCAACGCTGTGTAAGAGCTGGTGGCAAGCACAATGATCTTGAAAATGTAGGCTATACCGCCAGGCATCATACCTTCTTTGAAATGTTGGGTAATTTTAGTTTTGGTGACTATTTTAAGCATGATGCAATCCATTTCGCCTGGCAACTGCTTACGGGGGAATTTGGTATTCCAGCAGAAAAATTGTGGATTACTGTATTCGAAGAAGATGATGAAGCGGCAGAAATCTGGATTAAGGACATTGGCGTTCCAGCGGAGCGGGTTACCAGAATAGGAGCGAAAGATAACTTTTGGCAAATGGGCGATACCGGACCTTGTGGTCCGTGTTCTGAGATCTTTTTTGATCATGGTCCTGATGTAGAGGGAGGTCCTCCTGGCACGCCAGAAGAGGATGGTGACAGGTTTGTTGAGATATGGAATTTGGTATTTATGCAATACAACCGCAGTACCGATGGAAAACTTGAACCACTGCCGAAACCATCAGTAGATACCGGGATGGGGTTGGAGCGTATTGCGGCAGTTTTACAGGGGGTGCACAGTAATTATGAAACAGATATGTTTCAAAATCTTATTCACAAAACGGCCCAGGTGATAGGCTCAACTGACCTCGACAATAAATCATTGCGGGTGATTGCCGACCATATCCGATCAACGTCATTTCTCATCGTGGATGGAGTGACACCTTCGAATGAAGGTCGGGGTTATGTCCTTAGGCGAATCATTCGACGAGCCGTACGTCATGGTTACCATCTTGGGTGCAGGGACGCATTTCTTCACCAACTAGTGCAACCTCTAGTTAAAGAGATGGGGGATGCCTACCCCGAGCTTAAACAAAAAAGTTCACTAATCGAAAAAATACTTTCTAATGAAAATGAAAAGTTCAACGAGACATTAGAGTCAGGGCTAAAAATCCTTGATCAGGAAATAGATTTGCTGGATGGGGATGTGATTCCTGGTGATGTGGTTTTCAAACTGTATGATACCTTTGGATTCCCTTCAGACTTGACTGCGGATGTGGCAAGGGAGAGAAATCTACGAACTGACTCAGCAGGGTTCGACAAGGCAATGGAGCAGCAGCGCGCCCGCGCCCGCGCCGCTAGTCAATTTGTACAAGGAGCAGCAGTCAGGATCGACGGTGTTTCGCCATCCACATTCATCGGCTACCATGAGTTAAATGGAAATACGACGATTCAGGCGCTGATCAAGGATGAGGATCAGGTCTCCGAATTAAAAGATGGAGATACCGGTATTCTTGTTGCTAACGAAACACCGTTTTGTGCCGAAAGTGGCGGGCAGGTAGGTGATACTGGAAGGATCGTTTTCCCTCTGGGTGTTTTCCAGGTGACAAATACCCAATATCTGGCAAATAAGGTAATAGGGCACTTTGGCATCGCCCAGGGCTCCATTCGAATTCAGGAAGAGGGTGACGCCCAGGTAGATTCGTCGATTCGCAATATGACGAAAAATAACCATTCTGCCACTCATTTGCTGCATGCTTCTTTGAAGTCTGTACTGGGGGAGCATGTGCAGCAAAAGGGATCTCTGGTTGATTCGAATCGATTGCGTTTTGATTTTTCCCATTTTGAACCGATTACCGATGGTGAATTAGGTGATATCGAGCAGTTAGTAAATCAGTATATCCGTGAGAATCATGTTGTATCCGAGAACCAAATGAAGCTGGATGATGCAAAGGCGGCGGGAGCTGAAGCACTTTTCGGGGAGAAATACAGTGCGGATGTCAGGGTAATAAAAATGGGAGGGCGTTCATTCGAATTATGCGGCGGAACCCACGTTAATCAGACCGGCGATATTGGTTTTTTCAAGATTGTTAATGAAACAGGAATTGCGGCAGGCGTTCGTCGAATAGAAGCAATGACCGGCGAAGCGGCAGAGACATATATTGTTTCCCAGACCGGAATTCTGAATCAGGCCTCAGGAATATTAAAGACACGACCAGAGGAGCTGGTTGGGCGGATATCTGGCCTCTTAGCCCAACAAAAAGAACAGCAGCAGCAGATTCATTTTTTGCAAACCAGATTAGCTACGTCGGGTAATACTGCTTCTGATCTTGTAAGAGAGGTGGCAGGAATCAAAGTGGTAGTGATTCGACAGGATAATACAGATGTAAAATCGTTAAGAATGGCGGTAGATCAATGGAAAGAAAAATTGAAAACTGGCGTTGTTCTGGTTTGTGGTGAAAATGACGGGAAAGTGACGCTTATTGGTGGGGTTACCGATGACCTTTGCGATAGATACCATGCTGGGGAACTGATTAAGATTTTGGCAGCGCTGGTTGGTGGAAAGGGAGGTGGGAAACCAACATTGGCTCAGGGTGGAGGTGGTAATGCTGAAGGTCTGGCGCAAATTGAGAGTCGGGTTCACGAATGGGTGAAATCACCTGACTGACAAATTGATTTAATGCTTTACATTTTGTTCCGGAACAGCTTAAATACTGCGCCAAAATAACCAGTAGCGAATTTAGATTGTCTCTTATTGTTGAAAAGTATGGTGGCACTTCCGTTGGATCTCCCGAGCGGATTCAGGCAGTAGCGAAAAACATCGCTGAGTCTGTCGCGGGAGGAGATCGCGTGGTGGTGGTTTCGGCTATGAGTGGTGAGACGAATCGTTTGTTGGGTCTGGCAGACAGCGTCAGCGCAAAACCTTCTGCACGAGAACTCGACGTATTGGTTTCAACCGGAGAACAGGTCACAATTGCATTGCTATCGATGGCCCTGCATTCTCTTGGCCTTGGGGCACGTTCATACACCGGGGGGCAGGTCAAAATTCTTACTGACAATGTTCATAGTAAGGCAAGAATCATTCACATTGATTCCAAGAAGATGATGGAAGACCTGGATAACAACCAGGTGGTTGTGGTTGCGGGCTTTCAGGGAGTGGACAATGAAAATAACATTACGACGCTCGGGAGGGGGGGATCCGATACTACTGCGGTTGCCCTGGCTGCTGCGCTTGAAGCAGATGAATGTCGGATTTATACGGACGTTGATGGAGTTTATACCGCTGATCCTCGTGTTGTACCAGAAGCCCGGCGATTGGATCGGATCACGTTCGAGGAAATGTTGGAATTATCTGGAGCAGGTGCAAAAGTACTGCAGCTTCGCTCGGTAGAGTTTGCTGGAAAATATAATGTCCCTTTAAGGGTGTTGTCTTCTTTCGAAACGGGTCCTGGAACGTTAATTACTTATGAGGAGAGTTCAATGGAACAACCTTTAATTTCGGGTATTACCGCCAATATGGACGAGGCGAAAATTACCGTAAGGGGAGTGCCTGACATGCCAGGCATTGCCTACAACATAATTGGGGCAGTATCAGAGGCCCACATAAATGTCGATATGATTGTTCAAAATATCGGATCAGATGGATTAACCGACTTTACTTTCACGGTTGCTGGTGTTGATCTTGATAAGAGTGTTGAGTTATTAACTCCAGTGGTTAGTAATCTGAAAGCGCAAACAGTAATTGGAGATACCAATCTCGCAAAGATATCCGTGGTGGGCATTGGAATGCGCTCTCATGCTGGTGTGGCGACCACGATGTTTCAGGCTTTGGCTGAGAAATCGATCAATATTCAAATGATCTCTACGTCCGAAATCAAGATATCCGTGACCATCGATAAAGAATATGCCGAGTTAGCCGTTAGGACCCTGCATAAAGCCTTCCGTCTGGAACATCTTACTAATGATTTGGTTTAGGGGGTTGTAAGAACTGAAGAAATTGTTTATTTTTCGTGCCTGACATCTGGGTGCCACGGTTATATGGTTATGTAGCAATGATGTCAATTAGCATGTTAATAAATACAGGAGCAGAGCAAAATGTTAATCTTGACCCGCAGAATTGGTGAATCGCTATATATTGGAGACGAAGTCCGTGTAACGGTTTTGGGGGTTCGGGGAACCCAGGTACGAATTGGAATCAATGCGCCGAAAGATGTAGCTGTCCATAGAGAAGAAATCTATTACAGAATCAAACATGAGCAGAGCGGTAACGGAGGAAATTTTGGTCGTCATGATGACAATTTTGATGATGGATTCATATCCGATAGACCAGATCCACATAATTCCTGATTAAAAAGGGCGAAGGCAACGGGTGTTGTCAGGTAGTAAGGATATTAATTCACGGTTTTTGAAATAGGTTTGTATACGGAGAGGTGGCCGAGTGGCTGAAGGCGCGCCCCTGCTAAGGGTGTATACGTTGACGCGTATCGAGGGTTCGAATCCCTCTCTCTCCGCCATAGCCAGGTTCTCGAATCCCTTGATCGAATTGCAATAAATAATAAACCCGGGTATTATCCGCGCTCGATTGTCGGAGTGGTATATCAATGGATGGAGTTCCATGGGATATGTCCTGAAAATCATTGACTACTTGCTGTATTCAAATCGTCAGATTTTTATTCAGATTTTCATATTTTTTCATATTGAGTAATTGAAGCGCCCGTAGCTCAGTTGGATAGAGTACCTGGCTACGAACCAGGGGGTCGGAGGTTCGAATCCTTCCGGGCGCGCCACTTATCGTACATTCGAGTTAGCATTCGAAAATTCCCTATTAAATCTTTTGTACTAAATCTTTTGGTTGATGTCCTGATCAATGAAGCTTGTTACAGCAATTATTAAACCGTTTAAACTTGATGATGTGCGAGATGCATTATCCAGTATCGGTGTGCAAGGGATGACTGTGACGGAGGTTAAGGGATTTGGAAGACAAAAAGGGCATACTGAGCTTTATCGAGGTGCAGAATACGTCGTTGATTTTGTACCTAAGGTAAAACTCGAGGTGGCTATTGACTCTTCACGTCTTGATGAGGTTTTGGATGCCATCATTGAAGCGTCTCAGACCGGTAAACTGGGCGATGGCAAGATCTTTGTTTATGATCTTGATAGAGCTATTCGTATCAGAACAGGAGAACAGGATGAAGACGCGCTATAGCGGTTATCAGCTATAGGTCCATCTGAAAGTTCTCCTGATTCTCAGTAACTGCGCGCTATCAGGTTTTATCTGAATTGCTCTGAGCTGGAGGTTTTTTCTTGTGAGGTTGTTTCTTATTATGAATCCTGGATGGTAGGAATCCAGATAGACCTAACTTTTCTACTTGTTACGCCCCCCTCTCCATTCATCCCCCCGTATTACACCCACACTCCTATTTGCCGTGCGGCCTCTCTGGCCCATTTATTCCAGGTAAGACTATGGTATTCCAGAAAGCCTCTGGGTTGGGAACCGTCCAATGGATCAGGCATTATGATAACTTTCCTCCTCAGCCATTGACCATTCCTGGTCCTGATTCGAATCGCACCGAGTGGTTTAGAGGTTTCCGAAATGAAGCTACTAAACTCCGTATTTATCACGATAGGCACTGACCGTGTCGATATACAAATCATCCCCCGTATTCATTGAAAGAAAGTCGATTAGATCACTAAGTTTTATGAGTGAATAGACAGGTATTCCGAGTTCTTTCTCGACTCGTTGAACGGCAGAGAGTTCTTGATCATCCGCAACTTCCTGTCTGTCCAGGGCGATAACTACCGCTGATGGCGTCGCTCCCGCGTTTTTTATGATTTCGACTGATTCATTAACAGAAGTTCCTGCAGTAATCACATCATCCAGAATAACAACATTATCGCGCAGCGGAGCACCGACAATATTTCCACCTTCTCCGTGGTCTTTTTCTTCCTTCCGATTGAATGCATAGGGAATGTTCCGATTGTACATTTGACTCAGTTGTAAGGCAGTTGTACACGCCAGAGGAATGCCTTTGTATGCTGGACCATAGAGCATGAAGTCTTCATGAACGTTGGCGACTATGGAAGTGGCATAAAATCTCGAAAGAGCACAAAGTAAATGTCCATTGTTGAACCCACCGGCATTAAAAAAGTATGGGCTGATTCGCCCTGATTTCAACGTGAACTCTCCAAATTTTAGAATGTTGTGTTCCAAACAGAGATTGATAAAATCATTTCTATTATCAGGCATATATTTTCTAAAGAGGAAATGGGGATTAAAAAGCAGATAGCGCATCGAGACCAAACTGATAGTGTTATTATAATGGACTCGGTTGCAAACCACGCCATTACTTTCTGATACTCCATTGAAATTTGATTGGAATTCTATCCTGGTTCCCAGTTTTTGGTTCAACATCAAACACAGTTTCATATGCCTGACTACAACAATCACTCTGATGTAGATGATTCCAATAAACGATTGGGTTTTAAGGAAACTATTAGTGTTTTTCTCCACCCCCGGGTAGTCACGATGTTGTTCCTGGGATTCTCAGCGGGATTACCAATACTACTCATTTTTTCATCCTTGTCTGTTTGGCTACGGGAGGCTTCGGTCGATAGATCAGTTGTCACGTATTTTAGCTGGGCGGCGCTTGGATACTCCTTCAAGTTTGTTTGGGCTCCGTTGGTTGATACCTTGCGGATTCCGCTTTTTACTGCTCTGCTGGGCAGAAGGCGAAGTTGGCTATTTCTCTCTCAGTTATTCATCATCCTTGCGATTGTCTTGATGTCCCAGATTGATCCTGCTGGCAGGGAAGGTGTGTTGGTTTATCTGGCACTGTCTGCTGTCTTGTTGGGCTTCTCCTCGGCAACGCAAGATATTGTCATCGATGCCTATCGCATTGAATCCGCATCCACCAGGCTACAGGCAATGATGTCATCAGCGTATATTGCAGGGTATAGGATAGGAATGTTAGTTGCAGGCGCTGGAGCCCTGTTAATAGCGAGCTACCTTGGGTCGGGGGAGCAGGCATATCAATACACTGCCTGGCGGAATGCCTATTTGATTATGTCGGCATTTATGCTGATTGGTGTGATTACTACCCTTGTTGTTCCGGAGCCGGAATCCCCATCCAAAAATCATACCCATTTGGAGAGTATGAACCGGGTGAGAATACTGGTGCTATTTTTCTTTTGCGTATGCGGTTTTATTCTCACTTATGTCCTTTTTGGCGAAAGTGTCGAAAGCAGAATCAAGGCGAGCGTGTTCGAAGCGCTGAATAATAAAATATTAGCAGGGGTGGTGGTAGAACTTCTTAAACTGTCTTGTGGGCTGGTTGCCGTTTGGCTAATTTCGCGAGCGTTGGTAGCAATACGTTTGGTTGAGCAATCGGTGGTTGACACTCTTTATCTGGAACCCGTTAGGGAATTCTTTCGCCGACATGGAATTAGAACCGCTTGGTTAATATTGTTGTTCATCGGGTTGTATCGAATTTCAGACATTGTACTGGGGGTTATTTCTAATGTCTTTTATTACGATTCTGGCTTTTCGAAAACGCAAATAGCCACTGTGGTTAAGTCTTTCGGGCTGATGATGACATTGGTCGGTGGTGGGCTAGGAGGTATTCTGTGCATGCGCTTCGGGGTATTCCGCGTGCTGCTGCTGGGTGCTGTTTTATCGGCACTGACTAATCTTCTATTCGTATTTCTGGCAACGAAAGGAAATCAGATGTGGTTGCTGTATTTTGTCATCAGCGCCGATAATTTATCCGCGGGTGTGGCCACGGCAGCATTTATTGCTTTTCTGTCTGCATTGACTAACGTCAAATTTACGGCGATGCAATATGCGATCTTTTCTTCTTTAATGACACTGTTACCAAAAACCATTGGAGGGTACTCCGGCTCAATGGTAAATGCTCTGGGTTACGAATATTTCTTCACTTTAACGGCTATTATGGGTATTCCAGTGATTGCATTAATTTTATACCTTGGGAAAAGACCTCTGATCCAAAAGCTGCCAGAATAGTTGGTTGTGGAATGGCAATGGCAGAAAAAAGGAGCCCGGAGGGTGGAGCTAAAGGGAGCTAAAGCGAATTCATCATCAATGCTTTTCCAAAATCAATAATTGGGTAAGCGACTAGATTCTGAATCAGATTAATAGCGAGGATAGCGAGAATAGGAGAAAGATCTAAACCTTGAAGATTTGGTAGAAATCGTCGGAAAAGGCTCAAAACGGGCTCACTCAGTCCACGTAATGCTGCGATTATCGGATGGTAACTGGATGGCGCTACCCAGCTCAAAATAGCCTGTACGATAATGGCGATAAGAAAAATCCAGGTAGTGGTATTAATTGCTTCACCAATCCCAATGACCAGCACGCCAGTAAAGTGAAATGGGTATCCGGATACGATTATTAGTAAACCGTATTTGAGGAAGGAGATGATGATGATCAGTAAAACTGAAGCGAGGTTGATGCCATATAGCCCGGGAATGAAAGGCCGAAGTATTTTTAGAGGGTAGTTCGTGGCAACAAAAACTGTTTGAGCGATTGGGTTTCGCGAGTCAACCCCTGGTAGTTCAAAGAGGAATCGTAAAATTGCCGCAATAAGAAAAAGGCCGAAAATGGTTTCTATCGTGAAACCTAGTGCATTTTGTACATAAGGCATTAGTGTTCTCCCAGCATAATCGCTAATTCCCTGGATCGTTCAATTGCTGCGTCAATACCACTGGATACAACTTGATCGATCCCGGATGATTCCATGGAAATTAGTGCGGCCTCTGTGGTTCCTGCGGGGGAGGTGACTTGTTTTCTCAGAATAGCCGGTGTTTGTTCACTGTTGCCTGCTAGTTTCGCTGCACCAGCGGCAGTCTCGATAACCAGTATTTTGGCATCTTCCTCAGTCAGTCCGTTTCTCACTGCGTTTTCTATCATGATCTCCATGAGCTTAAAGAAATAAGCGGGGCCGCTTCCCGATATCCCGGTTACAGTGTCAATATCAGACTCGGATGAGACCCATACTGTTTTGCCAACTGCCCCCATAATTTGGTCGGCGGCTTTTTTATGCTCGTCCGAGCATAATTGATTGGCGAACATCGCGGACACTCCGCGATTTACTAAAGCCGGTGTATTTGGCATCACTCGAATTAACGGGAGAGGAGAACCAATCCATTTTAGAATGTCAGTTCCGGTTATGCCCGCGACGATGCTCGTAACCAGTGGTTTGGTGAGACTCAAAGGTTCGGAAATGGGTTTTAGGGCCTCTTTAAGCATTTGAGGTTTAGTGGCCAATACAATTATCTCAGCATCTCGAATACAATCAGTATTCGACTCAAAGCACTGCACCTGAAAGTCTGATTTGAGTTTCTGACGTTGATTGCTGGAGGGATCGGAGACCCTGATATGATTGGCAGACCAACCCGAAGCGCGCAGGCCTCCGATGATGCTGGATGCCATATTGCCTCCACCGATAAATGCGATGGTATTTGTTGTCATGTATCTGTGCTCATTGGGGGTAGAGGAGAATTAGTTAGTATGGATGGGCCGCCGTAAATACAAGAGACACCACGAAGACTATTCGTGGTCTCAAGGGTTTTTTACTGGTCTGGGCCCAAATATGGCAGTCCCGATTCTAACCTGGGTAGAGCCTTCCAATACCGCTGCATCCATGTCGTTTGTCATACCCATGGAGAGTTGGTCTAGCTCGAAACCGCTTTCGTTTAATTGGTCGAGTAGAGATTTGCATTGTCTAAAGATGTCTCTTTGGGCATCGATATCAGGTGTAGATGCTGGAATCATCATCAAGCCTCTAAGCCTTAGGTTTTCCAATCCGCTAATACAGGAAGCTAGCTCTGGCAGTTCATCCGGGGAAATGCCTGATTTCGATTCTTCATTTTGTAGATTAAGTTGGATCAAAACATTCAAAGGGGGTAGCCCCTGTCTGTGTTGATTTAACTTCTGGGCAACTTTTTCGCTTTCGACGGTATGTACCCAATCAAAGTTCGGTGCAATCTGTTTGCATTTCTTGCTTTGTATATGTCCAATAAAATGCCAATGAACCGGGTGATCGAGTTTTTCAAATTCGGGCTTTAGTTGCTCTATTTTATCGAGTCCTTCCTGAACGTAATTTTCTCCAAAGTGGTTTTGTCCTACTTTTGCGAGGGATAAAATGTTCTCAGCAGCATGAAATTTACTTACGGCAACGAGGGTTACGGAGTCTTTCTCCCGGCTATATTTTTCGACACAGCTCGATAGTTTATCAACCGTCTGGGCGTATCTTGCCTGTAGTTCAGATTCGTTCGTCATTTTTGGTCGGATTAAGCGTCAACAATGGTTTAAGTTTGACTGTTGATGATAATGGATTTATGACAATTCCCACAAGACAAGGTCGAGAAATAGCTGGTGGGTGGGGTGTATCGTTGGATGAAAAAGACAATGCAATCCGTTTCTTCCGGGAAAGGAACAAAAACGGCATCATGACCCGTGTTACGATGGACAGAGAGCCTGGGAGTTCTGGTTTTCAGAATCAGGTTTGGTTGGCTCTATTGGAGGGTGCCGGTGGGGTGAACGGCTGATTATAAATGGATGATTATTGGAAGGAGTTTCAGGGATGGAAAGAGATCGAAGAATAATGGATTGGTTACGACGTGCTGTTGAAAGCAATGCGTCAGATTTACATCTTGCTTCATCAAAAGCGCCTCGTATCCGTAAACACGGCGAAATACAGGATTTATATCCGATACCGTCGGGGCCATTCAATATCGATGAATTGATACTCGAGATAATGAGTGAATCGAAAAAGGCGGAGTTTTTAAGATGTGGTGAGGTGGATTTTTCATTTACCAATTCCAGCATCGGTCGTTTCAGGGTGAATGTTTTTAGACAATTGAACGGTATTTCTGCGGTTTTTAGAGTAATACCAGTCAGTGTTCCTACTCTGGAGGAAATATCAGCGCCGAATGTTTTTAGCAGGTTTTGTGAAATGAGGGATGGGTTGGTTTTGATCAGCGGACCCACTGGTTGTGGTAAGTCCACCACCATGGCTGCCATGGTGGACTCGATTATCCGCGACAGAAAGGTGCATGTATTAACCATCGAAGACCCAATTGAGTTTATCTACCAATCCCAGCAAGGGATAATCAGCCAGCGACAACTGCATGATCATACTCATAGTTTTGAAGGCGGATTAAAGGCTGCCTTGAGAGAAGATCCCGATGTTATTCTGGTTGGGGAGATGAGAGACCTGGCAACGATTCGTTTGGCTATTACCGCCGCAGAGACAGGTCATCTAGTGCTTTCTACATTACATACCTTGTCTGCTGCCCAGTCAATCAATCGCATTATTGATACTTTTCCAGTCGGGGAACAGTCGATTATTCGTTCCATGTTGTCAGGCGCACTCAAAGGAGTGGTGTCTCAAATGCTCGTCCCTAAAACGGAAGAAGGTCGGATTGCTGCCTGGGAAATCATGATGGTGACACCTGCGATCCGTCATTTAATTCGAGAAAACAAGATGGCGCAAATGCATTCGGTTATCGAAACAGGTGCAAAAATGGGCATGCAAACCATGAATCAATGCCTGAGAAATCTTCATGCTCAGGGATGTATCAGCCGAGATGTTCTCAGTGAATATACTCTGGGAGTTGCTCTATGCTGATAAAAGAAACTTCCCGCTCAGACGGTTTTCAATCAAATTGTTTGGTAGATGATGCAGCACTGGCGGTCGGATTGTGATCATTGGTCTGGATGCCACTGGATAGAAGGGTTTGTGCGTCCATCAATTTTTGCTCGATAAGTTCGACTAGCGTCTCTTTTTGGCGTTTGTTGTCGTTTCCTCGTTTTCTTATTTTTGCGAAAGCCCGGTCGAATGTTGTTCTGTCCTCGCGAAATAGTCGCTGAGTAATATTCTGATTTTCCACCACTTCGATAGGAATTCGTTGGGCGTGAGTTCGTCTTTCAATGGCCATGTGGTGACAAATGGCTCTCCCTAAAATAACGTAGGGGAAATGTGGGCTTTTGATTGGCCCAACGACCACCTGCTTTTGCCCGGTGTTGGTTTTAGTGGTAGAAGACTTTACGAGTTTTTCAGCGCCGAACCGCGCGGTTAAACTACCCAGGATAGCTCCAATTCCGGTGCCCAGAAAAAACGTAGAGCCGCTTGCTAATAGATCGATTGTACTGCCCGTGGCAGCCCCCCCAATCGCACCAGCTGCGAGAAGTTGGTCGCTAGTAAGTCCGAATAGCTGCCAGCTTTCTTCTGAAAATAGATCGTCATTGATGATGGATAATTTCTGCTCATGGCGCTCGAGTTTCTGGTATCTGTACAATTGTTCAATTTGCAGTCGATGAAACTGTTCTATTTCACGTAGGCTTTGTTTCATGTCAAGGTGAAGCTGATCTATCTCAATCTGTGACAGTTCTCCCTGGATATCGTGTCTGGTAGAAAGCGTTAACATCTGGCCTATCATGCCCGCGATGATTAGCGCACTTTCTTTTTGTCGAACTACACGCTGATTTTTTAGCATCAATACGGCATGGACTAATGGTTGATGCCAGTCTTCCCTTAACTGTGAGAACCCATTTAATAATTGAATCTGTTTCTGAAAGTCTGCGGTATGGGCATTGAATGTGCGTACAATGCTGAAGTATTGCGCCAGGGCCTGTTCCCATTGGGAGAAATAATCTCCGTGGCCAATCTGGTTTATCAGCGCCATGCTCGGTTGTCCTGTCCACCTCAATATGTCCATCTCAAAGTTATATTCTTTACCATACGGTATCGCGCCATCGACCATGTAAATGATTCCAGCTCCCTCAACAATTGGACTAAGTAGTTGGCGTTCAGCAATAAAAGTATCAGAGTCCTTGTGAGCGAGAATAAAGCTCTTGATGGTTTCGGCTCTATCGGCTGGTGACAAAGATCTTTCTCTTAACCACTGCATCGCTAACCGGGAACGTTGGAATCCAGGTGTGTCGATCAGCTCATAGAGAAGCTCGCCATCAACACGCATAGGATAAGTATGGTTACGTTCGGTGGTGCCAGACATGGCAGAGATAGCCACACTTTCATCTTGAGAAAGTGTAGATACCAGACTGCTTTTTCCCTTGTTCGGATGACCTACTATCGCGAAACGGGGGATAGGTGGGCGTTGATTCACTGGATTTTCTCAATATAGAGGTTTTCATCCTGTCTATGAGATAACAGTGTTTCCCAACTTTCGATATTCGCTTCCGAAAGAGTACTTTGTGCTAATGGGGTTAATAATATAGCGATGGGATAGGGTTCAGGGAAACGCAGCCTTAGCTGATTGAGGAAGTCGGAGAACTCCATCATGGGCGCCTCCCAGCCTTTAACCACAATGAGTGCTGAAGAAGAGCTCCCGACTCCGATGCTTTGTACTATTTGTTGCTGTTGTGACGGTGTCAGGTCTCCACCAATATTTAAATATCGTTGGCTGCTAATGTTGATTTGATCTATCTGTTTCGCTGACAGTATCGCATCGGACCACATCAGGATTACTGAGTCAGGGCTCGTGAGGAGTTCTTCTGCCATTCTTTTCCTTTTTTGACGTGCTTTGATTGGTGTCTCATCGTTAGTCTGGGACTGGGTCGTGATGTGGGGCTGGTTGATTCTGCTCAATAACATCCTTACCTCTGGTTGACCCAGCATTTCTTTTCTAATTGATATGATGATCTTGAGTTTCATCATAACCAGGGTTATGGTTCTTGGAAGTAGGCCGTAAAAAAGCAGACTCAGGAATAGGAATAACCACCACTCTCCAAGATGCTTTGCGAATAATCCTCCTTTATCGTTAAAGATACCCACTCCATTTTCCAATCGATAATAACGACTAATCTCAACCAGGGCTTCAGACGGTACGCCAGTTGGAAAAAAACTCTGCCATGGATAGCTGATGATGCTTGTTACGCCATGTATTTGATCCGAACCAAAATTCAATGTCGTGTTCCATCCCAATGCCAGGTCGGTGGAGAAAACCAGATAATATAATGAACTGATCATGCCTAGATTTAGCCAAAAAGCGAAACTCTGGGAAATGCTGATGAGAAGGTTTATCCAGAGGTTTTTATTAATATACTTTTTGATAGCTACCAGGGGAGACTGATGAACAGGCAGTTCAGTTGGTATTTTTTTAATGATTTTCCCAAGGGCTTGCATTGCCCAGAAGCCAGGATTAAAAACGAGTACTGTTTCTTTGAGCTTTTGATTAAAACCAGACGGAATCAAGCAGGAGAGCAAAAGTAACAAGATGGCGAATTGGAAACCAATTAATGTCAGTACCGCATGAATAATATTAACGGGCTGATTGCCGTCATAATGCAAAACGATTTGAGATAATCCCCAACCGATAAAAAATCCGAAAATTGACAATATCATTGTGCTTGCACTAATGATCTTTTGACATGTTTCTCCTACTGTTGTTGGTTCGGCGGTTTCATGTTCGCTTAGCCAGCATTGAACAGTTTGCAGTTCTGTTAACGTCTGGGTTTGATATTTCAAACCGATTCTTCTGTCCCTTGCTCTGTTTGTGTCGGCATCACTGCTTTTGTCTTTTTCAAGGGCAATATAAAGATTGATGAGCTGACTAATTGGAGATTGATTTCTCACTATATGACTTTAAAGGGAAGGTAAGTTGGTGTTATCTGAAAAAGCGGCTAATTAACGTGATTTCTCAAGCAATTTATGGATTTAGCATCAACGGTCTATGCAATGAAGATTGGATTTAATAAGATTAAGCCTAAATTAAGATTAAGCCTGAATAAGGACTGATGCTTTGGTCGATATGGTTTGGTCGATAAAGTAAAGCGTAAATTTTTAAACGAACATGTCCTTTGAATGATTTCGATGTGATCTGGTCCACCATTTCCGATGCGACGGCATTTTCGATACGGTGGAGCATTATAACCAATTTAGTAAAACGAATTAGTGCCAGGAACATGTCAGGTATCGCATTGTTTTCATGCTGCAAGGCCTGTGTATTAATCTTTACAAAGCCAGATTGGAGCGGGAAACGATTATAGATAAGACATGAACCCTCGTATTGTGAAATAGTACAGTGGGCTTTGATGTTTGAAAAAGGTGTAAAAAAGAGAGGATTAATGAATAAGATTCGGATTGGTATTATCGGTGGAACAGGCTACACCGGAGTCGAATTACTTCGGCTGCTAGCAAATCATCCCCATGCAGAGTTGGTCTGTATTACATCAAGGGGTGAAGAGGGCACGCATGTTGCATCCCTATTTCCATCGCTTAGAGGACATTACGATTTAACATTCGAGGATCCAGCTAGAGCGAATCTGGCAAAATGTAACCTGGTTTTTTGCGCAACGCCAAATGGAGTAGCGATGCAACATGCGCCAGATCTTCTCGATGCGGGAGTGAAGGTAGTTGATCTGTCAGCAGATTTTCGGATAGACGACGTGAATGTTTGGGAAGACTGGTATGGTATGAAGCACGTCTGCCCGGAAAGGATATCTGAAGCAGTGTATGGATTACCTGAAGTAAATCGTGATGAGATAAAAACTGCGATGCTTGTTGCTAATCCAGGATGTTACCCCACCGCGGTGCAATTGGGTTTTCTTCCATTAGTGGAACATGGTTTGGTCGATGTTTCCAGTCTCATCGCTGATGCAAAATCTGGTGTCTCTGGAGCCGGAAGGAAAGCTGCTGTTGGCACCGCTTTATGCGAAGTAGGCGATTCTTTTAAGGCATATTCCGCATCCGGACATCGCCATCTACCTGAAATCAAACAAGGATTGCAGCTATTAACAGATCAGGCAGTTGGGTTAGTTTTTACACCACATTTGTTACCCATGATTCGGGGCATTCATGGGACCTTGTATGGAAAACTGACCGGTAGGGCGTTGAAAATGACCGAATCCGAGCTTTTGCAGGTGTTCCGTGATCGTTTCGAGTTGGAACCCTTCGTGGATATTATGCCTCTTGGATCTCATCCTGACACTCGAAGTGTAAGAGGGAGTAACCATTGTAGAATCGCAATTCACCGACCTCAAGGGGGCGATACCGTGGTGGTATTGGTCGTGGAGGATAATCTGGTTAAGGGGGCTGCCGGACAAGCGATTCAGAACATGAATCTGATGTGTGGACTGAGCGAAACTGATGGCATTAACAATGTGGCGATCGTCCCGTGATTCAAACTGTGGAGATGGGTTAGATTCGAGTACCGCAATTCTAAGCATTCCCCGGAGGAAATTCATATAGATGGGAGTATTTAGGGAGTATAAGGGATGGCTGGTTTTCTATTTTTAAAGGCAGTGCTTTTTCCTTAATTTCGAAAAGGAGCTTTCCGAAATTCCTATTTTTTTTGCGATTTCTTTTTGATTCGACAAATCCGTGTAATCGAGTAATGCCTTGAGTATGATGACTCTTTCATGATTGTTTTTGCGTTCTTTTGCGGACATTTCCTTTCCATCCCGAGCTACCACTAACTCATTGTTTAGTGCTTTTCTCAGTGCCTTTCGCTTGGAAAAAGGTAACCATACCCGAACATCAAAGGTCTTTACTTCTCATTGAGTAGCTGATCCAGGGCAGGAACATTATCACTCCTGTGGAAAAAATGAAGGATGCATTGATTGCAAATCCCAAAGCCATAAGGGTTACAACAATAATAATTGGCAATGCCAGAAAAAATAAAGCGATTAGTATGTAAACAATTTTTAGCTTGGTGAATTGATCGAGAGACTTTCGATATCTGTAAATCAGAGTCGCTAGAGATGTTGCTAACATCAAAAGGGGGTATACCTGACCGAGCCAATAAAACTCTCCAGGAACTCTCGTGACTGAATATCCAATTGAAGTGACTCCTGAAATAACAAGCTCAGTAAACAATGCGACATAACACAGGATTGAAGCCAACCCTAGATTTAGAATAGTGAGATCTCTGGTAGGATTCGGAGAAACCGTAAGCATGCAAAGCTGAAGTATGAGGGCCAGCACCATTGTCATGGATGAGTAGTAGATTCTGAGAAGAATCTCAAGAATCGGAGACTCATCCATTCCTTGATAGCCTATTATTTCAATGACGCTACAAACTGTCAGCGTAAAAAGTAACGCGAATAGGGTGGTCGTTGTTTTATCTCTAACGAATGCCTTACGTCCGTAAATAACCAGAGAAATTTTCAGGAGAAGAGCGACCGATACTGGTAAGTAAAGAATCATGGTTTAATAATTATGAACTTTGCATGATGCTTACGAAATAGAGGCGGGGTTGAAAATTCTTACTGTTTTGCTGTATTTTACTTTTTGAAAAGTTGCAAATCGCCCTATACTGTATGTGCAAATTTAGCACAATTTTTTTGAGGAATTGAGGCGTCTGATAAACGTGTTAATGTGATTAATGTGACTGATTTTTATTGGTTTTTCGGTAATATTTGATTGGATTATCCGAAATCTATAAGCTAAAACTCACCAATCTCGGCTATATTGGCATCCTCGTGCCGATGGGGAGAGATGTAACGGAAACATGGATGAGATGAAGATGTTGTCATCTTTTGCAAAATGGTGGAGAAGTATCTTTTATCCGAATGACTTTGAATGGTAATGGAGTGCTAGACCTATATTCGATTCGCTTTGTGTTCATGGCAGTTTATTCAGGGACGTAATACTCGAAGTTTTCAGAAGAAGGAACTTTGGATGGTAGGGTTTGGATCTATCTGAAGCATTATCAGTAGAATATGATTTGCTGGCCCAAGTTTTTAGGTACCATTGCGGGAAAGAATATTTGGGTGATACTTGATGGATCGAGCCCGATTGGTTCGCATCGAGGAAATTTTTCTTGTATTTATCCGAATAGAGGAAAAAGAGATAAAGGGAAAGGGATTGTCGATTTTTTCAGTAGTATGAGGTATTTGGAAGCATTCGGTGAGGCGGGACATAAATGGAGTTGATCCAAAGTATCGAAAAAGAAAGAAAATATTTTAATTTTTTTTGAGAGAAATAAATCTCTATTTTCCTAATCTCTTCTTTTTTATTCAATATTATTCCTATCTATTTGTTTATAAAAGGAATTTAAAAAAATAAACTGATGTTTTTATTTCAACCGCAAGTGTTTTTGTCGTTGCAGAGCGATTGAAAAAATTAAATGTTGCTTTAATTTTCTCCTATGTTACTTAAGTGACTCGATAATACTTAGTCCGTCCTGAAAAAAGGCGCGATGTCGTTAGCGATCATGCGTCATTTTCGACCTTCGGATCAGGACAACACCCAGACGACGATTAGCGGCGTCCCAAGGGGCTGACAACAGGCAATGGCGAGTAATGTTTGCTCTCCGCCGTTGGGTTTTCAAACAAAAAGAAAGCGATCATCCACTTTCTCAAATTCCACGCGCAACCCGCCATCAGCAGATTGATACGGTCTCCTTCGGCTCCCTTCAGCCAGCTCCTCAATAAACGATGATCATGCTTCAAATGACCGATGATCGGTTCTATCGCACTTCGTTTGCGACACAGTATCCGTTTCTTCTGGCGTTGATAAGCATTGTCCCGTTTCAGCGGAGGACCCGGTAACAGCACCTCACAATCCACTTTATTCTTCGCTCCCCGATATCCCCGGTCAACCACCGCCAGCCTGATCGATGTCTCACGGTGGGTATGGGCTTCTGTCAGTGCTGCTTTCAGGGTCTTCGAATCATGATCATGTTCGTCATGACTCACCACCCCCACAATCACCTGTGACTCCTTCGTCGCCACCACTGACGCCTTGCGACCATACTCATACGCCTTGTGATCCTTCCCCTTGCCCACGCAGTACACAGCAGGATCATGCAGGGAGTAAACCTTGTTCCTGTCTTTGGGCTGTTGAGACAAAACACGTTCGTATAACGCAAAGTTCGCTTCCTGCGCCGTCAGAACATCGATCGGTAACTTCCGTTGGCATTCCCTAACCGGATCGGTTTCGCGGCCCGCCCCTTCGCGCTGTAGTACTGGCTCAGGGAGGCTTCAAGCGATGACCAGTCAAGGGTATTGCCAAGGGCAATCAGGGGATGGGACGTATCCAGCTGATCAACGATGTTGAAGAAACTGAGTTGATCGTCATTCACCGGGCTGTCAGGTAGCATATATACCTCGTGTTCGACCAGAAACTGAACGCCAGTTTAACAATTCCGGTCGATTCAAACCAGGACTATATCCAGTTTATACTGTATATGTAGCCTTTTCGGGTTCTTCAGGGACGACTAATTACACGCGAGGATACTCGATGAATATTCAGACCAGAATTGATGTTGCAAAAGATGCGGATGTTCGTAAACGATCGCATATTGCTGTGAGCCTGAGGGACAGAATTAAGTTAGTTTCGTTGGATGACATTTACTATTTTAAGGCAGAAAACAAATATATCGTCATTCATACCAAGAGTGAACAGCACCTCATTACCGGAACTCTGAACGACCTGGAAAAGGAGTTAGGAGAAGGGTTTATCAGAATTCATAGAAATGCCCTCGTATCTACCCGCTATCTGGAAGGTTTGGAAAAAAATGAAGATGCACGCTGGTGTGTATTGTTTGGCGGTATTGACGACAAACTGGAAATTAGCCGACGTCAGACCCCCAATATCCGTAAGTGGTTGCGCTCCGGAATAAAGTACTAGCCTGGAAGTACCTGCATTTGGATCCGAGCGGAGAACAATCCAGAAAGAGCGAAGGCCCTTAGCCCTTAATCTGGGGCCTTGCGCAATTCTTTGTTTGGACTGTACCCTGCACCGGGATTGACTTAACACGATCCGGAATGTGGTGTCTATCCGCGATCTGAAACAATGCTCAAATTTGATCTAAACTTCTGTAGCGCAGATCGTTTTGATCAGGGATGGGGTTGTCAGGCAGACTATCACTATGTTTTGTAGGTTTTAGTGTTCAGGTGAAGCCAGGCGGATGGTCATGTTGGTGGATGAGTCTTTACAGGATGCAGGTAATCAAAAAGGCCAGTGAAAACTCTTTATGAGTGAAAATTTGCAGAAAATGCACTTAAACACTCTGTACCAGTTTAGGGAACCATTCCTGTTTCCCGGAGCTGTTTTTCTTCCTGGAATTGTTTTCCTCAGCAGGTGTTGTTTTTCTCCGAATGGTGGTGGATTTCAGGCGGTGATGTTGGTTTATCCAGAAATTCTTTAGCTTTCTTGTTGTTCTATGGCCTTGATTTGTTCTATGACCTTGATCAAAATAATTGTCAGACAGGGCATGGAATAGCACGTTAGTTGTTAGGCTGATTTGCTCGGTTGGAACTAAACTTTGTACCGGACGTCTTTTACAGATTGAGCATTCCTCGGAGTATTTAGGTCTTTGGAATACCTAAGCGTGAACCACCGAGCTGCAATTGGCGTTGGAGTTGCCAATATAGATTAACTCTGCAACAAGTTATCATCTTTTCTCTGATGCTCTTCCTTAAACTGGCTTCAATCCAAAAGTCGTATTGCAATTTAAACTTTCGCCCTCATTAGTCACATCCGGTTGCCGTTAAATAGGGAGGTGATTTTATTGTCACCGTATCAGGTCCTAACAGGGAATTATGTTACAATCCCGCGCCTTTTTGGTTGCCGCTGCTTTACTTGGTTTATAATTTCATACATCTTTAACTTGCGAGAATTTGAGCAATGCCCTGGAAACAACCTGGATCCGACGGAAATGACAATGATCCTTGGGGTCAAAAGAACAACAGTAATAACGGAAGTGATCGGCAGGATGGGCCTCCTGATCTGGATCAGATTTTTCGTGATGCGAAGGACCGGGTAGATTCTATTTTTGGCGGTCGAAAGGGTGGTGGCGGCAGAAGAGGATCGGGTTCCGGCGGGTCGTCCCTCGGCGGCGGTGCCATTGGGTTAATTCTGCTAGTTGGTATTGGGATGTGGTTGTTTAGTGGAGTTTATACGGTTGACCAGGGGGAGCAAGCCATAGAGCTCCGTTTTGGTAAATACAAGGAAACAAACGAAGCAGGTTTGAATTGGCACATTCCGGCTCCATTTGAATCCGTTGAAATGGTCAATGTAGAGAATGTTAACACCGTTGAGGTAGGGTACAGAAAGAACGGACGAAATATTCAGTCAGTACCAAGGGAAGCGCTGATGTTAACCGAGGATGAGAATATCATCGATATACAGTTCGCGGTGCAATATGACATAAAGAACCCTACCGATCTGTTGTTTAATGTCAGTGAGTACAATAGCCGCGATATCGCAAATACTGTTGTCAGACAAGCCACAGAGAGTGCAGTGAGGGAGATTGTTGGTCGAAATACAATGGACTTTGCGATTACTGATGGTAGAGCCCAACTTGCCATTGAAACAAAAATATTGGTTCAGGAGATACTTGATCGTTACGAAACAGGTATCAATATTCGCTCAGTTGAAATGCAAAACGCTCAGCCACCCATGCAGGTTAAAGATGCGTTTGACGATGTAGTTCGAGCCAGGGAGGACGAGGAGAGATTGAAAAATCTCGCTGAGGCCTATGCAAACGATATTATCCCCAAGGCAAGAGGCTTTGCCTCCAGGGCAGTTCAGGAAGCTGAGGGATATCAGGCCGCTGTTGTCGCCCGCGCTGCGGGTGAATCATCGAGGTTCATGCAGATACTGGAGGAGTATCAAAAGGCTCCTGATATAACAAGAGAGCGTCTATATCTTGAAACCATGGAACAGGTGATGAGCAACTCCAGTAAAATGTTCATTGACCAAAAAGACGGCGGCAACAATGTAATGTATCTGCCCCTTGATCAGCTTCTAAAAGATCGGGCCCAATCATCTGGGTCTTCAACTGGTCGATCGGACTTCAATAGCTCTTCAATATCTGGGGCTAACCAACAACAATCCAGTAATAATGGATTTAGATCCACAACCCGAGATGCTAATCGTCAGGGGAGAGAATAGTTATGAATGGTAAAACACTGATATTCGTTGTTCTGGTAGCAATTTTGGGGGCTGTTGGTATGTCTGCAGTCTATTTTGTTGACGAAAGAGAAAGGGCTATTATTTTCCGATTCGGGGAAATTGTTGATTCTTCGGTTGGGCCCGGTTTGAACTTTAAAACCCCATTCATTAATAATGTTCAGTATTTTGATGCCCGGGTTCAGACTATGGACGCTGACCCCGCAGAGTATTTGACCATTGAGAAAAAGAACCTTGTTGTAGATTCATTTGTTAAGTGGAGAATAAGGGATGTACACCGGTACTACACACGGTTAAATGGTAGAAAATCGAATGCTCGCTTGAGGTTGTCTCAACAGGTCAATGATAGTCTTCGACAGGAATTCGGTAAACGCCCGGTTCAGGACGTGATTTCAGGAGACCGAAACGAAATTATGGAAATAGTTCGAGAGTCCATGAACGAAGAAGCAGCTAATTTAGGAATCGAAGTTATTGATGTCAGGCTTAAGCGAGTTGACTTGGCACAAACGATCAGTGAACGGGTATATCAGCGTATGGCTGCTGAACGGGAAAGGGTTGCAAAGGAGTTGCGGGCCCAGGGTGAAGAGGAAGCCGAAAAAATTCGAGCAAATGCTGATAAGCAAAGCCAGATTTTACTGGCTAATGCGAATAATGAAGCTGAGCAAATTCGCGGTGAAGGTGATGCATTAGCGACGGCAACCTATGCTAACGCGTTCGGGCAGGATAAGGAGTTTTATTCCCTATACCGAAGTCTGAATGCTTATCGGGATAGCTTTAGCAACAAACAGGATTTGATGATATTGGATCCCAGTTCAGATTTTTTCCGATACTTTAAAAACTCCAGCGCTAACTCGTCAAACTAATCAGGAATAGTGGCAGACCGGAAAGTATCGCTGGTATTTTTTTATGGCATGGGGTGATCTGGCTGTCGCATTTCCCCTCTATCTTATATTAGAGGGGATATTTCCATTTCTATCTCCTGATCAATTCCGGAAATACATGGGGAAAATAGCTTCCATGTCTGACAGCTATTTGAGACGAGCCGGACTCACCTTCATGGGATGTGGCATTGTACTGCTCTATCTTGTTCGTTAAATTTATCCAGGCAATGGCTGTTAACTTCCAGGTTCGGACAAATGAAAACCATTTAGCCTGATCCGGCGCGAATTTTAAGTCATTTTCAATTTATATGATCTACTTTTATGGCTAATAACGTAGTTTTGCTAGGAGCCCAGTGGGGTGATGAAGGCAAAGGCAAAATAGTTGACCTATTGACTGAGAGAGCTGACGCAGTGGCCCGGTTTCAGGGTGGACATAATGCTGGACACACTTTGGTAATTGGAGGCCAAAAAACGGTGTTGCATCTTATTCCGTCTGGAGCCATGAGACCCGGTGTGGATTGTCTCATTGGTAATGGCGTTGTCGTCAATATTGAACAACTGCTCAAAGAAATCGATAATCTCAAAAGTATGGACATTGAGATTGAAAATCGCCTCATGCTGAGTATGGCTTGTCCCATTATTCTACCTCACCATATCGCTCTGGATTTGGCGCGAGAAAAAGCAAAAGGGAAAAAAGCAATTGGGACCACTGGACGTGGAATAGGCCCTTGCTATGAAGATAAAGTTGCCAGGAGAGGGCTTCGGCTTGGTGATCTATTTAACGCAAAATTGTTCGCAGAAAAACTAAGAGAAGTGATGGACTACCATAATCATGCGTTAGTGCAGTACTTTAAGCAGCAAGCAGTCGACTATCAGCAAACACTGGATTCAATTATGCCTCTGGTTGAGAGACTCAGGCCGATGATTGGCGATGTTTCGGAAAGAATATATAACCTTCGTCAGAATAATAAATCGGTGATGTTTGAGGGTGCACAAGGAATGTTGCTTGACGTTGATCACGGAACATACCCTTATGTAACTTCGTCTAACACGGTTGCCGCTGCCGCCGCTATCGGCACTGGAATTGGCCCATTAGAGCTTGATCATGTGCTGGGAGTTGTTAAGGCATACACAACCCGGGTTGGATCAGGGCCGTTTCCTACCGAATTGTTCGACGAAGTTGGCCAATGGCTAGGAGAGAAAGGACATGAATTCGGTGCCACAACCGGGCGCCCAAGAAGATGTGGCTGGTTGGACGCTGTTGCGCTCAAAAGAACCAGACAGGTTAGCGGATTGAATGCACTATGTGTGACCAAACTTGATGTGATGGATGGTCTGGAGGTGGTAAAAATTTGCACATCCTATCAATATAAAGGTGAAAGTATTACCTTGCCTCCCTATGGCGCAGACGCTTTAGGAGAATGTACACCTGTTTATGAAACGATGCCAGGATGGAAAGAAGTCACTGCCGGAGTGCGTGATTATGAGAGCTTGCCGACGAATGCCAAAAAGTACCTTGGTAGGATATCAGAATTGATTGGGTTACCAATTGATATCGTGTCGACGGGTGCAGAACGTGACGATACCATGGTTCTTAAACATCCGTTTATTAATCAAGGATAAGGGACTGTTTTGTAGAAGAGGAGCATCGTTTTAACTTTTGATTTTTTGTATCTTGCACAAATTCCTACAGGCACCTTATCAATATTTACTATTTGTGCCTGCCGCTAATATCCTGGCTGAGCCTTCCGGAGAAAAACTATGAACTTAAATGATCAATCCCTATTTAGACAGCAGTGTTATATCAATGGTGAGTGGGTAAATGCCGATAGCGCTGAGACGATTGATGTAAATAACCCTGCCGATAATTCGATCATCGGATCGATACCAAAAATGGGAGCGGAAGAAACCCGTCGTGCCATTGAGTGCGCACGCGTGGCCCAGATAAAGTGGCGGGGAATGCTAGCGAAGGAACGTGCCGTTATACTGAGGAAATGGCATGAATTGATGATGGAAAATCAGGAAGACCTAGCGATGTTAATGACTTTAGAGCAGGGTAAGCCCCTGGCAGAGGCCCGGGGAGAAATCGCCTATGCATCATCTTTCCTGGAGTGGTTTGCGGATGAGGGACGGCGAATCAGCGGTGAAACAATACCCCAGCACCAATCAGACAAACGCATTGTCGTGATCAAACAACCTGTTGGTGTATGCGTCGCTATCACTCCGTGGAATTTTCCAGCAGCAATGATCACTCGTAAAGTTGGGCCCGCTTTAGCGGCTGGCTGCTCAGTTGTTGTTAAACCGGCAACACAAACACCATTTTCGGCACTGGCATTGTGCGAACTCGCAGAACGAGCTGGCGTTCCACCTGGCATTATCAGCGTGGTTACCGGATCCGCCCAGGGGATTGGGGGAGAGATGACCGCGAACCCAACGGTAAGACACCTCAGTTTTACCGGTTCAACTGAAATTGGAAGATTGTTGATGAAGCAATGTTCCGACTCTGTTATGAAGGTGGCTCTGGAATTAGGAGGTAATGCGCCGTTTATTGTATTTGATGACGCTGACATTGACGCTGCTGTGGAGGGGGCAATCATTTCCAAATACCGAAACGCGGGACAGACATGTGTCTGTAGTAATCGGATTTATGTACAGGCGGGGGTGTATAAGGAATTTTCAGAGAAACTCGCCCAGGCAGTTGCAACGATGCAGGTTGGAAATGGAACAACTGAAGGAGTTACCCAGGGGCCATTGATAGATATGAATGCTGTTGAAAAAGTTGAAGAACATATCGACGATGCAGTTAAAAAAGGTGCGAAGGTGATTGTGGGAGGAAGCAGACATGAGTTGGGTGGTACCTACTTTCAGCCGACAGTAATGACAAATGTGTCATCAACCATGAAGGTTGCAACGGAAGAAACGTTTGGGCCACTAGCACCATTATTTGAATTTACGGATGAAACGGAAGTTATTCGTTTGGCGAACGATACGGAATTTGGTCTTGCGGCGTATTTTTACAGTAAGGATCTCGCGAGGGTGTGGAGGGTCTCTGAAGAACTTGAATATGGCATGGTCGGCATTAACACTGGATTGATATCTACGGAAGTGGCGCCATTCGGTGGTGTCAAACAATCTGGCCTGGGACGGGAGGGATCCACCCATGGTATTGAAGAATATCTCGAAATGAAATACCTCTGCATGGGGGGAATAGAGTGATCCATATTGATTGAAACAAATCAGTGGTTCCCGTGTTAGGGTACGGCAGACGTGTCCTTCGCCGTATTTTATTCAGTCATATTTTATATTGAACATGTTATTAATTGAAAAATAAGAGAAAAATTGTTTTAAATTACTGCCAATATAACTCTTGCATAAAGCCCTTGTGCGACGTTAAACTTAGGGCTATGGAGAGTTTGTGTCTGGCTCCCTTTTACTATATTTCACGAAAAAGAAACTGGAGAGACTCTAGTATGTCTAAAGCATCTGATAAAATTAACCAAGGTTTGAAACTGACCGCTATTTTAGCCGCTGCAGCTCTTGCAACAGGCTGCATAAGTGCTAAAAGTAAGCCTACCGCACCAGCTGAGCCAGCAGAACCCGCAGTAGTAGAGGAGGCTCCTGAGGCCGCCCCTGTTACCGAAGTCGTAGAACCACAACTGACAAGTTGGACTGTGGTTGAAGGTAATAACTTATGGGGTATTGCCTGTAAGGAAGAAGTATATAACGTTCCAGAGAAGTGGCCGTTGATCTATAAAGCTAATTTGGATCAGATAAAAGACGCTGATCTAATTTATCCTGCCAAGTGCTGGATATCCCACGTGACTCTTCTCAAAGTGAAATTGATTCTGCTATTACCCATGCAAAAACTCGTGGTGCTTGGGCGGTAGGTCCAGTTGAAGCTTCTGATCAAGCTTATATTGGTGGCTAGTTTCCACTAATAGAATTTAGTCCCTACGGGGATAGTTCTTAAGTAAAAAGAGCTGGGTTTCCCAGCTCTTTTTATTTCCCCTCTTTTTATTTCCCCTCTTTTTATTTCCCCTCTTTTTATTTCCCCTCTTTTTATTTCCCCTCTTTTTATTTCTCCTGTATACGGGGGCCTCTGACTACTGCCTTCAAGGTTAGTTGACTTGTTCCAGGATATTCAAACCCTCTCTTCTTCTCGTTGGAACCGGTGCGAATAGAAGAAATTTCCCAACAGGTCGTCCGTTAGCATAGCTATCGAACTTAGAGAGAAGATTAAGACTGGTGGTGCGTGGGTTCGGAGAAATCCGGGAGCTTCTTTTGTACTATTTTCTTTACGATTACTGCGTTAACAATTCAGCGAACCATTTTTCTCAATTCAAACTCCAAAATACCTTCGGCTCCGGCTGCTTTAAGTTGTGGAATAATATCCCTAACCTTCATTTTATCGACCACTGTTTCTACGGCTAACCAGTCCTCTCCATATAGCTTATTGATAGTTGGAGCTTGTAGGCTTGGAAGGTGGGATACCAGTTTTTCGATATTACTGGAAGACACATTCATTTTGAGCAAGACTTTTTCTCTGGCGAGTAACGCGCTTTCAAGTAATAGGGCGATCTCTTCGATTTTTCGTCTTTTCCACTGATCCTGAAGTGATAATTTATTGGCAACAAAAATGGTGTGAATGTGGAGGATGTCGCAAACGATTCGCAATCCATGAGCTCGTATTGTGTTTCCGGTTTCTGTAATTTCAACTGCTGCATCAGCCAGTCCTTCAACGACTTTTGCCTCGGTGGCGCCCCATGAGAAGTCAACCTGGGCATTGATATTACGATCCTTAAGGTATCGTTTCGTGTATGCGACAAGCTCGGTAGATATTCGTTTCCCTTCCAGGTCTTCGATACATTGTATATCTGAATCGTTGTCAACGACCAGTACCCATCTGCACGGTTGGTCTGAGGTTTTCGAGTAAACAAGATTGCTGATAACCTCGACATCAGCTTCTGTTTCGGCAACCCAATCCTGGCCGGTAAGCCCTGCATCGAGTACTCCCTGGGCTATATAAGGACCCATTTCCTGGGATCGTACCAACGAACATTCAATTTCATGGTCATTGATAGAGGGGAAGTAGTTTCTGGACTTGCTATTAATAGTCCACCCGGCTTGGGAAAAAAGTTCAGTTGTTGCTTGCTGTAGACTCCCTTTCGGTATGCCCAGTTTCAATATATTTGCCATCTTGTACGTCTGGAAAAAAGCGGGATTATACCCCAGCTAACTGACATATTAATTCTGTTCCAGGTAAGATCAGGGTGAATGGGTAAGCAGAATGTATCTAGACTGTCGCGGCATTGAACCGAAGCCCCGGGTTGCTTCGCGCCTCCCGGGGTTCTGCTGAGGTTCCCGTTATAAACCGCTGATTACTTGATCGATACTGGTTTTCGCGTCGCCGAACAACATGCGAGTGTTTTCCTTAAAGAATAGAGGATTCTCAACACCAGCATAACCACTTGCCATGCTGCGTTTTAGTACGATAACCTGTTTGGCTTTCCAAACTTCAAGAACAGGCATGCCCGCAATAGGGCTATCCGGGGATTCAATGGCTGAGGGGTTCACAATATCGTTTGCTCCTATTACCATAATAACATCGACTTCCGGCAAATCATCGTTAATCTCGTCCATCTCGAGTACGATGTCGTATGATACCTTTGCCTCAGCAAGAAGGACATTCATGTGTCCGGGCATGCGACCTGCCACCGGATGGATTGCAAATTTCACATCTACTCCATTGGCTATTAGTTTTTTGGCCATCTCTGAGACAGGATGTTGAGCATGGGCTACCGCCATTCCGTAACCTGGAACAATGACTAATGAGTCAATATTGCCGAGGAGGTCAGAAGTTTCAGATGAACTAATGGAAAGTACTTCGCCTTGAATTTCTTCAGTCCCGGAGCTACTACTAGAGACGGTTGTACCAAAGCCTCCCATGATGACGCTGATAAAGGATCGATTCATCGCCCTGCACATGATGTAGCTTAGGATTGCTCCGCTCGAACCAACCAGAGCGCCAGTCACAATGAGTAAATCGTTTGACAGCATGAAGCCAGTGGCTGCTGCTGCCCACCCTGAATAACTGTTCAACATGGAAATGACCACGGGCATATCTGCGCCACCGATTGCCATTACCATATGGATACCAAAAATAAACGCTAAAACCGTCATAATCAGTAATGGTGTCATACCAGTGGATATCTCGCCCGCATTAACGAACTCATAGCCCAGATAGATACAGGCAACAAGAATGGAAAGATTCAGCCAGTGACGCGCGGGTAGAATGAGTGCTCTGCTACCAATTATCCCTTTTAGCTTCCCGAAAGCGATCACTGATCCGGTAAAAGTCACTGCGCCAATCAAAACGCCAAGATAAATCTCGATATCGTGAATGGTTTTTTCCACGCTGGTAAATACCGACGTAACATCAAGATAGGTTGAGAAACCCACCAGCACAGCCGCCAGCCCCACGAAACTATGAAGAATCGCGACGAGTTCAGGCATGGAGGTCATTTGGACCCGAGCGGCGAGAATGGCTCCAATTACCACGCCAATAGACATCCCGATAACGATCATGTTGTAACCTGAAACCTGGTCACCCAGCAGAGTGGCGAGTATGGCCAAAACCATACCAGCGATACCATAAAGGTTCCCCCGGCGCGCTGTTTCCTGGTTACTCAGTCCTCCAAGACTAAGGATGAAAAAAATGCTGGCAACGATATACGCTGCCGTAACTATTCCGGTTGACATATTAATTTCTCCCTATTTCATTTCTGAAACATTTTTAGCATTCGTTGGGTGACAAGAAATCCCCCTGCTATGTTAATAGAAGCCAATATCACTGCGGCCAATGCCAGGATAGTGCCTAATGAGGATGGTGAACCAATCTGTAAAAGTGCGCCGATTACTATAATGCCACTGATTGCATTGGTCACACTCATTAACGGGGTATGAAGTGCTGGAGTGACACTCCAGATTACTTGCCAGCCCACAAAGCAGGCCAGTACGAAAACAATGAAATGATCCATGAATGAAATGGGAGCGACACTTCCCACAGCGAGTATCGCCAGGACGCCTATGGCGATTCCCCCTAGTGTCGCCCAACCCCGATTGGGAGTAACGTTGTTTTCTTCTTTTGGGGACTCAGCTTTGGGCTGCGGTTGTTGGGCAGGTTTGGCGGAGAGTTTCGGAGCTGGAGGAGGCCAGGTAATTTCACCCTGATTAATGACGGTTGCACCTCGAATAGCTTCATCTTCCATGTTGACGTTGATGCTGCCGTCTTTGTCAGGGCTCAGATCAGTCAGCAAATGGCGAATGTTAGCCGCATAGAGCTGACTGGATTGAGTTGCCATTCGGCTTGGATGGTCTGTATATCCGATGATCTTCACTCCGTTTTCACTGACAACCTGATCCGCTTGGGTGAGCTCGCAGTTTCCACCCTGTTCAGCGGCAAGATCCACGATGACGCTGCCATGCTTCATGCTTTCGACCATTTCTCTCGTGATCAATTTGGGCGCTGGTTTTCCAGGAATTAACGCAGTAGTGATGATAATGTCGACTTCCTTTGCCTGTTCAGCAAAGAGTGCCATTTCTGCTTTGATGAATTCTTCACTCATCACCTTGGCATATCCGCCTTCTCCGCTGCCGTCCTCTTCAAATTCCAATTCGAGGAACTCGGCGCTCATGCTTTCGATTTGTTCTTTTACTTCTGGACGAGTGTCAAAAGCCCGGACAATTGCGCCCAAACTGACTGCCGCTCCAATTGCGGCTAATCCAGCAACACCGGCCCCAATGACCATGACTTTTGCGGGTGGTACTTTTCCGGCAGCGGTAATTTGGCCGGTGAAAAACCTTCCAAAGTGTTGCCCTGCCTCAATCGCGGATCGATACCCAGCCACATTAGCCATAGAAGACAGGGCGTCCATTTTTTGGGCTCTGGATATACGGGGCACTGAGTCCATGGCTATTATGGTCGCCCCGGACCTGGACATCTGTTGCATTAGCTCTTCATTTTGGGCTGGCCAGATAAAACTAATCAGTGTCTTGTCCCTAGTCAACCATTCAGCCTCGTGTCTACCATGGGCCTCATTCAATTCCGGTGCCCGGACTTTGCAAATAATTTCGGCCTGCTCCCATAATCCTGGGGTATCGTCGACAATTGACGCTCCAGCAGTTTCGAAATCACCGTCAAGAAAGCCAGCGGCTCGTCCGGCATTGTGCTCAACCAAAACACTATGACCCAACGATCCAAGTCTTTTAACTTCCTCTGGTGTACAGGACACTCGATTTTCGTTCAGATGAACTTCTTTAGGTATTCCAATTTTCATTATGATTCAAAGTGGCAGGTTAAATTAGAAAGCGACTGTTCCCATTTACTATTATTCTGATGGATCTAATCTATTAGATTTAATCTATCGCCTATTTCGATTTCGGATGCATACTAATGGATTCCAGTCTATATACCCCGTTCAGGTCAAAGAGATTGTGTCCACGGATAGTGTCTGTAAACGATATAAGTAACATAACAATCCATACAATCCAGTCATACACCGGCCATACAATCCAGATAGAACCCAAATAGAACAATCTTCAAGCAGAATAATCTGATTTCCAACTGAATCTTTAGAGTAAGCGAGAAGGCACGATAACACCGACAGACTTTATTGGTTTCTTTTTGTTGTTTCTTATTCGATCCAGACTACGAGCTCGATGTTGGCTAACGGAAACCTAACAAATCTGCTCGGACCCATCCGCAATTTCTAACTAGTGCAAACTTGAATTGGGTTATTCGAGGAAAGAACCTCAATCATAAATGATTTGCCTGGTAAATTAACAATCAGTCTAAGTAATACAGGGATAAATCTATTCGATATGAAAATGAGGGCAGCAATGGCCAGAGATCAATAGTACACTTGTGACGGTATGAGAAAGAAAAAAACCAGGCAAGAAAAACAAAAGAAGGGATTTAGGGTCGCGGATGAAAGTGGAATTCCGGTTCCAGCCCGCAATTTGTTAATAGAGTACGTATTTGCACAGTCCTACACTGTTTCTGTAGAAGAGTTTTGTAAGCAGTTCGGATTGGAGACCGTGGAGGAAGCAGATGCACTCGAGTCGAGACTTTCCCGGTTGACCAAACAAAAAGTGTTTTATCAGGATGGTCAGGGAAAGTACGGGATTGCAATAGACGCCGGAATTTTCGTCGGACAGGTGATGGGGAATGCGAAGGGATACGGCTTTGTTATTCCGGATGAGGGTGATGAAGATTTGTATTTGAATTATCGCCAAATGAAAAAGGTACTGCACGGAGACCGGGTATTGGTTAAAACAGGGCGCACTGATCAGCGAGGTAAGAAGGAAGGTGTGATTGTTGAAGTGCTAATTGATCCAGACCGGGAAATAATCGGCCAATATTTCAGGCAGGGGGGAAAGGGATCGTCCAGCCCGAGGACCATCGGTATGGACGGGATATTCATATTCCGAAAAAACTGAATAAGAAAGCCAATGACGGGGACATCGTCAGTGTAAGGGTGACCCATCACCCGGTGCAACATTTCGATGCGATTGGGGAAGTCGTGGAAATCATTGGTCATCGGATGGCCCCAGGGGTTGAAACCGATATTGCACTTCGTGAACACGATATTCCCTATTTGTGGCCGCAAAGTGTGTATAAACAGCTCGATAATGCGATCTATTCGACTCAGTCTGTCAGGCGAAGAAAAGGGCGTAAAGACATACGGAAGAAGAAGCTCGTCACTATTGATGGAAGTGATGCAAGGGATTTCGATGATGCAGTTTATTGTGAAAGGAACAAGAAAGGTTGGCGATTGATTGTCGCAATTGCCGATGTTAGTCACTACGTTGGTGTGGACACCGCACTTGATCAGGAAGCCTTCAACAGAGGGAATTCTGCCTATTTTCCTAATCGAGTGGTGCCGATGTTGCCAGAGTCACTGTCCAATGGAATCTGCTCCATTAATCCAGAGGAAAATCGGTTTTGTATGGTTTGTGACATGCAATTCAACGGATCAGGAGAAATGCAGGGTTATGAATTTTATCCCGGAATTATGTTCTCCCATGCCAGGCTAACCTACGATCTGGTCAATCGAATCGTTAGCGAAAGAGATATTAATGAGCGCAAAGACTGGAATCACATTACCTCGCAATTAGATGATCTCTTTGAACTTTTTAAGTGTCTGGATAGCAAAAGGCGAGACAGGGGCACAGTGGATTTTGAATTTCCCGAGGCGTTTATCGAATATGATGATAAACAAAAGATCAGCCGTATTTCGGCTCGCCAAAGAAACTACGCCCATAGAATGATCGAAGAATTCATGCTGTCTGCAAACGTCTGCGCCGCGAAATTTCTGAATCAACACAATAACCACGAGTCCATTTATCGCAATCATAAGGGGCCGGAAGAGGAAACCCTTGTGGACCTTAGGAGTTTTCTTGGCGGTTTAGGGTTGCAATTAGGTGGCGGGGATGATCCCGAAGCATCGGACTATGCGGCGATTGTGAGACAGGTGGAAGAAAGGCCAGATGTCTCACCCGTGGTGCAGACTGCCTTGCTCCTTAGTTTGGGACAGGCAGTTTATAGCACAGAGCAATTAGGTCATTTCGCATTAGCTTACCCCTTGTATACGCACTTTACTTCTCCCATACGTCGATATAGCGACCTTGTAGTTCATCGGCAAATCAGGCATATCCTCGAAAGTAAAGGAGAAAGCCAGGACGGCTCTTCTGGTGTTGCAAAACAAAAGCCAGTGACACCGGAAGGAGTTTCCATTTCGGATGCAGCAGATCATTGTTCGTTCACTGAGCGTCGTGCTGAAAATGCAAGTCGTGACGTTGTCTCCTGGCTTAAAGCGGAGTATATGTTAGACAAGGTTGGGCAGGAGTTTGATGGCCGTATATCAAGTGTTAAGGAATTCGGTTTATTTGTGCTACTGGACGAGGTTTTCGTCGATGGTCTAGTTCATGTTTCAGAGCTGGGGGATGATTACTATCAGTACGATCGTCAGAACTTTCAGTTAATTGGTGAACGAACGGCGAAACGTTTCGGTTTAGGTATGCTTGTCCGAGTCCGGGTTGCAAATGTAAATCTTTCAGAAAGCAAAATAGATTTTCATCTAATCTCTGCTAAGGAGGGAGAAAATTCGCCGAAAGGTGGTTCCAATACTACTATCGACAAAACCATTGACAGGATCGCTGATAAGGCCATTTATAAGGATAGTGCCAATGATAGGAGTCGCATCGATTCAGGAAAAAAACCGAAGATAGCGAAGGAACTAAAAGAAAAAAAGAAAACTGGCACATCGCCTAAACTCACTACTAAATCCAAACCCAAAAGTAGCAGCACATCCAAAAGTAAGCCCAAAAGCAATAACAATAGCAAAGGCAAAACTAAAAGCAAAATAACAACCAGGGCGAACACCGATACTAAAAAGAAATCTGGGGCTGGTGGTAATAAATCGAATAAAACCAGCACTAGATCCAAAGCTGGTTCTAAAAGAAAAAACAAATAGAGACTAAATGTTCAGTGAGAAGAAAGTCTAGAAAGCGCGCCAATACAGGTTCTCAGGACTCCAGCCAACCGTCTCGAAATCGGGTTTCTCATGCTAGTTACGAAGGTGAGCCAGTGGATCTTTCTTATGGTTTCCACAGTGTTGAGTCTCTGATTGAAAGCGATGGGAAGCAAATTCTAGAGGTTATTATTGTTCAGAATAGATTGGATCAGAGAGGAAAAAAACTGATCGAAATGTTAGAAAACAGTCAAATCAGATACCGCATTGGTGACAAGGAAGAAGCTGATGAATACGCGGGAGCTGCTGTCCATCAGGGTGTGATCGCACTGATCAAGCGCCAACCCCAGGCGAATGAAACAGACTTACATAATCATCTTGATTCTCTCCAACATTCCCCATTGATTCTGGTATTGGATCAAATACAGGACCCTCATAATTTGGGAGCATGTATTAGAACCGCGGATGGTGCCGGTGTTGATGCAATAGTGGTTCCCAAAAATGGTGCATGTCCAGTCAACCAGACCGTTCGAAAGGTGGCTGCAGGTGCAGCGAACCGAATTCGGATTTTCTATGTTACTAATCTGGCAAGAACTCTGGATGAACTACGGGAAAAGGGTGTATGGGTTACGGGTGCGACGGATCAGGCGGACCAAAGTCTGTATCAAAGCGATTTTAAGGGAAGTGTAGCCATTGCCATGGGGTCTGAAGGTAAGGGGCTTAGGCGGCTCACTCTTGAAAAGTGCGATCAATTGGCAAGCATACCGATGCATGGTTCCGTTTCAAGTCTGAATGTTTCCGTTGCAACTGGCGTGTTTCTTTTCGAGGCGACTCGTCAGCGAGCGTTGGAATAAACCGCTTGTAAGACGGAAATGTTCCCGTACCTGGATTGATCTTCAAATTTTCCCCACAGTGTACTGATTCAGCATGAACAGAATTACCTCATTCCCCCAAGGGCATTGGTCGTTGGCGGTAGATATTCCTTACAGTATGGGAGTGAAGCAGAATGAACTCATCTTTCTTTGCGGACAGGCTGATTTGTCCGGAAAAGGAACGGTCTGTCATTCCCATGATCTATTTAGGCAAACCGAAGCAGCGATAGATCACATTCGAAATCTGTTTTTGGATCTCGGCAGTAATGTGGAAAAACTAGTCAAGCTGACGGTTTTTTATGTGGACAATGGTGATGTGGACCGGGAACAATATCTATCCCATATTGTTAATGCCCTGAATACCGATAACGCACCGGTAATTGCGATGGTACCAATTACGCATTTTTTCTATCCAGGAATGATGGTTGAAATTGATGCGGTTGGCGTGGATTCCATCTCTCCAAGGCACTACGTTAGTAACCCGGAACACGGGCCGGTCATCCAGGGACTCAGTCAGGCACTACGATGTGATGAATATATTTTCCTTGGAAGTACATCAGTGGTTGGGTCGGATGGAATGATTCCAGATGAAGGAGATAGCATTACCCAAACCAGAAATACCTTGCGTCGTATCGAATCCATCCTCGGAGAATTCGGTGCAGACAGGCAGGACCTGGTGAAGGTAAATAACTGGTTTGTTAACGATGGAACAGCGGGAGGTTGGGCGCCAGGGGGTAAGGTTAGAACCGAGTTCTTTCCCGAGCCAGGCCCTGTTGCTACGGGCCATCCATTACATACTCTTGGTACTGCCGGATTAATGTTTAGTGCGACTGCTGGGCGATGCTCGGTACCTCCGGAGAACGCCTGGAGAAACAACATGCCTGGCCCACAGGTCATTGGGACTGGCCAATTCATCTACCGTTCAAACATGGTCTAAAGTGCGGTAACGTTATTTTTGTTGGTGGTCAGGTTTCCCTGGATGAAAACTCCAGGGTATTCGATCCCGACGACATGGTTAAACAAACTCATACCAGTATGGAAAATATTGACAGGGTTTTGAGGGAGTTTGGTGCCGGTTTCACAAATATTCTGAAGCTAAATACCTGGTACAAGAGTGATGGTTCCAATGGAGACTATGCTTCTGCGTTGCACCAAAATGTTAAGGTTCGTTCCTCTTATTTCAACCGACCGGGCCCCGCTTCGACCGGAATACCCCTTGACTACCTATGTTTTGAGAATATGCTCAATGAAACCGAGGTAGTCGCATGGATGGAAAGTGAGGAGCCAGAAGAATTAGGTAACAATACGTGAGATTGGTCGGGTTTTTGCTAGTCATGCAAACACTGAAGTCACACATGGAAATCTCACATAAAAGCCCTACATACAAACCTCACATAGCAATCTGTCGTAGCAATCTAGCGTAACAATTGGGCATTAGGATTTCAGGAATCAAGCGACTACCTTGATGACGGGTATAGCTGCTCCATGGAAACTGAAAGTCCATTATCCTGGACAATTCTAACGTGCTGGCGTCCAAGTCCTCTGGGTTCCCGGACGCCACAGGAGTGGGAAATAATGCCTACCGCATAATTAATCTGTTTAACATAATTAGCGACTTTTACCGATTTGTCCTCAGGATTCAAACCCCGTTGCAGTCGACTATTGTGGGTGGTTATGCCTGTGGGGCAGGTATTCTTATTACACTTCAGCGATTGTATGCAGCCGAGAGCAAACATGAAGCCTCGGGCAGAATTAACGAAATCTGCACCTGCGCATAATGCCCAGGCGACGCCAACTGGATTGATCAGTTTGCCTGATGTAATTACTTTGATTCGTTCTCGTAATTGATGTTTCTCCAGGATGTCCACCACTGCGGGAAGTGACTCCTTAATAGGCAGGCCAACATGATCCATCAATGTCATTGGTGCCGCCCCGGTGCCCCCATCTCCGCTATCGATGGTGATAAAGTCCGGTGCGCTGGAGATCCCTCTTTTATTGATTTCAATACACAGTTCTTCCACCCATTGGATGCCACCAATCACCGATTTAAATCCAGTGGGTTTCCCGGTTACGGAACGTATACGTTGAATCATATCTAAAAGGTCCGTTACGCTCTTAATATCGAGGTGGCGGTTGGGTGAAATTGATGCTTTTCCAACTTCTATGCCCCGAATTTTAGCGATCTCCTCGGTAACTTTATCAGCTGGGAGAATACCGCCTTTACCCGGTTTTGCACCTTGAGACATTTTTATCTCAAACATTTTCACCTGGTCATGAGCCGCTATTTCTCGAAGTTTTTGATCACTCAGACTTCCATCTTCTTTTCTGACTCCATATTTGGCGGTACCGATTTGGAAAACCAGATCAGCGCCACCCTCAAGGTGAAAGGAGGACAACCCACCTTCACCGGTGTTGTACCAGCAGCCAGCCATTTTCGCTCCTCTGGACAACGCCTGAACAGCTGGTCGGGATAATGCACCAAAGCTCATGGCTGAAATATTGATCAGGGATTTCGCTGTATAGGGTGTCTTGCAATACCCCTCTCCAATCGAAATAGGGCGAATATCAGTGGCTTCTTCGTCAAGGGTTGGAAATGGGCAGTTTTCAAAAATCATCGTGCCGACCTGAGAGAGGTTTTTCGTTGAGCCAAAAGCGATATTGACTCCCTTATCCTTTGATGCCCGATGAATCCACTCTCTTTCCGCTCGGTTAAATGGCATCTCTTCCCGGTCCATAGCGAAAAAATATTGCCTGAAAAACTCTCCAAGTGAACTAAAAATATACCGAAAATGGCCGATGACGGGATAGTTTCGTAGCACCGCATCTTTTGTTTGGGTAATGTCACGGACAAAAAGAACAATCAACAGAAGCACAATCAGTCCGACGAAAAATAGAAAGACGTCCGACAAAATGGATAACCATGGTGTCGCCATATCGATGACATTGCTCATTGAATCTGACATTGCTTGAGTTGCTCCTGAAGTGAGGATTGGTTTATCTGCGAAGGCCTGTGAGCTTATAGAAATCCGTGTTTGAGAATAGTTCCGTTCAGGTGTTTTTTATTCTCCAGAGGGTCTTTCTCGAATAAGGGTTGGCTTCCAATCTTTATCTGGCTGACAAATGGCTAACGAATCTAAACCCACTCTAAAAAATTAAAGCCGCAGCGACGTGCCTGCCGTCTCCACTAAGAACACTATAGGTTCGACATGCTGCAGCCGTATCCATCACCTCAAGCCCTATTCCTTTTCGCATTAGAGGTTCACTTAATGCCGGATCCGGGAACACGAGGTCTGGACCAGTTCCAAGTAGAATCACTTCAGTTTCAATTTCCGCCAGCAATTCGAAATCAGACGTCTGAAGGTTAGAAACATCTTTAACTTGCCACATTTGAATGTTCCGTGATGTTAATATCAGGCTTTGGTTATAGAGGGTGTCTCCAATTTTGATCTGAACACGACCATCACGGTGTTCAAAGCCCGTGATTTGATAATTCGAGTCGGAATTGCTGAGATGAAGTTTCATGACAACTGTTGTTTTTTCGTCGTATTTTTAAATTGTGGCTCAAGGATGTCCCAAGGATATAGTCTAGAGAGAAATATCCTGGCGGTGTTCCGGATCGACAGAATAAATGTTCCCGCATTGGGATCTTCGAATATAACAGTTTACATCCATTGCGAAAATTTCTTGTGAAAGCTGTAAAGATTGGTCTATTAGGGCTTGGAACCGTGGGTACTGGGGTTATCTCAGTATTAAAAAGAAATGCTGATGAAATTGCCAGACGGGCAGGAAGTGAGATTACCGTGGTTGCAGCGGCGGTTCGGGATTTATCTAAACCTCGTGACATCGATTCTTCCGGAATTCGAATAACGGATGATCCCATGTCAGTGGTTAATGATCCAGAAATTGATATTGTTGTTGAATTGATTGGGGGCGATGGAGTCGCGCTGGATGGCGTTAATAAAGCGCTTGAAAACGGTAAACACGTGGTTACCGCGAATAAGGCGCTAATTGCGTTGCATGGAAATGAGATTTTTAAAACCGCACGATCCAAAGGTTTGGTCGTCGCCTTTGAGTCAGCAGTTGCTGGTGGTATACCCATTATAAAATCAATTAGAGAGGGGCTTTCAGCTAATCGCATTGAGTGGTTGGCGGGAATTATTAATGGCACCTCGAATTATATTTTGACCCAAATGACGGAAGGCGGCCGGAATTTTGATGATGTGCTGGCCGAAGCTCAAGCGTTGGGGTATGCCGAGGCTGATCCGGCTTTCGACATTGAAGGAACAGACGCTGCTCACAAACTGACGATATTGGCATCCATTGCATTCGGTATTTCTCTTCAGTTTGACAAGGTTTATCAGGAAGGAATCACTAATATATCCAGTGAGGACATTACCTATGCCCAGAAGTTTGGGTATCGAATTAAGCATCTTGGACTTGCTCGAAGAACCGATAGAGGAATTGAGCTTAGGGTGCATCCAACCCTGATTCCAGAGCAAAAATTGATTGCCAATGTGAATGATGTGATGAATGCCGTGCTTGTTCAAGGGGACGCAGTAGGCCCAACGCTATATTATGGTGCCGGGGCAGGTTCTGAACCAACCGCATCATCGGTAGTTGCTGATCTGGTCGATGTAGTTAGAACCATCACGACAGATCCAGAAAACCGGGTTCCCCATCTCGCGTTTCAACCCGATACGTTATCGGATCTGGCAATTCTCCCGATTGAAGAAATTGATACTGCCTACTATCTGCGGATGGGCGTGATAAACAGACCAGGAGTGCTGGCAGCCATTACCGAAATCTTCGGCAATAAGGGGATCAGTATCGAGACGATTTCACAAAAAGAAAATGGTGATGGAAAGGAGGATGGAGAGGACAAAGTCTCTATCATACTTCTGACACACAATACCAAGGAGGGACATCTATGCGACGCGATCAAGCAGATAGAACAGCTCGATACGGTATATGGATCCGTGACCCGGCTTCGAGTGGAGACTCTGTCCTGATTCACTGTGTCTGGTTTTGTCAGAGATCGAAACCAGGCATGATGATCAATTATGTTGGTCAACATGGTGATGAAGTGAATGCTTAATACTCGAGACTATTCCATCTACCGAAAAGGGAATGATTAACGATTCCCGCTTTCAAAATCTCGATAACAATGCCCTAGGAAAGCTGGCTTCGCTAATCGTGTAGGATATTGTCTGGAAAGTGGAGTACTTTTCGTCTCTCCACGGTGAAGCTCATAAAATCAAAACAGTAACTTTTGCAACCACTGTCTAACACTATCCGTGATCATAAAGAGACGTGAAGCACTCTGCCAGTTTGGGCACCAAAAAGCTGATCTTGCGCAATCTGGTGGGTTAGACATTGATCCCTTACTTCGAAGGGTTTATCAAAACAGAAATATTTCTGATCCTGACGAAATTTCCTATTCGCTCAAAAAACTACATCCCCCCCAATCTCTTAAAGGGATGGAGGAAGCGACCCAGCTTCTAGGCAATGCCATCAAAAATGACGCTTCAGTGGTGATCGTGGGTGACTACGATACTGATGGAGCCACTGCAACTGCAATGGCCATACTCGGCCTATCCAGGTTGGGTGCCAAACGTGTGCAGTATCTGGTTCCCAATCGATTCGAGTTTGGCTATGGTCTATCGGAAAAAATTGCGCATCTGGCTCTTGAGCTAAAACCAGATTTACTGATAACGGTGGATAATGGAATTAGCAGTATTGATGGGGTGGCCTTCCTAAGGGACAAGGGAGTAAAAACCATCATAACGGATCATCATCTCCCTAGAAAAGAGTTGCCAGCTGCTAACGCCATTGTGAATCCAAATCAGCCACTGTGTAAATTTAAAAGCAAAGCATTAGCTGGAGTGGGTGTGATGTTTTATCTGTTGCTTTCAGTAAGAGCAAAGCTAAGAGCAGAAGGTTGGTTTGTTGAGAAAAACATGGTTGAACCAAACCTGGCTGATTACCTGGATTTGGTTGCCTTAGGCACAGTAGCTGACATGGTTCCCCTGGACGTGAATAATCGGATACTGGTTGCACAGGGTATTGCCCGTATTCGTTCCGGGAAATGCCGTCCAGGGATTATTGCTTTGCTTGAAGTTGCTGGCAAAGGTTATCGAAATCTGGCTTCATCAGATTTCGGCTTCGTTATTGGGCCAAGACTTAATGCAGCAGGTCGACTTGACGACATTTCAACCGGTATTGATTGTCTATTAGCTAATTCCCTTCAGGAGGCCCGTGAACATGCTCAGATATTGAATGAAATTAATGTTGAGAGGCGCCGTATCGAGAAAGTGATGCAGGAGCAGGCTTTTGAAATTGTCAGGGAATTACAATTGGAGATAAAGGGAGCTGAGTCCGAGGCAGGCTGGGTCTCTGGTTATTGTCTGTTTGATCCATCCTGGCATCAGGGAGTCACGGGTCTGGTAGCATCTCGGGTTAAGGACCAGACCCATCAACCGGCTATCGCGTTTGCTCCTACGGAGGAGGGGCTTCTGACTGGCTCTGCCAGAACGGTATCTGGACTGCATATTCGGGATCTAATTGAAGGGATCGCTGATCAGTCACCGAATCTAATTTTGAAATTTGGGGGCCATGCGATGGCAGCAGGTTTAACCATCGAAAAGCATCATCTGGATGAGTTCAAAAAATGTTTCCATGAGGCGGTGACCGAGGAATTTTCATCCGGAGTAGAGGTGGATATTTCCATCAAAAGCGATGGGGAGATATCTACAAATGAGCTTACCCTTGATTACGCGGACTTACTAAAAAACGCGGCTCCCTGGGGGCAGGGATTTCCCGCCCCGGTTTTTGATGGTGTGTTTAAGGTGCTGGAGCAAAGAGTCGTTGGCGGACAGCATATTAAGTTTGTGTTGGAAGGTGAACATAGGGGCGTTTATGATGCTATTGCATTCAAGGCCATTGAGCCTGGTTCGGAACCAGGAAAATTTGACTTTATTAATATGGCCTATCAACTTGATGCGAATGAATTTAGGGGGCAGCGGTCACTGCAGCTTATTATTGAGAAGTTTGAACCTGAGGAGCTTTCTGGTTGATTTACCTGTTGTAGCCCCCTTTCAGGGACAGGCATGAAACATAACAACAGTTTGGGATGTGTGTATCAAGTCAGAATTTGTTTTATACTCGCCCATCCGTAGCCAAGTGAAGAATGATTAGCCTGTAAACGAATGGAAAACGACGACAATGACATTGCTCTAGTAGAGCGTGTAAAAAACGGCGATAAACAGGCATTTAATTTGCTGGTTTCCAAGTATCAATACAGGATTAAACATCTGGTTGCGCGTTTCGTAAAAGATCAGGTCGAACAGGAAGATATTGTTCAGGAGGCTTTTATTAAAGCGTATCGCGCGATTGGGCGTTTTCGCGGGGACAGTGCTTTTTATACCTGGTTGTATCGAATTGCGGTTAATAGTGCAAAAAACTACCTTGTTGCTTCTGGGAGACGACCTCCTACTCAGGATATTGACGCTGACGAAATTGCCCATACCCGTCATGCGAGTAGCTTAACCGAACATAATTCTCCAGAAGAAATTCTGCAAAACGATGAATTGGTGTTGGCAATACGGGAGGCGATTCGGGTTTTACCCCATGAGTTAAAAGAAGCCATTCAACTGAGAGAATTTGATGGGTTGAGCTACGAGGATATCGCTGAAGTGATGGATTGCCCGATTGGTACCGTCAGATCCAGGATTTTTCGAGCAAGAGAGGCCATTGAACAGGCGATGGCGGCTGTTTCCGGGTAGATTGCTGACTAGATTAAATAGAGATGATGGATTTTACGTTTCCAAAATGCATTTAACACATTCCCTGGATGAACTAATTTAGAAATCTGAACACTAACTTTCAGAATTCCCAACTAATAAAAAGTGACAAGATGAACGAAAAAATTTCAGCGCTGATTGACGGAGACCTCAATACTGAGGATCGTGGGAGTCAACTCAGTAAGATTTTGTCAGATGAGCAGGCGACTCAGAGTTGGCGGCGTTATCATTTGATTGGTAATGTAATCCGTAACGAAGTTGAGTCCTCCGGGAGGGATCTTTCTGCTGATATTTGGTCAAAACTCGAACAGGAACCGACGGTGCTTACCCCGTCCCCGAAAAGGAAAGTCGAAAAGGGGGCTTCAGATATATGGCCTGCTGCTGGACTGATTGCCATGGCGGCATCCATTGCCCTGGCTGCCGTGGTTGCTCTGGGTCCGTTAGGAGATAATGATTCATCCGGACAGATAGCGTTTAATAAATTTGTTGAGACCACCGTGGCGGGTCCTTCGGAGGATCAAAAGCGTATAACTGATGAGTTCGGAGAAATGCTAGCTGAACATGGTGAGTTCTCTTCTTCAGCAGGACTTAATGGTTTGGTTGCTTATGCGAAACTGGTTAGTAATCAGTCCATGGATCACTAATTTTTCCGCCTAATCAACGAAAATGATAACTTCTTCCTTTACGTCAATGATGAAGCTGGCCAATATGATGTTAAAAGCATTTTTATTGTTTTTCGTTATAGTGGCGAATGAGGTCAACGCAAGCGCCTCGGATTGGTTGATGAAGATTAACGGAGCCGCAGCGGAAGTCAATTTCTCTGGAATCTTTGTATACACCCACGAAGGCAAAGTGGAAGTAATGCAGGTAACCAGGAGGGTGGATGACGGGATGATGCAAGAGCGGCTTTATGCTCTAAATGGAGAAGCCCGTGAAATTATCCGGGACATGAGCCGGGTGTGGTGCTATATCCCGGATCAAAATGTGGGAGTCCATGATTATCGACAAATATCAGAAAGCGGTTTCCCCCGAATAGTGCCGGGAGATTTTGATAAGTTGTCAAAGAACTATACTTTTTCCGAAGGTGGGTATGAGCGCATTGCTGATCGTCGGGCGCATCAAATCAATGTCATACCTAAAGATCCCTATCGATATGGATATGTTCTATGGGCGGACGAGGAAAGCGGCTTGCTGCTAAGGTCGGATCTGGTCGATCATAGTGGAAATATTATTGAACAGTATATGTTTGTCGATGTGGAAATTGGAATTGATATTCCGGACTCTGCATTGCAGGCGGTTAGTAATAAGGACCAGTTAGAGTGGTTTGGCAATGCGAATCCGCCGATTTCCGCACCATCAACTTCTTCAAGCTGGCTAATCGGTCAGGTACCTGGGGGGTTTCAGCTGTCCAAACATATCCGCCGAATGTCTCCCATGGAAGCAGAAGAAGTAGAACATTTAGTCTATACTGATGGTTTGTCGACCATTTCAGTGTTTATCAAGGAGGCTCGGGTGGGCCAAAGCAGTATGAAGGGATTACTGAAAATGGGAGCAGTCCATGCCTATCGGAATACCATCGAGCACTATCGTGTGACCGTCATGGGAGAGGTGCCCGCACAAACCGTACAATTTGTGTCTCAGGGGATTTCCTACAAGCAGTAATTCAGTCGAATATCATCGCGAAAAATTATTATTCGCCAACCACACTCCAACATCGGAGGTAATCGGTTAGGCATTCTGTGTCACTATGTTACTGCATTAGAGGTCCACGGATAACTTCTCTCCCTTCTTCCGGTATCTACTTTCCATTTGCCTTCGGAATTTTCAAATCTTTAGGTGGTTGATTTGCTTTTGAACTCAGATGCCTCTATGTTTTGTCTTTTTCTTAATAGTTAAATCTGGAAACTGACGTGAGTCAAGCTCAATCTGAATCCCAGCATTTTGCAGCCGTTGACCTGGGCTCTAACAGCTTTCACATGGTGATCGCAAAAGAAGAGTCTCATGGACAGATCAGAATCATTGATCGGGTCAGAGAGATGGTTCGTTTAAATGCAGCGCTCAACAATCAGGGATTTCTAACTCGTGATGGGGAGGAAAAGGCCCTTGCCTGTCTATCCCGCTTTAGTCAGCGACTGAAGGATATACCCCGTAGTAGAGTCTGGGCCGTTGGAACCAATACCCTTAGAGTAGCGAGGAATGCATCAGAGTTTTTGTTGTCCGCCAATACTGCACTGGGTCATACCATTTCGATTATTTCGGGCCATGAAGAAGCCAGACTAGTCTATTTAGGCGCGGCCTTTGATCTCGCAACCCGGGATGAAAAAAGACTGGTTATCGATATCGGTGGAGGTAGCACGGAATTGATTGTCGGAAAGAATGATCAACCGCTGAAAATGGATAGTTTATATATCGGCTGTGTCAGTTTGACTCGTGAAATCTTTGATGATGGTCGAATTACCTCAGCGCGATTGATGGTTGCGAGGCAAATGGTGTTAAGGGAGCTGGAAGCGATTTACTCAAGTTACCGCGAGCTGGGATGGGATGAGGTAGTGGGAACATCGGGGACAATCAAGGCCGTTGATAAAGTTGCCGCGAGATTGGGACTGCCCCGTGATTACATATCAAAAGATAGTATAAATGCTATTGCGCATTGGCTTGGGGAATGTGGTCACTACGAAGACCTAAATCACGTTTCTGAGCAAAGACGCCCGGTTTTTGTTGGAGGGTTTCTGATTCTCGCGGCTATTTTTGAATTATTTGATATCCAGAGAATGGAGTTATCTCAGGGTGCGTTGAGAGAAGGTGTATTAGCGGAACTAGTGGGCAGACTGCATAATCAGGATTCCCGGGACCAGGGGGTTCAGGTGCTGGCAGAACAGTTTAAACTTGATAGGCAACAACAACGCAGGGTAAGACACTTCGCAGAGTTTCTATTCAATCAGGCTGAGGGTTGGGAATTCGATGATCCTCTGTACCTGAACTTATTGAGATGGGCGAGCGAGCTGCATGAAATCGGTATTTCCATTGCTTATGGACAACATCATAAGCATGGTGCCTACATTATTGAAAATAGCGACATTGATGGTTTTTCACGACAGCTACAGTATATTTTGTCATTACTGGTTCGTAGCCACCGGCAAAAAATTCCCAAAATGCTTTTTCTGGCACTCCCGGCTCAATGGCCAGAGTATTGTGAACGATTGGTGATCCTGTTAAGGCTGAGTGTGGCTTTCCATCGTGGACGCACCGAAGTGGATGAAACCAATATTGCCCTCAAGGTCAAGGACAAGCACATGGTGCTCATGCTAGATAGTCGTCCCTGAAGAACCCGAAAAGGCTACATATCCAGTATAAACTGGATATAGTCCTGGTTTGAATCGACCGGAATTGTTAAACTGGCGTTCAGTTTCTGGTCGAACACGAGGTATATATGCTACCTGACAGCCCGGTGAATGACGATCAACTCAGTTTCTTCAACATCGTTGATCAGCTGGATACGTCCCATCCCCTGATTGCCCTTGGCAATACCCTTGACTGGTCATCGCTTGAAGCCTCCCTGAGCCAGTACTACAGCGCGAAGGGGCGGGCCGCGAAACCGATCCGGTTGATGAGCGGATTGGTGATGATCAAACAGCTGTACAGCTTAAGTGATGAATCGGTGGTGGATCAATGGAAGATGAACCCGTACTTTCAGGTGTTCTGTGGTGAGGTGAGTTTCCAGACGCAGGTACCGTGCCATGCGACGGAACTGGTGAAGTTCCGCAACCGGATTGGGTCGGAGGGAGTCAGGGAGATCTTTTCGCTGTCGGTAAAACTGCATGGGAAGCTGGCAGAGGAGCAGACAGTACTGGTAGATACCACGGTACAGGAGAAGGCGATCACGTACCCGACAGACAGCAAGTTGGCGATAAGGATCATCAATCGCCTGAACAAGCTGTCGAAGTTACACGGGATACAACAACGACGAACGTACGTAAAGGAAGTGCGGTCACTTCGTTTGGCATGTCGTCATTTCCGTCACGTGAAACGACGTCGTAAGGCGAACAAGGCGTTGAAACGATTACGAACCATTGCGGGTGTGTTGCTCAGGGAATGCCAACGGAAGTTACCGATCGATGTTCTGACGGCGCAGGAAGCGAACTTTGCGTTATACGAACGTGTTTTGTCTCAACAGCCCAAAGACAGGAACAAGGTTTACTCCCTGCATGATCCTGCTGTGTACTGCGTGGGCAAGGGGAAGGATCACAAGGCGTATGAGTATGGTCGCAAGGCGTCAGTGGTGGCGACGAAGGAGTCACAGGTGATTGTGGGGGTGGTGAGTCATGACGAACATGATCATGATTCGAAGACCCTGAAAGCAGCACTGACAGAAGCCCATACCCACCGTGAGACATCGATCAGGCTGGCGGTGGTTGACCGGGGATATCGGGGAGCGAAGAATAAAGTGGATTGTGAGGTGCTGTTACCGGGTCCTCCGCTGAAACGGGACAATGCTTATCAACGCCAGAAGAAACGGATACTGTGTCGCAAACGAAGTGCGATAGAACCGATCATCGGTCATTTGAAGCATGATCATCGTTTATTGAGGAGCTGGCTGAAGGGAGCCGAAGGAGACCGTATCAATCTGCTGATGGCGGGTTGCGCGTGGAATTTGAGAAAGTGGATGATCGCTTTCTTTTTGTTTGAAAAACCCAACGGCGGAGAGCAAACATTACTCGCCATTGCCTGTTGTCAGCCCCTTGGGACGCCGCTAATCGTCGTCTGGGTGTTGTCCTGATCCGAAGGTCGAAAATGACGCATGATCGCTAACGACATCGCGCCTTTTTTCAGGACGGACTAGATAAAAAGTGGGCCGCAGAACATCCCCTTACTCTCTTTGATTTGAAAACAGAGCAAAGCTATCTGGAAGACATGTCGTACCAGCTTAAGATTGAGATGTGCTGATTTGGTTTTCCCGAACCCAGAATATCTAAAGAAAGTTCAATTCTTTTTCTTAGCTCTAGGAAAAGTACGCTTTGCTCGAGGGTTTGAAGTTTCCCAATTGCCCCATGGCATCAAGCATGGTTAAAAGAAAAGACTGCGCCGTTAGCCGAAGAAGCGCACCCTGATTGCAGTCAGTTTCATTATACCGAACGGCGCGGTCAATTCTACTTGAGTTGTGATGAATTAATATCGGAACCGAGTCTCCATTATGTTCACCCCGGATTGAATCCGTCGAGTGATCAGCGCAGATGCCAGTGACAACATCACCAAATTCTGCTCGGCCAAGGGCATTGTCAAAAAGGTGAATGAACTGTGCTTTCAGGGCGGGGTCTCGGTCATGAGCTGCAGTATCTGTTCCCTTTAGATGGACGTAAACCAGATCGTGATTCTGTAATAGCTCTTTTGCCCGGCGGAGTTTTAGATCGATATCAGTGTCTGTCAGGGAGGTAAAAGTCTTTTCGGTAGCGCAGGTGAATCCAAAAAGTTGGCCCAGTCCCAAAATCGTGCTCTCTCCTGCAACGACTCCGGCTTGGAGTTTCAGGTGACCAATGAGATTGGTTTGATCCCGATAAAACCCGACACCCCGGGTTAGGACTCCATTGCCTGGAAGTTTTCCTTTGGATTGACGTGCCTGGTTGAGTGGGTGTTCATCGAGTATTCGGTGGGAAATATCAGTGAATGAGTTGATTGCGTCTGCCGTATTTTTTGCCTTCCTGTCGTTATTTGTCAATGGTGTGCAGCTTTGGATGCCCTGGGAGATGTCCTTACCGCCGGGGTCTGTATCACTAATCTGCTCCGATAAGTCAGGGCCTCTTAGCCTAAGTACGCAACGGTGTTGAGTCGCTGGATATAGACTCGCCAGGATATTGTTTCCTACCTCAATGTCCTGCAAGGATTGGCATAGTGTGTGAATTTCCTCATTAATTCTTTGGGCACGTCGGTCAAGGACCTGATATCCCGAATCCTGTTTTTTTACAGCAGCAAGATTTGTTCGAAAAAGGAGGTCCCCCTCTTCCATCGGCAATCCAATGCCAGCCGCCTCAATGGGGCCTCTGCACAGCTCCGTGGCATGTTTGGGAGGAAGGCCGAACAGGATACCTACCCCGGTGTGGGTATCCACAGGCAATCCAGGTAAAAGCGGATCCATTAAGCCACATTGGCCATTCGCTGCGAGCCTATCCATATTCGGAGTATCTGCGAACTCCAGGGGGGTCTTGCCTTCCAATTTCCGGTTGGGGCGATCTCCCAGGCCATCGAGGATGAAGATAATGCCCTTTTTCGTTGACGTCATACGTACTTGGTCCTCAATGACTTTATCTTGCCTCGATAGATCACAGCGATTGTTTGAATGATAACCTTAACCACATCAGCAATGGTTTCTTCCAAATCAAAGTTATTTATGATCTCAATGTCCGCATTGTCTGCTTCTGACAATAGGTAGGTTTGCAGCTGCCATATATCTTCGATGTTATCCAAATAACGCTGTGCCCGACGTTGTTTGTTTATGTCGGATCGGCCTTTTATGTGCCTTACTAATTGCTGTCTGTCCAATACTACAAGGGAGATAGGGACTACTACGGCTTCAAGGCTGGTAATGTGGGACAAGAGGCTGGGTCGAATATGTACTCCTTCCAGGATTATCGATACCCTTTCGCTAAGTGCTCTTTGAATGACCGCTTCGCAAGCTACCTCAACTATTTCGGTCTGGCGTTGGAAGCCATATAACAGGCTATTTCTATCACTGTTTTCCTGAAAGTCAGTGGTTTGTAAAACCTCACCAGCTTTAAAAGATGAGGTATGCAGCGAAGGGGACAATTTTTCGGGAATCATAATTCTCATTACTTCCCGCAACATGTCTGTGGACTGGGTTCTAATGATGCCAAGGAGGTTGGCGACTTCGGTAGCAATGGTGCTTTTTCCTGACCCTGGTACTCCTCCTATCAGCAATAATAATGGATAACTATTGTGTAAAAAGTCATACCAGATCAGATAAAAGTCCGCTAACTGTTGCCCGAGTTCTTCTTCAATCGCCCGGTAGGTTCGGGAAGTCAGTTCTCTGGTGGTGATTTGTTTGATATTCTGTTTGGTCAGTGCCCGATGAATTTTACGGGTAATGACATTACATTTATCCTTGGGTAAGGAACAGCTTTCGAGACGCTGGGTATGCATTCCCCGGGAGAAAGGACGGAGTACTCCGTCGCTGGATTCCACCATCAGGTTCTCAGCCAGCATGTTTGATTTTTGTTGATACTGGGCTAATACCGCCCCGGGGTGATCTTCCGTCAGAATTTCAACGATTCTTCCTCTAAGTTCATGGGTAGTGACAACTTGGGTGTCATCAAAGTCTTCTCGAATTTCCGTTGCAACCCGATAAGCTTCGACGAAATCCAGACCTGCTAATTGCAGCGACTTGGTCAACATTCCGCGAAGAAATGGTACCCTGGTATCGTTTTCGGGATCAAAGACCTGTAACTTGGACATTGTTTATTTACCCAGAATGGTAGGCGCGACGAACTTCTTTTGCGATAATTTCGATTCCTTTCTCAAGCTGAATGTTATCCGCAGCATAGGATACCCGTATGCACTGATGCATGTGCTTCCAATCTTCAATTAACCCCGGGAAAAAATGATGCCCGGATATGACCATCACCCCTCGTTTTTTTAGCCTCTGATACAAAGTTTCGCTGGATATTGGCAAGTCCTTAAACCATAGCCAAAGAAAAATAGCGCCTTCGGATAGATGAACCTGCACAGGCAAACCGTTCATACTTTGTCTAATCAGAGAGATAGCATGAATGGATTTCTCCTTATAATAAAGTTTAATCACCTTCTTGCAAAGCGGAATGAGTTCTTGATTTTCTACCAGTCGTGTAACAAGAGCAGGGCCAAATCTTCCTGGTGACAAATTGTAAATTGCATTGGCTCCAGTCAATTTCTCGATAACCTTTTCGTGGGCAACCACAATACCGGTGCGGACTCCTGGCAGTCCGAGCTTTGACAGGCTCAAGCAGAGGATCGTGTTTTCATTCCAGACTGGCTTGGCGTCACTAAAAATAATGTTAGGAAAAGGCAATCCATATGCTCCGTCCAGGATCAGAGGAATGCCCGTTTTTTGTGCTATCCCACTGAGTTTACTAAGCTCGTTGTCCGTAATCACGTTTCCCGTGGGGTTTGTGGGCCGGGATACACAGATGGCACCAATGGAATCAGAAATATTCAGGCTGTCGAAATCAACCCGGTATTTATAAAAAAGAGAATCATCGGTCTGATGTTCAATGATGGGTTTGTTCGAAATAAATAAGGGGTCCTCGCCGAGTCCAACATCATTGTAGCCGATGTACTCTGGAGCCATTGGAAGCAGAATTTTCTTTTTTCTGCCGCCAGGAAATTCCCCAGCGAAGAGATTAAACAGAATGGAAAAACTGGCTTGGCTGCCATTCGTGATAGCGATATTTCCAGGGTTGATGAGGGAAGAACGGTTTTCACGGGAGTCAACATGGGATTCAAACATGTTATTAAAAAGATTCACCAATGCATCAATGAGCCTGTGGCTTCCTTGAGGCGAATCGTAATTTCCAATCATGCTTTCAAACTCCCGGGGCTCATTCATGAAATGCATCATCTCTTCACGGAAGATGGCTTCCATATGGGGGATCGAGGCGGGGTTTCCACCGCCTAGCATCTGCCACTCTACATCCGGATTTACTGCCTCGCCCAGATCATTCATCAACTGCAAAATTCCACTGTTAGCGTTAAAGTGATTAGAGAATTTTGAAAATTGCATGTTTATCGAATTGGAATTGTTTGCCATCTTTTGCTATCCATTTTAACGATCTTTTAACCGTCTTTTGTATTGCTGCATCGTTCACCTTTTTTGGGAATGATGAATAGTCAGTACTTAATGAATGTTTGCAAAGTCGTGGATAGTCATGATGAGTGGGAAATAATCAAACTCTTATCCCAATCGGCTTCCCCGGGCATGACGCAAAGAAACCTTTAGAAACCGAATAAGTCAGATACTACCACCATCAAGCCCGGGTTACTCCTGGAGGTCTGGGGGAAGGAGTCGGGTACTTCTATGTAGCCGGCCAGTTGGGATAGGTATATCTGCAGAGTTGTTTAAATCATTGACACCAGCAGTCAGTATTATCTGATTAAGCTAAAATTTTTAAACGATACTCATATGCACTGTTGTTGAACTTCGGAAGAATTTCGATACACTAAATTTAGCACCTTGAACACCGTAACTTTCCTGTCAAAATGCTGCCTGATTTTCAAGAAGATTAGTTGGTTAGTAATCCAATAGTGGTCTGAGGTGCCTGGTTGGCCAGGCTGGAGTCAGACAGAGGCTCTTTGTAATCAAAATAGTAGTCTGCCAGAATTTTAGCGCCTTCAATGAGAAAAGGATCTTCATCCTCATCATTTTCTCTGTCTTTTGAATCATAAAAATCCTCCAATGCTTCGATGGTGTCGGAAGCTGTTTTTCCCAACGCTTCTCTTCGTTCGTTCTCAAGGGTGAGAGTTTGTTGGTTCAACAGTTCACGCTCAGCTTTCCTTTTTTCCTCATTAAGGGTAAGAAATTTTGTTTCTCTTCTTTGTTTGTTGAGCGTGCTGATTTTCTGAATATAATTAAACTCAGGATGGTCATTAATTCTCCGCTGATGGGACTCCTTGGCGTACTCAAGCGTATTAACCGCTTTGACTGGCTTAAAGGGTGAATAGCGAGCCCGTTTTATTTTTTTCCACGGAATGCTGTTTTCAAATGATCGCTCCCCAATATCTTCGTCCAGCTCTGAGGTGTACCAGATGATGTCCGGAATAACCCCCCGGTGTTGGGTGCTCTCTCCATTCACCCGGAAAAATTGCGCAGTAGTTATCTTTAGTTGCCCAAAACCTACTTTATTGCCGAGCGTAATCAGGCTTTGCACTGTGCCTTTCCCAAAGGTGGTTTCACCAATGACCAGCCCACGTCCGTAATCTTTTATCGCTCCAGCAAAAATCTCAGATGCGCTCGCGCTATATCGATCAACCAGCACTGCCAACGGTCCGTCGTAAGCGAGATTGGGATCGGGGTCGTAAGCTACCCGGGTATAACCATGAGTATATCGGGTTTGAACAATTGGTCCTTTGGGAATAAAGAGTCCAGCCAGTTCAATGGCCTCTGGTAATGCGCCACCTCCATTGCCTCGCAAATCCACGATTAGGCCATCAATGCCCTCCTCTTCGAATTCTTTCAGTAGTTTCCGCACATCCCGGGTGGTACTGCGGAAGTTGGGATCATTCCTTCTCCCTTCGAAATCATGATAGAAAGCAGGTAAGTCAATAATCCCCATTTTCAATGTATCACTCCCGGCACCGATCTCAATCACTTCCTTTCTCGCAGCCTTCTCTTCAAGTTTTATCCGATTTCTGATCAAGGAAATGGTTTCAGCCTCACCATAAAGCCCCTGTTCGCCTGGAAGTATTTGCAGTTTAACTTCGGTTCCTTTTGCTCCTCTGATAAGGTCGACCACATCGTCCAAACGCCAACCGATAACATCGACTGTTTCATCATCGCCTTGAGCGACACCAATAATACGATCATCCGCTTCCAGTTTTCCATCGATATCCGCAGACCCTCCGGGGATAATGCGATTGATCAGAGTGTATTCATTGTCTGTTTGTAACACAGCGCCAATTCCCTCAAGAGACAGTCGCATTTCAATCTTGAAATTTTCAGCGACTCTCGGAGTAAAGTAGGCAGAATGAGGTTCAATGGATCGTGCATAGGCATTGATAAATGTTTGAAAAACATCTTCTGATTTAAGTTGGCGCACTCTCCTTGCGATGTGGGTATAGCGTTGTTCCAGCACTTTAAAAACATCTCTGGATTCCTTGTTCGCATTTTCGGATTTGGAAAGACGAGAAATCAATAGATCATTCTTTATTCGTTTACGCCACAGGTCGTCTAATTCCTCAGTTCCTCGTGCCCAGGGAGCGTCTTCCCGATTCAACAAGTAGGTTTCGTCTTTGTCAAAATCAAACGGTTCACGCAATCGATCAAGTGCATAGGCAATTCGTTCATCCACTCGTTTACGGTAAATTGAAAAAATCAAAAATGATGCATCCATAATGCCGGATTTGATGTGGTCATCCAATTTATCCCTGGCTACAGAAAATTCATCGATGTCTGTTTGGGTAAAAAAGTACTTTCCCGGATCCAGCTGGTCAAGGTAGCGTTCAAAAACACGTCCAGAAAGCTTGTCATCAAGGGGCAGGGAAAGATAGTGGTCTTTATCGATCTGATAATTGATCGCCTTGGTTAGGCTTGATTGCAGAACCTTGCTCTTCGGAATAGGTGTTTGCTCAAGATCATCTAGTGGACTACCCGTTGCTAACAGAGGTAGACAACAAGCGAGGGTAGCAATTGTCCGAACTAGCAAGGATCCAGGAGAGTGGGCAAGAGAATGGACAAAAGAGCGGATATAAATCGGCAAAGAGCTAAGGTTTTTTGACAAAGGATACATTCCTGGAATTATACGGCAAATAAGCGCAACCGCTGCGCTTTTTTTGTCCATGATGGAGCGACTGGGTTCGAAATATTTTGGTTTTCAATTTAGGGCTGGTTTGCCAGGATTAGCTTGTTGGGGCTGGCTTTTGGGAGCTGGTTTGTTGGAGTTGGCCTGATCCCCGGGTTCTTTATATTCTTTAACCTGACCCCACACACTACCTCCCGGATTCGACGAAAATACCTTCACTACTCCAGGAAACACATAGGAAAAAAGTGTGTTGGAAGAAATACGCACAACCAGCGGCCTAAACCGGATCTATATCCTGACTGGAATATGAGTGCACAGAATAGGAATGCAACGGTGTGCTGCGAAACCTTATGGTTAAAAGGGTGGCTAAAAGGCTGAGTTGTTACAAAGCATAAACCGGTTAGATATAGTTGGTTTGTGTGTCATTTTTTCTCAAAGTTCCATAGACCAACTGTTAGGGAACCAGGATCATCTTTTTCATTGGCAGAAAGCTGTTCAGCGTGGACGAGCTGGCATACTTCGGGGCCGCACCACTGTTGCAGGGATTGCACCGTTATACCCAGCCTTCGATGCGCGTGTTTTTCCCGGAGAAATTCAAGGTCGTGGGGCAAGAAATCCACCACGACGAGTTGTCCCTGGGGTTTCAACACCCGCACGGCTTCGTGCACCACCTCTTCCGGACTGTCGAGGTAATGTAAAACCTGATGGATCATGACAGAATCAATTGTTTCGTCAGAGAAATGGAGTTGTCTGATATCGTGTTGTCCGACAGTGCAGTTTTTTACCCCTGCTGAATCCAGGTTGGATCTGGCTACTGTTAACATTTCCCGACTTGTATCGATGCCAATGCCTCGTTCGATGTAGGGTGAGAAAATTTCCAGCATGCGTCCGGTACCCGTTCCCAGGTCAAGCAATAATCCCGTCTTTTTTTCCTTGATGAAGCTGATTAATCTTTGTTCAATGTCCATATCATCAACCATCCGGGTTCGGATGCTGTCCCATTCCAGGGCGTTTTTTCTAAAATAAGCTGCAGCCAAAGCAGCGTTTCTGGATTTGATGTTGCTAAGTCTTGCCTGATCTCTTTGGAGCTCCTGATCAGGAATGTCCAACATTTCCAGTAAGGCTCTAGAGATATGAGCCATGCTACCGTTATCAGCGATGCGATGAAAAACCCTTGCGCCTTCCTGGTAACGCTCCAATAAGCCAGAATCGCAGAGTAACTTAAGGTGTCTACTCACTCTGGGTTGGCTTTGATCGAGTACTTCTACGAGCTCTGATACCGTAAGCTCACTATTACGTAATACCGCAAGTATTCTTAACCGGGTTGCTTCTCCGGCTGCCCTTAGTGCTGTCAATAGGCTATTCATTGATGCATTGTTATACGATTCGTTACCCTTGCCTGGGAATCGGATTCAGACAGCAATTAGAAATGGCCAGATCAAACATGAGTGATCAAAGATGAAAGGTTTGATATATGGGGATTAATGAAGAAAATTGATGGTAGTCATTAGTTCTGAAGATAACAGGCTCCCTGGGCCGATGAGCCTTAATTGAGAAACTGTAATGCAGTAGAGTATCGTGAATGGGTTCAATCTTCCAGTACTCCAGTGGTATTCCTGCGGTACCCCTGTGCTACCCCTGTGGTGCTCTTGGGAATAGATAGTGTTTATGTCGTCTGCTTTTCTGGATCTGCTTTTTTGCCCCTGGAATGCGTAAGATATTGATTGTTGCCCCTTTTGCTAAACCGGTTCGTTAGCAAATCTCCAGGCAAATCTCCATGGAATAATCAGTGTACCGGTTCTGTTAATTGTTACCTTGCTGTATAATTCTGCAATGGAACATATAGATTTAGCCCTCACCTTTGACGACGTCCTGCTCGTCCCCGCCAGATCCGAAACGCTTCCTCGTGATGCGGATTTAAAAACCCGATTTACCCGTGATTTAGTCATCAATATTCCGTTGGTCTCCGCTGCAATGGATACCGTTACCGAAGCCAGCGCTGCTATTTGTTTGGCCCAGGAAGGAGGGGTTGGCGTGATTCATCGCAATATTCCACCGGAAAAACAGGCCAAAGAAGTTAACCGTGTTAAGAAATACGAAAGTGGCGTAATCAGCGATCCGGTTACGGTTAGCCAGGAGGCGAAAGTGAGCGATGTTCTTTCTCTAATGCAACGCTATGATATTTCCGGCGTTCCCGTAGTGGATGGCAGTCGGGTTGTGGGCATCGTGACAAGTCGGGATTTGCGTTTTGAAAAGAACATGGAAACCCCGGTATCCCAGGTGATGACTCCCGAAGCGCGACTGGTAACGGTAAAAGAGGGGGCGACTTCTGACGAAATAGAACGTTTATTGCATCGTAACCGAATCGAAAAAGTACTCGTTGTAGGGAAAGATAACGAACTAAAAGGATTGGTAACCGTCAAGGACATTCAAAAATCTACCGACTATCCCAATGCATGCAAGGATGACAAAGGACGTCTACTCGTAGCGGCTGCGGTGGGAGTGGGAGCGGATACCGAAGAGAGAGTGGAATTGCTGGTGAATGCCGGGGTGGATGCCATTGTGGTGGATACAGCCCACGGACATTCCTCAGGAGTGATGGACAGAGTTCGAATGATCAAACAGCAATACGGAGGCGTACAGGTTATCGGTGGCAATATCGCCACCGCCGAAGCAGCAAGGGATCTGGTAGAGGTTGAAGCTGATGGAGTAAAGGTTGGAATTGGGCCTGGCTCAATCTGTACCACTCGAATCGTCGCGGGTGTGGGAGTGCCACAAATTCATGCGATTCAACAGGTCGAGAAAGGATTGAAGGGGACTGGTGTGCCCTTTATTGCTGATGGAGGTATTCGCTACTCCGGTGACATAGCTAAATGCCTGGCGGCGGGAGCCTATTGTGTCATGGTTGGCGGGATTTTGGCCGGTACCGACGAATCACCGGGGCAAATTGAAATCTATCAGGGAAGGCCCTATAAATCCTACCGGGGAATGGGTTCATTAGGAGCGATGCAAAAAGGCTCCAAGGATCGCTATTTTCAGGATGGCGTGGAAAATGCAGACAAGTTAGTCCCAGAAGGAATTGAGGGAAGGGTCCCTTATAAGGGCCCCATGGTGAACATCGTCCACCAACTAATGGGAGGATTGAGAGCCAGCATGGGATACACCGGCAGCCCGAATATTGAAAAAATGCGTACTGGAACTCAGTTTATCCGCATCACTAATGCTGGTATGAAAGAAAGCCATGTGCACGACGTGTCCATTGTCAAGGAAGCACCTAACTATCAAACCAGTTAGTACTTAACCTCTTGTTGATTTAACTGATTCAAACTCATGACGGATTACACGAATCCTCAGCAGCACCGAATTCTGATTCTTGATTTCGGCGCCCAATACACCCAGCTCATCGGTCGTTGTATTCGTGAACTTGGGGTTTATTGTGAAATTTTCCCCTGGGATGTAGACGAAGCCCGGATTAATGAATTTAATGCCAAAGGCATCATTCTCTCCGGCGGTCCCGCTTCAACTTATGAAGACGAAACCCCCACAGCCCCTGACTCCGTTTTTTCTATGGGATTGCCTGTGCTCGGAATCTGTTATGGCATGCAGACCATGGTTTCACAATTGGGTGGCGGTGTGGTAAACGCGGACCATCGGGAATTTGGTAGTGCGGAAGTGGATACAACCCTGGATAGTTCACTCACGGGACCAAAGGGTAGAACCCTCAGCGTATGGATGAGTCATGGAGACCGGGTGAACCACTTGCCCCCAGGTTTTGAAGTTCAGGGAACAACGCAGAATTGTCCCTATGCCATCATCGCCAATGAAGAAAAACAATTCTATGGAGTACAGTTTCATCCGGAAGTCACCCATACTGAACAGGGTAAGGAAATGTTATCGGTGTTTGTCCATGATATTTGTGACTGCGGATCAGATTGGGTTCCATCGAATATTATTGAAGAACAAATAGGTTCGGTTAGGGAACAGGTCGGTAACGACCATGTTATTTTGGGATTGTCCGGAGGTGTCGACTCATCCGTGGTTGCTGCCTTACTGCATCGGGCCCTGGGAGTTCAACTGACCTGTATTTTTGTCGACACCGGTTTGCTGCGACTGAATGAGGGCGACCAGGTAATGGATACTTTTGTAAAAAATCTTGGCGTAACCGTGATTCGCGTCAATGCTGAAGAAGAGTTTCTTGAACAGCTAAAAGGAGTCACTGATCCGGAAGCAAAACGCAAAGTAATTGGCAACCTCTTTGTTACTATCTTCGAAAGAGAATCGAGGAAAATTCATAACGCCAAATGGCTCGCCCAGGGCACCATTTATCCTGACGTCATTGAATCTGCCGGAAACAAACACGGCAAAGCCAAAGTCATCAAATCCCACCATAACGTTGGCGGTTTACCCGACGATATGGACCTTGCTCTACTGGAACCCATTCGTGAACTGTTTAAGGATGAGGTTCGAAGGATTGGAATAGAGCTGGGACTTCCCGAAACCATGGTATTTAGACATCCTTTTCCCGGCCCCGGTCTGGGGGTTCGTATTCTTGGGGAAGTAAAAAAAGAATACGCAGACGTCCTTAGACTAGCAGATAGTATTTTCCTTGAAGAACTACACAACAATAATCTTTACCACGAAACCAGCCAGGCTTTCGCAGTCTTCCTCCCAGTAAAATCCGTTGGCGTCGTCGGAGACAATCGAGCCTATGGCTACGTTATCGCCCTAAGAGCAGTAGAAACCGTGGATTTCATGACCGCTAACTGGAAACGCATCCCCTACGATGTTCTCGAAACTGTTTCAAACCGCATCATCAACGAAGTCCGGGGTATCAGCCGAGTAACCTACGACATCTCCGGAAAACCCCCCGCTACCATTGAATGGGAGTAGCTTTCTGTTCACATAGATCCTTAACCAATTCATAAGAAGTGCAAGAGATTCGGATTCAGAGGAGCTGAGCTTGTAAGGATTATCAGATTATGCATCTTCCTCATCCGAGTTTTCGAGGGATCAGACAGCGCTTGAATCCCAGGGAATGGTGTCGACGGCGTTTCGCCACTGGGCTTACTCTCTAACTCATCCATCACATCACCTAACTGACATTTCTAAATACTGGGTGATTAGGTGCGCTAACCGAACGCCTGCTATCCTCGTTGACATTGGTGATCTTAATCGCCTATTAGTGACGGACCCAGTTCAAACTATGCAAGGTCTAGTATATGCATGGAAGGACGTCAGTCTTAATCGCCTATTAGTGGCAGACCCAGTTCAAACCAGAATGGCCGTGCTACGCGTGACATGAACAATGGTCTTAATCGCCTATTAGTGGCGGACCCAGTTCAAACCCTATTCAAAATTTATTTTTCTATTTTTAATCAATGAATTAGAATTTATTTTCACTGCTTTCAAAAATAGTCCAAATGTAGTTGAAAAACATAATATACCTTATGTTAGCAAAAAAGTGCCGTTCGCTTTTTCGGCGCGGGGATTGAACTTTGGCTTTTTTTGCTTCTTCGGATTGAGAATAGCGTAGTGGTTAACTGCCATTATATCTAATCACTACCCTACCGGAAAATTTGAATTTAAGGATACCCGGTTTGGCGAAAACTTCCAAGTTGATTCTTTGCGCTACGCGGTACCGAAAAACCAACAACCTTGTTGTTTCTCTTTAGCTCCGTGAATTCGATTATCCTCGTGCTTCTATCAAATTCAATACGGAGAAATCAATGACAAAATATCCTGTGGTCATCGCCTACGACGTGAGTTGCAATCGTCGGCGCAGAAAGGTTGCTCAGATTCTAAAAGGATGGCGGCTGGAGGGCCAATATTCGGTAGTCGAAAGCTATGTTACTCACAAAGAAGCAAGTGAGCTAATGATTCAGCTCAGTGAGTTGATTGATCCTACCACGGATTCAGTTTTAATGGGTCGCCTTCATGATATAGAAACAACCAGAGGGATGGCGATTGGGCAACCTGCCTTTCAACAGTTTGGCATGATTCGGGTACATTAGAAATGGCAAAAGAAAAATCAAAGTGGTTTCTTTCCTGTTACGACATTCGTGATCCAAAACGTCTGAAGCGCGTCTTCAGGGTTTTTAAGAATGCAGGGATGCAAATGCAGTACTCTGTTTTCGTGATCAAAATGAAGAATCAGGAGTTACACCAATTTATGAAACAGCTCAACGGAATTATCGATCAGGAGAATGACGATATTCGTTTTTATCCAATCCGGCATCCAGGCCAACTTTGGATGTATGGTGAGTCTCGAAAAAATGCATTATCCGCAGAGCCGGTAAAGAATAGGAAGAACAAAGGGGTGCCAACATTATTGCTGGGGTTGAGTAAAAAGGTATCGGCCTTATTTGCTCGTCCTTCAAAATGAGTGATCTGATTCTGGTTCTGGATCACGCTGGAACGAGTCTTGAACTCGACGGTAAGTCTCTTTGTATTAAGCAACAGGGTCACCTCCGCCGCCGGGTGCCAATGGCATTGCTCAAGCAGGTGATTGTGCATGGGAATGTGATGGCCTCGACTGCAGTCTGGAGAATGCTTTGTTTTTACCAGATCGCTGTTGTCTGGTTGCCTAGACGGGGGAAGGGTGAAGTGGTTTATCTAAGCCATACGCTAAGTAATAGTTACCCCACACGAGCATCCCAACATACATTACCCAAGGACAAAAGAGTAGAAATTGCGAGGCAGATAATAAGTGGAAAACTGGAAAGTACGTTATCCTTCTGGCAGTGCGTGTCTCAGCGGGTTCCTCTGAAACCGAGCAGTAAAATGTCAACAGACAAGGAGATTACACAGTGTTTAAAAGCGGTGGCGTCAAAGCGCGCATTGGACCAGCTCATGGGACTGGAAGGCACGGCGGCTCGATCGCATTTTCAGGGTATCGCTCAACTCCTGAATCAGGAATGGGATTTCAATGGACGCAATCGGCGTCCGCCAAAGGACCCGTTGAATGTGCTGCTCTCTTTGGGTTACTCATTGTTATTGTCCCAAGCCCAACAAATGGTTGGTGCGTTTGGTTTTGATCCAGCGGTGGGGTTCGTTCATCAACCTTATCCCGGTCGACCATCACTTGCGCTGGATGTCATCGAACCGTTTCGGGCGGGTGTGGATTATTTCGCCCTCAGTCTCGTGTTCGATGAGACACTCAATCCGGGCCATTTTACAAAAAATCGAGGGCATTGCCTGATGAAGAAACAGGGTCGATCGATTTTCTATCGTTATTGGTATGACTTTCGAAAGGCGTGGCCGTTTTATGGTGGACAGATTTTCGATAACGAGAAACAGCTTGGGATGTTGATGCAAGCCCATTGCCTGCAAATGCAGCAGCGGTTGCTTCAGTTTGCTCAATCAGGAAAAAAAGATGAGCACAACATTGTTTGATCAGGTGTTGTCGCCAGAAAATTTCGCCATGGCGTGGAAGCGTTTACGATCAGATAAAGCACCCTGGGAACCCGGGCTAAGCTAGGATCGCTTCCAGCGAAACCACGTATTTTATTTGTTTATACTGCGTCAGCTACTGGAGGAATCTACTTATAGACCCAGTCTGGTTAGAAGATTTAATATTAATCGAGCGGACGGCGGAAAACGTTTACTCAGTGCGCTAACCCTGAAAGACAAATTCGCCCAGCGCTTGGTATTGCAAGCCATTGAGCCACTCTGTGAACAGGAATTCCACCCTGCTAGTTTTGGTTATCGACCAGGCAGAAACCGGTATCAGGCCAGGGATGCTGCGAACAGCTATATCCGATCTGGTTTACATTGGGTCGTTGATGCGGATATACACTCTTTTTTTGACCATATCCCTCATAAACCTCTCCTAAAAACCATCGCTAATACCGTTAGAGACAAAAAGATCGTCACACTAAATCGCGCCTGGCTCGATATTAACGCGACTCCCCGGTTTATGCTGCAATCGAAAAAAGGTATTCCCCAAGGTGGAATCCTTTCTCCCCTATGGTGTAATCTTTATCTGAATCAGTTGGACCAATGTTTCGCCAATCAGAATATTCCCTTTGTACGCTATGCGGATGATTTTCTAATGTTCTGCAATGAAAAAGCTCAAGCTGAGATGCTGCTGGAACAGGTAAGCGGAAAGTTATTGCAACTTGATCTCAAGTTGAACCCTAACAAAACCCGTATAGCACATAGCAAAAAAGCCATTTCTTACCTTGGGCTAACCTTGTGTGAATTCTGAGGAGAATCAAAACATCCAGTAAATGCGATTGGTATAGGAAATGAGCGAACCGTTTGGGTTAGACTGTTCTGGAACCCTGGTATGAGGAGAATAAACCTGGTTTTTTTGACCAAACCGGGTATCCTGCAATTTGGTGTGTTGGGAGAAGTCAGGATTTGATACTAGTGAAGGAGATGGTTACTTTATCCACAACTCAAAAAAACCAGAAAACCAGGCAGCCGGTGCCCAATTCCTGAAAAACTGAATGGAGTTTTTTCGGTTATATAAGGTATGTTTGATTTTCTAGCTATATTTTGGCTTTTTTTAGAAAAAATAAAAAAACTTCTAACTCATTGATATATAATCTAAATAGTCCCTGGATAAGGGGGGGTTGAATTGGGTCCGCCATTAATAGGCGATTAAGACGGACATTAGCCGGTCGACACAAATAGTAGACACAACGAGGCCAAATGTGGAGCGGTACACAAATAGTAGACACAACGAGGCCAAATGTGGATAGACTGATGAAGAGAGGAAACTCAGAACAGACCAAGGGCATGGAAAATGTGCCAACAATAAGTACGTTCAGTGCTCTCTCGGTGGACCATCTCTGTCGAGTTCTTTGGAACGGCTTGTACAGATGTACTCAACCGGTAATGCAACGCATCGAACGCCCTTTATCGATGAGGGGTTTCACACGATGAAACGTCGTGTGCTGTTGTGCGTTGCCGGCCTTTCTCCTCAAATTGTGACAGAAACAGTTTATGCTTTGTGGATGGAGGCAAGGTGGAAGCCCGAGGTTATCCAGGTCTTGACAACCCAGAGTGGGCTTGAACAGGTTTCGGCGAGCCTATTATCCCAAGGGCAGGATTGGCTGGGGAGACTGTGTCGGGAGTATCGCATGGGCGAAATAGAGTTCAATGAGTCCAATATATTAGTAATAAAGGATAGCAAGGGACACGGACTCGAAGATATTCGCACGGAATCGGATAATCTCTGTGCGGCGAATACCATTGTGGACGTGGTTCGACGAGCTACTTTGGACGAAAACACGGAGCTGCATGTTTCTCTAGCAGGGGGAAGGAAAACTATGGGTTATTATTTGGGATTCGCACTTTCTCTTTACGGCAGGAGACACGACAGGTTATCCCATGTTCTGGTCAGCCAACCCTTTGAATTTAGTCGGGATTTTTTCTATCCGTCCAGGGAAACCAGAATTATTCAAGGGAGGGTCGATGGGAATCTCGTCGAACTGGACTGCCATCTGGCTGAAGTGACACTGGCATCGATTCCCTATGTCAGGATGAGGCATCTGCAACGCGAGGAAATACTGCAACGAAAAATGAGTTATGCGGAAGCTGTTGAGGTGGCAAATGCTCATATTGAAACGCCGGTTTTGATCATTGATTTGGCTGGACGCCGAATAAAAATTGCTGAAAAAGTCATTAGCCTCCGACCCTCGGAATTGGCTATGTTATCGGTGTTTGCAAAACGGCGTCAGCAAGGCCTTGATCCAACGGGCGCGCCTACCCGTGTAGGGGAGGAGGAGTGGGCTAAATGGTATCTTGATGAGTATAAGCTCATCAGATTAATGAGAGATCCTTTGGCCAACACCGAAATCACTGAAAAGGCGTTGAAACGTGGAATGGACTATTCGTTTTTTTCTCAGAAAGTATCCAAGATAAATAGAATAATCAAGGGGGAATTGGGAACCGTACTGGCAGCGTATTATGTTATTGGTGGCAGAGGTGATTATGCCCGGGTTTATGGAATTCCGGTTTCCGCAGAGAATATCCACTTCAGGCCTATCTCTGGCATTCAGGGGGAAAACTAGGACATATTCGAATACCTCTCGATAGTCAAAGCCGAGCAAATCCCGAAAGGTCCAAGTGATCATATCAACTGCGATCTGGAGAGCGCTTTATTGCTTCAATTAGTTTGGTGCTACGGTTGACTGTTCCAGTATGGTACCCGTCAGAATGGTACCATCCAATTTAGCTCCGCCGATAATTGCCCCTTCCAGGTTCGCTCCCTTTAAATTCGCACCTGACAAATTAACCTCATGCAAAATTGCCCCCCTTAGATCTACTCCTTCCAGATTGGCTTTCGCAAAATTGGTCTTTCGAAATTCAGCGCCAGCAATACCCTGCGCTCCCTGCATATCGGCATGAGAAAAATTCGTATTAAGAAAATTAGCGCCGTTGAAAATGGCTCCCTTCAAGTCCGCGTATGTAAATTGTGCTTTCGTTAGGGTTGCATCGACCAAGTTCGCTTCCCGTAGTATCGCGCCCCCATTTGCGCTTCAGTTAGATTGGCACTACTGAAACTCGCCCTCACTTCTTGAGGGGGTTTTGAATTTGGGAAATGGAGACCGGAAAAAAAAGTGTTGTATTTGGCTAAAGTAGTACGAATTGATGATTGTATCTGCAAAGTATCCATGATGAGATCGGTAGTTTATGGAGCTATCAATGGGATCAAATACGCATAAGGTGAAGGGTGCATTCTTCGTTTATGCTTTGGTATTCAGGTAAAGTGAATATGTCCATGGAGATTAATCGATATCGGCTGGCTTTTGAGACTACTGGGTCAGTGAGTTTTTCCCACTTTCCCGGATCCGCTTTTCGTGGTGTTTTTGGTCGTGCTCTGAAGGCGGTAAGTTGCTTATATGGTAGACGTCCCTGTGAAGGTTGCCTGGCTCGAACTGAATGTGTGTATCCTGTGTTGTTTGAAAGCCAGGTCCTCAGCAATCGATATAGTCGCTCTATTCCCAATCCTCTAATTTTCGACTTTTCCCGTATCCCATCTGCTCTGGGTCATGGGGAGAGATTTACCATCGATTTCACTTTGTTGGGTGATTCAAATGAACAGGTTAATGTCGTTTTTAAGGCATGGGAAGTTGCTGGAAAGCTTGGCATTGGGAGTCGCTCTATTGGGTTTGAGATGGTAGAGATTTTAGAAATTTTTACGTCAGACGATGATGTTGAATTAAACCCTTGTGCTGAGATCAAGCAGTGTCGAATTCGTTTAATAACTCCTTTTTGCGCTCGAAAAAGAATCGGAGATCGGCGTGTGGATATCGGTCCTGGAGAGTTTGAAACCGGGGCTTATTTGCTAAATATCGTGAGGCGTCGTAGTCAGCTAGAGAGACTTTATGGGACGGCGGAAGATCAGGTTGATGTGGATTCTTTTAGCTTGGGGGTGCACAGTATTGAGATAATTTCTCAGTCCCTTGAGCGCTATGAGTACAAAAGAAAGTCTTTTCGTCAGGATCAGTATTTGAATATCCATGGAGTGGTTGGGGAAATCGATATCGCTGGGGATGCATTGGCTGAGTTATTTCCTATCTTATGGTTGGGTCAGTGGCTTCATGTAGGAAACAATACTATCCACGGATGCGGGAAGTATGAAGTGGTGCTCCAATGACGGGTTATTTATCATCAGAATGGTTTGAGATGGAAGCATGATGAGGATCAGACATAAAGAGAAAAAGGGAGCAGTTGATGACGGATAAACCGATTTTGCAATCAAATCGAAATTCAGAGACGTTGAACAAAGATGATGGAAAATAATCACAACGAGGACAAATTGATGGTGCATTGTTATTTATTCGAAGCAAAGTCGATTCAGTCTTATCTCTTTTCGACGGACAAGTTGAAAGAGATTGTCGGGGCAAGCGAAATTGTTGAGTACATCACCAGTGAAGCTGGGCTCCTGGATGGGGTGATCGAGAGGTTGAAAGTTTCCGTTGATTTTTCACGTAAAGGTGGCGGTGGATTCGCAGTGTTTGGAAACTCTTGGGACGTTAGAGAATTGGCCAGGTATTGGTCTATTTTGCTCGTGAGGTATGCGCCAGGGTTGAATTGGGTGCAAGGAATTGGGATCGGCGAGAATGAGTTGGAAGCTTATCAAAATGCACGAAAAGAGCAGCAAGCAGATGCTAATCGCTTGTCAGCCAGATTGCCTCAGGGCAATCCATTCACCCTTCGTTTTTCGAGAACTGGAGAGCCCGCTGCGAAGAAAGAGTATAAAGAGACATTGGACGAATCGACGGCGAGAAAACGTCTGGGTTTTGTTTATGATGAGTCCGGAGCCGAGAAGCGGTTCTACGAAGGAGAATGGTTGGCGCGGCGATTTGATCCAGACAGTCACTACCAGCAATGGCCGGTTAATCTCACCCCGGAAGAGGGGGACGATAATCGGAATTTCCCATTTGTTGATGATAAAAAGTGGATTGCCCTCGTACATATCGACGGTAATGGTTTCGGTCAATTACTGATTGCGTTGGGGAGGCATGCAAAAGATAACCCTGCTCAATATTCCGGAGGGCAATTTATTGAAACATTCCGATCTATTTCCTACGCCATTGCGAAGGCGACAGAAAAAGCTGCCCAACATGCCGTCAAAGAAGTACTTGAACCCCGAAAAACCGAGGTCTATTTGACTGACGAAAGGGAATCGAGTGTTTTGCTTTATCCTGCTCGACCAGTGGTGTTGGGTGGAGATGATATGACGATCATCGTGCGAGCGGATCTGGCTTTGGCGTTTTCCGAGTCCTATATCAAAGCTTTTGAAGCAGAAAGCGAAAAGGCGCTTCAGGAAGTAGTCGAGCAAGTAGGGGTTTCTTTTAAGTTGCCGGGCTATTTAACGGCTTGTGGTGGTATAGCTTACGCAAAGGCGACCTATCCTTTCTATAGGTTGCATGAAGAAGTTGAGAGTCTTTGCGGTGAGGCCAAGGCGTCATCCCGATCTGTACTGGAAAAAGCTGTGCATTCAGGTGATGGTGTTATCCCTTCTTCGCTAAAGTGGTCTCGAACCACTGCATCATTGGGCGAGAATGAGGTCTTTTCTTCTCGAAAGCAATGCTTTGATAGCGACAATATAGATAACAATACCACGGAAACTGGGCAGATAGTTACGGCCTTTGATGCATGGACCTATTTCCTCGGAAGAGGGGGTGGGAAAATTGACGGTATGGAAATTAGAGAAGCTGCTCTACTCGAGGATTTGAAAGCGCTACTGTCTTCATTAGATGATGGTGTATCGGTGAATGGATTGCGGTCGGTTTATGATCTGCTGCTGTGTGAGCCGGATCAGGCGGAAAGGCAATATCAGCGTTGGTGTGACGTAATTGCATCGCGGGATAAAGCACCCCCCTGTTTTGATGCAATGAAAAAATTAGTCGGAGACGGTTATTTACAAAAAGAAAACGTTCGTGGGCTCCCGCTAGTTGATTTGTTAGCGATAAACGCAGTGACGAAACGAGAGGAGGAGGCATGAAACTGATATTTGATATTCAAACGTTCTGGCTTTGCGGAACAGGTCAAAGCGCATTAGGAAGTGCGGATCAAACAGTGAATCGAACGGATGGTGGTTTGCCTTTTATTCCTGGAAAAACCATAAAAGGTATCGTTAAACATGCGCTTAAAGAATGGACGTCGCTGATCGGTGAAGATGAAACCGCCGACCTAAGCGAACGACTCTTTGGCGGGCAGCCCGACGAACTGGCGGGACAAAAAATGGATCAGTCAAGGGGGCCAATAAAAGGAGCACTACGAATGGGAAGTGCCCACCTCGGTGTTGCCGAAACTACCTTTCTGACAGTTAAAAAAAATCGCTCGCTGATTAAGGGCCTGTATCAAAATGTTGCTTCCACGGAAATTGATCACGCTACGGGCAGCGCAGCGCATCATAGCTTAAGAACGATGGAAGTCGTGGTTCCTCTGAGATTGGAGGCTGAGGTTAGCTGGATAGAGGATGCGAAGTATCGACACGACTTGCCACAGAACTGGCAGGGTATCCTGATGGAATCACTTTCGTTAATCCACAATATTGGTTCGAATCGAAGTCGCGGTTTTGGGCGTTGTGTGGTGACCATGGAGGGCGAAAAATGAAATCCATTGAATACGTCATTATTTTAAAGGAACCCTGTGTTTTTAGTGAACGAAATGCGAGCGAAGGCGCACACCGGGGGTTGGACTATGTTCCGGGTAGCGCCTTACTGGGTGCTGTGGCTTCGAGGTTATATAGCAAGCTCGACGTGAATGAGAGTTTTAAACTTTTTCATTCGGGCCATGTTCGTTTTGGAAATGCTTATCCCGTTAACAAACAAGGGCGATGTACCTATCCTCTTCCTCTTTCATGGGTCCGTCAGAAGAAAGATGAATCAGTCATAAATGATGATCAAACCTACGAACCCTCACGAATTTGGCAGCAGGACCTGCTTGATGATGGCACTATTGAGGGAAAACAGCCGGAACAAATGCGATCAGGATATGTGTCGTTATTTGGAGAAGTTGTGCGAGCCGAAAGTACGCTGGCGTTAAAAACATCGATTAACTTTAATACTCAAAGGGCCAAAGAGGCGGCATTATTTGGTTATGACGCTATGAAATCCGGCCAGCGCTTTTTTGGCAAAATCCTGTTCGATGATGATGAAGTGCCCGATGATCTTGTCGATCGATTATCAGAAGCACTTGAGCAGCAACTCTTTCTTGGTCGTTCCCGGAGTGCGGAATATGGGCAAATAGAAATTCATGTCGCGCGAGGTGAGGTAGAAAAGCAGATCATGGATGATAACGCGGATGAGATCCGACTTTGGTTTCATTCTGACTGTCTTGTTTACGATCAGTATGGACAAATTACACTTTGCCCCTCGACGGGGGATCTTGGCCTGCTCCTCAACTTGAGTCCTGATTTTACTCGTACTTATATTCGGGCTCGACAATATTCTCCCTGGAATGGACACAAACATGCCTACGATATGGAACGGCAGGTTATTGGGAAAGGCAGTGTGATTACCTATCCCTTGGGAAACCAAACATTATGCCATGATGATCTTGAGCGTTTGAGCAAAGGTTTTTTCGGTTTTGATCAGGTGGTGGATTTAGGTCGGGCATCGGTTAATTCACCGCTAGTGACCATGGAACATCCCCAGTTTCTGGATGCGGATATGCCCCAGGAAAGGATTGATAAAGGGCTACTATTGGATCGTGCTCCCAGTCAGCGTGCCTCATTGCCCGCAGCGTCGAACCTGGAGCCGTCTTTGGTTCAGTGGCTACAGATCAAATCAGGTCGACACGATTCGTCAACGACACAAGAGGCTAATGATATTACCAGGGTCTACAGCCAACTAATTATCGAGGCGAAGCAGTCCTCTGGGATACCGAATTATTCTGATTTCGGGCCATCAGCAAGTCAATGGGGTCAGGTTGCCGGTACGTCGGCCATCTCGCAGAGTGATGATGATCTGAATCTGAAACTATTCGACCCGATGTCTGGTGTATGCAAAGCCAGCAATCCTGGGTGGCGCGATGAAGTGTTTTATGAAGGAAAATACATGAAGATTTATCTGTGGCTAAAAAGAATTCTTGGATTCGATGAGTCCGAGCCGGAGATGAAATTGGAAATTAGAGACAAGAGGCGTTTTGTTCGTTTACTGGCTAGGGACATTCGACGTCAGTTGGACGAGCCAGCGTCTGCTGGTCAGGTATAGGAAGGTATCATGAATAAATTTCCACTTTTTTACGTTGCCAGAGTTCAGGTCGAAACTAAAAGCCCGCTAAGTATTGCAACTGGACAGTCTTCGGAGTTTTTCGATACCGGTTTGGTTTGCGACGCCAATGGACTGCCTGCTATTCCCGGTACAAGTATTGCCGGTGTGTTAAGGCATCTCTATTTTGATGTTTATGGCGAGGAAGTAGAGCAGGTTTTCGGTTTTCAGAAAGACCACGTGAGGGAGCATGATTTTCGGGGTCAGGTATCTAGGGCGAATTTCTCGTGGGGGTGCATGCATGACCGAAATGGCGTTGCAATACAGGGCTTGTATCATGATGATACGGAGCTAAGAGCAGACACTTTACTGGGTGTCGCTCTGGAATTATCCCAAACGCCGGAGTTTCGGGATCGAGTCGCTATTGATCATCAGGGAGTCAGTGCGAATAAGTTTAATCGCAGTGTCTTACTGACAGGCTATCGGTTTACATTCGAAATTACTTATTGGAGTGATAACGACCAGGATAAAAAATGGTCGCGCCTATTGTCGTTGCTCTATCATCCCCTTTTCAGAATAGGGGGAAACACCCGGTCAGGGTTGGGTAAATTGGAAATAGTTGAGATAAGAAACCGGGGTTTCGATTTGCGTGAGGGACAGGGGCGAAGAGACTTCGTCTCGTTTTCAAAAAACCGAAATCTCAACGAATCCGGCGGCTTTTCAGAGTTCCAAAACAGCGAGCTAAATACGGATCACATTACCACGGTAGAACTTGAGTTAGAGCCCCGAAGCTTCTGGCGAATTGGTCAGGGAGACCACAATACTCTAACCACATCGGATGGGAGACCGGCGAGACTGTTACCAAAACTTGAGCAGGTGGTTTCATGGGAGAAAGGCATTGCACGGCCCGCCGGCAGACATTTGCTGATTCCAGCCTCCTCGGTAAAGGGCGCTATCGCTTATCGCGTGGCTTTTTATGCGAATTGTATTGAGAAACAATGGGCGGATAACTACCCGAACAATGAAATGAAGCAGAGCTCAGCGAAAAACCCACAGCCCAATGATATATCGCCCAATGACATGTCGTTGTATAACAAGTCGGAACAGTGTAACGCTGTGCGGGAGCTGTTTGGGTTCGTCGCCGAAGAGGAGAAAGGGATAAAAACCAGGAGTATAAAAAGAATGAAGGATGAACGATTAGAGTCGGAACAGTCCGACACCGTGTTGGAAGGTAATCTCCGTGTTAATACACCGGAGAATGCTCGGAAGAGCAGCGGTCGGGTTGGTAAAGTTTTGATCGACGATGGTTACCTGTCTTTTGGCGAAGATGATTTGATGATTATCATGCATAATTCTATTGATCGTTTCACCGGTAACGCCAGAGCGCATATGTTGTTCTCCGAAGAATTGGTATGGGGGAAACCCATTAACCCTTAACCTCACCATTGATAAGCGTGGGCTGGACCAGAGTACACTGGGTTTGCTCGCAGATGCACTGGAGGATTTAGGTGATGGTCGACTTGCATTGGGCAGTGGAGCCTCGAAAGGGTATGGTTTTTTTAAGCGAGGAGAGAACTTCGATGAACAAATAAAGCGCGTTAGAAATTCAGGAGTAACCCCATGAACCAGCCACTATCGACAGAGACGCTCAATCGTATTTTTGAAAACCAGGTACAAAATAGAAGCCAGTCGACATCAGAATCTTCTGACCGGTTTCGCCGATGCCAATTCAGGGTTGTATCTTTGAAGCTAGCCTATGACGAGTTGACTACCTGTCTGAAGGAATTTAGCCCCGGCCATGCCTGGCTATCGTATCAGTCTCGCAACGAAGCTTTTTCGGACGGACAATTTGTTCACCAGCCAGCGACAGACGTAGAATATGGATATTTGTTACACGGAGAACTCACGAAAGCGGACGAAGACCGTTCGTTGCATGTTCACTACCAGGCAAATGGAAATTGGCGGGTGTCTGAATACTTTATCGAAGGAGACGAAAATGGCGACTGGTTAGTTGATCAGACTCGGGTGCTAGCAACGTCTCATTCCCTCGGTATGCTGACCTATAACCGAATATGGGCGTTAAATACGGATGGTTCAGGCTATGCGCCCATAGCGGCCTGTTTTGACGGGTTTTCCGATAGGGACAGCAGGGAAGAATCATGAATAATAAGAATCAGCAAAAAGCAAAAGACATGCCAATGGCGCAGATAAATGCGCCCTATAATTTTGTTCCGTTGTCGGATGTCGTGGTTTTCCCTGAGTGGGCTGATCAGGTTTCCCATGATTTACCTTTTGAGAAAGGGGTAAGCGGAGAAATAGAAATTACGTTGACGACGCTGTCTCAAATTGTAGTTGGAAGTGGTAGGGATACCAGGAAGGGACAGCCAGGACATCTTCATTTTTTTAAAACACCTGGTAGTGGCGGAAAGTTTGCTATTCCAGGGTCAAGCCTAAGAGGCATGATTCGAAGTGTTTTTGAAGTTGCAACATTTTCGAAAATGGATCGGGTCGATGACATGACGTTTTCGCTCAGGGATCTGACGGGTAGTGAAGACACTAATGTGTATCGTCGTGTTCTGAAAGAAAAACCCCAGGTCGGATTTTTGCAGCGCGAAGGTAATCGTCCCGTGATTACTCCCTGTGATTCAGCACGGCTCGATCACGTCCAGTTGGAAAAAGCCTGGGAAATAGACCCTTATCAACGGCCGATTTTCAAGAACCAGGTAAGGAAAAGTGTGGCGGAGAAATACACAGAGTGGGAGTCGCTTTGTAGAAGAAGCGGTATCGAAAACAGTAAAATACTTCGATGTAAAGTTTCTGCTCCCGATGGGTATGGCCATAAGCATGTAACTGAACTAGGAAGTGGTAGAGAGTGTTATCCGGTTTTGACTGGTCAGGTTAGTGTTGAACTTGAACGACGGGGAAAAGTTTCTTTTGAGCCCCATCCAGAAAAACACCGTAGGAAGCACAAGGATTTCGTGTTCTTTGATAGCGGAAACCATGGAGACCCTATTGATGTTCACAACGTAGATCAAAATGCCTGGGCAGATTTTCTAAACATCCATGGTGAAAACAGTACGGAAAAAACGTCTCGAGATATGTCCTGGCCTTCCTACTGGAAGCAACACTATCAAGATGGAGAAAAAGTACCTGTTTTCTATATTGAACGAGAGCTTTCCAATGGCAAAACTCAACTTTGTATTGGACTTGCTAACATGATGCGGCTCGCTGGCGCGCATAGAACATTAGGGTTGATTCGAAACTCGTCTGATGACCATCTCGACCAATCCCGTCATGATTTTGGATCACTGGTATTCGGACAGGTTAATGGAGAAAAAAATAATTTGAAGGGAAGGGTGTTTTTCGAAACGGCAATGTATACGGGTAGTGAGGAAAAAACGGAAAATACCCAAGCCACGGTCTTGAGTAGTGCCAAGGCCAGTTACTATCCAAACTATCTTGAACAACCAGCAGAGCTTTCCGAAGGCAGATATCAACTAAAAACCTGGAAGCCCTATAATACCTATGCGGACGACAACGACGTCAAAATCAGAGGTTGGAAACGATATCCAGTAAGAAGTGATGAGGAGATTGAGATTCCGCCTGTTGCGGACAAAGTATCCGAAGACGCAAAAACCATACTTTCTTTTTACCTAAGGATTCAGAATTTAATGGGAGAATTGTCTTTCATAACCTCAGACCCGAAGAATTAGGGGCGTTGTTCTGGAGCATTCAATTGGAAGGCGGGCGCCACAGCATTGGCAGTGGCAAGTCCTTTGGCTTTGGCCAGGTGAAAATCAAAGCGTTGCTTGGAAATATCAGACCTAATTGCAGTGAGATAACCGTGGGAAGCATTGAAAACTACCTCAGTGAATTTACAGACTATATGGAGTCAAAACTGAAAAAGAGATTAAAAACATCCTGGCAGGAGAGCGAGCAGATTCAAGCTCTCCTGGCAATGAGCAAAAGCTACTTGAAAGAATACCAGGAGGAGTGGTTTGGAGGCAAATTCAAGCATATGGTGTTGACTGTTAACCCTAACGTGAATGAATTTGCCAAAGCAAAAGGAGATAAGGCTTCTCCTGGATTGGTACTAAAGCCTTTTATGAAACCGAGATATTCAGCTCCTGAAACCGTTTCCCACGATGGAATCTGGAAAGACGCCCGTCTGCAACTAAAGAAAGATAACGGGGAACTACTAGCATGGAATGATAAGGGTGAGCGGGCTGCTGTGAAGAACGGATCATCCCTGTTATCTCATTTGACGTTGTCGAAACGAAAACAGAAGGATTTGGGGCGTGGATCTTTTAGAAAGAGTGTACGGATCGAGGGCGGGGGGAAACAAATACGGATTGTTGAGGTATTGGAGGAAAATTAGTGACCGGTTGCTATTTTGGCTAATTATTTCGTTACGCGGCACTCCGGAGCCATGCTTTGGGCGAGCCGTCAGGATCTCGAAATACACCATCAGGTAGACCATTTGGATATTAACCAGATCCAATCCGGCGATCAGGTCTTTGGGACTCTGCCTGTGAATCTAGTAGAGGAGGTTTGCACCCGAAACGCCCGTTATTTCCACCTGAGTCTGGTTGTTCCTGAGCATTTGCGAATGATTGAACTTAGTGCCGATCAAATGGATGCGTTGGGTGCAAAGTTTGAAGAGTACATTGTCAACCGACCCGAACGGAGCAAGTGATGAAAAACATCAAACTTTTTTTTATCGACAGAGCAGTAAATTCACTTTCGGATGGAAAACACGCCACTGGCAAGTGACATTGGGGCTCTTGGCAGTTGTTGGGCTTGTTAGTTATGGTTTCCAGAGGGGAATTAATCAGGATAGTTGGTTGTCAGTGGTGACTGCCTGTTTGGCCTTATTTCTTCTTATCAACGATTTACACAGGGATTGGTTGGACTCATTGGAAAGGAGGGTATCCGTTCTAATCTATGATGCAAAGACAAAAGTGCCGCAGTTTATTTATTTTCGGTCGTCATGCTACGGAAACGATTTAAGGGGGTTGGCGCAGCAGCTAGCCAGCCAGGCGATTCTCTCCTCTATTTATGAAAGCTATGGAAAAAAGGACGCCCTAAGAAACTCTAGAGTAACGTTGTTCTTTGATCCAGGTCGGGTAACCTATGCGACCCTCAGGTTGCCCTATCGACATGAGAATGGCCGATTCACGATCGAACACATGGTGTTTATTCCAGTAAACGATATTGGAAAAACTATCCATGATTCTTTGGAGATCAAGGAGAAAGATGAAAAAAGCTGTACGAGGCATAGCGTTAGAATGAGCGATATCTGCAATAACCATCTTGAGGCGACTAACAAAAACAAGGTTTTTTGGGCGACCGCAGTGAGCGATGAGTGGAGATATCGACCGTTTGTGGATTTGAAAAAAGAACTGGAGGGAGAATTCTATGACAATTTTATTTCTATCCGCACGTCCAGAACGAAAAGCTGTGAGTAGTTCGCGTTTCTTTACGAGTTGTTTTCGATATACTTCTACCTGTGCGTTGGTCATGATAAATAAAAACCCCTTGTGAATCGACATGATTCTGTATTCAGACGGTAGATTTCATTTTATTGCTATATTTAGAAATTTTTTGAAGGGAATAAAAAATAAAAGTAGATTTAATTTATTGATTAATGAAAAAAGGGAGAATCCATAGGTTTGAATTTGATCCTCTATTAACTAGATGGTTTGCTACTGGCGCTTGGCTATTAGGTTTACGTTAGAATTGTTATTCCGCAAGAGATTTTTTGTCCGTCTCCCGCTTTTGATTCTGAATTTTTGCTTCGAGTTCGATCTGACGTATGCTGTCAATCTAATCGAGGTTGAATGAGTTCTGACTATAAAATTCAGCAGGAGTTTATGCGCCACGCTTTGATGCTTGCCCATGACGCGCAAGAGGTAGGGGAAATTCCTGTGGGGGCATTGGTGGTTAGGAGTGGGGAGATATTGGGGAAAGGGAGTAATCGAGTGATTACCGATCTTGACCCTTCAGCCCATGCTGAGGTTGTGGCTATTCGTGATGCAGCGAGCCGCAGTGGTAATTTTAGATTAACAGGTAGTGTGCTTTATGTGACTTTGGAGCCCTGTGTAATGTGTGCGGGTGCGATCTTACAGGCACGAATTGAGAAAGTGGTGTTTGCTGCCTGGGACGAGCGATTTGGTGCTGCGGGGAGTCAGCTGAACCTGCTTGAATCTCCGTTCCTCAATCACCAGTGTCAGGTGCATTCTGGCGTGCTTCAGGAAGAGGCTGGAATGTTGCTGAAAAATTTCTTTTCCAGCCGACGATAAACGGATTTAGCGCCAATGATGTCGTCAGACTTCCGGGTCAAAGTCCATGAGCTTAACTGTCCAATACGCTGTCCACTAACGCTTTCTTCGCCAGTCTTACTCTTCCAGTCCTACCCTTCCAGTCTTGACCCTTAAGGTGTCAGTCCCGGAATTCATCTTCCCGTATGGATATTCCAGAAATAATTATCCTGGTTGTTCCATAAACTGGATAATCTGATCAAATCGATCTGCCATTGCTTTAGGATCCAGGGGCGGTTGGTAAATAGAGGCGAGCATTCCCTGGGGGGAAATCAGCAAAATCGAGCCGCTGTGTTCAACCAGATAATTTTTGTCCCCGGGCTCATGGGGGGCAATGGAATAGGGGATCCCGAGCTGGGTAGTTAGTGACTCGATCTGCTGTTTATTCCCCGTGGCACCTAGGAAAGCGTCGCCAAAAAACCCCAGATAGATTTTCATGTGTTCCGGGGTGTCTCGTTCCGGGTCCACGCTAACGAAAATAAACTGAGTATGTGCTTCGAGGCTGGGAGTGTTTTCTAGAATTATCGACCGGGTTTGCCGCAAGGTTTGCATGGTGATGGGACAGATGTCAGGGCAGTGGGTATAACCAAAAAAGAGGAAACTCCATTTGTCTGTAAGATTGGGTAGAGTGAATGGTTCATTATATTGATTGACCATTTCAAACCCAGTCAGTTTTTTCTGTTTTGGCCAGAAAAAACTCTCAATCTCTGTTGCATCGATTTGTTTTGAGATGGGCAGTTGAAAGCCAAAAAAAGACAGATTAATTCCCGCAACCAGTGCGGTGATACTGATCCAAATGACGCCAGATTTCGATTGCATATAAATTAATGATTTGAATTGTATGGGGTTCAGCGGGTTAGGTGTTTCCCAGGATGGGTAGAATTATCAGGGAGCGGGAGAACCTTTTGACTCCTCTGGAATTATAAACCCTGACGATCTATCTGTCTGGAGTTTCGTTAGCTTGAGATCAGCGCGACATCGACTTGAAATTCGTTCGAGGTTGAATTGAGACCAGTTTTACTTCGATACAGGTTCCCATTAAATCCCATGCTGAAGTAGTGCGCTTTCGTTCCGGTCGAAGTATTGGGGTAGGGCCGTTCAAAGCTATTGCTGGATTTGTGAACCCGCTACTATGGATTTGAAAAAACCAGGGGGGTATACTGGCTTGGTCAAAAATAAATAAACGCCTGTGGAGGCAGAATATGACTGAATTTTCCCGAAAAATGAGATGCGGCGTAGTTGGTGCGACCGCTTCTGTTCTAATACTGGGTGCGTCTTCAGTGTTTGCTGAAGGAACGCTCAATGTAACTAACTGGGCGGAGTACATCGCCGAAGACACCATTGCTAATTTTGAGAAAGAGTACGATATCAAAGTTACCTATGACTCCTATGATTCTGCGGAATCCATCGACTCCAAACTGTTAGCGGGTAGTACTGGCTACGATGTGGTGAGTCATTCTGGGTCCATGATTGCGCGACTGATTCCTGCGAATATCCTGATGCCTCTTGATAAATCGCAGCTACCTAACCTCAAGCATATGCGTGAAGACGTAATGGGTCAGCTTAATGCTCAATGGGATCCGAATAACGCCCATATTATTCCTTTTATGTGGGGAACTCATGGGGTGACCTATAACGAGGCCCTGGTGAGAGAAACCTATCCTGATGCACCTATTGGTTCAATGGACATGATCTTTGATCCTGCGCATATGGAAAAATTGGCTGGATGTGGGGTTTCATTCCTCGATTCTCCAACTGACATTATTCCTATGGCATTGGCCCATCTGGGGCTGGATCCGAGTTCGACCAGTAAAGCGGACTATAAGAAAGCAGGGGAATTACTGGCAGCAGTTCGACCTTATATTAAGACCTTCGATAACTATGCCTATCAAAGAATGCCTGAGAAAGAATTCTGTGTATCTGTGACCTGGGGACCAGATGGCTTGTTGGCCATGTCTCAGGCTGCTGAAGCAGATACCGGCGTTGAGCTGAACTTTTTCGTACCTGAAGGCAAAGGTAAAGCCAATGTCTGGGTTGACGGATGGGTGATTCCTGCTGATGCTAAAAATGTTGAAAACGCACATCTTTTCCTTAATTACATGATGCGTCCTGAAGTGGCGGCTAATGACAGTAACTACACCTGGTATGCGACTGCGAACAAAGACGCACTACCCATGGTGGATGAAGAAGTGACTAGCAGTCCTGCGGCCTATCCAAGCCCGGAAGCGGTAGCTAACATGTATCCACTTAGTGTGATCCCACCGAAAGCTGAAAAAGTTCGTACCCGTACCTGGACGAATTTTAAAGCTGGAAAATAGGACAAATAATAGGACAGACAATAGGATAAGCCATAGGATATACCAGCCGGACACCCACCCACGCCCTCGGCGCGATGATGGATGGGTATCCGGCTTTTTTTGTCTCCGGCTTTCCCTATTGGGCGCAGATGCAAAATTCAGATGTACGCACTAAAAAGCCATGTGACTTTTGCTGGAAAGCATGACCATTTTCGGCTTTGGCTGGGAGATTATGACTAACGAAACAAATTATCAGGATCGTCAGTGGTTGGACCCTGACGCCGAACCTTTTATTCAATTGCGAGGGGTAACCAAGCAGTTTGGTTCGTTCACCGCGGTCAAGGGGGTGGATCTGGACATTTACAAAGGAGAGCTGTTCTCCCTTTTAGGTGGTTCAGGATGCGGAAAAACCACTTTACTTAGGATGCTTGCGGGTTTTGAAACCCCAACCTCTGGCACGATTTATATCGATGGCATGGCGATGAATGACGTGCCGCCCTATGAACGCCCGGTTAACATGATGTTCCAGTCCTATGCGCTATTTCCTCACATGACGGTTGAATCAAACGTCGCTTATGGCTTGAAGCGCGATGGCGTTAAAAAATCTGAGATAGCCGAACGGGTCGATGCCATGCTATCCATGGTCGAATTATCAGATTTTGCCAAACGAAAGCCCCATCAACTCTCTGGTGGACAAAGGCAGCGGGTCGCATTGGCAAGAGCATTGGTAAAACGCCCTAAAGTGTTGTTGTTGGATGAACCCCTGGTTGCTTTGGATAAGCGCTTACGGGAGCAGACTCAGTTTGAACTGATGAATATTCAGGACAAGCTGGGAGTCACATTTATCGTGGTCACCCATGACCAGGAAGAGGCGATGACCTTATCGACGCGTATTGCAGTGATGGATCAGGGGCAGTTCATGCAAATTGGGACACCCACGGAAATCTATGAATACCCCGAAACCAAACTCATTGCGAATTTTATTGGCTCCGTCAATATGTTCGAAGGCAGAGTTGTTAGTAATGATGATGACCATATGTTGGTCGACTCTGTTGAAACCGCTTGCCGGTTCGAATTGGGGGCCGTTGCCAAAGCGGAAAAGGGCGCGAAACTCTGGGTCGCAGTCCGTCCTGAAAAGATTTCGATGTCAACCACCGCGCCCCAGAGTGTCGGAACCAATCAGATTAAGGGCACTGTCCATGACATTGGCTATTTGGGCAATATGTCTATCTATCGAATTCAATTGGATCAAAATGGAAGCAGTGAGGGAGGTAGTCTGGTTGAGGTGACCGTACCCAATCAGGTTCGTCCCAAAGATGGCAAGCATGCGATAGATTGGGATGATGAGGTCTATTTGAGCTGGCATCCGGAAAGCAGCGTGGCATTGTTTAGATGATGACTCCGGACGCTGACAATAAGGCCAATATCCAATCTACCCATTCGTCCAGTGTGGCGGGTGTTGGAAGCCGGATAACGGAACTGTTCTTTAATAAAATTCATGAGAAATGGCGCTCCATTGTGGTAGCCATTCCTTTTATTTGGCTGCTGGTGTTTTTTCTGGCTCCGTTTTTTATCGTCTTCAAAATCAGTATTGCGGAATCACTGATTGCGAGCCCACCGTTTTCTTCTCTTTTCGACTGGACTGAGGAAGGGGTGATAACCGTGCGGGTCATTTTTGATAATTTTTTGTATCTCGTTGAGGATGAGTTATACCTTGATACTTATTTGACTTCGATCAGGATTTCCTCTATTTCAACCCTGATTTGTCTTCTGCTGGGCTATCCTATTGCCTACGCCATTATAAAATCACCGGATACCACTCGGCACATTTTGCTACTCATGGTGATTTTGCCGTTCTGGACCTCTTTTCTGCTGCGAGTTTATGCGTGGATGGGGCTACTAGCAGATCAGGGAACCATCAACGATCTACTCATTTGGCTAGGTATCATCGATAAGCCTATTCGGCTCTTATATTCACATTTCGCCGTTTATGTAGGTATTGTCTATACCTATATCCCGTTCATGATTTTGCCACTGTATGCAAATATGGAAAAACTGGATATGACACTGCATGAGGCTGCAGCGGATTTGGGGGCCAAGCCAATGAGTACATTCTTTACAGTTACTTTGCCCCTAACACTTCCCGGGATTATCGCGGGCTCGCTGTTGGTATTTATCCCCGCCACGGGGGAGTATGTCATCCCGGATTTGCTTGGTGGCGGAAACGTATCAATGATTGGTAAAGTGCTTTATAACGAGTTCAATGCCAATCACGATTGGCCTGTGGCGTCCGCAGTTGCCATTGCCTTGCTATTGGCTTTAGTTGTGCCAATGATGATTTATCAACATGTGCAATCAAAGGAAGGGGTGAGCTAGATGAAAAAACAACGCTCAACATTCCTTTTTTCGGTGCTGTGTTTTGGTATGGCCTTTTTGTACATACCCATGGTAATGCTGGTTATCTATTCATTTAATTACTCCAAAATAGTGCCGGTTTGGGGTGGGTTTTCAACCCGGTGGTATGCCAAACTGTTTGAAAGCGAAGAAGTCTGGAACGCGCTTACTCTGAGTCTGCAAATTGCGGTAATCAATGCTACTTTTGCAACTTTGCTTGGGACCATGGCAGGTTTAGCGCTGGTGCGGTTTGGGCGCTTTAGAGGAAGAACCATTTTTTCCGGAATGATCAGCGCACCCCTGGTGATGCCGGAAGTGATTACCGGATTATCTTTATTGATGTTTTTTATCGCGCTGCAACAATTAGTCGGTTGGCCGGAAAAACGGGGCATGACCACCATCACTATTGCGCATATCACTTTTTCCCTGGCTTATGTGGCAGTGATTATTCAGTCTCGATTATCAGGGATGTCCCAATCACTGGAGGAGGCCGCCCAGGATTTGGGGGCGAAGCCATTTCGGGTGATGTTTGATATTACTTTGCCGCTTCTCACCCCCGGCATGATGGCCGGCTGGTTGCTGGCGTTCACTTTATCCCTTGACGACCTTGTGATCGCCAGCTTCGTGAAAGGGCCGGGATCGGATACGCTGCCAATCCTCATTTACTCCAGAGTGCGACTCGGGCTTCGTCCAGATATCAACGCATTGGCGACGATCATTATCGCTACCGTTGCGGTGGGCGTGCTAATCGCCGGGTGGATAATGATCAGGCAGTACAAGAAGCAAAAAGCAGACCAGCAAATGGCTGCCTCATGAAAACACAGAATACTTCTTCGGGGACCAGATTTCAGTTAGACCTGAAATAGCCGAATCTTACCGAGGGAATCAGTAACGCCCCGAGCGGCCATTTTGAGTAAAAGATAGTCAATCCCAGGGTTTCTGGGCGGGGCTCGGGTCTGGGACACATTCGCCGCATACCAGGGACAACATATCGTTAACCATGATCGTCTCTACTTTTTAGTCAGCTTTAGACTGCTGATTGAAAAATGAGGCTCCAGTGGGTAATTCAGGTCGCATCATCTCGTAGTTGGTGCAGCGTATCTGATTTGAAGATTTTCCCTTGACAATTTGTTGATCAAATTCATTGGGAACGGGATTAGGAGAAAGAGGCTGGGAATCCGCCGCGCTGTAAACGCAGATAAATAGCGTACGGGGTTTGTCGGAATGATTCGGTGCTGAACCATGGAGTAGTCGGGTATGCATCAAACATACTGAGCCTGCCGGACCGACACAACTTACGGTTTGGTCCTGAATGGATTCAAGTTCCCCATCGCCGATGGCCCCAGTAAAAATGCCGTTGTGCCAGAGTTGGTAAAGGGGCCCCTTATGGGACCCAGGAACAACTTCCAATGGACCGTTGTTCAATGTAACCTCATCAATAAATAATAAAGCGGTAATCAGGCTGTCATTACTGTGCGGGGTGAAAAGGAAATCCTGATGAAATTTTACTGCGGTTCCAGCCCCGGGTAATTTCGAATTAATTTTACTGTGATGAAATTTGACGTCGGGTCCGATTAATGCGGCAACCGCGTCAAGCATCTCGCTGTTGTTCATTACATCGAGATAGGCTGTGGAAATTTCCACTGGAGAAGAAACCCGTCTTAAGGCAGGTTTTTCTGAACTGTGGCCAGGTTCAAGATCAAATCTTGGGCGGTTGTCGAGGGTGGAACCAAAAGGTTCCAACTCTTTTCGACTCAATTCAACCCACTGACTAAACTGAGTGGACAAGTCGTCGAGTTGTTTCGTCGATATCGCATCCTCAACAACCAGGTAGCCATTTTTATGGAAACTGGCAATTTGATCACTCGTCAACATAACCAATTACTCATCGCCAGGTACGCCGTAGGAAGGCGCTGAAGAGGGGTCGATAGCCCGGATCAAATAATCCTGCATCTGTGGCTCATACGCTTGCCAGATGGTACGAAGTTTGCCGATGGGGTCTTCATCATCCCAATCTACCCGTAAATCGACCAGTGGAAAGGACTGGGTATCAACGACTAACAATCCGGCAGAATGAACATCTCCTTCCTCCCCTCCTGCGTCTAGGCCAGCCTCTAGAGCTATTAGTAGTCGCTCTGCCAAATGTTGGTCGCCGTTGACCTCGAAAGCATCCGTAATACTCCCTGGAACCTCGGTAGTAGATAGCAGATTCCCGGCGGCAAAACAGTTCGTTCCGGAGGATTCCGCATGATTACCAAGAATGTTATCGCCGGTGTGGCAGGCTGTGTTTCCCGCGCTATCAATCACGGTCAATTGCCGATAGGACAGGAAAGGTAAATCTGTGGTCACGATCTGGAGTGCTTCCGAGGCTGTTTTTCCCGCCTCAAGCTGATCCAGTAAAGCCGGGCCAAGGGATGGATCAGTCACATTTTGGGTTGCGACGGCTCCGGTTCCAGCTCTGGCATGGGGGCATCGTGCGGCGACACAAATGCTCGAAGTGGTGATAGCGACACCGAACATACCGGTGCGTTCGCACCGTCCAATCACAGAGAAAGTCATGCGTCATCTCCATCAGGAATAACCGCCGTGGCTTCGATTTCCATTACCCACTCTGGTCGAGCGAGGCCGTTAACGATCAAGCCTGTGGAAACGGGAAAAACCCCCTTGAGTGCCTTTCCAATGGCCTGATACACATCGTCCCGATAAGCCCGATCAGTGAGATAAACCTGAATGCGACAAATATGATTGAGATCAGAACCAGCCTCTTCGAGTAACTGCTTTACGTTCTTCATCGCCTGTTCAGCCTGGGCATAGGGCGATGCATTCGCGATGCTTTCGAAGCCATCAACCTCCTGTCCAACCTGTCCCCTGACGAACACCATGGTCCCTCTTACCTTAACAACCTGACACAGATCGTTATCGAGTTTTTGGTTTGGGTAGGTATCCTTGGTATTGAATTTTCGGTAGCGCTGGTGGACCATTTTTTTGTTCTTATGTGGGATTGGAATTTGAGGAATTCGAGAAGTTTGAAATCAGGGCAGGCGGAAAATATTTTCAATCTACCTGTCTCTTAACTGATTGCGATATTATCTAATTGCAGCTTGGGTATATCCGAGAGTATATCGATGTTAATCTAATGCACCCGATTCTATCAATGATCGCTAATCAGTGTATGGTTTGCTTTATTCCGCCAATTCTTTAGCAAGCTTGTTGGGTGTCGAAGTAGAAGACATCTCTGCTAACATCATTAAATCGATAGCACTAAATTAATGGCGCCAGTCTTTTGATAAGCCAGCCTTCCAATAACTATGTCACATTGTCAGAAAGATCTGCAGCATTTTTAACAAAATCAAGAGGACCATCCCATCCAAAGTTACGGTAAACCGCGGCGAGGTGGGCAAAAGGTGGAGACTGGGCGAAAAGCTGGAATGTCAATCGATGTCCCGCATAACCTGAATTCAACAGGTCTCTTGCAAAAGCCAGCAATTTTCTTCTGTCTTCTGAAATCCAATTGTCATTAATGGAATAGAATTTTTTCAACCATTCACTGGTTTCCTCCCCTTCGAATTGGGAAACGTTTGGTGTGACGCAAATCTGTCCACCACATAATTCCCGGGCGATGTGCATCATGGCTGGTAAATTGGCGCAGGCATGGACACGACCGGTCATTAGCAGGGACTGGTTGGGCATGAGCAATCCAGAAGGGCTTCTTTCACCGGTTGCAATGGCTGCAGTGAGATGGGCATTGATGCCTTCTCGATAAACCGCAAGTTGAGCTAGTTTTTCCTGCACAGCGGGTTGTTTATCGAGCCCAGTTTGACGCACATTGTGCAAAGCCACGCCAATCATCATGTCCGCATAGGTGAGAATACGCTGTACAAAGGGAAAGGCCGAGTAGCGGTGCAGGGTGGTTCTGATAAACGCCGCAGCCCGTGTATGTTGATAAAATAGAATATCTTCCCAGGGGATCAGGACATTGTCCAGGATCATTAAGGTGTCGATTTCGTCAAATCGATTTGAAAGTGGATAGTCTCTCTCGGTTCCCACTCTGGCAAATCCGGCTCGACAAATGTGTTTTACCCCGGGCGCATTCATTTTTACGATACAGCCCAGTGCGTAGTCAGAGATTGAAGCATCTCCCCAATTAGCAATGGTGGGTTTTAAAAATGCCTGATTGGAATAGGCCGCTGCGGTTTCATACTTGGCGCCTCTAATCACAATGCCTTCATCGGTTTCCTTGACCACATGAACGAGCATGTCCGGATCCTGGTCCTGGGGTTTTTTCGACCGATCGCCTTTAGGGTCCGTGTTAGCTGAAACGTGGAAAGGGTCTTTTAGAATAGCAGTATTAATGTGTCGTTCAATGTTTTCTGCGAAACGTGGATCGATTTCATTCAGAATGTCTGCGCCATCCCAGAGCGACCACATTTCTCCGATAGTTTCGTCGCCAACCCGAGTGACAACCCCACCAATGTCTTTCATTACGGTGTCAACGGCAAGGCGTTTTGCCTTCCAGTTACGGGCCTCCCTGGGAAGTTGTAATCCCACGGGATGTTTCTCTCCATTTTCTTCATAACACATCACATCGCTGGTTTTTGGATCGTGAGCCATGTCGTAGATACGGGCGCGAATATCCACGATAGACCTAAAACCCGGATGAGTGGTGACATCCTCCACACGCTTACCGTCCATGTAAACTTCCCGACCATCCTTTAGGGATTCCAAATACTGTGCACCTGTTCTAATCATCGATTTCTCTCTTGATAGGTATTAACTCAGGCAAGTCTGAGCGATTATGAGACCAGCGTAAAGTCGGATTTGTTTTTTCACTGCATCGGTTTTTCTGATGTAGTTTGCCAGATTTTAAATTGGCGCTAGTATATTGATTTTTATGCATTGGGAAATTGGATTATCAGGCTCAAAGTGATTACCCAATTTGATTTCAGACGATCGATATGAGGGTCTATCTTCGTGTATGTTTGTTGAGTTGATTTTGTTGATAAATGGGTATAGCATGAATTAAGTCGTTATTTTTCTATGACAGTAGGCGTTTATTTTTGTAATTGGCTGTCTGAATTACATTATTCTATTCATGCAAGTAGGAGGTAATAGTGTCAGGATCTATTCCCAATAAACCGCTTTCTCGACGTCATTTGTTGAAGCTTCTGGGCGGAGGGCTTGGTGCTTTGGCAAGTGCTAATGCATCGGCGCAGTTACTTAAGATGATTGGTCGAGGGAGACTTAGCGACGACCTGCTTACTCTCAGTCCCAATGAAATTGTCGCCAACCTGGATCGACTAATGGATCCAGTTGGAACCTGGGGTCGACCGGAGCCCGCTATTTATCCCCGGGGCTTTTTCCCAGGTACAGCGAAGTCCTTTAAGGTCCTGGAAATTCACTTATACGGTGGTTTATCACCCTGGGAAAATTTCTATCACAGAAACAGGGATGACGGCAGAGGCTATAGAGGATTCGGAAGCGGTAACACCGCTGTTAGCGATTTGAATTGGCAGGACATAGATCCGAACGAACCCCCTGATCTCTGTGCTTTTGTTCCAGATCAGAATACTGAACCTCTGCAATTTGCCAGAACCAGTGGCCCCCAGGCCCATGATGTCCACTTTGAACCTATGACGAAACCATTATGGTCAGAGAATGATCATATTCTTGATCGAACCCGTGTTGTCGTCATGCAGCATAATCTGTTGCCCCATGAAGCAGCAGTCCCTTACTCTGCGACTGGTTTCCGCCTGGGTCAGGCTCGCATGGCGGGACTCGGTGCGGTTATTCAAAACAGGGCAATAGCCATCCAGCAATCAGCCCCGCTTCTGATAAGTAGAACGGTACCCTGGTCCTATATTCTGGAAAAAACCACGAACATCGCGATGTCAGATAATATTGATGCCTATCGTGCTACAGGGCTACTGAGCGGTGCGTCAAAACCTGTCTCCCTGCAGATAGGAAACTCTGATCTGATAGGGCAGCTGCGTGGCCGCAAGATAAGGTCCCGGGAAGGAGAGAAAGATGAGTTACTAAAGTTCTACAGGGATGCCTACAGAAAACAACTGACCAGGCCCGATAACATGGAATTTACTCGTTCAAGCAGCTTTGGTGACTTATAATGCTTCACTAAATACAGCTCTCAATTCAGAGTCTCTGGTGACTCTGCTTGAAGGAGCGATACAGGGAGTTGATTTAGATCGACATTGCGTAACGTTGAATAACTTTGGCAGTAGTCGGAACTCAACGGCGGCCGGGATTAGAAGCGCTGCAAAATTGCTTAATCATCCACTCGCTCCAGCTCAATACGCTTGTGTCATCGACAATGGATTCGGGAGTGGTGGCGATGGCTATGACACCCATGCCTCCCATACCGCGAGAACAAGCCGGAATCTGTGGAACACATTGGCCGTCCTGCGTCAGCTTATTGATGACGATGAACTGAATCTGGATAATACTTTGGTTGTTCTTAATACCGAGTTTGGGCGAACCCCATACCGTGGGGAGGACAATAATGGCCGTGACCATTGGCCTCAAGGATATGTGAACGTGATGATAGGGGGCCCGATTAGATCGCGAAAAATACTGGGACATATTCAGGACGGAGATTTTGTTTCTGAGGGAGGCAACAACGGTTTTGCCGATCCGAATAATGTTTATAACGCCAGCGATGGGCGAGCAGCGATTATGTTAGCTGCGGGAATCAATCCGTTTGAAAATGGTTTGTTCGGCGGAGGAGATGTCAGCGGACCTCTGAGGCAGGGGGAAGGAAATAATCTATCAGCGAATGACAATACGTCAAAGCGGATTGTCGAAACCTTTTTTATGTAGGGGGATGATATGAAACGGATACTTTTCTCAATAGCGGCGTTTTCTACCCTCAGTCTGTTTCTATTTGGTTGCGCCCCCGAAGTGCGCGAAAGCGATGATGGTAACCATGCCTGGGCTCGACAGGTAGTGCCGGTTTTGTATGGACGCCAGCCGAGGGGTGAGGTGGAAGTGCGTGTTGTTGCCGATCTTGCCAGGGCAGTAGGTCGACGATCCGCGGTAGAGCGGATGATGAATAAAAGAGAATTCGTCGACTATTGGAGTGACGTTATGTTCGATATCTATCGCGCGCCGAGGGAAGGTGCAAAATCGCTGTCCGATTGTGTGGGTCAACTGACACCTAACCGGATTGTTGACGCCGCTTTAGCGACCTGGATCAAAGATAATCCGCCCACAGTCGCTGCTGGCGCTCCGGGAGGACGATTTAATCTCGCAGATCTTCTCGCCTCAAGTATAAAGCTTGATAATTTATCTCCGTTTATCAGGGGGCAGTTCCTGGCCATGAACTCCAAGCCCATTACTGGTAACGAGATTGTGGAAGAAAACCAGCGACAGGATTTTTACACTAACTTTGAATCGACTTTTCTCGGGCGAAACAGTGATTGTCTGATCTGTCACAATGCAGCGTGGTCAACTACGGACAAATTCAGTGGGTGGAATCGCTCTCACTCGATTATTGGATACTTTGAACGCTCAATGTTCGGAAATCACACGGGTCTGGATAATCCAGAGCAGGGACACGCCCTCTTTCGGGTAGGTGGCGTTGTTACTGGCGCTAATCGTAATCCGCCCTGGGGTATGGATGATTGTGGTGAGTTTAAACAACCCCAATCAAATGACCGGATTCTGGAGGCAAGTGGTGTAGAAGCATTTTTGGCCGGCGATCAAGGATTAAGAGCATCGGTATTTACAACAGAACGAATATTGGCAAACGGCATCAATGATCTTAACGGTATGAGTCGGTCTGTGTCTGCAAGCGATGTTGCTGCATGCGATGTTTGCGAAACATTCTGTGCGGGAAATGAGTCTCCTCCTGTTCTCGATCAGGTTCAAATTGATCAGGAAGCAGCAGCTCATTCAATCATCGAAGATAACTGCCTGTCTTGCCACGCGGAGGGTGAGTTCGCATCAGGCTTTTTATTACTTTCAGAAGATGAAAGTCTTTGGAAAAACCAGCTTCTACGTGTGCAATCCGGGCGAGGTAGTCCCAAGGCCAGGATTCATCCTGGAGATGCTGGAAGTAGTTTTCTGGTCGACGCCATTACAGACCGCCAGGGCAATAACCCTAATGGCAATTATCCAATGCCGCTGTTCTCCGTTCCAAGACAGGATGCTATCGATACGATTTCTGCCTGGATTAACAATATGCCGGAGAGGTCAGGTTGTGATACCTGTAGGGAGAATAATCGATTGTCCAGCTGTCCTGCCCCCGCTGCCACCGTACCCGGCGATGAATCGTTCGCATTTCTGGTAGCGATGAACTTGACAGATCGGGTTTGGAAAGAGGTTATGGGTTATCCCCTTACCATTGCGCATGGTTATTCACGCAATATAGAGCAACGCAACCTTCATTGGCATTTGACAGAAGTCCAGTTTATCGCAAATGATTGGTCGTTAAAGAGGCTATTGGGCTTCATTTTGTCTTCTGACTATTTCAATCGTAAGCCACCTCAGGATGGCGATGGCAAACCCGTGCCCTCAGGAGGAACGACCCCTTATGAAATGCCAATGTTTTTTGATCCATGGGTAGAACGTGATCCGAGAGAACCTCCCATGGTCGTTGCTAACGGTGATCCTGATCCTGACTATAGCGAGTTAGACAATCCGTCAGTTCATTTCAATGCAATGACGGAAGCCATTCATCGAAAGTCAGCTAAGGCGCTACTGCGATCGGCGAGCTATGCACTTGACTGGTCTTTACCCCGGCGTGTGCCGAATGCCAGTTTTCCATCGCGAGATCTGGCCGTCAATATAGGCCAGTTTGAAAAGGACAGTGTCCCGGGATTCAATAGCGAAAACCTGTCGTCTTTTATGGAATGGGAAACCAAGGTAGCGAGCTGTCAAAGCAGGTCACCCAACGACTGGATCAGTCGAGTGTCCTCACGAATCCAGACGCATAATGTAAATAACGCCAACTCCAAAATTACTGTGATTCAGGCTGCCGTGATTGTAAAAGACTGGTTGTTGTCAAATGGAAGTATGACAAATGACGAGAAACAAGTGGTAGCGGCGGTTATGGGAGCGGGAGAGAATGAGGCAACAGATAGTCTTGAGAATTTAGAAACGAGTCTTAGAGACTATTGCGGCGTGCTAATTGATACCCCCCAATTCAAGTTGCTGGGTTTGACATCCGACGACATTGGTCCAGCCCCAAGACTGCGTATTTGCAATGATGGTCCATGTAGTTATCGGGAAATCTGCGAGTATTACATACCACCACGGGGTGGATTCATTATTGGTGCCGCCAATATAAGACGGCCGCAGTGTAGGAACTCTTCTATTTCCTCTACACTGGTGGTTGATAGGACCTGATTGATCTGGATCGGCCAGTTATTGAGCTACCCAGTGTTCCAGCCGTCGAAAATCTAGTGACAGGAAACTCGGGGAGTATTACTTTACCTGGAAGTACTGTTGGTTCGTCAGGTGTCGGTATTGGCACTAGTGCTGGCACTAGTACTGGCAGTATCGGATCGAATACTTCGAGTAGCAGAATTGGTACAAGTATCATTACTGGCCTTCAACCCCAGAGTAACACGATAAACGTTGCTAAAGCCCGGGGAGTTGCGGTATTAACCAGGGACGCAGTAACCGTACTTAAGCCTGGAATGAAAATTCCAAAAGGCAGTATTATTGTTTCTGAGAAAGGGGGCATACTGGAACGCAAAATGGCAACCGGAGAAAATAGAAAGGTGAAGACCAGGTTGTCCTTACCGAAGGGCGGAATTAAAAAGCTTGAGGGTCAATTCAAAGACGTGCCAGATCACTTAAGAGACGTTGCAATACAATCAATTCGAAAAGGTTTACCGATTAGCAAAATGATTCAACCTGGGTATGGAAAGCTCAGTGTACCCAATGGTGCTGTTGACTCTGCCCTGTCCGGAAGTCATGCTTTTGGTTCAGCCGGGCGTCCAATATCATCAGAGCAGATGAAAAATAGACAGGTTTCTAAAGCACGAATGCGAGGAGATTAATAATAAGAACGTTCCTGAACAGTCAATATGGTCACCACTATTCACCGATTCGTTTGATGTTTCTGATGCACTGATTGGCCCTGGGAGTTCCACATACCAGATGGTAAATGGGGGGCGTAGAATTCTCATGGGGCTTTTATATAGTTTTAATATGGTTTTGTATGATTGGTGTAGAAATTCAGTGACCGGTGCGAGAATTGTTTTGTGAGGGTTGCTCTGTAAGAATTGTTCAAGGAAAGTCAATCCTGCACCGCGGTGGGATTCTGGAAAGACGCTTGTCATCAGTCAGGGAAGTTGCCTTTTACTTGCAATATTGGGTTAGTTCGCGGATGGTAAATGGGTGCAAATTTGACACTATTTTGTTATAAGTCTCCTACCAAAAGAAATATTCCGGGTTACCTGGTTCCTTGAATCAGGATTGAGTCCGGTATTTTTTCGCCTTTCCCCCCATCACCCATAGATATCCTGATTTAGGCTTTTCCCATTTCATGCCTCAAATGTCGTCTCCTCAGCGCGTTGCTGCCTGTATTGAGTATTGCGGTGCACACTATCATGGTTGGCAGCGCCAAAAAAATGCCCGTTCTGTGCAAGGTGAAGTTGAAAAGGCGATTTCCAAAGTCGCGAACAAAAGCATCACTGTGATCACTGCGGGGCGGACGGATACAGGGGTTCATGGAATCGGTCAGATTATCCATTTTGATACGATGAGCCAGCGTGATGCTTATCATTGGTTGCGGGGCGTTAACACCTACCTGCCCGACGATATATCACTGATCTGGACCCGGAATGTGTCCAGTGATTTTCATGCCCGATTCTCCGCCAGGGAAAGGCGATATCGTTATGTTATTCTAAATCGACCGGTTAGCCCCTCATATTTGCATGGCCGGGTCACCTGGCATCCTATTCCTCTTAATCCTGATCGAATGCGGCAGGCGGTTCCTGCATTACTGGGAAGGCACAATTTTAACGCCTATCGCGCCGCTGGCTGTCAGTCCCTGGATCCAGTGAAAGAGGTGAGGACATTGACAGTGACGGATAGCGGACCCTGGATTTGGTTGGATATTGCCGCTGATGGCTTTTTGCATCATATGGTCAGAAATATTGCGGGAGTATTGATGAGAATTGGAGAAGGACTGGCCCCCACTGAATGGGCTGGGGAAGTGTTGCGTAGTGAGGATCGAACCCAGGGAGGGGTGACCGCACCGGCTCATGGGCTTTATTTTGTTTCGGTTCAGTATTCCGAAAAATACGAATTGCCTGAAACACCAGAGGTTTGTCGATTTTGGTAGAATAGGCCGAATTTTTAAGACCAAAGATTAGTGCGAATAAGAGTTAAGGTTTGCGGGATAATGACCCCGGATATTGCTGCTCATACCGTTAAGGCCGGTGCAGATGCATTGGGTTTGATGTTTTATGAGCCAAGTAAGCGACATCTGACACCGGATCAGGCCCATGGGATTTGCCGCCAGGTAGAACCGTTCGTCGCTAAAGTAGGGGTTGTGGTGAATCCAGATGCAGATTACCTGCATGCAATATTGGATCGTGTTTCATTGACCCATCTTCAATTTCATGGTGAAGAGTCGGCGGAATTTTGTCGCAGTTTCGGTTTACCCTATATTAAGAGTGTTCGGGTGTCGGGGGAGGTTAATCTTCTTGAGTATGAATCTGTGTATCCTGACGCCAGTGGCATTCTGCTTGACACCTATGTGAAGGATTTTCATGGTGGTACGGGAAAAACTTTTGATTGGCAAAGAGCAAATTATGGTGGGAAAAAACCGATTATACTTGCAGGGGGACTGAATCCGGAGAACATTTCGGACGCCATTAAGACAGCCACACCTTACGGGGTTGATGTAAGCAGTGGAGTTGAGGTTGATGGGGTCAAAAATTTAAGAAAAATTACTGATTTTTGTGCCAATGCCTTTACGTACGACCTTTAGTAGGTGACTAAATAATTAGGCTGAAATCAAATTTCAAATTGAAATTTTAAATTGAAAGGGGCAGAAAACCCCTATTGACGTAGTTTTTCCTGGTTTTCAGAATTGGGAAAAGGCAAAGCGCCCAGGGGGGAACTGGTTGTTTGAGCCTTGAAGATGACGATAAGTATGAGAATCAAGCACTTTGATAAATAAACAGAATTGGGAAAGCCTACAGCAAGGACACGTCAATATTGACAGTCAGCTTGCTCCATTGGCCCTCTAACTTCTGCTAAACCACCAACTAAAAAATAATTATATGAATTGGTTCGAAAAAATACTGCCACCGAAAATAAACACAGTGGGTCGGGCAGGAAAAAAAGGAGTTCCAGAGGGGGTCTGGAATAATTGCTCGGCCTGTCAAGCAGTGCTCTACGCTGCGGAACTGAATCATAGCCTACAGGTATGTCCTAAGTGTGGATATCACATGCGGATGGGGGCCAATGCCAGGTTGACCAGCTTTCTCGATGAAGGCTCTTTGGTGCCTTTGGCCGAATCAGTCGGTTCTATCGATGTCTTAAAGTTTAAGGATCAGAAGAAGTATAAAGATCGCCTTGCTGATGCAAGAAAATCCAGTCAGTCGAGTGGAGCTCTTTTGGCTGCCAGTGGAAAACTGAAGGGTGCCAATGTGACCACGGTAGCTTTCGAGTTCCGGTTTATGGGTGGTTCCATGGGGGCAGTGGTTGGAGAGCGTTTTGTTCAGGCCGCAAATCATAGTTTCGAGAATCGTCAACCGGTGATCTGTTTTTCAGCGAGTGGTGGAGCACGAATGCAGGAAGCATTGTTTTCCTTGATGCAGATGGCCAAAACCACTGCTGCGATATCTCGATTAAGAGCTAATTCAATACCCTTTTTCTCCGTTTTAACCGATCCAACCATGGGGGGAGTGTCAGCTAGCCTGGCAATGCTGGGTGACGTGATTATCGCGGAGCCCAGAGCACTGGTTGGTTTTGCTGGGCCTCGGGTTATAGAACAAACAGTAAGAGAAACCCTACCGGAAGGATTTCAACGTGCGGAATTTCTATTGGAGCACGGCGCTGTTGATATGATCGTTGACCGACGGGAGATGCGAGACAGTATTGCTTCATTGATTGATAAGATGGGATTTGGTTTCGATAATTAGTCGTCAGGTAGCTTAGGATAAACCTGGCTATTAGCTAGTCCGTCATTGGACATCGGAATAGGACCGGGATGTCATCTTTCGAAAGCGGTGCCGATGATTGCCTTTTCCGGATTTCACGGTGAATGGAGTCATAAATCACATTTTCGTTGAACTTAAGTTAGCCTCCATTATCAGGGCACTTAATTCAGCAGGTTTTCATTGTTATCTGCGCGATTACATAATCTGTGATGCCACGATTAACGATGGTCTATTTAATGTGGGTTCATTGACATCGACCGATATCCATTAATCAGATCGAGTAGATCAAAGTACCGGGAATCTGAACAACTTGGAAATGAAACAGTTTGAAGAATTTGTTTTAGACGATTGGGTCGAATACACTCAAAAACAGCACTGGCGCACAATCGAGCTGAAGTTGGATCGGATACGGGATGTGTGGGCAAATATGGATGGAAGCAAGCCCAATTTCGTGATTACTGTGGCTGGCACGAATGGCAAAGGTTCCTCTGTTAGTATGCTGGATGCAGTGTTACTCCAGGCGGGTAAAAAAACGGGTGCCTACACTTCTCCCCACCTCGTGCGGTACAACGAACGAATTAAAATAAATGGTGTTCCGGTCAGTGACGAAGAAATTTGTCTCGGTTTCTGTGCCATTGAGAAGGCACGAAAAAGTATTCCTCTTACATATTTTGAATTTGGCACCTTGTGCGCACTTTGGGTGTTTATTAGGAATAATGTCGATATTGCCATCCTGGAAGTTGGCATGGGAGGGCGTTTGGATGCGGTAAACATGATTGAGAATGACATCGCATTAATCACCACCATCGACATTGACCATCAACAGTGGTTGGGAACTGATAAAGAAAAAATAGGTGCTGAAAAAGCAGGAATCATTAAGCCCGGTGGTCTGGTTGTATGTGCTGATCCAGAAGCTCCAGTAAGCATTGGCGAAACGGCGTCAAGAGTTGGTGCCACGTTATTTCAGGTTGGCGTAGATTTCGTTGTTGAAGATCGACATGACGGCATTAGCTGGAGTTGCAATGATTCAGCCCTGTCGAATGAATGGAAACATGTTGAGCAAATCAATTTACCCCTGACTGGTAAATACCAGATAAGAAACTTTGCCGGTGTGTTAGCGGTGTTAGCATTGATTGAGAAGCGGATCGGGGTAACTACGGATGATCTGCGGTTAGCGCTCCAGAGTGTCAACATCCCCGGTCGTTGCCAGGTTGTATCCAAAGAGCCAGAACTGATTATTGATGTTGCACATAACCGTCAATCCGCAACGGAGCTTGCGAAATTTCTGGCTTTGAGACCTCATACAAATTCGCAAAGTGGTAAAACTCTGGTGGTCTTAGGAGTGCTCGCGGATAAAGCTCTTAAAGAAATCATTGGAGAAATAATGGGGAGCGTTGATATCTGGTACTTGGCGACGCTTGGTGGCGATAGAGGTCAAAGTGCGGCGGATTTGTTGAGGAAGTTAGCACAGGTTAATCGTGAAATAAGCCCCCATCGAGTACTGAAAGCTGCGATCTTTGATTCTCCGGTTGAAGCCTATAATGCGGCAATGAGTGATGCGGCTAAGACGGATCGGGTGGTGGTGTTTGGATCATTCTATACAGTGGGTGATATAATGAAGCATACCAATATGCTCACAACGTGAGGATGGGGTCCAAAGGGTTCTTTTCAGACGCTCAGGACAAAAAAATAAAAACAATACTTGATGGCTATTGATGACATAAACGGTAATATGAAAAGTGAACCACAATACAAGCTGGAACATCGATTGACGGGTGCCATTGTATTAGTGTTCGCTGCGGTATTAGTCATACCCATGCTGCTGGAAGAACCGGAATTTGGCACACATTTCACTCAGGTTGGTGTTGAATCGACTGGCGAAAAACAAAGCACAATAAAGGTATTTAAATCGAAGATTGCTCCGGTCAATGCAGCCAATCTCGAGAAAGAACCGAATGAGGATACTTTGGTTTCGGTGGTAGTGCCAAAAAAGTCCCTGAAAACCGTATCCATTGGCGGCACTACAATAGCCGAAAATCAATCCTCTTCCAGTTCAGCTTCTGTGAGCTCTACTTCTCAGGCATCTTCTCAAGGACAGGCAAAAACGAAGTCTGACGGAGAATCCAGACCAGCGCTCAAAATTGCAGGAGCGGTGGCATCCCAGGGTGTGGACAAAAAACCGTCGACCACTAGTGTCGAAGGAACGAATGGGAAAACTGCCGGTAAAAAGGTTGTTTTGGTGAAAAAGGAAGAAACGAGTAGTACTAAAACCAGGACCCCACAACAAAGTGTAGCCAGGGCTACGCAATCATCATCCCAACCGTCAAAGAAGGATAACTCTGCCCCGGTCGACAAATCCGTTGGGCAATGGATAGTGAGAGTGGGTACGTTCTCCAAGCCAGGAAACGTGGAATCTGTCACTAGATTGTTAAACAGCAAGGGACTGCCAGCTAAAACGACTAAAGTACAAACCAGTTTTGGAGATGCAACTCGAATATGGCTTGGCCCTTATTCAGATAGAAAGGCTGCGCAAACGATCAGCGTTCGTCTTAAGAAACTGACAGGTGAAAATGGCTATATCACCAAACATCAATCCTGATTCCAGGGCTGGTCCAAAACGGAAGTCGCGAAATGGAGGTGGGAGAAGAATTTATGAACCAGTTTTCATGGACTAATCAATACACGAAATGAATTCTGCTTTGTTCAGGATATCTGTCCTGAACAAAGCAGGTTTAACTCATGTGGTTTTCGCTCTAGCATGTCTGGATAAAATCCAAACAGATCGGAGTAGGGTTAATCACGGTAGGGGAACAGGATAGGTATGAGTAATTTTTATAGGTATGAATCCATTCAAATGATATCATCCGGAGTCCGCATCGGACTGCGTTTTGGATTCCATTCCGATTCATCTCCATTGTTATAGGCTTAAAGTATGAGTTTGGTTGATATTGCGATTATCGTCGTTATTGTCGTCTCATTTGTGATCGGCTGGTATCGTGGTTTTGTTAAGGAAGTATTTTCACTGTTTTCCTGGTTAGCTGCGGTTTGGATCGCTTACAACTACGCGGAAATAGGAGCGGTTTATTTGGAGCCCTATATTAGCCAGTCCGTTTTTCGGGTTGTACTGGCCTTCGCGGGATTCTTTGTTGCTGATTTCCATTGCCAGCTACCTTATCCTGCGGTTGGTAAAGGTAGCAGGAGTAGCCCGTATTGATCGATCTCTGGGAGGAGCCTTTGGTTTAGCCAGAGGTATTGCTCTAGTCTCTTTGCTTATTCTGGCTTCATATTTTATGGGGTTTCCCAGTCAACCCTGGTGGCAGGAATCCACCCTGGTTGGGTTGTTTGAACCAGTCAATGAATTTATCAAAACCTTCTTGCCTCAGGATATTGTTGACCAGCTCTCCACGGAGATAACCTGATATGTGCGGTATTGTTGGGATTCTTGGGGGACAGGAAGTTAATCAGTCTCTGTATGACGGTTTAACCGGCGTTCAACATCGGGGACAGGACGCAGCGGGTATCATGACAAGTGATGGTAATCGGGTTTTTTTGCGCAAAGATAATGGCTTGGTACGAGATGTGTTTCATACCCGGCACATGGTGCAATTGCAGGGGAATATGGGGATTGGTCACGCGAGATACCCCACTGCCGGTTGCGATTCCAGAGCTGAAGCGCAACCCTTCTATGTTAATTCTCCGTTTGGCATTGCCTTAGGACATAATGGAAATTTGACCAATGCTGATGTGTTGGGGGAAGAGCTTTTCAGACAGGATCTACGCCAGTTAAACACCTCATCCGATTCGGAGATTTTGTTAAATATTCTGGCCCATGAGCTAAAAGAAGCTGTTTCAGAATCCAGCGTAAGAGTGGCTCCAGATGATATCTTCGAAGCTGTCGGAGCGGTGTTTCGTCGATGTCAGGGGGCCTATGCGGTGTTGGCGATGATTGTGGGAGGTGGCATTCTCGCATTTCGCGACCCTTGTGGGATTCGCCCGTTAATCTATGGAACGAAGAAAAATGATGATGGATTATCCCATATGTTCGCCTCGGAAAGCGCAGCATTGGATGTTCTGGACTATCAAATACAGCGCGACGTTTCTCCCGGAGAAGCCATTTTCATCGACATTGAAGGTAATGTTCATAGCAGGATATGCGCTGAAAACCCAAGATATGCTCCCTGCATTTTTGAATATGTCTACCTCGCGAGACCGGATTCGATTCTGGATAACGTGCCGGTTTACAAAACCCGGATCGAGATGGGGAGAGCGTTGGGGATGAAGTTGGCTGAGACCTGGAAGGATCATGATATTGACGTGGTGATTCCAGTTCCAGATACAAGTCGAACAGCGGCCCTGGAAATGGCTCTTGTGTTGAATCTACCTTTTAGAGAAGGTTTTATCAAAAACAGATACATTGGCAGAACGTTTATTATGCCGGGCCAGGCGCAGAGAAAAAAATCAGTACGGCAGAAACTAAATGCTATCGCCACCGAATTTAAAGACAAGAATGTTCTGTTGGTTGATGACTCTATCGTGCGCGGAACGACATCGGAAAAAATTATCCAGTTGGCCCGTGAAGCTGGGGCAAAAAAAGTTTATTTCGCTTCAGCGGCTCCGGCAGTTCGTTATCAGAACGTCTATGGGATCGATATGCCATCCAGTGGTGAATTGGTTGCTCATGGGAGAACCACTGAAGAAGTCTGCGTGCAGATTGGAGCAGACCGTCTAATTTATCAGGAATTGGACGATCTCGTAGAATCCGTGAATCGATGTAATCCCCGTTTGTCCGAATTCGATACTTCGTGTTTCAGCGGGGTCTATGTCACCGGAGACATAACCCCGGAATATCTTTCTTTAGTGGATGACTTAAGAAATGATGATTCAAAGAAAATGAATCAAAATGAGTTGGACCTCTCCGAAGTAACGGATATCAATGAAAAAAAGTAGCTAGTCAAGGATAATCTCTAGATACAGAAGTTCAGACTCTTATGATCTTCTTTTAATGCAATTAGCTTGTTATCCAGGATTCTTTGGCACTGGTGAGACGCTATTTCTTTAATAAAAAGGTGTTGTTGTTGTAAGTGAGCGAACTTTTTTGCGTATACCAGTCGCCCAACACGTAACGTTTAATCCTCTTTGAATCCAGTTTGAATTCATGAATTCCAGGACGATGAGTGTGGCCGTGAATCATGATATCCGCTTGGTGCTCCATTATCATTTTTTCCACTTCCGCTTGGGTGACGTCCATGATTTCCATACTTTTTTTCTGTTTGCTTTTTTCGCTATGGGATCTGAGCTGTTTCGCGGTGTGTACCCTATCTTCAATGGATTTGTCGAGAAAAGCGACTTTCCATTTCGAAGACAGCATTTGATCCCTTGCGTTTTGGTGTTCAATATCATCCGTACATAAGGAATCCCCATGGCTCAAGACCACCCTATTATCCCCAAGAATGATTACAGTGGGGTCCGGTAATATTCGGCACCCGGTTCGATTAGCGAAATCGGATCCAATTAGAAAATCCCGGTTACCATGAATGAAGAAAATATTAGTCCCCCTATCGGTGGTTTGTTTTAGTGCCTTTTCTATGCGCTGGTGACCTAGCTGCTCCCCGGCATCATCACCAATCCAGTACTCGAAGAGGTCGCCTAAGATATATAAATCTTCAACAATTCCTTCCGTGGCTCTTAAAAACTCCTCGAAAAGTATGGTGGAATTAGGTCTTTCGGGAGTTAAATGAAGATCAGAAATGAAAGCAACGGTCATTGATTCAATAGGATAGGGTTGAGAACTGGGGTTGAGGCTCGGGATTGAGGGTTAGGGTGAGGTGGCGGGTCAAGGTAACGTGGTTGGGGTGATTGATTGAGATGGTGGCTGGAGTGTAATTCGTTGAAAGGTGAAACAGGGGTGCAATATAACAAGGATTATTATAACATCGCCAGCCCTATAAGTAGCCGCAGTGGCTCAGGGTGAATTGGCTTGATACTAAGCAGGACATAAATCTCGATGACACTTAAGTTATACGACACATATAGAAGAAGTCTTTGCGACTTCGAACCGATTACCCCAGGAAAAGTAGGAATCTACGCCTGTGGACCAACGGTTTATGACTATGCACATATTGGCAATCTTCGAACCTATGTATTCGAAGACATTCTGCGACGAGTACTTGAGTTCAAGGGATTCTCAGTGGAACATGTGGTAAACATTACCGACGTGGGACATCTGACCTCGGATGGAGATACTGGTGAAGATAAAATGGAAAAGGGATCAAGAAAAGCAGGGGAGTCCGCGTGGGATATCGCTGAGCGATTTACCGACGCTTTTAAAAGCGATTTAAATAATCTCAATATTCTTGAGCCAACCACCTGGTGTCGAGCGACAGACCACATTCCTGAGCAAATAGCAGATATTGGTAAGATCGAAGCTAAGGGATTCACCTATAAAACTTCTGATGGAATTTATTTTGACACGTCCAAACTGGATAGCTACGGTTATTTGGCTCGATTGGATAAAGAGGGGCTGGCTGAGGGAGCTCGGGTGGATGTCGGTGAAAAACACAGCCTAACTGATTTCGCCTTGTGGAAATTTAGTCCCATGGATGATCAACGCCAAATGGAATGGGAGAGCCCCTGGGGGGTTGGTTTTCCAGGTTGGCATATTGAATGCTCAGCCATGGCTGTGAAATACCTAGGCGAAAAATTTGATATCCATTGTGGTGGAAAAGATCATATCCCAGTGCATCATTCCAATGAAATTGCTCAATCTGAAGTTTGTCATGGTACGACACTGGCAAACTTTTGGCTGCATGGTTATTTTCTCGAAACTGATAGCTCCAAGATGTCAAAGTCGTCGGGAGAGTTTCTTCGGGTGCAGACGCTGGTTGATCGGGAGTATGACCCTCTGGCATATCGCTATTTATGCTTAACTGCCCATTATCGCAGTGATCTAAAATTTACCTGGGAGAGTCTGGATAGCGCTTCAATAGCGCTTGGTCGATTACGCTCAGCTTTTTACTCATGGGATGATGCCTCGGACGTTGATCCGGATTTTCTGATGCGTTTCAGCGAACAGGTTGAGCGTGATCTCAATACCGCAACAGCACTGGCGGTGGTTTGGGAGATGGCGAAAAGTGATTTGGACTCTTCGGTCAGGAAAGCCACCCTATTGGAGATGGACCGTGTCCTGGGACTGGATTTGGCAAATTGGGAACCCATTGTTGAAACCATACCGGAAGAAATTCTGTTATTGGTCGAATCCAGAAGGCTTGCTCGGCAGGAGAAGAATTGGCCGTTAGCTGATGACCTTCGAGATCAAATTGTTGGCGCTGGGTATGAACTGGATGATTCTGCCGCGGGTACTAGTGTCAGGCGAAAAGGATAGTAGGTGTTCACGTAGATATTCACTGTTTTATATTTATTTTACGCCCGATCAAAAGGCGGCTATAAAATAACAAAAGCCCCCCAAACCATTGCTAAAATTGAATTTGTATATATAATACGCCGCTCTGGTGCGGGGTGGAGCAGTCAGGCAGCTCGTCGGGCTCATAACCCGAAGGTCGTAGGTTCAAATCCTGCCCCCGCAACCACTTTTGTTATAACTCTCTGGAAATCCAGATATAACAACGGCTTACAAGAAATTCAGCCCCGCACGGTGCCCCCGTGGCGGGGATTTTCCTTTGGAAAGCCATCGAAAATTGGGGTGGGTGTGACTGACCTGAGCGCGCGGTGTTGTGGAGGGATATTTAGGCATTCGGCGGACATGCTATTTAAGGGTAAAAGAGGATAGGGGTGTGCCACAGCTTGGACGGCGCAATCTCACCCATTCCGCCTTCTGAATGCTTTCGGGCTCATGCCGGTATGTCTTTTGAACGCTGTTGAAAAATTGCCGAAATTCTCGAAGCCGAGATCCAGCGCGATTTCGGTGATCGATTTCTGGGTCCCCAGCACAAGTTCTACGGCAGCGGCTATCACTGTGTTGTGGGCAAATCGGCAGGGCGCCCCGTCCTCGATCGTCATATCGGCCAACACGTCTCCGGCATCATGCGTGGCGAGACCATCTCCTGGACCATAGGACGACAACGGGGGCTGGGGATTTCATGAGTGCGTTTCGAAATATGCACGCGACGGTAAATAAAATTCTGGAACCTTCGTGTCGGTTCCTGTATTCGTATTATCAAAATCTTTTTTATACTGGAGGGGGTTATCGCCGCATATCGCTTCATCCATTCGGCGGATGTTCATCTGGATTCTCCGCTGCGCTCACTCGCTTTGCGCGATCCTGATTTGGCCTCGCTGATCGGCAATGCCACGCGGCGCGCTTTTATGCGCATCATTGATCTGTGCCTTGAAGAGCGGGTAGACGCCCTTCTTCTGGCTGGCGATCTCTATGACGGCGATCAGACGTCCATGAAGACGGCACGTTTTCTGGCCGAGCAACTTCGGCGGCTTTCCGAGGCAGGCATCCAGGCATTCATCATCCGCGGCAATCACGATGCCTCATCCCGTATCACCAAGGAGCTGGTTTTCCCTGATTCCGTGAAGGTCTTCGGCGGCCGGGCTGAGGCTGTATCAGTGGAGCGGGAAGTCGGGGCTTTCCCTGTTGTGATCCATGGCCTGAGCTTCACCCAACCGCATGCTCCCGAAAGCCTAGTTGGCAAATACAAACCGGTGGTCGATGATGCGGTGAATATCGGCCTCATGCACACCAGTTTGGCGGGCGCGCCAGGACACGACCCATATGCCCCATGCAGTCTCGCCGACCTGAAAGGAACCGGCTTTCACTATTGGGCGCTCGGCCATGTACACAAGCGGATGGTCGAGGAAGGTCCATGCACGATCGTTATGCCGGGCATACCGCAGGGGCGGGATATGGGCGAGTCCGGGGGCAAATCCGTAACGCTGGTGACCATTCAGGATGACCGCACGATCCAGATCGAAGAACGGTTCACCAGCTTGGCGCAGTTCGAGCGCGCCGATGTCGATGCAACAGGGGTTGAAGATTGGGGAAAACTTGCCGCTCTCATTGGCCGCTCTTTGGAACAAGCCCGGCACGGGATTGCTTCCGAGCATTTGGTGGCGCGGCTGCATTTCACGGGCGAAACGCCGCTTGCTTGGCGCATCCGACGGGACATTGATCTTCTCACAGCGGAGGCTCAGGACCGAGCTTCGGTCATCGGCTGCTGCTGGGTTGAGAAGCTGGAGACATCCTGCCAGACGCCAAGCGCCACCAATGAAGGATCGTCTGATCCACTCTTGGAACTGCGGGGGCTGATTACAGACGGTGTCATTGGCTCGGATGCGTTCCGAGCGGAACTGGTCACCATGGCCGATGAATTACGGAGGAAACTGCCGGGGGAATGCCGCGACATATTCGGCTCTGACGAAGAATCGTTCAAAGACAGCTTGGCGCTTCTGGCGCAGGAGGGCATGGAGGATGTGCTCGCCCGCCTTCACGCAGGCGAGAAAGGCGATCATACCTGATGCGATTGAGCCGCCTTGACCTGACCCGCTATGGCATATTCACGGATCACAGCATCGATTTCGGCGAGCGCGTACCGGACACGCCTGATTTGCATATAGTCTACGGCCCCAATGAAGCTGGCAAATCCACCTTGTTCGCGGCCTGGCTGGATCTTCTTTATGGGGTCGAGATGCGAAGCCCGTATGGCTTCCTGCATCTCTACCCGACCATGCGGATTAGTGGCGCGCTGGAGTTCTCCGATAGCGTGCGTGAAATCGTGCGAATCAAGAAACCGCAAAATAGCCTTCTCGATGTGCATGAGCAGCCCATTGCTGAAAGCGCAATCCTTGGCGAGTTTGGCGGCATAGACCGCGAAGCATACCGCACCATGTTCTCGCTCGATGATGACACGCTGGAGCAAGGTGGCGAAAGCATCCTGAAAGCCAAAGGAGAACTCGGGCAACTCCTGTTCTCCGGAAGCAGCGGCCTCGCTGACCTCAGCCGCAAGATCGAAGAGTTTCATTCGGAAGCCGATGGGTTTTACAAGTTCCACGCGCGTAGCGGGCAACTGCACGACTTAAAGAATGAGTTGGATCAGTTGAAACAGGAAAAAGATCAGTTCGATACACAGGCATCGAAACATGCCGAACTGGCGGAGACGGTCAAGCGCACAAAAGTCTTGTATGACGAAACGAGCAGGAGCCGCAGCAAACTTCAGGCACGCAAGGACGAAATTCAGCGTCTTTTGAACGCGCGCCCCCGCCTTGCAAAATTGCGTTCCCTTCGAGAACAGATTGCGCCGCTCGAAGCAATTCCCCATGCGCCGACGGGCTGGGCAGAAGACCTGCCTGCTTTGCGCGAGGAAGAGATCAGGCTTGAAACGCAATTCCAGTCGAATGCGGACGATGTCGTGCGTCTGGAATCTGCTCTGGATGCCATAACCGTTGACGACAATGCATTACGCCTGACGGATAAGTTGGAAGAAATAGAGCCGTTGCGGGCGCGGCATATGACGGCCGAAAAGGATCTGCCTGATCGTCGCCAAAAATTGCGGGATCTGGATACAGCCATCTCCCTTCACCTGGATCAGGTTGAACGGGGGGGAGAGACAAATCCGGCGCGCCTTATCCTGCCAGCATCGACAGTGGCACACCTGCGTGAACTGATCGAGTCCCATTCCGGCATTGATGCGAAGTTGAGCACGGCGCGCGAAGAATTGTCCGAGGCGAAGGACCGCTTGAATGAGGCCAACGCCAAATTGGGCGATGACGCCCAAACAGGGAATACAGGGAACGAAACGTACATCACGACGCTCAAGGAGGCGCTTGCAGCGCTGCGGGCGAGCGATCATGCCGCCAGGCAACGTCTTGCGGAACGTGCGAGCCAAGATGCCCAGGCAAAGCTTGATGACTGTCTGGCCACCCTGGCCCCTTGGAAAAGCAATGGGGGGCGGGGGGAAGCTGACCAACTGGTCGCCATACCAGTTCCTGGCGCGGACACTCTCCAGCGCTGGAAGACGGCTGGGCAAGCCATTGAGACGCGGATCGATCAGCGATCCGGAGAAATTGAGCGGCTGAGGACTGAAGAAGCGCGCCTTACTGCGGAGCAGGACGCCGTGAGCAGCGTGACCGGGATTGTCACCGACCAGGACGCGGCACTGATCAGAGCGGAACGTGATCATGCGTGGGCGGAACATCGAAACCGCCTTGATGCGAGTTCCGCCGAACGATTTGAGGATGTGTTGCATCGTGATGATGGGATTGTGGCCCGGCGTTTCGGCCATGTGAAGGAATTGGCCCAGCTTCATGAAACTGCCAAGGCGCTCAGGCTTGTACAGTCTGACCTTGCCCGCGCCGAGGAATTACATGCCAAGGCGCTTGCAGATGCCCAAGAGTTGACGAGCGAAATTGGGCAAGCAACCAGCGCCCTTTCGCCTGACCTGCCGACCGACTGGACTTTGCAGCATCTTGAGGCTTGGCTGGTTTGCCGGGAGAAGGCCCTGGAGGTGCGGGGCGAGCCACGAACGGCGACGCGGGATTTACAGGCAGCGCAGAATGATGCTGATGCCATCAGGGAGCGTCTCATTGCTGCGCTGAGTGCCTTGAAGCTGTCCTTCGCACCCCGACGCCGAGGAAGCGACGCTGGCCGCAACGGCCCAGAATGCGCTTGATCATGAGGCGGAATTGAAACGTTTGCACACAGCGTGGGAAGAGCGCGGGCGCGATGTCAGCACCCGCGAACGCGCGTTTGAGCGGGCCGAAGCTGAAAAACTTGCGTGGGATGCCGACTGGAAACAAATCTACGCGGGCTGTTGGCTGGGCGAGCGTGGTGCGGCACCGATGATTGCCGAAGTGCGGGGCATTCTCACGGTAATCGCTGAATTGGAATCCGCCCTGAAAGAAAAGGCGACACTTGCTGATCGGATCGCCAAAATGAAGGACGATCAGGCCGCGTTCAGGGATGCAGTGACTTCACTGGCGAGTGAATTGGCTATTGCATCGCCGGAGTCCGCAGCCGTCATGGACCTGGTACGGGAAATTGATGAACGCATTCGTAAGGCCGAAGCCGACCGTACCGAGAAGGCCAAGGAGGCGCAGCGCCTTGAAACAGCTCAGGCCACAGCGCGGAAATTGAAGGCTGACAAGCTAACCCTTGATCGCCGTAAGCAGGAAATGACCAAATATTTCGGGGTGTCTACGTTTGCCGAGGTATTTGCAAAACTCGCTCAGATCGCCAATAGAGAGGGTTTGAGCGGGCAAGCTACGGAGGAAATGCAAGAGATCCTCGATGCGTTGCGGCTTACCAGTTTTGAGGCGGCGGAATCTGCCCTCGATCATCTGGATCAGACCGCGCTGGAAACAGAACTCGCTGAGATTACGACGCAAGCCGGGGTCCATGAGGAGGAGTGGCGCGATTCCTACGCTGCCTATAAAGATGCTGAAAAGCAGATCGATGCCATTGGCGGTGACGCCAAAGTCGCGGAAATCGAGGAACAGCGGCACACGGTCCTGCTGGAAATAGAGGAAGGCGCAAGACGTTACATGCGATTGCGCGCCGGTACCATTGCGACCGAACAGGCGTTGCGCCTCTACCGAGAGCAGCACCGCAGCTCCATGATGGCGCGTGCTTCCGAGGCTCTGCGTACGATCAGCCGGGACCGCTATACCAGCCTAACGACACAGCCGGATAGGGACAGCGAGGTTCTGGTCGCCATCGGCTCAGACAAGGGTTCCAAACTGGCGACGGAAATGTCCAAGGGAACGCGCTTCCAGCTTTATCTCGTCCTGCGTGTTGCCGGTTATTTCGAGTTCGCCAAAACCAGAAGCCCGGTTCCGTTTATCGCCGACGACATCATGGAGACCTTCGATGACTTCCGCGCGGAGGAAGCTTTCCGTCTGTTCACGGAAATGGCGGCGACGGGACAGGTCATCTATCTCACGCACCACCAGCATCTTTGTGAGATTGCGCGCCAGGTTTGTCCGACGGTGAAGGTTCATAGCTTGCCGGAAACAATAACGAAGTAGTGGAATAATGACGATAGAACGTGTGATCGTGAAGAATTATAGGGCGCTCCGGGATGCTGACGTGGCTCTACAGCCCACGCTCAACGTAATTGTCGGCGACAACGAAACCGGAAAATCCACACTCTTGGAGGCCATAAACCTCGCCCTCAGATGTCAACTTAACAGGCGGTCAGCATTACAGGAATTGCATCCGTTTCTTCTGAACGCTGGTGCTGTGCAGGAGTTCTCCCAGTCCCATAAGGACGGCAAGCCACAGCCGCCATCGACGGTCCTTATCGAACTATACTTTGCTAATACGCCTGAGCTTGCCGAATTTAAGGGCACGAACAATAGCGAGAAGGCTGACGTTCCGGGCGTGAGCCTTGCAATTGCTCTCGATCCTGATTTTCATGGGGAATATAAGGAGTATGTCGCGGATACCGCGGAATTGAACGGCGTTCCGATCGAGTACTACCAGATCGTCTGGCAGAGCTTTGCAGGTCATCCCATGAGTAGCCGGGCACTGCCCTACCGTGCAGCAATGATCGACCCCTCGGCCATATCCAACACCTATGCGGCCAACAAGTATGTGCTGGAGATTGTTCGCGATTATCTCACCGATAAGCAAAAGGTGGATTTGGCACTCTCATACCGAAAGATGCGCGATGTCTTCCTGTCGGACGACAACGTTACCGAAATCAACAAGGAGCTTTCCGGCAAAACGGGGAAGGTCACGGATAAGACACTGTCCGTTGCGATGGACACCACGACCCGCGCCAGTTGGGAAACCGGAGTTCTTCCTCATCTTGACGACATCCCGCTCACACTTGTCGGGAAGGGTGAGCAAAACGCCATTAAAATCAAGCTGGCGATTGAATCGGAATCGAGCACCGACATATTGCTACTTGAGGAGCCAGAAAATCATCTGTCTCACGCCAACCTCAACAAGCTGATCAATCACATCGACGCCAGGTCAGCCGACAAGCAGTTGATTGTGACCACGCACAGCAGCTTCGTTCTCAACAAGCTGGGGGTCGATCACATACTCATGTTCAACGGCAAGACCGGCATTACGCTCAACGAGTTGCCGCCTGAAACGAAGAAATATTTCATGCGGCTGCCAGGACACGACACGCTGCGCATGGTCTTGTCCGCACGATCCATACTGGTTGAGGGGCCGTCCGATGAGTTGATCGTTCAAAAAGCCTACAAGCAGACTCATGGCAAGATGCCGTTAGAAGACGGCGTTGAGGTGATTGCGGTCGGTTCGCTCGCGTTCAAGCGCTTCCTCGACATTGCGAAATTGCTGGAAATTGATGCCCGCGTCGTCACCGACAATGACAGAGATGCTGACGCGGTGAAGGAAAAATACGCAGACTACTTGGGCCTTCCAACCATCAAGGTTTGCTTCGATTCCGACGAGACGTATCCGACCCTTGAACCACAACTCCTCAAAACCACTGGCCGCGACAGGCTGAACGCCATTCTGGGAAAGAGTTTTGCCGATGATGCCGCGCTACTCGATTACATGACCAAGCACAAAGCGCCCGTGGCCTTGGCCATTTTTGAAAGCGAGGAGGAGATTGCGATTCCGGATTACATCAAGAATGCCATTGGATAATCGCATCATCGTAGCATCCGCTGGTTCCGGAAAGACGACGCTGATCGTTGATGACGCGTGCGGCCTCCCGGAAAAACGCGCCGCGATGATTACCTACACCAATAACGGCCGGGACGAAATTGAAGCGAAGACCTACAGTCGCCTCGCCCATGTGCCGCCGCATGTTTCCATTGGCACGTGGTTTTCGTTCCTGCTCAGGCACTTCGTTCGACCCTACCAGAATTGTCTTTACGATCTGCGGGTCGCCGGGATTCATTTCGTGAGCGGCCAGTCCACGCAATACATTGCAGCAGACAAGATTCGCCATCACTATTTTTCGAAACCCGAACTCATCTACAGCGACAAAATCGCCAAGTTTGCCTGCGAAGTTGTCCAGAAGATGAACGGCGCGCCTATCAAGCGCTTCGAACAGATTTTCGAGCGGCTCTTCATCGACGAAAGTCAGGACCTGGCAGGCTACGACCTTGATCTCGTCGAGTTGCTGATGCGGTCACAGGTCCAGATCATTCTGGTTGGAGATCATCGACAGGCAACCTATGCGACAAACAGCGCCTCGAAGAACAAAAAGTATCGCGGTGCCAAGATCGTCGACAAATTTCATGAGTGGGAGAAGGCCGACCTATGTGCGCTTGAATACCACAACTACAACCATCGCTGTGTGCAAAACATCTGCGACTTCGCAGATCAGTTGCACCCAGCTGCTCCAAATACCGAATCGAAAAATACGGATGTCACCGGCCATGACGGCGTATTTGCCGTGCGCAAGAGCGATGTCGCCTCCTATATCGAGAAGTTCAAACCCCAAACGCTGCGCTACAACCGAAAAACGAAGAACGTGATAGGACATCCATTGAATTTCGGCGCGGCGAAGGGGATGACCTTCGATCGAACCATTATCTACCCGCACGGGCCGCTGAAGAAATTTCTCACTACGGGTAAGCTTGCGGACGCGGGCAAAGAACTCGATAAAATCTATGTAGCGATCACACGCGCCCGACAGAGCGTGGCGTTTGTTGTCGAAGACAATGCCAAGTTGGTAGGCTTGGCATTCTACGAGATTGAATAAGGCGGAAGGTCAAGATGCTAACCATTATCGCATTTCATCGTACATAAAGGCCATAAGCGTTTTCGGCGTCTCGGGTGACACTTGCTCCGTTTGTCTTATTGAAGAACGGAGCCACCGCCATGACCCCCACCAAACTCCTGATCGGCCAGATCGCTATCGTGTTCGCCATCGTCATTCTGGGCGTGTGGGCGGCGACGCAGTGGTGCGCGGACACGCTGGGCTATCAAGCACAGTTGGGCAACCCGTGGTTCGTGCTGTTCGGCTGGCCGGTTTATGAGCCGTGGAAGCTGTTCGAATGGTGGTATTTTTACGAAGCCTATGCGCCCGAGGTGTTCGACAAGGCGGGCATGTTGGCCGGGGCGTCTGGCTTCATGGGCTGCGCGGCCGCGGTGGTCGGTTCGCTGTGGCGGGCGCGGCAGAGCCGGTTGGTGACGACCTATGGTTCTTCGCGCTGGGCCTTGAAGGGGGAGATGAGGAAGGCCGGGCTGTTTCGGTCCGCAGGCGTGTTCCTTGGTCAGTTTCAGGAAAAATACCTGCGTCATGACGGACCGGAGCATGTCATGGCTTTCGCGCCGACGCGCTCGGGCAAGGGCGTCGGGCTGGTCGTGCCGACGTTGCTGTCCTGGACAGGATCGACGGTGATCCACGACATTAAGGGTGAGAACTGGCAGTTGACCGCCGGTTGGCGCACCAGGTTTTCGCATTGCCTGCTGTTCAACCCGACCGACCCACATTCCGCCCGTTACAATCCGCTCATCGAAGTGCGCAAGGGGGCGGACGAGGTGCGCGATGTCCAGAATATCGCCGACATCCTGGTCGATCCCGAAGGTGCGCTTGAACGCCGGAACCATTGGGAGAAGACCAGTCATGCGTTGCTGGTGGGTGCGATCCTGCATGTGCTTTATGCCGAGGAGGAAAAGACGCTGGCCCGCGTGGCGACTTTTCTTTCTGACCCGACACGGTCTTTTCCAGCAACGCTGAGGCGGATGATGGAGACCAATCATCTTGGAACGGTGAAAAATCCGGAGGTGCATCCGGTGGTGGCCTCGGCCGCGCGCGAGGTTCTGAACAAATCCGAGAATGAACGTTCTGGCGTGCTCTCGACCGCCATGTCGTTCCTCGGGCTCTATCGCGATCCGACTGTGGCGGCGACGACATCGGCTTGCAACTGGCGCATCGCCGATCTGATGGACGCCAAGCATCCCGTCTCGCTTTACCTCGTGGTGCCGCCGTCGGATATTTCGCGGACGAAACCTCTGGTGCGGTTGATCCTCAATCAGATTGGGCGGCGGCTGACCGAGCGGCTGGAGGGCGACCCGAAGAAGTCGCGCAAGCACCAGCTTTTGATGATGCTGGATGAGTTCCCCGCTTTGGGACGGCTCGATTTCTTCGAGACGGCCTTGGCCTTCATGGCCGGATACGGCATCCGGGCCTATCTCATCGCGCAGAGCCTCAACCAGATTTCCAAAGCCTATGGCGAGAATAACGCCATCCTCGATAACTGCCATGTGCGGATTGCTTTCAGCAGCAATGACGAGCGTATCGCCAAGCGGATTTCCGATGCGCTCGGCACGGCCACCGAACTGCGTGCCATGCGCAATTATGCCGGCCACCGGCTGGCGCCGTGGTTGTCACACGTCATGGTGTCGCGGCAGGAAACGGCACGACCCTTGCTGACCCCTGGTGAGGTCATGCAGCTTCCGCCGACGGATGAGTTGGTGCTGATCTCCGGCCTTGCGCCGATCCGGGCGAATAAACTCAGATATTACGAGGATGAGAATTTCACCGAGCGGGTGCTGCCTGCGCCGGCGCTGGCGACAAGCGATTATGCTGACAAGCCTGAAACGCGACCAGATGACTGGGGCAAGCAAGTGCGCAAGGCGGACACGAGGCTTGCCGCCCAAGATGATGCAAAATCGACATCCACTGACGAAGGCGGGATGCAGCAACAGCGCCATCCGGGGCTGGGCGAGGAAATTGTTAAAACCGCCGAACCCAAGCAGGGCGAATTGCCGAACCTGTTGGATGATGATTCTGACAGCACTGCCGATAAGAACATGATTGATCGCACCGCCACACCCGCGCGCGCCTATGGTGTCAACGAAGCGATGGGGCCGGACAGGGATCTGCTCGACGGGTTTTGAGGAAGATTCCGCAAGTGATCGTGCGTCGTCGTACATAACGGATATAAGAGTTTTCAGCAGCTTAGGCCATCCTTGTTCTGACTTTCTATTTGTCAGGACAAGAATACATGAAGCCACGCCACAATATTTACATTGATGAAGAGACCAGCGCCGAATTGGAGGCGCTGGCGGCAAAGCCGGGCGCTTCCAAGTCGGCGATCATTTCCGACGCCATCCGTCATTACATCCGCCATCGCGGCGCGCACGGGATCGACGAGGCGCTGAAAATCCGTCTCGATCGGGTGACGCGCGACATGGGTCTCATTCGCCGCGACCTCGATGTGCTGACCGAGAGCCTCGCCTTTTTCGTCAAGCTTTATCTCACCTTCAACGCGCATACCCCCGTGCCCGACCAGGCGGCGCAGGCGGTGGCGCGTGAGCGTTTCCAGAAATTCATCGAGCAGGTTGGCCGGCAGATCGCGGGCGGCAAGCGCTCTCTCAAAAACACCGAGGAGGATTCCGAATGAGCGACACATCCGAAGAGCGCCGCCGCGCCATGCTCAAAACGGCCATGGGGCCGGTGATTGCGCAGGCTTTGGGCGACCCTGCTGTGATTGAAGTGATGGTCAATCCCGATGGCAAGCTCTGGATCGACCGGCTCGGCGAAGGCCGCGGTAATATCGGCGTGCGTATCCATCCGTCCGAGACCGAACGGATCATTCGCCTGGTGGCCTCCCACGTCCGGGCCGAGGTGCATACGGACAATCCCATCGTCAGTGCGGAACTGCCGTCTGGTGAACGGTTCGAAGGGCTGTTGCCGCCGGTAGCATTGGGGCCATGTTTTGCCATCCGCAAACCAGCGACCAATATTTTGACCATCGCTGATTATGTCCGCGATCAAGTCATGGTGCCGATCCAGGCCGAGGCTTTGCGCAAGGCGGTGCGGGATCGGAAGAACATTCTGGTTGCCGGTGGCACATCTTCCGGCAAGACGACGCTGACCAACGCGCTGCTGGCCGAAATCGATGATTGCGATGAGCGTGTCATTCTCATCGAAGACACGCGCGAGCTGCAATGCGCGGCGAAGGATTGCGTTGCACTCAGAACCCGCGCGGGCGCGATCAGCATGGGCGATCTGGTGCGCTCGACCCTGCGCCTCCGACCCGACCGCATCATCGTCGGGGAAGTGCGCGGCGCGGAAGCGCTCGACATGCTCAAAGCCTGGAATACCGGCCATCCCGGCGGCATCGCCACGGTGCACGCCAATTCCGCCCGCTCGGCGCTCTACCGCATTGAGCAGCTCGTGCAGGAAAGCGTCACCATCGTTCCGCGTCGCCTGATCGCCGATGCCATCGACATGGTGGTGTTCATTGCCGGGCGCGGCAGTGATCGCCGCATCGAGACCATCGCCGAGGTGACCGGCCTCGATGAACATGGCGATTACGCCGTCACACCGCTTTCCCTCCCACGACTGCAATCCCTCTGACCTCTCGAAAGGACACCTCATGCGCAAGAAGCTTCGATTTTTTCTCTCTTCCGCCCTCACGTTTGCGTTTACGGCCCCGGCCTATGCGGCCGGTTCCGGCATGCCGTGGGAAGAGCCGCTGCAACGGATATTGGAATCGGTGCAAGGCCCGGTCGCCAAGATCGTCGCGGTGATCATCATCATCCTCACCGGTCTGACGCTGGCCTTTGGCGAAAGCTCGGGCGGGTTCCGGCGGCTGATCCAGATCGTCTTTGGCCTGTCCATCGCCTTCGCGGCCAGCTCGTTCTTCCTCTCCTTCTTCTCTTTCGGTGGCGGGGCGCTTCTGTGATGGCCGCGCTCCAAGGATTTGAAGTCCCCGTCCATCGCGCGCTGACCGAGCCGATCTTGCTCGGCGGCGCGCCGCGTGCGGTCGCTATCCTCAATGGCACGCTCGCCGCCGCCATCGGCCTCGGTCTCCAGCAATGGATCGCCGGGCTGGTGATGTTTGTCGCCGGGCATACGCTCGCCGTGTTTGCCGCCAAGCGCGATCCGGACTTCATGGCCGTGCTCGCCCGTCACCTGCGTCAACGGGGGTGGTGGCGATGCTGAACATTGGCGAATACCGCAACAAAGCCGACCGTCTTGCCGATCTGCTGCCTTGGGCGGCATTGATCGCGCCGGGCATTGTATTGAACAAGGACGGCAGCTTCCAGCGCACCTTCCGTTTTCGCGGTCCTGACTTGGAAAGCGCTACCGAAGCCGAACTTGTCGGTCTCTGCGCCCGCGCCAATAATGCGCTGAAGCGTCTCGGCTCCGGCTGGGCGCTGTTTTTCGACGCAGAGCGTCTTGAGGCGCAGCATTATCCATCATCGGAATTTCCGGACGCCGCTTCATGGATCATCGATGAAGAACGCAGGGCGGCTTTTGAAGAGGCAAAACAAGGCCAGCATTTCGAGAGCCGCTATCATCTCACTCTCCTATATATGTCGCCGCCTGACGCGCAGGCGCGCACCGAAAATGCCCTTCTGGAGCGAGACCGGAAGGGGGAAGGGGCCGGCGGCATTCGGAACTGGCGGCAGGAATTGGCCCGGTTCCGGGATGAGACCGAGCGGGTACTGGACCTTTTGTCCGGCTTCCTGCCCGAGATCCGTGCGCTTGATGATACTGAGACCCTGACCTTCCTGCATGGGACGATTTCGACAAAGCGGCACCTGGTCGCTGTGCCGGAAACGCCGATGTATCTCGATGGCGTTCTGGTGGACACGTCGCTCACCGGTGGGCTGGAACCGATGCTGGGCGAGAAGCATCTGCGCACCCTGACAATCCTCGGCTTTCCGAACACCACCCGCCCCGGCATTCTTGATGCGCTCAACCATCAGGATTTTCCATATCGCTGGGTGACGCGGTTTGTGCCACTCGACAAGACGGCGGCGACCAAGGTTCTGACGCGGCTGCGGCGGCAATGGTTCGCCAAGCGCAAGTCGATCACGGCTGTCCTGCGCGAGGTGCTGACCAATGAGGCGGCGCCCCTGGTCGATAGCGACGCCGATAACAAAGCGCTCGATGCCGATGCTGCATTGCAGGCCCTGGGCGGCGATCATGTCGGTTTCGGCTATCTTACCACCACCATAACGGTGTTCGATGAGGATGCCCAAGGCGCAGAGGAAAAAGCCCGCGCTGTCGAGCGCATTATTAATGGTCTCGGCTTTACCTGCATCCGGGAAAGCGTCAATGCGGTGGAAGCCTGGCTCGGCAGTCTACCCGGTCACGTTTACGCCAATGTCCGCCAGCCGCTGATCCACACATTGAACCTTGCCCATCAGATGCCGCTGTCGGCGGTCTGGGCCGGGCCGGTGCGTAATGCGCATCTGGATGCCCCGCCGCTTCTCTATGCCGAGACCTCGGGTTCGACCCCGTTCCGACTCTCCACCCATGTCGGCGATGTCGGCCATATGCTGATTGTCGGCCCGACTGGGGCGGGTAAGTCGGTGCTCTTGTCACTGATCGCCTTGCAGTTCCGCCGTTATGCCGGATCGCAAGTTTATATCTTCGACAAGGGCAATTCGGCGCGCGCTGCCGTGCTGGCCATGGGTGGCGAACATCATGCGCTGGGCAGCGACGGCTCTCTCGCCTTTCAGCCCCTTCGGAACATTGACAATCCAGCGACACGAAGCTGGGCGGCGGAATGGATCGGCGCCTTGCTGGCCCATGAGAAGGTGACCGTCACGCCAGAGATCAAGGAGGCGGTCTGGTCGGCGCTTAGCAATCTTTCGACCGCCCCCGCCGAAGAACGCACCCTCACCGGCCTTTCGGTGCTGCTGCAATCCAACCCGATCAAGGCGGCCCTGCAACCTTATACGCTTGACGGTCCCTTCGGGCGTCTGCTCGATGCCGCCGATGACCGCCTGGCGCTGTCGGACGTGCAGTGCTTCGAGACCGAGGAACTGATGCACGAGGCCGGCGTCGTGCTGCCGGTGCTCACCTATCTGTTCCACCGGCTGGAGGAACGTTTTGATGGGCGACCGACACTGCTGATCCTCGACGAGGCCTGGGTGTTTCTCGACAATCCGCTCTTTGCCGCCCGCATCCGCGAATGGCTGAAGGTGCTGCGCAAGAAGAACGTCTCGGTGATCTTCGCCACCCAGTCGCTGGCGGATATTGCCGACAGTTCGATTGCGCCCGCCATCATCGAGAGCTGCCCGCAGCGCATCTTCCTGCCCAATGACCGGGCGATCGAGCCGCAAGCGCGGGACGCCTATGAGCGCTTCGGTCTCAACGACCGACAGATCGAGCTGATCGCGCAGGCAACGCCCAAGTGCCATTATTACCTGCAATCGCGGCGCGGCAACCGGCTGTTCGAACTGGGGCTTGGTCCCATCGCCTTAGCGCTATGCGGCGCATCCGATCCCGCCGCGCAAACCCTCATCGACACCATCCTTGCCGAACACGGACCAGGCGATTTCGCCACCCGGTTCCTCAAGGCGCGCGGTCTCGATTGGGCCGCCGACCTCATCACGGAATTTTCTCACAACGGAGAACCATCATGAAACGCATATACCTTGCGGCACTCGTTGCCGCTTCTCTCGCTATCGCAACACCGCAATCGGCTCATGCAGGCTGGCCGGTCTTCGATGCGTCCAATTATGTGCAAAATATGCTCACCGCCGCGCGGACGCTGAAGCAGATCAACAACCAGATCCAGTCACTCCAGAACCAGGCCACCATGTTGCAGAACATGGCCAAGAACCTGCAACGTATGGATTATTCATCCTTCGGACAAATTCAGGGCGCACTCAATCGTATCGATGGGCTGATGATGCAGGCCGAGGGCTTGAGCTTCAGCCTCGATCAACTCGATGCCGAGTGGCGGCAGCAATATCCTGAAAGCTATGATGCCACGGTCAGCACAAACGACATGGCGACGGCCGCGCGGGAACGCTGGCAGAGCAGCATGAACGCCTATCGCCAGACCATGCGTGTGCAATCCCAGATCGTCGAGAATGTCCGCGCGGACGAAGGGCTGCTCACCGATCTGGTGGGTCAGAGCCAGGGTGCCGTCGGCGCGTTGCAGGCGCAGCAGGCCGCCAACCAACTCATCGCGTTGTCGACAAAGCAGCAGATGCAGATCCAGACGCTGATGGCAACGCATTACCGTTCGCAGGCCGAGGATGCCGCCCGCAAGACGCAAGCAGAAGAGGCCGCGCGCGAGACGACCAAGCGCTTCCTCGGTTCCGGCAGTGCCTATTCTGGAAATTGAGGATCAGGGGGCGGCGTCATGAATGACCTTGGGATCATCGACACCTTCATGGAGACCTTCAGCCAGTATATCGATTCTGGCTTCGGTCTGCTGTCGGGCGACGTCGCCTTCCTGACCTCCATCCTGATCGCCATCGACATTACGCTGGCCGGATTGTTTTGGGCCTTGGGAGGCGAAGACAACGTTTTAGGCCGCCTCATCAAAAAGGTGCTCTATGTCGGCGTCTTTGCCTTCATTCTCAACAACTTCCAGAACCTCGCCGACATCATCTACCGCTCATTCTCCGGTCTCGGCATCCAGGCCGCCCCCGGTGGCATGACCGCCGACGACCTGCTTAAACCCGGTAAGATCGCCGCCACCGGATACGAGGCCGCCTATCCGCTGCTCGAACAGGTGAGCAATCTCGTCGGTTTCCCGGAGATTTTCGGCAATGCGCTGACCGTCTTCGTGCTGCTGGTGGCGTGGTTCCTCGTCCTCATCGCCTTTTTCATTCTGGCGATCCAGCTTTTCATCACCGTGCTGGAATTCAAGCTGACGACGCTTGCCGGCTTCGTGCTGGTGCCGTTTGCGCTGTGGAACAAGACCGCCTTCTTGGCCGAGCGCGTGCTTGGCAATGTCATCTCAAGCGGCATCAAGGTGATGGTGCTGGCGGTTATCGCCGGCATCGGCTCGACGCTGTTTTCTACTTTCACGACCGGCCTTCAGGGTCAGGAACCGGACCTTGCCGCTGCCATGTCTCAGGTGCTGGGTGCGCTTGCACTTCTGGGCCTCGGCATATTCGGCCCCGGCATTGCCTCGGGGCTTGTGTCCGGCGCACCGCAACTCGGGGCGGGCGCAGCGCTTGGCACGGCGGGTGCCGCCGCAGGGGCGGTGATGCTTGCCGGTGGAGCGGCCCTTGCTGGTGCTGGAATGGTGGCTGGAGGTGGGCTTGCTGCTATCCGGGCCGGAACAGCGCTGGGTTCGGCGGCATCAACCGCATTCCAATTGGGCCGCGCCACATCGGGTGCTTCAGGCATGGCAGGGGCTGCGGCGGGCATGGGCGGTGTCGCCCGCGCAACTGGTGGCGCCGCCACGCAAGGCGCGCGTTCTGCTGCTGGCCGTGCGGCAGGTTCGCTTAAACAAAGCGCCAATACGGGCCGCAGTAAAGCTTGGACGGCTACCGGCGGCGCACCAATTGCCGCGATGAGTGAGGGTGCATTCGTTAGCGCCACCAACTTCGCTCCTGATTGGGCAAAACGTATTCGCTCCGAACAGAGCGCCCGCGCCAGCCGCCATGCGGTGACACAAGCCATCAAGGACGGCGACCGGCCCGGCAGCGGTGCCAACCCAAGCATCAATGACAAGGATGACTAACCCATGTTTTTCAAAAGACCCATTCAGCGTTACGGGCAAACACCCGAACCTGTTACTCCTTACCAAAAGGCCGAGCAGCTTTGGGACGAGCGTATCGGCGCATCCCGTGTGCAGGCCAAAAACTGGCGGCTTATGGCTTTCGGTTGTTTCGCTTTATCAACCGCCTTGTCCGGCGCGCTGGTCTGGCAATCCATGCAAAGCCGCGTCACGCCCTACGTGGTTGAGGTGGACAAGTTCGGTGAGGCGCGGTCGGTTGCGCCCGCCATCCAGAATTATCAGCCCGCCGACGCCCAGATCGCCTGGCATCTCGCCCGCTTCATCACCCATGTCCGGGGCGTTTCGACCGATCCGGTGCTGGTGCGCCAAAACTGGCTGGCGGCCTATGACTTCGCCACTGACCGCGCCGCACTGTTTTTGAACGAGTACGCCAAGGCCAACGATCCGTTCGGCCAGATCGGCACAAACAGTGTCTCGGTGCAGGTGACCAGTGTGGTGCGGGCCTCCGACACCTCGTTTCAGGTCAAATGGACCGAGCAGGTGTTCGAGCGCGGCAGTCTCGCCCGCACGGAACGCTGGACCGCGATCCTGACCACCATCATCCAGCCGCCGCGTTCCGCCGAGCAATTGCGCAAAAACCCGCTCGGCCTGTTCGTCAGTGCCATCGACTGGTCGCGCGAACTCGACACCGCCAATCCCCAAGAAAAACATAATAAGGAACCTGCAAAATGAAACACTTGGCTTTAATATCCGTATCCGCGTTGGCCCTATCGGCCTGCGCCACCCGGCAATTGCCGCCGACAATTTCCTATGATGCCGATGACTTCAAACCGGCGGCCATTGAGAAAGAACCGTTGAAGCCGGTTCGGATCGTCGAGGTGCCGAAAGTGTTGCCGCTGCCCGGCCAGCTCATGCCTGAACCGGGCAAGGTCGAGGAGGACATTGTTGAAAAAGACGGGCGCCCGCCGACCGCGCGCGTCGAGGACGCCAACAAGGCGGCGACGCAGGAGCCGACAAAGCACGGCTATATCAACGCCATCCAGGTTTATCCCTACACGGAAGGCGCGCTCTATCGCCTCTATGCCGCGCCCGAGCGGGTCAGCGACATTGCCCTGCAACCGGGCGAAAAACTCACCTCCGTTTCCGCCGGCGACACGGTTCGCTGGATCATCGGCGACACGCTGAGCGGCGCGGGTGACAATCAGCGCACCCATGTTCTGGTCAAACCCTTCGCACCGGGGCTGACAACCAATCTCGTCATCACCACAGATCGTCGCAGCTATCATCTTCAATTGGACAGCACAGAGAAAACGGCGATGGCGGCGATCTCCTGGACTTATTCGTCCGACCAGATCGCAGTCTTGCGTCGCCAGAACGCGGCGGCCGAGGCAACTTTGCCGGTCGCCTCCAATATCGCGCTCGACAATATCCGCTTCCGTTACGCGATCAGTGGCGACAATCCGCCCTGGAAGCCGGTGCGCGCCTTCGATGACGGCCACAAGGTCTATATCGAGTTCCCGCGTCGTATCGATCAGGGCGAGGCGCCGCCGCTGTTTGTGGTGGGCACGGACGGTGGCAGCGAACTCGTCAATTACCGCATGCGCGGCAATTACTACATCGTCGACCGCCTGTTCGCCGCCGCCGAGCTGCGCCTCGGGACCAAGCCCCAGCAAGTGGTGCGCATTACGCGGATGGACGGCACGCCCCGGCGAACCAGCCTCCTTGGCGGCGCGGAGGGGCGGAAATGACAGCGAAACAGGATGAGAAGCTCGACCTCCGCGCCGCGCCGGGACGCAAACTGGTGCGCTTCAAGAAAGGCGTCGTGATCGGTGGGGCGGCCATCGCATCCGCCGGGATTCTTGGTGTCACTATGCTGGCGCTACAAGCACCCACTTTGCGCAACGGTCAGCCTACGGAAGAGCTTTATAACACCGACAAGAAACCGACGCCCGACGGTCTCGCCGCGTTGCCAGGGGATTATTCGCAGATCCAGCTTGGCCCGCCGCTGCCCGGCGATCTCGGGCGGCCGATCCTTGAACGTCAGCGTCAGCTTGGCATTGCGCCGGGAGGAAAGGAGTTATCCGCCGCCGAACAGCGTCTCGCGAGCCAAGCCATTCAGGCCAAGGAATCCGCCGTCTTTTTCCGGATCGAAAATCGACCGCAGCGGGATGCGCCAGTAGTGCCCGGGCAACCGATGCAAATGGCGGCGGCAACCATGGCACCGGACGGCGACCGCCTGACACTCGATCCCGAGCGCGACCAGAACAATCAGCAGCGCAAGCTCGATTTCCTGAACCAGCAGGACACCGGCGGCATCTACAACCCCCATGCCCTGCAAACCCCGGTCTCGCCGTATCAGGTCATGGCGGGCAGCGTGATTGCCGCCAGCCTTATCACCGGAATCAATTCCGACTTGCCGGGCCTTGTCACGGCCCAGGTCACCGAGAACGTTTATGACACCGTGACCGGCTCGGCGCTGCTCATCCCGCAAGGTTCCCGGCTAATCGGCACCTATGACAGCGTCGTCGCGTTCGGCCAGTCGCGTGCACTGCTCGTCTGGCAGCGGATCATCCTGCCGGACGGCTCCTCCATCCAGATTGACAATCTCCCCGCTACCGACGCCGCTGGTTACGCGGGCCTTGAAGATGAAGTAGACTATCACACTTGGCAGCTCGTCAAGGGCATTGCCATGGCGACATTGCTCGGCGTCGGCACGGAACTGAGCTTCGGCGATGGCGAAAGCGATCTTCTCCGTGCCATCCGTGAATCGACGCAGCAGAACACCGCCCAAGCCGGCCAACGCCTCACCGAGAAGAACCTCAACATCCAGCCTACCATCACCATCCGCCCCGGCTGGCCGCTCAGGATCGTGGTTCAGCGGGACATCGTTCTCCATCCCTACAAGGGCTGAAAGGATCGATCATGACCAATCTGAAACTCGCCAAACTCCCCGACCGCACCCCGACGAAAATCACCATCACAGTCAGCGCCGACCTCAATCAGGCGCTCTGCGATTATCAAAAACTCTACGTCGCCACTTACGGCGCGTCGGAAAAAATCGCCGACCTGATCCCCTTCATGCTCGAAGCCTTCCTCGACAGCGATCGCGCTTTCGCCAAGGCCCGGAAGGAGGGGGTGCGGGAGGCGGGAGCGAATGATGCAGGTGGGCATTAGTGGTTCAGAACGATTATGATGCAAACATTTGTTTGACTCCTTCGTGGGTGATGCATATATTCTGCATCATGGGAAATGAAGCGAATTATATCGATAGGGAAGTGCGGTTGGCGGATGTGGCGAGCATCAGCGCCGGTTACCCCTTCAGGGGCAGCATCGAAGATGCGCCCGGGGGTGGTGTAGCGGTCGTGCAAATCCGCAACGTTGATGCCGATACGGGCGTCGACTGGCCCAGCGTTTTTCGCACCCAACTCACAGGTCGCCGCAAGCCTGACTGGTTAGGTCGGGGTGATATTTTGTTTTCCGCACGCGGAAATAGAAATGTCGCGACGTTGGTTGGGGCGGTTCCTGGTCAAGCGGTCTGTTCCCCGCATTTCTTTCTCATACGGTTGAAGGATGTCGGCAAGTTGCTGCCGGCCTTCGTGGCCTGGCAGATCAATCAGGAGCCGATGCAGAGGTACCTGGCTGCTTCTGCGACGGGTTCCTACATCACCAGCATCCGGAGGCAGGTATTGGAAGACTTGCCACTCGTGATGCCGCCACTCGAAAAGCAGAAAACCATCATCGCATTTAGCGACGCGGCTGTGCGTGAAAAACAGTTGCTTCTTGAACTGATTGAAAATCGAAATCGCCAGATGCGGACCTTGGCCGGTATCGCGTTTAGTGACTTGCTGAAGGGCCAATCCAATGAATGATCGCATAGACCAGGGAAAAATAAATCAGGCGGTTTGGGAGGCATGCGACAGCTTCCGGGGCGTCGTCGATCCGAGCATTTATAAGGATTATGTCCTGACCATGCTGTTTCTGAAATACATCTCGGATGTCTGGCAGGATCATTATGATCAGTACAAGAGGGAGCATGGCGATCATCCGGAGCTCATCGAGGAGCTCCTGAAGAACGAGCGCTTCGTTCTTCCCAAGGACGCCAGTTTCTACGCTCTGCATGGGCGCCGTTTCGAGGCAGGGAATGGCGAACGCATCGACAAAGCGCTGCATGCGATCGAGGAGGCGAACATTCATAAGCTTCGGGATGTTTTTCAGGACATTACTTTCAACAGCACCCGCTTGGGTGACGAAGCGCAAAAAAACGACATTCTGCGGCATGTGCTGGAGGACTTTAACAAGGCTGACCTGAACCTGCGCCCGAGCCGGATCGGTAAGCTTGATGTTATCGGCAATGCCTATGAGTACCTGATCAAGAATTTTGCAGCGACGAGCGGCAAGAAGGCCGGTGAATTCTACACTCCGCCGGAGGTTTCCGAACTGATGGCCGAGCTTGTCGCACCGGAAGAGGGCGATGAGATTTGCGACCCCACCTGCGGGTCCGGCTCGCTGCTCATGAAATGCGGGCGACAGGTTCAGGCGAAGTACAGCGGCTCTCGCAAATACTCCCTGTACGGGCAGGAAGCAATCGGCAGCACCTGGGCGCTTGCCAAGATGAATATGTTCCTGCACGGCGAGGACAATCACCGCATCGAATGGGGCGACACGATCCGTAACCCCAAACTGCTCAATAGCGAAGATACCCTGAAGCATTTCGACGTGGTGGTCGCCAATCCGCCATTCAGTCTTGAAAAATGGGGCCATGAGAAGGCGGAAGGTGACAAATTCGGTCGTTTTCGTCGTGGCATTCCGCCAAAAACGAAGGGCGATTACGCCTTTGTCCTGCATATGGTTGAAACGATGAAACCAAAGACCGGACGCATGGCAGTGGTTGCACCGCACGGCGTTCTGTTCCGTGGCGCGGCGGAGGGAAAAATTCGCCAGAAGCTGGTTGAGGAGAACCTGATCGACGCGGTGATCGGACTGCCGGAGAAGCTTTTTTACGGGACCGGTATTCCGGCCGCGATTCTGGTGCTCCGCCGAAACAAGACGGACAAGAACATTCTCTTCATCGATGCTGCCCGCGAGTTCCTATCGGGAAAAAACCAGAACCAACTTTCAGATGAGAACATAAAGAAGGTCATCGACACCTATAGGACGCGCAAGAGCGTCGATAAATACGCCTATCTCGCAAGACCGCAGGAACTGGCGGAGAATGACTTCAACCTCAACATCCCCCGCTATGTGGATACGTTCGAGGAGGAAGAAGAGATTGACCTGATGGCGGTGCGTGTCGAGCGCGAAAAGCTGAAGGCCGAACTGGCCGATCTGGAAGAGAAGATGGACGGCTATCTCAAAGAGCTGGGGTATGCCGTATGAGCATCGATCCCCAGAAAGGCGAGATGATCCTCTACCAGACCGAAGACGGCAAGGCCGAGATCGGTCTGCGCGCCATCGACGGAACGGTGTGGCTCACGCAAGCGGAACTGGCGGAATTATTCGCCACGACCCCGCAAAACGTGACGCTGCACCTCAAAAGCATCTATGCGGACGGCGAGCTGACCGAAGAGGCAACTTGCAAGGATTTCTTACAAGTTCGAACCGAGGGCTCCCGCGCGGCTGAAACAGGCCGAGCGTTGGGATTATTTCGACGAATGGCTGGCCCGCATCCGCGATATCCGCGCATCGGAAAAGCGATTCTACCAAAAGGTCAAAGACCTCTACGCAACGGCCGTCGACTACGACCCCAAGGCCGAAGGGGCTCAGGTGTTTTTCAAGAAGGTGCAGAACAAGATGCTTTGGGCGATCACCGGCCATACGGCGGCGGAGCTGATCGCCGGGCGCGCCGACGCGGACAGGCCGAACATGGGCGTCATGTCCTGGAAAGGTGCGGTCGTGCGCAAGGGCGATGTCGGCACGGCCAAGAATTATCTGAATGCAGAGGAAGTCGAAGAGCTGAACCGCATCGTCACCATGTATCTCGACTATGCGGAAGATCAGGCCAAACGCCGCGCGCCCGTCACCATGGCGCAGTGGTCGGATAAGCTCGACGCCTTCCTGTCCTTCAATGACCGCGACTTGCTCACCCATGCCGGCAAGATGCAAATGGAAGTGGCGCAAAAGCTTGCCGCTGAGCGGTACGAAGCATTCGATGCCAAGCGGAGGCAGGCCGAGGCGCTACTGGCTGATGAAGAAGATATCGCCGCCCTCGAACAAATTGCCAAGAAAATTGAAGGCAAGAAGGACGGTGGCGAATGGTCGATGGCTGGACTGACTGCAAGCTTGGTGAGCTCTTTGAGTTTAAGAATGGCTTGAACGCTGAAAAGGCTGCGTATGGCGACGGAACTCCCTTTGTCAACGTGATGGATGTTTTCGGCAATGACACTCTAACGGCTGACCTCATTCGCGGAAAAATGAAAACTTCCGCAAAGCAAGAAAGCGAATATTCGGTCAAACACGGAGACGTTCTTTTCAACCGGACATCAGAGACTTTTGATGAAATTGCTATGTCGGCGGTCTATTTGGATTGTGTGCCCGCCGTCTTTGGTGGATTTGTTATTCGCGCACGGCCAACAAAGAAAAATCTCGATCCACACTTTTGTGCATACTTCTTTCAGTCAGATTCGTTTCGCAAAGAACTGATCCGCAGAGGCCAAGGAGCTGTCCGCGCAAACATTGGACAAAAAGACTTGGCAACCGTGCCAGCACTAGTCCCCCCAGTACCTGAACAACGCCGCATTGGCGAAATCCTCTCGACCTGGGATCGGGCGATTGCGACGACCGAGAAGCTGATCGCCAACAGCGAGGCGCAGAAAAAAGCCCTGATGCAGCAACTCCTTTCGGGCGAAATGCGTTTTCCAGAGATATCAGCGGAGCCTTGGAACGAACTGAATCTCAAAGATGTCGCGAGCATCATTGTCTCAAATGTCGATAAGAAAACCGTCGATGATGAACAGCCGGTGCGCTTGTGCAACTACATGGATGTCTACGCAAACGATGTCGTGCATCCGGACTTGCCTTATATGTCGGCTACAGCCACGGCAGCTCAGGTCAGGAAGTTTGGGCTAAGGGTTGGGGATGTCCTGATAACGAAGGACTCCGAGACACCCGACGATATCGCCGTTCCGACCTATGTCGAGCGAACGGCTGACGATCTTGTCTGCGGCTATCATCTAGCTATCGTCCGCCCGAAGAAAGGCGTGAGTGGCAGGTTTCTGAGATACTTCTTCGAGAATCCGCAAACCCAATATTATTTCGCGTCCCGCGCAAACGGTGCGACGCGATTTGGGCTCACTATCGGCGTGATCGAAGATGCACCTATTCAACTCCCGCCACTGCCGGGGCAAGAGAAAATAGCTTCCGCCATCGCTGGCTCCGAACGTGAGGCGTGCGTGCTGACTTCGTCGCTTAATGTGTTACTGGCGGAAAAGAAAGCCCTGATGCAGCAACTCCTCACCGGCAAACGTCGGGTAAAACTGCAGGAGAAAATTCATGCCTGACATCATCACATTCACCGATGCGATTGCAGACTCCGAACGCTCCAAAAAGCGTCACCTCATTCTGGGCAACGGCTTCAGTATCGGCTGCCGTGCCGATATTTTCCATTACGCCTCATTGTTTGGTGAGGCGGACTTCAGCACGGTTCCTGAGGTGGAGGCGGTTTTCGAGGCGCTTGGCACCCAGGATTTTGAGGTCGCCATTCGCGCTTTGGAGAGTTCGTCGGCGCTTGTGACGATCTACGCACCAGACAATCCGGCCAGCGCAACGATGATGAAGGCCCATGTGGCGGCGCTTAAGGAGATACTTGTCTCAACGATCGCAAACAATCATCCGGCGACGCCGAACACCATTGAGGACACAGAGTTTTGGGCCTGCCGGCAATTCCTGAGCCATTTTCTAGGACCGGGCTGCGAAGGTTACGTATTCACATTGAACTACGACCTGCTTCTCTATTGGACCTTTATGCATGATGACAATCCGTTCGACGATGTGCCGTTAGAACTTGAGAAGAACGACGGCTTCGGAAACGATGAGGACGACCCGGACGCCGATTATGTTGTGTGGCAGGGCGAAACGGCTGCCCACAGTGCGCGGGTTCATTTTCTGCACGGCGGTCTTCATCTCTTCGACTCCGGGTCCGAACTTCAGAAGTACACGTGGGTTCGTAAAGGGGAGCCGCTTGTCGAGCAGGCGCGTACAGCCATCAATGCGAACAAGTTCCCGCTGTTCGTGGCTGAGGGTACGAGCGCCCAGAAGAAGAACAAGATCCGGCACAATGCCTATCTGTACCAGTCCTTCAAGGTTCTGACCGCAAACGCCCAAACAGGGACGCATTGTTTCTTCATCTTCGGCCACTCACTTGCCGAAAACGACGACCACATTTTGCGCCGTCTCGGCCGCGGGCGCTTCAAGAAGCTCTATGTCGGGATCTTCGACGATCCGAATTCCGATACCAATCGAGAGATCATCAGGCGGGCGGAGGCCCTTGCCGCCGAACGCCATGATCGTTGGCCTTTGGAAGTTGCGTTTTTCGACTCAGCCTCCGCAAACGTATGGGGAGGTGCGACATGACAAAATCGCGTTCATTTTCAATCTATCTTCTGAAGGACGGCTTTGATGCCACAAATACCCTGAAGGACGACCACAAGCTCGAAGATGGGATTGAAGGCAATGCTCTGCCTGACGGCGCAGTCCTATATGTGCTTGATAATAAACCCACCTCACCATGGTGGAAAAGCTACTTCGGGATTCAGAAGAACCTGATGCAGACGCTGAAGGGAGCGATCGTGTTCTTGCCAGTCGAAGACCGCACATTTGCCATTACCTTCGGCCACGTCTTTCACAATCTCAAAAGTGAGAGCTACGAGTATGATTTCGGTCTGCGCGTACCACTGAATAGTGTCGATCCCGATAAGTTAAAAAGCCTTGACTCATTAAGGCCGGAAAACGCCCGGCGGCAACGCACACAGTTATCGGTTGGTTCAGATCTGACTTTGTTCGACTTTGATCGCGATAGCACGATCCTCAAAAGCCTGACGGGCAAGGTGAAAGAGGAGTTAAAGCCGTTTTTCAAGCATGCCACCGGAGCCAGTAGTATCCGCATCAGTTCTGATGTGGCTCCCGTCGGGCTTCCTGAGTTGTGCGGCAAGCTCCTGGAACTGTATCAGGATGAAACCTACAAAACTTCGTTCCCGGACATTCAGAACGTTACGCCCGTTAAGGACCCAGTTGTTATAGAGGCTCTGAACGCAAAACTTGTCGATGCGGTCCTCGCCAAAGAGGGGAACCTGGTTCTCACCATTCCCGACATCGTAAATTATGCGGATGAAATGCACGCCACCTTCGCTGGCGAAGGTGGCGGCCTCGTCTATGATGACGTCTATATCGATTGCTATTACGAATATCTCGAACAAGGCGGGTTCAATCTGGCGACAATCGATATCGATACGCTCAAAAAGCATCATTTGGTTTTGACCAACGAGGCTGGGCAACCAAGAGGTGATCGACCAAATATCCTAAAATGCCTGATCTTTGACACGGTGCTCGACGGCGGTGTCGGGGGCTACCATTTGTGCGAAGGCAATTGGTATTTGGTTGACGGAGACTACGTCTCGGAGCTGTCCACCTATCTCGATCCGCTCTGCGCCGATACGACCCTTCCAGCCTATAATCACGCTGATGAGGGCGCATACAACGACGCAAGTGCTGCGGCATCTCCCACACGCCTTTGCATGGATAAAGGCAACATTTCCCCTGCTGGTCAAAAACAGGTCGAGCCATGCGACATTTTTGAAATCAATAATGACCTTGTTGTTCTTCACCATGTCAAAAGGTCCACCGTCTCGGCGACGCTCAGCCATTTGTTCAATCAAGGACTGAACTCGATCCAACTTATTCGCGATGACAACGATGCGCTGGAAAATATCAAGGCGTTGGCTGCGGATAAGGCCCCGGACGGCCAAGAAGCTGAGTTTTTGGGTGCCTTTGACTCCAATCGCTTCAAGGTGGTTTTTCAGATTATCGCACACAAGGACAAGGTGGCCAAGTCTTTGAACCTTCCACTGTTCTCCCGGATTAGTCTGAAGCGGACAATGAAAGAACTTCGCCGAATGGGAATCGATGCTGAGTTCTGTTTCGTTGAGAATCAAGCTGAGAAGTCTGAGGGGAAGAAGAAGCAAAGAAAGAAAAAGGCCGATGGTGCGCCTGAAGCGGATGCCGCATGAGTGCGCCGAATACAGCCGAGCAATACAGCTCACACATCCCCGCATTGCAGATATTGATTGCGATGGGGTGGACCTTCATGTCTGCGGAAGAATGCCTGGCCGCACGCGGCGGCACCGGGGAGGTTATTCTGCCCAATGTGCTGATCGAGACCCTTCGTAAACGGCGTTTCCATTACAAGGGCAGGGAATACCCGCTTTCGACAAACGCGATCGAACAGATTGTGCGGGAGCTATCTTCACCTTCCCTGCATGAGGGGCTGCTTGCCGCCAACGAACGTCTCTACAACACCCTGTGCCTGGGTGTAACGGTAACCGAGTTTATTGACGGCAAGAAGCACTCTCCGACAATTCCGATCATCGACTGGGACAATCCAGCTTCCGACGCAAACAGCTTCGTGGTGACGGAAGAGCTGGAAGTGCTGTCGTCAGACGGCACCCATGCGCGGCGGCTGGACGTGGTTTGCTACGTTAATGGTATTCCTCTGGCGATTATCGAAGCCAAAAGACCGGACTCAGGAAATCCGAACAAGTCGATGTTGGACGAAGGGATCAGCCAGAGCATCCGAAACCAGAAGAACGAGGAAATTCCGCACCTCTTTGCCTACAGCCAACTTCTGCTCAGTGTCAGCGGAACGGACGGTCGTTACGCCACGACAAAGACGCCTCGGAAATTCTGGACGCGATGGCGGGAGGAGGATCTTGACGAGGCATATTTCTCAGAGTTCAAGAACAAGCCTATTCCTGACGCGGTCAAGGATGCGATTTTTGCGAATCGACCGCAAAAGGTCCGCGCGTATTTTGAAAGCTTGTGGTTTGCCAACCAACTGCCGACGGATCAGGACAGACTGATTATCAGCCTTCTTTCGCCAGAACGGCTTCTGGAGTTTGTGCGCTTCTTCATTCTGTTCGATCAGAAAGTCGGCAAGGTTGCCGCGCGCTATCAGCAAGCGTTTGGCATCAAACAACTGGCGAAGCGCATTGAGGAAAAGCATCCTGGTGGTGGGCGACAAGGCGGCGTGATCTGGCATATGACAGGGTCCGGCAAGTCGTTCACGGTGGTCTTTCTGTGCAAGGCGCTGCTGTTGCAGCCGACTTTGAAAAATTGCCGTGTAGTTGTCGTAACGGACCGTATCGACCTTGAAAAGCAGTTGGCGAAGACGTTCCTGACGGGCGGGGCTTTCGGTTCGGAGATTGCCAGTCAGAAAGAAGGGGAGAAGGCGAAGGTTTCGTCAGGCCGGGACCTGGCCAAACGCATCGGCAAAGGGACCGAGCGGATCATTTTCACCATCATCGATAAATTCAATACGGCGTCAAAACTGCCCGAATGCCACAACGACAGTGAGGACATGATCGTTCTGGTAGACGAAGGGCACCGCAGTCATGGCGGCGAAACCCATCAGCGGATGAGGCGGGCGCTCCCGAATGCCTCTTATGTGGCGTTCACGGGCACGCCTCTACTGAAGGGCGATAAGACGACGAACAAGTTCGGTCCTATCGTCCATGCCTACACGATGCAGCGTGCGGTCGAAGACGGCACCGTCACGCCATTGCTCTACGAGGAGCGCAAACCTGCGCTGGAAGTGAACAAAAAGGCGATCGATAACTGGTTCGAAAAAATCACGGCAGGGCTCGCGGATCGGCAGAAGAGCGATCTGAAACAGAAGTGGGGGAAGAAGGGGCCAGTCTATGGTTCCGCCAATCGTATCGAGCTGATCGCCTGGGATATTGCTGTTCATTTCGATGAAAATTTCAAGAAGCTGGGGCAAGGCCTGAAAGGCGAACTGGCAACAGACAGCAAGCTCTCGGCCATTCGCTACAAGAAAGCCCTCGATGAAACGGGCCTCGTATCGAGTGCCGTCATCATCTCGCCGCCCGATACGCGGGAGGGTCACTCGGACGTGGACGAAAGCCAGTTGCCGGAAGTGCAACAGTGGTGGAAAGACAACATCAAAGGCAATGCACAGGATTACGAGCGCGAAACGATCGAGCATTTCGGCACCGACGGCGCACCGGATATCCTGATCGTTGTCGACAAGCTGCTCACCGGATTTGATGAACCGCGAAACGCCGTTCTCTACATCGACAAACCGCTCAAGGAACACAACATCATCCAGGCGGTTGCGCGCGTGAACCGTTTGCACGATGCCAAGCGGTACGGACTTTTGATCGACTATCGCGGCATCCTCAAGGAGCTCGATACGGCAATCGAGGCATATCATGACCTTGCGAACAACACGCAAGGCGGCTTTGAAATCGAGGATTTGGCTGGGCTTTATCAACAAGTCAGCACGGAATACAAACGGCTGCCTGCGCTCCATGATCGTCTTTGGGCAATCTTCGCGAGAGTCGAGAACAAGAAGGACTTGGAACAATACCGGCAGATACTGGTGCCGCACATTGCAGAGGACGACGACGGCAAGAGTTATGATACGCGCCAGAAAGTGCGAGAAGATTTCTATGAGGCGCTGACTGAATTCGGCATGTGCCTGAAGATCGCACTGTCTTCCCAGTCGTTTTTTGAGGACGCCTCATTCTCTGAAAGGCTCATTCAGACCTACAAGGATGACCTGCGATTCTTCTCCAACCTTCGCAAGATTTCCAAACAGGACGCCCAAGAGACGGTGGATTACAGCGCCTATGAGGATCAGATTCGCAAACTCGTCGATAAGCATGTCGTTGGCGAGCAAGTCCTTGAATCAGAAGGTGTTATCTTTGTAAACGAACTTGGAAAAAATGAGTCCCCGAAAATTGGACCAAGGAGAAGGCGCGGAACGAAACAGATATCATCAAAAGCCGCATCAAGAAGACCATAGAGCAAGACCTCGCTGACGACCCCTATGCGCAGGAGGTGTTTTCGGAACTCTTGAAGCGTGCCATTGCCGAAGCCGAGGCGATGTTTGACCACCCGAACAAGCAATACGTCTTGTTCAAGAATTTCGAGGTGAAGGTTAAAAGTCGAGATGTTGAATCTGTTCCGAGTGCCTTCAACGGTAACCCGCATGCACAAGCTTACTACGGGACATTTAGGCTAGCGTTGGGGGAGGACCATTTCAGTCAGCTCGGACAAGCTGAAAGCGAGATTTTCATCAAGCGGGCCTTCGAGATTGATGAAGTCGTGAGGAAGGCGGTTTCGACGCACTCTCTCAGTCCGCAAAATATAGAATCCGAAATTAAAAAAGCCCTGTTGCCTAAGCTTTTCGCTGACCTCGGCCTTGATAAGGCCAAGGATGTGATTGAGCGCGTTATCCAGATAACGCGGATTGGCCTCTCCAGGGGGGTATACGAGTGATGGTCAAGCAGAGCTTTGTATACGGTGATGACATTATAGAATACGCCGTTTTCTTTGCCGATAGGAAACCAAGCAAAATATCTATCCATGTCCATCCTAACGCCATGGTCCAGGTCGACGCCCCGGCAGGACGATGCCTGGAGGAAATACATAGGGCCGTTCTGAAACGGGCAAGGTGGATAAGCCGCCATGTGTCGGACGCAAAAAAACAAAGGGAACATGTTTTACCGCGAGCCTATGTAAGCGGTGAAAGCCTGTTCTATTTAGGTCGTCGTTATCAGCTTAAAGTCAGTCTGGAGCCGAAAGCCGTATCAAACGTGAAACTACTTCGCGGGCAACTCCGAGTTGAAACCCTGTCGAGAGACGCAGGCGTGATTAAGACGCTGGTCGATGAATGGTATAGGGCGCGTGCGAGAGAGGTCTTCCAAAGGCGTTTTGCGGAAATTTTTGATGAAGTGCGATGGGTGCCTGAGGTGCCCGAGTGGCGTATGCTGCGAATGAAAAAGCAGTGGGGAAGCTGTTCGCCCAATGGCAGAATCCTGCTTAATCCCCATCTGGTGAAAGCACCCCGCGAGTGCATAGATTATGTGCTTGTGCACGAAATCTGCCACCTCAAAGAACATAATCACGGATCAAAGTTCTACAAGCTGCTGGATCAGATGCTTCCGGGTTGGCGGCCGATCAAGGCACGCTTGGACGGTATGGCGGAGCTACTACTTAACGAGTGATAATTTTACCTGAAGGTAGGGGAAGTCATTCCGCGATAGAGAGGTATAAACGTCAAATAAGCGTACATAAGGGCTATAAGCGTTTTGGTGGTTTCGGGCGATTCTATTCCAGTGAATTATTTTACTGGAAGGGGCTTGCCCATGACGCAGAAAAACAAGATGGCGGCCAATGATAATGGCCCCGGAACTGAAACCGGAACAGGGGAGGCGCAGCATCGCCCGCGCCGTCGGTCGCCACATAGCACGGGAGTATTTCAGGGCTTGGGAGAGGCGACAACAACGGGCGGCCAATGACAACCAGCTTACAGCTTCAGAGGAAGAGGGGCAGACTCCGGAGGGGTGAAACCTGGTTTTAAGAGAAAGGAAAAACCCCATGGCCCGCATCGCGCTCTACGCCCTCTATTCCTCCGACATGCAAAGCACGTCCTCCATCGACGATCAGTTCCGCATCTGCCGCGATCAGGCGGCGCGGGAAAAATGGAAGGTGGCGGGCACCTATAAGGACGCCGCCATTTCCGGCGCCAGCGTCACCTTGCGTCCGGGCATTCAGGCGCTGTTGCAGGATGCGACCGCCGGTAAGTTCGAGATCGTGTTGGCGGAGGCGCTCGATCGCGTTAGTCGCGATCAGGCCGATGTAGCGATCCTCTTCAAACACCTGAAATTTGCCGGTGTCAAAATCGTCACACTGGCTGAGGGCGAAATCTCCGAGCTGCATGTCGGCCTCAAGGGCACGATGAATGCGCTGTTCCTCAAAGACCTCGCCGCCAAGACCCATCGCGGCCTACGCGGGCGGGTGGAGAAAGGCAAGGCAGGCGGCGGGCTTTGCTATGGTTATGACGTGGTCAAGCGCCTCGACGGCAATGGTGAACCAATCCGCGGCGAGCGCAAGATCAATGAGGCCGAGGCAACCATCGTCCGCCGCATCTTCCGCGAATTCGCCGATGGCAAGAGCCCCAAGGCCATCGCCAGAGACCTCAATCGCGACAATATCCCCGGCCCTTTCGGTAAGAATTGGGGCGACACGACCATTCGCGGCCATGTCAATCGTGGCACTGGCATCATTCATAACGAGCTTTACGTGGGCGTTATCGTCTGGAACCGGCTGCGCTATATCAAGAACCCTGAGACGGGCAGGCGCGTCTCACGCATCAACCCGGAAGCTGAATGGATCAGGACGGAAGTGCCCGAATTGCGCATCATCGATGATGAGCTGTGGCAGGCGGCGCGCCAGCGGCAGCGGGAAATTTCTGTGAAATTCGAGAATGTCACCAAAGGCGTGCGTGCCTATCGCGCCAAGAAGCTGAATGGCCTGCGTCGCCCGGCGTTTCTGTTCTCCGGCTTGCTGAAATGCGGCTGCTGCGATGGGCAATATGGCATCATCACCAAGGATCGCTATGGCTGCCTCAACCGCAACCGGCGCGGTACCTGCGACAATGGCCGCACCATCCGCCGCGATGTGATTGAAGAGCGCATTCTTGCGGGCCTCACCGAAAAGCTGGTTTCCGCTGAAAACGTAGCCGAAGCCGTGCGCGCCTACGCCGAGGAACTGAACCAACAGAACCGCGAACGCCGCGCGCAAACCGATATCGACCGCAAGGCGTTCGACAAGATCGAACGCGGCATTGCGGGGATCATGTCCGCCATCGAGGACGGCATGTATCAGCCCAGCATGAAGACGCGGATGGATGATCTGGAGCGGCAGAAGGTCGAGATCCTGGCACGCATGGAGGACGTGCCTGCGGATGTGCCGGATATTCATCCGAATATTGCACAAATCTACAAAGCCAAGGTGACGCAATTGAACGATGCGCTGGCCGATCCAGAATTGCACAATCAGGCAGCCGAGGCGATCCGCGCGCTTGTAGGGGAAGTGGTGCTTATGCCCGGCGACAAACGCGGCGAGGTAAACGCCACCTTACGCGGCGAGCTGATGGGGATTCTTGACATCGTTTCCGGGCGCAAAACCCAAAACAGATCCCAAGTTATAACAAAAGAAGTTGCGTGCCCCCGCTACCAACACTATCCTAGCACTATCCTGGATGGCTTTATCTGGGATGTCTTAAAAGCTATTATCATTCGCTAGCGATAGCTCAAGCCGTTCAATGATGTGCATATCTTTGATGTTCATCCCTTTGTTTCCTGTAAGCATATTCAAAATTCCGGCCAGATCGCCATAGAGATCAGTCGTTAGGCAGTCCTCATCCGCCTTGGGCCGCGAGCACGACTTTATACAGCCCCCTGAACTCCGAGGCTTCCGAGCGCCATCTGGCGACCTCCGGTACGTTGATTACCTTTGAGGATCATGGTCATTCTTCGTGACGCCACTTTGGGGCTTAATGTCCATGCCTTCCTTAAAAATAGGCCACCTTATATAAGCCGTCAATGGGTGGCCTGTGGCGGCGAGTTCCAGAGATTTTCGTTTTTCTTTTGCAAAACGCTTGGAAAACCGGACGGATAGTGGTTTGCTCTGTTGTTTTTTCTAGTCATTTTACTGATTACTGATCTCCCGCTGAGGCAAGATCAGAAATGTGGATATAACCCGCCGCCTTTCCAGCACAGCTTCCCTCCAGATTGGTTAGTAATGTGCTTAGAGCAAGGGGTTTTTGTGCCTGTTTTAGTGGTTGATCGAAATCTCGTGAAGTAGTGTCTGATCAGCCATTGGGTTTCGTGCAAACTGTCTTTAACTTCCATGGCCAAAAAGGGGGATTCCATAAGCAGGATTCAGTGCAGATTATGAGTGGGATTTGGCCTGATTTATGTGGGGAATGAATTGGTGGGAATCTTCTATTTACGCTGTTTCGCTATTGAAGTAGCCGGCTCGTACGAGTATACTCGCCATCCTTAAAAGCGCGGCTCCATATGTAGGGGTTTGCTATGGAAACTTTGGAGTTTTCCTGAAGTGAGACTATGTGTTTAATTTGACTATGTATATGTGATGCATCATTTGTGCGATCCTAGTCTCCGCATTGTTTTATTGCGAATTGGTTAACCAGGACCCCGCTAATAGCGGGGTTTTGTTTTCCTGCTTGTTTTCCTAATCAGGGAAAAGATTTGTTTTGGGCCATTGGCCCATTTTTTGTATCTGGTTTATTTGTATCTGGTTTATCTGCACTATTATTGTGCGTGATGATCCGTGAGGCTGGAAGTAATACTTTAGAGTCAAAATGAGTGCGAGCCCAGAAAAACTGAAGGCATTGCTGGAGCCAACTATCGAAGAGTTGGGCTATGAACTTGTGCATCTGGAGTTGGCTACACAAAACCGGAATCAGGTGCTAAGAGTATACATTGACGCTCCAGGGGGAATATTGGTGGATGATTGCGCCACTGTAAGTCGCCAGTTGAGTGTTATTTTGGATGTTGAAGATCCGCTTAGTCAGGAATATTTGCTGGAAGTATCTTCTCCAGGAACAGATAGACCGCTAGCGAAACCGGAGCATTTTCAACGGTTTGTAGGAAAAAAAGCTCGAATCGTTATGCACGGATATGTGCTCGGGAGGCGCCGGTTTTTAGGGATATTGATAGAAGCAAATGATCAGTTTGCTGTTATGGAAATCGATGGTGAAGAGTATGAGCTTGAATACGAGGGTATGGAATCAGCCTGGAGCCTGTCTTTTAGTCAGGTGTAGAGTTTGATCCCGGGAGGCGTGGTGAGCTTGCGGGGACTTGGGGTTGGCGTAGAGTCTGAAAGTCAGTTCAGACTGGTTTTCAGTTCAGACTGGCTTTTTTTAATTATTGGATTGGTATCAATTGAATTATGGCGATTACTAATAATGAGATCCTGTTAATGGCAGAGGTTGTGTCCAGAGAAAAGGATCTTGATAAAGAAGTGATATTTAAAGCTATTGAAGCAGCACTAGCCACTGCGACGCGTAAATGGCACGCTGATGATATCGATGCCCGTGTCAGTATTCATCGCGATAGTGGGGATTATGACTCCTATCGGGTCTGGGAAGTCGTGGAGGATGAACTGCTTGAATTTCCGGATCGACAAATCACGCTTACCGAAGCAAAGGAAAGCGATGAAGACATTGAAGTCGATGACCTGATTGAAGAAGCCATGGATAAAGTGGAGTTCGGACGAATTGCAGCTCAAGCAGCCAAACAGGTCATTATGCAAAAGGTGCGCGAAGCTGAAAGGCACCAGGTTGCAGAACGCTATCGGGACAAAATGGATCAGCTGGTTTCAGGAACGGTTAAAAGAATGGACCGTGGGAATGCCATTATTGATCTTGGTGATGCTGAAGCTGCACTAATCAAGAGTGAAATGATCCCCAGAGAAGGGCTGCGTCCTGGAGACAGAATTAGGGGGCTGTTAAAAGAGATTGATGAAGAAGCCCGGGGACCGCAATTAATCTTATCGCGAATTTCTCCCAGGTTCCTGATTGAGTTATTTAAATTGGAGGTTCCAGAAGCCGGTGAGGGAATCATAGATATACTGGGCGCCGCCCGGGATCCCGGATCTCGAGCGAAAATTTCTGTTAGGTCCAATGACAGTAATGTTGATCCAGTGGGTTCTTGCGTGGGAATCCGCGGATCACGAGTTCAGAGTGTGTCTAATGAAATTGCGGGTGAGCGAGTGGATATCATTGTCTGGTCAGATAATATCGCTGAATTTGTTATCCAGGCACTTGCTCCGGCAGAAGTGGAATCTATTTATGTCGATGAAGACACGAATAGCATGGATGTAGTGGTCACCGAGGAAAATCTCTCCAGAGCGATCGGCAGAGGGGGACAGAATGTTCGTTTGGCGTCAGAGCTGACAGGATGGGAATTGAATCTGATGACTGACAAGGATGCGGCGGAAAAGCAGGATGCCGAGCAACAGGTGCTGGTGGAGAAATTCATGTCCCTGTTGGACATTGATGAAAACATCGCCATCATTTTGGCACAGGAAGGGTTTAACACCCTTGAAGAAATTGCCTATGTACCCAAGCAGGAAATTCTCGAAATTGAAGAGTTCGATGAAGAACTCGTTGATGAACTACGTAATCGAGCCCAGGATCACCTGTTGACATCGGCTATTGCTTCTCAGGAGGAAAAGGAACCTGCGGAAGATTTACTTAATATGGAAGGCATGGATGAAGACACAGCACGGGCGTTGGCTAGCGGTGGTGTTAGGACAATGGAAGACCTGGCCGAGTGCGCTGTTGATGAGGTTTTGGATATTATCGAGATCGACGAAGGGAGAGCGAGTGAATTAATCATGACCGCCCGGGCACCGTGGTTTGAGTGACAGTGAGTAACGTTATGAATGCATAGCACCAGCCAGAATTCGAAGTGATTTCTGAAAGTAGGTAATTTGAAATACAGGTCTTAATATGTCCCAGGTAACAATAAACAGCTTTGCCAAACAAATCGGCATCAGCATCGAGAAGCTGCTGGATCAGCTCGAGCATGCAGGTATCAGTGGCAAAACCAAGGATGACTTGCTTGAGGACGAAGAGAAAATTAAATTGCTTAGATTTCTTAAAGGAGACTCTGCGAGAAAACCTTCCGGGGCGCAGAAAATCACATTGAGGAAAAAAACCACGGATGAGATTACCCAAACATCCCGAACTGGTGCTGCCAGAAAGGTACATGTTGAGGTGAAAAAAAGACGGACGTTTGTTAAACGTTCTGAGCTTGGTCAGCCAGAGTTAGTGGAACAAAAAGCGGAAACTCCGCAGGTTGAAAAAGTTGCGCCCGTTGAAGCTGAGGCTAAACCAGTTAAAAAACGTAAAGCCAGAAAGGTTACGATCACTAAAAAAACGGAAAAGCCGGCTGCTGAAGAAGCTTTGACTGAAGAGACTTTGGTGGACGCTAGGACCGATTCGCAAGCTGTTGATGATCAATCTGCTGATGACAAGACTGGTGCGATTTCTTCATCCGTGGAAGATCAGGTTCTTTCTGAAGCTGAAAAAGCAGTCGAATTAGAGGTTGGAAAGCAGGCTGATGAAGAGGTAATCGAAGCAAAATCACAGGAAGAAGCTGGTGCTGAAGTAGAAACTGAGGAAGAAAAACTTAGAAAGCAAGAGGAAGCAAAATTGGCGATGGAAGAGGAAGCCCGCCAACAGGCAGCGATGGAAAAGGAAAAGGCACAGTTTGAACTGCTACAGAAGGAAGCAGAGGCTATGGCCGAGGTTGCTATTGAAAAAGAAGTAAATGCGACGATCAAAAAGGAAAAAGAAGCAGAAAGGATAGCCCGGGAAAAACTGGAAGCGGAAGCCAAATTGAAGGCGGAAGCCGAAGCAAAGGCGAAATCAGAAGCCGATGCGAAGGAAGATTCACTCAGGGGACAGGGTAAGAAAGGTAAGAAGGGCAAACGTGACAGGGGCGATCTCTCCAGAGGGCGGGAGGAGCTTCACGCGTCCAAGAAAAGAAAAGATAAGGGTCGAAGACAGCCTGCCCGAAAAGCCGGGAATATTTCTTCCACCATTTCTGAGCAGCATGGTTTTGAAAAACCCACTGCACCTGTGATTCACGAAGTGGAGGTGCCAGAAACCATTACTGTTGGCGAGTTGGCATTAGCTATGTCCATTAAAGCCGGCGAAGTTATCAAAATGATGATGTCAATGGGTTCCATGGTAACGATCAACCAGATTCTGGACCAGGACACAGCAGCATTGCTGGTTGAGGAAATGGGGCACACCGCCAAAATCTCCAATAACGACGATCCCGAGTCAATGCTTAGTGAGCAGGAGTCGGATGAAGAAGAAATCCCTCGATCACCGGTGGTTACCGTTATGGGCCACGTTGACCATGGTAAAACATCGTTGTTGGATTATCTGCGAAAAGCAAAGGTTGCGGCAGGTGAAGCTGGTGGAATTACCCAGCATATCGGTGCCTATCGGGTTAGTTTAGGGGGGCAGGATATTTGTTTCCTGGATACACCAGGGCACGAAGCATTCTCTGCAATGCGAGCCCGGGGTGCCAAAGCAACTGACCTTGTTATTCTTGTTGTCGCTGCGGATGACGGAGTTAAGCCTCAGACTATCGAGGCAATTAACCATGCCAAATCTGCTAACGTGCCCGTTATTGTTGCAATTAATAAAATTGACCGGGAGCAGGCTGACCCAGGTCGTGTGCGACAGGAACTATCGAACTACGATGTAATCTCGGAAGAATGGGGTGGTGACGTCATGATGAATGAGGTTTCAGCACTGACCGGACAAGGCGTAGATGGATTGCTCGAATCCGTATTGTTACAGGCAGAAATCGCAGACCTCAAAGCAAGAGCTACCGGTAAGGCATCAGGACTGGTCGTCGAGGCTCGGTTGGATAAAGGCCGTGGTCCGGTTGCTACGGTGCTGGTTCAGCAAGGCTCCCTGAAGAAAGGCGATATTATTCTTGCTGGTCGGGAATCTGGTCGTGTCCGGGTTCTGTTGAATGACCACGGTAAACCAATTGGCGAAGCCGGGCCATCGACACCGGTTGAGATCCAGGGGCTGGCTGGCGTGCCAGTTGCAGGTGATGATCTGATTGTCGTTAGTGATGAAAGAAAGGCTCGGGAAATTGCATTGCATCGTCAAGGCCGTTTCAAGGAAGTCAAGTTGGCGAAGCAACAGAAGGCTAAACTCGAAAGTATGTTTAACCGAATGGAAGAGGGGGAAGTCAAATCACTGAATTTGCTGGTTAAAGCAGATGTTCAGGGTTCAGTTGAGGCATTGAGTGAGTCGCTGGAAAAACTTTCTAATGATGAAGTATCGGTAAAAGTGGTTCATGGAATAGTGGGTGGAATCAATGAGTCGGATGTTAATCTGGCTATGGCTTCCAATGCCACCATCATTGGTTTTAACGTTCGTGCCGATGCCTCTTCGAGAAAACTGATTGAGAATGAAGGGATCGATGTTCACTATTACGCCGTTATCTACGATGTGGTCGATCTGGTAAAAGCGGCTATGAGTGGTATGTTGTCGCCAATCCTGAAAGAAGAACATGTTGGTCTGGTAGAGGTGCGTGATGTCTTCAAGGCTCCAAAGATTGGTTCTATTGCGGGTTGTTATGTCACTGAAGGTATTGTGAAACGTAATTTACCGGTTCGGGTATTGCGGGATAACATCGTTATATTTGAAGGTGCTATCGATTCGTTGAGACGATTTAAAGACGACGTACAGGAAGTCAAGAACGGTTATGAATGTGGTATTGGTATCAAGAACTACAATGACATTAAGGTGGGCGACCAAATTGAGGTCTTTGAAGTTACTAGTACGGCCCAGGTTGTCTAGAATTCGATGACCTTTGGCTTCATGACTTCTGGCTTCAGGGTTTTTATTTGGTCCACCATGTCTAATCTATTCTGCTAAAGACCCTATATTAAGCGTTTATGCCAATGCATGAAGTTGACCGAACCCGGCGTGTAGCGGAACTCGTGAAGCGAGAGCTTGCGACCATTATTTCCCGGGAGCTCAATGACAATCGTATTAATTCGGTCACAATAACGAGCGTCACTGTGACCAAAGATCTCAAACAATCAGTAATTTATGTCTGTTCGTCTGATAAGAAAACGCCATCTAAAGAAATTGAAAAGCTGTTAAATAATGCGTCCAGGTTCTTACGTAGATCGCTCTGCCAGCAAGTTAGCTTACGGATTATGCCCACGCTTTTGTTTAAATACGATGAAACCATCCAACGAGGGATTGAGATGACCGCATTAATCGAGTCGCTAAACAGGAATCGGGACTCAGAATAAACACGCAGTAGGATGAGTAAGCCAAGGCGGCGTAAGGGGCTGCAAATTAACGGTATGTTATTGCTTGATAAACCCACGGGAATGTCCTCCAACCATGCCTTACAAAAAGCAAAACGAATATTCCAGGCAAATAAGGCGGGGCATACTGGTAGTCTCGACCCCCTCGCAACTGGCGTCCTACCACTGTGTTTTGGGGAAACCACAAAAATTGCCTCCTATTTCCTAAATGGCGATAAGGAGTATTCCGTGTCTATTTTACTGGGTATTTCCACGGACTCCGGGGATTCTGAAGGGGAAGTCATAGAACAAAAACCCATTGAAGTTTCTCGGGAACAAATTGACATGGTGCTCCAACGATTTAAGGGAAGCTATTCCCAGATTCCTCCCATGTTCTCGGCGATTAAACAAAATGGTCAACCTCTGTATAAGCTGGCGAGAAAAGGAATCGAAGTTGAAAGAAAAGGTCGTGATGTTACTGTGTACCGTTTAACGTTAGACAACTGGAACAATCAGATTCTGGACCTGACAGTATCCTGTTCAAAAGGTTTTTACATTCGCATCTTAGCCACCGAAATCGGAGAGGCCCTGGGCTGCGGCGGACATGTGATCCGTCTTCGTCGAACTGGACTGGGACAATTTCAACTCTCCAACACGGTAACACTGGAATACCTGGAAAGCCTTGCCACTGCCCGAGAAAGAGAATCTTTGCTGATTCCCTCTGATCAGGCGTTAACTCATTTTCCAGAAGTTGTTCTACCAGAAAACCTTGCTGCTTATTTGATACGGGGGCAGTCGATTAGGTCAGCGGCATCCAAAGGGCTTGTTGAGAACGAATTGATTAGAATGTATTCCGATGGCGGCTTGTTTCTCGGTTTGGGAACATTGTCTGAAGAAGGAAAAATTGTTCCTAAAAGGATGTTTGTTTCCCAGTAGTTGTCTGCTTCGGTTATGCCATGTTAGAGGATTGGTTCGAGTCTATTGGTTCGAATCCACTGGTTTGAGTCTATTTAGCATTATCCGTCAGTCAGACAATACTAAACGGACGAAAAGAAACAGGAGAGGGTGCGAAGGGGCGGGGTGACTTCTACTACGTAGATAAAGGGGTTTTTAGCCACGAGGCTATTTTAGCAGCAGGATATCAGGTGCTGAGCCTTATCGCTGAAATGAGAATATTATGGGGATAATGTTGGCTCCCCGGGACAGACTCGAACTGCCGACAGGGTGGTTAACAGCCACCTGCTCTACCAACTGAGCTACCGGGGATCAACGAGGTGCGAATACTAATTCCATGGCGCTTGCACGTCAAGTGTTTCTTCAAAAATTTTCCCTTCATTGCTTTTCGTCAATTTGTTAGACATTTTTTACTTATCATGCCAAAGTTTCAGGTCAATATAATTTTCAATTTTCGAACTTATGGACAGCTAATATCGGTATTCGACAGACGTATTTGTCCCGAATGAATGAGAGTGAGCCGCTTTAGAGGAACCTGATCGGAAAGGCTGCAAAAATAAAAAGAACGATTCAGGCTTATTTGACCAGTTGTATTGATAGAGACAGTGGGGTATCGGCCATTTTTCCTAATGGATATGCGCCTGGTGGGTCCATAAACCCTTAGGATTGGGTCATTTGTAGTTCGAGCTGATGCACCGGTGAGATCGAGGTAAACAATCCAGCCTTTTTCCCATTGATTTGAAAGGTTGCAATCTCGACCGTTTTGACTTGGGCAAAGTCGAACCGACACCCGTCGAGTGATCGCTTCACTTCGAGCGAATTTTATGGATGATTTCAATAAATTAGCGCTGGTGCTGGCCCTGAGTTCTGTGGTCAGGTGATTGAACCCCGGCAGGGCCATGGACAATGCGATGCCGATAAGGGTTAGTGTGAGAAGGAGTTCCAAAATCGAAAAACCGTGATCGATGTTGTCGAATCCGCTATTCAATGCGGTACTGGTTTTTCTAATAACAGGGTTGCATTTAGAGTCCTGGTATTCCATCCTGGAGACCATTTGATGTCCAGTCTGCTGCCTGGTTTTATGTCGTGTGTGCATGTCCTATATGCATGTCCAATATGTGTGTCCTATATGGGGCTTATCCTGGTAACGGCTTCCATTTCCAAACTTTTCCAAACTTTTCCAAACTTTTCCAAACTTTTGATCGCTTTTCAGGAGTCTGGTTTCTATAAAACTAAAGAGCTGCTTCAAGCAGTTGTGAGTGTATCGGGTCTGAACTAGAATTGCGCTATGTATGAATCCCCTCCCTACCAGTTAGTCAGTGAATATGCCCCAGCCGGGGATCAGCCCACCGCTATTTCAGCGCTGCTGGAAGGTCTTGATGATGGCGAGGCGTATCAAACTCTGTTAGGAGTGACCGGATCTGGTAAGACATTCACCATGGCCAATATTATTGCTAAAACTGGACGCCCTGCGCTGATTCTTGCTCACAATAAAACCCTTGCGGCCCAGCTTTATTCCGAGATGAGGGACTTTTTCCCGCACAATTCAGTGGAGTATTTCGTTTCCTATTACGACTATTACCAACCCGAAGCTTATGTTCCGAGTTCGGATACCTATATTGAAAAAGACGCATCGGTAAATGATCACATTGATCAAATGCGGTTATCCGCGACTAAAGCCTTGCTCGAAAGAAAAGATGTTGTCATTGTCGCCACTGTTTCTGCTATTTATGGATTAGGAGACCCTGCTGCCTACCATGGAATGATTTTACACGTTAAGAAGGGAGATCAAATTGATCAAAGAGCAATCCTGAAGCGCCTGGCAGAGTTGCAATATTTGCGCAATGACTTGGAATTGAGGAGAAGTACTTTCCGTGTACGAGGGGATGTGATTGATATCTATCCCGCTGAGTCTGAGCGGTTGGCTATTCGTATTGAATTGTTTGGTGATGAGGTTGAAGCAATCTCAAAATTCGATCCTTTGACCGGAGGCGTCGAAGAACATTTGAATCGGGTGACAGTTTACCCAAAAAGCCATTATGTCACTGCCAGAGAGACTATTTTGAACGTGCTCGATGACATTAAACTTGAACTCAGAGAACGACTTGCACTTTTGCGTGATGCGGGGAAGCTGGTGGAAGCACAACGGTTAGAACAACGCACCCTGTATGATTTGGAAATGATGCATGAATTGGGTTATTGCAATGGTATCGAAAATTATTCGCGCTATCTGTCTGGCCGTGCAGCGGGAATGGCACCACCGACGCTAATGGACTATTTATCCCATGATTCTCTTTTGTTTATCGATGAGAGTCATGTCACTATTCCCCAGGTGGGTGCAATGTATAAAGGAGATCGCTCCCGTAAGGAAAACCTTGTGGAATATGGTTTTCGATTGCCATCCGCATTAGACAATCGCCCACTGCGATTTGATGAATTTGAAAGACTGATGCCTCAAACCATTTTTGTTTCGGCTACTCCCGCTGATTACGAGCATGGAAAAGGAGCAGAAGTCGTGGAGCAGGTGGTTCGCCCCACGGGATTGCTGGATCCAGAAATCGAAATCCGACCGGTTAGTTCCCAGGTCGATGACCTTTTGTCAGAAATCAATAAACGGGTTGCTCGTAAGGAACGGGTGTTAGTGACAACACTAACAAAAAGAATGTCCGAAGACCTAACCGAATATCTGCATGAACATAAGGTTAAGGTGCGTTACCTTCACTCTGACATTGATACTGTTGAAAGGGTAGAGATTATACGGGATTTAAGAAAAGGAGCCTTTGACGTATTGGTGGGGATCAATCTGTTACGTGAGGGATTGGATATTCCCGAAGTATCTTTGGTCGCCATTCTGGATGCGGATAAGGAAGGATTTCTTCGTTCAGCCCGATCTCTCATTCAAACCATTGGACGTGCAGCAAGGAACTCCGAAGGGCGAGTGCTTCTCTATGCAGACCGGGAAACCAAATCCATAAAAATTGCCATGGAAGAAACCCAAAGACGGAGAGAGAAGCAGCATGCACATAATGTCGCGAACAATATTCAACCGACCACCATCATAAAACCGGTTAAAGATATTATCGATGGCGTAACGGCTAATGATTCCTCATGGAATGATCTGCCCGAAGCTGTAAAGGTGGCCGAAGAAGAGCAGGAGTACTACCGACAGTCTCCTAAAGAGCTAGGGAAGTTGCTCAAGAAACTGGAAAAAGAAATGTATGCCTGTGCAAAGAACCTGGAATTCGAAGCCGCTGCCACCATAAGGGATCGCATCAACCGAATTAGAGAAGGAAACTTTGTGGCCAGTGCGAAAGTTAAATAGGGAGAATGTTACTGGTTAGGGAAACAGACAGATCCTATTAAGATTCATCAGATACTATTCTATTGATAACTCATCTTTCTTCCAATGCACTAATGGAGGATGTATAAATTAGTTGGGTCAATTATCAATCATGTATACTTGGCGGACTCTGAATGCCCAATTTCAATTTGCCTGGATGCCCTTTATACGAGTAAACCATTGGATCAATAAAAGGTAGTTAGCTAATAGAGGCATCAGTCGGGTTTTTTGGAGTATATTATCAAGAACGACTCGTGGTTTTTAATCACCTGCTCTGTGCATGGAGCCAATTCTGTCACTCATTAATTTTCATTGCTTACGATATTGAGCGATATCAAAGATGAGCAACTTAACATTTAACTGAAAAATTAAAGATGTTCCTGGTTTGTGGTGAAGCGTTGTTAGATCTTTTTATTGAAGACTCCGACGATTCTGGAGGGGTGAAGTTTGATGCCAGGGTAGGAGGGTCTCCCTTCAATGTTGCAATTGGGCTAGCTCGTCTTGACGTGCCAGTAGCATTGTTAACGGGTATATCAAACGACCTGCCAGGAGAGCAGCTAAATTCGGTTTTAGTCAAAGAGGGTGTTTCTATAGAATATCTTATCAGAAACGGAAGAAGGACGACTTTAAGCCTTGTTGGACTTGATAAAGCTGGCTCTCCATCCTATTCCTTCTATGGGATCGGTTCGGCAGACTGCAGCATTAAATATGAGCACTTTCCAGAAATCGACGGAAAACTAACCGGCCTGCATTTTGGATCCTATTCGACTGTTATAGAGCCGGTTGCAACAGCTTTCAAAAAGCTGGCAGGGGACAAAAGCAGTGAATTTATATCCTACGACCCCAATATTCGACCAACCATTGAACCAGATATCGATATTTGGCGGTCTGGTGTAGACGAATTTTGTCGCTATGCGGATTTGATAAAGATTAGCGCAGAAGATTACGACCTGCTATATCCTGGGAAGAGTCAAGATGAGATGGCGCAACATTGGTTTGACCTGGGTGCGAAGCTAATAGTGATTACCAATGGTGGCAAACAGATTAGGGCCTGGAGTCGTGCTGGCTATGAGCTACAAATTACTCCTCCAGGGCTATCGGTCGTCGACACCGTTGGAGCTGGCGATTCATTTCAAGCTGCTATCCTTAAGTGTCTGTTATCACTTGATAAACCAAAAGAATCGATGGGGTATCTAGAGGAATCACATTTATATCGCATATTGAATTATGCGGCTGTTGCTGCCGCACTGACTTGTACCAGAAGAGGGGCGGACTTATCGCGACCTGAAGAAATCGATTCCATGATCAATAATTTATAACCTCTACTAGCTGTCGGGTACTTTCCAATCGCCTGATCAGCAACAGTAGGTTACACCAGATCAATCCGCAGACCTATCTCACCGACATGTTACATACTATTATGACGGGTGGATTCTTATCCAGCCAGCCGGACTATGCGCCGGTACCCCGGTGCTGAAAAAATGCTTTTGCTAATGGTTCTGTGCGATTTGCATTGGATCGACCTGTCCACGATGCCATAGTGACTTTGACATGGAACCTTGGCGTAGAATGAATGGTCACTACCCAACTCCTCCGGGCCAACGGATGAAGCATTACAGTTAGTAGTGACAATTAGAAGTGTCAGGTCTGATATCCAGTGTAAGCTGACAATGACTATTCTTCGACTATTTTTTAGATTGTTCTGCTCGTTATGATTTAGAAGAAACAATAACTCGTTTTTACTTTTTGTTTTTAACTTTGTGCCTAGATTAGTGTTGCGATGTTAAGACCTGATTGACGTCGGCACCTAAATCAGAACTGATACTTTTTTTCTCTCCATTTAGAGCATTATTCGCGCTAGTTACAAAAAATTAGAAAAAAGTGGATAAAAGATGATGAATTTGTACGCAAATTTGTTGGTATCGTATTTGCGGTTTTGTCGAGATTCGACGACATTTTTACTACACTAACAACCAATTCATTGGCTACTGGAGGCAAATGTGAAACTAATCCGTAAAACGGCCCTCACCCTGGCAATCGGTGTCGCTACTGCGGCGTCCGCGTCCGCTACTGAGCTGACAATCGCGATCGTGAATAACGGTCACATGATTAACATGCAGAAAGTTGCAGAAGCTTATACTGAACAAACCGGCACGAAATTAAACTGGGTGTCGCTTGAAGAAGGTGTGCTGCGAGAGCAGGTGACGTCTGATACTGCCACAGGTGGTGGTGAATATGACATCATCAATATTGGTATGCAGGAAGCGCCCATCTGGGGTGCTGCAGGCTGGATCGAGCCGCTGGAATTCGGCGAAGCCTATGATATCGATGACATGCTGCCAGCAATCCGTAACGGCCTGTCTCATGAGGGCAAGCTCTACGCTGCCCCATTTTATGGTGAGTCTTCCATGGTAATGTACCGCAAGGATCTGACCGACGCCGCTGGTGTTGCCATCAGTGACAACGACTCCTGGGATAACATAAAAGCGGCAGCTGCGGCTATTCATAAACCAGACGATGGTGTTTATGGTGCATGCTTACGTGGTAAGCCAGGCTGGGGTGACAACATGGCGTTTATCACTACCGTTGTGAACTCTTTTGGTGGTGCATGGTTCGACAAAGATATGAAACCAACAATTGACTCTGCCGAATGGAAGAATGCCATTAACTTTTATGTTGATCTATTAGGCAACTACGGTCCTCCAGGATCCGAAGGTAACTCTTTTAACGAAATTCTGGCGCTGTACAACGAAGGCAAGTGTGGTATGTGGATCGACGCTACCATCGCTGCGTCATTCCTGGAAGTTGATGGTGTTGCTTACGCGCAGTCACCTAATGCTGGCAATCCGGTTGGTGCGAACTGGCTGTGGGCCTGGGCAATGGCTGTACCTGCAGGATCACCAAATGCAGAGGAGTCCAAAAAGTTTATCGAGTGGGCAACTTCGAAGGATTACATCAAAGCGGTAGCGGACCACGCTGATTTCGGTTGGGGCAAAGTGCCAACTGGCACACGTGCTTCAACTTACGCATACCCTGAGTTCCAGGAAGTCGCAGGTTTTGCGGGTGCTGAAATGGCGGCAATTGAATCTGCTGCTCCCGAAGCTACTGATCTGAAGCCATACGTTGGCGTTCAGTTTGCCGCCATTCCAGAATTTCCAGAGGTTGGTAGTGCGGTAGCTCAGGAAATGGCTGCAGCTCTATCAGGTGCGAAGTCAGTAGACGATGCGCTGGCAGCATCACAAAAAGCTGCCGATGCGATCATGCGTGAAGCGGGTTACTACTAAGTTCTCACAGGCCCTGAATGAGACCCGGCGGAAATCGATCCGCCGGGTCTTTTTACTCAAAATTGACTTCTACAGTATTTTCTTTGTATAGAGATTGTTGAACAGGCTTGTGAAAATCAGTTTTTTCCAACCCATTGGCTCTACCTACCAGTCTTTAAGCTCAACCAATCGTGTAATTTCTCAAGGCAAGTTCTCCGGGTATAAAGAATAATGTCTAAAAGAACACTTCCCCGCTTACTGCAAACACCCGCTGTAGTACTCTTGCTACTGTGGATGCTCATCCCACTAGGAATGACGCTTTATTTCTCGTTCATTCGATATGTTCTAAACAGTCTGCGTAAGCCCGAATGGACGGTTCCAAGCCTAAGTAATTGGCGTGGATTTGGCAATTATGAATATGTTTTATTCCATGCCAAAGACTTTTGGTTTTCCATACAAAACAGCCTTTTCATTGTTGTCAGCATTCTCATCTTCACCGTTGTTTTGGGTTTGGCCCTTGCGATGTTGGTTAATCGATCATTCCCGGGCCGTGGTCTGGCACGTGTCCTCCTTATTTCACCATTCTTCGTGATGCCTGCAGTGAATGCTGTGTTGTGGATTAACATGATTCTCGATCCGGTTCTGGGGCTCAACGGGTTGGCTGTCGAAGGCATAAACGAATTGATCCGGAACTTAACGGACTTTCCGGTTCTTGGTGCGTTTTTCTCGATGTGGCCAAAGTTTGAGGCTATGTCTTTTCGCGCCACTCAAACCTCAGCGTATGCTGTGATCATGATGGTAACATGGCAATGGACGCCATTCGCCGTATTGATTTTCATGACTTCACTACAGTCCGAAGATGAGCAACAAAAGGAAGCAGCTATTCTGGATGGGGCGAACCCCTGGTCGAGATTTCGCAATTTGACGCTGCCTCATCTGGCCCGACCAATTGCTATTGTGATAATGATCCAGTCGATTTTTCATCTTTCGCTCTATGCTGAGATTGAGATCGTTAGTCGAGGGAACGGCAACAAAAATTTGCCGTATCTGATTGGTGAATTTACATCGAATAACATTGGTGCGGCTAGTGCCACCGGTATTTTCGCCGTCATACTAGCGAACATCGTAGCTATCTTTTTGTTGCGTATGGTCGGCAAGAGCTTGATGGATTAACCAAACAGGAACAACGACTCGATATGCCCGCAGTTGCTCAAACATCCAGACTTGGAAACATATTATGGCCTGTATTGGCATGGGTTGTAGCGCTCCTGTTTTTCTTTCCAATTTTCTGGATGATATTTACCAGTTTTAAAACAGACGCCGATGCAGTGAAGCCAGAGCATTTATTCTTTTTCAAGCCAACGCTTGAGAATTATCTCAACATGACCGAAAACTACAATTACTGGCGTTTCGCAATCAACTCGGTAATTACCGCAACTTTGGCAACAGTTTTTGCCCTCGTCGTGGGTATTCCAGCAGCTTATGCCATGGCCTTCAATCCTGGTCGTCGTACCAAAGATATCCTTATTTGGATGTTATCGACAAAGATGCTACCGGCCGCTGCGGTGCTTTACCCGATGACCTATTTAACGAAGAACTTCCTGGAAATTTTCGATACGCATTTTTTGATCATCCTGGTGCTCTGTCTTATCAATCTACCCATTGTCATCTGGATGCTCTTCACCTATTTCAAGGAAATTCCGAGGGAGATTATTGAGGCAGGAAAAATGGATGGCGTGAGCACCTGGGGAGAAATTAAGGACATCCTGATCCCCCTTGCATGGGGTGGTGTCGCATCAACAGCACTCTTATGTTTTATTTTTTGCTGGAACGAAGCCTATTGGACTGTTCGTCTGACGACAACAGAAGCTGCGACACTATCCAAGCTGATCGAAGGTAATCGGGCACCGGAAGGTTTATTTTTCGGTCGCCTTTCAGCAGTGTCGACGGCGGCGGTAGGTCCCATTATTGTTCTGGGCTGGTTTTGTCAAAAACAACTTGTTCGCGGTTTGACCTTCGGGGCAGTTAAGTGAGCCTGAACGTAGGCACCAGGATCGGCAGCGAAAGTGTTTTGCTGTTTACTTCGCAGGCTATCCGTTTTTTGATCGGGTGTTCCAACGACAATGTTCGTCAGAAACAATCAACGACTATCGTCGAAAGTCCTTGGGATTGGGTCATAGTTTATGTCAATTATTGAGCCTGAAATAGAGAAGGTTGATCGCAGCACACGATCAATACGATATCTCGAACATGGATGGCCCACAGACTTATGTCGGTGGCATGCGCATGAGGAATATGAACTTCATCTAGTGGTAGAAACTCGAGGCAAGGCTTTTGTAGGTGACTACATCGGTGATTTCAAGCCTGGTGATCTATTTATGACAGGACCCAAGTTGCCCCACAACTGGATCACTGATCGGGTATGGTCGAAACCCGTTGATATAAGAGATATGCTGATACAGTTTAGCCATGAAAGTGTTCACAAACTTGCAGAAGGTTTCCCCGAATTTTCCCAGGTTTTGCAAATGCTTCAGCTCGCTCAATCCGGTATCTTTTTTGAGGGATTCAATCCAACCTTTGCGCGAGGGCATATGGAATCCATCCGCGATAACACAGGGGCAGAACGCATCCTCGCCTTTGTGCGGTTTCTGGTCCGACTGAATGAACACGCAGAAAAGAAGACGCTATCGGTCACGAAGCTGATACAACCCGAGGGTGGCAGCAAACAGGCTCGTATTGCAGAGGTCGTAGACCACATTACCAGACAGTTCTCTGAAACTATCTCAGTTGCGCAGGCCGCCGAAATGGCCAAGATGACAGAGATTACCTTTAGCAGGAACTTCCAGGCAGCGACCGGGTACAGCTTTGTTGACTTTCTAAATCGTATTCGCATCGGGCAGGCATGCGGAATGCTCTTTGCCTCAGATAATCAAATCACGTCCATTGCGCAGGAAGCTGGGTTTAAGAATCTTGCTAACTTCAATCGGCATTTCCTTAAACTAAGGGGCATGACACCTTCTGAATATCGCGAGATAGCGCGCAAAGACCTTACGCCAAAAAGGGAATCCATAACGTGACTAGTGTGGCAATTCATCGTGCGGCAATCAGCCCGATTGCTACAACCGCTTACGACCGATCGTCCTGTCAGGTCGGTGTGGTTCACTTGGGCTTCGGCGCTTTTCACCGGGCGCATCAGGCTGTCTACCTGGATAACTATATGGACGAGTCTGGCGATTTGAGATGGGGTGTCGCTGGGGTAAACCTTCGCGAATCCGAGGCATCAGATTTTAAAAGTATCGAAGAAGACATCAAGCGTCATGACGGTTATTTTTTAAAGACATATTCGCCGGATGGAGAAGTCACACTGCGTCGCGTGCGCAGCCACGTGCAATTTTCTGATTGGTGTCTGGCAACACAAGAGTGCGAAGGTCTTCTTTCTCTACCATCCGTTCACATGGTGACTATTACGGTGACCGAAAGTGGTTATTACACTGATCCCAACGGACAATTGGATCTCGAAGATCCGACAATAAAAGCCGAGGTGTCGGGAAATATCTGTGAAAGTGTCTATGCCTATTTGCGAAATGCATTGACCAAACGCGTTGCCGAAACGGGTGCACCGTTGACTATCGTTTGTTGTGACAACATTCGCCAGAACGGTAAAATGTTGCGCAGCAATTTGCTCGCCTACCTAGCGGCTTGTGAGCAGTTTGATCTATCTGGTTGGGTGAAGAGTAACGTCGCTTTTCCCTGTTCAATGGTGGATCGCATCACTCCGCGAAGTCCCACTGAACTTAAGTCTGAATTCACGCAGATTGTTGGAAGTCCGGTTACCTCTCCCATCATGGCAGAAGATTTTTCCCAATGGGTACTCGAATCCCAGGCTGCCGCAGATATGCCTGAGCTTGCCAGTGTGGGCGTGACCGTCATAGAAGATGTGGATGTCTATGAAGAAGCAAAGATCAGAGTACTGAACGGTGGACATACAGCGCTAACCTATCTGGCTGCTCTGGAAGGCGTTGAGACGTTTGACGCCGCAATGCGGGTTCCTCACCTATTAGAGCATTTCCAAAATTTTGAAACCCAGGAAGTGCTGCCAGCATTGACGCTTGATCTTCCTTTTTCAAAGTCTGACTATCTGCAGGAAATTGTGCAACGCTTCTGTAACACCGCCATCGGCGATACGATTGCCCGTATTTGTGCAGATGGCATGGCCAAGTTTCCAATCTTCATCCGCCCAACACTTGAAGGTTGCCTGAATCAGGGGATTATGCCGATTTACGCCATTCGCAGTATCGCCAGTTGGTATGTCTTTGCTCTTCATGTGAATGCAGGCAACATCGGTTTCAAATATGTCGAGCCGGCCTGGAACGACTTGCAGGCGCTGTTGGGGACTGAAGCCTTTCTCACGGATCCTCAGTTGTGGGGCGAATTGCCAATTCAATATCCCGGTTTTGTCGAAACCTTACGACGAGAAATTGTACATATGGAGTCAAAATGGCCGATCTAACCTTGCGTGATGTACGCAAAAATTATGAGGATGTCCAGGTGATACATGGCGTCAATCTGGACATTATCGATGGCGAGTTTGTCGTCTTTGTCGGGCCGTCTGGATGCGGAAAATCAACCCTGTTGCGCATGATAGCGGGCTTGGAGGAAATTTCTGGCGGAACAATTTGTATCGGCGACAAGGAAGTAAATGACATTGCGGCCTCCAAACGGGGTGTTTCGATGGTGTTCCAGACTTACGCCCTTTATCCGCACATGACAGTTTATAAGAACATGGCATTTGGTCTTAAACAAGCTAAAACCGCTCCGGACGAGATCGACAGGCGAGTGCGGGACGCTGCTAACATCCTCCAGATAACCGATTATCTTGATCGTGTTCCACGTAATCTTTCCGGCGGCCAACGCCAACGGGTTGCGATTGGGAGAGCCATTGTCCGCGATCCTAAGGTGTTTCTGTTTGATGAGCCACTTTCCAATCTGGATGCTGCTTTGCGTGTCCAGACACGCAAGGAAATCGCGCGTTTGCACGAACGGTTGAAGACCACGATGATTTACGTGACCCACGATCAAGTCGAAGCAATGACGCTTGCCGATAAAATCATAGTTTTGAGAGACGGGCGTATTGAGCAAATAGGGTCGCCGATCGAGCTTTATGAACGCCCGCAAAACGCTTTTGTTGCTCAGTTCATTGGAAGCCCAAAAATGAACTTTTTCCTAGCTGACGATCTTACCCCAGGTACTAACTCACTGCTTGGCAGGGAAGTCCCGGATAGATTGCAGGTAGGAATACGACCCGAACATCTCTTCATCGCTGATTCGGATAATGCCATTGTCGAAGGCACGTTGGAGCTTGTCGAGAACCTAGGTGAATACGCATTAATTCATTTGCGCACGGCGTCAAACGTTGAGTTTATCGCCAAAACAGACAAGCCGCCAGAAGTGCCAAAAGCCTCAATCATTAGATTTGGGGTTAAGCCCGAACTGGTTCATTTTTTCGACTTGAATTCTGGTATGCGATCTGCATAAGGCGTCTCTACTTTTGAGCGCGGTATTGGGCGTTTGTTGCTTCAAATGTTCGTAATCTGGAGATATTGTTGTCGTTCGAATAGGGGAAGCTCTGGTTCTCTCTAGTTTCCGAATCCGATAACTGACAGATTCATTGGTTAAGTTGAGTGCAACAGTCTTGTCGGTAATGCTACGATGGCCCGCCATCACAGCAAATCCCCCCAAGAAAATCCCCCACTGGGAGCCATGGAAGCGAAATTACATAATTTGTTGTCTAAATCATTGGGACAGGTTGTCTCAGAATTTTGCCTCAGCATCTAAGATATACACAGGTTTAATGCTGTGCAAGAATTCAAGTAATTTGGTCTCCTAATTAATTGTCTCAAGAATTCAAGCAATGATTTTGCCTCATCGTCTTAAAGTCGCTGTGACCGTCGAGCAAATGTCGGGAGATCGTCCCAATGAACTGGCTCGGACCATGGCGCCACATCCTCTTATTCATCAGGAACTGCCTTACGACCCAACCTATTTTGTGTATAACCGTCGTCTGGCTACGGGGAGCATGAACAACCTGAGTGCTGATGAGGTTTATTGGCGTGTTCGGCGCAGCGTTATCCTTCGCCATACTGGAGAATTGCCTCTTGAGATTAAAGGGCCGGATGCTGAAAAACTGTTGAATCAGGTATTTACTCGAGACGTTACGAAGAATCGCGTGGGTCGATGCAGCTATCAATTTGCCTGTTATGACTACGGAGGTATGATTACAGACGGCGTGCTTGTTCGCCTTGAAAAAGACCGTTTTTGGTATGGACAAAGTGATGGCGATCTTTTCTCGTGGCTGTTGGCAAATTCCCGGGGCCTTGATGTTGAAGTATCCGACCCTAAGGTTTGGGTGAGCCAGGTTCAGGGGCCTAAATCCATGGAAGTTCTTGCTGCTGCCCTGGATGATGGTATGCCCGGGTCATTCAAGTATTTCGATATGGCTGAGGTGAAAATTGCCGGACAACCCGTGGTGCTGACCCGCTCGGGTTTCACCAATGAGCTTGGATGGGAATTTTATTTGCTGCCAAATACTGATATTGATGCGGTAGGAGCCCGAATCCTCGAAGCTGGCAAACCCTTTGATATGACACCAACATCGGCAGATGCTTTTCGAACCAGACGTATCGAAGCCGGTTTGCACAATGCCGGTTCAGATTTCGATGAAACTACAACACCGTTTGATGCTGGTCTTGGGCATATGGTGGACTTTGATAAGGGAGATTTCTGTGGTCGTACGGCTCTGCTAAATGCTGATCGTCGCTGTCGAACCTGGGGGTTACGTATCGGGGGCGGTGTAGCCCAAATCGGGCGCAATCTCGAAATGAATGGTAAAGGAGTAGGGCTTGTCTGTTCCAGTGCATGGTCGCCGTTCCAGCAATGTGGGGTGGCGCTGGTGAGACTGGATAGTACAGAATTAGGACCGGGAACCGACCTGGAGGCGATGTGTACCGACGGAAAAGTTCGCCCTGCACGGACGTGTACTACACCGATGTATGATGAAAAACGGGAAATTCCCAGAGGCCTTCGGGTAGATATTCCTCCCATGGCCTGAGAACTATCCGCTGACCAGTTAACACATAAAGAGGGTAACGAATGCAAATCGGCGATATTGAATATCAGGTTGTTGATCGGGTTGCGACGATCACACTCAACCGACCCGAGAGATACAATGCAATTACCGAAGGAATGCCTGGAGATCTGGTTGAAGCTGTGGAAAAAGCGACCCAGGACGACTCGGTACACGTCGTCATTTTAACGGGTGCCGGGAGAGGTTTTTGCGGTGGATATGACCTGAAGACATTTGCCGAGGGCGACAATCCAGCAATTCAGGACATGCCCTGGGATGCCATGATTGATTACCAGTTTATGCGCCGTTGCACTGATAGTTTCATGTCACTGTGGCGATGTCCGAAACCGGTTATCGCTAAAGTCAATGGAGATGCGGTTGCCGGTGGCAGTGACATTGCCTTGTGCTGTGACTTGATTATGATGAGCGACAGCGCCCGTATTGGTTATCCACCGGCCAGGGTCTGGGGTTGTCCTACCACGGCGATGTGGGTTTATCGTCTGGGAGTAGAGCGAGCGAAGCGTATGCTATTTACCGGTGATTTGGTCTCCGGTACAGAAGCCGAAAAAATGGGACTAATTTTACAGGCCGTTCCCCAGGCTAAGCTTGATGACGCGGTGACAGCACTAGCCCAACGAATTAAAGGTGTTCCAAAAAACCAGTTGGCAATGATGAAGACAGTAGTGAATCAGGCTTATGACAACATGGGACTAAATTCTACCCAAACCCTCGCCACCTTGTTTGATGGTTTCGCCCGCCATAGTCCCGAAGGCATCGCATTCAAAGCCCGGGCGGAGGAGGCAGGGTTCAAACAGGCGGTAGCGGAACGAGACTCTGGAGAACCTATCCCGGGAAGCAAATCGGTAGGTAAATCCACAAGTGGACCGACGAGCCAGTAATGGGTCATACCGTTGAATTAGCGGAGTCGGTTTTTCCAGCCCAGTGCGATTCTACGCAGAACGTCTCAGAGTAAATTTCATTACGGTGTGGGCGAATATTATGCCAATGACTTACACAAGCGGCTGTGGCATGGTCACGCTGGGGTGTTTGCAGAATGAATTTCCTATGACCAGATCCTAAAAATCTAAAAATTTGTGATTAGTGATCGGCTTCTGCGAGGAGAGTATGAGTCCCTGATATCTGAACAGTATTAGACTTCATAATTGTGCTCTTATAACCCTTGCTTATTCAGGAATGAGTCTGGTTTTGACAAATATCTTCTGAAGAGCGTTCGCCTCTTCTTTCGTACTTTCTTTTCCTAAGAGACTGCTTTATTCTCGAATACGGTTTTTTAAAAAGGAAATTCAAAGGACATTTAGTTGACGACAAGCGACCACTTAAACAATACTCCTGACTTACCCATTGGCGTTTACCGCTTTACTTTTGAAGCGAAAAATGGATTCGAACTACCGGCAATACCCGGAATGCTGTGGCACAGTATTTTCGGCAAGGCACTTCGTCAGATTAGCTGTACCCAACCCGGAATGGAATGCGAGAAATGTTTGCTGCTGTATGATTGTGACTATCCACTTCTATTTAGACCGATAGCGCCCCCCGATAGCGAAATTCTACAAGGAAAAGCCGCACCCAATTCCCATGTTTTTAGATGCTCCATGCAAACTGTTCGTTCTGTGAAGGCGGGAGAGTGTTTTGATGTGGAAATGGTAATAGTGGGTGATGCAGCAAGGAAACTTGGGAGGGTAATTAAGGCTCTTCAGGTAGCAGGAATGAATGGAATTGGGAAAAAGCGGAGTCAGGCAGATCTGCTATCCATAAAGCAAATTTGTACCGATGGGAGAGTGCTTCCATTAGTTGAGAACGGAGAAGTTAAAAGAGAGCCAATTCCTCCAGTCCAAAATGAGTATCGCAGCATCAATAGTAATCAGGAGATAAAAATTCAATTTACGACTCCGTATATTCCACCAGGAAAAGAATACCAGAATCAATTCAATTTACCCCATATGATGATGGGAGTCGTTCGAAGAGTGTCTCTTTTGCAGTACTTTTACACAGGCAAGAGACTATATGCTGATTTCCCTCTAATTAAATCTCAAACAGAAACAGCGTTGGTGGCGAGTAATGACTTAAAATGGCAATCCTGCCAGCGTTACTCTGCTACCCATAATAAGGTGATTAAGATCTCAGGTTGGATTGGCTCAGTTAACATTAACATTAACATGCAACCTTTAACCAATCTTTGGCCCTTCCTTTTTATGGGAGAATGGTTAAATACAGGAAAAAATGCCAGTATGGGATTTGGGCGATATCAAGTAATTGAAATCTGAAATTCGATGTAACCAGACTGCTCGTATTGCAGACTACGCAACCCTATGCCAGTAACTACGATTTGGGCCACACTAGCAGTCGGATCGTGACAGAGGAGAATGCAATAGGGACAATTTGGTAAGAATACGATTCCCACAACTCGGTCATCGCAAACTTGCGTGAGTCGGTGGGAACTTCTTCCCTTCTATCTTTTACTTCCCGGCGCCACCAATGCCATGTTCAGAATCGTCGTCAATAAGCGAGCAAGCGTATTGCACATTTCGAAGTAGGGGTAGGATCGAAACTGTTTAAGATGTGTTGGGGTGATTTCCATTGGTGAAGCGATGACAATAATGGGGATTTTGTCCTTTGATGCTCGATCTATAAGAGACTGGTAACTTTTGTGGCTTTTTGAATAACCAACCACGACCAGGGAATCGTTCTCTATTTGGTGAATAATCGATTCCGAAAGCAGCAGCGTCTCGTGAATCTTGAACAACCCATTTTCTCTTATAAATTTCCCCTCGCTCTCCAGGTTTTCTCCCCCCTCGGTGCGTAACAAATATATTTTCCTTGAAATATTCTTGTATTGTTTGATGGCTTTTCTAAATGAAAATCGAAAAAACAAAACTGCTGCAATAGCACTTGTAATGACGCCAGCAAGCCAGAAAAGCAAACCTCGTAATGATGCGTATTCAGTAATATCGGATAACACCGAAGAAATCATGTCCATAGTTGTATCAATTTCGTGGATTAGGAGCTGGGACACGCAATTATAAGTTGTTTAATCACCAACATGATGTGGCATTTCCCACAAAAATGCCATCGTATAGTTAGTCAAAATTCAGGGATGGTATGCCCATTTAAAATGATCAGTCGCTATTTAGGTAACCTGGACACAGTGCCTCGTTAAAACCTATCGACTCTAAGAGTATGACGGTAGAACGCTCCTGCACATTGGTGGGTGTCTGCCAGAGTTGGTAATACTCTTTCTGGGTCCAATCCTCGTTCCCACGGTCCCCCGTGGGAATGCATACCCAACCCGGAATTTGCCCGCCAATGCCAAATTCGATGAATTATTTCTTTCGAAATGGGCGGTTGGTTGGAACTTTGTCTCTTCGAATCTTTCCTCAATACTCACTGTCGACTTCAGTTTATCTGAGTCCGGGCGGCATTGTCATCTTCAATTGGAATCAACACAATTTCGTCGAAGCTACCAGGGGCACCGTTCCAACCAGGATCTTTTTCAAGGGTATACCTTTGGCCGGATTCAACAGATTTGAATTTATAAGGCCCCGCTGTTGCAACCGGTTCATTCTCAAAAAACCCACCGGATTCCTCCGCTGCCTTTTTGGAAATGATTGCGCCAGAAGTGTAGGTTAAAGTCGCTGTCCAAAGCGATGGAGATGGGGCAGATAGATGAATAATACCGGAATATTTACCTGTGATTTCAACTTCTTCCAACAGGGAAAATTCTGATGCAACATAGGATGCGATATCTGGATCTATGTGTCGCTCATATGAAAACTTAACATCCTCAGCTGTTAGTTCGCCATATTCATTCGACCACATGATGCCAGGCTTTAGTTCAAATTTAATATGTTGTGGATCAGAGATATCTACTGATTTGGCAGCGTCGAGCTCAAGTTTCCAGGTATCACCAGGAACGTATTTAGCAAGGCGTGGATACAGATTGTCGATCAGGATTTGTTCTGGTGTTGAAGACCAATAAGCAGGATCTATATACCCAGGATCGGACGCTGATGCTATGCGTAAAGTTTCAGCTGATGTGGTACCTGAAAGCCACATACCAGATATTATTGCAAGAACACTCGATTTAAAAAATGTTCTCCAAAAACTTTTAGCTCTGTTAGTCATACTTTGCCTCTCTTTGATCATTTAGATTGTAAGTTTAGAGAATTAACGAGAAAACAACCTACTTTTCTGATATGCTTTATTACGTTAGTTTTCTCTTTATAGCGTAAAAAGCTTAAAATGGCTTTAGACGATCTTCCCGATAATATCCGTCTTCTCTGTAGTTACGGAAAGTCAACGTCGGATATATGCCGTCGTTTAAAAATTAATCGTCAACAATTCAGTAAATACCTAAACGGTCAAACTCGGCCTTCGTTGCCAATTTTACGTCGAATTTGCGACTTTTTCGGTGTAGATGAAGCCGAAATTTTGATGAGTTATTCCGAGTTTTCCAATCTGGTGCGCTTACGGCCGCCCCATCTTTCTCATTTGTACGACCCCTTTGCTCACCGTATGGGGAAAGTCATCCGCCGAGAGTCTCAGAAAACAGAAGTGCTTGAGCGTCACGAAGGTTACTACTATGTCTATTTTCAACCCGACTCCTCTCGTAACCTAATTCTCAGAAGTGTTGCGCATATTTTTGCGCATGGTAAGGATTGGTTTTCGAAGGAGCTTGAGCGATATGACAAACAAGAATTTGCGGTACCCTCCCCATTGAAGTACTCTGGAATCGTGTTTGAGGCAAATAATCACATCGTGACTACAACGCGTGAGCAAGGAATAGGTATGAGTATGTCATCGACCATACTCGTTACTTCTGACTATGATCCCCCAATTTTTCTACCGGATTTGGTTTGAAGCCGCCAGAATACCAATCGCAATAGGAAGATCAAACCGGCCTCCTTCTTTCGGCAAATCGGCGGGAGCGAGATTGACGGTGATTCTCTGTCGAGGGAAATCAAAACCGCAGTTAATGATTGCTCCCCTCACTCGATCACGACTTTCTTTTACTGCGGCTTCAGGTAAACCGACAATCGAAAATGATGGTAATCCTTTGGAAAGATGCACTTCAACAACTACTTCAGGGGCACTTGTGCCAACTTCGGCACGACTATAGGTAACAGCAAGCGACATTCCATGTCTCCTGAATAGAAGGGGTTAGATAAATAGGATTAGATTAATGCGCTAAACCGGATTAGCCGAGTTCGAATTGAATATGTAACGATTGTAGATGACTAACATTTCCTCAGTCATGCTGAAGCAATCGGAGCAAGCGAAGTCAAAGGAAATTCTTAGGCTGATTTAGAAGTTTCAGCTTCCAGCTGCTCAACTCTTTCCTCCAGCAACCTGACTTTTTCCCGAGTCCTCTCCAGTATTTTTTGCTGGATATCAAACTGTTCTCTGGTAACCAGATCCATTTTTTCGAAACCACTGCGCATGACGGCTTCAACATTATTTTTCACATCTGTTCCCAACTCAGGTGGTAGAACAGAGGAAACCGCCTTATTTATCTTATCAAACATTTTTTTGAATATTCATCCAATGCCAAAAACCTGACCGAAAACCGAAAACCTAACCATCGATATCCATGAGGTACTCGATGAATGCCGCACTTTTTAGTGAATCGAGCCAGTTACGGTAAAGCTGGGCTGTTTTTCTTTCGAAAAGCACTTGCCTTGCGTTCCTCTCAGCAAGATCCTGACTGATATCTCTTTCCCTGGTATCCATGACCTCTATCAGATGAAAACCATAAGGGGAGCGGATGGGAGCACTCACCACGTTCTCACCAAGACTTAAGACAGTACTGCCAATGACAGCTCCCAATTCGGAAGGACGAACCCAACCGAGAGAACCGCCTTCATCCATGGTCTGCCGATCATCAGAGTAAAGTCTTGCCAAGCTTTCGAACTCTTCACCCTGTCTTATCCTTTCGGATAATTCGTTAACATACTCCAATGTTTCTTCTTCGGTAAGTCGCTTCTTTTCCGGCTGAACCAGTATATGTCGAACCAATTTTTGCTCAACCAGTTCTCCTCCACCTTTACGGTTATGTAGTTGGAGAATATGAAACCCATTATCTTCCTGAATTACTTCTGAAATATCCCCCGGAGCCATGGACTGCAACTCTTTGATAAACACTCTGGGTAATTGGCTACGTTTACGCCACCCCAAATATCCTTCATTTTCCTTGTTTGAATCCGAATAAGCCTTTACTGCCTTGCCGAACGGCTGACCCTCAAGAATTCCGTTTCGAATAAATTCAAGATTCTGCTTTTCAGATTGAATCTTGGCATCATCAACGTTTCCGATTGAAACAAAAAGATGAGATAGCTCGTAGGATTCCATGTTTTCCGTTGGTGACTCGTGAGCATCAAGATAACTATCCACCTCCTGTTCACTTACCCGGACTCTTGGTTTAATCGCATACTCAACCAATAAACGAATCAGCTGTTGGCCACGAACATTGTTTGCGAACTGCTCCAAAGTAATTCCATCTTTAGCCAAAAACCCACCAAGTTCTCCCACAGACATATTGTTCTTCTGGGCAATTTCCCTGATACCGGCTTCCACATCCTGGTCCGTCACCGTAATACCCCTGACTATCGCTTCCTGAGCCTGGATGCGTTCGTTCACCAATGCTTCAACCACGCTACGATGAATCGCATCACCTGGGCTCACCCTGGGCAAGCCTTTCTCCAATACTTCCTGACGATATCGAGCTTCATACTCTGAAAAAGTGATGGGCTCATCATTAACCACAACCAGAACCTTATCCAGTGTCACAGCAGCCTGACCGACACCAGCCCAAGCAAAAAGCAATGTAGATAACAGCGCGTTAATTAATACAGAATATTTACTCATCAAGCTACTTCAGTGCCAGCTTCTGATACGTCCAAATTACAATTGGGACCCGATTCTGCCCAGATCGTCCAGTTCAAATGTGAACATGTATCGATTGTCATACACATTGTTTCCATCGAGGTAACGTTGAGCGCCAAATCGAACAGCCCAGCAGCAACCATCATAACTAAGCCCTACTTCTGCGGCACGTATTTCACTATCTTTTAAGGAGTAGTCACTGCGTGTATCCAGCTGCCATTTATGTCCAAGAGGGGTGCTGGCGTAGAGATTAACCTGCTCATCAATTCCCTTATTGGTGATATAACTCAATGCCGCTCTGCGACGGTTGCTATGATCATAGGATGCTGACAGGCGAGTGTAAGCCACGTCGTTAGTTTCCTCGGACCAACGTGCAAAACCACTTACCTTCCAATCAAGGTTCAAATTTGCTGTGGTTTCGAAGAGAAAATCTGAACGACTGGTGGTTTCTTTTGCGCTGGTTTCGGACAGTCCAACTTCCCGGTCATCCAGATAGTAAACCTGTCCCAATTTCAGATTAAACTTTTCTGCGCCGCTATCATCATCGATAACCCGACTGGTAAGTCCCAAAGACAGTTGGTGCGTATCTCCAATTCTATCTCCACCAAAGAAACGGTTCTCCCTAAAATAATGTTCGATACTCGTATTACTTCCAAGACCAGTGTCAAAGGCCGGAAACAACTCCTGTTCGCTTTTCTCCGGGATGTTGAGATAGAAAAGTCTCGGTTCGAGAGTTTGCAGGTAATTTTTATCGCTGCGTTTAAAAGTTCTCTCAAAAAATAAACCACTGTCTACGCTCGCAACTGGAACGGAAACGGACGGAGAACTATCGGAGCCAGTTTGATTAGTTAACGAATAGCTGATGGTCTGCAAGCTGATTTCTGGTCTCAAATAGCCGTATACTGCTTCCAGAGGAATACCCACATAGGGCTTAATTCTTAATCTGGAACCGTTCACTTTGGTCTGGTCATCGTGATGGTAGTCAACGTATTCAGAGTCTAACCCCACTTTCTGCGGCTTGATGTTAAACGCAATCTTTGGCAGGGTTTCATACGGACGATTTCCCGAAGCAATATCGGTATTGACGGTTTCATAGGACGAAGCCTTTGCCTCAAATCGGACCAGGTCGCTGCTATAAACCGCTTGGGCAGTTTGTGGTACATAACTGGCAGAAGCGATATCCACATCGTTGGCGAAGTCCCTTAGATAGGAAACATCAGAGACGGTTTGAATATCGATCTTTGCTCGCCAGTTATTGTTAAAGTTCTGATGATGCTTGAAGCCGCCCGCATATCGATTTTCATCACCAAACACACTATCCGAAGGAAGTACTTCAACCTTAATCTCTCCACGACCGGTATTTGTCAGATATCGATATTCACCGAACAGCTGTACACCTCGATGGCTTAGGACCCTGGGAATAACCGTCGCATCCTGCTGAGGTGATATATTTATATAGTAGGGAACCTCAACGATGTACCCGGATTCCTTCTCGTAACCTATACCAGGAAACAGGAAGCCTGTTTTTCTTTCATCATTAATGGGGAAAGTTACTGAAGGAAAATAAAAGATCGGCACACCTTTAAACTTTACCTTCATGGATTTGGCTCTTCCTATGCCTTCAACGTGATCCAATTCAATTTGTTTTGCAACCAGTAGTACGTCATTGTTCCCCTCAACACAAGTCGACATACTGACGTCTGTCATTTTTTCGTAATCCTGTCCCTCGAATGTGACTTTCGCTGCAGTAGCTCGAGCTCGAGCGTATACTTCATTGCCCTGAACTGTTTGGGCTTGAGGGGTCACACGAGGCGTTCTAAACGGTGCGAACATGGAGTAACTTTCATAAAAATTACTGTGTCTTCGAGACTGATACTGTGGGGAAGTATCTGCAATCTTAATTTTAACCCCTTGGGCTTCGCCGATAAAAGTATCTACTTCAAAGCTCAGGGACTCTGCGAGAATTTCATCGCCATTCGGAGTATAGAAACGTACGTTACCTTGAGCATCCGCTTTATACGCCGATTGGTCATAAGTCATTCTGTCAGCGTACACACCACGATTACCCTGCAAAATTTGGGCATTACCCGTTAGTATCGCCAACTGCGTCCCATCCTCAACTTCGATTTCATCCGCTTCAATCTGGGTAGGCAGTTCGCTTATTGGTCCCGCAGTAGCCTGACGAATGGCTGCCGGGACATTAATAACATCAGGTTTGCAAATTCTGGCATCTGCAAAGCCGATTTTTGCCCCACCCACCGTGGTTTGCGCAGTAGTAGCGAACCAGGGTGTCAGCAGACATACCGTAGTCAAACTGAACAGTATCGAGTTCATCAATTTTTGTGAGTTTTTCTTAGGCATGTTGGCTACATGTGAAATTCATATTCAATTACCCAGGATTATAGGGGGTAGAGCGCTTATAATCTACGGAAACAGGTTACTTTTGATATCACAACCGCGAAACAGATATTCACCATGGATGCAATGATTTTGGCTGCTGGCCGGGGAGAGCGACTAAGACCCATTACAGACCATACTCCAAAGCCCCTGATAAGAGTGGGAACACATCGACTTATCGAGCATCATATTATTGCCCTGTCCACACAACTATTCGATCGGGTTGTTATTAATGTTAGCCATCTAGGCGATCAGGTTGTTCAGAAACTTGGAAACGGAGCGAGATATGGAATTGAAATCGTTTATTCAAAGGAAGAACACCCACTGGAAACTGGCGGAGGAATTTGTCAGGCACTGCCTTTACTAAGATCGGAGACATTCCTTGTGATTAATGGCGATATCTTTACGGATTTCCAATTCGAAAAACGCATTCTCGAAACGAGGGACAATATCCATCTTATCATGGTAGAAAACCCTCTTCACAATCCCAAGGGGGACTTCGCCCTGCATCGAAACCGCGTTACCGCACACGCATCTGCTAATGTTGGGAATTTCACCTTTTCTGGCATCGGCTACTATCGCCGATCAGTATTCAGCTCAATGACGGCAGGGAAGTTTCCACTTGCACCGATCATTCGATCCGAGATGGAGTCCGACGCCGTATCCGGTAAACAACATATTGGAGTTTGGGTGGATGTTGGCACCAAAGAGCGGCTTAAGCAGGCAAACGAAATCGCCATGAACACCGCATAGACCGATCTCTCACTCAGTCTCTCACTGACTCTTCATCGTAAAACCAAACTCTTTGGATAGGTATATCAATAGCTGACTAGAGACAGTCTCGACGCGAAGATCCTGATCACCATGCGTGAACATTGTTTTCATTTGTGTGACCGCCTGCCCCGGATATCCGCAGGGGTTAATCCATTCAAAAGGTGTTAGATCCATATCAATGTTTAAGCTTAACCCATGGTAACACCTTCCCTTTTTAATACGAAACCCCAGGGCTGCAATTTTCTCCTCGCCCACATACACCCCAGGGGAGCCAGCTTTTCGATTTGCAGTGATTTGGTATTGTCCAAGAAGATCAATCAGGCATTGCTCTACTCGATTGACAAACGATTTGGGCCCAAGTCCAAGTCGCTTCAGATCCAGCAACAAATAACAAATAAGTTGTCCTGGGCCATGATAAGTGATTTGCCCTCCTCTATCTGAATGCACAACAGGAATATTGCTATCCTGTATCAATGGTAACTCTTTACAACTTGTGCCTTGAGTAAAGACGGGGGGATGTTGTAAAAGCCATATTTCATCCCTGGAGTCATTCGTCCTTTCTACCGTAAACGTCAACATCTGCGAAACCATGGGCTCGTAATCACAGAGCCCTTTATTCTTTACGAGAACTTCATTGGGCATGACAATACTCGAATGGAGAACCGCGGAACGAAACTACAAAACCATCATAATTTCAGGATGAGCAGACAAACGCCCAAACACCTCGTCCATTTCTTCCCGATTATTTGCTGTGACTTTGCAGCTTAAGGACTGGTAATTACCTTTGCTGCTTTCTCTGGTATGGATGCCGTGAAGATCCTCAGGCTTTAGCACGCCGAGAACCACATGTTTTACGATATCACGAATACCCTCCTGACGACGTGCGAATACCTTAATGTCGATCGTCGTAGGATAAACAAACCCCGGCTGCTCTGGATCATTGGTACTGTTCATAGGTTCCTTATATTGATATTGGCTTTTTTTCGAAGCAAATCACTGACGGCACAATTAGTGCAAAAACCGCTTCACCGAACTCATCAATTTATCAAAGAGCGACCCTTCAATATAATCTTCAACCACATGCAAACTGCGTTCCATTACCGCCTCACCCGCAAACTTTATATTCATAAAACCAACCTCTGTGCCCCGAGCCAAGGGCGCTTCCAGGCTATCAGGTAGTCTCAATACCGCAGACAATTTCTCAGATTGCCCCTGAGGAAACAGGATACTTAATGGATCCATACTACCTACTTTGGCTTTGTCCACATTACCCATCCACAAAGGCAAGGACTTTACCTGGGATCCTGACTCATAAAGCATCAAAGTTTCGTAAGCGCCGAATCCGAACTGAAGAAGAGATTGAACCATATTCGCTCGCTGCTTTTTACTTGATGCACCGGCGACCACTGCCACCAGCCGCATCCCCTCACGCTTTGCTGAACCAATCAGACAATAGCCAGCTCCTTGAGTATATCCAGTCTTAATACCATCCACAGAAGGATCTCTCCACAAAAGAGTATTACGATTCCTTTGCGTAATATTGTTATAAGTAAATTCTTTTTGCGAATAATAGGGATAATATTGCGGGAATCGCTCGATCAGAGAAAGAGAAAGGATTGTCATGTCCCTTGTTGAGCTGTAATGATCTTCGTGGGGAAGTCCATTGCTATTCATAAAATGGGTGTTTTTCATTCCCAGCTTTTTCGCCATGCGATTCATCTTCTTTACAAAGTCCGCTTCAGATCCCCCAAGATGTTCTGCAAGGGCCACCGAGGCATCATTCCCTGACTGAATAATTAGGCCCTTAACAAGATCCCCAATGGTGACATGAGTATCGACTGGCAGAAACATTCTGGAACCACCCGTCTGCCAGGCTGCTTTGCTGATATAGGCTTCGTCCGTAAGTTTAATCTCCTGATCTACCAGAGCCTCAAAAACCAGGTAACTAGTCATTAACTTTGTCAAACTCGCAGGCTCAATAATCCTGTCAGCATTTTCCTCCCCCAGTATCCACCCGGTTTCATAATCCACTAGCAGCCAGGAAGAAGCGGTTATTTCTGGCATCAGATCTGACGATTTAATCACATCAGGGATGGCATTGAGTGTTGCTTTTCCAATAGCAACATGGGAGAAAAAAAGAAAAATAGGAATAAATATATAGAGCATGTCACATGTCGGTCAAAGAATGAATCCGAAGGTTGGTAGCGACCGGAATTATATAACGATTCTTTATGCCGGAACTCAAGGTTTCGATATTAAATAGGAAAACAGGAAAGTCCGAATCGAGCATCCTTCACTTCCGATTAATAGGAAATAAGTGTCATTGCTTCTCCAAACTGTAGTTCCAGTCTCGATTTCGACTCAAGAGCCTGAGTCAGATCATAATAAGGACCGATGCGTACGCGATAAGGTAGCCCGGCACTTCTTTGATCCTGATCAAATTGGGGGAACACTTGATACCCAAGCCGAGTAAGGCGCTTTCGCATCGAAACCGCGTTTTCGAATACAGAATACGCTCCAATCTGAACGTAGTATTGAGATTGAGATTGAGATTGAGATTGAGATTGAGATTGAGATTGAGAGTTCGTGGTAACTGTGGATATCAGTTTTTGACCACTATTTGACTGAGTCGGTTTGTTGGGTTGCAACACTCTGACTTCAACCCTTGCAGTTCCCTGTTTGGTCATACCAATTTTTAATGCGGCGGCATAAGATAGATCGATAATTCGATTATGCAAAAAAGGTCCCCGGTCATTAACCTTCACAATCACCTCTTTGCCATTATCGAGATTGGTTACCTCTGCATAGGTCGGTAAAGGTAGGGTAGTGTGTGCTGCTGACATTGCCCACATGTCGTAAATTTCCCCGCTGGATGTTGGTCTACCGTGGAATTTCTTGCCATACCAGGACGCAGTGCCCCTTGCAACATAGCCTTTGGATGATTTCAGTGGTCGGTAAGACTTACCCATAACCGTATAGGGTTTATTTCCGCTCCTGCTGAGCGGTTCATCCTTAACCACTGCATCCGCATCCAGTTCAACATCATTCGGTGTGCTATCAGGCAGGTTATCACCGTTATAAAATCCACCCGTCGGTGACGTACTCTTTTGTTCGTAGGTGACTTTTTTTCCACAACCGGCCAGAAGGACGGCAAATAAAATCAGACCAAATGAATAGCCTAAACTGGTTATTGCAAAGGATTTCATAAATTTAACCGAATCGGGCCAGCTTTACCGACGTTCACTAATCTCCTGAGAGAGCTCCACGATCGCCATGGCATAGTTCACGCTAGGGTTATATCTTGTAATAGCGTACAGATTCCTAAAACCAACAATATATCGATTCCTATCGCTTTCCTTTAGTTTTAATAGGGCTGCTTTATTGCTGCCTCCGCGATTATCATAATTTACCCCCGACCCAATCAATTGGGCTGATGAAAGTTTGGGCTTGGCTCTTCGAGTAACCAGCTCTTTTGCCTCCTCAGGCAAGGAGTTAGACACATCCGCGTAAATCGCCTGGCCCCGGGTCCACCCGTGAACATGAAGATAATTCGCCACACTCCCAATCGCGTCCTCGTATTCATTCACCAAATCCCGTCGTCCATTGCCATTGAAATCGATAGAATAGGCGCGGTAGCTACTCGGCATGAACTGCGGAATACCGATTGCGCCAGCGAAAGATCCAAGAACGGTGGATGGGTCAATTTTTTCCTCTCGAGTGGTTTTCAAAAAAACCCTGAGCTCTTTCGTAAAATACTTACTCCTCCTGGGAAAAGCTGCAGACAGTGTCACCAGGCTATTGAGTACACTCTTGTCCCCTATTCGTTTTCCGTAATGGGTCTCTACCCCTAGAAGGGCTACTAATATCTGCTGTGGAACACCGAACTTCTCAGTAACCTGATCAAGAATTGCCGTATTTTTTTCCCAGAACTCTACTCCGTCATTGATGCGCCGATCATTAATAAATAATTTGCGATATTTGTGCCAGGGTAATGACTCGTACTGTCTGTCCATTAACTCCAGTGTTTTCTGATCTATCTTCGCCCTGGAAAGAACATCAATCAGTTCTTTCGCTGGATAACCATCTTCCTCAGACATCTGTTTAACCAACTTCTGTAATACCGGAAAGTCACTGACGCTAACAGCGTGAGAGAGTGATATTGACCCGAGGGAAAACGTTAATAATGTTGCTAAAAAACTAGCATATCTTTTTATTTTTTTCATGTTTCTTTATCTATCTTCTTGCCAGGAAGTTTTTATGTCTGTCAATACTCATCAAAATTCCGAAAGCTACCATCAAAGTTACGATGGAAGTCCCACCGTAACTCATCAAAGGTAAAGGCACCCCAACTACCGGTAATATACCTGACACCATTCCGATATTCACAAAAACGTAAAGGAAAAATGTGACCGACAGGCTGCCTGCCAACAATCTCGAATAGGTATTATGGGCATAAAACGCAATCATCAAACTCTTGAAAACCAGGAACAAATAGAGTGCTAGCAATACAAACACCCCCAACAACCCAAATTCCTCAGCAAACACGGCGAAAATAAAATCCGTACTGCGCTCGGGAATGAACTCAAGTTGTGATTGACTTCCAGCCAACCACCCTTTTCCATCGATGCCCCCGGAGCCAATGGCGATAATTGACTGGATGGTATGATACCCAGCGCCCAATGGGTCAGCCCAGGGGTCAAACAATGTCAATACCCGCCGTCGCTGGTAATCGTGCAAAACCAATACCCAAAGAGCAGGCGCAATCGCACTAAGAATAGCCAACACCCCAACAATCAGCTTCCAACCGACTCCAGAAAGAAAAATCACGAGCAACCCGGTGGATGCGATGAGTATTGCCGTACCAAGATCCGGCTGCAAAATTACTAGAGCAGTTGGTAACAATACGAGAATAATCGACGTAATAAGCGCCAGTGGTCTCGGTGGCAAAGTCCATCGGGTCAACACCCAGGCCACCATCATAGGTACCGCCAATTTCATCAATTCAGCGGGTTGGAATCGAAAAAGCCCAAGATCAATCCAACGTTGCGCCCCCTTTCCAATGATACCTACCGCGAGCACAATTAGTAATAGCACCAGTCCCACTCCATAGAGATAGGGTGACCAGCGATAAAGAAACGAAGGTGATATCCTGCTGACAATCAGCATAAGAACAAATGCGAAACCTACCCGAACACTGTGCTTGGCGAGCAGTTTCATGTCCTCCCCACCAGCGCTATAGAGCACGATCAGACTAAGTCCACAAACCATTAAAATAGCAGTCAGTAGAGGAATGTCGATGAATTTTTGGTGACTTGCATTCATCGCAGGCACCGATATTCAAAAGGAATGAATTCCCTTAAAGTCAATTCTGCAAAGATGTTCACCCATTTCACCGTATTTTCATCTCACTGTATTTTCACTAGCCAGCCTTTCACTCATCAAAATTTCATTCGGTATCGCACCTTCATTCGGAAATGTACGTCAGGAATTATCATCCGGCGACTCCTCCTGATACATGCCTAATCTATCCAGCAAATAATAATCCAACAGTTTTCGTGCGATGGGAGCTGCCGTTCTACCCCCACTTCCACCATGCTCAACCACAACAGCAATGGCTATTTTTGGATCATCCAATGGTGCGAATCCCACAAATAGAGAATGGTCTTTAAACTTCTTTTCTACATTCTCTTCATCATACTTTTCATTTTGCGCGATACTTTTGACTTGTGCAGTTCCAGTTTTTCCGGCCATTTGATACTTGATTCCCTCGCTAATACCTCGGGCAGTTCCTCGTTGGCCATGAATAACGTCCTCCATACTTTCAATAATCTGTGCATACGATCTTTGACTGACTCCAGCGTTGGTTTCCACCAAGGTTGGAGCAATTTCTGTACGCACCTGACTTTGTGCATTCTCCACTGCGGTTAAGAATCTGGGCTCAACTTTCTGTCCCCGGTTCGCTAACATTGCGGTCGCGCTTGCCAATTGCAGCGGCGTCACCAGCATATAACCCTGGCCAATTCCAGTAATCACGGTTTCTCCCGGATACCAGGGTTGGCTTCGAGCTCTTTGCTTCCAGTCTCTCGAAGGCATCAAGCCACTTGGCTCCCCAGGCAAATCGACACCTGATTTCTGACCGAAACCGAAATGGCTCATGCCCTCATGGAGACGATCGATACCCAGCCGTTTCGCCAGCCGGTAGTAATACACATCGCAGGACTGAACCACGGCGCTATGACCGTTCACCTGACCATGTCCATTTTTTTTCCAGTCCCGATATCGATGTTTATGCCCTGGCAAGGTAAACCATCCTGGGCAGAAAATTTTCGTATCGTGGCCAATATCATTCTTGATACCGACAAGGGAAATAAATCCTTTAATGGTTGAACCGGGTGCATAACGCCCATAAAGCGCCCGGTTCAACAGTGGCGTACGGGGCGATGATCGAAGGAGATCATAGTTTTTTCTGCTTATACCGTTTACAAAAGGATTCGGGTCGAACCCTGGAACGCTCACAAAGGCAAGAATATCCCCGGTCTTGGGTTCGATGGCCACTACTGCTCCTTCGAACCCTTCCAGAGCCTCAATGCTCTTTCTTTGTAATTTGATGTCTAATCCAAGATACATCGTTTGGCCCGCAACCGGCTCCGTTTGCTCCAGGCTACGCACCACCCGACCGTGCGCGTTTGTTTCTGCCCGTTGCACACCGGACTTCCCCAGCAGACTGGATTCGTAATACGATTCAATTCCGCTCTTGCCGATATACTCCAGGCCTCGATAACGTTTATTATCAATTTGCGCCAAATCCTCGCTACTGATGCGACCCACATAACCGACAACATGAGAAATAAGTTCGCCTTTGGGATAATTTCTCTGCAATCTAGCACGCAGTTCCACACCGGGATAACGATGTTGATTGACCGCTAGTCTCGCCGCCTCATCTTCCTTAAGGTTAGCCCGAAGGGTCTGTCTTTCGAAGCCAGGTCTTCTCTTTAACAGCGTTTTGAATTGCCGAATATTATCGTCAGACAAATCGATAAGTTGCCTAAGCTCATTCAACGTCTCGTCCATGTTCTCAACTTTATCTGGCAGGATTTCCAGGTTATAAACGCGGAAATTCTGAGCTAACACTTCTCCATTTCGATCATAAATCAGTCCTCGCACAGGAGGCAGGGAGATAATATCGATACGGTTATTCTGCGCAAGCGTAGAGAAATGCTGGTGTTGTGAAATCTGTAGATGAATAAGGCGGACGATCAATATCAACGCCATCAGGGAAACAAAACCGAACAGGAAAACAATCCGATTATGAATAATCTTACTTTCTTTCAGATAGTCCCTGACAGGAATCACGTCTAACTAACCCCAATTCGCTGCCTGACAAATCTTAATATGGTATAGATCACAGGCCACAATAAGGCAGTGGTCAATGCCGACGTCCAATACACCAACTCGATCCCTGTGTTATTTGTGATGCGATATATCCAAAGTGTGCAGGCGATATCGGCACAGGAAACAAGAAACACCACCACGCATTGTTGCCACAGATGGTACATCCGCATTCTTCGATGGGCGATGACGGCTATCAACGCAACAAATGCCTTACCAATAGCATGCTGACCCAAAATGGAATAATACAAAACATCCAGAATAATCCCCACGACCCAACCCCAGCCAACACCCACCCGGTTAGGTAAAGCAAGACACCAATAAAACAACACCAACGTCACCCAATCCGGTCGGGCATTCTCCATCCAATCAGGATAAGGAGTCAGATTAAGTAGCAGCGCAATAACAATGGTAAAAATAATAACACCAGATCGACGAGGTGCGCGCGAACCAGAGCTTCTCATTGGGTCCGTCCTCTCATGGCAGACCGACTGGGGAAGCCTGGTCGATCATCGTTCCACACCAGCAATACTTCTTTAGAGAAGTTGATTTGCGCTGATGTATTTGCCGTAATATTCAGGAACGCTTCATTCGCATCTTTGACAATTTCAGTCACTTCAGCCACTTTATAGCCAACCGGGAAACGCCCCCCCATACCAGAGGTAATCAGAACATCTCCCTGCTGTATATCAGCCTGACGATCAAGAAAAGGGAGCCCTATTTTGTCCGACGTGCCCGATCCTTTCACAATGGTTCGTAACCCGTTTCGTTCTACTTGAACCGGCAGCCCATGACTCGGATCAGTAATAAGCGTAATCACACTGCGGCGGAAGCCAACCTCGGAAACCTGCCCCAGCACCCCAAGTGGCGCAATAGCAGGCTGCCCCAGGTAGACACCCGACTCAATTCCCCTATTTACCACAACTTTGTGGCTAAAGGGTTCGAGCCCAACGTCGATGATTTCCGTCAGCAAAACTTCGTCGCCAGCTTTTTTTGATGCAGATAAAAGCGTAAATAGCCTTCGGTTTTCCTTGATTAAAGCATCATATTGCTGAAGTTTGATTTCTAACACCACCTGCTTTTTCTTAAGTTCGATAAAACGATCATAGAGTTTATTATCAGGATAATACCGTTCCAAGGATGATTGGACCTTACCTGGCAAACCCACTACAGACTCAAAGGGAATATTGATAACAGGAGTGACAATCTTGACCGTCCTCAGCAGCCCGCTTCGATGATCAATAATCATCAACGCCACTGATAGGACCACGAGCATCATAAAACGATAGATGACAGAAGATCGGTCGTTGCTCATGGCGCGAGGGAGTCCATTTGGCTTAAGTGCGAGGACTTGTCAGGATACAGTTCGAAGGGTAGCTCGAAATACAGCTCAAAATATAGCAATCCATCAGGCCGTAGAATTGGTAAGGGATCAGATCGATATCTTCCATGAATATTAGAAAGCGGCGGTCTTGATTATGTCTACTTTCAGGTCGGTTTCGTTATCAGTTTCGGGATCAACCATCCGTTGCAAAAACATCGCCCAGCACATCCATTTCTTCCAGGGCACGTCCACAACCCCGTGCCACACATGTCAATGGTTCTTCCACAACAACCACAGGTAAACCGGTATCTTGCATCAAACGCCTATCCATGTCCCGCAGCAGAGCACCTCCTCCGGCGATTACCATGCCTTTTTCACCAATATCTGCGCTGAGTTCTGGAGGGGTTTTTTCTAAAGCCTGACGAATAGCCTGCACAATCTGTTCCAACGAATCCCCAATTGCTTCATAGATCTCCTGACTGGTAATCACCAGACTCCTGGACATCCCTTCGGAAATATCCCTCCCTTTGATTTCCATTTCCATATGCTCGGACTCAGACCAGGCGGTGGCAATGCTTTTCTTCACTCTCTCAGCAGTAGCCTCTCCAATCAACACCCCATGGCGACGTCTGACATAGTTAATAATAGCTTCATCAAAAGAGTCACCGGCAACTCTCAATGAATTGGAATACACCATACCACCAAGGGAGAGAATGCCTACCTCCGTGGTACCACCACCGATATCCACCACCATGGATCCTGTGGGTTCCGCTACTGGCAAGTTAGCGCCGATCGCTACGGCCATCGGCTCTTCAATCAAATACACTTCCCTTGCTCCCGCACTGGTCGCCGATTCCCTGATCGCCCTTCGCTCCACCTGTGTTGAGCCGCATGGAACACAAATGATAATCCTCGGACTGGAAAAGAATTTATTTTCCTGTACTTTACGAATAAAGTACTTAAGCATGTCTTCCGTAACGTTAAAATCTGCAATAACACCGTCTTTCATAGGGCGAATAGCCCGGATTGACCCCGGAGTTCTACCCAACATCAGCTTCGCATCCTGCCCCACAGCCAACACGCTCTTACCTGACGACCCATCTGGCGCACTTTTGATGGCAACAACCGATGGTTCATTGAGGATAATGCCTTTGTTACGAACGTAAATCAGAGTGTTTGCTGTGCCAAGATCAATGGCTAAGTCATTAGAGAAGAAGCCAATAAGGCGTTTTAGCATGTTTTTTAGTCTTGAATTTTCGGTTGGAGTGCTGGCAAATATTGCCATTAAGCTAACATCCGTACTTTAACAATGCGGGCCAGACTATTCAACAGCACATTCCTATGGTAAGTTGTTGCGCTTTTAATGGTGAGTAAGGAATAAATCTTCACCAACGACCCTGATAGCTTCGCTAAAAAACCCTGATTTTTACTCCAAAAACTGCACTGAAATCACTTCAGTGATGATGACGGATATTAGCCGATCCGATATCATATACCGGTACCGTATTGGAAAGGATTAGAATTCTCCTTTGCGTCCACAAAGAATCACTTAAGAACATTCAAAAACCATGTCAATTACCCCAAGTGATATTAATCACATCGCCCGTTTGGCCAGACTCAGGACGGACGATGAGAAATCAGAGTTTTATGCCACCCAGCTCACCCGCATCATGGATTTGGTCGAACAAATGAATCAAATTGACACCGACGGCATAGAGCCTATGTCTCACCCCCAGGATGCCGCCCTACGCCTAAGAGCAGATTTGGTGACAAAAACAGATCAAAGGGAGAACTACCAGTCTATCGCCCCTGATGCGGAACGTGGGTTTTATCTCGTGCCCAAGGTGATTGAATAGGAAATTAGTCCAATATAACCGGCTAATCAGGAAATAGCCGCAACGCTAACAAGAAATCCTGATAAAAACCTGGGCTAGACAGCATTTTTCCCAGAATAACAATAATCGTTGAACAGAATATCTTCACAAAAACAATCGGCAAGCAAAAAAGCAAGCAACTAGCGTCAAGTAATGAAGATTCCAAAGCCCGGTCCGTATCCATTGCCAGACAAAGTTCTCAAATAAGTGCAGTCTGCGATCAGCATGGCCCCGCTAATCGTCGGGCCTATCGCTGATGGTCCTGATCTTGAATAGTGAACCGTCTTTGGATAATTAGTTGTGATACTCGCTCGCGCCATTTGACCAAATCGAAAAATAAACAAACCAGCTGATAACATGCAAGAAAAAACCCTCTCCGAACACGCAAAATCCCTGCGTTCTGGAGAATATTCCAGTGTGGAACTAACACAACATTACCTTGACCGAATACAGGCCCATCAGAACCTGAACGCATTCATTAGTGTCACGACCGAGAACGCACTAGCGCAGGCGCAACTTGCCGATAAAAAACTGCAGCAGAATCAAAATAACCCAACTAGTCAACTCACTGGCATTCCTCTGGCGCAAAAAGACATTTTTTGCACTCGGGGTGTACTCACAACCTGCGGCTCAAGAATGCTGGAGAACTTCGTTTCCCCTTATGACTCAACCATCGTAGAAAAGCTCAATCAAAGTGGCATGATAATGCTCGGGAAAACCAACATGGACGAATTCGCCATGGGGTCATCCAATGAAACCAGTTTTTATGGTCCAGTCAGAAACCCCTGGAATACTGAAACGGTACCTGGGGGTAGTTCCGGTGGATCGGCATCCGCGGTAGCTGCCAGACTCACTCCAGTGGCCACTGCGTCAGACACTGGCGGATCGATTCGACAGCCCGCCGCATTCTGCGGCCTTAGCGGCATCAAACCCAGTTACGGACGGGTTTCCCGCTATGGCATGATCGCTTTCGCATCCTCCCTGGATCAGGCTGGTGTGCTAAGCCGAAGTATCGAAGATGGCGCCATGGTGCTACAGGCCATGTCTGGTTTCGATGAACGAGATTCAACATCACTAAAACATGACGTACCTGATTATGTTTCTGCATTAGGCGAATCAATTGCTGGCAAAACCATTGGCCTACCCAGAGAATTCTTTGGCGACGGTGTTTCCGCAGATATCGCAGACAAAATCCAGCAGTCTATTAGGCAGCTTGAGTCAATGGGAGCGAAAACCATCGAAGTCGAGTTACCAAACAGCGCTGTTGGCATCCCCTGCTACTATGTGCTTGCACCAGCAGAAGCGTCGTCCAATCTCTCGCGATTTGACGGTGTTCGCTATGGTCATCGGGCAAAGGAATACGGCGACCTAAACGAAATGTATGAGCAATCCCGAGCAGAAGGATTCGGGGACGAGGTACAGCGGCGTATTATGATCGGTGCTTATGTATTGTCCTCTGGCTACTATGACGCCTATTACATTAAGGCTCAACGATTGCGCCGAATGATTGCAGAGGATTTTGATAAGGCGTTTGAGAAATGTGATCTGATCGCTGGCCCCACTACGCCGAGCACGGCTTTTGTGCTTGGCGAGAATAACGACGACCCCATTGCCATGTATCTGAACGACATCTTTACCAACTCGGTAAACCTGGCGGGATTGCCCGGTCTGTCTATCCCCGCTGGATTTGATAACAAAGGGTTGCCGGTGGGACTGCACCTGATTGGCAAATACCTCGACGAATCAACAATCCTGAATGTCGCTCACCAGTACCAGATGGAAACCGACTGGCACTTACAAATCCCTGGAGGCTTCGCATAATGACTACACCGACCTGGGAAATTGTCATTGGCCTGGAAGTGCATGTTCAACTCCAGACCAAGAGCAAGATATTTAGCGGCGCTTCAACGGCTTATGGAGCAGAACCCAACACCCAGGCATGCGATGTCAGTATCGCTCTGCCCGGAGTATTACCTGTAATGAACGAAGAGGCAGCCAGGCTCGCCATTAAGTTTGGATTGAGTATTGATGCACACATCAATCAACGATCTATCTTTGCCCGCAAGAACTACTTTTACCCAGACCTGCCCAAAGGTTATCAAATCAGTCAGTTCGAATTGCCCATTGTCGGCGCGGGAAAGATGGAAATTGAAACTGAAAAAGGCACGAAGGTCATTGGAATCACTCGGGCTCATCTTGAAGAGGACGCCGGAAAATCGGTGCATGAAGGTTTCCACCGCTCCAGCGGTATTGACCTGAATCGCGCCGGGACTCCATTGCTTGAAATCGTCTCGGAGCCAGATATGCGTTCCGCGGCTGAGGCAGTGGCTTATTTGCGAAAACTGCATACCCTGGTGAGATATCTGGAAATCTCCGATGGAAATATGCAAGAAGGTTCATTTCGCTGCGATGCCAACGTTTCGGTTCGTCCAAAGGGGCAGGAAGCATTTGGAACCCGGGCTGAGATAAAGAATATCAACTCATTTCGTTTCGTAGAGAAGGCCATTAACTTCGAAGTAGAACGCCAAATTGACCTCATTGAAGATGGCGGAGAAGTGGTCCAGGAAACCCGTTTATACGATTCTGAAAAAGATGAAACCCGATCCATGCGATCCAAGGAAGAAGCCCACGATTATCGCTACTTCCCCGATCCAGATCTTCCTGCCATGATATTGGAAGACAGTTTTATCGAGAGTATTCGCCGGTCCCTTCCCGAACTACCGGAACAGCGCAAAATAAGATTCGTCGACGAACACGGTTTATCTCCCATGGATGCAGACAAATTAACCAGTGAAAAAGAGACCGCAGATTACTTTGAGTCCGTTTGTGAACAGACCAATGCAGAGCCAAAAATGGCCGCAAATTGGGTACTGGGTGAATTGACGGCAGCACTTAACAACGCAAGTCTCCCCATCGCTGATAGCCCAATGAGAAGCGCTGCACTCGCGTCCCTGCTGAACAGAATTTCCGACAACACCATCTCTGGCAAAATAGCCAAAGAAATTTTTTCTTTGCTATGGGAGAGCCATGACAGTGTCGATAAAATCATCCAGGACAAGGGACTCAAACAGATCACTGATAGCGCAGAGATTGAATCCATCGTCGATAATATCCTCAAGACCAACGCCGATCAGGTAGCACAATACGAGGGCGGCAACCAGAAAGTTTTTGGTTTTTTTGTCGGACAGGTCATGAAACAAACCGGCGGAAAAGCAAACCCAAAACAAGTTAACGAAATACTGCGAAATAAGCTCGACTAAATCTTCAATTTAATGTAAAAAGCAGGTCGTGCGGGCCTGTAGCTCAGCTGGATAGAGTACCTGGCTTCGAACCAGGTGGTCGGGGGTTCGAGTCCCTCCGGGCCCGCCAAATTATTCTCACCAAAACAATAACTTGCCGCCCTCTTGTAGGGACTTGCCAGAGACTTACTAGAGACCTGCTGGAAGTCTGCGATTCGTAACCTCCTAATTGATCAACTACCCAGATCAACCATTTTCCAATAGATTTTGAATTTGTCAGTCGACACCTGCCATGAAAGGTTAAATCAATGAATCCTAATTCGAAATACGAAACACTAATTTTTCTACCGGTTATTGTCCACTCTTAAATGGCCATAAGCCCTGACGTTATCCTCGCCTCCTCCTCGACATATAGGCAGTCTCTATTAAAGAAAATCGTCTCTGATTTTCTAATTCAATCTCCCAACATCGACGAAACACCGAAACCATCAGAGCCCCCTCACAAACTAGCTGAACGGCTAGCCATTCAGAAAGCAGAAAAGGTAGCCGAGTCCTTTTCAAATCACCTGATCATTGGCTCTGATCAGGTAGCGGAACTCAATGGCAACCTCATCGGAAAGCCGGGAAACCACCCTAATGCTGTCAATCAGTTACGACAGTCTTCCGGGGCCACTTTAACGTTGTACACTGGATTAGCGCTCCTCAACTCCGCCACTCAGCGACTGCAATCCGTGGTGGACCGTTATGAAGTGGAGTTCAGAATACTCACAGATGAACAGATAGAAAAATATCTATCCTCAGAAAAACCCTATGATTGCTGTGGCAGCCTAAAAGCCGAAGGATCAGGTATTAGATTATTGAAACGATTAACGGGCAATGACCCCAACACCCTCATTGGCTTACCCTTGATTCAACTTACCTCGATGCTGATAAACGAAGGAGTAGACCCCTTCGATTTCCAGAACACTAACCCCCTCCGCCAGTAATAATTGTAAGCCAAACCAAAAATTATTCTTTGACATCCAACCCTGGCTGGACCATGAGCCGACGGAGTAGCCATTAGGGTAAATTGGTATCGTGCAATTAATCAAAATTGGCTGTTTGGAATCGAGAGAACAATTCGTACCATGTACTGACTTTTTCTAAAACATGGCTGACCCGATGAACACTCTTAACGATTCAGCAAAATGGATCATTCGAAACTTTAACGCCGCCTCTGTGGCGTCCATCGATGATGACGGGTTTCCCGCAGTCTCTCCTAAAGCAACCTTTGTTATTGTCAACGATACCTCCATCGCTTTCGGGAACATTCGATCTCCAGCTACTATTCATAACTTCTCCCATCGACCCAAAACGGAAATTAATTTTATTGACGTTCTCCACCGTCGCGCACTTCGTATCAAGGGAAGGGTGTTCCTTATTGACAGAGAAAGTCACCAATGGAAGGAGCTCGCGCCATTATTCCAGGAACTTTGGAAGCCTTATTTGGAGATGATGACCCATTTTGTGCTTATCGACATAGAACGAGCGTCCCTGGTGACATCACCGGCTTACGACATTGGTATAGCCGCCGCAGAATTGAGGACTACCAACCTCGAAAAACTGAATAATCTCGTGCCGTCTCCCCCTGGTTCTTCCTAAATGGCCTTATCATTACCATTTTATTTTGACTATGCTGGATTGACACTATTCTCATGGATCGTTTTTTCTCAACCGCCCTGCTCAATAAACTGAGCTTAATAGACTGAGCTTAATAAACTGGGTTCAACCGGTCGGATTGAATAGACTGGGCCTGGAAACAAGTAATCATTAATCGCTACTTAGTATGAATTTGAATTGGCAACACTCAATCAATGGGAAACCCGGCAATGCCTAAAATCGCAGTCTTCACACTCTTTTATATCGCGACGTTTCTACAAGCCGGGACCTATGGATTAACGTTCATGTTACCCAAGCTATTTTCGAATTTTGGCGCCAATGAAAAATACGTTGGAGCAGCGCTACTCGTAACCACTTTTGTCACGTTATTTAGCGTCTACTACTCCGGTCATTTGACAGACAGGCTTGGCCGAATGCTATCCCTGAGCCTATCTGGTATCGCGATAGCCATCTCATTGTTTCTTTTTGGAAATGCCAGCGAACTCGGCCTATCCATTGTGCTAGCCAGTGCTCTACTGGGATTCGGCTGGGGAGTGTTTTACACCCTGGGGCCGGTAGTATTAACTCGCATCACGGCTCCCGAAGAGCGAGTTCGTGTGTTCTCACTAAATTCGGTTTTTATGATGGCAGGGTTCGGGCTATCGCCCGTCATGGCGTCAATATTGGAATCCCGTGGTTTCAGCGTCGCTGATGCGTTCTTCATTATGTCCGTCTTCTGTGTTTGCAGCGCCGTACTATTTCTGCTGCTAAAGCCATCAGTCAACAAACTGTCGGCAGGATTTGGCGCGGAACAACGTTCGAGCTTAGGCTACGACACCATCAAACGTATCTTTCGCTCTCCGGCTAGAACACCGGTCATCATGGTCTGCCTCGGAGCCAGTATTTTCGCTGGAATGAACAATTTCCAAACTGTTTTCGCCGACACCAGAGGCATGGACTATGCCAACTTTTTCCTCGCGTACACTATCACTGTCGTAATCTGCCGCATTTTGCTCGCTGGTTTTAGCGGTGGAAAATCGCCCTATAAAACCATCGCCCTTCTGCAATACGTCATGTTCGCAAGCATCGTTCTATTTATCTTCTCCGGAAACACACCCTGGTCCTATATTCTGGTTGCCGTCCTTTTCGGCATCGGATACGGAGCGTCCTACCCCATCCTCGCCGCTATGACCGCCAATGATGCTCAAAAGGAACTCATCCCCCAAACCCTGCAACTCTTCGCTCTTACCTATTTCATCGGTATCTTCGGCTTTCCTCTAGTAGCCGGCTGGATTATCGTAGAATTAACCGTCAATACCCTATTAATTGGAATCGCCACTCTAGCCTTGATTGAAGCATCAATGGCGTTAAAAAAAGCCCTCAAATAGGTCTCTTTCCAATCTGCTCCGTGTTCGGACACCCAGAAAAGACCAATATCTGTCCCCACAGAGAATTTCGGGACAATTAGAAACCACCTGAATTCCCTATTCAGTCAAGTGAGCTTCTGAACCTTAGCGTTTTAATTTTTTGGTATCAGGTCGCGACAGGTGTGCATATTAGCTCCGACTAAAACGGGTCTAAAATCAGAAACCAAGGTAGGTATTTCTCGCAATTTTTCTTGCCCGACCTTTAGGGTTTTCCCAGCTATCCGGATCCCATTTTCGTTTAATTATCGCAAGCACATCATCTTTTAAATTCTGGTCGTCCAATTCCTGCTATCGCGTAGCCAAACCCTTTCCATACAGCACCTGTTCCTCACTGCTGCGGTCACGTTCTACGAGTTCTGAGAGGTTATTCGTAAACCATTCTTGCGCTACCGACGCCTCAAATTCCACACTAACGTAGGGATTCTTTGCCGGGGTTCTTCGGTATGGCATCAATGCAAGATGATGATCCTGCTGAGTTGGCCCTTTTACTCTGGCAAATTGTGGCAAATCCATGTGGGCTAATAGGCCTGAATCGCCAGGGGCCTGGTTTTCGTCAGCCATCATCATGAGCTGGATAATCTGCTCAGAGTCAACCCAACCAGGGCCGACTATTTCGCACATTTTCGAGATGAATTCGTCTTTGCACGCTACCAAATCAGGGCATTCTCTTCGAGTATCATTGGGATAAATTGACACCTCTTCCTCCTTAATTCTAAGGCGTATTTTCCCATAACCAAATGGTTTTCCCATACCTATCGTGTGACACAATTCTTCATTTCCTCCCCATTCCATTACCCAAAGAAGTGCCCCTAATTCAAACCTTCTCAAGTTGTGAAAACGCATTTTTCCATTGAACTTGACTCTCTCCACAATAGCGGTAATTCTAGATCTAACCGCCGGTCCCTGAGCAACATCGGGAACCGGGGGTGTGGCATCGGATCTAACGGGATAACGTTTCCAGCCCCTTATTTTAGCGTCATCATCCATAAAGGTTTTATACCTTTCAACTTTTCCCTTCTCTTCGTTTTGCTCAATATAGTTTGGATAATAAGACGCCTTGGGGCCATTTAGAATCGTCTCAACGCTCGTAGTTTTAGGGCTGCTCTGAAGGCAAACAGCATGGGAAAAACTCGCCCTTCCTTTTAATCCCAATTCGCCCTCGGAATCGTTGACGTATCCAAAAATCAAATCTGACAAATCCCGACAGGAAGGGTCCAGATGGTTCCTTGAAATATTTCTGATCCCATGATGAATCGAATTTTTATATGCCAACTTAAACATCTGAGATAAACCAATGGAGAGTACTTTCTGTCCCTTCATTGTAAAAAACACAGGGATACCCTTAGGGAAATAGAGAGATTGGTTTTGTTCAAGGTATTCCAGATGCTTACTTTCTTCATAAATAAATCGGAAATCAGCATAGACCAATTGATCTATTAAATGAACAGACTCCGATTCGGACTCATATAAAGACAAACTCTCGCTTTTTCCTGGGGTTTGGCTGCCCCGTAAAAATGATGACACCATCATGATCGCCATCTTGACCATCAAAAACAGCATCATTATCGCGCTTATTGAATGAAATATTGAGGTGCCCCTCTCCACTGCTAAATGCCTGGTACTTCTCTTCAGGATGAAGAAATTTATCTTTCCCATCGACTTTTTCGCTAACTATTTCCGAACGACATTTCTTCCTCAACTCCTTATGAGAAATTCGACAATGCTTACACTCTTCAATGATCCAGCGTTTTTCCGCGTCAAACCTCAACCAACCCGAACGTATGTCTCCCATGCGATCTCGATAGATGGGCTTGGCCCCAGCCGTTAAGTCCCTAATACCAAAACGCTTGTCGTCGACCTTTTGCATTTTACCGAAAGACACAATCTCCAAAACATTTCGAATCATGCCTCTCAAAGATGTTCCTGGAATCGCATATCGGATTTCGCCATTAGCTCGGGGCAACTCGAAGGGCTGAATCGTAGTTAGATGACCATTTCCGCCGCTCTGAGCTCCCCCCACAGCCAGAGGGCTGAATGTTTCTACCTCGAAGTTAATGATTCCATATAGACCATCCTGTAGCGGAATATCGTGACTGACATTCTGACTTTCCTGATCAGTAAATGCGATGGATTTCGAAAGTGGGACAAAATTGTAAGGTGCATGAATTTTCATTTTCTTACTCCACTTTGGAACTGGAAACCAACGAATCGGCTGGCACTTTCCTCAACATCCTGCCCATCTTCCATTGTGTGATAGACATCATAGTCAAGTTTATTAATTTTCCCTTTGGGTTCACTACTAGCCGTCATAGTAATGGGGTGTGGCAACATCGCCAAAAAACTTACCCGCTTTATCAGAACATTGATGATTTCATCTCCGCCCTCAGTTCTATCCTCAGTCTCATCTTCAACCTCCTCCATTTTCGTCACTTGAAACTCATGGCTCAGAGAAGGTCGAATATGATAGCTGGCCCTTTCATTGACGGAGAGTTCTGCGCTTAACAAGCGACCCAGGGCTTCGTCGTCGATATCCAGACCTGACTGTGTATTCAGAATCACCTTAATTCCTGATTGATAACAAACCCAGCCTTCGCAGAAGGTTTCACTAGCTAGAGTCCGACTTAATGAAACCCCATCAGTGTCAAAACAATTGAAGCGAAGTTTTCCCGGTCTTAACTCCGGGAGGCGCTCGTTACCTGCTAGCATTCGCAGGTTTTTATAGGCACTAATAATTCGATCATTCATTGTCGCTATTCTCCTCTTGCCGTGGACTGACGTTTATCCATTTCCCACCGTCGCTCCAATCGAGCCCAGGGCAAGAAAAATAACCGTGCCCCCGGCTCGAAGCCGCACCCAGGGATAACCGGCCCTCTGCAAGATCCTTTAGTGCAAGATGAAGCGCCTCCCTGGACTGTGAAGAGATGCTCTCTCCCCGGATCAAATCCACGTGTATCCTTAAAGTAAAGCTGGTTTTCCAAATCAGCTCTTCGCTAAACAACGCACCATCAATGGTTCCTCCAGTAAATCTATCAATGCTGTTGTGTTGCATTACTCCGATATCTTTCTGCACAAAGTCGAGATACACATCCTCAAATGTCAAAATCCCGGCCCTACCACTTTCTTCATCGTCAACATTGGCCTTCAAATCCCCAAACAACTCGACTACCCGCTCCCAGCGGGTTTGCTCATCGTCCATTGCCCATGATTCACTGTCCTCAGATGCCATACATTCGAGACGATGATAGTGGTACAACACGCGATGGGAAATGGCGCCCTTTAATCCACTTGCCGGAATCACTAGCATCCTTCTCTCAACATCAAAATTAGCTTTAGCGTCGCCCTTGCCGCTATCCTCACGTCCCCAGTGAATCACAGGTTCTGTAAAAACTGTATCGTCAGGACTATGCTCCATCACCACTGTGGGCGTTCCCGTTTGACCAAAACGCCAGTAATCCTCTGGTTCAAGGTCCATGGAAACAGTAACCGTATGTGGAATCTTCAAGACTTCTGTATCTCTCTCCACAACGTGCTTAAAATCGAATTCACCCGCGAGTGCACCTGGTAACCGACAGAAACGCTTCCAGCCCGAATCATCTTTCAGATTAAAACACTCCCATTTCAAAACCACCGTACTGAATTTTCCATATCCACTTCGCGTCCCCCTGCCAAGATGTATCGGGTATCTCAACATATCCATAATACGATCCCAGGAAGACGAGTTTTCTTCCTGACTCCATAATCGGATTTCAAAAGTAAAACGGCAACCCTTGGGAGCCAAAGTGGTATCAAACTTTGCTTGATCGCTGGCCACTCCTCTATTATTGATTTTTACCCGATCCCGCTGCAGGGGATGGGACTGTATCAGTCTTTCGAGAATGTAATCGTCACTGATGTGGCCCACTCTTCGTTCTACTGGACTATTGGTACTATCATGGATCAATGCAAAAGATACAGCTACCGCAGAAATACTCCCATTATTCTCAGATTCTGCGTAACCAAATAAATCCTGGGTTGATTCTCCCGGGTGTTTTTCGAACCAGGATTCATAACGATGGCGTAATACGCCGGCCAGTGTGGTTCCAGGAATGGTTGGTAGTCCGTTAGCGTCCCGAACAATTAGATTGTCGAAAAGGCTATCACTGGATCCGGTTGACAGCATAAAGCCAGATTCCGCTTCGATCTGACATCGGGCAACATACAACCATGAGCGCTCGTTTATTTTCATTGGTTACGCTCCGCTTTTCTCTCCTGTTTTTGCGCTACCTTCGCCGCCCTCCTTCCTATAATGGTCACTACATCTCCATGACAATTAATTTCTTTTGAGTCCAGTCGTCTTCTTAGCCATTCGGAGAAACTGATCATTTCGTTCCCTTCAAATGTTATCGCGCTCCAATCGGGGTCATCTTTTCCACAAATACAGTTATCATCCTCAAACAGCACACGAAATAGCTGAGATCGATCGGTTCGATAATTTATTCCGGCTTCCTTTACCCTCCCCCATTGACTGGGACCTGGCCCAACCCGATGCCCATCCGGTTTACCGGCATAGTCTCTCGCTTCTTTGTAACGGTTGGAAAGCTTCTTTACTGCTTTTTCAGCGAGAACAATATCCATACTCTTACCCTCTGCCGAGTTGCTCTGATTTTCTAGCCAGCTGATCAATTCGTGATCAGGTCTTCCAGTGTGCATCGATTCAGTTCTTCGATTCACCGGAGTTGGCTCACTGGAAAAATCCAATTGAGTTTCATTGAGAATAGAAGGGTTTAGTATCACCCTTCCAAGCCCGGATTCGATATAAAAACCAAGACCCCGACAAAGCCTTTTCAGGAAAACAGTACGATTTACCGCCGATCCAATCTTCACTGTCAAGACACTTCCCTTGGTCATCACCAGCCTTTCCAGATCATAACAACGACGCTTTGCGTTATAGGGACTATAACGGCGATAGTTCACAAAACTTCTCACTGGATCAATGCTGACCCCAGGCCACAGTTCCAGTCTTCCGTCCATACCTGAGGAAGAAATTGCCAAATCAGCAACCAATAGTAGCCGACACTCATCGCCAATAGTTTGAGAATTCTGCTCCATTGAGTCGGGTGAGTCGGGATGATCCTCCCACTCAACGCAAGCTCTTCCGTATTGCGCCGAACGAGATCGCCCCAGGAGTATTTCGCTATCAAAACAGGACTTAATCCGATCTGCAATCTCTGGTGTTTCTACATCATCATCAATCTCAATCCAGGACTCAAAACGCTGGCCTGCTTCTATTCCCTGGTAACCAAATAATTGCCCCTGTTCTGCTCTACCCGTACTAAAGTTAATCGCTGTTTTCATTCGCATAGTCATCCTGGGAACCAATCGTTCATAATTTCCCATAGACGTACTTTTAAACAAATATCCATCTTTAATCGGTTTAACCTGGTTTCCCTTCGGCCATCTCTCTTCGGTAATGTAGTTTTGGGCAAGACCATCCTCTCCATCCCCTTTTCTCTGATACATACAAAGCGGCATAGGGATACCCATTTCTCCACTTCCCGGGTGCACCAAAAAACCATTTCCGAAACGAACCTTTCCGGAATGAAACACTTCGTATCCCTGGTGTTTTTCCATATTGGAATAAAGTCGGGACGCGCACCATCCTAACAAGGCAGCACCGGGGATGTAGTCCAGGGAACCATGGCTACCGAGAGTTGCCGCTCGCTCGCTAAAAACCAGATCATCCCGGGAAGTAATGAGTAATTTATATCGCCTCATCCTTTCTCCTCCAAGGATAGGGTCGCTCGCCCGAACCCCCGATTCCGATTACTACCGATCGCAGGAATTAAATGACAGGCTCGTTTCAGAATCTCCGGCCAATGGGCAGAAATTACCATTTCATGCTCTTCCGCTTGACGCAACTGTGCAATTTCCGCAGTCAAAACCATAGGGACACAAACCTCAATACTCCGTAAGCTATGTTCTTTGGCAACCAGGTGGGTATGATCAATCGCCGTCGAATGCAGCTCCCTAAAAAGCGATTTTCTTAGCCCCGAGCGAGGCTCATCAGATAAATATCGTTCAACAGCAACAGGGAGTCTGGCATCTGACACCCTTAATATCCCCGATCTTGAAAAAGACCTTGGAGTGGGACGGCTTTCGCTCTCACTCATTCCAGGCGTACCAAATAAAGCCCGTACCATAGAACCTGCGGGAACGGGGGAATCGTCAAATTCACTTTCTGACAAACCCGGCTGGTCGCCAGAGAAATCGCTCAAGCGTCCCCAATCCTGCAACCGGTTGACAGCGTCTCGCAACAATCCCTTTAACATTTTCCCCGAAACAAAAGGCATACCGTATTCATTGCGATCAACCAAAGCGTCCAGATGCGCGCCACTAGCCTTACCCGTACCGTGGCGCCAATAGCTATGAATATCTACTGTCAACAGACATGTCCTACTCATTTTGCAAAACCTCTTGATTAATCGTCTCCCGGTTCGATGCCATCATGCCGTAAAGGTCCCCCAAGAAAGACTTCCTTAATTTCGCCCCATCCTGCGGACCAAAAGGTAAACCTCCGGTTCCAAAGCCTGTGATCAACCTATTCGCAATTTGATCAAAGTTGATTAATTCATTAGAGAATAGTGTCGATGTCTTCATGTTATTTCGCCACGCATTCCACACGCGTTCGGTCTCATAGAGGTCGGAATAAAGCAAGGTCTGTAAATGCCGGCCGGGGCCTCTCGCCATTTCCCTTTTTCGAAACAGAGTTTCCACTAATTTAAGATCGTCAATTTGAGGCAGCGAACCTTGGCCATTCACTCCGTACGCTCCCAGAGTGAGCTGAAATTTGTCCCCATTTTCATGAACCATTCGCATCTCCCGCTCAACCAAATCTGTATACTTATCTATAAAAGTCGATTTCACCTTATAAAAAGCCAGACTTGCGGGAGGAGCATACCGGTCGCTTGAAACCCGTTTCGATGTTTGTTTGGCGTGTTTGCAAAGAGACTCGCAAAGTCCATATCCAAGATAAAATGGCTGACTCGCCCGAATATAGGCAATTCCAGCGCAGGCGCTCATTTTTGTAATGTTCTCACTTTTTAGCGCCCCAGCAAGCGCCCCCCGAAACGAAGAAAACACCTTTTCAGTCTGGTCTTCAAACTCTTTCAAATACGTTTGGCAGAAGTCCATCGCGAGGTCGGCACGCACAATTACCGTAAGATCATCTCCTCCCAAAATTAGCGGTCGGATCGGTAGCACATATTTTTCACCGAAAGCGTGCTTAAGAATAACTTTCTCCATGGCTACTTTTACCGCATTCACAGTCGCGAGTTCGATTCCCTGAGAAAACTCATACATCGCATCGGCAAAACCATCACCTTTATGAAAAGCAGCTTCCAGTTTCATCAGAATCTGTCCCAAACCATTACCATCCGCATGAATCACTCCCACTACCGTATGTTCCTTCCCACCCTCTCCTAACCTGGAGTTGAATGGGAAAGCCATCCCATAACGATCATCTTCAACGTCTGATTCAAGGTTTCTAGGGAAGCGGTAAAGACGTCCATCTGATTCAGCAGTTTGCGAAGCATTCGGCAAAAACTTCGTCTCAAGATTGATCCGTTTTCCTTTCAATAACTCTCTTTCTCTCTTCTGATTAGAACTATCTGGACCCAGCTTTGCATCACTCGCCGCATCGACCCAAACCTGCTTCCCAACTGACTCTGGACGAAGGCGTACCGCCGGTCTCCCTGTTCTTGGAGCGCGAATAACCAAGGGACCCGCCTCTGGTAAAGAACAAGGGGGTAATTGCTTCATCCCATGCAAAGTTTCCCTTGCCCTGGCGAACGCCAAACACTGATCCCCGCCTACTTCCAGGGCATCTTGAAATTCCAGGCCTGGAATGTAGCCAGGAACGATAAGACGCCACAGCCTGCGAAAGATATTGGCCTCACTCTTCGAAAGAAAAAACAGCCCAAACCCACCGCCGCCACGGCGGGAGAAAAAATAGTCACTCTCTTCCGTTAGACCCAACTCATTTAAAGCCTGATCCAATGGACCATCACTAGCCAAAAGCAGCTCAAGTAACTCGCTCGCCCCAACCATCTCGGCCAACTTTCCACCGTCAAAGATATACTGCTGAATCCCTGCTGATTCGAACAGATAAAAAAACCATTGTTTCTTCCGTTCAGCCATATTATCAAACCCAAAAATTTATCAGTGAATACGCTTCCATTAATCGTAAGCAGGAAATTACATTCAAACCACTTTAAATAGAGTCCTGTTAAATAGAGTCCTGAGCGCATAACAGGTGGCGTATTAGCCAGATCTCTATCCTCACCAATTCGAATTCGCGAAAGCTCCTTTATTACCATCGCGCCAAGCCCGTTCCTATGACTTCAGAGGTAGGTAGCCATTATGCCCATTGTCAAAGCACATTAATGTGGGATTTACCACACAAATACGAATTAAGTGGCTCTACCCCCTTGTTATGATTACAATTTGGTGCCAGGTGTAGCTATCGGCGGCTGAACGACTCGTGGTTGAGTGTCTTGTAATTAAATTTGTTGTTGTGCTGTAGAAATTCCCTACTATACTTAGCCCACGACCCGTCGTGGCTTGTTGCCTAACTCCCAAATTGGTTGTCGGCGGGCAATAATTCCATCCATTCCCGTAGATCATTATGGACCTAGTTAAAGGCTATCGATTTTTCTCTGAGAACGACTGTAAGAGTATCATTCAGTATTGTGATGAGAAGGAGAAAGAGATAAACAAATTTCACCAGGTACTGGTGCAGAACAGCGAATCGACCCATAATCCCAGGATCCCGATTACCCAGCGCTATCACTCTGAGTACAATTTCTTTGAGGAAAACCCTGAACATGTGCCACGATTACTGGCTTGTATTCGGGAAGTGTTGCCCGAGCTCGAATTTCCTGTTGCTGTGCAGGCCTGGGTGAATATTTATCGAAAGGGACAAGGCGTTATGTGGCATACGCACGGCGGCAAGAATGGCTATTCTTATTCGGCGAATGTTTTCCTGGGTGGCGAAACCACCCCTGGTATCTATTATGCAGTGAATCCGGATGACACCTTTAAAGTTGAGAATGAAGTAGGTGCGATGCACGTTTTTCCCCACAGCCTCAATCACATGGTCCCCCCAAGCGAATCCATGCTAAAACGCTATACGTTGGGGATTACCATTCATGGCTTTCAAGCCATCGACAAATCTCTGATTCAGGGTGTCGCTCTGGATCGACACCACCGCGAAACAGTCATCTTGTCTGGGGACTGAGACGAACACTCTATCAATTGTTCCATTGAAAATACAGAAACATTATCATCTGAAGGATGTCATGAAGTAGCCACCTATCATCGAGTGGCGCTAACTCAATGAACTGCTGCCGTACAACTGGAACAGCCTCCTTCAAAACGGGCTGGCCAGACGGTTACCAACCGAATACCACCTTCGATGCCGAACCGCCAGCGACTGACTTTCTAATGGGTGTATATAGTATCCGCTTATTTTAGGTGGACACTTAAACTACGCTGATTAATAGAAAGTACCAGATGGCGTGACCGGATGGTTACAACGATAATTTAAGAACGACAATTTTAAGGACTGGAAGTAATTCATCGAATTCGCTGTTGGTGGGCAAATTCCGGGTTGGGTATGCATTCCCACGGGGGACCGTGGGAACGAGAAAAACATCGTTTCCGTCTACATGGGCCCAAACGATGGGTCTTAATGCCCTATTAGTCGGGCGTATTTCCAAACCTAAAATTATTGCCCTGATAAAAATTAAAAGGTCTTAATGCCCTATTAGTCGGGCGTATTTCCAAACTTTGACCGCCTGCTTCCTGAGCCTAAAATCTCAGCGTCTTAATGCCCTATTAGTCGGGCGTATTTCCAAACTTTGACCGCCTGCTTCCTGAGCCTAAAATCTCAGCGTCTTAATGCCCTATTAGTCGGGCGTATTTCCAAACCTATATGCAAACCAATACGGTCCAGCAGTGGCGTCTTAATGCCCTATTAGTCGGGCGTATTTCCAAACCCTTAGCGTTTTAAAATATCTTTTAATATCAAATAGTTATAGCTGCCTATATTTGCGAAAAATTCAACGAAAAAAGTTAGCGTTTTGGTCCAAACCATTAATATACCATATCCCTGGTTTTTTGATCGGAAAAATGAACCAAAAGCGGTCAAAAGCCGTGTTGCAAGATTGCAATATTTCGCAAATTTATGCAAGGGGTTTATGGTATTCGTGGCTAAAAAGTTCATTATTACGAAAAGGAAAAAAATGGTGCTGTGATTCTGAGTTGCAAGAGGCTCGCTCTTCGGGACCATCAACCTGGTGATTTTGGTAGTCTTTCTCCAAGGAAGATTACCTGTGGGCTACTTTTTATAATTTGGGTTTTTTCAGGATGAAGATCTAGTTTCAATTGGGATAGTTTCTTTTCCGCGAACTGCATGTCCTTAATAGCTTCATCTTTAGAGGTTGCGAACAACAGAAAATCGTCCGCGAAACGAACGAATGGAATGTTCGCTTTAGCAAGGGCCTGGTCGAACTGATTCAAATACAAATTGCAGAATAGAGGAGAGAGTATCGCTCCTTGAGAAATACCTCTAGGGCTGGATAGAAAGCTGCTTTGATGCGCCCCCAGTTTTATCCACTTGTTTACCAACCGAAGGGCATCGGGGTCTTTCAAAAAACCACTCAATTGGGACAAAAGCGGCTTATGAGGAATACTATCAAAGAATTTTTTGATGTCAGCATCAACTAACCAATACTGGCCAATTTTCACTCTTTCCCTCACTTTTTCCAGCGCCAGTTGAACATTACGGTTAGGACGGTAGGCGTAACTATCATTATGGAACAGTGACTCAGCCCGAGGTTCCAATATAATTAGGAGCGCCCTTTGTACGAACTTATCCCTGAGATATTGGGCGGACAGCACCCTTTGCCCCCCGTCTGGCTTGCGCATTGGAAATTGTCTTAGGGGCTCCGGTCGATATTCGTTTATAAGCACTTCCTCTCGACAAAGAAGAACATGTTTCAGAAGATGTTGCTGTAGTTGATCACGATTAACTTTGACCGACCAGGGTGTATGTTCATTTCGAAGCCTTCTCCAGCTTTGATCCAAAACCTCCGGAGCCATCGCCTTTTCTAGCAGCGATCTAGGCATCCGCTTCTTCCAGCGAGTTTAAATATGCCTTGAAGTAGTTTAAGTGACGAACAATCTGCTTTTGCAAAGGAGCGCCATCGCTGGAATGAGAGGCCTCCTTCGTTATCCCGACATTCGGACAGTATTCTCTAAATTCCGCCCAGCTCTTATAAAATATTGGTCTGGCGGCCTTATTCAAAAAGCACCCATCGTCGTCGCTTTCATGGAAGTCCGTTGTACTCAAGGTACCTTTCAAAATGAACTCTAGAACGAAGTAATCAATTGAGCATCGAAAAATTTCCAGAAAGTCCAGAGCAAGTGCTTCTCTACCTGGGTACTCCTGATGTACGAACCCCAAAGAGGGATCGAACCCGCTAACGATAATTTCCTGCCTCAACACGGAGTGTGCCATCGTATATCCGAGCGATAGTAGGGCGTTAACCGGGTCTTTAGGAGGCCGCCGATTCCGGTCGAAAAAATTCCATTGACGAGGCAGCGATTTCGTTAAGAGCGCAAACCAGGAACGAGCAACACTCCCCTCGATACCGATCACTTCACTGATCCGTTCCGCCCGCGCCAAACTATCAACTGCAGTGTCTCTTTGTTCTAGAAAAAAGTGAGTCTTCTCATCGGAAACCATTTGGCTCGATATCAAAGAAATTGGCAAATCGTAGCCCTTGAGCTTACGAGTAACAAACCATTTCGCCACATACAACGATTGGTCCGGTTGTTGAATGATCCTATGTTGCATCTTTCGAGATGGAAGTTGAACAGCCAGCCCACTTCCCAACATCGCAGGAGCCCGATTCCCCCTTACAGCTAGCAGGACCGCAGGAACCGAGTTTTCACTTAACACCCTCCACACGGATGATTCTACTAACGGATTTCCATAAACAACCACCTGTTCGAGCTGGCTAACTGGAATTCTTTGGTTGCCCCGTTCAGGTTGTTCGATAACCAGACAACCAGCTTTCAAGCGAACTATCGTTTTTTGTCTATCAATTACTAGCAGCATTCTTTTTTTCGCCTTTCTTCAACCCCTGAAACAGTAGGTCAATAAACGATTTCTTTTTTGGCTTTTTTTCTGAAGGATGCCCAGCCACATAAAGACCGGACATAGACCTGGACTGCTTGCCAGATGCCCAAATTACGTTTGGCGATTTCACCGGGTATAGCCTCACGTCATCGACATTAGTTTCGACCCTGTCTTTAACCTCAGTTATCAGGCATTTGATCTCTTCCTTGTTCTTGTGCACGAGAAAAACAGAATACTGTAACGACAAGGCCTCCCTGGAAAGAAAGTAATGCAAGCGCCTCAATCGTTTTGAATCTCTGACGTCATAAGCAAGGATATACCAGCGCTTTAGCCTATCTCCTGATTTTCCCTTTGACTTGCCCATGGGTTTTGACTTGCTCTTTGGCTTTGGATTTTCTCCAGGCTTTGGTCTCTCTCCCATGTTATTTTCGTCACCCGAGATATCTCATTGGTTGTCTAAAATGAATTTTTGTTTCTTCGGTCAATGGCATGACCTTGCGGAGGTTGTCCATCCACGCCAGCATCAGGGTATCTTCATCATTGTCGATGATTTCGCTAAGCTGAACGAATAGTTCCTCCGCTTGCCTCCAGGTAAGATCACATTCAAACACGGAATACTGTGCGTCAAGGCCCCATGTCTGTAGGCAGTGAAACACCTTTCTACGGCGCTTATTGGAAACAATGTCATAGGCGATTACTGCGGGTTTACGGGCCATTGGAACACACTAAACCGTTGAGTGATCGACGTGTTCATTGATGATGTTTGTAAACTCCTCCATCAAAAGATCCAGGGTGCTGAGAAAATCATTAACCGATTTCTCCAGACGCTCCTTTTCTCGAGACCGAATTTCCTCACTTTTGTAGTTCTGCAGGTTTTCGAACCGTTGGTCGGCATCCTGTAGGAACTCATCAGCGAGAGTATTCATACGCAGTTCAACTTTCCTCAACACCTCCGCAAAATACTCCAGCCTCTGTTGTCGAAGGTGGGTTTTTCCAGTAACCAGCACGTGGTTGCAGGCTTCTCGAATGGAGTGCAGTCTCGTTTCAAGCGCCATGCCAATCGCTTTGCGACGATGTTCGAATCCAAGCGCTAATTCAGTGACCAGTTCTTCCTGAGCCAGAATCCGTTCCTTTCGATTAAAGAAAATCTTCGATTTTGGATTCTTATATCGCTCCATGGCGGTGATGACCTGCTGCTCACTATCGTCACCTCGTCTCGTTGCTTCCTCGGGCAGGTCACTGATTTCATGCTGATTATCTTCTGATGTGTCTTTCATATTGGCTTCCAGTATCTGAGAATGTAGAAAATTTAACGTGCTCTTTTCTTAAAATTTTTCATCATGGACTCAGCCTCATCCATTGTTCTATCCGCACGTTTGTGGCCTCGGTTAAGCTCAGAGTCATGTAAAATGTCTTCTCTTTGTGCCTCTCCTGCCATTCGTGTCCGCAGTACCTCTGTCTCTATTTCCGCTTCATGCTGTGCCATTAGTGTAGGTAGCATTGCTGCGGTAATCGTGTCGAAGGCAATCAATATTCCCAACTCAACAAGGATACTAATCAGCACAGAAAAAACGAACACAAACTGTAGGGGCTCGAACAGCCAACCAAATACAGCCTCCACCGTTTTCGACAACGCAACAATCCGAGGGTCGTTAACTCTTTCATCCATGGAGTAGTCTTTTTGCATAAGAATCTCCCTCTGCTCCTTAAGATCATCGAGAACATCCATCCTGGACGACTCATTCTTCTCGATTTGTTCTGACAGGCTTCCCGACCTCTCCATCTGATGACGAGCGCTAATTTTTTGAAGATTGATCCGATGCGCTGTTCTCTCCAATTCAATTAGTCGGCCTAACTCCTTATAGCGCTCACCTTTAAACGTTCCGTTGATGACATTGTCCATCTCCATCCGACGATCAGCCTCAAGTTTACTTACTCGACTTTCGTGTCTATTAGTGGCAATTTCCAACTCATAGGCCTGCCTTTGCTGTACCTCGGTTAGCACATCCCTATGTTGCTGTTCCAGCCTTTTTAACTCAGCAGAGTTTCGTTCCTCTAGCGCTTGAATTTCGTTTATTCTGACTTCTTCCAGATAGGGACGATCAAGCCTCTCACCCAAGAATAATAAAGAACACGTAATGGAAAGTACCATTAATCCAATTCGAAATAGCCATGATGCAATTCTTACTGTGACAGAGTAAGAATCGCTCACAGCAACCATGTATCGATACCAGACTATAGACACTGCTTTTCCTACCTCCAAAGCAATGGTTAAACTTAACGCAAGCATTGGTGTTGCTAAAAACGCTAGCATTACCCTGTTTTCGATAAGAAATGACACGGTAAAAAGACCCGTTCCCACCAAAAGCTGCACAACCCAGCTAACTTTAAAAAAGTGATTAATAAACATTAGAACCTGATTTAACCTATAAACCAGGCGGATACTGACACAGACACAAACAGCTTGACGTTAATCGCAAATTTGCGGCTTTTATGGAAAATCCTTACAACTATGCTTCCTATCTGGAAACAGTGTACAGTTATCTGCCGTGCTTTTACGTGTGGTCTTTTTCACCCCCACACAGCTTTCACCAACGCATAGCAGACAACAAGCGTTGGAGAACTAGGGATCTATTTTGATTGAGTCAGGATCACAGATAAGTTCATACCCAACCCACGGCTTTCTCTGTACAGTTTGAATCAGGAACGGCCTGGCTTTTTCTCCAAGACTGCGACATATAGATTGATTGAGTCGAGTACGATGGGGCGCGAATCGATCTTTCTGAAGCTGGAATTGGTCAGCGCCACGATCTATTTTTCTGGCCTCTCGTTGGAGATCCTTTAAGTTCTGAATATTGGCAGACATACCGTCCTCGATTTTTCTACATGTCCTAAATAGTCCGTCCTGAAAAAAGGCGCGATGTCGTTAGCGATCATGCGTCATTTTCGACCTTCGGATCAGGACAACACCCAGACGACGATTAGCGGCGTCCCAAGGGGCTGACAACAGGCAATGGCGAGTAATGTTTGCTCTCCGCCGTTGGGTTTTTCAAACAAAAAGAAAGCGATCATCCACTTTCTCAAATTCCACGCGCAACCCGCCATCAGCAGATTGATACGGTCTCCTTCGGCTCCCTTCAGCCAGCTCCTCAATAAACGATGATCATGCTTCAAATGACCGATGATCGGTTCTATCGCACTTCGTTTGCGACACAGTATCCGTTTCTTCTGGCGTTGATAAGCATTGTCCCGTTTCAGCGGAGGACCCGGTAACAGCACCTCACAATCCACTTTATTCTTCGCTCCCCGATATCCCCGGTCAACCACCGCCAGCCTGATCGATGTCTCACGGTGGGTATGGGCTTCTGTCAGTGCTGCTTTCAGGGTCTTCGAATCATGATCATGTTCGTCATGACTCACCACCCCCACAATCACCTGTGACTCCTTCGTCGCCACCACTGACGCCTTGCGACCATACTCATACGCCTTGTGATCCTTCCCCTTGCCCACGCAGTACACAGCAGGATCATGCAGGGAGTAAACCTTGTTCCTGTCTTTGGGCTGTTGAGACAAAACACGTTCGTATAACGCAAAGTTCGCTTCCTGCGCCGTCAGAACATCGATCGGTAACTTCCGTTGGCATTCCCTGAGCAACACACCCGCAATGGTTCGTAATCGTTTCAACGCCTTGTTCGCCTTACGACGTCGTTTCACGTGACGGAAATGACGACATGCCAAACGAAGTGACCGCACTTCCTTTACGTACGTTCGTCGTTGTTGTATCCCGTGTAACTTCGACAGCTTGTTCAGGCGATTGATGATCCTTATCGCCAACTTGCTGTCTGTCGGGTACGTGATCGCCTTCTCCTGTACCGTGGTATCTACCAGTACTGTCCGCTCCTCTGCCAGCTTCCCATGCAGTTTTACCGACAGCGAAAAGATCTCCCTGACTCCCTCCGACCCAATCCGGTTGCGGAACTTCACCAGTTCCGTCGCATGGCACGGTACCTGCGTCTGGAAACTCACCTCACCACAGAACACCTGAAAGTACGGGTTCATCTTCCATTGATCCACCACCGATTCATCACTTAAGCTGTACAGCTGTTTGATCATCAGCAATCCGCTCATCAACCGGATCGGTTTCGCGGCCCGCCCCTTCGCGCTGTAGTACTGGCTCAGGGAGGCTTCAAGCGATGACCAGTCAAGGGTATTGCCAAGGGCAATCAGGGGATGGGACGTATCCAGCTGATCAACGATGTTGAAGAAACTGAGTTGATCGTCATTCACCGGGCTGTCAGGTAGCATATATACCTCGTGTTCGACCAGAAACTGAACGCCAGTTTAACAATTCCGGTCGATTCAAACCAGGACTATATCCAGTTTATACTGTATATGTAGCCTTTTCGGGTTCTTCAGGGACGACTAAATACGGATGCACATCGCTACATTCGTATTTAGACCAATGGTGATTAAATTGGACGAGTAGAGGAGCTGCTCATCTGGCCATCCCCCTTTCGTTAGAGTTCATCGCACCCAATTCGCATAACAAATGCAGGCAATAGCAAGACTACATTAGCAGACCACATTCACCTGATTACAGTTCTGGGTGGTGACAATCCTAGGCAACCCCCTTCTGTTTTAGATCGAATTTCCGTCTGAGCATTGATGATGGAATGATAATGATAGTTCGTTAGCTCAACGTCTCGAATAACTTCCCATAACCTTGTACTTGCCCCTTGTATCCCAACATTTTTAGAGAGTGCCAGGCCAATGCCTGATTACTACTAACGACAGGCTTACCAATCGCCTGTTCAATCTCATCAATGACCATGGATGCACGAAAGGCAGTGCAGGAAATGAACAGGGCATCTGCCCGACTATCGAATATCTCCACTGCCATGTCTCTAATGGTTTTTAACGGTACTTTGGTCACATCGATGTCGCTATCAAAACCAAGACCGGAGAAATTATTCACTTTCATACCCGATTCGATGATGCTTTCCATCAAAGCCTCGTTAATAACACGATCATAGGGCGTCAGTACCGAAATGCTTTTCACCTCTAATGCATCCAAAGCAGCGAAGGTCGCAGTCAACGGAGTAATCACAGGAATTCCGGGATTCGATTTATGGATTAGTCTTTGCACATTGTCATATCCAATGGCTGCGGTACCCGAAGTACAGCCATAGATCATCACATTAACGCCGTGCCCAGGCAATATTCCCTGGGCGGCTCTTTCAATGTCTGGAGCCATGGCCTTGAGGTTTTCCAATGTCATGGGATTAGCATTTAGCACCCGATTGGTAAAGACCTCTACGGATAAAGGAAGCATTCTCCGGATATCCTGTTCGAGATTGTAATCCGTTGCCAATGCAACAATACCAATGCGACCGTCTTTAGCGATTTCTTCAAGCTGTCCATCAAATTCCAAATCCTGTATCAGGGCATAAACGCTGTCTGGATCGGTGGCTATTTTGTTCAACGCTTTATTCATTGCATTTATCTCTCAAATGTTCAACGTTAATAAAAGAGGATTTGGAGTTACGTCTTTCAGAAAGCGTACCACAAAACCGATTACACAATGGGGAGTTCCGGGCTTGCCCGACGAGTTAACCATTCTGCCCCATCTTCCGTTATGACAATGTTTTCCTCGTGAACCATTTGTTTTCCCGGCAGGAATGTCATACCCGGTTCCAGCGTCATGACCATGCCTGCTTTTAGGGTTGTGCCATCAGTGGCTGTGTTTGAAGGACGTTCGGTCAATTGGATACCCAGACCATGCCCCAGCCTGCCTACTTCATTGCCAAGACTACCTCCTGCGACCATTACATCATTCATCGCACGCCACAGATCGGAAGTGGTAGCACCAGGTCGTGCTGCCTTAAACCCGGCTTCGGTGGCATGATAGACCACCTCATAGGCCCGTCGGGTAGCATCATCAGCCTGTCCAAATGCCCAGTTTCGATCAAAATCACAATAATATCCATCGAAGGTTGAGCCCGTATCAATGATCATTAAGTCCCCATGCCTGATCTCCCGATTGGTCGGCCCCATAATGATGCTGTCATAACCACCTGAACCAGAACCAGCCACCACATAGGAGACCGTATCCGCCCCCCGATTCAGCAAATCGATTTTCATGTTTCTCACAATTCCGGTTTCAGTCATTCCGACCTGGGCATAACTTGAAAATGCTTCAAAAGTATCGGACGCGATACCACAGATATGGCGGGTTTTTTCAATTTCAAGTTCAGACTTCACCATCCGCTGTTCATGCATCTCCAGGGATAAATCAACGAATTCAAAATCTTCCAAACCAGACTTTAGTAACTCAAAGTTATTCACGGGCATGCGAATAATACTCTCTATTCCCAGAGTCATTCCAATACGACCATATATTTTTGGTAATCCCCGGATAACGCCTTGCAGCAATGCAATTCCATCATCCTCTGGTTGGGGCGAAGGCCAGGTATGAATGTCCTCGATCCATGTCTGTTGCATACCACCAATTCCGATCTCGGGAATCACGGCAATGGGTTTGCCATCGGCGGGGACCACCAAAAACCACGGTCGGGTTGGACTCTCCCAAAACTGGGTAAAAAAACCTGAAAAATAGCGAACATTAGGTTCCGTAGTGAGAATCAATGCGTCAATCTTCTGATCACGCATTGTCGTTTGCATCTGATGGGTTCTTGTCGCGAATTCAGATTCCGGGAAACCTCGATTTGGAACAATCATGTCCTACCTACTAATATTTGAGTTTTTTGGAAGAATAACCGCTTTGGAATAAATGGGGAACAAGTGAATTTTTCAATAGAAATGCCCGCAACGACTCATACCTCAGATGGAAACGCATCAAATCTAACGACGGCCTAGTGATGATGCCCACCCGCTCCATGGGCATGCCCATGGGCCAGTTCTTCCGCTGAAGCCTCTCTGATTGATATCACACTCACGTCGAATCTCAATGTTTTACCAGCAAAGGGGTGATTGGTATCAATGTCAACATTAAATTTACCCGCTTTCACCACCACCGCGTCTCTTGGTCCATGGGATGTTCTAACTTGCACGACGGAACCGGGTTTAAGATTCTTCCTAGGCGTCAGGTGTTTGATCGAAATTCGCTCAATGCCGTTATTTTGGCGGAAACCGTAGCCTTCTTCGGGGCGCAAAACGACACTTATCTCATCTCCCACGGACTTGCCTTCCAATGTGGTCTCCAATGCCGAAAAAATATTTCCCTTCCCTTGTAGAAAAAGCAAGCCATCTGTGGTCGACGCGTCTTCCAGCAACTCGTCACCCTCATAGATACGATAGTTAATTGAAACGACTTTGTCCCGGGAAATAGTAGTCATGTAGACGAAACCTAATGATAAAAAAATGGCGCTTTTAGGCACCGAAAAAATATTCAGGATAATAGGTAGTTTGCACCAGAGTATCAAGATTTTTCCTCACTGGGCTTTAGTCCGTCTTTGTTGGAGGCTAATTTACTAAGAGTGCGTATGGAAAAGAGGTTTTATATTGTTTATGTTCGTCTTAAGCACTACCATTCCCCGCTCAGTAGAACCTCCAGTAGACTCATGTCGATTCTTCCCAGTCACTTTTCTTTATCTCCCACCACATTGAGTGGTAAAACGATTATCGTTACTGGAGCATCATCCGAACTTGGCAGCTCTGTTTGCTATGGTGCCGCTCGAGCAGGTGCAACGGTAATTATGCTGGATCGCAAACAACGGGAGCTGGCTCCACTCTACGACAAAGTTTCCGAACAGGGATGGCCGGAGCCCATGATGGTGGAGTTCGATATCAAACGAGCCAATGAAGAATCAATACAACGACTGGCTTCCGCCCTGGATCAGCAAATGCCAGTACTTCATGGTCTTGTTCACTGCGCCATGTGGGGAGCGCCTTTGTCTCCTATCGTCAATAGCAACATTTCAACCTGGCAAACGATTTTGGAGAATCAGTTACTAAAACCAATGATGATTACCAGAGCTTTGATCCCCCTGTTGAAGCATGACGGACAATCATCCATTGTGTTTACCTCTTTGGATACAGGTCGTATAGGTCGGGCATATTGGGGTGGCGTTGCAACCGCATTCGCGGGAATTGAGAACCTAAGTGAAATTCTAAGTGCTGAATACGAAGATCATCGTATTCGTGTAAATACCCTTGACCCAGGGAAAGTCAAAACCCAATTGCGAAAGCAATTTTACCCAGGAGAAGCAGCTCATGAATTGCGGAACGCCAATGCCCCGGATATCGTCAATCTTTATTTATATCTTCTGTCAGATCAAAGCAACGATCAAACCGGACAGCGGTTCACCGTACCGCCGATATCGTAATGCATCATGACCCGATCAGAAAAAGGCCGATCAAAAAGCCCGTTATGCTGCTTTAATCCGTGTTCTATTTGGCCCCACCCACCGACTCAATTCATTTTCCTAACGCCGACGGGATAATCTGTGTTTCCCTGGCACTTTGGGGAAAATGGTCTCCTGGTCATCGTTGTTTTCCACCAATCTGGAAACCACATCTGGCGACAGTTCTAACCATTGTCCCTGGCGCAGTCCCTTAGGCAAACCCACTACACCATATCTAGTCCGTATCAACCGACTAACCTGACACCCTACGGCTTCCCACATCCGGCGAACCTCGCGATATTTACCCTCTTTCACCACCACGGAATACCAGGTATTGCTGTACTCACCTCTTTGACGACGGACCGAGTGAAATTTCACCGTGGTACCATTGAGTTCAATACCAGCCTGCAACTGTTCAATGGCATCATCACTGACTTGGCCAAACACACGACACAGATATTCCCTTTCCAGTTCATGACTAGGGTGCATCAAGCGATTAGCCAGTTTTCCATCCGTCGTAAATAAAATCAGCCCTCGAGTATTCAGATCCAATCTTCCCACAGCAATCCAGCGTTGCCCCTTAAGACCTGGTAGTTTCCTAAATACCGTTGGCCGTTTCATGGGGTCATCCCGGGTAGAAATTTCTCCTTCCGGTTTGTTATAGAGAATCACCTTCTGGGAGACATCCACAACCCGCGTCTTTACAGGCCTTCCATCGATGGAAATCTGACTGTGTTCGTTAACCCGGTCTCCAAGTTTTGCAACTTTGCCGTTTACCCGAATTTTACCTTCTAAAATCCATGTCTCGATTTTCCGCCTGGAACCTATCCCTAACCCTGCGAGGAACTTTTGAAGTCTTTCCCCAGTACGCTCCTGTTCCCTTTTCAAGATCGGTCTACCCTGGAAGTAATCGAGCCATCACTGGAAGCCTGTTCCAGATTCTGATCTTGTTGCTCCTGCGGATGTTTATCATGTATTCCAACTTCGATTGTTTCTATCGGGTCTGAATCGTTGTTACTGCTTACTTTAGTACCCATTTCTTCCCGATTGGCAGTTTGCATAAAGGACAAATTAACATCATCAACGCTACCTTGTTGAGGTTCCGAATCAGACCCACGTAGGCTCTCAGATGAGACATTGGGTTCCCTCTCCTGGGCCGACATCTCTTCAGTATCGATGTCATCAACGTTCACTAACCCATCAAATATAGCATTCTCGTCCACTATTGCATCGATAGGTAGGGCAGAAAAATCATCATTACTCTTTTTCTCCAGTGCCTCCAGCACCTCAGGTGGAAGTGGTGTTTCAAGCTCCCGGGCAATTGTACCGAGCTCTCTTTCCTGCATCAGCGATGGTAACTCTTTAAGTGATTCCAGGTTAAAGTAGGAAAGAAATTCCACAGTAGTCCCAAACAAAGCAGGGCGACCCGGAAGGTCCCTGACTCCAATTTGCTTGATCCATTCGCGCTCCTGTAACTTTTGAATGATGTCAGCGCTAACACTAACGCCCCTTATTTCCTCAATATCCCCTCTGGTCACAGGTTGTCGATAGGCAATAATGGCCAATATTTCAAGCAATGCGCGGGACAGTTTTGGTGGTCGAATTGAGTATAGCTTCCTTACCCAATCAGCGTATTTAACTTTACTCTGATAACGATACCCATTACCAATTTTTCTCAGTTCCACTCCCCGTTTTTCGCAGTCTTCCTGTAGTGACAGAATAGCAGCTTTGATCTCTTCGACCGGAGGTTGTACATCATCTTCAAATAACCCCTGCAATTTCGCAATACTCACCGGAGCATCAGAAACCAATAGCACAGCTTCGAGGATGTTTTTTAATTCATCATTCATTACTTAACTTATCAACTCGTTTTTGTTCTTATCAATCGATATCAGTGGCTGCCAATGAATACTGGTCCGTTAAACATTCAGACTAGTAAACATTCAGACTAGTAAACATTCAGACTAGTAAACATTCAGGCCGGTAAACATTCAGGCCAGTAACTATTCAGAAAGTCTCATGGAATTCTGACGTTTACGCTCCATGCCCAAGTATCACAAAATCAAGCAATCCCAGGGTCATTCAACGCCTTTTACATGGATTGGTGCAAAAGGTTCGTTTTGCACCACAAGCAGCATATTGTCTTTCGCAAGCTCGAGGATCGCCATGAAACTGACTACCATGCCTCGACGGCCTTCTTCTTCCACAAAGAGATCTTCAAAGCGCACGAAGCCAGTCTGATTCAAGCGATCAAGAATGTGTGTCATCTTTTCCCGGACAGTTAACGTATCCTCCCCAATGGCCCAATTTTTATTATTCTGGGTTCGCTCGAGCATACTTCTAAAAGCATTCACTAAATCATTTAACGACGCTCTGGCTTCCACTTTCCGTGGGGAAGGGTCATCAAACTCCAGATTAGCGAGATAAATTTCCCGCTCTATCCGAGGTCGCTTATCCATATCCATGGCAGCCTGATTAAAACGTTCATACTCCTGTAATCGGCGGACCAGTGCGGCCCTTGGGTCTTCCCCTTCTTCCTCTTCCTGAGCGGCAGGTCGGGGTAGCAGCATTCTAGACTTAACTTCTGCCAGGGTAGCTGCCATCACCAGATACTCTGCTGCCAGATCGAGTCGAAACTGTCTCATCAGTTCCACATATTCCATATATTGCTGGGTGATGTGCGCAACCGGGATATTCAGGATGTCGATATTCTGTTTTCGGATTAAATAGAGCAGCAGGTCCAGGGGTCCCTGAAATGTCTCTAGAAAGACTTCAAGCGCATCCGGGGGGATATAGAGATCCAAAGGCCACTTTTCCAATTTCTCCCCATTTACCAGAACGGGAGATTCCGTCTGGCCTTCGCCTAAAGACAGTTCTGATGGCGATGGTTCCGATGACGGGTTTTCTTCAATGTCATTTTTATTGTCACTCATGTTCTATTTGATCCGAGCAAGCCGACCTCAGGGATTCGGTCGTAAAAATCATGATTGGGGAGCGATGATACAAAAAAGAAAACGAGGAGTTACTCAAAGTAGCTAACATCCCCCTTACCCGCTCGTAGTACTCGAGGTAGAGTTTCCATAAAACTAACTACCGAGGTTGGCTCCATATCACAGGCCCCACCGTCAATAACCAAATCCACATCGTGCTCCAACTCATCCCGAATTGTCTGCGCGTCATTTAGAGGCTGTCCTTGATCGGGCAAGATCAATGTAGAACTCATTATTGGTTCACCCAATTGCGTCAGCATCGCCGATACGATGGGATAATCCGGAACTCTAAGACCGATAGAACGCCGTTTAGGATTTTGTAATCGTCTTGGTGTTTCCCGAGTAGCGGCGAGAATAAATGTATATGGTCCGGGAGTAAAGCGTTTCAACAGGCGGTAAACATTATTATCAACCTTTGCATAAACACTTAACTCTGAAAGGTCACTACAAACAAGAGTAAAGTTATGATCATCCTTTATTCGCCTGATACGTACAATGCGCTCCATGGCTTCCTTATCACCGATATGGCAGCCAAAGGCATAGCTGGAATCTGTGGGATAGGCGATGACTCCACCTTTATTGATAATCTCCACCGCTTGCTTAATGAGCCTGCCCTGAGGGTTATCGGGGTGAATGTTGAAATACTGTGCCATTACCGTTAGCTATGTTATTGTTTCCCAACGGACTTTTTAGACCGCCGATTTCTTGGCCTTTTTCTGCGAGTTGAATTCGCACCCGGATCGGATGCTACTCCGTTTTTTGACTTCGCTCTCCTTGATGACTTAGAGAAACCGTCACGAAGACCATCAATCATCGCCCGCCTTCCATCACTATCACACTCCTGGATATCGGTCCACCATTGAGCCACCTCAGTATCGACTTCTCCACATTGGGCACGTAATAACAGGAAGTCATAGGCTGCCCTGAATCGCCTGTTTTCCAACAATCGATCAATAGTACGTGGCCTACGTTGAACCAGTCGATTTTGCATACTCCATATTTCAATAGCAGGGCCGCTCACCCTTCGAGGCACCGATACTGTTCTATTTTGAATCTCAAAAACTCTATCTCCCGCGGACCACATAGCCTCTCCCAGGGGTGAACCTGAGCTTATAATTGCCTCATATTCCCGTTTGAACGGTGCCCAAAGTAAGGCCGCAAATAAAAAAGCTGGAATAACGGGTTTTCCCTGATTGATTCGTCTGTCCGTATTCCCAAGAGCATCAAGCACAAGTTTCTCGTAATCAACTTCTGTCTCAATGTCAAAACTTTTCATGGTGAGAGGAAATAGCAAATCAAGGATGGAATATTTCTTCAACTCCTCCCAACTTCTAACACCGTGAGCATGATGAAACAGTTTCAATACCTCATCAAACAAACGGGCGGGGGGAACTTCCCCCAGCAGAACAACATTTGGCCTAATTTCATGCTCAACCTCATCCACAAGAGTAAGAGACAGCTTTGCCTTAAATCTGACCACCCTCAACATACGAACCGGATCTTCTCCAAATCGGACAGGGACGCTACCGATCATTCGTAAGATTCCAGAACCTGCATCGCTAATGCCCTCAACAAAATCCAATACCGACTCCTCGACTGGATCGTAATAAAGTGCATTTACGGTGAAATCCCGTCGAACCACATCCTCATCCAGTGTCCCGTACACATTATCATCAAGAATCCTTTGACTATCTGAAGTTTTCTTTCGTAGTCCAAACCAATTTTTTTTCGGTTTTCCCGGAGCTGCACGATAGGTGGAAATCTCAACAATTTCACGCCCATAACGAACATGAACGATTTTGAATCGCCTACCGATGATTCTCCCTCGATGGAAAATTGCTTTAACCTCCTCCGGTGTCGCATTAGTGGTGACGTCAAAATCCTTGGGAGCTGTTCCCAATATCAGATCTCGAACGCAACCGCCACCCAGATATCCATCATATCCAGCTCGTTGAAGTTTTTTCACCACGTCCAGCGATCCCTTACTGACCATGCTCTGGTTAAACCCCAGATCAATGGCAGAATACTGCATCGGGTTCGACTTTGGAGATTTAGACAATTTATAGTATTCCTGTGGGTAATTTTGAGTAATTTGGGTAATTTTCTAGCTTATTTTGGCAAATGCCATCAAGCGAATTCTATTCGAGAAACTTTTCCATTCTCACTTTCGTTTGATTTCGTAAAACTAAAAGTGGCAGTCGACATTCTGTATCAAGTCAATACGGAGTAACTGCTTCTGATGCGACCATTAGCGATGAGAATTGCAACCTATGCACCTATTGAGACGTCCTTTTACACCTTTGTATGAGAAAGACACCCTATTCCGTTGAGAGTAATTTCAGTCAAACCAGAAAATTACTCGCAATCAATCCGAATCATAACATTCGAACAGGAAAGCCAACGGGACCCTGAAAGTCAAAATAGCGATACACCTAATTATAAAACAAACATTTAAATGGATAAACGGATTTTTTTAATAGACGATCGAGTTTTCTACAAGAATCTCCATATCGTGACAAAAGTAAAATCTGACAAAATAAAAAGCCATGGCGTAGCACCATGGCTTTTCGGTCTACTCAGTGATCCAGTAAAGCAATCACAGTAGAAAGTTCTCAAACACTAAACTCCTGATCTGGTACCACTGAATTGGCCGCAGCCCTGTATGATGCAATTTCATTGAAGTTAAGATAACGATAAACCTCAGAGGACATGGTATTAAGTTCCCCTACCTCGGCCAAATACTCTTCCACCGTGGGCAATCTACCTAGTACACCGGCAACTGCTGATAACTCCGACGAAGCCAAATAAACATTCGCGCCCTTTCCTAATCGATTGGGGAAATTTCTGGTAGAAGTGGAAACCACATTGCTGTTTTCGGCGACCCGAGCCTGATTCCCCATACAGAGGGAGCAACCTGGGGGTTCGGTTCTTGCACCAGACTGGGCAAAAATCGAATAGTAACCTTCTTCAGTGAGTTGTTTTTGATCCATCTTGGTTGGCGGCACGATCCACATTCTCGCTGGAGCAACCCGCCCCATTTTTTCAAAAATTTTGCCAGCCGCCCGAAAGTGCCCAATATTCGTCATGCATGAGCCAATAAAAACTTCGTCAATTCTATCTCCTGCGACGTCAGATAATAAACGGGCATCATCAGGGTCATTGGGAACACACAAAATAGGTTCAGTAATGGTATTCAGGTCAATTTCAATCACCTCAGCGTATTCTGCGTCACTATCCGCTTCCAGCAGTTCTGGGTTCGCTAACCATTCTTCCATCGAGGCAATACGTCGACGAATGGTGCGTTCATCACCATAACCCTCGCTGATCATCCATTTAAGCATGTAGATATTAGAATTCATGTATTCCACTACCGGTTCCTTGTTGAGCTTGATGGTACATCCTGATGCAGAGCGCTCCGCTGACGCGTCAGCCAACTCAAATGCCTGCTCAATTTTTAAATCGGGTAAACCTTCAATTTCAAGTACTCGGCCAGAGTAAATGTTTTTCTTACCCTCCTTGGACACCGTTAACAGACCTTTCTGGATTGCCGCATAGGGTATTGCATGGACGAGATCCCGGAGTGTGATGCCTGGCTGCATTTCTCCAGAAAACCTAACCAGTACTGATTCAGGCATATCCAATGGCATCACCCCGGTTGCCGCAGCGAATGCAACCAGGCCAGAACCTGCTGGAAAAGAAATGCCAAGGGGAAATCGGGTGTGAGAGTCACCGCCTGTTCCAACCGTGTCCGGCAACAACATTCGATTCATCCAGGAGTGGATAATGCCATCTCCGGGACGAAGTGAAACTCCCCCTCTATCCATCATGAAATCAGGCAGACTATGTTGAGTTTCTATATCAACCGGTTTGGGATAAGCAGAAGTATGACAGAACGATTGCATCACCAAATCTGCCTGGAAACCAAGGCATGCCAAATCCTGAAGTTCGTCTCGGGTCATCGGCCCCGTGGTATCCTGTGATCCCACAGTGGTCATTCTAGGTTCACAATACTGGCCCGGTCTGACGCCAGGTAAACCACAGGCTTTGCCGACCATTTTTTGAGCCAGTGTGAATCCCTTATCGCTTTGCACAGGAGGTTCTGGTTTACGAAATAAATCTGTTTCCCCAAGCCCCAACGCCTCTCTGGCGCGCGTGGTTAACCCTCGACCTACAATCAGATTAATTCGACCACCTGCTCTCACTTCATCCAGCAAAACCTCCGTTTTTAGCTCAAATTTGGAAATAATCTCATCGCTACCATGGCGACAGACTTTGCCTTCGTAGGGATAAACATCAATCACATCGCCCATTTCCATTTTTGAAACGTCCATTTCAATAGGTAAAGCACCGGAGTCCTCCATGGTATTAAAGAAAATCGGTGCAATTTTACCGCCGAAGCAATATCCACCAGCCCGTTTATTCGGAATTCCCTCTATATCGTCTCCGGTATACCACAGTACGGAGTTAGTTGCGGATTTTCTTGAGGAACCTGTCCCCACTACATCACCAACATAAGCAATGGGGTGCCCTTTATCCTTTAGCTGCTCCAACACCTGCAATGGATTTTCTGCCAACCCTTCTCTGGGGTTTTTCAACATAGCCAAAGCATGAAGCGGTATGTCCGGTCGTGACCATGCATCAGTAGCTGGGGATAAATCGTCCGTGTTTGTTTCTCCCGGAACCATGAAGACAGTAACGGTAATCTTTTCTGCAACCGTTGGAGCATCAGTAAACCAATTGCCTTGCGCCCATGATTGCATCACTTCCCTAGCGTATTCATTTCCGTTATCGGCTTTTTCCTTAACATCGTAAAAAGCATCAAACATTAAAATCGTACCGGAAAGCGCGGTAGCGGCTGCTTCGGCCAGACTATCTGAGTCTAACGCTTCCACTAAGGGGGCAACATTGTAACCACCATGCATCATGCCCAGAAATTGGATCGCCATTTTTTGATCCAATATCGGAGATTGCGCTTCCTTTTTAACGATAGCAGCTAAAAAAGATGCCTTAACATATGCTGCTTTATCCACTCCCGCAGGCACCCTGCTTCGAATCAACTCCAATAGCCGATCCTCTTCACCCTGAGGTGGTTGTTTAATCAATTCAATTAGCTGGGTAACCTGCTCCGCATCCAGCGGCTTAGGAACAATACCCAAAGTGTTACGTTCCGCGACATGTTTTTCGTATGCTTCTAACAATATAGTATTCTCAAAAAGTGGCTCAATTCTACCGTCAGAAAAACTCATACATTATTCGTAGACCCCCCTGACGCCGCCACGAATTTTAGCTTATTTTGGCCAGAATTTCGCCTCAATCCTTTGATAATACGAGAAAAAAATGTTTTCAACTTCTTCATCCCAGGGTTGGTAAATTAGTATTAGGTTATGCTTTGAAACAGGTACATATCGCAGATTCAGACTTTCTGACATAGATCCGCACCCTAACGGGCTATCAGAAAAAGCTGATGATGTTGATTGATATTGCTTTGGATGGCTTGACGGTACTTCTACTTAGTGAGCCCTGTTCATCACCATTTCCACAAGTAGCAAAAACGGAAATAGCGAAAACGGAGCTATCAAGAAAGAGATATGCCTCTGGTATTCATTCAAAAAGATACCGAATATTCCTCCAGTAGAATATCCCTCCAGATTGGCCTTACCAATAGACCCTGGATACCATACCCAATTTCTTGTCCATTATTCATTCCCAAAACCGAAGTCCTGATATACCCGGTTTAATATACCCGGTTCGAATGGTTAGGAATAATTCCATCGCATTTGGTTAGACTATGGCACTATAATCCCAGCAAAATATTAGAAATAGTTGTTATCAAAACATGAAACAAAAAAATAGAACGCTTAGACTTACGATGACTTTAGCCACGGCACTTGCCGTGGCTTCTTGCACCCAGGAAACCCAGAACAAAGTAGGGCGTGCTTTACAAAATTGGACGGGAACCCACGGCGTACTGGACATCTACGCCGGTGAAAAGCTAGTTAATCGATTTATTGATATTGATAAACTATCCACAGCAACCGCCACCCAGGGCAGCGACCCTCGGCCCTATCGCTTTGGATACGGAATAATGGACTTGAATCAGAATTACAAGGCAGACTCTAACGAACGCAAAGTCTATTTCGAATTCAGTGATTACTCAACCAGCTACATCTTCTATGAAAACCCCCATGTTGATGGCTAATTTGCCATATTGACCCATAGTTTTTAAAAGCCCGGATCAAACTCTCAATGCTCTGCATTCAGTTTTTAACATGTAGTAAGGAATAAACAGTGAGTTTTATTTGGTGAGAAAGAGTGAATACCGCTGCCTTTGTAATCAACTCTTTTTTAATCAAGTTTGGCAGTCAGCTTTGGCAACCGAAAGGAAAAAGCAGACTCTGACACACTCTTTTCCACATGTGCATCTTCGTCTTTTATTTCTCTATTTTTACAACCAGCCCCTAACCAACCCCTATGAGTCAATTTCGTTAAAAAGCCGTGGGAGAATCTATCTTAAAGATTATTGGTGGAAACCATTGGGTCGGAGCATAATGGATCAGATTGAGTGAAATTAAGTATATTGAGACTGAGAGTATATTGAGACTGAGTAAAAGTAATGAAAACATAGCGCAGGCAATAAAGCCTGCGCTATGAACCGAACCTGATTTTACTTCTTAACTACTTTCCACGCAGCGGGCATAACAATCATTGCCAACACAATCTTAAACAGATCACCCAATAAAAAAGGTTCAGCTCCCCAAGCGAAAATAGGCTTATCCCAGCCTAATACGCTCCCTAACCAAAGTAGACCTGTGACATAGATAACCACATTTCCGATCAGCATCGCAAAAAAGGTAGTTAGCGCTTTGCGATCCCAGCCTTTCTCAGCCAACCAACCTGTCACCGCGGCGGAAATAACGAAACCGATCAAATAACCGCCGGTAGGGCCTGTCACGTACAAAAGGCCAATGCCTTTTTCTGGTGTGCCGGAGAATACAGGTAAGCCAGCCGCTCCCGCCGCCAGGTAAAGCAACACAGTAGAGACACCTAACACAGGGCCATAAGCAAGTCCGATACAAAGCACCACAAAGGTTTGCATGGTCATCGGGACCGGATAAAATGGTATTTGAGCCTTGGCCGCAATGGTTAGCAGCACAGCTCCCGTCACCGCAAGCATAATGGAACGCAGAAGACTTGGTGTCTGCCAGATTGCTTTAGTGAGGGTTGGATAATAAATGGATTGGGTTGTCATCGCGGCATAAAACCTCTTGTTAATTATATTTTCCTGGCCGTGGCTATATACGTTGGTTGCACCGTCGAACAAACTCAAGGCCGTGAGTAACGGATATTTTAAGTACTTCCTGGAATGTTAGATTCACAGTATTCTTAAAAAACCGCTAACTACCCGGAGAATCAGGCCCTTCACCAGCGTTCTTCCGAATATTGTTAGCGCGCCGGATTCTATCACCTTACCCGGATTCGACCAAACAGCAGGGCAATAAGAAATAGCACTCCCATAAAAATCAAAACAGCAACATCACCAAAAGCAATATAAGGGGTCACGCCTGTTCTTGGTTGAATAGAACCCCGAACCACATATTCGACAAATTGGGGTGCATAGATATCAATTCCGCCTTTCCAGTTAATGAGCGCAGATAGACCATTATTCGAAGAGCGTATCATGGGTCTTTCACTTTCCCTGGCACGAAATCTTGCCATTTGCAGTCGTTGATGGGGAGCAAGGGAGTCACCAAACCAGATGTCTTCGCTGACATTTATCAATGCTCCAGAAGGGCCTACCTGATTTCTCCAATCAGCGGGAAAGGCATCTTCATAACAAATTGACGCTGCAAATCTGTTCCCGGCAACATGCAATGGCGCCTGGGGTTTATTCCAATGAGAGAAGTCTGACATTGGCATATTCATCATCTTTATTAACGGATCCAGTATCATCCTAAGCGGGAAGTATTCTCCGAAAGGAACCAGATGCTGTTTACGGTAGATCATGATCTTGTCACTCATCCCTGCGACGGTGTTGTAGTAAGACCATTGATCATCGATACGCTCACGATGCAAAACACCAAAAATGAAATCGGCAGGGTGGGTACGAATTTCGTCCCAGAAACTGGTGGATAGGTTATCAATGTAATCAGGTATTGCAGCCTCGGGCATGACAATCAAATCAACATCCTGCTCCGGTCTGCTCTTTTGGAGATAAGATTGAATAATGTCATTGGTTTGCTGTTGATCCCATTTTTCACTAATGGAAATATTGTTTTGAATCACTGACACTTTCAACGGACCTTCATGGGCCTTGGTCCATGAGGTTTCATTGAGCAACCAGCCAGAGGCCCAAATCCCCACAACCACCACCCCAAACATTGTGTTTCCAATAGTAATTGAGCGAATCAATGACATGAGCACCCCCACTGATATCAGGGTGATTAATCCGACGAGATAGACGCCACCGATGGGCGCAAAATTAGAAAGAGGAGTATCAATCATACTATAGCCCGTTGATAACCAGGGCAAACCAGTTAAAACCCAACTCCTCATCCATTCGAAAAATATCCAGGTTACTGGCATAACCAGTCCCAGCTTCGCAGTAACACTCAGTCGTACAAACAACGATTGAACTGCACCAGAAATAGCGGGGAAAAGAGAAACTACTGAGACAAGAACCGCAATACACAAGCCTGCGAGCACTGGCGGCATGCCTCCGAAGGTGTGAATACTGATATACATCCATGATATGCCGACGCCGAACATTCCTAGTCCATAAACAAAGCCAAGTTTTACACTGGTCTTGAGATCACTGCCTAACCAAAAATAGAACAGAATACCAAAGCTAAGCAGACCAAGCGGCCACCAGTTAAATGGCGCGAATGCCAAAGCATTCGCGATACCAGCGATGAAAACTATCAGGGTTTTCATTAGAAACAACCTATCAGTGAACTAGAACCGCCCATATTTATCACATGCCAATATCTAACTGAATGATAATCAATTTAACAATATCCAGTTTAACAACACCCAATCTAATAATACCCAACTCAAGCCAAAATTCTATTAGCTCGCGAGCCAATCAATTTGAGAAGTGCAAACTATTAAAGCCGTCCTGAGCGTATGGATCAGGATAACCTAAACATTCCATTACCTGAGTCTCAATTGCTTCCATCTCCTGTGCTTCCAATTCTTCCAAATGATCAAAACCACATAGATGCAGAGTACCATGAACCACCAGATGCGCCCAATGGGAATCAACGGATTTACCTTGAGCCACCGCTTCGTCTTTAACCACCTGAGCACAAATTACAATGTCTCCCCGATGGTTATATTCGACCCCATCAATTTGATCAAAGGGGAACGACAACACGTTTGTTACAGAATTTTTGTGTCGAAACTGATGATTAAGTTCAATCATCTCCTCCTTTTCAACAATTCGAAGTGTGATCCCGTTCACCTCTTCATCTACCACTATCAGAGCGTTTCGTATCCAATTTTCTATTTGCTCTTCACCTGGGAACAGACCTTTTTCATTGATCGCATCATTAGTGGCGAACTGAAGATCAAGGAAAGAGTCGATCATCCCTGATTAACCTGGGATTTAGCCAGTGCTTCCGCTTGATTCTCTGTTGCTAAAGGCTTCTTATTTTTCCCCACCCGGGATTCGCGATCGTGAATGTTGTCATTTGCTTGCTGCTCCGAATGTTGTTTTTCGTAAGCTTCAACAATTTTTTGCACCAACGGATGACGGACCACATCCTGGGGCTTAAACTGACAAAAACTAATTCCTTTTATATCAACCAGCACACGCTGGGCATGCTTCAACCCGGACATTTGACCTCTCGGCAAGTCAACCTGAGTCACATCTCCAGTAATAATGGCCTTTGAACCGAATCCAATTCGAGTCAAAAACATCTTCATTTGCTCAACCGTTGTATTTTGCGCTTCATCCAAAATCACGAAGGATTCGTTTAACGTTCTTCCGCGCATATAGGCCAAAGGGGCCAATTCAATGGTCCCTCGAGCAATTAGTTTACCGACCCTTTCGAATCCTAACATCTCATACAAAGCATCGAATAATGGCCGTAAATAGGGATCGATTTTCTGTCCGATATCTCCAGGGAGAAAACCCAGCTTTTCCCCGGCTTCCACCGCTGGCCTAACCAATAAAATCCGTTCGACAGAGTTTTCGGACAACGCCTGTACTGCACTGGCAACCGCCAGATAGGTTTTACCTGTGCCCGCCGGACCAATTCCAAAACTAATGTCATTGTCTCGAATATAGCGCAAATAGTGTTTCTGTCGAAAATTCTGACCACGAATAAGCTGCCTTCGAAGGCGAATAATCACTTCCTGATCATCGTCTTGTCGATCTTTATCGTCCTCTGAGACTGCTCCCCTGGATGCCGCCGTCGCTGAAGTTGTTCCATGTGGATTCCTTCCATGCGAAACTGATAGATCAGTTACGGCATTACTTACAAACTGATTACCGACAGTTCCATCGCCATTACTGCGAGACAGGGCAAAATGGACATCGCTGTTCGATAGGGGATCTTTTTTTGTCCCGTAATTTCAAATAAATCCCGGACAACTGATTCTGCCTTACGTTTGGCAGTTTCCGTTCCAGTAATGCTAAATGCGTTATTTCGTTGAGTAATCTTCACATTCAGATGTTGTTCGATTTGCTGAATATGAGAATTGAGTTGGCCACAAAGCTGAGACAGGCGTCCATTTTCAGCGGGCAATAATTGAAAAACGAGAGGTTTGGACAAAATAATTTCAGTATTGATTAGGAAAAAATATAAACGAGTGCAAAGCCGTGGATATTGATGAGGTGAAGATGAAGTTCTATAGTGTCGAATAATTATGCGTTAAGACAGCTTTTCGGGAAACCCTATCCCATCAGGATCAGACTATCGTAGACTAACCAGAAGAAAATATCATTAATCATTGCCCAGCTTTATTGCCCGTCTTTATTGAGCATTTTTATTGCCTGCCTCTATTGTGCGTCCTAAAATTTGATCTCAGTTATCCGGAGAAAAATAGGCGGGCCAAAATAACAGCAAACAGGATAGACTGAAAAAAGATAGATCAAAAACCCTTTCTTTTTTGAGTTGAAGGGCTTTAAATGGTTCAGGCTACCTTTTTACCGTCATTTTCCATCATGACAGCCCGTAGTGAATTAGGTAGTGCTTCAGTGATCCGCACATCAACAAACTGCCCGACCAGGCTTCCGGACCCATCAAAGTTCACCACTCGATTATTTTCCGTACGTCCACTCATTTGACCAGGATCCTTTCGTGACACTCCTTCAACCAAAATGGTCTGGACCGTATCCACCATTCTCTCACTAATCCCCCAGGCCAATTCATTGATTTTTGCCTGAAGAGTTGCCAGTCGTTGTTTTTTTACTTCATCACTGACGTCGTCTTCCAGCTCAGCTGCAGGCGTACCTGGCCGTTGACTATAAATAAAACTAAAAGACTGGTCATATCCTACTGCCTCGATTAAGGACAGAGTCTGCTGAAAATCATCCTCTGTTTCACCTGGAAATCCGATAATAAAATCAGACGACATGGATATGCCAGGACGTGCAGCTTTGAGCTTATCCATCCATTCAAGGTAATCCTTTGCAGTGTATCCACGTTTCATTAGTGCCAGAATTCGATCAGACCCACTTTGTACCGGCAAATGCAAATGACTTACCAGTTCCGGTATTTCAGCATAGGCTTGAACTAATTCGTCGGTGAAATCAATGGGGTGAGAGGTGGTATAGCGTACTCTGTCAATCCCATCCACCGCAGCCACGTAGTGCAGCAACTCTGCAAATTCAACGGTGCGGCCGTCATGGGTCTGTCCACGGTATCCGTTCACATTTTGCCCCAATAAATTGACTTCCCGTACACCTTGCTGGGCTAGCCCAAATACTTCGGCAATCACGTCATCAAAAGGACGGCTAAATTCCGTTCCCCGGGTATAGGGTACAACGCAGAAAGAACAATACTTGCTGCACCCTTCCATAATGGAAACAAATGCCTTGACCCCATCTACTTTTGGTGGCGGCAGACAATCAAACTTTTCGATTTCAGGGAAAGAAACATCTACGGATGGTCTGCGGTCATTCATGACCCCATTTAACATATCCGGCAGTCGATGAAGAGTTTGAGGGCCGAAAACAATATCCACATAAGGAGCTCTTTTTCGAATCATTTCGCCTTCCTGACTAGCGACACAACCGCCAACCCCAATGACCAGGTCCTTGTTCTTCAATTTGATTTTTCGCCATCGGCCAAGCTGGGAAAACACTTTTTCCTGGGCCTTTTCACGGACGGAACAGGTATTTAGTAACACCATATCCGCGTTCTCGGGATCATCCACCCTTTCATAGCCATGACTGGATTGAAGCAGGTCTGCCATGCGGGATGAATCATATTCATTCATCTGACAACCAAAGGTTTTGATAAATAACTTGCGGCTCACTGTTGATCCTGATTCACGCTCAATTGGGCGCGGATTGTACACTTATTTGTCGCAGAATTCTTCATGGATTAGGCCGGTATTCCACCCAATGTAAGTACTACCAAGCCTATAACCAGCCTCTTATCCAATAGACACACAGACCGATATATTCATGAACTGCCCGGGATGTTGCTCCTAAGGCACCAATGGACGGCAACCAGCCAAACAAACCATCATATCTTGTATCTAAAACAGTAATATCTGTTGGTGCAGGTATCACGTTCACACCCGCAGCTCTAAATACAGCCACGGATCTTGGCATATGAATGGCTGACGTTACTAACAGCACAGGCCCATCCCCAATGCCGTTTCGTTGCAGAAATGCCGCGGTGTTCAATGCATTCTCATAGGTTGTTTGAGAATCACCTTCGATGTCTATCAGGTTCTCAGGTACTCCCCACTCCATCAATAACCTAGCAACCAGCGAGGCCTCACTTTGTTTCCACGCAACCCTGTCTATGTTACCCCCAGAAAGCAGAATACGACTCGCCCTGGCTGCTTTAAACAGACGAAAACCATGCAGCACCCGATCGGAACCTTCCATTAACTCCGTGTAAATACGTTTGCCCTGGGGCATATTGATGGAGCCACCCAGAATTACCAAGGTTTCCACTGGTTCGTATTGCTCAAGAGGACTAACTGGATACTTTTCTTCAAGAGCCATGACCAGACGATTAGCGACCGGAGGAGACGAGGCAAGAGTAAGCAACAATGCTGCAGCGAAAACCACACAGATTCCACCCCGGCGAGAAACAAAAAGAGTCAGGATCAACCCAATCGCGATGAGTAGCAATACCAGCGATAGAGGGGAGGCCAAATATGCTCCGATTTTACTAATGGTGATCCACATGAGTATGGATTTCTCCTATGATTATTGGGTCTCTTCGATCACCTGATTCCATAAGTGATCCAGTCTTCTGGCAGATACACTGCGGCTGGTTTTAAGAGATTGGGCAAACACTGAAATCCGATATTCCTCGACTAACCAGCGATAGGACTCCATGGTTTCACTATATTCAAGCTCAGTCTCCAGGAAACGATTCCAATGGGGCAGGATTCTGGTTTGTCGTAACTGATCAGTGCCTCCATCCAGTAAAGCCTGATTGATTCTTTGCTTAATACCTTGCAAAAACCGGGGAATATGAACCAACCACTCAATGTTAACGTCATCCATAAACCCGTCATAAACTAGCCACTGAAGCTGGATCTGAATATCACTCACACAAGGTTTCGGTAACGAATTCGAATGCTGCTCCAGAGACTGTTTTATGACTCTGTACATTTTAAGGGTTTTCGCCACAGACTCGGCGATTGATGCAAGGGTTGCAGGTACCCTACCAGCTCGGGTTTTTACCAGTGCCATAAACGAATCTCTGTCTCGAATCATGTCATCATCAGGAAAAAAAACAACGTCCTGGGACCGCCTCAAAATGGCATGCTGCAACGAAGTCAAATCACCGATGGAAGCGTACAGCAAGCTGATCGACTGCCAATCCGGGATGGGCTTTTTCATCAGCTTTCTATGTTCCGGAACGTTTAGGAAAATCAGCCGACGCACTCCCTCCAGATGCTCTTCCCGGGCTTTTTCCAGTGTGTCAAAAATACGAATGGACACCGACGTCTGATCATCGACCAACGCCGGATATCCTTTAGTCTCTTGGTCTCCCACTGCCACGTCCACAGTTGCTGGCAAACGATCGAAGTCCCATTGTATGATCCCCGTTCTTTCGATATTTATGTCGCTATTTTTCGCAAACTGAGTCTGAGCAGCATCTCTGAAGCGTTCCTTAAGATCGCTTACACTATCTCCAACAGCGATCACATTTTCATTTTCATCGACCAGCTCAATTTTTAACTTCAGGTATGCTGGCAAATTCTGATGATCGAAATCCACCGGGAAAATATCGCACCCCCGGTCCTTACCAAGCCAGTCACTAAAAGCCACTAGCAACGGTCTTCTGTCACTAATGACTTCTTCGAATATTCGATCAATCGCATCAGGAATGGGCACAAACATTCTACGTTTGTTTTTTGGCAGGCTCCTGGCCAGGGCAATTAGCTTATCCCGTAACAGCCCTGGTATGAGCCGATCAACAATTGAAGCACTAACCTTATTCAACAGTGGTAGGGTGACCCTTGCTGTAACACCATCAGTCTCCTTTCCTGGATGAAATTGGTAGATTAAGGGCAACTTCACACCTCCGTCCTCGATGTAGTCCGGATAGCTTCCACACAAGCCCTCCAGTTGATTCGACGTAGCTGTTTTCAACAATACGGATGGAGCCATGAGTAATGCTGCTTTTCGCTTTTCGGGGAGCCGGCGGTACCACTTTCTCAAGGCACTGCCGCTGTTTATGTGATCAGGCAATAATTCATCATAAAACTGGTAGATGACTTCTTCATCCTCCAGCAAATCCCGACGACGGAATTTGTGCTCAAGTTTGGCTATGTCATCGATGATTTGGCGATTATGCTCAACAAACTTTAGCTTCGATTCAAATTCAGCATCGACCAATGCCCGACGAATAAAAATAGCCCTGGATTGAGGCATATCGATATCACTGAAGTCACAACGCCGACCCGAAAAGATGGTAATTCCATACAATGTTCCTCTTTTTAAGGCAAACACCCGCTCCTGCTTAATGCTCCATTGAGGTTCACTATAACTGTATTGGAGCAAATGGCTTCCCAGATGCTCGATCCAACCGGGACTAATTGACGCCACTGTTCTTGCGTATAACGTATTCGTTTCGACCTGCTCCGCCGACATAATCCATTTTGGCGACTGGCTAGCGTACACCGAAGCAGGGAATATTCTCAGTTGTTTACCAAATGTCCCCTGGTAGTTTGGCTTCTTTTGCTCCTTGCGGGTTAACTTCGCTGTTGGTTTTTCGAATACCGCGATATTGGATAAGAGGCCACTCAGAAGTGCCTGATGAATCCGATCACTTCTGGCGTCATCGCTATTGAGTTTGTATCCCGCCTTTTTAAGTAACCGAAGCAAATTAGCCTGTAATGCCATCCATTCCCGCATACGGAAAATAGACAAAAAATTCTCTTCGCACCACTTAAAGGCCCGACGCTTCGACACTGTTTTTTGAACCTCACGAAACTGATTCCAAATATCAAGCAACACCAAAAAGTCAGATTGTTCCTCGCTCATTTGGCGATGGTGCTGTCTGGCATGTTGTTGCTTTTCTGCTGGAACCAGTCTGGGATCTGGAATGGATAAAGCCGCTGCGATGATCACTACTTCCGTAAGACATTCAAGCCGGCTAGCCTCAATCAATACTCTCCCTATTCGTGGGTCTACCGGCATGTGGGATAGAGATCGACCAATCGCTGTAAGTTTAGAGTTTTCATCCAATGCACCTAGTTCTACCAATTGCTTGATGCCATCGTTAATTTGCTTACGCTCGGGTCTGTCCAGAAATGGAAATGTTTCAATATCTTTCATCGACCCTCCGGCGAACATTGCCTGCATACGCAGGATAACGTCTGCCAGAGAGGTGCGCTTTATTTCAGGGTCGGTATATTCGGGCCGATTTAAAAAATCGTCCTCGTCATAAAGCCGAATACAAATCCCATCAGAAGTTCGACCACACCTTCCTGCACGCTGATTCGCTGCGGATTGTGAAACTTTCTCAATGGGCAAACGTTGAATTTTCCTGCTCGGGCTATAGCGGCTCACTCGCGCCAGCCCGCTATCTACAACGTATTTGATCCCAGGGACCGTCAAAGAGGTTTCTGCCACATTGGTCGCTAGCACGACTCTGGTTTTAGCCCCCGGGGTAAAAATCCTCACTGCTCATTAGGGGTTAATCTTGCATAGAGTGGCAGAATATCGATACCTGATTTGAGTTTACGACTGAGATGTTCCGCAGCTTCCCTGATCTCCCGCTCACCGGGAAGAAACACTAAAACATCCCCTAAACGCTGTTGATGCAATTCCAGTACGGCCTTTTCGATGGAATCATTTAGATTGCTATCTTCTTTTTTCGACTCGTCATTTTGAGGCTGGTATCGGATTTCCACGGGATAGGTCCTACCAGAGACCGAAACCACCGGAGCGCCATCAAAATACCTTGAAAAAGAGTCGCTATCCAATGTTGCCGATGTCACCACCAGCTTCAACTCAGGGCGCTTTTTAAGTAGCTGCTTCAGCAAACCTAACAAAAAATCGATGTTTAGAGAACGCTCATGGGCCTCGTCAATAATTAGCACTTCGTATCGGGATAGTCTTGCATCCCGATGAAACTCTGATAACAGCATCCCATCCGTAAGCACACGAATGTAGTTGGTTGGGTTGACCATTTCATGAAATCTCACCCGATAACCGACCGCGTTTCCCAAGGGGCTCTGGAGTTCATCAGAAATCCTGGCCGCGATGGAACGGGCAGCGATACGTCGGGGTTGGGTATGACCAATTAGTCCATTGATACCAAACCCAGCCTCCATGCAAATTTTCGGCAATTGGGTGCTTTTTCCAGAACCAGTTTCACCACATACGATGATCACCTGATTTTCTTTAATCAGGTCAATGAGCTCATCGCGATGCCCACTAATGGGGAGGTCTTCTGAAAAAGAAACTTTCGGTAGGCTACGCTCTTTTTGCGCAATCAGGGTCCCAGTTAGCTTTCCAGGCGGATATGATTCACCAAATGATCTAGTCCTCCGGTGTTCTGGAGCCTGTTTTTTGGCCTGTTTTTTGGCATGTTTGCCCACGCGCTTACCGGCATGGGTATCCATATGCCGGGCACCATGATCCGTTTTTTCAGCGAAGTCCTTGTTCTTTGCCTTTTGACCTAACTGCGGACGCAGCCTTGAACCCAAATCGGGCCCCAGATCAGATCCCAATTTTTCACTCATGGTGGCGAAGATTGCGCCCTTGCGTTAAAAGATAATGGAACAAAACAAATAAATGAAAGCCCATCCGCACCCAAGACGAAACAAATCGGGACGAAACAAATCGGGACGAAATAAATCGGGACGAAACAAACCGGGACCAAACAAACCGGGACCAAACGAATCGGCACATCAATCTGATCAGTCCTGTTCCAGAACTCTATTCGCTCCACAACATATAAAGCCGTCGTTTATTGATCAGAGACCATAACAGCCTTTTCAATTACAATGGGCTCCAGGGGAACATCACTGTGACCGGCTTTCTTTCCCGTCGGTGTCGCGGCAATTTGCTCCACCACTTCCATGCCATTGATCACTTTAGCGAATACTGCATATCCCCACCCTCGTGCGGTTTTAGCTGTAAAATCCAAAAAGCCATTGTCCACAAGGTTAATAAAAAACTGAGAAGTAGCAGAATTCGGATCATTGGTTCTCGCCATTGATAAGGTTCCCTTAACATTTTTTAGCCCATTGTCTGCCTCATTTTTTATTGGCGCCTGGGTATTTTTTTGTTTCATATCCGAAGTAAACCCTCCACCTTGAACCATGAACCCTGGAATGACACGGTGAAATATGATGCCATCGAAGTGCCCACTTTCAACATAGCTCACGAAATTCTTTACCGTCTCTGGTGCTGCATCGGGGTACAGCTCAATATCAATCTCACCCAGAGATGTTGTCATTTTGATCATATTAATGGCTCCTGTGGAATCTGAAAATGAAGGGAGGCTAAACGCTCCGGAAAAATAAAAAACACCAACTAAAATGGTTCGTAAAACGCGGTTCATAAGGGCACCTTATTGTCTTGGTATGTTATTGCTTGAATGTACTAGTGGACTCCTGGTTACAGAAAACTTCCATGAGGAGTGCTAGTTGGAGGAATGCTAGTTGAATCATCGGGAAAAACAGCGGCTGATTGGTAATTATTAGTGCTCGTAATCAGACATTAGTCATGTCCATGATGGTGTCCCAATGTACTTTTTCCACTGGCATAATAGATAATCGGTTTCCTTTTTGTAAAAGCCGCATACCATCCAGCTTCGGATTCTGTTTTAATGATTGCAACGTAATAGGGACCGCCAGTTTTTGAACAAATTTCACGTCAACCATCATCCAGGTAGGTTTTTCGGGATTACTCCTGGAATCAAAATATTTCTCATTGGAGTCAAAAGCCGTGAAATCGGGGTAACTCTCACTGGCTACCTCCATCAACCCAACAATTCCAGGAATTTTGCAGCTTGAGTGATAAAAGAAGACCAAATCACCTATTTTCATATCATCCCGCATGAAATTTCGCGCCTGATAATTTCGGATACCATCCCAGGGTTCGGTCCCCACCTTTTGGAGATCATCGATTGAAAACGCATCCGGCTCGCTTTTCATTAGCCAATATTGCATAAATCCAGTCCTCTGAGTCGTGTCTAATTTAACCATGCCTTAACCACTCCATGATCACCCCTGTGATCGCTCTATAATCGCGCCATAATTACAACCATGTTTCATTCCACCGGCATTACAGGTACCAACATCAGCCTAGCGGATCCTGCTCGGCTTTAATTCGTTTGATGGATCGGGCACAACCGGTTTTCTCATCCACATCCACAACCACACCACACAAAGTACCCTTACCCGTTGCCGGCTCCAATCGTACGGGCAGCTTACTCACCATTCTCTTCAGCACATTCCCGGTATCACTGCCGATCACAGAGTCATAACAACCCGTCATACCAAGGTCGGTAACATAAGCGGTTCCCTTATGAAGCAATCTCTCATCAGCAGTTGGAATGTGGGTATGGGTTCCAACGACTACGCTCACCTTACCGTCGAGATACCAGCCCATCCCCACCTTTTCGCTAGTGGTTTCAGCATGATAATCAACGACCACAACATCTATAGTATCCAGTTTTTCTGACAACACCCTATCCGCGCACTCGAAGGGCGAATCCAATGGTGGATGCATAAATGCCTGCCCCATCATGTTCAACACACCAACGCGTATACCACTTTTCGTCGTGAATTCCCCCCAACCGGACCCCGGTGTGCCCGAAGGGTAATTATGCGGTCTTAATAGCCGAGGATAGTCACCAATAAAGTCGAGGGCTTCGCGTTTATCCCAAATGTGGTTACCGGATGTCATGATGTCGATATTCATATTCATAAACTGGTCCACCAGCTTTTTAGTGACACCAAATCCAGCCGCAGAGTTTTCTACATTAACAATGGTTGCGTCGATATCATGCTCATGCTGAATCCTGGCTAACTGCTCCTCAAGTACTGCCCGCCCTGGTCGCGCAACCACATCTCCAACAATTAGAATGTTCATGTTTCCTTACTCTCCCTATTCGACTTCTCTAATTGATTGGAAGCCAGTCTGATAGATACCCTTGTCGGTCACCACAGTAGACAATGGGATATCCCAACTCTGGGAATCAATGGACTCCACACGCTGGAGTTCGTGGGCCACGCCAATTAGCTGCTGTTTTCTGATGCTCTGTCCCTTTACGAACTCAAAAGTTGTATCATAAAAGCCGCCTCCCATACCAATCCGATTCCCATTTCCATCAAACCCAACCAAGGGTAGCAAAACCAGATCCAGTTGGTCCGCAGTAATCAGGTCTTCCTTTTCCACAACGGGTTCTGGGATCTGATAACGATTATTAACGAATTCAGTACTTTCACTAATTTGGGCAAACAACAGGGAGTTTAATTCGGTTTGGATGACAACTGGAACGAAACAGGACTTTCCCTGAGACCAGCACCATTTCATCACCTCAACCGGGTCGATCTCGCCATCGTTTGCAAGATACATTGCTATCTTTCCTGCATCCCGGACACTCTGCAATTGGGTCAATTGCACCATCAAATTTCCTGCTGCGATTCGGTGCTGCGCTTCAGTCAATGATCGACGTTTCTGACGGAGCTGTTTTCTGAGTTCTATCTTATTTCCGCTCATGTATCCAGGCCGGGCAGGCAATTAACCCCTTTTTGCTATTGGGATTCTTGGTGAGTTTATTTGCAGGTCTATTTGCGAATTCATTCGTGGATTCATCTGGTGGACCTGGCTATTGGTATTTGCTTGTGAATCTGTCTTGTGAATTTGCCAATGATTTTCAGGATTTCCAGTTAAAGATGTCTAGTGAAAGATTTTTAGTCAAAAAGACCTTTACATACACTCATGATGACTATAGCCCTAAAAATAAAGAAATAAAGAAATAAAGCTGCGAAATATGGCAACTGGATACCACGAGGCCCTAAGAGCAGATTTTGGCTTTCATACCAACGGCCTTCAACACAACATCGTCGTCACAGGAATAAAAACCAGACTGGATTCATAAAGGCGCCTAAAATAAGATATCCAGTAAGACATCCAATAAGATATCCAATAAGATATCCAATAAGACATCCAATAAGATATCTAAAGTGCGTTACCCACCTGTGCCGCGCGTTCACATTACCTTGAACCAGAAGGTTCAAGTGGATACCAGGACTGGTTTTGGGATTCCCGCCAGCTTATCGCTGAGTTCATACACACCCACCATTCACACCAGCATCCGGGATTGTATATTAGGTTCTAAGGGTTTCTGTGACCAACTCGAACACCGCAGGCAACGCTTGACTATTTTAACAGAGTTTAAACAGACGAGATAAAATTAATCCTGGACGAAAGCTCCCAATGATCTTTTAGCTATTAAAAAATAGAGCGGGAAAAGTAGCATAAGATGGATTACTACAAAAACCCAAAAATCGGGTTTGATATTTCCAAACTATTCAAAACTCAGAATGAGCTAACTACACAATATAAGAAACAAGAAAAATATCTCTTATATTCAGATTTTATAGAAATAATTCCCTGTTTATGAAAATTATTTCCTACAATTCAAACAATACTTTCTAACTAAGATCACAATTTATGTGATCTTCAAAATTGACAAGGTGGTTTGAATGAGAAACACAAATACATCCGTTTTCGCAGCACCAGCTTTCCGGGAAGGCGCTGAATATGTTATTGAAGCTGATGCACTAAATTGCCTCATTCATCAATCAAACCTACGCATCGTTGACGTTAGATCAAAAGCCCAGAGCCCAGACGGACACATTCCTGGCGCGATACGCTTTGATGCAACCAGGCTAATCGACGACGATATGGATGGACTTCGAGTACCCAATGAAAAAAAGATTTCCCAAATCTTCGGTGACCATGGCATCTCATCCGGGGACTTCGTTGTCGCCTATGACGATGATACCGGTGCCAATGCGGCCAGGTTGCTATGGACTCTTGACCTCATTGGACACAACAGATACGCCATGCTGGATGGGGGATTTGCTGCCTGGGAAGACGCCGGGTTGGATATCGCAGCCGACACCCAAACCCCAAACCCCAAACCCCAAACCCCGTGCTATATCCTGCCCCTTCATTCACCCACTCCCTGTCTGATATCCATGCGGTAGATCGAGCCACCAGGAGCGGTGATGTAGTCATAATTGATACTCGCAGCCCAAAGGAGTTTAACGGTCTGGATAATAGAGCAAACAAATCAGGACATATTCCAGGGGCAATCAATTTTGATTGGATTAATACCCTGGACCTTATCGAAGGCGGAAAACTCAGATCATCACAAGAGATACTGGCATGCCTCGAAAAACGGGGCATCCTTCCCCATCAGAAAATTATTCTTTATTGCCAGACTAACCGAAGATCATCCCATGCCTTTGTGGTGCTACGATGGCTTGGATTCAATGACATCAGCACCTACCCTGGAGCATGGGAGCAATGGGGGAATAGTGATTGGACCAAGGTGGAAATTTGAAAGGTGGAAATTTGAAACGAAAATAGCTCTAAAATAACTTCCAGAATAGAAACAGCCCGAACTGGACGGTATTGGAATATGCGTTTAAGATGTCGAAGTCTAGACTATTTAGACTTCCCTTTAGACTTCCCTGATTTAGAGCCCAATCTGTTGAAAGTCTTCGATGGCCTTGTCTACCTTATCATGCATATTTGTGAGCTTTGAATTAATCTTTTTGCTGTCTCCTGTGTTTTTCTTCAGTTGAAGCAGTTCATGGCTGATATTTAAACCTGCCATGATGGCACAGCGATCCATTCCCAGTATCTGACTACCTTTGGCAATTGTCCGCATTTGCGTATCAAGGTGTGCAGCTGCTTCAATAAGTTGCGGGCTTTCTTCCTCAGTACAGGCAATGGTAAATTCACGTTGCATGATACTGACTTTGACACTGTGTTTTTTTGCGCTATCCTGATTAGACATGGATAAATCCACTGACGAATAATAACAATTTTTTGGTTCCGGCCAATAACGATTAATTCAATAACGACTAATTAACGATTAACAATAGATTAAGAAAATTATAGCCCCGGTTTAGGTCAGCTTGAAATCAGGACTCGAGGGATTTCAAACGAGCAACAATCTGCTCCACCCGACCCCGCGCAATCCTGTTTTTTTCCTGCAGTGACTTCACTTCCTGCCGGAGCATCTCACGATCACTACGCAACAACTGATTTTCCTGGTTCATTTCTTCACAAACCCGAATTAAATCTGTTATGCGTTGTTCAAGTTTTTCAATGGCTTCTTCCATTGTCCTCACCTACTACAATTAGTATGAGACTATAAGTTCATCAATCTGGGGCGTCAAATAATTAGTCCGTCCTGAAAAAAGGCGCGATGTCGTTAGCGATCATGCGTCATTTTCGACCTTCGGATCAGGACAACACCCAGACGACGATTAGCGGCGTCCCAAGGGGCTGACAACAGGCAATGGCGAGTAATGTTTGCTCTCCGCCGTTGGGTTTTTCAAACAAAAAGAAAGCGATCATCCACTTTCTCAAATTCCACGCGCAACCCGCCATCAGCAGATTGATACGGTCTCCTTCGGCTCCCTTCAGCCAGCTCCTCAATAAACGATGATCATGCTTCAAATGACCGATGATCGGTTCTATCGCACTTCGTTTGCGACACAGTATCCGTTTCTTCTGGCGTTGATAAGCATTGTCCCGTTTCAGCGGAGGACCCGGTAACAGCACCTCACAATCCACTTTATTCTTCGCTCCCCGATATCCCCGGTCAACCACCGCCAGCCTGATCGATGTCTCACGGTGGGTATGGGCTTCTGTCAGTGCTGCTTTCAGGGTCTTCGAATCATGATCATGTTCGTCATGACTCACCACCCCCACAATCACCTGTGACTCCTTCGTCGCCACCACTGACGCCTTGCGACCATACTCATACGCCTTGTGATCCTTCCCCTTGCCCACGCAGTACACAGCAGGATCATGCAGGGAGTAAACCTTGTTCCTGTCTTTGGGCTGTTGAGACAAAACACGTTCGTATAACGCAAAGTTCGCTTCCTGCGCCGTCAGAACATCGATCGGTAACTTCCGTTGGCATTCCCCTGAGCAACACACCCGCAATGGTTCGTAATCGTTTCAACGCCTTGTTCGCCTTACGACGTCGTTTCACGTGACGGAAATGACGACATGCCAAACGAAGTGACCGCACTTCCTTTACGTACGTTCGTCGTTGTTGTATCCCGTGTAACTTCGACAGCTTGTTCAGGCGATTGATGATCCTTATCGCCAACTTGCTGTCTGTCGGGTACGTGATCGCCTTCTCCTGTACCGTGGTATCTACCAGTACTGTCCGCTCCTCTGCCAGCTTCCCATGCAGTTTTACCGACAGCGAAAAGATCTCCCTGACTCCCTCCGACCCAATCCGGTTGCGGAACTTCACCAGTTCCGTCGCATGGCACGGTACCTGCGTCTGGAAACTCACCTCACCACAGAACACCTGAAAGTACGGGTTCATCTTCCATTGATCCACCACCGATTCATCACTTAAGCTGTACAGCTGTTTGATCATCAGCAATCCGCTCATCAACCGGATCGGTTTCGCGGCCCGCCCCTTCGCGCTGTAGTACTGGCTCAGGGAGGCTTCAAGCGATGACCAGTCAAGGGTATTGCCAAGGGCAATCAGGGGATGGGACGTATCCAGCTGATCAACGATGTTGAAGAAACTGAGTTGATCGTCATTCACCGGGCTGTCAGGTAGCATATATACCTCGTGTTCGACCAGAAACTGAACGCCAGTTTAACAATTCCGGTCGATTCAAACCAGGACTATATCCAGTTTATACTGTATATGTAGCCTTTTCGGGTTCTTCAGGGACGACTAGTTAACATAAAATTCGGGGCATATGACGACCTGAGAAACTCCTTCAGCCATTGACAACCGTACCCCAAAAAAAATTGAATCATTACTTCAATTCGGAACCCTGCCTACCAATTTGGTGAGCGGATCATAATAAAAAATCCATACCAAAAGCAACCGGATATTTCATTCAAATCAAAAGAATTTGACCTTCGATCAACGAGCAACCAATCACCAGGCAGACATCAATATTGGATTGAGCGTACTGGCCCGTTCATCGCATTAATCCGTCATGCTGTTCGATACTCTCATCTACTAACGAACATTATCGAACCGAAATACCGGCGGGAGAATAGACCAGATTCTTACCAACTACAAGCAGTATTCGGGTTAAGCCAACTCACTCCAGGTAGCACCAGGGAACAGAAAAAGGAGAATAAGTTTCTGACTAATTACCCAATCTCAATGCGCGGTAACCGCAGATCCCAAATTTTCTTCGTTAGCCACCTTGGCATCTTCACTCGTCTGAATTTGGCCTTGCTTGACTTTCGGCACAGCCTCCAAAGCGAGCTCGATAACTTCATCAATCCACTTAACAGGCTTGATTTCTATTTGCCCACGAATATTTTCAGGAACCTCTTCCAGATCCCGGATGTTTTCGTCCGGGATAATGGCAAATTTTACTCCGGCGCGATGTGCCGCTAATAACTTTTCTTTTAGCCCTCCGATGGCCAGAACTTCACCGCGCAATGTTATCTCTCCAGTCATCGCAACATCTGAAAGCACAGGAATTCCGACCAGTGAAGATACAATAGCCGTACACATTCCCACACCGGCGCTTGGTCCGTCTTTGGGGGTGGCTCCCTCTGGCACATGAATATGAATATCCTGCTTTTGGTAAAACTCCGGATCAATTCCCCATTGCACGCTCCTACTGCGAACAACACTGATAGCAGCGGTGATTGACTCCTGCATTACATCTCCAAGTTTACCGGTATAAACCTGCTTTCCTTTCCCCGGGAGCACGACGGATTCGATGGTCAACAATTCACCTCCCACCTCTGTCCAAGCCAATCCGGTAACCTGCCCGATCTTATTCTCCTTGTCGATCTCATTCCGCCTAAATCGCTTAACACCAAGAAACCTATCCAGGTTATCTGGTTCGACATCAATTTGTTTTAGGTCCTTATCGAGGAGCAGCTCCTTGACCACTTTTCGATATATACGGGATATTTCCCGTCCGAGGTTTCGCACACCTGCCTCTCTAGTGTAGGACGCGATAATTTCTTTCACTGCCTCTGCACTGATGCTCACCTCCTGTTCCTTCAGACCATTGTTCTTCAGTTGTTTGGGTAAGAGATAACGGTCTGCGATTTCACACTTTTCTTCTTCAGTGTATCCTGAGATCCGAATCACTTCCATCCTATCCAGCAACGGCCCTGGAATATTCAGAGTATTAGCCGTTGCAATGAACATCACATCGGAAAGATCATAATCAACTTCGAGATAGTGGTCGGAGAATGTATTGTTTTGCTCTGGATCCAAAACTTCCAACAACGCCGAAGAGGGATCGCCGCGGAAGTCCATGGACATCTTATCGATCTCGTCTAACATAAAAAGAGGATTTCTGGTTTTGACCTTGGCCATACTCTGGACGATTTTTCCGGGCATGGAACCAATATAGGTACGTCGATGACCCCTAATTTCAGACTCATCCCGAACCCCTCCCAGAGACATCCGAATGAATTTTCGGTTAGTTGCTCGAGCGATGGATTCACCCAAAGATGTTTTCCCCACGCCGGGCGGTCCAACCAGGCACAGTATGGCTGCCTTAGGCTTCTTCACTTTCCGCTGAACAGCAAGGTATTCCAGAATGCGATCCTTAACTTTCTCCAATCCATAGTGATCGTCGTCCAGTATTTTTTGCGCTTTTGGGAGGTCTTTCGATATGCGGCTTCGCTCAGTCCATGGCACCGACAGCAGCCAGTCAATATAATTTCTCACGACCGTAGCTTCCGCGGACATAGGAGACATCATCTTGAGCTTTTTTAGTTCTCCTTCGGCTTTATCAAGAGCCTCCCCAGGCATCCCGGCATCCGCAATTTTCTGGGCCAAATCATCCGTCTCGTTAGGAATGTCGTCCATTTCCCCGAGCTCCTTCTGTATCGCCTTCATTTGTTCATTCAGGTAATACTCCCTTTGACTTTTTTCCATCTGCTTCTTAACCCGGGTTCGGATTCTCTTCTCAACCTGCAAGAGATCAATCTCTGAATCCATAACACCGAGAATATGTTCCAATCTATCGCTTGGATTGGGTAACTCCAATATGACCTGCTTCTCTTCATTCTTGAGATTGAGATGGGCCGCAATGGTATCCGCCACCCGACTGGCGGATTCAATACCTCCTAATGAGGTCAGAATTTCCTGAGGTATTTTCGGGTTGAGCTTTACGTATTTTTCAAACTCGACTGTTACCGTACGAACGAGTATTTCAATTTCTTTCTCCTTTTCGTCTTCAACCAGATCTTCCATAATGCTAGCTTCACACATAAAGCAACCATTCTCATTTTCTGTTCCTTCCGAAAAATATAATGCTTTCGCCCTTTGCTCTCCTTCAACCAATACTTTTACCGTTCCATCTGGCATTTTTAGCATCTGCAATATTATGGCAATGGTACCGATTTGGTTAAGCTGCTCCGCTGAAGGATCATCTTCCGAGGCATCTTTTTGCGCCACCAGTAAAATACTCTTGTCAGCCTCCATGGCAAGCTCAAGAGCCTGAATCGATTTTGCCCTTCCGACGAACAATGGAATCACCATGTGGGGAAACACGACAACGTCCCGTAAAGGTAATACCGGCAATTCGATGGTTTTTAATTTTGACGAGCTCGTCATTCAAGACTCCATAAATATAGTGGATAATTTCCGCCCATATCAGTTTGGGGCAGACCAGCCTATTTCAAGGCAATATGGAAAAGTTAAGAGAGAATAGCATTGATGCTGTTGATAAACGAGTCCATACCCATTTCAGGTGTCCGGACCATCGTAAACAGGAAACCCAGTGAGAACACTGGGCCTGGACAAAAGAAATAAGACAAAAGAAATAAAACGAAAGGAATCGCGAAACTTTAGACTATGAGGCTGGACTCGAATTCACCGCCTTTTTAGCGGCTTCCTCTTCATAGATATAAAGCGGTCGAGACCCTTCTGAAATCACAGCACCATCGACAATGACTTTTTTGACATTATCTATGGAAGGTAATTCATACATTGTTTCAATTAGTGCATTTTCCATAATGGAGCGCAGCCCCCGAGCTCCTGATTTTCTATCCATGGCTTTTTTTGCAATTTGGTGGAGCGCATCATCACGAAACTCCAGCTCCACATCTTCGTAACGAAACAGTTTCTGATATTGCTTGGTCAACGCATTTCTGGGTTCTATCAAAATTCTAACCAAAGACTCTTCATCCAGTTGCTCTAGCATTGCCACCACAGGCAGTCGGCCGATGAACTCTGGGATTAGACCATACTTGACGAGATCTTCGGGTTCGAGTTGATCAAGTAACTCACTGGATCGTTTCTCCGTAGATTGTGTTTTGATATCTGCACCAAAGCCAATGCCTGATTTTTCTGTACGCTCCTGCACCACCTTCTCCATACCCGCGAAAGCACCACCGCAAATAAAAAGAATATTTCGGGTATCAACCTGCAAAAACTCCTGTTGAGGATGTTTACGACCTCCTTGAGGTGGAATGGAAGCTACCGTTCCTTCTATTAGCTTTAGCAGAGCCTGCTGAACACCCTCACCAGATACGTCACGGGTGATGGATGGATTGTCAGACTTCCTCGAGATTTTATCGATCTCATCAATATAGACAATTCCCATCTCGGCTTTTTCCGTGTCGTAATCACATGTCTGCAACAGCTTTTGAATAATGTTCTCAACGTCCTCGCCAACGTATCCGGCCTCAGTCAACGTAGTTGCGTCAGCAATGGTGAAAGGTACTTTGAGCTGTTTGGCAAGGGTTTCGGCTAACAGGGTTTTCCCAGACCCAGTTGGGCCAATAAGCAAAATATTACTCTTGGAAATGTCGACTTCGGAATTACTTTCCTCGGTTTCAATCCGCTTATAGTGATTATAGACAGCCACAGAAAGTGTTTTCTTGGCTTTTTGTTGTCCGATTACATAATCATCAAGGATATGATGAATTTCCTGGGGGGTGGGAAAAGCTTCCCGGCGTTCATCGAGGCTAATTTCATCCGTGTTTTCTTCACGAATAATCTCGTTGCACAGATCAACACACTCATCACACACAAAGACGGAGGGACCCGCGATTAGCTTTCTAACTTCGTGCTGGCTTTTACCGCAAAATGAGCAGTATAAAAGCTTATCACCCTTTCCTGAATTTTCTTTTTCTGACATTACCAGATGCGCAACTTACAAACCGGCCATTAGAGTGCAGGCTTTGGGTTTTTTTTCAAGCTTTTTTTGTGGATATCCCGGCCAAAGGAAAAGCGGAGACACTAGCCTCTTTTCGTGAGAACGGAATCGATCAGTCCATATTCCAGAGCATCCGTTGCGCTCATAAAGTTATCCCGATCCGTATCCAGCTTAATCTGGTCAATGGATTGGCCAGTGTGATTGGAGAGTATTTGATTCAAACGGTCTCTTATTCCCAGAATTTCCTTTGTATGAATCTCAATGTCCGTGGCCTGACCCTGGGAACCACCCAAAGGCTGATGAATCATCACTCTGGAATTCGGCAAACCATGACGCTTACCTTTTTCGCCACCAGCCAGAATGATAGCCCCCATACTTGCGGCCTGACCGATGCAAACCGTACTGACATCTGGTTTGATAAATTGCATGGTGTCATAAATGGCCATGCCCGCAGTCACAACCCCGCCCGGGCTATTTATATAGAGAGAAATATCTTTTTCCGGATTCTCGGACTCCAGAAAAAGCAATTGAGCGACGATAAGGTTCGCCATATGGTCTTCAACCTGTCCCACCAGGAAAATTACTCGCTCTTTAAGTAGACGAGAGTAAATATCGTAGGCTCGCTCGCCCCGTCCAGTGGACTCAACCACCATCGGAACCAGGCCAATATTCGAAATCTCTTGAGAATCGTTATTCTTCATTCGTCTACTTTGGGTTTCTTTACAGAGGGTCTTGTTCTAAAGACAGCGTCAGGCACCAGTTGGAGGAGCCATAAATTCCTTAAAGCTCGTTTGAACATCAGCCACATCCGCAGTTTCCAACATTGCCTCAACCACCTGCTCTTCCAAAACCATGGCCTCAACCTGCTGCAATCGTTCCTGATCAGAGTAGTACCAATTAACGAAGCCTTCGGAGTCATCATAGCCACTCGCCATTTCTTCAATTCGACTTCGTACTTTGGCTCCATCCACCTTCATTTCCGCTTTTTCAATGATTTCCCGGGCGACCAGACCCAGAGTCACTCGCCTTTTGGCTTCATCGACATAATTGGAACGATCTACTTCCTGGTCCGGCATGCCCTGGCTTGCTAATTGATCCTTAACGGTTTTCACAGCTCTATCAATTTCATCTTCCATTAAAGCCTGAGGTATCTGAATAGGATTCCGCTCATATAAAGCAGTCATTACGTCATCTCGCAACGATGAACGTAACCGGGAGGACAAGCTCACGCTTAAGACTGGTTTCGATTTCCCGACGCATCGATTCAATGCCACCTTCCTTGATACCCATTTTTTCTGCAAAAGCGTCATCCAGTTCAGGCAAGACCGGACTTTCAATCTTCTTGACTACCACACCAAACACAACATCCTTACCAGCAACATCGCTTCCTGGATAGTTTTCTGGAAAAGTGAACTCAATCTGCGTTTGAGAATCTTTGCTTACACCACGAAGTTCGCTGTCAAATTCTTTCAGCATCTGTCCATCCCCTAGAACAAACGGGAAATCCTCGGCACTGCCTCCATCAAAACTCTCACCCTCTATTTTTCCTTCGAAATCGATGGTGATTCGATCACCTTCTTCGGACGCCCCTTCCTTCTCTTCGAAATCAGCATTGCGTTTACGAATATCTTCGAGTGTCGTATCAACATCATCAGAAGTGACTTCGCATAGGGGTTTTTCTATTTTTTTCCCTTCAAGGGTCGCCGCTGGAATTTCGGGAAACAACTCAATCGTCGCCACATATTCGAGGTCTTTGCCAGATTCGTAGGGCGTTGGGTCAATAGAAACCAGTCCGGCAGGCATAATTTGCTCTTGCCCCAGCGCATCCCGATAGCTGGAATTGATTTTGTCAGAAATGACCTCGTGGGTGATTTGCGGCTCGTAACGCTGTTTAATCACATTTTTAGGGGCTTTCCCAGGACGGAATCCTGGAATACGCGCCTTCCTGGCGACATCGATTAAGCGACTATCAATTTCTTTATCAATTTCCGCATAGGGAACCGAAATTGATAGTTTGCGCTCAATGATACCAGACTCTTCAATTGAAACTTGCATTAATGAATTACCTCAGAATTCAAGAATTCAGATTGCCCGGCGTTATTTATTTGGGGCTTGTAGATGGTACGAAAGGAGAGACTCGAACTCTCACGGGTCACCCCACTGGAACCTAAATCCAGCGCGTCTACCAATTCCGCCACTTTCGCAAAATGCCATGATATCCTGATCCAACTATCGAGGACACCACAAAAACTGTACTTTAAACTAGCGACTCTTTATATCGAAAGAATATCGAAAAACCAATAGTCTCCGAGTTAAAACTAACTAACCAAAACTAGCTAGTCAAAACCAACTAGTGCAATGCTATTTAGTGCCATCAAGGATAGTGAACCGCCCTGGTGACAACAAGACCCTAAAACCAAAACACCCCTAAAACCACAATGCCTTAACTTATAGCCTTAACTTATGGCCTTAATTTATAGCAATACTTATGACAATCGCACAACGATAGTTATCAAATATAGCTATCAAACTATCAGCACCAAATTCAGCGAAGTGAATGGGGTGAACGATGGGACTCGAACCCACGACGACCGGAATCACAATCCGGGGCTCTACCAACTGAGCTACGCTCACCATAATTCAACTTCGGCGCCAAATGGCACGCCCGACAGGACTCGAACCTGTAACCTACGGCTTAGCTTACCTACTACGACTTTCGTCGCCCTCCGGCTGACTATCACTCAAGCCAACCAAAAGTTTGGGGTCTGGACTATATCTTCACCATTTCAGGTGGGGCACGTATAGTCTCTACGGATCCCCGTGACTCGCCTTATAAACCTGGCTTTCATGGGTTTCCTCGGTATTGCCATCGCCGTGATGCGTTAAGGTTTCACCGATACAGTGCCCTCCACTCCAATGGTTACTATTCCCATCGAAGGCTCCTCATTCTGCGACCAAACCAGGGGCAGGATAGAATAATCCATATCCTGATTTTTTCGCAGAGCTCAAAGGCCGTTGCTCTATCCAGTTGAGCTACGGGCGCAACGGACAAATACGGAAATTGGTCGGGGTAGAGAGATTCGAACTCCCGACATCCTGCTCCCAAAGCAGGCGCGCTACCAGACTGCGCTATACCCCGAGTATTTCCCCTGGAAAAAGGCATTATTTATAACTCAAGTTATGACTCAATCCAGTAATTTTCCTACCAAAGGTCAATTGTAACCACTTTCAAACACCAATGACACCAACCAATGGGGGGCGGAATATACGAATATTATTCGCCGAGGTCAACCGCTTAGGCAACAAACCTTAAAGCTACGTGTTAATTTCAGTTTGTGGGCTATAATTTTGGCTCTTATCAGTACCACAAAAACATGGAATTTTACGGGCGCTTGAAAACCAATCCAACGCCCCCATCTCCCCGCGATTATTAGCAATCTTCAACCAGAGAAATGAAACAAGACTCTACAGTTCAAACTCATAGTTTTCAGACCGAGGTTCAGCAATTATTACAATTGATGATCCATTCACTTTATAGCAACAAAGAAATTTTTCTCCGGGAATTGATTTCCAATGCATCTGATGCTTGCGACAAACTTCGTTTTGTATCCCTGACAGACAGTGCATTACTGGAAGATGATGAACCCTTGGGTATCTGGGTAGAATTAAACCAAAAAGCGAAAACAATCTCGATCCGGGACAATGGCATTGGAATGACCGAACAGGAAGTCATCGACAACATTGGAACCATTGCCCGATCAGGCACCAAACGCTTCATGGAACAAATGAGCGATCAGCAAACAGATGGCGACGATGGCAACTTTATTGGACAATTCGGGGTCGGTTTTTATTCCAGTTTCCTGGTATCAAAAAATGTCACCCTAACTACCCGAAAAGCCGGCACTCCGCAGAGCGAAGGAATCAAATGGACATCTGATGGCAGTGGTGAATACACCATCGAGAAAATTGATCGGCCCGAGCGAGGAACAGAAATCACCCTCAAACTAAACAAGGAAGACAAAGAGTATCTCGAAAACTTCAGAGTAAGAAGCATCATCTCTAAATACTCCGACCATATTTCCCTACCTATCCAGATGCCTAAAGAGCCCGAGCTGGATGAAGACGGGAAACCGAAATCTGATCAGGAGCAGGAATGGGAAGCAATCAACAAGGGATCTGCTCTTTGGGCCCGGGCAAAAAAGGAAATTTCAGATGAAGAACATAATACTTTCTATACCTCTTTGACCTACGACCCAGAACCACCGATGTCCGTTCTGCACAATCGTGTAGAAGGTAAGATGGAATACATCTCCCTATTTTATATTCCGTCGAAAGCGCCCTTTGACCTTTGGGATCGCGAGCAAAGACATGGAATCAAGCTATATGTCCGTCGTATCTTTATTTCCGATGACGCCAAGCAACTCATGCCCAACTACCTTCGTTTTGTCCGCGGGCTAGTGGATTCAGCGGATTTGCCTTTGAATGTCTCTCGGGAATTTTTGCAACAGAATCGGGAGATTGACAAGATTCGCACCGCGTCTGTAAAGAAAATTCTGAGCGAAATTGGCAAAATTGCCAAAAAGGACGCTGAAAAATACGCCACGCTCTGGAAAGAATACGGTCGAGTACTCAAAGAAGGATTGATTGAAGATATGGATAACAAGGACGCATTATCCAAATTACTTCGCTTCGCCTCGACCAATGTCGGAGATGAGGCACAAACAGTGTCTCTTGATGATTACATCGCCCGCATGCCAGAGAAACAAAAGGACATTTATTATGTAACCGCAGACAGCCATGCGGCTGCCAGTTCTTCACCTCATTTGGAAGTATTTCGGAAAAATGATATCGAAGTCCTTTTGTTGTCTGATCCGGTAGATGAATGGGTAGTTTCTCACCTCACTGAATACGAAGGCAAGAACCTCAAATCCATTGCGAAGGGCGATTTGGATCTCGATACGCTAAAAGACGCGGATGACAAGGAAGAGGAAGAAAAACGCAAGGAAACCATGAAACCAATGGTTGAGAAGTTTCAATCCATTCTAGCTGACCAGGCGAAAGAAGTTCGGATCTCCAATCGTTTGGTCGATTCGCCGTCTTGCCTGGTTGCTGACGCCCATGATCTTGGCGGTAACATGGAACGGATTCTACAGGCCATTGGTCAGGAGGCGCCTGTTGCAAAACCCATTCTTGAGATCAACCCAGATCACGAAATCGTCAAAAAAATTGACCTGGAAGGAGAATTAATTGAGGACTGGGCGCAGTTACTATTTGATCAGGCCGCGTTAGCAGAAGGAGTCTCCCTTAAAAATCCAGGCGAATTCGTTAAACGAATGAATAAGCTGTTAACCAATTAAACGGCTCGACCAAAGGGACCACTGGAACCAATGAGCAATACCTGGCAATAAATACAACACAATTGCCTGGTATTGCTGATATTGCGGCAATCGAGTCAGATTTAGAAGTTCAGATTAAATCACGATTCGGTCGCCGCAAAGTTCCAACTCCCCGAATCCGTTCTATCGTCCCGCTAATTCCTGATAGCGGAAACAATCCACCAGGTGATCATTTATCATGCCAGTAGCCTGCATAAAGGCATAGCAAATTGTACTTCCCACAAACGTAAATCCTCTTTTTTTCAGGTCTTTGCTTATTGCATCAGATAAGGGCGTATTGGCCGGAACCTGATCCCTCCCGGTCCAGCTATTCTGTATCACCTCCCCATCAACAAAGTCCCAAAAGTACTTATCCAGAGTGATTCCCTGATCCAGCATTTCCAGGTAGGCTCTTGCATTCTTGACAAATCCATTCACCTTCAACTTATTCCTTACTATCCCGGCATTTCCCAATAACTCATCAATTTTGTGTTGCTCATAGCGAGCAATTCTGTGAGCATCAAAATTATCAAAGGCCATTTGATAATTTTCTCTTTTCTTTAAAATTGTTATCCAGCTTAGACCCGCCTGCGCACCTTCAAGACATAGAAACTCAAATAACGCTCGCTCATCATGAAGGGGTGTACCCCATTCATTATCATGATACGACATATAAAGTTCGTCCTCACCACACCACCAACACCGCTTTTGCTCTGACATTCAATCGTTTCTCGATTATTCTTTAAAATAGTGACATTCTACGACAGGAAAAAAATTAACTCTTTTGGCATTTTTTACACTGTGGATTCGTCTAACCCGATTTTCCATCATTTTTCATTGTCGTTTGCGCATATTAAGATATTACGGCAATATCATCCCTAGCTCTGCCTTTCTGGCCTATACATCCCCATTCGCCAGCAACGATGACTGCCAGGAACATCAAACTTCCACCACCGTATCAGTGCGCCCCATTCTGGAGATTAACCAACATGTCGCAGAAACACGAAATATTTGAATATTCCACCAAATCACTCCGTCTTCAGTCCGAGCTCAATATTTTCATGGAAGAACATATCTATCCAAATGAAAAACACTATGCGGAGCAACTCGCTGCAGCTAGCAATCGATTCAGTGCGCTACCCCTCATGGACACACTGAAAGAAAAAGCCAGGGAAGCCGGCTTGTGGAATCTTTTCATACCCGAGACCTTTGCTGAATATAGCGACCACGGCGGTCTCAGCAATGTGGATTATCTGCCTCTCGCGGAAACAATGGGACGTGTACTTTGGTCTCCTGAGGTATTCAATTGTAATGCACCTGATACGGGAAACATGGAAGTATTCATGAGGTATGGGACGTCAGCCCAGCGGGAACAGTGGCTAATGCCCTTGCTTGAGGGGAGAATTCGATCCTGCTATGGGATGACTGAACCCCAGGTCGCATCCAGTGATGCAACCAACGTTGAGCTTTCCATTGTCAAAGATGAAAATGGATGGGTATTGAACGGACGGAAGTGGTATATCACCGGAGCGATGTATGAACGTACACAAATCATCATCGTTATGGGAAAAACAGACCCCATTAATCCAGATCGTCACAAGCAACAAACTCAGGTTCTGGTGCCGAAGAATACCCCGGGAGTCCATATTATTCGCAAGTTAACCACGCTGGGATACGATGATGCTCCAATTGGTCATGCCGAGATGATATTTGATAATGTTCGCGTCCCCCTGGAGAATGTGCTGCTAGGAGAAGGTAGAGGTTTCGAGATTGCCCAGGGGCGGCTTGGCCCAGGCCGAATGCATCATTGCATGCGACTCATTGGCGCGGCTCAACGGTCTCTTGAACTGGCTTGTCAACGGGCAACTACACGAAAAACCTTTGGAAGACTATTAAGCCAACACCAGTCAGTACGAGAGGACATCGCCAGAAGTTTTTCTGAAATTGAAATGGCGAGATTGTTAGTACTCAAGACCTGCCAGCGAATTGACCAGGTTGGTGCCCAGGCTGCAAGAGACATGATTGCGGCGAGTAAAACCAGTATTCCGTTGATGACACAGACCATTATCGACCGATGCATGCAAATACATGGTGCCGGGGGGTTAAGCGAAGACTATTTCATGGCTGAAGCATTTAACTACGCCAGACTCTGTCGCCAGGCTGATGGCCCTGACCAGGTACACCAGATGGCCTTGGGTAAACAGATTATCGAACGATTTTCTTCGTAAGCCTCATCATGCAAAAGGACCCGAAAACACTTGTCAGGTTAGGAGGCTATCTACAAGCCAACCTCTCTGGTTTCGACGAACTAAGGAATATTACGAAGTTTTCGGATGGACAGTCCAATCCGACCTATTTGATACAGGCCAAATCTGGCAAATATGTGCTGCGAAAACAACCCTCCGGAGTACTACTGAAATCTGCCCATGCAGTGGATCGGGAATTCCATGTCATTAGTGCACTAAAAAATACCAATGTCCCAGTACCTGACGCAATACACCTCTGCAAGGATAAGAGAATTCTCGGTAGCCTGTTTTACGTGATGAGCTTTGAACCAGGTCGAGTTTTCTGGAATCCATCCTTACCGGAATTAAACAACAAACAGAGGGCAATAGTGTACGACGAAATGAATCGTGTCCTGGCAGCCTTGCATGACGTCGATATTACCGCCGTCGGTTTGGCGGATTATGGGAAGCCTGGGAACTACTTTGAACGACAGATTAACCGGTGGACAAAACAGTACTGGGCTTGTGAAACCACCCCCATTGACGCAATGAATCAATTGATCAAATGGCTACCACAGAACTTACCCGGAGAAGATAGCAGGGTTAGTCTAATCCACGGAGACTTTCGAATAGACAATATCGTTTTCGAGTCTTCCTCAGTGAAAATCAGAGCATTGCTGGATTGGGAGTTGTCTACTCTGGGGCATCCTTATGCAGATCTGGCATATCAATGCATGCAATGGCGGCTTGCCACAGACGCGACCATCCCTGGGCTTGGCAACCTGGACAGAGAATCCATCGGCATTCCAGGGGAAGAGCAATATGTATCCCTTTACTGCAAAAGACGCGGCATCGCTGAGATTCCTGAGTGGAATTTTTATTTGGCCTTTAGCTTCTTTCGTTTTGCTGCCATATTACAGGGAGTATTAAAAAGGGCGATAGATGGAAACGCTTCGAGTAAAAAAGCATTTGAATATGGAGCAATGGCTCCAACATTAGCTGAGATGGCACTACCGCTTATTGAATAGACTTCCGCTATCTTCACTGACAGACATCAAACACTCAATGACGATCAATTGATGGCTAATTACCGCTCGAACCCCATTCCCAGAATCAGATGCCACGAAATGATCGAAAGCCCGCTGTAACGTCGGCAAATTTATTGTGCTTTATCGCCATGTTCATGTGGGCAATCGGGTTCCCGGCTGCTGATGTGCTCCTCCAAAGCTGGGGACCCATTTCCCTGATTTCCATTCGACAGGTTTTAGGCGTTATCCCACTTTTGCTGATATGGATATTGCTGGATGGGTGGCGACCGGTATTGCTGGCGCCATGGAGACGTGGATTAGGAATAGGAGGATTGGGTTTTGGAGTAGGAGCCATATTGCTTTTGGTCGGACAACAGCTCTCCGACCCTATCACTCCCGCTGTGGCCGCGGCCATGATGCCAGTGGCAGGAGCGATCCTCGAAGTTTTTTTTGACAATAGACGATTAACCCAAAGACTTATGCTGTCCATCACATTCGTTCTCCTTGGTGGATATCTTGCCACCGGAATGAAATCCGAACAGTCTGATTTTGGGCTCGGTGCATTGCTCTGCCTTCTGGCTGTGTTTTTATTTGCATGGGCCACAAGGATCACCACGCACCAGTTTCCTGGGCTCTCAACCATTGGCAAAACGACAATCACACTGGTAGGTGGTACGGTTTTTATATGGTTGACCTATGTTTTTTATTTCATTGGCGGTCTTTCAGGGGTTCAGATCGGGACAGTCAACCCACACAGTATTATTATGTTACTGGTTTTTTCCGTGGCCTCTTTGGGACTTGCCCAGTTTCTATGGATATGGGGAGCAAGTGGGTTCGGCATACTCATTGCATCGTTCCACATGAATGCTGTGCCCTTTTACGTAATGGTAGTGATGGTTGTTTTTTTTGGAGACGAGTGGAGCTGGCTGCAAACAGCTGGCGCGCTGCTGGTTGCGATTGGCGTGCTGCTTTCCCAGCAACCAAAACAGAAAAGAGTCAACGACCAATGACTTCGGAGTGATCATTGGCCAGACAAATGGCTAGACGAATGCCAAGACCAACGATAAGGCCAATAGCGACATCGCCGACAAGGACATTAACCTAAGTTTGACAAATGCGGCAAATCCAGAAATGGTAGTGGAAGTCCTGGCCATGCTGGCGAAATGAAACGCTATGGGTCAGGTATGAATCATGCTCCACTACCACCAACCGAGCCGGTTACCAACATTCCATCCACCTTGATAAAGCAGAAAACAACCGAACCCTATTAATAAAACAGCATTAAACCAGGCGAGTTTCCCTTTTGCAATTTTCGCTCCCTGACGTCCAATCATTCCCCATAGATAAACACCGCAATAAAAAAATGGCAGTCCAATAGTAAAGAACAACAAGACATCCAGTGTCAAATTACCCGTAAAATTCGCCGCAAGATATCCCGCAGGCAAGGTTAACCAAACCTTGGGATTGGTCCATGACACCAATACCATGGTTTGCCAGGTGAACCTGAATCCACTTCCCTTTGATGAAGAGTTTCTGATCACTTTGTAGGCAAGCCAGAATATAACCACCGCCCCAATAAAATAAAGACCAGTATACAGATCTGCATTGATGTGTCCCAAAGTACCAACTGAAAAACCAATCAACATATTGACCGGCAACCACGCGATCAATATGTAAATGGTATAGTTCTTATACAATTCGACGAAAGAAGTGGTCCTGGCAGCATCCATGGTGGCGATCCAAAAGGGCCCAATGGAGAACGCAAATGCGCTCCAGAATGTGATTGTAGCAATGGCAGATTCTTTCAATTTATATTCCTTGTTACGGAGGAACGGGATCAGATACCCTGCCTATTTTAGCAATATCAACCACCAGATTTATGAGAGAAAATTCATGGGTTTACAGCTGCCATCAGGAAGGCATTCGAAAAAGCGACCTCCCCCGAATGCGTAAGACCAAACATGAAATTATGTCCGAAAAGCTCATAGTAAGCTATTCGGAAAAATTGGAATATCGTTTGCTACTTCTCTACAAGTGTCATTTGGTTGCAATAGTGTTGCGGGGTCAGTATTTCGGATGAGGCATCACATATGAAAAGCTCCTCCAGAAAAAAGCTTCTGGGCGGCATTGCAGATGCTTTTTCGGATCGCAATTTTCGTATTCATTCAGTGGGAGCCATTGCGTCCTGGATTAGCTTTTTTGTCCAGATTGTGGCGGTCTCGTGGATGACCTGGGAAATTACCCAGTCAACAACCTGGCTGGCAATCATTGCTTTGCTGGACATCCTGCCAAATATTTTGTTGCTCCCATTAGGAGGGGCACTGGCCGATCGTTTTGATCGATACAAAATACTTCTAATACTCAATCCTCTTATGCTGATTCAGGCGTTGATACTCGCATTGCTTGGGTGGAGTGGCAGCTTGACCATCTGGAGTCTGGCCATACTCGTATTGGTTCATGGCCTTCTTCTCTCTTTTTATGTTCCGGCAATGCACGGTGTGTTGCCGCGCTTTATCGCTAAAACCCACCTCGCCTCAGCCATTGCCGTTAATTCTGCTTATACTCAGTTCGCAGTATTTGCCGGCCCCGCCATAGCAGGGTGGATTATTTCTTCCTATAGTATTGCTGTTGCATTCATCATTAATGTAGTCGGATATCTAATTTTGTTTGTAAGTCTTCTTTTCCTGAGAACCCCGCCGGACTACACCAAGCCCGAAACAAGCTCCCTCACGATTCGTCAGGATATCACCGAAGGGTTTTCGTATCTTAGAGGCCATCGAGGAATATTTTTGTTGCTTGTAATGACACTTTGGGCAGAAGTTATTGGTTCCGGGATTTACCATATGGCACCTGCATATTCAGCTGAGTTTCTGAATATGGGAGTTGAAGGAGTATCTTTGGTATTGGCATCATTCGGCATTGGCGCCACCATATCGGCATTGTGGCTGGCAAGGGGTGGAGCACACGTTGTTACACCCAACAACATACTATGGTCATTTCTGGCTTTTGGATTATCCATCGGTTTTCTATTTCTTTTTTCCGATGTTTATCTGATCGTTGTAGTATGTGTACTGGTTGGCATCGCTGGGGAAATTCAGCATACCGGTACGATGTCCCTGATCCAGCTCGTTGTTGATGAAAACAAACGAGGGCGGGTGATGGGCAATCTGTTCCTGCTACAACAGATTGCCGCAGGGATCGGAACCTATTTCATCGGCGCCATTGCATCTTCACATGGATTAGCAATACCCATGCTGGTCATGGTTTTCTGTTGCCTGCTGGCCTGGATCTTCATATTCACGCGACGTGAGGCTCTGGCTTCTGCTCTGGGTTCTGCCCTGGATCCTAACTCGGGAACCACTGCTGATTGATCGACCTAAAACACTTAAATTCTTCAGCATTGCTATGGTCTTATCGACTACTTGAAAATCGATCACACAACACCATATTTCGTGCTTTGCCCTCCTCGCGCTAAAAATGCCCCCAGCTCTTACCATAAACGATCTAAGAAAAACCTATGACAATGGTCATGTTGCCCTTAATGGGATAAACCTGACTGTAGAGACAGGAGATTTCTTTGCATTGTTGGGAAGAAATGGCGCAGGAAAATCAACCGCCATCGGGATTATTTCATCCATAGTCAATAAATCCGGCGGATCAGTTCAGATATTTGATGCAGATATTGACACAGATTTCAGCAAAGCAAAATCCTACCTCGGTATCGTGCCCCAGGAAATCAACTTCAGCGTTTTTGAAACTACCCGGCAAATCGTCGAAAATCAGGCAGGCTACTATGGCATCGGAAAAAACTAGCCAGTGAAAGAACCGAACACTACCTTAGGCAGCTTGATTTATGGGAAAAAAGAGACCAGCCTTCACGAGCACTTTCCGGTGGGATGAAGCGAAGGTTGATGATTGCAAGAGCTCTCGTGCACCAACCCAGACTACTCATACTCGATGAGCCAACAGCAGGAGTAGATATTGAAATCCGACGCTCAATGTGGGATTTCCTCACTGAAATTAATGCTCAGGGAATCACCATCATTCTGACAACACATTATTTGGAAGAGGCGGAAAGCCTGTGTCGGAATATCGCAATTATCGAACAGGGAGAATTGGTGGAAAACACAAGTACAAGGAATCTACTGGCCAAGTTACAGCAAGAAATTTATGTGCTTGACCTTGTGACTGAGCTTGATACGCTCCCACCTGATCTTATGAATTCAGATACCCATTCATGGACAATGAGGAACAGCCTTACTCTGGAGGTAGCGGTACCAAAATCTGCGGGAGTAAATTCTATTTTCGAACAGCTTAATGCTCAAAGCATTATGGTTTCAAGCATGCGCAACAAAACCAATCGATTAGAGAAACTCTTCCTCGACACGGTAGAAGGAACCAAAGCCTGATGACATCGCAACAAATCTGGATAGCTTATCTTACCATCGTTCGAAAAGAAGTCTCACGATTCTTAAGAATATGGCAACAGACCCTGCTGCCTCCCGTCATCACCACCTCTCTTTATTTTGTGATTTTCGGAAATTTAATCGGCCCTCGTATCGGTCAAATGAACGGACATAACTACATGGACTTCATTGTTCCGGGATTGATATTAATGTCCGTTATTTCCAGCTCCTATGCCAATGTGTCTTCTTCCTTTTTTAGTGCCAAGTTTCAGCGCTCCATCGAAGAAATTCAGGTGACGCCAACACCAAATAGCATTATTCTTTTAGGATACGTTACCGGGGGAATGGTACGGGGGATGCTGGTTGGAACGGTAGTTACGGTGGTGGCACTCTTTTTTAGCCGACTGGTTGTTCATAGCGCCCTGGTGATGATCAGTGTCATTATGCTGACTTCCCTGTTATTCGCATTGGGGGGATTTCTAAATGGCATATTTGCCAGAAAATTTGATGACGTGTCCATTGTTCCGAACTTTATATTGACGCCCCTAACTTATCTTGGAGGGGTGTTTTACTCAATCAAATTGTTACCCGATTTTTGGCAAAACGTCTCCCACATTAACCCAGTTCTTTATATGATAAACGCATTTCGATTTGGGTTTCTTGGAACATCCGATATCAGTTTATCCACCTCCTACATAGTCCGTCCTGAAAAAAGGCGCGATGTCGTTAGCGATCATGCGTCATTTTCGACCTTCGGATCAGGACAACACCCAGACGACGATTAGCGGCGTCCCAAGGGGCTGACAACAGGCAATGGCGAGTAATGTTTGCTCTCCGCCGTTGGGTTTTTCAAACAAAAAGAAAGCGATCATCCACTTTCTCAAATTCCACGCGCAACCCGCCATCAGCAGATTGATACGGTCTCCTTCGGCTCCCTTCAGCCAGCTCCTCAATAAACGATGATCATGCTTCAAATGACCGATGATCGGTTCTATCGCACTTCGTTTGCGACACAGTATCCGTTTCTTCTGGCGTTGATAAGCATTGTCCCGTTTCAGCGGAGGACCCGGTAACAGCACCTCACAATCCACTTTATTCTTCGCTCCCCGATATCCCCGGTCAACCACCGCCAGCCTGATCGATGTCTCACGGTGGGTATGGGCTTCTGTCAGTGCTGCTTTCAGGGTCTTCGAATCATGATCATGTTCGTCATGACTCACCACCCCCACAATCACCTGTGACTCCTTCGTCGCCACCACTGACGCCTTGCGACCATACTCATACGCCTTGTGATCCTTCCCCTTGCCCACGCAGTACACAGCAGGATCATGCAGGGAGTAAACCTTGTTCCTGTCTTTGGGCTGTTGAGACAAAACACGTTCGTATAACGCAAAGTTCGCTTCCTGCGCCGTCAGAACATCGATCGGTAACTTCCGTTGGCATTCCCCTGAGCAACACACCCGCAATGGTTCGTAATCGTTTCAACGCCTTGTTCGCCTTACGACGTCGTTTCACGTGACGGAAATGACGACATGCCAAACGAAGTGACCGCACTTCCTTTACGTACGTTCGTCGTTGTTGTATCCCGTGTAACTTCGACAGCTTGTTCAGGCGATTGATGATCCTTATCGCCAACTTGCTGTCTGTCGGGTACGTGATCGCCTTCTCCTGTACCGTGGTATCTACCAGTACTGTCCGCTCCTCTGCCAGCTTCCCATGCAGTTTTACCGACAGCGAAAAGATCTCCCTGACTCCCTCCGACCCAATCCGGTTGCGGAACTTCACCAGTTCCGTCGCATGGCACGGTACCTGCGTCTGGAAACTCACCTCACCACAGAACACCTGAAAGTACGGGTTCATCTTCCATTGATCCACCACCGATTCATCACTTAAGCTGTACAGCTGTTTGATCATCAGCAATCCGCTCATCAACCGGATCGGTTTCGCGGCCCGCCCCTTCGCGCTGTAGTACTGGCTCAGGGAGGCTTCAAGCGATGACCAGTCAAGGGTATTGCCAAGGGCAATCAGGGGATGGGACGTATCCAGCTGATCAACGATGTTGAAGAAACTGAGTTGATCGTCATTCACCGGGCTGTCAGGTAGCATATATACCTCGTGTTCGACCAGAAACTGAACGCCAGTTTAACAATTCCGGTCGATTCAAACCAGGACTATATCCAGTTTATACTGTATATGTAGCCTTTTCGGGTTCTTCAGGAACGACTAATTAACCCTGGATGAATCCTAGTGCACCTCCTACAGATCGGTTGTTATTCCGCTTTAACTACCACAAAGGAGAACAGTGGTTTAAGAGCCTCTAACTTACCTACCTCGGGTTAGCATCTGCTACTGTCATACGCTGCATTTTAGACAAACTAATGGGAAACCCGGTTACTCTTAGCTGGATGTTGGTACAGCGCTTAGAGAAAATGACGAGGAAACAACCTGGATAAGGGCGAAGAGCTAAATATCCGACGGCAGTTGAGACTAGTCTCTGATGCCCGCCCTATCATTAGTCATGGTGCCGATTCAAAGGGTAGTCGTATGGCCAAATTGGGAGATTCAAAGACGCTGAATTTTCCAGATTCCCTGTAGGATTCAGACCTGATCATAGTATCAAAATCGTTCCCCCAACTTTCAGACATCTGCTGGGCAACGCGACGACGCATGAACAGGCAAGCCCCAGAGTTTCGGGGAAGTACCGTCGAGCCCAGCTTACGGAGGCCGATTCGTTTATGCGGATCAGCCTGATCAAGTTGTTGAAATGCTTCTTTTTCGGACCCGAGCAGTTGGGAAAAACCAGTCACCACATCATAGCGCTCGCAAACCCTGACGTTCCCACAGATATCCAATCGCTGCAAATAAACATTGGGATCTGAGAATACAACGAACTCTTTATCGAGCACCAAATCAAGCCCCGTTTTCCAACACCGTTGTCGATCGAAATCACCTTCTATTTTCAAAAAATAGTATTGACAACCCGAAGGTAGACGGTCTTTGGATAGCGTAGGTTTAGTGCCCTGCTCAACCACCAAAATGGGAAGGTTAGGCAATGTCTCGCGATAGGTGTTAATCAGAAACAGAAGATAAGTATCTGACATTTTCGACTGTCCTGTGTTTTTGAATGCAAAAATAAGCGTCGCCCTGCTGAGGGCGGCATCGACTCCTTTACCAAGAACCACTAAAGACTCTTTGATATACCAGTAGTCAACCGACTCTTCTCGAATATCCGAAGGGTCATCTTCAACCCAAGCCAGATGAGGCAGGAAGCCATAAAAATTTCGGCGACGCTGTAACTCGATAGCATGGTGATCTACCGGAATGATTGTTCGTTTTCTGAACGGATAATGTCTGTTCAACCTTCATTTATCAGAGAAATTCTAAAGGCAGCCGGAGATCCAAATGTAATTTCTTTTGCAGGTGGTTTGCCGGATAAGTGTCTTTTCCCCACAGAGCCTTTGAAAGAATGCATGCAAAAAGTGATGCAAACTGAGGCGGAGTCGGTGCTTCAATATGGTGGATCAGAGGGCGAGGATTCTCTGCGGAATTACCTATCTGAGTATTATCAGCGCTATTATCATTTACATGTCCCAGTGGAGAATATCCTGATTACTAACGGTTCACAGCAAGGATTGGATTTATTGGGTAAAGTATTGATAAACAAGAATGATAATGTGGTGATAGAGTCGCCAGGATATTTGGGTGCGATTCAGTCCATGGCTATCTATCAACCCCATTTCTTGCCCATACCCATGGAGCAGGATGGGATGAATGTATCCCAACTCAAGCAAGGACTGAAAACCCCTGCGAAGCTATTGTACTGTGTGCCAGACTTCCAGAATCCCACGGGCTATTCCTATACGATTGAGAATAAGCAGGCCATTGCCGAAGCCATCGAGGGCAGCGGATGTTTGATTGTAGAGGACAACCCTTATGCCATGATCCGCTTTACCAAAACACGTTTATCCACGTTTTATCAATGGTTGCCCGAGCAAACCATTATGCTGGGTTCTTTTTCCAAGACCATTGCTCCGGGGCTGAGAATTGGTTGGGTTGTTGCTCCAGACCCGATGATGCGGAAGCTGGTAATCGCGAAACAGGCCGCTGATTTGCACACTTCCCGGTTATCCCAGCGAGTCATAACGGAGTATGTTCGCAACTACGATTTTGATGACCATGTTGAATTGGTTTCAAGTACTTATTCCAAAAGGGCGAAATTGATGGGGGAGGTACTGGATGATCACCTTGGTGATCGGATTAAGCGATCATTTCCCTCAGGTGGTATGTTCATGTGGACGGAATTCAATGACCCCATTGATACCATGAGGCTTGCTCCCATTGCTGCCAGAAATGGAGTTGTATTTGTGCCGGGAGCTGCGTTCTATCCAGATAAAGGCTTATGTTCCGATAATTTGCATCCTGTTTCGTACCCTGTTGCCCATCCCCGTGATTCGTATAATAGTATGCGTTTAAATTTTTCCTGCGCCAGCGACGAACAAATTCTGGAGGGTGTTCGTCGTTTGTCTCAGTCGGTGAAAGAGGAACGGGAAATCAATGGATAATTATTCTGTAACTCTTTGAAATGGTTTAAAAATAGCTAAAAGCGTTTTCTGTTTCGTGAATCGTTCTGATTACTGGGAATACTCCAGAAGGCCCTGAAAGAACAATGATTCTCAATGTCGAGAGCCTGCTCGAATGCCTGCTTTGCGGAACCTGGCTGGGTTTTATCGTAAGTACTATGAGTGAAAGTACCATGAAGTGAGTGTTAACCGGGTTTGAAAATCGTTTCGCCCGTGCAGTTGCGGAACTTTTGGGAATTAATGGGGTAGGCTTTCGGTCGTCAATGAGAATCGCATTAAACCTTCCTGAAATAAGATTGTCTGTAACGATAATACTTAGTCGTTCCTGAAGAACCCGAAAAGGCTACATATACAGTATAAACTGGATATAGTCCTGGTTTGAATCGACCGGAATTGTTAAACTGGCGTTCAGTTTCTGGTCGAACACGAGGTATATATGCTACCTGACAGCCCGGTGAATGACGATCAACTCAGTTTCTTCAACATCGTTGATCAGCTGGATACGTCCCATCCCCTGATTGCCCTTGGCAATACCCTTGACTGGTCATCGCTTGAAGCCTCCCTGAGCCAGTACTACAGCGCGAAGGGGCGGGCCGCGAAACCGATCCGGTTGATGAGCGGATTGCTGATGATCAAACAGCTGTACAGCTTAAGTGATGAATCGGTGGTGGATCAATGGAAGATGAACCCGTACTTTCAGGTGTTCTGTGGTGAGGTGAGTTTCCAGACGCAGGTACCGTGCCATGCGACGGAACTGGTGAAGTTCCGCAACCGGATTGGGTCGGAGGGAGTCAGGGAGATCTTTTCGCTGTCGGTAAAACTGCATGGGAAGCTGGCAGAGGAGCGGACAGTACTGGTAGATACCACGGTACAGGAGAAGGCGATCACGTACCCGACAGACAGCAAGTTGGCGATAAGGATCATCAATCGCCTGAACAAGCTGTCGAAGTTACACGGGATACAACAACGACGAACGTACGTAAAGGAAGTGAGGTCACTTCGTTTGGCATGTCGTCATTTCCGTCACGTGAAACGACGTCGTAAGGCGAACAAGGCGTTGAAACGATTACGAACCATTGCGGGTGTGTTGCTCAGGGGAATGCCAACGGAAGTTACCGATCGATGTTCTGACGGCGCAGGAAGCGAACTTTGCGTTATACGAACGTGTTTTGTCTCAACAGCCCAAAGACAGGAACAAGGTTTACTCCCTGCATGATCCTGCTGTGTACTGCGTGGGCAAGGGGAAGGATCACAAGGCGTATGAGTATGGTCGCAAGGCGTCAGTGGTGGCGACGAAGGAGTCACAGGTGATTGTGGGGTGGTGAGTCATGACGAACATGATCATGATTCGAAGACCCTGAAAGCAGCACTGACAGAAGCCCATACCCACCGTGAGACATCGATCAGGCTGGCGGTGGTTGACCGGGGATATCGGGGAGCGAAGAATAAAGTGGATTGTGAGGTGCTGTTACCGGGTCCTCCGCTGAAACGGGACAATGCTTATCAACGCCAGAAGAAACGGATACTGTGTCGCAAACGAAGTGCGATAGAACCGATCATCGGTCATTTGAAGCATGATCATCGTTTATTGAGGAGCAGGCTGAAGGGAGCCGAAGGAGACCGTATCAATCTGCTGATGGCGGGTTGCGCGTGGAATTTGAGAAAGTGGATGATCGCTTTCTTTTTGTTTGAAAAACCCAACGGCGGAGAGCAAACACTACTCGCCATTGCCTGTTGTCAGCCCCTTGGGACGCCGCTAATCGTCGTCTGGGTGTTGTCCTGATCCGAAGGTCGAAAATGACGCATGATCGCTAACGACATCGCGCCTTTTTTCAGGACGGACTACATAGACTAAAATACCCGCCTTCCATTACCAAAAGGAATATACAAAAAAGTGATGATTAATCGATGTAAGCGTAACGTGTCTGGAGGGAGATACTCATACTCATGCTTGGGTTCTGGAGAAAGTATTGCTTCTTGGGCAGCGGTGGATAGCCAATATCCATCTGAAATGTTTTTGTGCTCAGGTTTGATCTTTCTCATGCACTCAATGGGCAGTTTTTCAAATTGATTGCTACCGCCACTTTTATTTATCCATCTTTGAAACCCATGTTTCCCCGCTTCTCAACCCTCATCGGCTTCATTTCACTGCTTTTTTTTATATCTGTGAATAGTAGTTCAGCCAATGCCAGTGTCATGAGTGAAATGCAAAAACGACACAAAGATTTTGTTCAAAGCCAGGAAGCGGGTGCTTTGCCATTTACTTTGGATTCATCAAGTAAGCGCGGTGTTATCAGCGCCAGTGTTAGGGCTTTTTTGCCAGATATTTCCTTTTCGCTATTTTCAAAACAGTTATCCCAGGTGGGGCAATGGTGTGAATTCGTAACCCTGCACCTGAACATAAAGAGTTGCTCCTTTCGAACTGATCTCATTCCTCAGAAACTCGGATTCTATGTTGGAGTGAAAGGATATCTGACTCCGGATCAGGCGTCGCTGTTGTTAATGAATTTTGAATCGGAGACAGTAGAGGATGTTTTACGTATTAACTTCAGCGCCAAGGATGGACCTTATGATAGTTCAAATTATGACTTCCGTGTTCGGGCTATTGGGGTAACCAACGCCAGTGGCAAAGAAGGGGTTTATCTTGAGTTCGACTTTTCCAGCGTACCGGGATACGTATCCAACCTGGCGAATGTGTATTTTTTAACAGTAGCTCGAAAGAAGGTCGGATTTTCAATAGCAGGAAAAACCTGGAGCGGTGCTCCAAAGTATGTGCGGGGCCAAAGGGGAGCAGCAGAAAGAAATGTTGTACGCTATTTGCTGGCGATAAAGGTGTATTTCGAAACATTGGATATCCTCGAAGGCCAGCGCTATGAAGAAAGTTTACAGCGCTGGTTCGACGCGACACAAGAGTATAAAAAACAGTTGTATGAAATGGACAGGGAAACCTATTTATCCATCAAGGACCGGGAGCGCCAGAACCAGTTTATTCTGATGGAGGCCAGAGCATCAAATACTAAACCTATCTATCATCCTGAAATACAAAAACTCAGATAGGGTCAGGTCGTTTATTGCTGCCGCACTGCCTTCTCATCGGTACAATGTCGAGTACAAATTGATTGCCAGGGTTGCTGTCGGAGTTGCTAATACTCGCTTGAGTGGGTGAATCTTCTCTGGTAGTTCAATGAACTTTTTCCAATAAACTTTTCAATGCATTGGGGACGATTGTGAACATCAATACAACCATTGAGTCTGCCACTTCAGATCAACAGTTAGCGCTGGATCAACAACTTGACCTTGCGCTAGTTGAGGCAAGAACCCTATATCTGGAAAAGCGCCCAGGCTCTGTTTCTGCTTTCAATGAATCGATTTCTTTCATGCCCGGTGGCAACACAAGAACCGTGTTGTTCCACGGTCCGGCGCCTCTGAGGATTGTTAGTGGGAGTGGATGTCAAATCACGGATGCGGATGGGTTTCAGTATGTCAATTTTCTTGGGGAATATACCGCTGGATTATTTGGACACAACCATCCTGTGATTCGGCGAGCCATTGACAAGGCATTGGATCAGGGGATCAGTCTTAGCGGCCATAATGTTGATGAAATGCGACTCTCCAGATTGATGTGCGAGCGTTTCCCTTCCATCGAACTGGTGCGATTTACCAACTCGGGTACCGAAGCGAATCTTCTGGCTATTTCCATTGCCAGACATGCGACTGGGCGTGGCAAAGTCATGGTTTTTCAGGGGGGATACCACGGTGGGCTGTTGTATTTTAGAAATGGCAATATGGCGATTAACGCCCCTTTTGATTATGTGCTCGGGGAATACAATAACCTTGAATCCGTGCGTGAAATGATTCGTGCCCATGCCAGTGATTTGGCCTGTGTGCTGATTGAGCCGATGCAGGGGTCGGGTGGATGTATTCCCGCTAGCGTTGAATTTCTAGGGATGATCCGCGAGGAGAGTAGAAAGTCCGGGGCAATCCTTATTTTTGATGAAGTCATGACCTCAAGGTTATCTACCGGCGGGTTACAGCAGGTTCACAATATTCACCCTGATCTTACGACTCTTGGTAAATACCTCGGTGGTGGGATGTCATTTGGTGCATTTGGCGGAAATAAGGATATCATGGAGCTATTCGATCCAACCAGAGAAAATGCCATTCCTCATGCTGGAACTTTTAATAATAATAGCTTAACTATGGCTGCCGGTGCGACGGCCATGGAGGAAGTGCTAACTAATCAGGTATTGGATGAATTGAATGCTCGAGGAGAGCAGTTGCGATTGGATTTGAATTCATTGAGTGCCCGGTATGATAGCTGCTTCCAGTTTATCGGTATTGGATCATTGTTAGGATTGCACACGACCTGTGCCGGGATTCAAAATGTTAAAGATCTGGAAAAAGAAGACGACCGGATTATGGAGTTGGTTTTCCTTAATATGCTGGAGCGGGGTTATTACATCGTAAGAAGGGGATTTATTTCACTGATGCTGACCATAGGGAACGATGAAATAGTGGGTTTTAAAAAAGCATTTGAAGATGTCTTAACGTCTCGGGGAGACCTGTTTAAAAACACAGGATAGGGAATGCCCCGATGACCAATGGAGCATGGCTAACCGTGTAGCATAAGGAAGTCAGAATACAACGAACTCCCTTAGGGATTACCTCCGTATATCCGGGGTAAGTGGCATCTTTATCTGATCCTGATTTATCTGGGCCCTGTTTGGTAGTTGATGTTTTGAATTGATTCAGCATTCAGTTTTTTCGGCAATTTCAAAGAGACAATCGCCCCTCTCAACTCTGGCAGGTACGCGTTTTGAAACCACTTTTCCAGCGGCCTTGAATGATACCTGTTCGGGTTTTTTCCACGGGGTTTCCGGTTCATGGATCAGAGCTGCTGATTGCCCCTGGACCACCTGATCACCCAAATTGACCAGAGGCTCAAACAAACCGGATCCATAAGAGTAGCAATAACATTCTTCCCCGGTGATGGTCAAAAACTCTGTATTATGGTTCCCGCCATCTTCGTTTTTCTCATCGATATCTGTCCTGGATATAAACACGGGCTCAGCTGCCATGGGGTTTGCTTCGTCCAGTAGAGCACTATTAACACCGACGTGAGCCAGATAGCTCTCCAGGCCGCGATACAATTGCTGCAAAGCAGATCGATCGATGGTACCCGCCCCGGCTACCTCCAGAGTTATCGCTACGCAGTCATTACGATGGGCTGCGGATGAGGAATAACACTCCATGCCCGATTGGCTAAACAAAAGTGTTTGGGGAAAACCGATTGACCTAACCAGTGCCAGATTCGCCTGATGTTGGTCAGGATCAGCATCAATGGTTAGAAGGGCCGAGGGAATATATATCAATGAACTTCCGCCGGAGTGAATATCGAGTAGGTAGTCAGCTCGTTTTATCAGCTCCGTTTCAATAAAGTGAGCAATAACTTGTGTTGGGGTACCAAGAGGGTTTCCTGGAAAACTTCGATTCAAATTTCCATCATCGATGAGTGATGTTCTCATTCCCGACCGGGCTGCTGGAAAGTTCGCCATGGGTAAGAGGATAACCTGCCCATTAATGTCCTCAGGACAAATCTGCTGGCTAAGATTACACAGAGCCACCTGTCCCTCATACTCATCACCATGATTCCCCGCCATCAGCAGCACTGTAGGGCCGTCCCCATTCTTGATTGAGGTGATGGGAATTGGTATCCAACCATAGGCTGAGCGGTGTACAGAGTGGGGCAAACGCAAAAAACCGTGATGTTTACCATCTGCGTCCAGATCGATTTCACAAAATATAGGAGAATGAAGGGTGGACATAATAACTAATACTTAAAGGGTTGCTGGCTGAAGTTTACTCTGTTTTGGGGCAACTGCAATTATACTGAACTAATGTCAATTCAGGGCTGATTCGGGGCTGACCCGGGGCTAGACAGGTGGTACCTGAGAAGTGGGAAACGCAATATAGAAGCCATCTGTTCTACCGATTGAGGTAAAATCCCAGCTCAATCGGAGCCGCTATGCAAATATCCCTCACCACTCGTCCTACCCCCTTAAATCAATACCCTGTCTATTGGGCAGAGTGTTTTGGTCGAGCGCCATTTTTTCCCACCTCCCGGGAAGAAATGGATCTCCTTGGTTGGGATAGCTGTGACGTGATTCTGGTGACAGGTGACGCCTACGTTGATCATCCAAGTTTCGGGATGGCGATCATTGGCAGATTGCTAGAAGCGCAGGGATTTCGTGTAGGCATAATCAGCCAGCCAAAATGGCATGTCGCTGAGTCATTTGAAGTTTTGGGAGCGCCAAATTTGTATTTTGGAGTTACTGCGGGAAACATGGACCCAATGATTAATCGCTACACAGCTGATCGCAAGATTCGCTCTGATGACGCCTACTCACCGGATGATATCGGTGGTAAACGTCCAGACCGATGTACCATCGTTTATTCCCAGCGATGCCGGGAGGCTTATAAAGACGCCCCCATTATTATCGGTGGTATCGAGGCGTCTTTGCGACGAATTGCTCATTATGACTATTGGCAGGACAAGGTACGCCGGTCAGTTCTAGCTGATGCAAAGGCAGATCTATTGATCTATGGTAATGGCGAAAGAGCCATTGTCGAAGTCACTCACCGGCTTTCACAGGGACAGGATATAAAGGAAATCACGGATGTCCGAGGGACTGCTTTCTTTATTAAAGACTTGCCCGAAGATTGGCAGGTTATGGATTCAACCAATGTGGATAAACCAGGTCGGATTGAACAACCGATTAATCCCTATAATTTCGTTGATCCATCCTGCGAAAATGCTCCTGACAAAGGAGACAATGACAAGGAAAATCGCAAGAAAAATGGCAATCAGAATGGATTGGATGGTGATGCTCCAAAAGTTAGTGTTAAGGTCGAGTTCATCGATAAAAGCCAACGAGTGCAGCATAAGTTAGAGCAGCGTCTAAAAACGGTCATCCGGCTTCCTTCATTCAACGACGTGCACCGTGACCCTGTTTTATACGCCCATGCAAACCGGGTACTGCATCTCGAAACCAACCCCGGAAATGCCAGGGCGTTAGTGCAAAACCAGGGGGGCAAAAAATCTGGATAAACCCTCCTCCCATTCCTTTATCCACGGAAGAAATGGATTTTGTATTTGATTTGGAATATGCCCGGGTACCTCACCCTGCTTATGGTGGGGCCAGGATTCCAGCATATGAAATGATTCGTTTTTCCGTCAATATCATGCGGGGTTGTTTCGGTGGTTATACCTTTTGTTCCATTACCGAGCACGAGGGGCGAATTATTCAGAATCGTTCCGAGAATTCCATTATCCGGGAAATAGAGGAAATTCGGGATAAGGTTCCGGGATTTACCGGCGTCATATCTGATTTGGGTGGCCCTACTGCGAATATGTATCGCATTGCCTGCAAGTCCAAAAAAATTGAGAGCTCCTGTCGTAGGCCTTCCTGTGTTTATCCCGGTATCTGCGAAAACCTCAATACAGATCACTCCTCTTTGATCTCCCTCTATCGTCGAGCCAGGAAGCTCAAAGGAGTGAAGAAAGTGCTGATTAGTTCTGGTCTGAGATATGATCTGGCCATTGAATCACCGGAATACGTAGAAGAACTGGTTTCTCATCACGTGGGTGGATACTTGAAAATCGCTCCGGAACACACTGAAACCGGGCCGTTGTCCAAAATGATGAAGCCTGGCATGGGTAGTTACGATCGTTTCAAGGAATTGTTTGAAAAGTTCTCCAACAAAGCCGGGAAGAAGCAATATCTTATTCCTTATTTTATCGCGGCTCACCCCGGTACGACTGATGAGGACATGATGAACCTGGCAATCTGGTTAAAGTCGAACGGCTTTCGCGCGGATCAGGTGCAAAATTTCTATCCGTCCCCCATGGCTACCGCGACGACCATGTACCACACGGGCAAGAATCCTTTAAAGCGTGTCAAGCGGGATAGCGAAGAGGTGAGCAGTGCGAAAGGGGATAAACAAAGAAGGCTTCATAAAGCCTTTCTTCGATATCATGATCCCGCAAATTGGCCAATGCTCAGAGATGCGCTGATAAATATGGGTCGGTCCGATCTGATTGGCAATACCCGCCAACACCTGATTCCTACAAACCAACCCGGAGGGGGCCAACAGTACAAAAGCCCGAGGAGAAAAAATAGTTATTCAAAAAAACATGGACAGCAGAATAAGAGTGGTCGACCACAGAAAGGCCGAATCCTGACGCAACATACCGGACTGCCACCACGAAAGTCTGGATAGCAGTGCGTTGTTTAGGTAACTTTTTCGGGTATTAGATTTCAGGTATTAGATTTCCGACATCGAATATCGACTATTTAATTTTTAACGCCAGATTTTGGCTAATAAAAGGAAGCTATTTGGTGCTCGTAAAAACCAATTTAGTGAAGATACTTCCCTTCCTATGAAATGTAATAGCATTAACTAACGTTAATCTTTTGGTAACCTGTCGTTAATGTTGTCTTAGCTGTTTCATGTTTGAATAGGTCAAGGAGTAGCATTTTTGTTCACTTTCGAACAATTTAGCTGCAAAAAATAAAGACATAAACCTTGGTTTAGAGGTTTTGGGAGATCGGTGATGCCTCCGCAAAAGAATATTCTGATTCTCGGCGTGAAAGATGAGTTTGGAGACCAGATTGTAGACGGGTTGAGCGCCGAAGATAACTCGATCATATTATGTGGTGGTGACGATCAGCATCAGTTGTCTCTGTCTAACCGTTATCCCAATTGTGTCAAAGCGTATGAGGGCGGTATTGGATTAAACGATAGCCATCAGCCTATTCAGTCGATGATAGAAGAGTCAGGTAGTCTTGACGCTTTTATCTATCTGGTCGATACCTTTCCATCCTTTCAGTTTCTGCACCAATCCCAGCACCAAATTTCACAAACGCTTAATGAAACCTTCATTACGCCGATTTGTATCTTGCAATCAATTTTTCCGTATTTAAGAAAGTCTGCCAACAGTAAAGTCATGTTCGTTGATGCCGGAATGCTGGCGGAGAAAAACAATGATAGCCCGATAATCCAGGGCGGCAGTTATGGTTTGTGGGGTTTTTGCGAAGGAATAAAGTCTGAGTTTCGGGGCGTAGGGATTGATGTTCAAAGCGTTTCCTATCCAGCACTTTATTATTCAAAGGAAAAGCGGGAAACTACCCACTCTGGTTCTAAACTCTATGAACACTATAAAAAAGTGATTACCCGAATTCTCGATTTCATTCGGTCATCCGGTAGAGGACAAATATCTCAAATACCGCAAATTTCAAATTCCAGCGCAAATGCAGGCTCCAATGTGAGTGTTAAGGCCTAATCTCATACCCTATACCCCATGTTCCAGTTTCCATGGCTGGATTTCATGGTTGATTCCATGTACCGACGAAGCTGCTATTATTTTTTCTCTTCTCGTTAGCATTGTTCCAGCTCTTCGCGACAACGCTTATTAGGTCTTCGTGACATACCCCTGATAAATGTGGATTTTGATTACGCTGTTCGCGTTTTTGTCGAAACCCCCAAACAACTGCGGACTTTTAACCAAATACCCTGGTAGAATGCGACGTTAGTCTTCCACTTGTAATCAGGTGATTTATTATGTCGGTAACTCCATCCCAGGCATTAGCCAGATTTACTTCAGAACTACGTTTTGAAGACATTCCGGACAACGTCATTCGTGGCACAGAAGATCTGTTTCTGGATTGGTATACCTCTGCTGTCGCTGGATCCACTGCACCTCAGGTGCGGATGCTGAGATTATTCGCAGAGCAAATGGGGCCAGAAAAAGGCCCATGTAGCCTTTTTGGTTCAGATAAAACCACCAGTCCTTTTTTCGCTGCCATGGTGAACGGGGCGGCTTCCCATGTGGTGGAGCAGGACGATTTGCACAATCAGTCCATCTCCCATCCTGCTACCGTTGTGTTTTCCCCTATCTTTGCCATTGCACAATCAAATTCGGAAATTTCGGGCAAGGAGTTTATCACCGCAGCCATAGCGGGTTATGAATCCTGCATCCGTGTTGGCCAGTACCTGGGTCGATCCCATTACCGTGTGTTTCACATGACGGCAACTGCCGGAACCATCGGTGCCGCAATGGCAGCATGTAATTTGTTAAAAATGGATAAAGAACAAACCCTGAATGCATTAGGTTCTGCCGGAACCCAGGCCGGTGGATTATGGGAGTTTTTAAAAGATGCAGCGGATTCAAAACAACTCCACACGGCAAAGGCATCAATGAACGGCTTGCAGGCGGCATACATTGCAAGAGATGGTTTTAGCGGCGCGAGACAGATCCTTGAGGGGGAGAAGGGAATGATGCTTGGAGAAGGAGATGAATCATGGATTACGGATCGCCTGGGGTCCAGGTGGGCCACTATTGAGACGTCTTTTAAGTTTCATGCTTCCTGTCGTCATACCCACCCTGCGGCGGATGCTTTACTGGAATTGCGCAATAAGTATGGTATCAACCATAGACATATTGTCCACATTAAGGCCCACGTCTATCAGGCAGCAATTGATGTATTAGGAGCGGTACAAGATCCAACTACCATCCATCAATCGAAATTTTCCATGGGTTTTGTGTTGGCTCTGATTGCCAGGTATGGACGGGCTGGCGTTAATGATTTTACTGACGAAGCCCTTGGCGATTCGATTAATCAGAAGTTACATGATTGTGTTGAGATGGTTCTGGATGAATCTATCGACAACGCTTATCCCGGGAAATGGTCATCCCGGGTAGTGGTAACCATGCAGGATGGCACCGTTTACGAACACCTTACTGATGTTCCCAAGGGTGATCCCGGTAACTCTTTATCCCGGGAAGAATTAACAAAAAAGGCGATTATGCTGGCTGAGTACAGTGGAGTTATGACCGAAGCTGAAATGGAAAATGCCGTAAAACGGATATGGGATATTACAGAGGTAAATAGTTTTAGCGCTGAGTTCAAGTAAAGATATCTCAGTCATGCTGTCCATGTATATCGATGATCTAAATTGGATGACTAAACCAGATGACTAAATCAGATGACTAAATCAGATGACTAAATCAGATGACTAAATCAGATGACTAAATCAGATGACTAAATCAGATGACTAAATCGGCGATGATAAAAACAGCAAGCAGGGGGTAGACGTTGCCTGAACCAGATCGATTCACCCTGTTTTATTTTGATGCGTTTAACTTTAGCGCGTTTAACTTGATGACATTTTTTATTGGATTGACATGAAATTTTCCAGTTTGACAGAGCGTATTTCCGGTGAAGGGTCCACAGCCTGGGAAGTCCACTACGAAGGGGTAGCGCGAAAAGAAGCCGGCGAGGAAGTTATCGTTCTCAGCGTGGGACAGGAAACGGACGAACGCACACCAGATAATATTGTTAATGCTGCCATCGAAAGTCTGCAAAATGGTCGCCATCACTATACTCCGGTAAATGGAATACTGCCCTTGCGGCGGGCCATTGCCAGACGTCATGAAGAACTGAACGGACAGCAAGTCACTGCGGCGAATTGCGCAGTTTTCGCTGGCGCTCAAAATGCACTGTATGCAGTAGCTCAATGCCTGCTTGAGCATGGTGATGAAGTGATTCTGATTGAGCCCTACTACACCACTTATCCTGCCGCATTCACCGCATCCGGTGCAACGCTAGTTAGTGTTCCCGTTAAAGCAGAAAACGGTTTTCAGATTGACCCTGAGGATATTATAAAGTGTATTACCGAGCGCACTCGGGCAATTGTTGTGAATTCTCCGAATAATCCGGTAGGCGCCGTTTATACCGTGGAGCAGTTCCAGCCCCTGGTGAATATTTGTGTTGAAAAAGATATTTGGTTGGTAAGTGATGAGGTTTATCTGGAAATTCTACCAGCGGAAGAGCGGTGTTCTCCCTCCAGCCTTCCGGGTGCGGACAAAGTTTGTATTTCTATTTCCAGTTTATCCAAATCCCATAGAATGACTGGATGGCGATTGGGCTGGGTGGTTGGCCCGGAAAATCTCATGGCTAATCTTAAAAACTTATCCATGTGTATGTGTTATGGCTTGCCGCCATTTATCATGGATGCGGGTGTGGAAGCACTGAATTCCGGCAGTGAGGTGGCCAATGAGGTCTGTCGAACGCTGTCCAGGAGGCGGCAGATCCTCGTTGAATCCATGGAACAGGCTAAAGGGGTTGAGATATACAGTGCGGTTGGGGGGATGTTTGTTGTGTTGGATGTGCGCTCTTTTGATGTATCTGGGCAGGAGTTTGCATGGGAACTTTTAAACCGTCATAACATTTCGATTCTGCCTTGCGATGGATTTGGCCGAACCGGAGCCGGATTGCTAAGGGTTAGTTTGTGCGTTTCAGATGAGCAGATGGTCGTTGCTTGCCAACGAATTGTCGAATTCGTTGAATTTCTTAATGGCGGTGGCAGCGCAGAATAGCTGACTAAAGTTGATAGCCATTTTTGATGGCCAGATTCAGTTTCGTATTTTTTAATCTATAGCTCTATTTTTATTGACGATGAAGACACATGCTCAGGTGGTGGTAATCGGTGGCGGCCTGGTGGGCTGCAGTATTCTGTATCACTTAACCCGTTGGGGTGGACCGACGTTGTGCTGTTGGAGCGGGATGAGCTTACCTCCGGGTCGACATGGCATGCGGCTGCGGGTATTCACGGTTTGCACGACAACAACAACATTTCCCGTTTACAGTACTACACCATGAAGCTCTACAATGAGCTGGAAAAGGAAACCGGGCAATCCTGTGGTGTCCATCAACCAAGCTCCATTTACCTTGCCTGTACTACGGATCGGGTCCACCAGTTGCGAATGCAATCCTCTAAAGCCCAGGCCTTTGATGCGGATTTTTATGAATTGTCGCCAAAAGAAATTCTGGATTTGCATCCACTCCTGAATATTGATGACGTTAAATGTGCGATGTTTGAACCGCTAGGAGGGCATGTTGACCCATCTGGGGTTACCCATGCCTATGCCAGCGGGGCGCGGCAAAATGGTGCAGAAGTCTATCGTTTTACCCCGGTAGTCGACACTACCCAAAGAGCAGACGGCGGTTGGAATGTTGTCAGCCCTCAGGGAAATATTCATGCCGAATACGTAGTGAATGCGGCAGGTTTATGGGGACGGGAAGTCGCGAAACTTGCTGGGTTTGAATTACCGCTGATGACCATGGAACATCAGTATTTCGTGACTGAGGAGATTCCGGAAATCACTGAATTGGGAAGAGAGCTACCGCTGGTTGCGGATCGGGACAAGGAATACTATCTTCGGCAGGAGGGCAAAGGACTGTTGGTTGGAGCCTATGAAAAAGACGGACGATTCTGGGCCGAAGACGGTACGCCATTGGATTTTGGCCACGAATTATTGCAGGAAGACATGGATCGTATTATGGAGAATGTCATGCGTGCCTGTGACCGGGTACCGGTGCTGACCAGTGCAGGAGTCAAACGGGTCATCAATGGACCCATGATTTGGTCTCCAGACTCGTCAGCGCTGTTAGGCCCGGTAAGAGGCCTTAAAAACTATTTTGTCTGTAACGGAATTATTCCAGGTTTCAGTCAAAGCGCTGGTCTGGGTCTAACACTGACCCAGTGGATCGTAGAAGGAGAGCCAGAGTTGGACATGTTCCCCTGGGACGTGGCCCGATTCGGCAACTGGACAACAAAAGCCTATACCAAAGCTCGGGTAGCAGATAGTTACAGCTCCCGTTTTCGTATTCATTTTCCTAATGAAGAACGGGAGGCCGGTCGACCAATCAAAACCCGACCGGTCTATGAAATGCAGAAATCCATGGGAGGAGTCTTCGGACTGTCTTATGGTTGGGAACATCCCCATTGGTTTGCCAAAGAAGGCATGGAGCAGAAAGATGATTTTAGTTTTGAACGTCCTGCCTGGTTCAATATCATGGGAGAAGAAGCGAGGGCATTGCGGGAATCTGTGGGTGTAGTGGATACCTCAAATTTCGCTAAATATGAAATCACTGGCCCCGGCGCATCTGCCTGGCTTGATAAATTGGTGGCGAACCATGTACCCAAAGAAGATGGTCGCACTTGCCTCACCCCTTTATTAGGTCTGCGGGGAGGAATTGCCGGGGACTTTACCGTCGCTCGCCTGTGTGAAGATCGATTCTTTATGATCGGCGGAGGGACCGCAGAGGAATATCACTGTCGGTTATTTGAACGATACCTGCCTGCTGAAGGGGTGGCGTTTCAGTCAATTAGTGAGAAATGGTGCGGATTTAATGTCGCGGGCCCCCATGCCAGAGCAGTGATGGAAAAGCTGACTGGGCTTTCTTTTTCCAACGAAGACTTTCGTTTTATGAGAAACAAAGTGATGGAGATCGACGGCTATGAAACGGTTTTATTTCGTGTGTCTTTTACCGGGGACCTTGGTTATGAAATTTATACTCGGGAAGAAAATCAATTAGTGCTGTATCAGTCTATTTTCGAGCACGGAAGGGAATTCGGTATTCGCCCCATTGGCTCCAGAGCGCTTGGTTCCATGCGTATCGAAAAAGGATATGGGAGTTGGGGTCGGGAGTACTCCCCGGAATGGTATCCAACAGAATCTGGTATGGAGAAATTGGTAAAAACCGAGAAGCCCGAGTTTCTGGGGAAAGAGGCCTATATGAAGCTTAAAGATCAACCCACCAGGCAACTGCTCTGCCAATTCACCATCGAAACCCAGCCGGGAGAGGAAGGCGCAGATGCCTGGGGTGGGGAACCCATCTTTAAAGACGGGAAATATGTCGGCAGAATTACCTCAGGCTCTTACAGTTTTATGTTCAATACCTCAGTGGCGCTCGGTTATGTCGATACTCAGGACGCAACCCCTGGCGATGGGTTTGAGGTTGCTATTCTGGGTTTGCCTCATAAAGCCAGGCTGTTGTCGGAACCGTTGTTCGATCCCAGGGGGGCGAAGCTCCGGGCTTAGTCGGGAGATTCGGGGTTTGGTTATTGCTGGGTTTTCATGCACTTTTCCGGGGATACCCATGCCTCATAAGATATCGAAGAGGCTATTTGTTTCCCGGTATCGAAGCTACGCTTTAACGTCAAATATTAGCAGAATATCAAAACCGGTATGGGAAAACTGGTTTTAAGCCGATTTGAACTGCGTAATGGATCGGGCACGTAAGAGATAGAAGATTGCATTCGTCTCATCGTTCGGTTAGAAAATCCCGGTTGAACTGAAGCGGAGTTGCTGATAGGTTTTAACACTGGCAGAGCAGTGTTCGCTATCGCGAACGGAGTATCCGTAAATGACGAACTTATCCCAGGTAATTAACTTCGAGCAATATCCTATCGATAGTCTGGATTCACCAGATGGTCTCGAATTTTTGCGGCAGATCAAAGAGGAGCTGGAGAAACAGGGATCCTGTGTTCTATCCCGCTTTGTTACTGACGAAGCGCTTGAGACCCTGGCAGCGGAAGCAAATCAGGTGGCGCATCTTGGTTATCAGGGACCAACCATGGCGACTCCGTATTTCTTCAACTACAACATCGGTAAGGGATTGGACGTGGATGAAAACCACCCTGTCAATCGCCAGGGAAAAAGAAATCTCAGGCAGGTCGCCACTGATCTTATATCTCCCGATCATTTGTTATCAAAACTTTATCGCTCTGAAATGATGATCTATTTCATTAGCAAAGTGCTTGGGCAGGAAGCCTATTGTAATAAAGATCGTTACCAGTCTCTAAATATCTCGGTGATGGATGAAGGAGGCTGCCAACAGTGGCATTTCGATAGCAGCCCCATGGTTACTACACTATTGTTACAGGAACCTGACACTGGCGGCGTATTCGAATATGCGCCAGGTATTCGATCCGATGAAGATGAAAACTTCGATGTAGTGAGAGACGTACTGGATGGACAGCGGGAAAACGTGAAACAACTCAGCTTGAAGCGTGGGAACCTAAGTTTGTTTAGGGGCCATTATTCCCTACACCGTGTCACGGAAGTAGCCGGGCCAAGCCAGCGCCTGCAAGCCATTCTTGGCTATGCCACGGACCCCAATTACGAGGGTAGTGCGGACTCGAGTGTTTTGCATTACGGACCGCGTATCGCTACGCTGGAATCGTCAATGCTATGAGGTTAGGGGCGGGAATGCTGCTACTTATTTGGTCTTAAATTTGGTTCAGTATACTCCGCGATTATACCCGTTAGTTATACCCGGCAATAAGGCATATTCAGGAGCTTGGTCTTACGGTGCTTAATTGAGCAATCGGTATACTCAGACTCCTGTTTCCCTGTTTCTCTCTCCCTTTCTCCCTATTTTCAATTACCTGGCTATTTTTGACCGGGCTATCTGTGTGCAGCGAAAACGACTTGGTGATTAAGGAAAGTTGTTGGAGGCCTATCGAAGATGAATGCCGCCGAATAGATAGGTTAGTACAATTGCCGTGGTGGTGAGGGTGGGAAGGGTGCTTAGGACCAGAGCCAGTTGGGTTTGGCCTCGCCGCATTAATCTGATACTTAAATAAATGCAAAACACCAGGATGAAGGTGTAGCTTACCATGAGGGTTTTCAAAAGGTATTCATGGAAATAGCCCGATATACTGCCTTCTCCTTCAATCAGGATAAAGGTAAAAGGAGCCAGGGGCACTAGAATGATAGCGGGGATGATAGCGAGAATATTAAATAGGGTGATGAGTCTTTTCATTGAAGCCTTTGATCTTTGTTTATGTCGTTTCTCTGTGTTTTACTGCTTACATCGAAAGCGGGTTGATGGGTTTATGAATGTGTGGATTTCAGCATGTCGTCAATTAAATGGTCTGGTTCCTTGTGGGTGATAAGTAAGGATCGGTGGTGGGGTTTGATAAAGCCCTGGTTCAAGGAGTGATCAAGAAACTGGCATAGGGCGTCATAGTAACCATTAATGTTAAGTAAACCGCAAGGTTTGTCCTGAATAGCCAGTTGATTCCAGGTCAGGGCTTCGAACATTTCTTCCAGAGTTCCAAAGCCGCCGGGTAGTGCAATGAAACCGTCAGACAATTGCGCCATGGCTTCCTTTCGTTCATGCATACTGTCCACAATTTTTAGTTCGGTTAAGCCATGGTGGGCGATTTCCCGGTCTTTCAGAGACCCTGGAATCACACCAATCACTTCACCACCGTTTTCCAATACCGCATCAGCGATCTTTCCCATCAAGCCGACGCTGGCACCTCCATAGACCAGACCTATGCTTCTGGCAGCAAGGTTGGCCCCCAGCGATTGGGCTGATTGCACATAAACGGGCTGGTTGCCCGGGCTTGAGCCACAGTAGACACAAATTCGCTTCATGGTCATTGAATCGGGATAAGGAAAGAATGGATGATAAATGTGGTCACAACAACGTGCTTTTTTTCTGCCGAAGGATCAAAATAGTGTACTATTTGCGTCGATTTAGTTAAGTCGATTTAGTTAAGGGGTCTTCGAACCATGCAAATAGATCATAGCAGATAGACCATATTGGCCATCAGCTAATGAGTGCTTTGATTATATCCCACTGGATCAGAATAGCTTTACAGTGAAAGCGATTTTTCATTGCAAGATAACGTTAATTAACCCCTGGGTCAGGCCAGAGAAAACAAAATGCCGGATTATCCAACCCTAAGTGAAATGGGAATTCTTAACCCCTCAGAGATCGATCGATATTCTCTACAAACTGTGAACAATATTGATATTCTTCGCGTTGTTTATCGACGCAAAAAAGGCTCAATTTTACCCGACAGCAAGCGCTTTCGCTTCCCAAGAACAGAAAAAATCAGTCTTGGTCGGGGAGATGCCCGTTCCACTCAGGTTTTTTATGAAATCTCACCGGTGGTTCATAAGGCTATGATTGAGTTAGATAAAATTGTTAGGGCAAAGAAGGACAAAAACCAACAGATGGAAACCATCCGGGAAGAAATGCAACGGTTGCAGGAAGAGACCAGTACCCGTATTGACTATATCAATTCACTCATTGAAGAGCTTGGGTGATTACCAAAAGGAGCAAAATAAAAGCGAATGATAGAAAGTATGGAAGTCGTTAAAGAGTCAGGTTAGAAGGTAGCACGATGAGTCTGGAAACTATTCGATATTCCAACAATCCTGGCGATATCAGCCAGTCTATTGCACTTAGTGGCGCAGCCATTGTTCTGGATTTGGTGGAAGCGACGGTAATTGATACAGTGAAGGAGGAACTGAGACCTCACTTTGACCAGTTTGGCAGCGCTCAGAGAAATGAATTCAATGGTCATCATACCCAGCGAATATCCAAAATTCTCGAACGCTCCCTTGAGTCTGCATCGCTAATTGGAAACAGGAAATTGTTATCCATTATTGATCAAGTCCTGTTGCCTTTCTGCATAAACTACCAAATAGGAAGTACTACCGGCATTGAAATCTACCCTGGTGAGAGTGAGCAAACACTCCATACTGATGATTCCATTTATCCCCTTAGTCTCCCAGGAATGGAATTACAACTGAGCGTGATGTGGGCGTTGGATGATTTTACAGAGGAAAATGGCGCCACCCGGATTGTGCTGGGCAGCCACCGCTGGCATGAACCCCAGATGGTTAATAAAGTGCAATCGGAAGACATTGTTCAGGCAGTGATGCCCAAAGGTGCTGCCCTCATCTATCTCGGTTCTGTGTGGCACGGCGGGGGAGCAAATCGCTCGAATCATTTAAGAATGGGAGTAGTTAATACCTATAGCCTGGGATGGCTCAGACAGGAAGTGAATCAATATCTGACCGTCTCAGAAGAAACGGTGATGAAATGCTCTGAAACTGTTCAACGCCTAATGGGATATCAGGGCCACGGGCAGTATCTGGGGAGATATGAAAACGACCCTGATGGTTATTGGCTCGGGAAGCATCAGTGAAACCCCGAAATAGGCGTTGCTATTAAAGCATGGCCCACTCTGGATTAGGGAGTAGTGGCAGCTAAGTAAGAAGGGCTTAGCGAATTTCTTTCCACTACGGTCTCTCGTGGGCGTACATATCCACAACAATCATTTTTGGGACCACCCTCTTCCTTGTTTAGTCCTCACAGGAATACATATCTTGCGGGAATACCTAAATGCCCCGAAGGTGGGTCTTATTTTACACAGATTCTGATAGTGCCTACTTAAATAGTACTTACGCAAAGTGTTTACTGGATCAGGTTTCTTCAGGGCAGACAGGACTGGTATTGCCCATTTGTTCTTCGAGTTTCGTTTTAGCTCCGACTAATTTCATTTGCTTCATTTCGTTGTTTTGTGAATAATTCGGCTGGTTTCGTAAAACGGTTTCGGGTTTAGTATCTTCAATTGGTTTTTTCAAATCAATCGCATAAAAATGATTTGCTTTGGCTTACCGTAGTTGCGGGAGTCGAGAACAAGTCCCATTCAATTAAACAGAAATAGCATCGGAGTTGAGGTTATGGCGAAAGTTGGGTTTATCGGCCTTGGTAATGTGGGCGGAAAATTAGCGGGTAGTTTGTTGAGAAACGGTGTGGATCTCACGGTACGGGATCTGGACAAAGCCGTGGCGCAACCCTTTCTGGATGGGGGCGCGAAATGGGGCGAGAGTCCGAAGCAAATGGCTGAGGAAGTAGATATTCTAATTACCTGTGTGCCTAGCCCAGCGGCTAGTGCTGCGGTCATGGAAGCGGAAGACGGTGCGTTGGCGGGTTTGGGTGAAGGGAAAGTCTGGGCAGAGATGAGTACTACGGATGAGGCCGAAGTTAAACGCCTGGGTGCATTGGTTAAGGCAGTGGGAGCAGAACCTGTGGACTGCCCGGTTTCGGGGGGATGTCATCGCGCGGCAACGGGAAACATTGCCATTTTCGCCGGATGCGAACGGGTAGCTTTTGAAAGAATGTTACCGATATTGACGACCATGGGGCGTCGAATTTTGCATACTGGCCCCCTTGGTACCGCCTCCGTTTTGAAAGTAGTGACTAATTATCTGGCAACGGCCAATCTACTCACACTTTGCGAGGCGCTGGTGACGTCGAAAGTGGCGGGTATGGATTTAAATACCGCCTATGAGGCCATTCGAATTTCATCCGGCAATTCTTTTGTGCACGAAACTGAAAGCCAGGTTATCCTCAATGGCAGTCGGGACATCAGCTTCACCATGGATCTGGTTTGTAAGGATATTGGTCTATTTAGCGAAGTTGCGAAAAGAGGCAACCTGCCATTAGAGCTGGCTCCGGTTATGGTGGACATCTTCAAGGACGGTCAGGATCGTTATGGACCGAGGGAGCTATCACCAAACATCATTAAGCGATTGGAAGAAGCCGCCGGTGTGGAGATTCTCGCTCCTGGGTTCCCCCCGGAAATGCTTGATGACGAACCTGAAGAAGAAGGCTATGAAGTCAAAGTTAAAGGTAGAGATAACTAATCGGTTCATTTTTGAAGGCTTGACGCGAGAAGTTTATTGCTCGGTGCCGTTGAATCTCAAGCTGGGAAGATCACTATTAACTGGACGCTGACGCCCGATGAAGCTGTGATGTTTGCTTTTATCCCGTTGCCGATCCATTGATGACCTACTTAATGGGCAATAGTCAGGTGTGAGAACACGGGCTATTGCATTTTTTTGATAGATCGTATTTGTTGATAGTTAGATTTTTGCTACAACCAGGAGAGGGTTATTATTCGTGCATCTGTGATGCGGAGTTGGGTGCTGTACAATAGCAATTGATCTGAGGAGGTCAATTGCTATTGAATGACTCGTTTCGAGTAGAGGCAAGTAGAGGTGATCGGAAATTATCTCCAGCTGGCGATAATTTGCCCTAAATTTGTACACCTAAGCACAGTTACCCAATCTCAAATTTTGACAAGGCGTTATTCCAGTGATCTATCCAAAGCAGTAGAGCAGTGTATGAGAGTTGTATCAAAAACTGGAACATTGACATTATCCTGATTTAGTAACATACCAACTTCTGTACACCCCAGTATCAATGAATCTGCCCCGTCTTCCACCAGGCGATTCGCAATCTCGATGTAGGTAGTTTCACTCTCTTGGGTAGTGACATTCTTGCACAGTTCTTCATAAATTATCCGATGAGTTTCGGAGCGGTCTTCGTCATTGGGTATGATTGGGTTTAATTCTGAAGCAATTAACTTATCGGTATAAAACCGCTGTTCCATTGTAAAAGCGGTGGCCATCAATCCAGGTGATTTCAGATTTGCCTCCTTTATTGCCTGAGCAGTTGCATCCGCTATATGAATCAAAGGGATATCTATCCCTAACATCATCTGGTCAGCAAGTTTATGCATTGTGTTCGTTGCCAGGATCAGGATTTCAGCGCCTCCTCTTTCCAACGCTTTTGCTTCACTGTTAAGTAGTGAGCCGGCTGCATCCCACTCACCCTTCATTTGTAAAGTTTCAATCCGATCGAAATCAAGAGAGCGGATTAATAACTCAGGAGAGTGAAGACCTCCAAGACGAGAACGAGTCAAGTCGCAAAGTTCACGATAGTAAATCTGGGTCGAGGCCGCGGACATTCCACCAAGAATTCCGATTGTTTTCATGATTAATAGTCTCTGAAGATTTATCCAAAATACAGATGCATTATGTTTTCCTGGATTCAACTACCAAGTGCAATGCGCCTCGCTTATTGACAGCCTGCTTACCTGATCCCGATTAAACTTTCGACCAAAAACTTCTGACCAAAACTCCAATTGTTGACATTCGCATAGCGCCGGTGATGGATGATATTGTTGAATTTACGTCCATGCAAGCGGTGTATCCGGACTTTGTTATATCGTGGCGTTTAAGTGAGTCTATGTTTTATCGAACAATGGATTTCTGCCCTGGTTTTCCGGGTTTAGGCTTCGTATTGTCGGTTATCTCAATATCATCTTTAGTGATGGCCGGGATATTGATCCCGGTGAAAAAGGTTAACTAAACTGATTCATATCAATGCCGGAAATTTAACGGAGGCTACTATCAGGTACACAAACGATGTAACGAGCTGTTAACCCAGCGTCATGGGCATATAACAGAGAATGCTGCATCAAAGCTGATCTTTCTGCTTACCATGGCAGGTGGAGATAGAGCATAAATACGAGCTATATCCAGAAATTATCATTACCAATGCTGACGACAAGTTGTGAATATTATTATTTATGATCTTATGCAGGATCACCGAAATATTGCCAGATTACTGGTCTATATGGGTGAGTCAGTGCAATGGATTAAGGAAGGTAATTCTGAGGCGCATATTTTGTTGTTGCGAAATTGTGTTGAATATCTGAAAACTTACCCAGAAGAGATTCACCATCCAAAAGAAAACGCTATTTTTGATCAGCTGGGAATCCGGGATGGCGTATCGAAAAGTATGGTCGATAGACTTCTGGTGGAACATCAATACCTGGCTAGAAAAACGAAATCACTGTGTGAAGTGGTTAATGCGATTGAATGTGATCAGATCGTTTCTCACCAGAAATTGGTAGAGGTCTGTGCGGATTATGTCGAGCATCAATTTCGTCATATGCGCGATGAAGAAGATACGGTATTTCCATTGATTGAACAAAAACTCACTGTTACTGACTGGAAGTCGATTATTAGAGTGATGCCCGCGGGTGAAGACCCATTGTTTAGTAAGGAACGCAAAAAATACTACGATTCACTGTATTCCGAAATCTCAAATTCATACCAATACCATAAGGCTCGCTAAGCTATCTGGCAACTGATTGAATTTGGGAGGCTTACTGGACATTCGATGACACTCAATAACGCTCAATTCCAGTGGTGGAATTAAACTGTCTCGAAAAAGGAATTTGGAGCAATACCAGTGGGCGCGTTAACACCGGACTATATTAACGCGCTAGATTGATTCTGGTTGATACTGATTCTCCATTTCTTCCGTACTGATTCAGCGATGACCACTAATCGACTGTAACCAACCAATGATGACTCTTGAATTCAACTAGTAAGTGCAACTCGTCAAAGAAGGGAAAGCTGGGATAATGTCGGCTTTTCCTCTCGCCAAAGATGAGAAGCATGATGAGTCACTATACCCAGCTCACCCGAGAGCAAAGATACCAGATATTTGCATTAAAGAAGGTGGGCATATCACAAAAAGCCATCGCCGAAGAGATCGGTGTTAACAAGTCCACGATTAGTCGGGAGCTGTCTCGTAATACAGGGCTTCGTGGCTATCGGCCCAAACAGGCCCATGAGTTCGCACTGTCTCGTCGAGCCGACAAGGTGACACCAAGAATTGGAAATATATGTGTCGGAGGGATTAAATTTCAAGTCACTGGTGAACATGACCTGATGGAAGAGATCCATAGTGATCTGCTGGCAAAACGACTACAAGCAAAGGCGGCAGCGGTGATCGGAGACAGATCTGATGCGTTCTGGAAATATACCCTCGAAGATAGCTAGTCCGTCCTGAAAAAAGGCGCGATGTCGTTAGCGATCATGCGTCATTTTCGACCTTCGGATCAGGACAACACCCAGACGACGATTAGCGGCGTCCCAAGGGGCTGACAACAGGCAATGGCGAGTAATGTTTGCTCTCCGCCGTTGGGTTTTTCAAACAAAAAGAAAGCGATCATCCACTTTCTCAAATTCCACGCGCAACCCGCCATCAGCAGATTGATACGGTCTCCTTCGGCTCCCTTCAGCCAGCTCCTCAATAAACGATGATCATGCTTCAAATGACCGATGATCGGTTCTATCGCACTTCGTTTGCGACACAGTATCCGTTTCTTCTGGCGTTGATAAGCATTGTCCCGTTTCAGCGGAGGACCCGGTAACAGCACCTCACAATCCACTTTATTCTTCGCTCCCCGATATCCCCGGTCAACCACCGCCAGCCTGATCGATGTCTCACGGTGGGTATGGGCTTCTGTCAGTGCTGCTTTCAGGGTCTTCGAATCATGATCATGTTCGTCATGACTCACCACCCCCACAATCACCTGTGACTCCTTCGTCGCCACCACTGACGCCTTGCGACCATACTCATACGCCTTGTGATCCTTCCCCTTGCCCACGCAGTACACAGCAGGATCATGCAGGGAGTAAACCTTGTTCCTGTCTTTGGGCTGTTGAGACAAAACACGTTCGTATAACGCAAAGTTCGCTTCCTGCGCCGTCAGAACATCGATCGGTAACTTCCGTTGGCATTCCCTGAGCAACACACCCGCAATGGTTCGTAATCGTTTCAACGCCTTGTTCGCCTTACGACGTCGTTTCACGTGACGGAAATGACGACATGCCAAACGAAGTGACCGCACTTCCTTTACGTACGTTCGTCGTTGTTGTATCCCGTGTAACTTCGACAGCTTGTTCAGGCGATTGATGATCCTTATCGCCAACTTGCTGTCTGTCGGGTACGTGATCGCCTTCTCCTGTACCGTGGTATCTACCAGTACTGTCTGCTCCTCTGCCAGCTTCCCATGCAGTTTTACCGACAGCGAAAAGATCTCCCTGACTCCCTCCGACCCAATCCGGTTGCGGAACTTCACCAGTTCCGTCGCATGGCACGGTACCTGCGTCTGGAAACTCACCTCACCACAGAACACCTGAAAGTACGGGTTCATCTTCCATTGATCCACCACCGATTCATCACTTAAGCTGTACAGCTGTTTGATCATCACCAATCCGCTCATCAACCGGATCGGTTTCGCGGCCCGCCCCTTCGCGCTGTAGTACTGGCTCAGGGAGGCTTCAAGCGATGACCAGTCAAGGGTATTGCCAAGGGCAATCAGGGGATGGGACGTATCCAGCTGATCAACGATGTTGAAGAAACTGAGTTGATCGTCATTCACCGGGCTGTCAGGTAGCATATATACCTCGTGTTCGACCAGAAACTGAACGCCAGTTTAACAATTCCGGTCGATTCAAACCAGGACTATATCCAGTTTATACTGGATATGTAGCCTTTTCGGGTTCTTCAGGGACGACTAATTAGGACACACAGCATGTTTAAAAATAGCCATGGGCGTCGAACATTATCTAGTGGGTGGCTTAAGCACCCTGACGGCCGTAAGAGTTACGCCCATGACTAAACTGGTAAAAGCCTTTGTAGTCGGAGTTACTTTTGACGAGCGCATGCGCCACACGGGCCATTTTTGCGGCCACGGCAGTTCGCCCTTTCGGCAAAGGTCTTTGTTATCGGGATCCCGACTGATATAGCGTCGGTATTTATCCCGAAATGAATTTTCCTTCATTCGGGTTGCAGTGGTCGCTGCCAACCAGAACGCGTAGCGAAGGCGGCTATTGCCCCGCTTACTTAGTCGATAACCCCCTTTATGGTTACCACTTTGGTGAGCCGACAGATTGAAGCCACAGAAATTCAGGTACTGGCGGTAGTGGCTGAACCTGGACAGGTCGCCGCTCTCAGCAATAATGATCAATGCAACAATGGGGTCCACGCCAGGAATGGTTCTCAGGTGTTGGTAATCCACACGCGTCGACAGGAACCCATCCGCCTGTTCCTCAAGCTCACTGCGTTGCTGGGTCAGCTTATAAAATCGTTGTATCTGTAATTTGAATGTCTTTATGGCATGGCTATCAAGGCGAATCGGTAACCCAGTCGAATCCTGTGCCGTTTGATAAATGTCGGTTAGCAGGCGTTGTTTACTGACTTTTCTACCGACGACGTCCCATGCCCGTTTGATGAACGTATCCTGACGGTATCGGGTAATTGACTGAGGTGTAGGGAACTTGAGCATAAAACGGCAAAACCATTCTGTATGACTACTATTGAAAAAGCGTTCTATCTCCGGGAAATAGAGTGTGACATAGTGGTTAAACAGACTGTTTATGGATCACGTTCTTGCCAGGCTGATTTGGTGGTAGGTGTTTGAAATTTCCTGAATGTCAAACGTGTTCTCACGCAACGGATCGTAATAGGGATTCATGATGCCCTGTTGCATCAGATAGAGAATGACCTTCGAATCTTTACGATCATTTTTATCCCAGGTGTTGAATAACATCTCTCGGGCTCGTGCACAGGACAGTGATGAGATCAGAAAACATTGACAGCCATGTTCTGCCAGCCAGTACGCCGTTGTCCGGTGGTAATCGGCAGTGGGTTCAAAACCGACCTTGACGGCGTATTTATCCTGCGCGCATCGATCCAGTAATAATTGATAACCAGCTAGACTATTGGTCACCTTCATGGTGATCCTTTTGCCGGTTGGGTACAAAACAGTGGCATCATGAGATTGTTTGGCAATATCCAAAGCCACTAAAACACAGCCTTTATCAGTATCTGTTTGGTCAGTCATTCTTTTTCTCCGGGTTATTGGTGGTGACAACAATAAAACAGAGAAAGGGCTAATTCTTAAAGGGCTTCTGAGGGTACTATGGTCGGGAGTTCAGCGACCATGAACGCATGGCCAGGCAACTCAATACGGATATCTATTTCGCACATCCTTATTCCTCGTGGGAGCGAGGAACGAATGAGAATACGAATGAACTGATTCGACAGTTCTTTCCCAGGAAGATGTCACTGTTGAAAGTAAGTCGGCAGTCGTTACAATTGACCATGGACAGATTGAATCATCGTCCAGGAAAATCGCTGAATTACAGAACACCTCATGAGGTGTTCTGTAATTCAAATACAACCTTGACCGTTGCACTTAATAGTTGAACCTAAGACTTTTAGTAGAAAGTTAACATTGGAATAACGAGATTTCAGGGGCCTACGAAACTCTACCACTATAGGGTATTGTGTTGGAGAGTAAGGAACTCACTACCCCAACTCTTCTGTGAACAATCATTAGACGATGCATGTTTAGTGATATACTTGTATAGCATTTATCAAGAATATCTGTACCATGCTTGCGATACGATTACCAGAAGACATTGAACATAGATTGGAAATTTTAGCCAAAATTACAGGTCGTTCGAAGACGTTCTATGCTAAGCAGGCAATACTAGAACACCTGGATGATATGGAAGAAGTTTTCCTGGCTGAAAAGTCAGCTGAAGAAATTCGAGCCGGAAAAATAAAACCGATTTCCCTCGAAGAAATGAGGCGGCGCCTTGACTTGGATAATTGAGTTTGACCCTCAAGTCGAGAAAGACCTAAAAAAACTGAGTCAGAAAGATAAACATAGAATATTCGACTTTTTGGAAAACAGGCTCAGCCATTTCGAAAGCCCACGCCAAAGTGGAAAACCATTAAAAGGGAAAAAGTTGGAGATATGGCGCTATCGAGTAGGAAATCATCGTCTACTTTGCGAAATTCAAGACAATGTTTTGCGGATACTGGTGTTGAAAATAGGACACCGGAAAGAGATATACAGATAGTGAAGATTGTTATCGGAGATAAACGGTGGGTCATCAATTGGTTTAAATGTTAACTTATGGAAAAAAGTTAACATTGGGGATGATAGGGTAGAGAGTTCCACATAATCCCCAGTATACAAGTAGCATTTGTATAATAAAATGCAATTGTTTGGCCTAAATCTCTTAAGTATATGAGACTCTATTCCCGCACACCTATTTTACCTCAAAAAAATGTTTGGTTATTTTCGGTTCTTTCTTGCTTCTCTCGTTGTAATTTCCCATATGGGAATATCTTTAACTGGGTTCAATCCTGGTGTTGCGGCGGTTGTATGTTTCTACATGCTCGCGGGTTATGTCGTATGTAATCTATTCACAAACAGCTTTATCCATGGAAAACCCCAATATATCACTTTCTACTACGAACGGATTCCCCAATATATCTTCCTATGCCTACTCACACTATTTTTCATATTTATCTTTGAATATGGTTCTCCCGAGATAGGATTTTCTGCCATGTTGGGTAATTTTTTGATTGTACCGCTCAATTATTATATGTACTTGGATAACTCCGTATTACAAGAGCCTAAATGGTGGCTGTTACCCCCAGCTTGGTCTTTAGGGTTGGAACTACAAGCTTACTTGATTCTTCCGTTCGCAGTGTATTACAAGCGTCTGAAAATTTTCATTGGCCTATTGTCATTCCTAGTTTTTTTCACCGCTAATATAGGATTTATGGATACCGATAGATATGGATATCGGCTAATCCCAGGAACCCTGTTCATTTTTATCTTAGGCCTGTCAACTTATAGAAATACTTCAAAAGGAGGGGTGGAAGCGGATGTATTCGATAAATACTTTCCGCCACTAGCATATATAACCCTCGTTCTAATGCTAACTGTCCTGGGTATTTATAATTCTCTACACGTTAACTACACAGTAGAAACTTGCCTAGGAATTTTGATTGGATTACCTATTATTACTTATCTTTCTCGCCGTCCCATCAATCTGCCGATGAACCGGCTGTTGGGTGACTTATCCTACGGACTATTTTTATCTCACTTTCTAGCCATGTGGATCATAGATGAATTTGATCTTGTCGAAAAGTCGACGAGCGGCCGTTCATATGGTTATATCATAGCCACCTTTACCATATCTTTAGGACTCTCCGTAGTATCTGTATTTTTTGTGGAACGCTTTATTACGAAATATCGATATAGAATCACAAGTATCCGTCAGTGATGTAGCATATCCTTGATTATTCGGTACGTATCAAAATACTCCGTATTTATGGAGTCGACTAAATATAAAATAGGGATTTTGCATTAAGTGTGGCGTAGCAAAACCCCTAATCTAGATGTTAACTTTTCGTAAAAAGTTAACATTGACCCAAATCGCTGAACCCCCTGATTTCATTGGGGTTTTGGCGATTTTCCGGTTTTTGATTTCAATAAGGTATTTTTTAAACGTTAAGTTTTACCGAGATAGGCCTAAAACTTAACATTCCTTTTGAATTGGTTAATGGTGCCATTAGAGAAGAGGCTTCCGTAACTGGTTTATTACATGAGGGTTTAAGTGCACGAACTCCATCTCCGAAATTGTGGTGCCCACGATTCTTCAGGTTCTGCATCATATTCTGGATTTGAAGCCCAACGGAACGAAAGTGACTGTAAGAGATAGTTTTCGACTGTTACTTAGTCGTCCCTGAAGAACCCGAAAAGGCTACATATCCAGTATAAACTGGATATAGTCCTGGTTTGAATCGACCGGAATTGTTAAACTGGCGTTCAGTTTCTGGTCGAACACGAGGTATATATGCTACCTGACAGCCCGGTGAATGACGATCAACTCAGTTTCTTCAACATCGTTGATCAGCTGGATACGTCCCATCCCCTGATTGCCCTTGGCAATACCCTTGACTGGTCATCGCTTGAAGCCTCCCTGAGTCAGTACTACAGCGCGAAGGGGCGGGCCGCGAAACCGATCCGGTTGATGAGCGGATTGGTGATGATCAAACAGCTGTACAGCTTAAGTGATGAATCGGTGGTGGATCAATGGAAGATGAACCCGTACTTTCAGGTGTTCTGTGGTGAGGTGAGTTTCCAGACGCAGGTACCGTGCCATGCGACGGAACTGGTGAAGTTCCGCAACCGGATTGGGTCGGAGGGAGTCAGGGAGATCTTTTCGCTGTCGGTAAAACTGCATGGGAAGCTGGCAGAGGAGCAGACAGTACTGGTAGATACCACGGTACAGGAGAAGGCGATCACGTACCCGACAGACAGCAAGTTGGCGATAAGGATCATCAATCGCCTGAACAAGCTGTCGAAGTTACACGGGATACAACAACGACGAACGTACGTAAAGGAAGTGCGGTCACTTCGTTTGGCATGTCGTCATTTCCGTCACGTGAAACGACGTCGTAAGGCGAACAAGGCGTTGAAACGATTACGAACCATTGCGGGTGTGTTGCTCAGGGAATGCCAACGGAAGTTACCGATCGATGTTCTGACGGCGCAGGAAGCGAACTTTGCGTTATACGAACGTGTTTTGTCTCAACAGCCCAAAGACAGGAACAAGGTTTACTCCCTGTGTACTGCGTGGGCAAGGGGAAGGATCACAAGGCGTATGAGTATGGTCGCAAGGCGTCAGTGGTGGCGACGAAGGAGTCACAGGTGATTGTGGGGGTGGTGAGTCATGACGAACATGATCATGATTCGAAGACCCTGAAAGCAGCACTGACAGAAGCCCATACCCACCGTGAGACATCGATCAGGCTGGCGGTGGTTGACCGGGGATATCGGGGAGCGAAGAATAAAGTGGATTGTGAGGTGCTGTTACCGGGTCTTCCGCTGAAACGGGACAATGCTTATCAACGCCAGAAGAAACGGATACTGTGTCGCAAACGAAGTGCGATAGAACCGATCATCGGTCATTTGAAGCATGATCATCGTTTATTGAGGAGCTGGCTGAAGGGAGCCGAAGGAGACCGTATCAATCTGCTGATGGCGGGTTGCGCGTGGAATTTGAGAAAGTGGATGATCGCTTTCTTTTTGTTTGAAAAACCCAACGGCGAAGAGCAAACATTACTCGCCATTGCCTGTTGTCAGCCCCTTGGGACGCCGCTAATCGTCGTCTGGGTGTTGTCCTGATCCGAAGGTCGAAAATGACGCATGATCGCTAACGACGTCGCGCCTTTTTTCAGGACGGACTACATAGTAATCCGATGCCCACACGTCGCGTCAATTCCCATCTCTTGACGTTGGGATGATATTAGGCTTTACACCAGGATCATTCTACCAACCTCTCACACCATGGAGTGTCATATCCTTCCAAACTCTCTCCTTAGAGCACTGATTCACCCCGTTTAAAGCTGCAATATATTTCATTAAAGACCCTATACCCCTGACATATTTAGCATGCCGGGGGCATACGCTACCCATTTAGAAATCTATTAAACCTACTTCAAAAATATTGGTAAGTTGTGGTCACACTCCTTCTCATTAAATAGTGACAATGTGATTTATTTTTTACAATTTTGCGTTTTAATAAGAATTAGAATGCAAATCTCTCTTTACATAAAGAAATTCCATTTAATTACAAATACTTACGAGGCGGTTGTCAAATGTTATTTACAGGCCATTCCCAGATTTCAGGGGTAGGTAGTTACTTCCCCGAACAAATTGTCACTTCTCAAGAACTACTCGAGGAGTTAAAAACTGAGACCAGATTCGGCATTGGGCACGATTGGATTGATAGAAAAGTCGGGATCAATGAAAGACGATATGCCCCTGACCACGCCAAACCATCGGAGCTAGCAATCATCGCGGCACACCAAGCGATAGAGGATGCGGGAATTTCACCGAAAGACATTAGTGCAGTGATCTATTGCGGAATTGTTGGAGACCAGATCGAGCCCTCAACTGCTCATAATATCCAAGCTCGGATAGGCGCTCATAACGCCATGTGCCGCGACGTACAAAATGCCTGCCATGGTTTTTGTGATGGTATGCAAGATGCTGATATGATGATAGGTTCCGGCGCAGAACACGTCCTAGTTGTCAGCACAGAACTTACTCGCGTGTCCCGGCTCGCGTTTCCGAGGTTGCAGAGGATAAAAAAAAAGGATAACTTTATGTCAATGATTGGCGGATTAACTGTCGGGGATGGAGCCGGCGCAATGATATTGAGCAGGAAAGAAACAACAGAAAAAGGAATTCAAAAAATAAATTTCCATTCAGAAGGAAAATACGCCGACCTATGCAAATATGGATACGATATCGTTAACGGAAAATACGAAGGATGCATGTCTATGGCGAAGATTAGCGGAGTTATGATAAGATTAAACGGACGTTTGCTAAAAAGAACTTTAACTGCATTGAACTGGACCAAAGGTTCGATAGACCATCTAATAATGCATCAGGTAGGTCAGAGAACATTTGATGGCATGCTCAAGCTAACAGGCGTTGAGAAAAATAAAGCGCCTAAAACACTAGACAAATTTGGAAACTTAACTACAGCGACAATTCCCGCTAATTACAGCCTTCTAAAAAGTTCTGGCAGTCTAAAACCCAAAGATAAGTGCTTAATAGTAGGGGCAGGTAGCGGAATGGTTATCAGTCATATGGGCGTAGTAGTATAATGGCTAGTAGTATAACTTGGTGAATAAAATGTTAATCTATATACCGGCAACTGTTGCACTTTTATTCAAGTTTTCTTTATTTTTCTACATAAGACAGTCTTTCTTTAAAAACAGATCTTCGAAAACCCTATTAGCTTTACTTTTGATCCTCACAGTGACTAATATTGTTGAGCTAATTTCCTATAGATACACATCAAACCCAGATCTTTTTCTTATATTTTTGAGAATCTACTATGTATCAATGTCAACGTTACTCGCTTGTTTGTTACAGTTATCTTTACTAACCGTTTTTGAACGACTAGATCGAAAAGTAGATCTAATCAACTTTTCATTGGCAGCAATGTCCTGCTATCTATTACTATTTACAGATTTTGTAATTGCTGGAGCGGTTTCAAATGGATATTCGGTAACCAGAGTTCCTGGAGAGTTGTATTGGTTTGTACCTTTGTATTCTGGATCAATGCTTCTTCTAACTCTCGGCACATTAATCTTTGGTTATTTAAAAAGTAAAGATCAATTTCGAAAGGTAAGGGCTCTATATATACTCTGTGCCGTTGCATTCTTGGCAATGCCAATTTTTTTAGCCATAACACTAATGGCCATTGGATTTAATTTGAACGCGACGGTGGTGTTACCTATAGGCGTAACGTGTTTTCTGTACCTAGTTACTCACGCTATAAAAAACGAGAAACTTTACGATATAAGAATTCGTTTTCCATTTTCGACGAGATACAGGCTTTTTAAAGCTATCAATGAGGAATTTATGGTTTTCGAGGACGGGAACGAGGTATCAGTGAGAGACCGTAGAAGAAACCATGAAAAAATATATTTGATAAAAGCTATATTAGACTATGGAAACACCCTCAACCAAAAAGAAATAGCAGAGAAAATGAATATGTCGGAAAGTTCACTGTCCAGAAAACGCAAAGAGTATGGAATATAGATGCTAATCGACACCTCCCCGGCAATGTTTTTCAATCTCCTTTTCTAGTTCTTGATATCAGGACTATTTGAACTTTTAGCTTACAAAGATACGTATTGGAAATCACATCGCCAATTATAAACACATTACACACCTAGCTTATTCTCAGCCTTTATCTCTCATGTTATAAGGAGAATGAAGTTATCATGATGAGAACCTCTCAACTACCCCGCAAAACCTTTCTACTTCCTTCTCTGTATTAAAATAGTGTAAAGAAGCCCTTGTAAGGGATTCGAGGTTGCGGCTTTCCATGTCCCATCTTGCGCTACTCACATTGGAAGTCGAGACGTTTATTTTTTTTTCTGTAAGTGCTTTTTGGATTATGTCAGCGGGAATTCGATCATGGGTGAAGGTCACTATTCCGCATTTTTCGATTCCAAGGTCGTGTACTGACACTCCTTTGACTTGTTGGATTTGATCCCGGAGCGACTGCGCCAGATATCTTGTTCTTTCATAAATATTATCCAAGCCCTGGGAGATCGCATACTCGACAGCTTTTGACAGACCGATCTTTCCGGCGAAAAAGCACTCCCAGTTTTCAAATCGTTTTGCGTCATCACGGATTTGATATTCATCGTTTGCAGTCCATTTAGCAGCGTGAAGATCGATAAACGGTGGTTCCAGCTTTTCAATCATTGCTGACTTGACGTATAAAAACCCAGTGCCTCGGGGGCCACGAAGAAATTTTCTCCCTGTTCCTGATAACATGTCACATCTGATCTCTTTGACATCGATTGGCATTTGACCAACAGACTGACATGCATCTAATAAGTAAGGAATCTTATATTTATTAGCGACCCGACCGATAGCGGCAGCTGGGTTGACTAACCCTCCCTGGGTTGGAATGTGGGTGACTGATATAAGTTTGACTTTCTCATCCAACATATTCTCTAACGCTTGAACATCTAATTGCCCTGATTCATCATCAGGCACAATATCAACTATTACTCCTCTGGTTTTAGCAAGTTGTAAATAGGCCAGGGAGTTGCTAACGTATTCAGCTTTGGCAGTTAGAATTCGATCCCCCTCTCCGAGGTTCATGGAATAGAATGCCATATCCCATGCACGAGTGGCATTTTCGATAAACGCGACCTCCTCTGGTTTACAGTTCAGTAGTGTCGCAAAGTTTCGGTAGAAAGCAGACAGTTCTGAGGAATACTTTCTTGCCGTGGCATAACCACCAATACGGCGCTCACAGTCAAGATAGTCAATAACAGCTTCGTATACATAATCCGGTTGCAATGATGCACCAGCATTGTCAAAGTGTAAAACTTCTTCACAGCCTCTTGTTTGGCTCCTTAGTTTATGGATATCTAACATCTTTGTATTTTTTGGTGCTTAGTGGTCTTGTGTATTAGAAGAATAGTTTCCCGGGAAGAACTCCCGCTCAATCAACTCAATGAGAATATGAATGATTTTGATGTGGAGTTCCTGAACTTTGTCGGCGAACTGACGATCGACCGTGTAAATATCAATATCAGCAATCTGTCCGAGAGCTGATCCATTCTTTCCAGTCAAACTAACTACCTTCAGACTATTTTCTCTGGCATAGTTCGCAGCTCTAATCACATTTTTGCTACTACCACTGGTACTGATTGCTAACAGACAATCTCCGGGCCTAGCTCTCGCCTCCAGATACCTGGAAAAAATATGTTCATATCCAAAGTCATTGGCAACACAGGAAATATGCCCTGGATCACTGATCGCAGCTGCAGAGAGTCCCAACCTGTCTTGTCGGTAGCGACCAGTTAACTCTTCAGCAAAGTGCATGGCATCACTCATGGATCCACCGTTCCCACAACTGTAGATGCTACCTCCACTTCTGAGGCAATCAATCATTATGCTTGCCCCACCAGAAACTCTCTCGATTTTTTGACCATCATTGATAAAACTCTCAAGTGCGATCTTCGCATCGGTTAGCGCATTTAGTATATGATTTTTCATAGTGGAAATATTTAGCAACCAGCCCAGAAGCAGGAAAGTCGATAGATAGCTCGAGCTTTATCATCCCTCACTTTGTCTCACATTTTTTATAAAGTTGTAAGAACTAATTTTGAGAAGAGTTATAAGACTCGATTCTATCGTTTTTCTTTGCTCCGAAAGTGGTAAAAAAGTGAGGGTCACAAAAAGGCGTGGGTCCCGGATGAAGACTGATAGCTAGTCGTCCCTGAAGAACCCGAAAAGGCTACATATCCAGTATAAACTGGATATAGTCCTGGTTTGAATCGACCGGAATTGTTAAACTGGCGTTCAGTTTCTGGTCGAACACGAGGTATATATGCTACCTGACAGCCCGGTGAATGACGATCAACTCAGTTTCTTCAACATCGTTGATCAGCTGGATACGTCCCATCCCCTGATTGCCCTTGGCAATACCCTTGACTGGTCATCGCTTGAAGCCTCCCTGAGCCAGTACTACAGCGCGAAGGGGCGGGCCGCGAAACCGATCCGGTTGATGAGCGGATTGGTGATGATCAAACAGCTGTACAGCTTAAGTGATGAATCGGTGGTGGATCAATGGAAGATGAACCCGTACTTTCAGGTGTTCTGTGGTGAGGTGAGTTTCCAGACGCAGGTACCGTGCCATGCGACGGAACTGGTGAAGTTCCGCAACCGGATTGGGTCGGAGGGAGTCAGGGAGATCTTTTCGCTGTCGGTAAAACTGCATGGGAAGCTGGCAGAGGAGCAGACAGTACTGGTAGATACCACGGTACAGGAGAAGGCGATCACGTACCCGACAGACAGCAAGTTGGCGATAAGGATCATCAATCGCCTGAACAAGCTGTCGAAGTTACACGGGATACAACAACGACGAACGTACGTAAAGGAAGTGCGGTCACTTCGTTTGGCATGTCGTCATTTCCGTCACGTGAAACGACGTCGTAAGGCGAACAAGGCGTTGAAACGATTACGAACCATTGCGGGTGTGTTGCTCAGGGAATGCCAACGGAAGTTACCGATCGATGTTCTGACGGCGCAGGAAGCGAACTTTGCGTTATACGAACGTGTTTTGTCTCAACAGCCCAAAGACAGGAACAAGGTTTACTCCCTGCATGATCCTGCTGTGTACTGCGTGGGCAAGGGGAAGGATCACAAGGCGTATGAGTATGGTCGCAAGGCGTCAGTGGTGGCGACGAAGGAGTCACAGGTGATTGTGGGGGTGGTGAGTCATGACGAACATGATCATGATTCGAAGACCCTGAAAGCAGCACTGACAGAAGCCCATACCCACCGTGAGACATCGATCAGGCTGGCGGTGGTTGACCGGGGATATCGGGGAGCGAAGAATAAAGTGGATTGTGAGGTGCTGTTACCGGGTCCTCCGCTGAAACGGGACAATGCTTATCAACGCCAGAAGAAACGGATACTGTGTCGCAAACGAAGTGCGATAGAACCGATCATCGGTCATTTGAAGCATGATCATCGTTTATTGAGGAGCTGGCTGAAGGGAGCCGAAGGAGACCGTATCAATCTGCTGATGGCGGGTTGCGCGTGGAATTTGAGAAAGTGGATGATCGCTTTCTTTTTGTTTGAAAAACCCAACGGCGGAGAGCAAACATTACTCGCCATTGCCTGTTGTCAGCCCCTTGGGACGCCGCTAATCGTCGTCTGGGTGTTGTCCTGATCCGAAGGTCGAAAATGACGCATGATCGCTAACGACATCGCGCCTTTTTTCAGGACGGACTACTTATCATCGTTATATACTCAAGGGAACCAAATAGATAAGGCGGCAATAAGTCGGGCCAGTAACCGTGGATCAACTAAAACTATTAATGGACTACACCAAATTTCATATTGGTGTTTATCTGTCACTAATTACCGCATCGATAGCTATCGTCAAACTTCAGATAGTTGATCTGGGGGATTGGTTTCCAACGTTTGTTGCCTTTACAGTTGCCGGTGCAGCTGGTGGGATTATTGGCAGTAGCATCCCAAGCTATTCAGACTACCAAACATTTAGGAGGGACGAGCTAGGCCCATGGTTCTTTAAATGGGCACGCTATGGATTCTGGTCGTGGTTGGAACATTTTTCATTTTGGCTAGGGCTGCTATGGGGCGGATATATTCTTCTCGTACTGAAGAAATCGGACAGCCCAGAACCCTCAATCTCCGACAGAAATGCAGAGCAAGGGTTCGATGAACTACTAAATACGTTTTTTCAATACGTAGGAGACAATCCAGAGATGCTTTTTGTCATTGCGTCTATCCTCTGGATAGCAGGTGTAAGGGCTTGGAATCAATACACGCTCGACCGTGGGGACATAGAAATTACGTCCATGGTTGAAAGGTTAGCTGATCTGAGCCAGTTTGAATCGCAACAGGGGATAGTAAATGCCTACAAATATGCAGTGCTCAGTGCAGAGGTTTATGCAGGAAGGAATTCCGAGGGGAAATATGATCGGGATTGGAAAATTGATTTTGGTCAAAATAAAGTTTATGAGCAATGGAAAGAGCTGAATATCTACGATAGGCTGCCCACAAAACCAGCAGGCCGAAAAAGTACTCAGGCTCTGCTCGATCACGAGTTAAAGTATGCAATTTGGCACCGTGATCTTTCTGATAATTCCGTGGAAGTGGCAATAGTTTTTGCAGGTACAGATCGACGTCGAGATATGTGGAGTAATTTGCATTGGGGTACAAGGTTTTGGCCTTTTGGCTGGAATCAGTATCAACTGGCTCGAACAATTGGGTCAGTCGTTGAGAATGAAGTTTGCAAGGAGTTTGATAAGGATGTGAAGTTTGTGGCAGCCGGTCACTCACTGGGTGGCGGGTTGGCACAACAGCTAGCTTATGCCTCAAAAAATATCAAGACGGTGTATGCACTAAATAGCACGCCAGTCACCGGGTTTTACGATGTACCAAGAGAGACAAGGGAAAAAAATGTTAAAGGAATGAGGGTTTATCGAATCCACGAACGCGGAGAAATTTTGGGGTATTTAAGATCTTTTATGAAATTGGTATATCCAGTTGTAAGGAAGGATCCACAGATCATCGAAGCATCTGTGAATTATGGGACAGGAATTATTAGTGATCATGGAATTGAGAACTTATCTCGATCCTTGTACAACGTAAAATCTTAGGCAATGGGCTTTGTTAGGTAATACTGAGTCAATCACCGTTCATCCAATGCCTCCTGCAGCTCCTGATTGGTCACTCTGGCATATTCCAGTGTGTAGATATTATTGCTGTGCTGGAGCTGCCGACCCGCTGCGGAAAGTCCTTTCTTCTGCGTCAAGAATACTCCCATCCCATGCCGCGCACTATGTGGAGTTCGTCCGGATACTCCGGCAACCCGGCACACGTCATTCCAGATCGTATTAATGGCTTTGGTGTTCAACCGTCCATTATCAGCAGGATTGTCCCGGAAGCCATGCGGATTACTGGCGATAAAAACAGGGCAGGGGACTGCCACTTTTCAAGATCGGGGGATCGTTCATGATCAAGATAGTCTTGGATGGCTTTCATACCTTCCTTGCTGATCTTATAGGTTTTTAATGGCCCGGTTGCGATAGGGTCGGTAGGTGGAGCGCTGGGGCTTTCGGGTACCGTGTCGATTTCGATCCTGAGAGAGTCCCTCCACAATCAACAGTTGATCCGCTGCATCCAGAATCCGGTTTCTTTCGGTCTCCGTAATGGCTCTCTCAATGTTCAGGCTCGTTCCCTTGGTGAGCATTTTGATCTTGGCCATTGGATTGCCCAGTGTGAAGGGCTGGTGACGATGCACCCATTTGGCAAAGGTTTTCAGAGAGGCGGTCACGCGATTAATCGTGTTATCACTCCAGCGCCGCTTGTCATTCTCATAGGTGGACTGCATGTGTTTCTGGAAATTGGCCGCTGTGCGTGGTGTCCAGTGGCGGCACCCAGTATTTCCAAACGTCGCCTCCAAGTACCGGAAGAAGAGTTCCATATCACTTCGTTGCGCTTTCCTCGAACTGGCCGCCGTGGTCACTTCATACTCAAAATACCACTCTGCCCACTGCCTAAGATCGTCATTTACGCCTGTTGGAGAGACTACAGGAGAAGAATAATTCTTATGAGGTGCTATTTGTTTTGATTTCGGAGTGGAGTTTGTCATGATAGTGAGAATAATACTACAAATTACCCCATATAAGATACCTTATGCATATAAGATACCTTATGCGGGGCTATTTTGCGAGAGAGAAAACGCTTTGACAACAATAGATAATGTCTATACATTATAGGTGATGAAAAAATATCCTTTTGACTGGGACACAGAGAAAAACACCTTACTTAAAGAAACTCGTGGAGTCTGTTTTGAGGATATTGCATTTGCCTTAAATAATGGTGCCTGGTCTGTGGACGAACCTCATCCGAATCAAGAACAGTATCCACATCAACGAGTGTTAACCGTGCTAATTGATGACTACGCCATTGTCGTTCCTTATGTTATCGATGAGGAGCGAAAAGTATTGTTTCTCAAAACACTTTTCCCAAGTCGGAAATTAACAAAATTTCATTTTTCTCAACATTATGACCGAAAAGAAAATTAAGCTCCCCCCTGTTCTTACACGAGGAGATTTCGAGACGGACGAGGAATATCGAGAATATCTCGACATTGAGAACAGCTCTCATATCCCGATATCTACTACGTTGGAAGAACGTGAAGATCTCAAGGAAATAGCACAGCTAACCATTGAACGCATTGTAGGCAATAAGATACCCATTGGGTTAAGACTTCCGAAACGAGATGTTGACCGTGCAAAATCCCTAGCGCTTCAAAAAGGAGTTCCTTATCAAACGCTCATTTCTTCCGTCCTTCACCAATATCTGGATGGGGAACTTGTGGAAAGAGATAGAAAAACGGTATCAAAATGAAATTTTTAGAGGAATAAGAAATGGTATTCAACACTTTCCTCAGAGCATGCAGTAGTTCCCTTATAAAAATTCAATGTAACCGTTCCTGAGGAATGTCTCGTCACCACTCATGGCGAGGTGGGATCAACTCTGCCGACTATATATGATAACGTCCTTTATCATATATTAGAAATTGTCATTGACCGAACTAAAACCATCTCATTTTTCTAATTCGATGAAATTACAGAGTGCCCTGAATGCAGTTCAACAGGAAGTAGCTGAACATCCAGCAAAGTATTTAGCGTGCTACATTGACAAAGTTTGCCAAAAAATGTCACCATTACTCACATCCAATAGAAAGATACATTATGGCAACGATGAACATCTCTTTGCCCAGTCCAATGAGGGATTGGGTTAAAAATCAAACGCAAAGCGGCCAATATGCCAATAGCAGTGATTATGTTCGAGACTTGATCCGTAAGGATCAGCAGAGGGCAGAAAAACTGGAGTCACTCCAATAGGCGATTACCCAAGGCTTACAAAGTGGCGATCCAAAGGAATTTAATATGGATCAGTTCAAGAAACGGATGCTCAAAAAGTTGGACCATGACAACTTATGAACTCTATCCTGCGGCGGAGGAAGATTTAGAGGGCACCTGGAATATTCAGTTGATCGAGAGCTACTACCTCGATTTTGGGCCGACTCTGGCAATGGAGAAATTATCTCAGATAGAGATTTACTACCAGAACGAAAGACTGCCCTATTCTCATATTGATAAACCCAGTCAGGTGAAACAGGGGGGAGATTACCAGTAACAAGTGATTAGGCTCAGCACTGATCCATATAAGAAACAGCAGACTCAAAGGAATGAACAGGGAAGTCGTAAAGCCCCTAAACGTCGAGGTCAAAAGAACAATCAGTTCGAGACAAATCATCGCGGATATGATTGAATGGATTAATCGCCAGCCAGATTAGGGATATCCCTAATCTGGCCCATGAATAGAAACACGACGCACCTGAATTGCTAAAACAGCGACATTCCTGGTTTGTCTTGACACACAGCCAGCCAAGTAGGGCTAGCGAAATTAGGACCATCAATGGTTGTGACTTTAATAAACACCAATTTACCCGTCGTACAATCGACTGGGAATTTGAGAGACAGGTGGTCGCAGAAGATATCGTCGGTCCCACATAAAGGTTGAACATGGTTGAAGAATCGCAACTTTGGCCATTAAAAATGGGTGATTAAAGACGGGCGATTAAAGACCGCGGGTATCCTACCCACAGGTGCGGAAAAGGACAGTGGAAATGGTGATGTTACCGGATGAAGTTGTTCTCGAAATTAGTCGATGAGAATATTTAGGTTTAGGTCGCTTCGAATCCTGAGTTAGCAGTGATTGAGAACGCGTTCAATTTGGGCGTCAACCTGTCCGAGATGATTGTGTTTGGCCCATATCCTGGCGCCCTGCTCGCCAACCTGAGCAAGCAGATTGCTGCCGCAAGGGAGGCGTAACCAGCTTCCGGTCTGAAGGGTTTCTCCACCCTGATGAAAACTACCGTCGAGAACCAATATTTCCATACCCAGGGAATTGGATATATAGATTTCAGAATCAGGATCCCAGATTTGTATGTCTACCTCTTCAAACTGATCATGATAAAGAGGAATTACCGATACCCCTTTCATCTCATGATGGAGGGCTGGCTGAATCTGATTCGTATTGATATTCACATGAGTGCGATCTTCCATGTCAAATTGCCATAATTTAACGAAGATGATGCAGCCGTCCTGGGAGCCTGGGGTGTGGCTGGAATTGGGAGGGTTGCGAACATAGGAGCCTGTGGGGAAATCGCTATGCTCATCCTGGAATACTCCATCAAGAACCAGAAACTCTTCACCTCCGGTGTGAACATGGGGTGAAAAGTGACTACCCGGTGCATAGCGTACGATAGATGTTGCTCTGGCGACTTCAGTTCCAACTCTATCCAATGGACGCCGTGAAACACCGGCCATGGGTGAGTTAATCCACTCCATTTCCGCGCTATGCACGACTATCCTTTCATCGAAGTCAGCATTTATTCTCATCATTAGGCTCCAGCAATCATCATGGACGAAAAATCAGAATTTACAGCTTTATAGCACATCGACGGATCAATAACCTTTAGGAGTGAATTCATTTCGGTAGATGGTATCCCTATTTCTTGCTGCAAGTATCAATGCGGATTGATTATGCAGCAATGGATGGCATCGTGTTTTTGCCGCTGTGGTAAACCCGGACAAAAAAGCAAAGTAGAGCTGGATTAGGGGGTAGTTGATGGCGTCGCCAGTGTGTTCTTCGCCTGAGCAATGATAGTTGATCGACTGGCTTCAAGCAGGAATTTTTCGGCGCGCTTTTGGGTTTGCCTGAGTTGTATGGGTGACTCGGAAAAGTGTTGCTTGAACGCCCGGGAAAATGCGGATAGTGATGAGAAACCCGTTCGCAGCATAATTTCATGCATATTCAGATTAGTGTCGATGACAAGTCTTCGGGCAGTCTGTAATCGAAGATGACGATAATATGCTCCGGGGGAAACGGAGAGGTTTTTTGCGAAAAGATTTTCCATTTGTCGTGTGGAAAGGTTAATCCGCGAGGCGATTTGTTGAACTGCAATGGGTTCATCGATATTTTCTTCCATGATTCTGATTGCTTTGGCAATTCGGGGTTCTCGGGTAATTAGTGGACCCAGAGAAGCACATTGCTGATAGTCATTGGGTTGGTTTCCCTGATAGATGAAGATGCTCGATACCTCAATGGCGAGTGATTGGCCAAAATTGGATTTGATGAGATGCAACATGAAATCAAAGGTGGGAGAAGCGCCGCCAGTGGTAACGATGGATCCATCCACAACAAACCGATCAGATCTAACATTGACCTCGGGGAAAGCCAACGCAAAATCCTCCAGGTCTTCCCAATGAGTGGTCGCTCGCTTCTGATGGAGCAGTCCACATCGAGCGATAATCCAGGCAGCGGACTCAACCCCGCAGATCATTGAATAATTTTTGGAGAGTGAGCGAATCAGGTTGAGTTGGGTTTTATCAACATACTTGTTTTGGTTAAAGCTCGACACAATTAGCAAAAGATCATCTTTTTGGGATCTTCTGGATAGCTGATCATGGATGGAAGTATTGGGGGCGATGGAGAGTCCACAAGACAACGAAACGGGCTCGTCATAAAGGGTGACCACATTCCATTCGAACAATCGATTGTTATCTAGCCGATTGGCTGCACGCATGGGGTCTAATGCAGACGCCACCGACATCATCGAGGATTCGGGCAAAATCAACAACGTGACTTTAAGCGCCATGGTATTAGTTCTGGTTAGGGTCCGTTTCGCTAAATGTTAAATTATTTTCCAAAGAAGTAAAACCCATAAAATTTCAATTTGGCATGATGAGAGCATATTGCTAATTAGATTTGCTTTTCCGCATTTCGTATTTTTATTTCGCTTTTTAAGCACTTTTTATATGTGCTTTTTAGGTGCTGTGTCTCAAGCCTATTTAGTCCTATTTAGTCCTATTTAATCCAAGGCGATTTAACCCGGTAATTTAGTCAGATAATTTAGTTAGGCAATTTAGTCTGGCAATTTGATCTAATGGCTTCACGATATCATGAAGCACCGGGTTGGCGGAAAGTTTTTCGGTGAGTGAGAAGGTCGAGCGGGATTGGTCCATGTGTGGTTCCGTTCTTTTAAAAAAGGAAATAAAACGATCACTATCGAGACGGAATAAGGTGCTAAAACTTGATCGCATACTGCGACCTCAATCTATCGCCGTTATTGGCGGTATCCACGCTACCCGGGTTGTGGAGCAATGCCAGAAAATGGAATTTCAGGGCAAAATATGGCCAGTCCATCCAGAAAAAAAGGAAGTTTCCGGACTGCCTGCCTATGCTGATATTTCACAATTGCCCGGGGTGCCGGATGTGGCATTTGTTGGAGTAAACCGTCACCTTACTGTCTCAGTGGTGAAGTCCCTGAGAGAAATCAATGCCGGTGGTGCGGTTTGTTATGCCGCCGGATTTCAGGAAGTGGGCGGGGACGGTCCAGAGCTGCAAGAGAGGTTAATCAAAGCAGCGGGAGATATGCCGATCATTGGACCCAATTGTTATGGGTTAATCAACTACGCCCATGGCGCCCCGCTTTGGCCTGACCAGCATGGTAGTAAGCGTTTAAGGGAAGGACAAAATGGGGTCGCGATTATTACTCAGTCGTCGAATATCGCAATTAATTTCTCCATGCAACAGCGTGGTTTACCTTTAGCATTTCTGGGAACAGTGGGTAATCAGGCAAAAGTTGGGCTTTCCGATATGGCCCTGGCAGTATTGGATGATCCGAGGGTGACCGCATTAGGGTTACATATCGAGGGGTTTGATTCTCCCCAGGCCATGGAGGCATTGGCGATAAAAGCGAAAAAATTGGGCAAACCCATTGTGGTCTTTAAAGTCGGTAAAAGTGACTACGCCCAATCGGCGACACTTTCTCACACCGCATCGCTTTCTGGTTCATATGCCACTTCAACGGCCTTTCTCGCGCGCAACGGGTTTGGACAGGCTTATACCATTGGTGAGTTTCTTGAGTGTTTGAAGCTATTGCATTGCGGCGGTCCACTTTCCGGATATCGATTGTCATCAATGAGTTGCTCCGGCGGTGAAGCCAGTATTATCGCGGATACCTGCGTGGGTAAACGGGTCAATTTTCCGGCCTTAACGGAACCACAAAAAGAGTCATTACAAACGGCGTTGGGACCCATGGTAACGGTCTCCAATCCATTAGATTACAACACCTATTGTTGGGGTAAGTCGGACGAGATGTTCAACATTTACGGCACCATGGCAGGATGTGGATTTGATATGAACTTACTTGTTTTGGATTTCCCCAATGCTGAACGATGCGATGATTCTGAGTGGTTACAAGCCGTACGGGTTTTCAGGTCTGCTCTGGAATCCAGAAGTAGTCGGGGTGCGCTAGTGGTTTCCATGGCTGAAAATATCTCGTCAGAGTATGCTGATTGGTACATTGAAAAGGGGTTAATTCCATTAATTGGGTTTGACAATTCACTGCGTGCTTGTGAAATAGCGGCAGATATCCAGCGTTATTGGGAGCAGGAGGACAGTGAGCCTATTTTGCAGCTTCCCGCTGTGGGCGGAGAAGGACTTGCTTTGGACGAGGCTGTGGCAAAGAAAAAATTGATCGAATATGGGATTTCCATACCTGATGGCGCTATCATTGATTCGGTGGAGCGGGCTTTGGAAAAAGCCGATGAGATGGGATACCCAGTGGTCCTTAAGGCGTTAGGTATTGCCCATAAAACAGAGCGGAATGCAGTAAGATTGAATTTGGAAAATGCTGAAACAGTTAATGCGGCAGCAGACGCCTTGTTTTTAATTAGCGATTCCCTGTACATCGAAAAGATGGTGTCCTCTTCTATACTGGAACTGATCATTGGTGTAACCCGGGATGCTCAAATGGGTTTGCAAATGACCATTGGTAGCGGTGGTGTGCTGGTTGAAATCCTAAGAGATACCGCGACCTTGCTCATTCCGGCAACAAGGGCCTCCGTTGAGAATGCATTGCTCAATTTGCAGTTGGCTCCTTTATTTCATGGGTACCGTGGGAAAGCCAGGGCGGACGTTGGAGCAGCCATTGATGCAATCATGAAAATTCAGGAATTTGCCCAATCTGAAGCCGACCGGCTTTTGGAGCTTGATATAAATCCACTAATTTTATGTAAAGAAAATCACGGCGCATTTGCAGCTGATGCGCTGATGGTGATTGAGGATAGAAAATGACTGACGTAGTTAAACGAAATGTACAGGGCGGTATTCTTGAGGTCACTCTGGATCGTCCAAAAGCAAATGCCATTGATCTTGCTACCAGTCGCCGAATGGGCGAAGTCTTCAGAGACTTTCGGGACGATCCCGATCTGCGGGTCGCCATCATTAGAACAGCTGGAGAAAAATTCTTTTGTGCTGGTTGGGATTTGAAAGCTGCGGCAGACGGCGATGCGGTGGATGGAGACTATGGCCTAGGTGGATTTGGCGGGTTACAGGAAATGCGGGACATGAACAAACCAGTGATTGCTGCGGTCAATGGGATGGCAGTAGGTGGTGGTTTTGAATTGGCATTGTCGGCAGATCTGATTTATGCCTCGGAACATTCTTCTTTTGCATTACCAGAGATTAATGCGGGAACCCTGGCGGATGCCGCGACCATCAAACTACCGAAACGTATTCCTTACCACGTGGCAATGGAGATGCTGTATACCGGACGCTGGATGGATGCTGAGGAAGCTTTTAGATGGGGGCTGGTAAATAAGGTTCTGCCTGCGGAGGGGTTAATGAAGCATGTTTGGGATGTTGCTCGACAACTTGAATCTGGTCCGCCGTTAGTATTCCATTCGATTAAGGAGGTAGCCCGGGAGGCAGAAGGTCGTGGCTTTCAGGACATTATGAATAAAGTGACCGGGAAACAACTACCCACGGTGGACATTCTCTATAACAGCGAAGATGGCATGGAGGGGTTTAAGGCTTTTGCCGAAAAACGGGATCCGGTCTGGAAAGGGCGATAAAACCTTGGAAAATAAAGCCTTGGAAAATAAAGGTTTGGAATATAAAACCTGGGGAAATAAGCCCTAGAGGGAATATAAGTAGTCCGTCCTGAAAAAAGGCGCGATGTCGTTAGCGATCATGCGTCATTTTCGACCTTCGGATCAGGACAACACCCAGACGACGATTAGCGGCGTCCCAAGGGGCTGACAACAGGCAATGGCGAGTAATGTTTGCTCTCCGCCGTTGGGTTTTTCAAACAAAAAGAAAGCGATCATCCACTTTCTCAAATTCCACGCGCAACCCGCCATCAGCAGATTGATACGGTCTCCTTCGGCTCCCTTCAGCCAGCTCCTCAATAAACGATGATCATGCTTCAAATGACCGATGATCGGTTCTATCGCACTTCGTTTGCGACACAGTATCCGTTTCTTCTGGCGTTGATAAGCATTGTCCCGTTTCAGCGGAGGACCCGGTAACAGCACCTCACAATCCACTTTATTCTTCGCTCCCCGATATCCCCGGTCAACCACCGCCAGCCTGATCGATGTCTCACGGTGGGTATGGGCTTCTGTCAGTGCTGCTTTCAGGGTCTTCGAATCATGATCATGTTCGTCATGACTCACCACCCCCACAATCACCTGTGACTCCTTCGTCGCCACCACTGACGCCTTGCGACCATACTCATACGCCTTGTGATCCTTCCCCTTGCCCACGCAGTACACAGCAGGATCATGCAGGGAGTAAACCTTGTTCCTGTCTTTGGGCTGTTGAGACAAAACACGTTCGTATAACGCAAAGTTCGCTTCCTGCGCCGTCAGAACATCGATCGGTAACTTCCGTTGGCATTCCCTGAGCAACACACCCGCAATGGTTCGTAATCGTTTCAACGCCTTGTTCGCCTTACGACGTCGTTTCACGTGACGGAAATGACGACATGCCAAACGAAGTGACCGCACTTCCTTTACGTACGTTCGTCGTTGTTGTATCCCGTGTAACTTCGACAGCTTGTTCAGGCGATTGATGATCCTTATCGCCAACTTGCTGTCTGTCGGGTACGTGATCGCCTTCTCCTGTACCGTGGTATCTACCAGTACTGTCCGCTCCTCTGCCAGCTTCCCATGCAGTTTTACCGACAGCGAAAAGATCTCCCTGACTCCCTCCGACCCAATCCGGTTGCGGAACTTCACCAGTTCCGTCGCATGGCACGGTACCTGCGTCTGGAAACTCACCTCACCACAGAACACCTGAAAGTACGGGTTCATCTTCCATTGATCCACCACCGATTCATCACTTAAGCTGTACAGCTGTTTGATCATCACCAATCCGCTCATCAACCGGATCGGTTTCGCGGCCCGCCCCTTCGCGCTGTAGTACTGGCTCAGGGAGGCTTCAAGCGATGACCAGTCAAGGGTATTGCCAAGGGCAATCAGGGGATGGGACGTATCCAGCTGATCAACGATGTTGAAGAAACTGAGTTGATCGTCATTCACCGGGCTGTCAGGTAGCATATATACCTCGTGTTCGACCAGAAACTGAACGCCAGTTTAACAATTCCGGTCGATTCAAACCAGGACTATATCCAGTTTATACTGGATATGTAGCCTTTTCGGGTTCTTCAGGGACGACTAAGTACAAGTTAAGCAAAGCCGTTATACATGAGTACCTGTTCCCTGGAACAGCTTTTGTTAACGGCGGTTGTAACGAAATTCAGATATTAACGCGGTGCATTCGAGCTTTAATCGAATTTTCTGCCCATGTCGCGCCGGTTTCTTTTCTCCTTCTTTTCTCTCTGGCCCCATTCAATCTGACCCCCATCCAATAAGGAGCTAAGAGTTTTGGGGGGCGTATCTCCAGGGCTGCACATATTCTGGGTCAGTATGTTTAACGTAGGTCCAGAATGCGCATGTCCAGAGTGTATATATGTCGGGTGCAAATCAGGTTTCGCCGAAGATAGCTTTCCCCTTTACTAGCCAGGAGATGCCGAAAGCGAAAATGACAACGGATTCCAGCCAGAAGATGGGATGCCAATGGGCAATAGACTCTCGAAGATCCGGTAGAACTACCAGCAGCATGATTAGCATGACGGATCCACTAATTCGATAAATACGATTTCGCCTACGTTTACCTTCGGTCATTTCCTTTTCGGGTACATTCGACTTCGGAAAAGAGACTAAAGAAAAACGAGTCAGTATTAAAAAAAGCGTTACCGCGAAAGATTTGTGCAGATAATCAATATACTTCGAGGAATGTGATAGTGTATTTTGGCCATCGTGTAAGGTGCATTGCAGGCAAAGAAGGTTTGATTCTCCTGGAGCAGTTGGAAGCAAAGCGATTCCAATGGCGCAGACACAGGCAATGATTCCAGCCCAGCGCTCACTTCTATCGTAACCATTGTAGGAAAACAGAAATAGCCCAATGGCACACATGATGCCAACGAAAATATCTCTCATCTCCGTATAGTAGAAATGAGAGACAGTGTTCTGGAAGCCAATAGGAGTAAAAAGGGCATAGAGGACGAGTACGACGGGCAAACTAACCCCTAATAAACCGACAACCTTTCTCAGTAAAAGATAAGAAATAATCAGTGAATCGGGTTTGATTTCTGCATTCTCCATCACAACTCCATATCGTCACTTATTATTTATCAATACTTACCTACTTGTTCTCAATTTTTAGCGAGCCCTCGATTGCCCTGGTAGCTAACTGCCAGGTTTCATTAAAGGCATGATTGGTCTCAGAAATGGCTAAAGACTAATCGTACTACCAAAATTTTCTTTAAAGCGAGCTTCAATTTCTGGCTTTGTGGGTTTATGGTTTTGAGTGCCATGGTGCTCGATTTTGATCCCTCCCATTAAAGAGGCCAGTTGTCCACTTTGTTCCCAATCCCATTGATGATTAACGCCATAGAGCAAACCTGAACGAAACGCATCACCGCAACCTGTTGGATCAACTGCCTCGCCAATGCTGATTGCTGGAATATGAATCACTTTTCCGTCATGGAATATTTCTGAACCTTTTGATCCTCGGGTAACGATTAATGCCTCCACTTCTTCTGAGATCTGAGCCAGTGTTTTTCCTGTTTTATCGATCATCATTTCTGACTCATAGTCGTTAACGACCACATAGGTCGCATGTTCAATAAATCGATTCAGATCATCGCCATCGAACATTGGTAACCCCTGACCTGGATCAAAGAAAAACGGAATATTGGCAGCAGCGAATTGCTCTGAGTGTTGAATCATCGCGTCCCGACCGTCCGGAGCAACAATACCGAGAGAAATGTGATTGGCATCAGTGACTTTGTTCTCATGGGCATTATTCATCGCTCCGGGATGGAAAGCGATAATCTGGTTGTTATCAATGTCTGTGGTGAGAAATGCCTGGGCGGTATAGGTGTCGGGGATTTCTTTGACATAAGAATCATCCATGCCTAGCTTGTTTAATCGCTTTCGGTATGGGGTGAAATCTTCACCAACCGTACCCATTGGCACTGCATCATCTCCCAGTAAATGCAGGTTGTAGGCGATATTCCCTGAGCACCCGCCAAACTCTCTTCTCATCTCTGGCACAAAAAAGCAAACGTTTAGAATATGCACCTGATCGGGCAAAATGTGATTTTTAAACTGATCCTGAAACACCATGATGGTGTCATAGGCGAATGAGCCTGTAATAAGTGTAGACAAGGAATTACTCCGACAATGGTTTTAACGATAACGATTGAATAAAAAGGAAATCTTTGGAATCCATATTATTAATATTTTTGGGATGACGAACCTGTGAGCTTAATGCGACAGCGTCATCACCTTTTTACATAGCCTACAGTTTAAGGGAATGTGTCTTCCTGGTGAACCCATTTTTTGGTATGAAGACGGGGACTATCGAGCTTTTCTGAGGTGTCTCGCTGTTGTGGCGTAAGGGCTCCGGTCCTGAAGGAGTTATTATTCTCTTTATCGGTTTCACTAAATTAGACTTGCCTAGCCTTTGGAAGCATCCGTTTTTTCCTTCGAAATAGGAGAAATCTGCGGTATGACCAGATTACTTTTTATCCGATGGTTCAATGCTTTTATAAAATAGCTGGCTAGCAGGGGCGATTCAAGTTCATGGTTTTGGTGAACAAAAAAAGCGATACGTCGGATGCCCTGATCAACCCATTGGCTGATTCGGTCTACCCAGTTATCAAGCCGGGTGTAGTCTGATTCGTGGTTGGCGCCAACATAACGAACAAAAGCATAAGGTGTGGTTAATCGCATGTGCAGTAAGTCCCTTCGCCCAGCGGTATCGGTGATGACATTTGTGACTCCATGTTCTTCAAACATTTGGTAAAGCTCATCAGCAATGTCGGGGTCATTAAACCAGTCGGTTTGCCGCAATTCGATTGCTAATGGAACCTGATGGGGCCAGTTCCGAATAAACTGGAACAAATTCGTTTTACTGGATGGATTATGAGGGCTAAAATTCTCCATCATTTGCAAAAATACCATACCGAGTTTTTCGTCCAGATAACTCGCATTGGCAAGGAATTCTTCCACATAGGACTGGACATCATTCAATCGTTTTCGATGGCTGATTACCTGGGGAATCTTTAGGTAAAACACAAAATTCGGCGGTGTCTTATTTTTCCATCCAGCAAAAACCGTTGAAGGAAAAATCCGGTAGAAAGTGGCGTTGAGTTCGATGGTATTAAACTGCGCGCTGTAGTAACTTAGCTCATCCTTAATGCCCCTGGGATAGAAATTCCTTAGGTCCTGGCGGTTCCACTTGGCACAGCCGACATGAATAATAGGGGGCTCTTTTCCGCGACTGAAGTCAAGCAATGGTTGTGTTCCCCGATGGTCAAGAGGAAGCGTGAAATCTATTTGCTCTGGGTGGGCTGTTTTGCCAAATTTCATGGAATTTGCCTTAAAGTGGACAACGGGTCGGTAATGGGAACGGCTATTTAGTATGTATTCGGGAAAAGCCAGCCCTGATTTCATTCGATGCTGAATTAAAACAGATATAATCCCATCCAGCATAGTCCAATCCTATGGTGAATCAAATGTGGCGCCGCATGCTATTGTTCTCATGCCATTCGTTCTATTGGCTCCCATTTTTTCCGAAGTCTATATTTTCCATGAAATTCAGATGAGTCACTGTTCTTTTCAATTATGACCGACTCGGACCACACAGAAGCCTCACTCAATATCAGAAACCTTGTTGCAGCCTGCTCAGCGATCTCCGTATTCGGATTGGCTTTTGGTATGACTTATCCGTTACTTTCGTTGATTCTAGAAAGCCGGGGAGTGTCCACGGACATGATAGGATTGAATTCAGCGATGATGCCCATCGGGATTTTGCTGTTTTCCCCCTTTATTCCTTTCGCAACCAGACATCTGGGCGCGCGGAATGTCGCCATTATTGCGGCGCTCCTAACCGTGGTCATCGTTCTGACATACAAGGCATTCGATACTCTATCTGCGTGGTTTTTTATTAGACTATTGCAAGGAATGACAATGTCTACTTTGTTTGTTTTAAGTGAGGTTTGGGTTGTGTCCTCAGCAGGTAGTCGCCATCGAGGCAAGGTGGTTGCGATTTATGGCGCTATCCTATCCGCTAGTTTTGGCTCGGGCCCGCTCATTGTCAGTTGGATGGGAATTCATGGATGGATGCCATTTATAGTGGGTGCGATAATCATTGCATTAGGGGTGATTCCGCTATCCATGGTTCGAGAAAAGGAGGTATCGTCCCATGAGCCTAAAGGTCCCGGGTTTTTGACTTTTCTACCCAAGGCGCCCATGTTATTGGCCAGCGTTTTTGCATTTGCTATTTTCGACGCTGCCACGCTATCTCTGATTCCGGTCTATGGAATCCAATATGGATTTGATGTGGCTATCGCCGCTAATTTTTTGACAGCGTTAATACTGGGGAACACGGTCTTACAGTTGCCCATTGGGTGGTTGATTGACCGTTATCCTCATAGAGTGGTCCTCGGTGGATGTGCATTAATTGCGTCAAGCCTGCTAGTGCTTTTGCCTTTCGTGATGAAGAGTTTCTGGCTATGGCCAGTTTTGGTGTTTTTGGGAGCAACAGGTTACGGTGTTTATACGGTAGCTCTATCGTCGCTAGGTGAACGTTTTCAGGGGGCGGAGTTGGTAAGTGGTTCTTCAGCGTTTGCGGTGATGTGGGGATTAGGGGCACTATTGGGATCAATCACTGGCGGCTGGTCCATGGTGGTGTTTGGATCAGATGGGCTGCCATTTCACTTGGCGGGGTTTTATGTTTTGTTGGTGGCTGGATTAATTTTCCGCAAGCAGTTGTTCGGAGTCAGGGAGAGTTAGTTGTCGAGTATTGGTTAATGTTGACTAATTTCATGTTGACTAAATCTATGCTAGGTCCATTTTAAATTACCTTTAAGTCAACGTTAAGTTCCTGTCATAGACAGCGACTTCAGCGCCTGGGCAGTGAATCCAGTGCCTGGAATGCCCGGGCGATAAGTATCGATTACGAATATGGGAAGGGCATTCGTGTGGAAAAATGGAATGCGTTAATGGCCGAAACTTGTTTTTAATGAGTAATTCCCTGACTCATCCCGGCTAAATATCTGATCAACATGGGGATGTCTTACGGGTTCTCCCGAGGTATCTGGAAGCAGGTTTTGTTCTGATACATAGGCAACGTATTCTGCTTCCTGATTTTCTGCCAATAGATGGTAATACGGCTGCTCCTTGGCGGGTCGAATGGATTCAGGAATTGCCTGATACCATTCTTCTGTGTTGTCAAACTCTGGATCAATGTCAAAGACAACACCGCGAAATGGGTAGATCCGATGTTTGACTACCTGACCCAATTGAAATTTAGTCGTTACTATCATTGCTTCCTTTGATAAATGATTCAGGTACGCTCGTGAAAGACCAGCTAGTGGTCAGTTCATGGCCAGCTAATCACCTAGTGAAAATGGTTGTTGATGGACACAACGAAATTGATGTGAGCCAAGTTGCTGATAACTGACACATTCTCTCAATATTCGCAAAACCCTAATTACAGGAGTCTATTTTATTACTCTTCATTGCTCTAATTATAAAATCATCCTATTGATTTATCCATTGTCCATCCGAAATTATCCCGGCAATGGTTTTTTTGGGGCTCTTAAATATCTTCCGGAATATCATGGAAATTATCTGCAAATTTATGCAAACTAATCTGATTCGATTACCGATCTATTGATTGCACAGGAAGAAACTACTAGCCTTGATTTGATTTATGGTTCGGTTTGTTTGTTTTTGTAGGCATGATTGATGATCGGGTTCTGTGGAGATAGGATAAAGCTAACGACGCTTGAGCAAATTGAGCCAAACAGGGAAAAGCAAGGGGAAGAAAAAAGAAAGCAAAGGGAAAGAGACAATCAATGACTGTCAATGACTGTGGAGGATTGAAAAATGCATGTGGCGAGTGTTGATACAGACATTGGCACCCTGGGGCTTGTTGAGTCTGATGGACGCATTGTGCGCCTTTTATGGTGTTGCGAAAAGACAGCCGCTACCACTTCGGTACTAAAAGAAGCGGTGGCTCAATTGGAGTCCTATTTTGCTGGGGAACTAACCACTTTCGATTTACCTCTTGGGCTAGAGGGAAGTGGTTTTCAAAAAAGAGTGTATGACGCGATGTTAGCCATTCCCTATGGTGAAACTCAAACCTATGGTGAAATTGCAAGTTCTCTGAAAACATCTGCCCAACCCGTTGGAAATGCCTGTGGTTCTAATCCTATTCCCATTATTATCCCCTGCCATCGCGTACTCAGCAGCAACGGCCTTGGGGGGTATTCAGGACAGGGTGGGGTGGAAATGAAAATCCGACTACTTCGATTGGAGGATGCTATTCCGTTTCTGATTTAGACGGGGTCATGGATGCTCAATTGCCAGGAGCAGTCGATTGTCAGGAACAGTCAATGGACTGCTGTTTAGTATTTTCTCATCTGACCAATCACAACCCCCTGAATACGAACACGGTCGGCTGGATAGTTCAGGGGTTCCATTTTGATGTTCTCTGGAATCAGGCGAATACGATTATCTGAGATGGTGTAAAAACGTTTCAGCGTTACTTCATCCTGATCAATCAGGGCAACGACAATGTCACCATTTCTTGCAGTATCCGCTTGGTGGACCACGATATAGTCATGATCATGAATTCCAGCGTCTATCATGGAATCATCGGTAACCTGTAGCACGAATCGATCCGGCCCGGCGAACAGCTCGGTAAGGTCGAGCTCCTGGCTATTTTGGATCGCCTCGATGGGCTTCCCAGCTGCGATTTTCCCCAGGAAGGGAAGAATATGATCGGCTTTTGGTTTTCCGGTACAGACAAGCCCTCGCTTACCCTTGGTTTTAGTCAAAAAACCCTGAGTGATTAGGGATTTCAAATAACGATGCACCGACCCTCTGGAGCGATAGTCCACACCATTAGCGATTTGTTCCACGGTAAGAGATTGCTGCTCCAGAGGTTCAAAGCCAGATATAAAGTCCAGTATTTTCTGCTCTATTGGTTTCATTGTAAGGAAAATATTTTGTTCTCAAATATGGGAACAAAAATTCGATTAAGTGTCAATAGGGTGGCTGGCTTTTTTACAACTTATTTGGTGTTCCAAAAGGAATCATCCACTTTTATGATGGAAAAGCGGTGGGTATCAATGCAAATGTGGGCGCCCCTCCCAAAAAGAAGAAGATGATCCAATAGTGGTTTTGGTGATTCTGGTAATGGCAATGATACGAATGGTGAGAATTCGTCTCAGGAAGGTTGTAGCTGGGTGTTATACCAACTGGCGAATGCGCCGACGCTAGGTTCCATAATGGTGGAATAGCGCCTTGGTATCGTGAATGGAGAGTTCATGCCTTTTTGCTGGTTTTCGAGTGCAATTCGGTCCTCTTCCACCGCGGCGTCAAAACGCTCATAGTAAAACTCTGCCCGGGTTTCAAAATCATCGAGTTTCACTGAGGAAGGGGGGAAACACAATGTCTGGTAGGCCAGACAGCGGCCGGGGGAGATCGGATAAGCTTCATAGATCCACATTGCCTCGGGGCTGACCGCAAACGCCATATTGGGATAGATCCAGCTGTATCTTGTGCCGTTTTTCTCCCGTCCGGTCAAACCAGGAATCAGCGGCAGGACCTGTTCTTGCTGTTCCTGTAAAAGCCCACTTGATCCCTGGGTTTCGCCGAATTGGGAAGCATAATTACCAAGGGTAGTGTCCGCTGGATCTGGTGTGTAATAAGTATCGTTCAGGGACGACGGATGAACCGATTGCAGGTGATAGTATTCGTTAAAGACATCAAGAAACAGTTTCCAATTACAATTGACTTCGATGGAGATTCGGCGAGTTGAAACCAATGTGTCAATGGGCCAGGGAGCGTGAATCTCATCGAAGTCTCCAATGTGTTTATCGAAATCCGGAGGATCCGGATTGAAACAAACGAAGATGAAACCGGCATGAATTCTTAGGGAAAACTCAACCAGGCCTGCCGCTTCTTTACAGAATCCCTTTGTGTTTTCCATTTGGGGAGCGGAGACAAGCCGACCATCTGTGCCGTAATACCAGCTATGGAATGGGCATCGTATTCCGGTGGTGCTACCGTTGCCGTTCAGCAACCTTGCACCCCGATGCCGGCAGGCATTATTAAAGGCATGAAGTTCTCCCTGATTGTCCATCATTAAAATCAGGGGAACGTTTGATATTTCCACAGTTTCAAATTGACCCGGTGTCGTAAACCTATCCGCTCGACCCAAACCTAGCCAGTGGTGCTGGAAAATCAATGCATGTTCCTGTTTTAATATTGATTCGCTGTGATAGCAGGCGGCAGGTAGCGAGCTGGCTTCGTCAATAGGGAGACGACAGTTATTCAAGTCGATCTGCAATGGGGATGTGTGCGTCATTGAGTTAGTCTCGTTACGATTGAGTCGTGTTCTGAGAGCGAAGTTATGAGAGTCCGTGACTTCGGGAATAAGCATTCAGTTTGGCGCTTGACCAGTTTTCCAATAGAACAGGATCGGGTTGGTAAATTTCCACAAGTAATGGGTAGCAGGTGGTTTCATCGTCAGAATGGCTACTGCCGCAGTTGCCTCCTGGACAGGCAGACAAAGCGCCCAATAGATCAATTTCTGCAAAAAACTCAATATAATCACCAGGTCTGACCGGGCTGGCTTTCATGAAATATTGGTGGGTGTCCAAAGTGAAACCGGTACACATAAAAACATTCAATACGTCGTGAATGTGCAGTTCTGCTTCTGTGACTGGCAGTCCGGTTTTCGCTGACAGCGCACGGGAAAGGTTGGAATGACAACAATAATGATAGTCAACGCCGTGTAGCATGTGATTGGTATAGGGATCACAACGGGTGCCGATGACATCATGCACCCCGCCTCCATCTTCATCCCATCCATACCATTCCAGGGTGTCATGGATGATGGTAGCCATTGGTCGTAAACCCGGTAAGCTGCTCCATAACCGGTCTCCGGTGGTTACGTGGCTGGCGTGAAGCTGCCGTGTCTTTCCGCTAAAAAATCGCTCTTCCAGATTGTGGGCATTCCACAGATTAAGATCTCCAACCTGTGAGCCCTCCACGCTGTTGATGCGAAAAACCTGACCAGAAGATACTTCAAAAGTTGACGCATCCCTCGGGTTTACCAGTGTTTCGGAGACCTTGACCATGGTGGGACGAAGGTTCTCGTAAAAATCACTGTCATAAGGTGGAAGTTGGTCAACGTTATAACAAATAACGGGTTTCACGCTTTGCCGGATTTTAGCATCGTCCGGAGCGGTTACTGTTTCGCGCATAATTGATTTCTTTCTTCAGGAGTTGATATTCCCCGGAGAAGGCTGGATTTCCCGGGGGTGAAGATTATTGAATGATCGTGATCTTATTACAGACCCAAGCCCATCGCCATTGCCAATTTAAGAAAAGCACTGGGTCAATTATTAGGCAACAAGATTATTAGGCAACAAGATTGAAAATAGGATGAAGAATAGAGAAGCTGATAAACAGGAATTGATAATGCGATTACAGAGCCGGGGAAGAAAATATTCGAATTCTCAACGATGACGATATACCCATTGAATGGCAAGCATCGCCACGATTGACATGATAATCAGGATGGAAGCCGAAAGCTGAAAATTCTGATCTCCACCTAAACTAATAATTCCGCTGCCGGCAATCCCGCTTATTGCCATTTGTGATGAACCCGCTATCCCGGTTCCGGTGCCGCCGTGAATGCCAGCGGCTGAAATGGCGCTCATGGTGACATTGGCAATGACCATGCCATTGCTAAATCCAAACAAACAGCAAGGTAAGGCCAGGGAAAGGGGGTGGGTCATGCCTATGAATTGGGTTAAAAATAGGGCGATCACGGATATCATGGTTAGAATAGAACCGATCATTGCCGCTCGTTCGATACCCAGGGAGATGAAGTAAAGGCGGTTCATCGAATTCCCAATGACGTAACAAAACGGAGTCAGCGAAAACCACAATCCGAATTCCATGGCAGAAAAGCCTAACCTCTCATATTGATAGGGAAGAAATGCATTCAATGAGAAAAACATGCCCACATGCATGCTGCCCGTGGTGACGCAAAAAAGAAAAACCGGATTCCGCAGAACTGCGCGATAGGCGATGCCGATTTCGTGGAGATTGATACGATCGACTTTGTTCATGTTGGTTTCCCTGGCCTTAGTCACAGACATGATAAAGACAATCAGCCCCATGATTGACATTATGCCCATGGCGCCTTTCCATCCCATAAATTCGGCGACAATGCCGCCAAGTGCTAACGACAACCCAGGCATGATGGCCTGAAGCATCTGAATAGTGGACATATTCCTTGCTGCTTCCGTGCGCTCAAAGCAATCATTGACGATGGCGCGACCCATGGACAGACAGGCTGCAGCCCCCAATCCCTGTATGACTCTTAAGAAAGTGAGCCATTCAATGGTTGAGACCCAAAGGGCTGCCATGCCACCAAAACAATAGAGTCCAGCACCGAAGATCAAAATAGGTCGGCAGCCGAAGAAATCCGATGCCGTTCCATAAAATAGTTGTCCGATGGCTAATGTAGCGAGATAGGTTGTTAACAATAACTGAACCGCTGAACTGGAGGCGGATAGATCTTTTTGGATCAGTGGCAACGCCGGTGTTAAAAGTGTCGTCGCGACCACTGAACTTGAAATCATCAAAGCGATCAGCCATATCGGTGGCGGTGTTGTTCGTGAGGTCATTAACCAGAATAGTCAGGGAGGGGTTAAAATACGTCTCGTTGGACGATAGGTGATGGACTATCTTAACCCGATTACCCTTGATCCGCGTCGGCTAATGTTTGTGGTGAGCAATGATCAACATCAAGGCGCGGAAATACGATGTATATTCAAATTCGAGCCTGAATAATAATTTCTTCATCTCCGATAACCGAAATATTCATAAAACCTTCCCTGGATTCATGATGTTTTTTGGGTCTAGTGCGCGTTTGATTGTTTCCATGAGCTGGCGATTGACTTCAGGAACGTAAGCATTGAGGGACTCTCGCTTATCTGTGCCGATGCCGTGTTCTGCGGAAAATGAGCCGCCCCATTCTGCCAAACCGTCGTAAACTGCGGCATGAATATCATCCTTCAGTTCCAACATGGGGTAACCCGTGGTAATGGTAGCGTGAAAGTTCCCATCGCCAAGGTGCGCAAATAGAAATAACCGAATATCCCCGTGGATTCGTTGCAATCGTTTTTCCAGACCATCGGCGTATGCAGCCAGGTTTTCCAAAGGAACGGACATGTCGAACCAAAAGCCATGAGGGTATAAATCATCAACGGCGAAACTGTCCTCCCGTATTCTCCACATATCATCCCGTTCTTTTTGGTTTTTCGAGATGATGGCGTTGGTAACAATTTCGCTTTCAATTAGATCCACTAAAGTCGATTCGAAATATGACAGGGTATTATCTGTTTGTTTTTGCGATTCACAAAAGTCAACCAGAACGTAAATGGCATCAGGGTCCTGCTCAAACTTGAGCAAATTTGTGAGTGAAACTGCTTTAGCCACGGTATGGATGTAATCTGGCCACATTGCCTCAATGGACAGTAGGGTAAGATTCCGGTGATTGCGCAAGTGGCGAAACAGCGATATCGCTTTACTTGCGCTCAGGCAGCTAATCAGAGCGGTGTTCGATGGTTCCTGGAGTGGTACCAAGGAGAGCGAGATTTTTGTGATCATGCCCAGCGTTCCTTCTGAGCCTATAAACAATTGTTTGACGTCGTATCCTTCGTTGGCCTTGGTGACTTTTTTAAGATCGCTTATAACACTTCCGTCGGCAAGAACAACTTCCAGCCCAAGGATGAGATGTCGCATTACGCCATTACGAAATGCTTCGATTCCTCCTGCATTGGTCGCGACCATGCCACCTATGGTGGCAGAGTCTCTTGCTGCCAGATCAATGCCACAGCCAAGTCCATGGCTATTGGCTTCATGTTCAAGTTGCCCCAGGGTGACGCCACTCTCTACACCGCGACGCCGCCTAACGGATCAATGGAAAGTATGCGGTTAAGTTTGTTGGTACTGATAATGAGTTGATCCGCTTGGGTGGTTGCGCCTCCAGACAGCCCAGTCAGTCCGCCATGGGGAACAATGCTGATCTGCATTTCAGAGCAGTGAGCAAGTAATTGGCTGATTTCTGCGGTGGAAGTAGGTTCTACCCTCATTCCAGCGCAGAGGTTTTTCGAATGAAATCCAGGGTGTTTATCTGAAAATTCTGAATTTGGCTTGAACGAGAGCGAAGGAAGTTTCGAGGCCAGTTGAATGAGTTGGGTCATGGAGAGTCTAAAATCCGCCGTTAGCAGAATAGCGATGTTATCAGTTTGTTCCCTGCAAGGTATGCCCTTGGGGCCTGGTTCTGTGTAGTCTCTGGTTTCGACCTTAACTTCTTGAGAAAGCCAGACCGACTAAATACATTCATGGGAAATAGGCCCATTTCGTTCAATATCTTCCTATTGCTTATTACTTAAGCAAAGACTAATTAAAGATAAATCAACTAGCCGACTAACCAGTCCTTGAGTTTATTAGCTTCCGGGTTTAATTGGCGGGTGGTGGTGGTTTTTATCACGTAGCCAAAGCCCCTTAATTCATGGGGAGAAAGGGGGAGCAAAGAGCCACTGGTGAGCTCATTACGCATCATTTCATCGGCAAGCATAATGCCCTGTCCGTCGATGGTGGCCTGCACTCGAACATTGGCATCGCTGATGTATCTTCGCGGGTTTTTGTCCAGGTCATATCGGCCGTTGGACCATAGCTGCCAGAGATCTTCCTTTCTGTCCTCGCACAGAAGGGTAATGTTTTTTTTAATCGGATGCCGAACACTGGAACCGAGTCTGGTTTTGATCGAAGGATTACCAACCGGGAACATTGCCATGGGAATTTCCAGCAACACGTTTTCATTCGCGATTCCGTCGCAACGCCCCCAATGAATGGCAATGTCCACGTCATTCAGATTGAAATCCTCCGCATTCACCGAGTGGTGAAAAATGATGGAGATGTCAGGATGTTTCTCGCTAAAGGAGGAAACCCGGGGTGACAACCACCTTGCCGCCACATAGGTCGTTGCTGCGATGGAAACATCGTGGGTATTAGTTTGGCGGGTGATGTCTGACAGGGCCGACCTTAATTCATCGAAAATGTTTTTTGTGGTGCTGTGTAAGCGTTTCCCCGATTCGGTCAATTCTACCTGTCGGATATTGCGATCAAAAAGCTGAGATCTAATCTCCTGTTCCAGTTTTTTGATCTGATAGCTCACCGCACCCTTGCTTAAGCAGAGCTCTTCTGCTGCCAGGCTAAAGCTTAAATGGCGTGCATCGGATTCAAATACTTTTAGCGCTTCAAGGGAAGGAAGGATGTGTTTCATTGATTCAATTAGAGTGATCCATAATGCTCTTATATGTTAACCATATAGGCTATAAGTATAGAATATTTTCTATTTATGGTTTAAAAAAATTGAAATATAGTCCAAATATTTTGAATTGCTGTACTTCTCGATCTTTTGATTTAATATAGCATCAATAATGAACTTCAAGTGGCGACCAGGGTTCTCTGTAGGCGTTATCTTTCGTTGATTTTTACTGGTGTCTGCTCCTGTTGTCTGGATCAGCTATCTGAATGTGATACTTGAAATCAGATCCTTTATTCAGATTCTTTATTGGACCTGTTATTAATGTCTGAATCTGGTATCAGGAATTCGTAAAAATGAAAATAACCTGATGTTTACCATCGCTTCTGATCAACTGTAAACGGTATGGGAAATGCAAAAGCAAATTAAGAGTCACACCCGGGTCGTGGTGATTGGCGGCGGTATTGCGGGTTGTTCCACGTTATATCATCTTACCCAGCAGGGCTGGGCTGACGTGGTATTGGTTGAACGGGATGAACTGACTTCAGGTTCCACCTGGCATGCCGCGGCGCAGGTTACCCAGTTTGGTGGTAACCAAACCATGGTGGCGTTAAAACGTCACAGTATCAACCTTTATAGGGAATTATCTGAGGATAAAGACTTTCCCATTAACTATCACATCACTGGAGGAATGCGGCTGGCGCATACTCCAAAACAGGTGGATATCTATAAGCACTATATTGGCATGGCCAAAGGCATGGGAGTTGATTTCGAGTTCATCGATGGTAAGGAAGCAGCCAGGCGGCACCCCCTGATGGACCCCAAAGGTTTGTTAGGAGCATGGTGGGATCCCATGGACGGTGATATTGATCCTGCTCAACTGACCTTCGCGCTGGCGCGAAAAGCGCGCCATGCCGGTGCTGAAGTTTATCGATTCAATCCTGTTGAAAATATTACACGCAAATCAAACGGAGAGTTCATTGTCCATACTGAAAAGGGAGACATCACCTGTGAGATGGTGGTGAATGCGACGGGCTATCGGGTAAACGAAGTGGGCAATATGTTGGGGGTAACTCATCCGGTTACGTCCATGGAACATATGTATTTTCTCACCGAACCCATTGCCGAAATTGAGGCATTGGATTTCCGGGTGCCCATTATTCGCGATCCCGGTGATGACTTCTATAGTCGGCAGGAGAAAACCGGTTTGCTGGTTGGGGTTTACGAGCAGGGTTGCAAAACATTTGGTATGGACGGGATCGATCCGTATTTTACCAAATCCCTTTGTCCTTCAGATCTTGATCGCTGTCTTGATAACATGGAACGCATCTTTGAACGTTTACCTGCCCTCACTGAAACAGGGATTCACACGGTGGTTAACGGGCCGATTACCTATACCATTGATGGTGCGCCGTTGGTAGGACCCATTCCCGGAGTGAGAAATGCCTTTGCCTGCCTTGGGCTGCGGGCCGGAATCGGGGAGGGCGGCGGCCATGGCAAGGTACTGGCTGAATTGATGGTCCATGGTGAGTCGGAATGGGATGCGTGGTTTCTTGATCCTCGTCGTTTTTCCCAATATGCCAATACTGAACATACTAGCCTGAAGGCCATTGAAGATTATCAAAACGAATTTCATTACCATGAACCCCATGAGCATCGACCCG